>ERZ1026776.4-NODE-4-length-219189-cov-48.008255_pt1 | contig 219189 bp, 161 predicted proteins | sample MGYA00380125_ERZ1026776 | MGnify/ENA primary metagenome ERZ1026776 (study PRJEB33269, sample SAMEA4719761) | human gut metagenome | biome: human-associated habitat; feature: organic feature; material: feces | place: Cameroon | collected 2013-10 ...
CACCATTCTCCTGAACGGCAAACTCGCTGGCAGCGCAGTCCATGGCAATCTTCACATCCTTTCCTGGCTCATAACCAGCATCCTTGATTGCCTGGCAGATGCTCTCAAGGGCGTCCTCAATGCCATTGAGTGCAGGAGCGAAACCGCCCTCGTCGCCGACAGCAGTGGAAAGGCCGCGACTCTTCAGGAGCTTTGCCAAGGCATGGAACACCTCCGCACCCATACGGATTGCCTCCTTCTCATTAGGAGCACCCACAGGACGGATCATAAACTCCTGGAAAGCGATTGGAGCATCAGAGTGAGCACCACCGTTGATGATGTTCATCATAGGAACTGGAAGGGTGTAAGTGTTGCAACCGCCGATGTAGCGATACAGCGGGATATGGAGATACTCGGCAGCAGCATGAGCCACAGCAAGCGATACGCCAAGAATGGCATTGGCACCTAAGTTTGACTTGGTCTTAGTGCCATCCAGCTCCAACATCTTATAGTCGATAGCACGCTGCTCCAAGGCAGAGAATCCGACCAAAGCCGGAGCAATCACGTTATTGACATTCTCTACAGCCTTTAATACTCCCTTGCCACAATAACGGCTCTTGTCGCCATCACGAAGCTCCAGTGCCTCATTCTCACCAGTTGAAGCACCTGACGGAACTGATGCACGGCCAACCACGCCAGACTTTAATAATACCTCAACCTCTACTGTAGGATTGCCACGAGAATCCAAGATTTCTCTTGCATGAACATTTTCGATAATCATAATACAATAATATCTTTAACTTTATATACCTATATATAAACCGCATAAACACAACATTGGTTGCACAAATACGATTCTTTTTACGAATGCAAAAATAGTAATTATAAGAAAAACCGCCGAATTCAGAGCATACTCAAAAATGGGTATTCTGCTGAAAATACCTACTTGTAAGTATAATGGATTTAAGTGTAGCAAGTTTCCAACTTGCTACACAGCAGACAAGTTGACAAGAAACGAGTAGACAAGGCGATTGGTTTTCTCTTGATATTGGACCGCACGTTTGACTGGATTGGTTTCAATCGTATTGACGATGAAGTGTTCCGCAAGCTTGTGAAAGCCCGTTTGGCATATCCAACTAACAAGGCTGTTACGGTGGAATATCTGAAAAACCACTTTGACGAAGATGTGGATCTCTCAAAAATCTATCGCTATCTTGACAAGCTTAGCGGCCATCAGCACGACATCGTACAGGACATAAGCGTGCGCCATACGGCCAAACTGTTCGGTGGAAATATCGGTGTACTGTTCTATGATGTCACCACACTTTACTTTGAAGCGGATTATGAGGATGAATTACGTAAGACAGGGTTCTCGAAAGAAGGACGTCACAGCAATCCTCAGATCATACTCGGCTTGCTTGTAAGTTTGGGGCGGTATCCGCTTGCCTATTGTATTCATGAGGGCAACAAATATGAAGTCCACACGATGCTGCCGACGATAAACGAGTTTGTAAGCAAATATGGTTTGGAGAACTTCGTTGTGGTGGCTGACTCCGGTCTGATGAACAATGCAAATATAGCGGAACTTGAGGCGCATGGTTACAAGTACATAATAGGTGCGAAGATAAAGAATGAAAGTCAGGAAGTCAAGAACTGGATATAGGAACAGCCCAAGCGCGACTGCCAGATGGTAGAATATGACAAAGGAGGCGGTCGTCGGTTCCTGGTCGGCTATACAGATGACCGTGCAAAGAAAGATGCCTATAACCGAGAGAAGGGAATACGCAGGTAGGAAAAGGCTTACAAACATGGTGCGCTCACTAAAGGCAACATCAACAAAAGAGGTTACAATAAGTTTTTATCCATGGATGGTGAGGTGAAAGTCACCATCAACTATGACCGTGTTGCCGACGACTCCAAATGGGACGGTCTGAAAGGATATCTCACCAATACGGAGTATCTTATAAGCAAGGCGGCCAGCCTTGCCTCAACTTATGTGAAAAGACACGGCATCAGCCTTATGTTACTTATGTAGTTTATGTTCTTATATAGCTTATGTCCTTATGTATCCCGCGGTAAGTGGCACAAGGGAAAACAGCCCTTAAAAGAGCAAAACAAGATTTGCTTTTTTGCTTGCACCACCATGCAGCGCAACCAGCGCCCGAACGCCATGCGCCACAGCGCGTCAGTGCTCACGGGCACAAACCCTTTGTCAGCCTGGTCACGCCGTTGCACTTCAGGCGTGCGGTCAAGCACATTGTATCGAATGTCGTACAGTCCGTCCATAAGACTAATGGCTTGTTCTGTCAGACCGCAGTTTGTGGTGCTGCCAGTTGTTTGTGGTGCGCAGTCAGTGTCGTTGCCCATGCGTTTTTGCGGCTGGGGTGTTTCAGTGTTTTTAGTTTGTGGTTCCGTGCTATGTCCGATAGCGTCTATCAGTTTGTCAACGCCACGTTTCACAATGGCATCGGCATAGCGCAGCATTCTGTTAAGCATTCGTTTCATGGTAGTCAATACAATTTGGTTTTGTACAAAAGTGAAGTGCTGCAAAGATAACACCAAGACATTGTACTCAACAAAAAAAGTGTACAATTTGTACACAAATATTTGTTCTCTACCCGTCAGCCAACATGTAAAAGAGTGCATGTGTTTTTACTGCCATCTTACACTTTTTGTGCGTAACAAGTTGATATACAAAGATTTCAAGAGTGTAAGATGATTTCAAAGTATCATACACTCCCCTGCATACATCTTACACACCCCACCCCGCTGCCTCGCAGCCGGTTTGGATGTATGCGGTGAATTATACGCCATAGGGACGTAGAACAATCTGTCGGAGCAACAGACTTTTCTGCTCCCCTATGCCGTAATATTCTCCTCCCGTGCTTGTACCGTGTGGCAGCATGTGGGGCGTGTAGGTTGTGTGCAAGTGAAATTTGTAATATCTTACACTGAGTAGAGTATTGACAATCAATGAGTTGCAATGTGTTAGTGTAAGATGCAAGATACTCAGCGAGTAAATTATTGTAGTATGGTAAAAGCCTCAAGTGCATCACAATCTGCCACCCGGCATAGTCCGTCGCAGCAGCAGCCTCCGCACCATTCGCACTCATCATGCGGTCCTGGGCATCAGCACACATGTCCGCCACATCATCGTCCGACATGCCAATGCCCTTCCACACCACATCTGCCATGCGCTGGCCTGCCAAGTCAAGCTCACCTTGCACCTCCACGCCACGCGCATCAACCTTCTTGCCACGCATGGCAAGCAACTTGTCAAACGCCTTCGACACATTACGCAGCCGGTTGTCAGCCATCATGTTAACAACCTTCTGCACATAAGGTCTGATTTCACCCTTGTCATGCACATCATTCACAACCTCTACTTCACCCTCCACGTGCATCTGACGGGCAAGACCATTGGCAGCTTGATGCATGGCCTTTTCTGGGGCAGAAAGTTGCAAGGTTTCAAAATCTTTTACTACATTTGCTGCAGCATGAAGATAACTTCTACATAGACTTTCGCACCGGATTGGGCGAGGGCATCTACCCGAAGGCCGACTGGACCTTCGAGAGTGCTCTCGAGGGCCAAGCAAACATAGACAAAGAATAACAAAAAAAGCCCTCGACATCACGGTTAAGTCATATGAACATGAAAGTATATATTCTCGAAAGGGTTGATGATTATAAAATAGATGGTGTATTCGCCTCTAAAGAGGCAGCGTTCAACGCCATATTAGCCGACAGCATTTTACAAGATGGCGTTACCCCAACTGCCGAAACGGTGATACTCGGGTGCGACATCTACGCACATTACAACGAGTCTTTGACCAAACTCTTCGGCCTCACAACCCCAGCTGAGGATCGCGTGTATCTAATTAACGATTATGATGTAAAATAAAAAAACACCTTCACGGGGTGGGGCTTACCACGAGTTTAGAACTCGACTTTTAATCTACAATAGTAGAAATTATGCTCATTAGAGCGTTTCAATCCACGACCCTGTTAGGGTTGACGGTGCAATAGACAACCAGTACTGCACCTCCTGGTGTCCCACTGGTGCTTTGAGGGTATAAATGTTTCAAGGGAATTGACCGCAGTCAATTCCGAACACGGCAAAACTTAAAGACATGGCAGACAACAAGCTGAATAAAATAATAAAAGTGCTGCTCATCATCATATTGGCAATGATAGCACTTTATCCAATAGCAATAATAGTATTAGGTATGATATTATACCTTAATTCTTAGAACCACAAAACAAAGAGTGTCGAAAACTTTTAAGATATTCACCAATAATGTGAACAAAATGACATCAATGATAGGAACAGCAATAATAATGGCTGTAATTTTAATATACATCGCAAAAATAGCCATCAAGATATACAAAAAGTTGTAAAACATGACAAACAACACATGGGGCGGCAAACGCCCAAACGCAGGGCGCAAAAAAGTCGGTGATGCCATACTCTATTGCAGCATACCCCAAAAAGCCTTAGACGAAATTAAGGCAGCAGCCAAAAAAGAAAACCTTGCAGTCGGCACCTACTTGGTCAAGCGACTCGGACTCTAACGAAAAAAAGCGTGACAGTGTATCTGCCACGCTTTTTTCTCTACCGCTACTTAATCTCCCTCACCTGCTTCAGCATCTTGTCACGAGCATCAAGCATCTTACCAAACAACGCCCTACGCTCTGCCGGGTCACTCGTCCGGAGCAACTTCTTCGTCAGCTTGTTAACCTCACTCTTGTACAGCCCGACACGCCTGTACCTCCTAAACTCACCCGAGCGCGCCAAGGCCGGCATCTGCTCCATGAAAGCCTTCGGGTCAGTGTCCGCCAAAGCACGAGTCTCCGTCACCTTCTTCTTCGTCGCCTCATACTCATCAAGATACCTTTGCGTCTCCTCAGTCATCAATCTGCCGTCCAGCTGCTCCTTAGCCTCCGTCAACACCCTCTCCCGAGGCTTCTTTTCAGCAGCCTTCAAGGCATCACTGCTCAACGCACGCAACGGAGCACCCCGCAAAGCCTTATACCGCGCATAGCGTTCAGCAATCTCCTCCACACTCATCGACTTCGCCTCCTCGCCAGTAGCATCAATCTCGTCAAAGTATATATTATCCATCTGACTCTGAGGGCAGTTCATCACACGCATCACAAGCAGCGCACACTCCTTCGTCGTCTCAACGTCCGAGCCACAATAGTCATATATCGCCACCGCCGCATCAGTCAGCGTCTGAGGATTCACACCAAAACCAGCCTGCACAAGCAAGTTCAGCACATCATTCACAGCACCATAATTGTCACTGCCAACCTTCTTCACCACATTAAGCAAGTCACTCGTCAACGGCATATCCTTATTCATGCTGTTCGCATTAAAGTCCTCACCATTCACAAAATGGTTCCACAGCGACTGCCCGCTCGCGCTCAACACATCACCACCAGTCAGGCCCTCCAAAAAGCCCCATGCAGTGTGCGTCTTTATATCGTGCTTAATTTCCTCGAACTTCTTCTTATCGTCACCATACATCATATATATCGCATACGGACTACAATTCCATAACAACTGCAGCACATATCCAAACACACCAGCACGCACCAAGTCATTTATCCAGCTCTTCCGATACTCCGCCTTCGCATTCTTCGACGCCCTGTCAGGGTCTATGCCGTCACGCTCCATCTGCTTCGCCATAAAAGCCTCGCTAATGCCCTTAAACTCCGCACCGCCCGCTATCCTGCGACCAGTGTTGCGCAATGCAGCATACAACTGACGCGTATACGACATCGAAGAGTTTCTGAACACCGTAAACAACACCGAATACCACGACCTATCCACCTGCAAGGCCGACAAAAAAGCACCCTCGCTCGACTGCTGAGTCTGGTTATACAATATCGAAGCATCTTGTTTCGCACGTCGCTCAGCCTCCTCCAGGCCATAACCATAACGAATATACTTCCTCCGCCTCGTCTCATACATCGCCCTCGCACCTATGCACACCGTCAGAGCATCAACAAAAGCATTCGGAGTCATACCCCACCTGGCAGCCATCTGCACCACATTGTCGCGCCACAAACTCCAGTCCATCTCATTCCTCAGCAAACGCGGGTCACCAGCCATGCGGCTCTTCCAACGCTTCTCAAACAGAGGCAAATTCTCCATGCACCATTTCCACGAACCATACGGGTTCGCCACACCCTTCAGCAGATACACCGGATTACTGTCCGACAAGTACGCCGGGAACGATGTAAACTGCTTAAACGCAGTAAATATACGATAGAGTATCTTCGCAGCAGTAACACCCTTCGCTATATTTACAGCCAGCTTGTCTGCAAAAGCCTTGGGCGGAGTATAAGTGCCGGCAGCAATACGCGCCACCTTGTCAAAAGCCTCCCACAGCCGCTCACCGCTACCGTATGCACTACGCATATTCTTCACCTGGTTACGGAAGTGCTTGTACGACAACAGCGTGTTCAAGTCCCTGTTCCATTCCGCAAAGGCACTCCAATGCTCCATCTGCTGCAAGTGGTCCAGCACCACCGAAAAGGCATCAGAGTTCAGCAAGTCAAGTGCCAGCGCATTACGCGTACGCTTCACAACACTGCCCGTAATCGTAGATGCCATCTCCGACTCACGCTTCTCCACACCAACGTCCACATTCTCAGCACGTGCGTCCTTCAATATCTTCAGCGGGAAGTAATTGTCTATCGAAGCCATCGCAGCACCAAACATACGCTCATGCACCTCATTATACTTGCCTCGCTTCTCCACAAGATACACCTCCTGCAGCCAGTCACCAATCTCCTTCAGCCGCGGGTCCAGAAAATCCTCAATCGCAGCCACATCATCTTCCGTCACACCCATCTTGCGCAACTTCATGCGGCCGTCAGCCATCTTGTCCACCATGTAGATGTAAAGCAAGTTACCCTGGGGCAATTCAAGTTCCCTCATCTCGCCATTGTCCCACACACGCACCGCCGCCTTCGGCAACTTACGTTCAAGCGCAAACAAGTCTGCCCAAGTCTTGCCCTTGCCAAGCACCTCAGCAGCCTTCGCGTCAAGCTCGGCAGTCGCATCGCGATAACCCGTATACTCATTCTCTGTCGCAGTCAGCCAACCACGCATGTACCGGTTCCACAAGTAGCCCTCACCCTTCACATTCTTGCTGCCAAACATACGCAACATCTGGTCAAACGTACCAAGCGGGGCAAACAACAACTGCACTGGCGAGCTGTTCAACACCTTGTCCACAGCAGTGTCCTTTCTGTATGAGCGCGCCGGGCGGCCCTCCATGTCCGAGTTGGCATTATGCTGTATCTCCAGCACACGCGCCTTCTCGGCAGCCTTAAAGTCAGCCGCACGCTTAATGCTCTCCCCATAAGCACCACCAAGCTGCTCATACAACTCTTCATAAGCCTCAGCACGCTCAATCCGGTTCTCGCGTATCGCGTCATTCGTGCTCTCTCTGAACTCCATGTAAGCCTCACGCGTCATACGTCCGGCATCATAATCCTCCTTCGCACGCTTCAAGTCCTCGCGCAACCGCACCTCCTCACTCTTGCTGTCACGTATCGTCTCATTGTAACGCATCACAATCTGCCACCCGGCATAGTCCGTCGCAGCAACAGCAGCCTCCGCACCATTCGCACTCATCATGCGGTCCTGGGCATCAGCACACATGTCCGCCACATCATCGTCCGACATGCCAATGCCCTTCCACACCACATCTGCCATGCGCTGGCCTGCCAAGTCAAGCTCACCTTGCACCTCCACGCCACGCGCATCAACCTTCTTGCCACGCATAGCAAGCAACTTGTCAAACGCCTTCGACACATTACGCAGCCGGTTGCCAACCATCATGTCCACAACCTTCTGCACATAAGGTCTGATGTCACCCTTGCCATGCACATTATTCACCACCGACAGCAAACGGCGCACGTCATAGTCACTCATCTCACTCAGCAAGCCATTCTTGAGCATCGTCTTCGCCAGCTCCGTCACACTCGCCACAGTGCTCATGTCATAAGCACGCTGCAGGCGCATCGCCTTGTTCAGCTCACTCAGCCGCCCGCCAATAGCCCGCGCACCCGAGCGCAAATCATTAAGCTCACCCTCATGCAACCGCTCAACGTCAGCCTTCATCTTCTCCACAACGTCCTTCAGTTCATCACTCCCCTCACGGAACATGATACCATTCTCACCACTCGCCGAGCGGGCCTCGTCAGTCTGACCAAGCTCATGCTGCATCTTCACATCTTCAGCCTTCTCAAACACCGAACCGCCATCACGCTCAGCAAGCCCCTTCCAGCTACGCCACAATATGTAGCGCAAATCATTGTCCGTCAACTTAAAGCCAAGCTTTATGCCAACCTTCCTCAGCAAGTCCGTCAAGAAATCCCTCACCTTCGCAAAGAAGCCCTGGTTCTCCGGCTTCACATACTCACCGTCCTCGGCCAAGTGCGCCATATACTCCTCAGTAGCCTTGCGCTTGTCACCCTTATACTGCGTCTCAGCCATCTCGTCAATGGTCTGCTTGATGCCCTCCTCAGCATTGTTGTACACGTTGTCAAGGAAGGTATTAAAGTGCTCTTCACCCACAAGGTTGCGCAAGCCCTTGTGCGCCACCACCTCGTGGAACACCGTCTCACGCACATCAGCCGCATTCTTGTTGTTGGGCAGCACAATCGTCACCTTACCTGTCCTCACATCATACCAGCCCTTCGCCTTAGCCTGTCGGCCGGTCAAGCCATCAGTGCTTGTCACCATCTCTACTTCACCCTCCACGTGCATCTGCCGCGCAAGGTCATTGGCAGCCTGGTGTTTGGCCGTTGGCGAAGTTTCCCTTCCGTCAATCAACACATCAAACTTGCCAGAACGGTTCACTCTGTCTGGTGCTGGCAGTTGCATATAGTCGCCAGTCTGCAAGAATTTATTCAACCCTTCAACAATCTCACGCTGACGCTCGCCAGTCAACTTGTCGGGATAGTAAACGTATTCAAGGTAGTTGGCATCGCTTTTTGATTTGAAACGCTGAGGCGATAGCTTGACCACCAAACCATAAACTTCATCATTGCTATTCTTTTTCGTAATATTGTCGGCGTTGGCATAATGGTCAGAAATCCGAATACCGATAGAATTTCCCAAATCTTTATAGAAAGACTTGTTCAGATTATTCCCTTCAAGGCCAAAGGCTTTTGCCACATTAAACAAAAACTCATGCGCGCCCATCTCTCCTTTTTCCGAAATATCCTCTGAAAGTTTCTCTATTTTGTTGGTAATTTCTTGAACCATGCTTAACTTTGCACCCGAATTGGGTACGGCCTGCGCACTCCTGCGTGGACGGCCAGCCTCGGAAGCGACACCGATAGTGCCGCTTTCGTTATTTTTAGTCACCACCACAGCAGAATCGTAGCTGCCGCCAGCGTTCTTGTCATTCGCTATTTCTACCGAATAGCCCTTGCCCAATTCCTTTTCACACCATTCTTTCAGTTCAGCCTTTGTAAATCCTTTCTGATAAGCCTTGATGCTACCATTCGGGCGCAACACAAGTATCTCCGACGGGTCGTCAAGAGTTATACGCGTCTCACCCTCCTTACCTTGTTTGCGAATACTTTCAGCACTACGCACATTGATAACCAATTTGCCGCCAACTTTCAATTTATCTGCCATATTGTGCAGCACACTGGCTCGCCAGTCATCTGGTATCACGTTCAAGACTGCATTGCTAATAATGTAGTCATACTTCTTGCCCACCTCATCATAATTTCTGTAAGTAGGAGCTGTGCGGTTCTCTGATGGATAAGGCTCCACGTCCTCAGCGTCAATACCATTTTTGCGCAACCATTCCGTACCAAGGCCAAGGCCGCTGCTCGCATCAAGCACATCTACCTTTTTCCCACCAGAATCACGCATCACCCAATCGCCAAACTTCTTGTAAGAGTTGAGTGTGTTCTTTACTTGTGTAGTGTGTCGGCCATCTTCATTTGTTTGTTCGTCAATCCAACGCGAGCCATATTCTTGACCAAGTTCTTCGCTTGTGCGGTACCTCACATCTTCCACATTCTCGTCAAAACGCTTCGAAGGAGCAATAATCTCGCCATTATCATCACGCGTCACAAGGTCATTCAACTTGCGGCTGTTCTCCACATTCTTATACTTGTAGCCCTTGCCATCGTCAAAGCCCCATTCACGGCTGTCATTTCCGTCCCACCAAAGCTCATTCACAGGCACCTCATCTTCAATGATGCGGTACTTACCTTCCAAACGGTTCTCACCGTGCATCTTAGCATACGCTCTCGACGGAGTCACCCAGTCACCTGTGCGAAACTTGCCCTCCTTCACCGATGTGGGCACAGCACGGTACACCTTCACCTTCACATCTTTCTCACCACGCCTGATTGCCGCCATAGCCTCCTTTATCGCGTTTACCGACTCCACAGCAGTAGCGTCACTCTGCATGTACCTGCGAGGCTCATGCCAATATCTCTCGCGAACCAGCGAATAGCCCATGGCAATGTCCTCCACATTCACATCAGGAGCATTATCCTCCACATCAGCCCTGCGCGCCGCATCACTCTCATAGCCAGGGTTCGCCGGTGCCACCCATGCACCCACACCCTGGTACTCGCTTTCAGTGTCATCATACCCCTTGCGGCGGGCAGCCTCGTCAAGCATCTCGCGGGCAGCAGCATCGTCACCACGCTCAATCGCATCAAAATAACGCCTGTCAAGCTCCTCTGCCGGCAACAAACGCAACTCATCAGCACGAGCCTTACGCTTCGCCGCCTCTTCCTCAGCACGCTTTCGGGCAGCCTCCATAACGCCACGCTCACGCATCTCAGCATCAATATACTCCTGCCGCAACACCTCTATGTCACCATAACGTCCAGCCAACTCCTTTTGCACAGGGCGGAACAACTTGCCAAACTCCGAAAGCTTCATGCCACGGTTTGCCACACGCATCGTACGGCGTATTTCAGTCAAGGCAAAATCAGCCTTTTGCAAGTTGCCAGTCTTCATGCCCAACGCATAATCCTTCACCACATCTGCATCAACACCATACTCCTTGGCAAACGCCGTGTAGTCCTCCGCATCACGCACATTCTCGCCAGCACCATTGCCACGTCCCAAATGCGCACTGCCGTCCTTCGTCGCAGGCTCACCACCATTAAACACATCTGCAAGCAGCGGACCAATAACATGTTCCGACAACTGAGTCGGAATGCCATTACCCACCACCGTATGCGCCAAATCATCTGTCTTAGGCATCTCATAATCATCTGCCAAACCCGTCACACGAGCAAGCACCCTCGGCGTCACCTTCAGCACACGGCCATCAGGCATGATAATCATGTCACCACCCTTCGTACGCAACGTCGGCAGCAACTCATCGGCAAAGGCATGGGGTATCGAAGTACGGCTGTTACCCTGCCCAAACACATACAGCGGCTTGTCTATGTGACGGTAGTCTATACCCTCACCCTTCAACCGCTCGTCCACCCACTTGGGCACACCACTCTTCTTCTCCGGCAGCCCCTCCACAAGGTCTGCCACAGCCTCAAGCCAGCCACCCTTGCGCTCACCTTCGGGCAGAGCCTCCGGCTTGGGCGGCAACTTGCCGTCACGCACAGCACGCACTATCAAACGCTCACGATTAGTGTAGCCACCATAGTCCGCCGCGTTATACACACCCATGTCCCAATCATAACCCTGGGCAGTCAGCTCATCAGTTATAATCTTCAACGCATCACTATTCTTGTAGCCCTTCACATTCTCAATCGTCACCACCTTCGGGCGAGTCTCACCAATAAACTGCGCCGTCGACCTTGCAGTCTCCTTGTCAAGTTCCACCTCACCGCCGTCACGCTTCGCCGTCGAAAAATTCTTGCACACCGGCGACGCATGGAAATACTGCACAGGCCCGTCAATGTCCTTCACAAGCGCCTTCGGGTCCACATCACGCACATCGGCAGTCACAATATGGTTGCCAAAGTTATCCCTGTACACACCCGAAATCTTCTCGTTGAACTCCACAGCAACCTTGGGGTCAAGATAATCCTTCAACCCCTCCTCAAGCAATCCGCCACCACTAAAGTAACTGCCAGAGCGAAGAAACGAACCATCTTTCAGCGAATAACTACGGCCACCATCACCACCCGTCAAGAATATCTGGTCCTCACGGCTCACGTCCTCAGTCTCAGCAGCAAGGCTCGCCCGGCGCTCCGCCACACTCATGCCCATACGTCTCTCCACATTGCGGCTCTCCACCTCACCGGCAAGCGACTTATAACTGCCAAAGTCATCATCACTTACAGATGCCTCGTAAAGTCCCCTGTTCTTCTTGATGAGCTCCTTCGCCTCAGCCTCCTTGCCCTCAGCACGCAACTGCCTTATCTGCTTCGTCACCTCGGCCATCTGCTTCTTTATCTCCGACCGCACCATCGCAGGACTGCCACCTCTGGCAAAACCCTCAATCTTCTGAATAGCATGTTGTATCTCATGATTGAGAATTTCAACGGCAGGCTTAGTAAAATACCCGTCATCGTCCGTAAGCAAATAGGTATTAAGACGAATTGTTTCCTTTCCGTAGTTATATTCTCCGACTCCCTTATACCCCATATCTTCAAGAACCACGGGCATATTTTTCAATGAGGGATAGCTCGCGAATAAAGCCTCTTTATCTTTATTATCTTCAAGCAAATCATCAAGCGTTGCTTCCGTTTTTACGCTTCTATTTATAAGCTGAAGACCGTCATAAAACCTTACATCTCCAACTTCATAACGCCACTTGCCGTCTGCACCACGTTCCCAGCCAGTAGCCATCTTTATAGCCTTGGCGTCCTTCTTCTCAGCCTCCATCTCGCGAGCCACACTTAGGTTGTCAAGTCGCGTGTTCACCTCATCGGCATGGTCGGCACGCTCCGCACCCTTCTCGCCAATAAATTGCTCACGAATTTTGTTGTAATCTTCAAAAAACTTACCGCCATCGTAGGATTTATCAACTCCATTCAGTAAATTTGCAGCAGTTATAGAGTTGTTTGTATTGGGGTCATCACCTTCGGGTTTGACCAATGTTCCTGCAAGCAACTCTATTTTTGTTGCTTCATAGCTATATGCTTTCTTTGCAGACCGTTCGCTCTTGACATCCTCCTTCAGCGTAACCTTAACCCTATACAGCTTTCCGTCCATACGTACTGCGCCATACAATCTGTGTATGGTTACATTAGGATTGACACCATTCTCTGCCGAACGCACACCATCTTTCCCTTTCTTAAAGTCCGCATGCTGTTCTGCATCTACACTTTCACGAATAACATCAGGCAACACCTTCAACACAGCCAAGTGAACATCCTTGCTCTCACTCTTGTCAACTGCACTCTGCGACAGATATTTGTCAACGGCCGCATTGCTGATGCGAATGTCGCCCTTGCCACCTGTTTCCTCACCGCTATAAGTGCGTGCTATATGCTCCTTCGCCCAAGTCTTAGCTTCGGCATAATTCTTAAAGCCATGCTCGGACTTAGTTTCCACTATATTGACACGCGTTTCCGGACGAAGGCTCTTGCCACCGTCCATCATGCTGCGGGGGTCCACACCGTCAAGCAAGTCCTTCATCACCCTGTCAGCCACTTCCTCAGCACTCGTGTAGTGAATGTGAAGGAAGTCAGCCACAGCCTTCCAAAACTTGTCAATGGCACGCTTCACACGCTGCAGCGCACTCACCGCCTCAGCCTTGCCCATCACGCCATCACCCTCAGCAGCAGCCTTGCGCATCTCCTCACGGAGTCGCTCCGCACCCCGTCGGCCCGAATACGTGGCAAGCACCTCGTCAGCAATCTCATCGTCCGTTTCAAGTTCGGGATAGGTTTTCTTCACCTCCTCCCAAACATTGGTGCCCTTCATCAAGTCAACCACATTCTTCCACTCCTCCGCATTGTTCGCCTTCAGCGCACTCGCCCACAAGTGGGCATACTCATGCACAGGTGTCTCAGCATTCGCAATCCTCGGGTCATAGTAAATCTTGCCGCCAACAGTAAAGCCATAAGCCTCACCATTCTTGGTCTTGAAAAAGCGCACATGGTCAGTTATCTCCGAATCATTCTCGTTGAAGATAACATAGTTCTTCGCATCGTCCTTACGGCCGCCACTGCGAAATTCTGCTGGATATTTAATGCCAGCATAACCTAACGACGATAGTAATTGCGATGCCTTCTTGTCACTTCCAAGAGCACGTTCCAACTGACGGTAGATGGCAGCACCATTTCTTGCCGAAACGTCCACGCCCTTGCTTGACAACAAAGGATTAGACAACCATCTCCCATTCACCACCTCATCGCCATACTTTTCTCTCAGATACTCTGTAATGCGGTCAATAGTTTCAGCTGGCACAGGCCCATTCCAATCCAAATAGTTCTTACCATTGTCATCAGGAATTTCTACCGTGTAAAGGTAATTATGTGGTTCATAATCCTTTAACTGTTCCTCCCATTCCGAGATTTGAGCTTCCACTTCTGCCTTATATTCCCCTCTTAGGAAAGGCAACTGCTCCTTGGCACGATTGATATTCGATTCAAGTTCAGCACGTTTCAGTTGCCACTCATAACGGTCCATTGCAATTCCGTTATTTGAACGTTTCGCATACCCTTCAGCAATCCCTTTCACCTCGGTCACATAAGTGCCCCAGCCATAAGCCTGTGCACCTTCGCCCTCGCCCATGTGACTATGGTCAAAGTGGTCAAACTCAGCACCACTGCCATGGTACACGCGGTGCTCCTTCGCACCATCATCATTCGCCATGTCAAGCACGCGCTGGCCATCTTCCGTGCCAATCACATCAAGGCCACTGCCCTTCATGTGCTCTATCACCACATCACGAAGTATAGACTCCTCACGCGTAGGGGGTTGTGCAGACTTTCCGACAGCCTTCTCTTGACGTGGATTATCTGTCTTACCCTCCCCCGAAGGCACAACACCATTCTTCACCGACGAGTACTCACCAAAAGGCTTTGTCTTGCGCTTGCTTGATGCAATCCACTTCTCAAAGTCTTCGAGGTTCACAGCGGTCACGTCAATTCTACGACCATTCTCCCAACCATTCTCATAGTTAGCAAGATAGTCGCTCTTTGCTTCGTCAGCATCGTTGAAACCAAGCATCACCTTATGCTCGTCAAAACTGCCATCTGGGTTGTACTGGTCCACTACAAACACCTCGCGTCCGTTCCAACCATCAATGTCATTAGAGAGGAACACGTCTATATGGTCACCATCAACACCCACTGCACCACGAATGTAACCGTAAGTGTTGTTCATCTTGCTTTCCCACTGCTTGCCGTCAGCATCAGTGCCTTTACGCACGCTGCCCTGCGGCTGCTCAATGGTGATGTCAAACGTACCAACTTGCACATGCCCCTTCTTATAGTTGCCGGCTTCTTTCTGCGCCTCTGTCGGTTCGGTGTTCACTTCGGCTGAGGCGGTGGCTATCTTCTCACTCAACGGGGTGTCACCCCTACCCGAAGGCACAACATCTCCTGTGGCCGACGATTTCTCACCATCGGTCACACCAACTTTAGCACCATCTTCCGAAGGAGCCGCTACTTCCTTACCATCATTTACTGCTGAGCGTCCCCGCTCTGCTGTTCCTTCAAGATGTCCATCGCCTTCAGAGCTGCCTCCGAGCTGTCCATCTCTGGGTGTTCCTCCCGCAACTGCTTCATTATCGGAACTATTTCTGCCGGAACTCGGAACCGTCTTATCTGCCCGCTCGGCATTTCTATTGGAATAAAGATTGTGTTGTCGTTCATTTTCTCTTTCTTTATATGCACGTTTAATGAAAAATTGCAGCGTCGGATTCTTTGTTATGCCGTCAAGTGCCTGCTCACCTTCCACCACCATGCGGCCCACAGAATGAGCTATAACCTCATCTGCAAGCATCGGGTTAGCATTCTTACCCTCTGCCTCTAACTGCTCAGCCTTTTCCTCATAGACGGTAGAGTCTGACAGCTTTTCAAGAATGTCAACCAACTCATCTTGTGAAACCTCATGCGTGTCCTCAACAGCATACACTATGGCATCCACATTCTCGGAAAACTCAGCATTATCAGCATGAGTATACTCATGGGCAAGCGTTTCAGCTACATCTTTGTCAAAATTATTACAACCTTCTACAAAATAATAAACCTTCTTATTTTCATAGTAGGCAGGCATACGCATGCCCTTTTCAAGCATTTCAACATACTTCGCCCTGTCCTTCTCAGGCACTGCCGCCAAAAAGTCCTCACGCGTCAGCAAGAACTCCGGAACAGGGTAACCATTCTCCTCAGCAAAACGCGCAATGCCATCACGCATCTCACCAAGCACACGCACCCGTTCCTCACCCTCTGCCGTCTTCAGCTGCGCTGCAAGGCCGTCAAAAGCCTCACTTAATCCTCGCTCGCTGCCCGCGCCGCCTTGATGGCTCGGGCCAGCAACATCGCCTTGTTCGCCGCCTTCGCCTCCGACGCCTTGTCCGTCTGCAACGGACGGGGTGCTTCTATCGTATTCTTGTCCATCGTTTAATAACTCATTTACCTCATTAATAATCTCTCCCTTACTCTTCACACCACCGGCAAACATGTCACCAATGCCCTGGGCTGAGTCGGCAGCCTGCGTGTTGTAAAAAGCAAGCACCTTCTTCAGCTGCGTCACACGGCCATCGTTCATCACGTCTGCCAGCATCATCACAGCAGCATTGTTGTAGTCTGCCACCGTCGCACCATCGTCCAACTGGAACAAGTTACCCTGGCGCGCATGCTGGCTCACATGCTGACCAAGCTTAAAACCTGCCTTGCGGGCCTTATACACCAAGTCTACAGCAGCAGCCAACTCCTTCGACAAGTCATAGCCACCACCCAAACGGTGACAAGACACCACCTCTGGCAAAGCAGCCATCACAGCCTTGCGCATGCTCTTCACCTCAGTAATCTGACGCACAGCATCAGGGCTGCCCTGGAACACCTTGCCCACAAGCACACCCTCAACCATAGCCTGGCCGCTCTCGCTCAACCTGCCACCGTCAAACAACTGCGCCATCTCTGTCTGAGGTATCACGCCAGCATCAGCCAACTCCTTCACCACAGAAGCAGTAGCAGCATCATCAGCATAAAACTCTGCCAACGACTCATGACGGCCTATCACGTCCATCACACGGCCAAACAAAGCATCGTCCACCACCTTGCCAAGCTTCACAGCCATCTCAGTACGGCTCTGGCTCTTCTGCTCACGCTGGTTGAACTTCGCAAAAGTCTCCGCCGTGTAAGGCAACTCACCATCAGGCACAAACACCACACGAGGGTGCTCAAACCCTTCCACCTGCTCCGTCGTAAAGCCAAACTTGCCGGCATGCCCACGAAGATACGCATTATATTTCGCATCACTGCCATTCAAAGCAGCAATTTCACCTGCCATGGTACGGCCGTTACCCGACAGCACCACACCATCACCACTCACCACCACAGGACTTTGAAGCGCACGGCTGTCATAATCTGCTGCCATGCCACGCGTCACCTGCTGGGCCTCAGCGTCACGCTTGTAGTCACGGTCATTCACCGTCTCACCATTCACGTCCACAGGGTAACCCTCAGTCTCCGCAAACCCGTTCGTAGCCTGGTGCGAAGCACTCGCCGCACCACTCTCCGTCAGCACATAATGACCGGTCACCACCTCACCATTGGGCAAAGTAATCTCATCTGCACCGCCATCTACCTTCCGAGCATTCTCCCACTTCTCCTTAATGGCAGGAGCCACAGCATGGGCCTCAGCCACAGCAGCACCACGCTCCGTTTCAGGTTTCTCAGCCTCAAACGCACGGTTCATGTGCTCAGCCTTCACCGCATTCCAGTAGTCCACAGCCTTCTGTGCCTCAGCCACACGAGCCTCATAGTCTGCCTTAGCCTCCTTATAAGCCGCAATGTTAGTACCAATCTTAGGAGCCTTACCCTTAACCTTTTCAAGATTCTTCTCAGCCTCAGCCGCCTTGTTCTCCACAAAAGCATTCGCCTCCTCAGCATCAAGACCACTCTCCTTGAACACATAGTCATGCCCACGCTTCGGACTCGTCGCAAGCCAGTCCTCCTCCTCAGTCGCATTCTTGCCCTTGCCAACAACACGCATCGGCATAGCAGCATTTTCAGGCACATCAACTTGCACACCCGAAGATTGCTCCGCACCCTTGCTTTCAGCAGACAAGTCGGTTTGAGTATTGCCAGCGGGTGAAACTGCACCATTCTGCGTGCCATCATCATTAACGGGGTTACCCTGATTATCCGTCAAGGCTTCTTTCGCTTCAGACGGTTCTTCTGTTTTCTGCGCACGCTTCAGCACACCGCTTTCCACCATCTGCTCAAACATGCCATCTTCATACGTCTGCTCCTTACCGTCTGCGCCAACAGCCACCACCTTGTCGCCATCAACACGCTTAACGGTCAGCGCATTACCCTCGCTGTCTACAAACACGCCACCAGCCTTCAAGCCCTCGGTTGCAACACCAGGAGCCGCCTCCGCCTTGGGTTCAAGCACCTCAGCATCACCGCTCTCCAACTTCGCATCAAGCGCACTGCGGGTCCAAGCAAGTTCCTTCCCGTGCTCGTCAACAAGCACCACAGTCTTCTCACCTGCCGACTTAACGTCATACGCATGCCCATTTATCTCAACACGGCTGCCATCTGTGTAGGCAGGCTCCTCAACTTCCGCCTTGCCACCATCAGCAGCCGCCTCGCCATTGGCAGCCGCATTACCCTCGGCAGTTCCCTCGCCATTGGCAGCAGCCTCCTTCGCACGCTCGTTCGCCATATACGCCTCCGACAGCGTGCTCGAGTCCTCTGGCTCACCAACATTCATTAGCTGGTCCGGACTCGTATACTCATACTTGCCCGTCTCAGCATCACACACAACAATACTCTTGTCCGACTTCGACACATCTACGCCCGACTTGTCAGCATATTGTACCACATCGCCATCAATAACATACACCTTTCTGTCACCAACCTTCATCGTGGCTGGCACCACCTTTCCGCTGCCCTTGTGCGGTAACCCTCAGTCTCCGCAAACCCGTTAGTAGCTTTCCACCTTGTAACAATCATTCTACATCTACTAATAGGCACCAGTCCCCACTCCAAAAATATATTTTGCAGCATATTTTGCAAAAATAATCTTGATTTGCGCTTGCGTTCTCAAAATAAAGGCCGCAACTTTACAACGTAATTAAATGGGACAATTCTTCTACAAGTGCGAAAAACACACATCATAATCTAAAAATAACAGTTATGGAAATTACAACAATAAACAAAAACCTTAGATTAGTCAAGCACAACTATATAGCTAACAATAGACTATGCATTGACTATGCAGCGTTATACACCAAAAATGGTGAAGAAAGGTTCTGCGGCTACTATCATAGCATACCAACCATTGATGAAATAGACTACGAGCAGTTACATAAGCATTACGAGCAGAATGCACAAATGCCATCGTGGATAAAAGAGTAAAAATTATGAACAAAAGCAACACATGGGGCGGCAGACGCCCCAATGCAGGGCGAAAAAAAGTCGGTAATGCCGTACTATAATGCCGAATGCCGCAAGTGGCATTAGACGTAATAAAAAACGCTGCAAAAGAAGAGAAGCTTGAAGTAGGCTCATACTTAATCAAGCAACTCGGATTATGAATAAAAGCGTGACACCCCGTCACGCTTTTATTTTCTCTGCGCTTCCTCGTATTCATGTATGGCGTCAATGTATGCGCCCTCGGTCACATAAGTACCCCAGCCACAAGCCTGCGTACCTTCGCCCTCGCCCATGTGCGAGTGGTCAAAGTGGGCAAACTCCGCACCACTGCCGTGGTACACGCGGTGCTCCTTCGTACCATCATCGTTCGCCATGTCAAGCACACGCTGGCTATCTTCCGTACCAATCACATCAAGGCCACTACCATTCATGTGCTCTATCACCACATCACGAAGTATAGACTCCTCACGCGTAGGGGGTTGTGCAGACTTTCCGACAGTCTTCTGTTGACGCGGATTATCTGTCATACCTTCCTCCGAAGGCACAGCATCTCCAGTGGCCGACGACTTCTCACCATCGGTCACACCAACTTTAGCACCCTCCAACGAAGGAGCCGCTACTTCCTTGCCATTACTTACTGCTGAGCGTCCATTGCCCGACTGTTCTCCAGTCTCAGCTTCGCTTCGTGCAGAGCGTCCGTATCGTCCAAGTCCGGATTCTCCTTCTGCAACTGATTGGCCATTTCCGCTATTTGCTTCGGAACCCTCAATCGTCTTACTGCTCCGCTCGGAAGCCTCACGGGCCAAAATATTGTGTCGTCGTTCATTTTCTCTTTCTTTATATGCACGTCTAATGAAAAATTGCGGTGTCGAAATCTTTGAGGAGCATTCTGTAAGAGCAATTATCTACGCCCTTACATTCAACATACCTAACGAATGGTATGGATCATGCTCATTGTTATGCCATCAGCGTCCTTTGAATGTTCTGCAAGGAAACGCTGCCACAATGTTTCCAATTTTATGGCGTCCTCATTACCAAGCAGACGACCAGAGTGACCACCAGTCCAATCAAAAGAAGGTATTGCTTCTTGTAAAACCTCTGTTGTTAACATGGGAGCCTCTTCCGGGTCAAGAATAACATTTGGAAGCATATCCATATAGTACACACTTCTGCCTTTGCCGCTCCAATCTTCACCCTCGTACGGCTGAGAGTCAAATACACCGCTCATCACAACCCCTGTATTTCCTTTGCCTACCCTAACAAGGAAGAATCTGTCACCACATCTGGCTTTATCATAATCCCAAACACTCCAATTAAAATATTCTGTCAGGTTGTACTCTACGCCAAAGCAATGATCCTCAAGCGATACGCTTGATATGTCGGGATTCCACATCAAAATAAACGTGCGCTGCTTCTCATCAAAACCCTCTCCAGGATAAGTAGGTTTATAATGCAAGTCGTCAGGTTGTAAATGGCGGGCAGCGTCCATCATATCATGCACCATATCCACCGTTAACGCTTCCGTACGTCTAAATTGCATTTCGTCCAAACGTTCAAACGCGTCATTCGGCAAAATCTTCCAGATTTCCCTAAAAGGAATAAATACCGGGGGGATAGCATCATCATCCATATCTATAATTCCCAACAAATCGGCCTCTGATATGTAATTAAACTCGTCCACCTGGCCATTTCTGATACAAATTGCAGAGATAGTGAGCCCATTTTCAACATCTCCATCAGACGAAGGCATAATCATGCGAGTGCTTGTGTCTTTCCAATTTACACTATCCCATTGCATAGAACAAAGGTAGTCAAAAAGGCTATCTACGTCCTCCTTATCCACATCATCGGACAATGGGATATCAAAAGATTCAAACAAATGCGCTCCCAAGCAGAATTTGCAGAAAAGACCATACATAACAATATGCTGCCCAGTATGTTTTACTAACGCTCGGGCTGCATCGAGCCCGGCCTCTTGCTCACGTTCAATCCATTCGTCATTAAATGTAGACAAGGGTGCAATTACCTCCACTTCATCTTCAAGGTATGCTTTGGCACCAGTCAGCTGCATTATAGCATCTATGGTTTTGACAAACAGCTGATAATCCGCCTTTGACGAGAAAGAGCAAACTCGTACCTCCAGCCCACCTTCTTCCTCATTCACCTCTATACCACGAAGTGCCTTGTTGAGGATCCCGAATTTTAGAGATGGGTATTCATTCGAGGTGGCTACAATTTCAGTTCCCTTATCTGCCACACGACGCAAAATAGCATCTGGTTCTGGAACATCTTTAGTTCTGATCTTTACACTAACGCTCATATAAATACCGTTTTTAATATTAGACTTAGTTGAAACAAAATTCAGTTCTGCAAATATGCAACATTTCCCCGAAAAGCACAACAATAGTATCATGAATTTACTGATGTGACTATTTACTCAAGTTTGAGTTAAATACGAAACTTGAGTTATCTTACTTCGGTCGTTCAACGTGCTTACTTCGTTCGAAGTAAATGCTTACTACGTTCGGAGTAAACACTTACTACGTTCGAAGTAAGCATATATATCTGTCGTTCCACATATTTTCTACGGTCGATGTGGCATGACTTAGGCTTGGTTTTGTGCTCTCATCACTCCCACACGTGCATCATTTAATTTAGAACACCTACTTATAAAAACATTCGTATAAATGCCCACGCATAGTTTTTTTTGCGTAAGTTTGTATAGTTGTAACATTGAATGCACATTATATCCATGTCAAGACTTTAATAACAGTTTGATTATCAACGGGTCTTGAACTAATGAACTACGAATTGTGAGGTGTTAGAGATATTCACGACAATATTTTGTCAAACACAGAAGTTTGGCGCGAATGTCATGATGCTTTGCCGCACCGTCCGGAATGGAGTTCTTTATTTTTTGATAGAAGTGTGCGCCTCCTCGCACAAGCAGGGACAGTTACAGTATTGAACTCTAAGCATAACAAACTGATGAAGGTAATGTTAGATGTTGTACTGGCATACACACCCGGTACCCCTCACCTGCCGCAGGTGGTTGAAGATATTAAGAGCTGCGATTGCGTTAACAAACTACTTTTGGCTTGCACCGACGAGCAAAAGGCTGACGCAGAGAAAATGGCAGACGACAAATGCGAACTACTTATTACAGACAGTGTAACAAGTGCCAAGTTTTTACGTACAGCCGCACAACGCGTAACTGCACAGTATGTGGCATTCTACCTAAGCAACCATACCTTGCGCATAGGTTACCGGGCATTCGACAGATTGTTGCAAATTGCAGCTGCGTATGATACGGATAACGAAAAAGCACTCATGGTGTACAGTGACCGATACGATGAACAAGGTCTGCACCCTACTATTGACTACCAGGAAGGTGCTCTGAGAGATGATTTCGACTTTGGTTCATTGGTGCTTTTCCGTTCAGCGGACGTGAAAAACTTTTTGAAGCACCGGCGTGGCATGCAATACACTTATGCCGCAATGTATGCCTTACGACTATACGTAAGCGCCCATGGCGAAATAATACACCTAAAGGAGCCCTTGTACACAGAGTTGGAAACTGACTTCCGCACATCTGGGCAAAAGCAATTTGACTACGTCAATCCACGCAACAAGGTGGTGCAAACCGAAATGGAACGTGCTTGCACAGAGCATCTTAAGGAAATTGGTGCTTGGCTGGCTCCCGACGAATACGACGAATTGCCAAATGACAACACTTGCTACCCAGTTGAGGCAAGTGTCATCATACCTGTGCGCAACAGGGCACGAACCATTGGCGACGCCATTGACAGTGTATTAGGACAAAAGGCCTATTTTGACTTTAATGTGATTGTTGTGGACAACCATTCTGACGATGGAACGGCCGAAGTCGTTAATAAGTATCACGACAACAACCACGTGGTGCTACTCCAACCAGAACGCACTGATTTGGGCATCGGAGGGTGCTGGGATATGGCCATTCGCAGCAAATGGTGCGGAAAGTATGCCATACAATTAGATTCAGATGACTTATACTCGTCTGATGACACCTTGACACGCATTGTGGCTGCCTTTAAAGCGCAAAATGCAGCCATGGTCATTGGCAGTTACCGCATGGTAAACTTTGCACTCGAGACGCTGCCACCAGGACTGATTGCACACACAGAATGGACTGCAGATAATGGACGTAACAACGCACTCCGAATTAACGGATTAGGTGCGCCACGCGCTTTCCGCACCGACATTTTGCGCAAGATCGGATTTCCCAACACGAGCTATGGCGAAGACTATGCTCTCGGACTGGCCTTTTCAAGACATTACCGCATAGCGCGCATTTTTGACGAACTGTACCTGTGCCGCCGATGGGAGGGAAATTCTGACGCTGCACTGAGCATTGACAAGCAAAATAAAAATAACGCATATAAGGATGCGCTAAGAACTATTGAACTCAGAACCAGACGAGCCATGATCGAACGCTGGAATTCGCCCGTCAGAAAATGCGACGTTGAAGATTTCTTCAAAAAACAGCTGGACCAATGGCACGACGTGGCAGAAAGGTGTGAACAACTCAAAACTTGCGTAAAAGTGAAAGAGTTGCCGCTTGAATATGGCACACTCAATGTACAATACAACCCGGCACGCATAGTAAGCACTGCTGCAAAAATAGATAAGGCTGCCCTAAAGAAAAGACCTTGCTTTTTGTGCGACACCAACCGTCCCTCATGCCAAACATCTATGCCTGTACTTGGTAAGTTTCAATTATTAGTAAACCCCTACCCCATTCTGCCATTGCACCTTACAATACCAACGCGCCGGCACACTGCACAAAGATTGTCACATTTCAGCAAAATGCTTGACACAATTACATGGAACTTGCCTGGAATGTTTGTGTTCTACAATGGCGCGAGATGTGGTGCCTCTGCTCCTGACCACGCCCATCTGCAAGCAGGCCAACGAGGATTGGTACCTATCGAAAGGGATTGGAAGTTGTACGAAAACAATCTGCAACGCGTATACCCGTCACTTAAAAAAGAAGAGGCAGCCCTTGAGGATCTTGGGTATGATCCTAAGACAAGCGGCATATACTTGCTTAAAAATTATGCCTGCCCAGCCTTTGTTATACAAGGTCCGGCAAGCAACGATGTACCCTTACTTTTGCAAAAGTTGATGAGCGTTTTACCAGTTGCATCGGGTACGTCGGAACCTGACATAAACATACTGAGCTGGCGACAAGAGGGCACGCCAAACACGCCTGATCACATTGTAATGGTTGTGTTTGTGCGCAAAAAACATCGTCCAAACTGTTATTTTGCAGATGGCGATGCGCAAATATTAGTTAGTCCAGGAGCTGTTGACATGGGAGGACTCATCATTACACCACGTGAGGAGGACTTTGAAAAGATGACAGCCCATATTGCCACAAACATTCTGCGTGAAGTGGCTATTAGCAATAGCGAAATTAACAACATTGCCAAATTGCTGCATAACAAACGTGCTGACCACAAGAACAAAGGTTGCATGACAAATGAAACCAAGGCCTTGAAATCATTGGCTAACCGTGATATCAGTGTGGGAATTTTGCACGCCGAGAAAATTGACTTTGCATTAAACGGCAACTTCCAAGCCAAGGGCGAGACTGTCAGCGGTATGCAACACGTGCAGTGTACCGAGGGCGCTATTAAATGGAAAGACAACATTTATAGCGAACTCAACTTCATACCCGAAAACGACAACACGTGCTTTTTTACCCTGCAAGGCGTAACAATAGGCATTGGGTTTCATTGGCAAAGACAAGAAGAACAGAGTTTTAAGGGCAAATTGCGACTTATAGTTGACGAAGGCAAACTCGTCGTGATTAACGAACTGCCAGTTGAGGCTTATCTCGAAAGTGTTATTTCATCTGAAATGAATGCAACATCTTCGCTCGAACTGCTTAAAACGCATGCTGTGGTGTCACGCAGTTGGGTGTATAGTCAGATGTTGCATCGCATGATGGGTGAAGGTGGTACTGCCAACTACTTCAACTTTGTGCATAAACACGGTGAAATACTTAAATGGCATGACCGCTCCGACCACGCACTATACGATGTGTGCGCTGACGACCACTGCCAGCGGTATCAGGGCATAACTAAGTCAGCCCTGCCACAAGTGAAGAAAGCTGTTAGCGCTACAAAACATGAAGTGCTGATGTACAACGGTAGTTTGTGTGATGCACGCTTTTCAAAATGTTGCGGTGGTGTGAGTGAATTATACAGCTCATGCTGGGACAATGACGATAAGCCTTACCTGGCAGTCGTACGCGATGCTGCAGACGGTGATATACCCGATTTGACAGACGAACAAACTGCCGAAAAATGGATTAAGAGTGCTCCCGTCAGCTACTGCAACACCCACGACAAGCGTTTGCTGAGCCAGGTACTGAACAACTATGACCAGGAAACTACAGACTTTTATCGTTGGCGAGTAGAATTATCACAAGACAAAATTCGTTCACTCATTGAAGGAAAGACCGAACAGACCTTTGGCCAAATTATTGCTCTGGAGCCTGTTCAGCGCGGCCCTGGCGGTAGAATTATCAAACTTAGAATTGTTGGCACAGAAAACGAGCTCATTGTAGGCAAGGAATTAGAAATCAGAAGAATGCTTTCCGACACCCACCTGTACAGCTCGGCTTTTGTCGTAGATACAATATATGGTGCTGACAAAACCGTACCTACAAAATTTGTGCTTACCGGTGCCGGTTGGGGACATGGTGTAGGCCTATGCCAAATAGGCGCTGCGGTTATGGCTGACGAAGGGAATAGTTATGACGAAATATTGACTCATTACTACAAAGAATCTGTTAAACGTGATTTGACTGAATTGTAAAATCCAATGACTTTATGATGGGGCAAGCACCTCTTCATAAAGTCACTTCCTAAGCCTTTCAATCTGCAGTTATTGATATGGACGGCGCATTGACAGCGTCTGAATGTGTACACTTTAGATCCTACCACACACCAACCATTCTTTACCCATCCCCCTCGCCAAACAACTAATTATCAAAGAGTAGAGGCTTCCACAAGACTATTATTTAGCCTTGTAGAAGCCTCAACTTTTGCTCATTTCTTGTGTTGATTAAGAGTCGTTACAGAGGCACAGGGACATTTACCTATATGATGTACCCATGCTTGATGGGTATTCCATCAATTCTGTTCCTCCTCAAAATCCATGTGGGCTTGTACCACAAATAGTAAATCCTCTACAGAGAAATTGCCCATGCCCTCTTTCTTGGCTTTTTTGGCCAGATGGGCAGCTATTGCCTCTTCGTCTATTTCGATGTAGCCTTCTTTGTCGGGGGTTGCATCAAGTATTCCACTCTCAGTGTAATACTCAACAATCACGTCTATAAAGTAATAGAGCAACTCCTCAGTAAATACATCTTTTAGCTCTTGTGGCAAATGCTGCTTGATGTAGGCCACAGCTGCAGCGTCCTGCTGCGCATCAAGCATTAATTCTTCGTCGAGATTCATTTCAACAAGTTTTCAATTTTCTCAGCGAACTCTGACTTGGGTCCTGCACCGACATGCTTGTCAACTACCTCACCATTCTTAATAAAAAGCACAGTGGGCACATTGCGAATTCCAAACTTTGACGTCAGTTCTTCGTTATCGTCTACGTCACACTTACCTACGTTTACACGGCCTGCGTACTCTTCAGCCAATTCGGCAATATAAGGCGCAATTTTTTTGCAAGGTCCACACCATGTGGCAGAGAAGTCTAACACAATGGGGAGTCCCTCTGCTAAAACACTTTCGAAGTTTGAGTCTGTAATGATCTTTTCCATTTTCTAATGTATAATTGGTTTAAGTTTTATATTGAAGCAAATATTATGCCATCAGTTAATCTGATATGTGAAGTCAACCTTTTTTAAGTAGTTTATCAACAAGCTGTCAACAGACACATGACACAACTTACTTTGTAACATCACTTGCGAATGCTCGTCATTGTCAAGTATATTAAAGAACACGTCTGTCGGACCTGGTGATTTGCGAATGATAGAGGCAAGTTCGTTGACGACCTCAAGCGTGAGTTTCTCAGTAGCCACATTGATGGTTATCGACTTGATTTTCTGATCCTTCACATCGCTCAGAAATTCTATGCGGCCAATCTTTAATTCATAAGCACCTTGTTGCCACTGTCTTTCCTCCACCCGGGCAGTAATAAACAAAGAGTTACCTACGTGAAAATAGCCACTGAATTTGGCCCAGTCTTCGCCAAAGAGTGCAATTTCCCCAGCTCCACTGTAATCCTCCAACTTGGCGATACCATAAGGTTTGCCAGTGCGGGTCTGCCCCATTCTGACATCTGTCACGATGCCACCAAGAAAGACATCTTGATTGGCGAATGCCACTTTATCCTCAAGTTGGGTCATGCGCATATTGCACACATCTTCCACTATGATGCGGTATGAATCGAGCGGGTGACCTGATATATAGATACCTATTAGGTCACGCTCACGGTTCAAGCGTTCGAGGTCGCTCCAACGCTCAACATTCTTTGGCGGCTCGGGCTTTGCTATCTCAAGCACCTCACTCGGTCCAAATAGTGAGAAACTGTTTTGAGCTTGATCGGCCTGAAATGTATTGCCATAACGAACCAGGGCATCGAGGAATGTCTCACCATTTTCGCATGGCGTTACAAATTGCTCACGTGTTATGTTGCCAAAACTGTCAAACGCTCCTGCAAGAGCCAAACTTTCAAGAGATTTTTTGTTGCAGGTTGACAGATTGACACGTTCGACCAAATCGTATACGGACTTATATACACCGTTTTTCTTACGTTCGGCAAGTATCTGCAACACAGCACTTTCACCTACGCCCTTTACTGCCCCCATGCCAAAGCGAATGTCACCACTATGATTAACACTGAACTTGAGATAGCTCTCGTTAATGTCAGGACCAAGTGTGCTGATACCCATAGATTTGCACTCGTCCATCAACTTAGCCACCGTGTTAATATCGGCCAAACTGCGGCTCATCACACCAGCCATATATTGTGACGGATAATTTGCCTTAAGATAAGCCGTTTGATAGGCTACCCACGAATAGCATGTGGCATGACTCTTATTGAAAGCATAGGACGCGAATGCGCGCCAGTCATTCCAAATTTTTTCAAGAACCTTGGGGTCGTGACCATTAGCCTTACCACCATCAATGAACTTGGGGTACATGTGGTTAAGCTTTTCTATAAGCTTTTTACCCATTGCCTTTCGCAGTGCATCACTCTCGCCACGCGTAAAGTTTGCAATTTCACGCGAGAGCAACATGACTTGCTCCTGGTAGACGGTAATGCCGTATGTATCCTTCAAGTATTTTTCCATACAAGGAAGGTCGTAGGTAATTGGCTCGTCACCATGTTTACGGGCTATGAAGGACGGAATATATTGCATAGGTCCCGGGCGGTACAACGCATTCATGGCAATAAGGTCCTCAAAGGTTGAGGGCTGTAGCTCACGCAAATACTTTTGCATACCCGGCGATTCAAACTGGAAGGTACCTATGGTACGACCATCGCAGTATAACTGATATGTAGCAGGGTCCTCAATGCTGATTTCATCAATGTTGAGATCAATGCCCAAAGACAGCTTGATATTTTCAAGAGCCTCCTTGATGATGGACAGGGTTTTCAGACCCAAAAAGTCCATTTTTATCAAGCCCGTTTCCTCAATCACACGCCCCTCATATTGGGTACAGTGCAATTCCTCTCCTGTTTCCTTATCCTTGGCGGTAGATACGGGTACCCAATCTGATATATTGTCACGACAAATGATAAAGCCGCACGCATGCACGCCCGTATTGCGCACATTACCTTCGAGCATTTTTGCATAACGAATTGTATCACGTAATAAAATGTCCGAAGATGTCTCAGCCTCACGCAGTTCGGGTATGGCAGCTATAGCATTTGTCAAATTCATTTTAGGCACTTTGCCATCAGGCCCTTCTGGCAATTTATCGGGAATAAGTTTGCAGAGGTTATTTGATATTGACAGAGGCAGTTTCTGAACGCGGGCCACATCCTTGATAGCAAGTTTTGTGGCCATTGTACCATAGGTTATGATATGTGCCACATTGTCTGCGCCATACTTTTGAGTAACCCAATTCAGTACGCGGCCACGACCATCGTCATCAAAATCGACATCGATATCGGGGAGTGAAATACGGTCTGGATTTAGAAAACGCTCAAACAGCAAGTCGTACTTGATAGGGTCTATCTGCGTGATACCCAAGCAATAGGCAACAGCACTACCCGCCGCAGAACCACGTCCTGGCCCTACACTCACATCAAGCTCCTCACGTGCCGCACGAATATAGTCCTGCACTATTAAGAAGTAACCTGGGAAACCCATCGTCTTCATGATATGCAGCTCAAATTTTATACGCTCAGCAGTTTCGTCGTCCAGCGGGTCACCATACCGCTTTTTGGCTCCCTCATAAGCCAATTTGGCAAGATAATCAGCCTCAAGCTTTATACGATATAGTTTGTCAAAACCGCCAAGCTTTTTGATCTTCTTCATGCCATCTTCGCGGCTCATCACGACATTACCATTCTCGTCTTGTGTGAATTCGTTGAAGAGATCTTCTTCGGTCAAATTCTTACGATATTCCTCCTCAGTGCCAAACTCCTCGGGAATGGCAAAGTTAGGCATGATAGGAGCATGATCTATTGAATAGGTTTCAACCTTGTCACATATTTCACAGGTAGTAGCAAGTGCCTCTGGCAAGTCGGCAAAGACTTCATTCATCTCGGCACGAGTTTTGAACCACTCTTGCTTTGTGTACAGCATTCGTCTGGGATCTTCCAAATCCTTTCCTGTAGCCAAACAAATCAAGCGGTCGTGTGCCTCGGCATTCTCCTCATCTACAAAGTGACTATCATTAGTGCAAATATATTTTACATTATATTTATGCGCTATGCGTAACAGTTCTTTGTTTACCTGAACTTGTAACGGATACGTTTCGCGATTGGCTCTGACTGAGGGGTCCTTGACTTCGTGTCGCATCAGCTCCAAATAATAGTCATCGCCAAACACGCTCTTGAACCATTGCACACTCTTTTCAGCCTCTTCAATACGCCCTTGCATAATCATTTGCGGCACCTCACCACCCAGACATGCAGAACAAACTATCAAATCTTCATGATACTTCTCCAAATCCTTGTGATCTGTACGCGGACGCATATAAAAGCCATCTACCCACGATCGAGATACCAACTTTACAAGGTTGTGATAGCCGTGCTCGTTTTTGGCCAAGACTATGAGGTGCCAGCCAGACTGGTCAATTTTCTCAGCTTTTAATGATTTGTCGCCACGACGCGACACATACATTTCGCAACCGAAAATAGGCTTGAAATTAGCTATCGGGCGTTGTTTTTTGAGCACAGCCTCACATTCGGCAATAAGTTCGGCTTCACTTTTTCCCTCATCGGGATTTTTACCCTCCTTATCTAACTTAGGCACATAGCTACCGTCTTGCAACGAAGCCAACTTCGCCTCCATATCCTTTACAACCCCCTTGGCCTTACCTATGACCTTGTTTGAGTAATTAAAGAATTCTTTTATACCCATCATGTTGCCATGATCCGTCACTGCCATGCCACGCATGCCGTCGCGTATGGCCTTATCGACCAACTTTGGCACAGCAGCCTGTCCGTCAAGTATTGAATATTGGGTATGTACGTGTAGATGTACGAAATCTTGCATATTATAATTGTAAGGAGAAAATGTTGAAACACATAAACAACCTGTGCCACACCTGCCAGTAGGAGTAGACACAGACTATTCAATTACAAAGCTACGAAAAAGACTGCAATTGCTTGCCACTTTGTAGCCATATTTGCTATCACAACAAAAGTATTTATGAAAACGCTTTGAAAGTACATAAAGTTTTTTTACTTTTGCGAATAGACTTGGGCGTCCATACCTCTGTCTTGAGCAGACATGCCGTTTCAAGCAAAAAACAAAGTTATCGTTACAAATCTTTATAACAAAACAAAATCATGAGAGTTATTATCGAACCCGACTACGAAAAGTTGTCAAACTGGGCTGCAGAGTATGTTATTAGCAAAATCAATGCAGCCAATCCAACTGCAGAGAAGCCTTTCGTATTGGGTCTGCCTACCGGTTCATCACCAATCGGCATGTACAAGGCATTGGTTAAGGCCAACAAAGAAGGCCGCGTCAGCTTTAAGCACGTTTTGACATTCAATATGGACGAGTATGTTGGCTTGCCCGAATCACACCCCGAAAGCTACCACTCTTTCATGGCTACAAACCTTTTCAATCACATTGACTGCCCGAAAGAAAACATCCATATTCTGAACGGTAATGCCAAGGATTTGACAGCCGAATGCGCACACTACGAACAAATGATCAAGGATGCTGGTGGCATTGACCTCTTTATTGGTGGTATTGGCCCCGATGGTCACATCGCATTCAACGAGCCGGGTAGCTCACTCACAAGCCGTACTCGTCAAAAGACTTTAACTACCGACACAAGAGTTGCCAATTCACGTTTCTTTGGTGGCAAACCCGAAGATGTACCCGCTACTGCTCTCACCGTTGGCGTAGGTACTGTTATGTCTGCCAAAGAGGTTCTCATTCTCTGCAATGGCCATAACAAGGGTCGTGCTTTGCAAGCTGCTATCGAAGGTCCCGTTACACAGATGTGGACTATTTCAGTACTCCAGATGCACGAACACGGCATCATCGTTTGTGACGAAGCTGCCTGTGAGAACATCACTCATGGCACCTACAAATACTTTAAGGACATCGAGAAAGACAATCTCTGATAACTATCAAAGATATTAACAAGCAACAAGTGTAATATTCACTCCCCTACCGGGTTGAATATTACACTTGTTTTTATAAGTAGATGTTCGAAATCATTTTACGAACACCTACTTATCTGGTATCATAATGAAAGAGCACACCTCTACCCCAACCCTCAACAATAACGAGGGTGCGGTTAATCAAATTGTATAGCTTTAGCTGGTTGGATATGCGAAACCAAATAGCTTGGAATTACAAGGGCAAGCATTGTAACCAAAAGAGTGATTACATTCAATACAACGATGCTCAACACGTCAAAGTCCACTGGAGCATAAGGCACATAGTAAACTTCTGGGTCAAGCGAGACAACATGAGTGTACTTCTGTAACATGACAACCGAAATGCCAATTACATTTCCCCACAACATGCCACGCCCTATAATAAAAGCCGCATACCATAAAAAAGTGTGACGTATACGATTGTTGGTGGCGCCCAAAGCCTTAAGCACACCTATTGTCTGCGTTCGCTCTAATATCAAAATGAGCAATCCGCTCACCATTGTAAAGCCTGCCACACAAATCATTATCACCAATATGACCATGACATTCAGGTCAAGCAAATTTAGCCACGAAAGTACGGAGGAGGTCACAGGGTTGTCCTTCACACTTAATACGGCATACGACCTCTTAAAGCGGTCTGTATGTCCGCCGACTTTCTTGGCCAAAATATACTGAACCTTGTCAAGATCATCATAACTGCCAAGGCGGATTTCAAGACCACTGCTTTGTTCGGGCAGCCATCTGTTAAGTTGGTTTACCGCGTACATGTCAGCCAAAACGACATTGTTGTCAAATTGCTTCATATAGGTATTATATATACCTACAACCTTGAACCGTCGCTGCTTGATGGTATTTGAAAAATAATAACTGTAAACCTTGTCTCCAACCGACAACTTCAGTTTATTGGCGATTGTTTGAGAAATGACAATTTCATTTTTGGTCTCACTGTCCGAAAAATGAGGCAAATGCCCCGACACCATATAATGCTTGATAAAGTTCAAATCATATTCGCCAGCAACTCCCTTGAGCAACACACCTGCAAAATCTGATTGGGTCTTGAATATACCCATTTTTTGCGAAAAACGCTGTACAGATTCTACACCTGGAGTCTGCCTGATTTGATTTATCAATTTTTCGTCTGTTACCACAGGAAAACTTTCAGGCGAGCTCAAAGAGTTAGGCTCTATCACCTCTATATGGGAAGTGAAACCTGCTATTTTTCCACTCACCTCATGCTGAAAGCCCCTAACGAAACAGATCGACACAACCATCACCGCCAACCCCACTGCTATGCCAGCAGTAGCAATGCGCAAAGCCGGAGGCGATGCCTTACGCACCCCTCCAGTATTTTTATCACTGTTCTTGAAAAAACGTTTTGCTAAAAATAACGAAAGCATTATTTGCCCCAATTATGATTGTAGCTACACAATGGCGAACCTGGCCAAATAACTAAAAGGCAACGTTACGATTTACCCAATAGCCACATTGCCGCGCCCAAACCATTTTACAGCATAATTACACTTCACGTCCAGGATACGCCTCAATAGCCTTGCGCAACACAATAAGCGCCCGTTGCAGGTCTGCCTTGTTGAGCACATAAGCTATACGCACTTGATTGCGTCCAGCCCCAGGTGTAGTGTAGAAACCTGCAGCCGGAGCCATCATGACAGTTTCACCCTCGTATTGGAAATCTGTCAAACACCAGGCACAGAACTTTTCAGCATCATCTACTGGTAATTTTGCCACAGTATAGAAAGCGCCCATTGGTATAGGCGAGTATACACCCGGTATGCGATTCAGGCCATCAATCAAGCATTTACGCCGCTCAACATACTCGTCATACACATCGCGTGCATATTCAGGGGCCGCATCTAACGAAGCCTCTGCCACGAGTTGTCCTATCAAGGGAGGACTCAAGCGCGCCTGGCAGAATTTCATAACAGCCTTGCGCACTGCCTCATTCTTCGTGATTAGTGCACCAATACGTATACCACACTCGCTATAACGTTTCGAGACAGAATCAATCAACACCACATTTTGCTCAACGCCTTCAAGGTGGCAAGCCGAAATGTATGGTGACCCCGTATATATGAATTCACGGTAAACCTCGTCTGAGAATAAATAAAGGTCATATTTCTTTACCAAATCGCGAATTTGGTTCATCTCACGACGTGTATACAAATAACCTGTCGGGTTGTTAGGGTTGCAAATCAATATGGCACGCGTGCGTTCATTGATCAGCTCCTCAAACTTCTCTACTTTAGGCAACGAAAAGCCCTCCTCTATAGTAGTGGCTATGGTACGTATACGCGCTCCAGCCGATATGGCAAAAGCCATATAGTTGGCATAAGCGGGTTCTGGTACAATTATTTCATCGCCAGGGTTCAAGCATGACATGAACGCAAAAAGCACTGCCTCCGATCCACCCGACGTAATAATAATATCATCGGCACTCAAATGGATATTATACCCCTCATAGTAATGGGTCAGCTTTTCGCGATAGCTGCGAAAGCCCTGACTGGGGCTATATTCCAACACTTTTCGGTCGATGTGTCGCAACGCGTTAAGGCCGGCCTCAGGAGTTGGTAAGTCTGGCTGACCTATATTCAAATGATAAACATGAACGCCTCTCTCCTTAGCTTGATTGGCCAAGGGAGCAAGTTTCCTGATCGGAGACTCTGGCATCTGTATAGCTCTTTCCGATATCTTAGGCATTTTATATCAGGTTGTTTTTAGATGAATTTACGAACGGAACTGCCTTTATTTTCCCACCTTACACAAGATGTAGCCAATGTATGAAATGGGCGCAGCAAATAATATAAATAGATGTAAGCTCCATATCGGCGCTCACTAAGAGTATTCAACGTCTTTCTTACAAATACAAGAGGAAGCACAAATGCAGCCACAAGCACAATCATGCACAACGCATCAGTATATAAGTAGCCCAACGAGTACGAATTCGCCGTCAAATCGCCGAACAGACGCAGTCCTACATAACAAGCCACCGATGCCACCATCACATACAGCATGGCAGACGATACGCCATTTTGAATGAAGAACTTACGTGCACCATTGGTGAGATGATGGATTAGCTCATTCCTTTGCACACGCATGTTCGAAATGACCGTCTTATGCGGCAAAGCCAAAATAGTCCTTGTATCTGCTGCACAGAGTATTGACAAACGATCGGCACCGACATGCAAATTGGCCAAAATAGCCTCCTCGCCAAAAGGCAAACTTACACTGTCTGCAAAACCATGCTGCGCCATAAAGGCACTCTTACGCATTGCCCAATTAGTACAACCACAGTCCAAAGTCACACCTTTGTCCCATGCTGCCACCTTCTGCACAAAATGATCGACCTCATCCAATATAGCACGACGTGCCACCCACGTGCCATTGTCCTCATAATTATAATATGCCTGCACCATATCAGATTCCTCTGATAAATTCTGAACGAAATGGTGCAGCCATTCGTCATTTAACGGCAGAGTCTGCGCATCAAGTATCAACACCCACTCACCGCGGGCTGCCTTTACGCCAAGCGTTATGGCTAACTTACGCACCTCTATGTATCGGGCTGTCTCAGGTACAAAAGTATAGCGCAAACTACCAAATGATTTCTGTCCTCGTTCTACCAAATCGCGCACACACTCTGAATGCCCCTCATCCGCCAATATAATCTCGTAATCAACATCACATTTTTGCTTGAAAAGGCTTTCTACAAGCGAACCCGCACAAGATGCACAACGTTCATTCACAGGTATTATTATCGAAACGAGACCCGCCCCGCCGCCTTTTGCCTCATGCGTGGCTGCCTCGACGGCCTGCGCCTCTTGCTGCCACGAGGCATATTTATTTACTAAAGTAAAACGTCGCAAACGCAATACATACTGCAACAACAAAGCCACCAATGCCACCAAAACCAGCAGCACCAGTCTCAAATCAACAACATTCAAGTACATATCTGTCATACAACTAAACCTAATTTCAATTAAAGCATTACTTTAACTCACGACGCCTAAATTCCGAGCATACAACTGCAGTAGCAACCGCCACATTCAAGCTTTCACTCGTAGCTCGGCCTGCAGGAAACGGCGGAATATACAACCGGTGGTTAACACAAGCCGACACTTCTCGCGATATGCCATTACCCTCGTTGCCCATTACTATTACGCCGTTATGCTCCAACGATTCGGCATACATATCCGCCCCATCGAGAAACGTGCCATACACCGCGGCACCCGATTCGGCAGCCCGCGACAGCACACAAGGCAAATCAACATAATGAACCGCCACGCGCGCGATGGCGCCCATTGTAGCCTGTACCACCTTGGGCGAGTACATGTCAGCCGTATCGCGCGAGGCAAAAATATGTTCTATTCCGAACCAATCTGCCAGCCGGATAATCGTACCTAAATTTCCAGGATCTTGCACACCATCTAAGGCCAAGCAAAGCATTTTTCCCGGCAGCCCAGCCAGTTCGTCAACATCTGTGGCAACCGTTTTTTTCTCAAATACTGCCACTACATCGCGCGGAGTACTTAAATTCGACAATTTCTTTAACTGTGCAGCATCAACGACTTCTATATCAGATACTTTAGACCTTATAGAATATGAAAGCGATGCTGAATATTCTTCGGTAGCGAACAACGTCTTACACCTCATGAAGTGCAACAAGTCCTCAACGACCTTTGCACCCTCGGCCACAAAGAGTCCACTTTCATCGCGGTACTTTTTCAAGTTCAGCGAATGTATGTCCTTGATCATCTGTTTTGTTACCACTACCGTTTATATTATATGGCCATAGCCATCGGTTTGAAAAGTCTAATTTAACCGCAAAGCTACAAAGTTATTTCTAAATACAGACATATCTTAATTAAAAATACGCATTGAAGAACTTAAAGTGCACCTACAAACACACCCACACGCCAGCCCGCGCACCAGTCAGCCCACCCGTTCGTTTATCCATATAACGCGGGACGCGTCACCTCCATTAGTGCTTGCGTTTGGTGGTAACGCTACCTTTATCATACTACGAAAACTTTACTTGCCGAGTATCTTGCATCTTACACTAATACGTTACAACTCGCTGACTATCAATACTTTACTTAGTGTAAGATACTATCATTGCCACCTACACGCAACCTACACAACCCACACGGCACAAGCACGGGAGGAAGATGTTACGACATTGGGGAACAGAAAAGTCTGTTGCTCCGACAGATTTCTCTATATCCCTGTGGCGTATTATCTACTGCATACGTCCATGTTGACTGCGAGGCAGCGAGGTTAAGTGTGTAAGATGTATGCAGGGGAGTGTAAGATACTTTGAAACCATCTTACACTCTTGAAGCCTCTGTATATCAACCTGTTACGCACAAAAAGTGTAAGATGGCAGTAAAAGCACACACTCTCTTTTACAAGAGGGATGTCGGGGAGGGAAGCAAATATTTGTGTACAAGTTGCACACTATGTTGATGGGTTCAATGCCTTAGTGTTACTTTTGCAGCACTTTTGTTCTTATGCCCTTTTGTTCATATATCCTCCGCGTTAGCGGCAAATCTCATAACTCACAAACTATGAAACACCATAATCTAATCTCCTGACTTCATCACTTTTCTGCGCCATCACATGGCGCATATTGAAAAACGATGAGTTGCGTCATTTGATTGGGTGACGCATTGGCGAAGTCAAGAAAAAGGAGATTGTTACAAAAACATAAAGACAAAATGTTGGTGGGTACATTAAATGTTGTACCTTTGCACCAAAATAGACAGCCACATCATGAAACTGATTTTAATGACAACTCCATTCTTTTTCGTGGAGGAACATCAGATACTAAACGCCCTGTTCGATGAAGGATTAGAAATCCTGCATCTGCGCAAGCCAGACACCGAACCAGTTTACTCAGAGCGGCTGCTGACACTGATATCCGAGAGCTATCGCAAGAGAATCGTTGTACACGATCATTTTTATCTTAAAAATGAGTATGGACTGAAAGGCATACATCTCAACCACCGCAATCCCGAGTTGCCACCCAAATACAAAGGACACATATCTTGCTCATGTCATACAGCTGACGAGGTTATGGCCCACAAAAAGAAGTGTGACTACGTATTTCTCTCACCCATTTTCGATAGCATATCCAAGGAGCAATATGCCTCACATTTCACAACCGCCAACTTGCGGCAACTGGCACAAAGCGGCGTAATAGACCGCAAGGTCATGGCCCTGGGAGGTGTACAGCTCGACAATATCCAAAAGGTCAAGGACCTCGGATTCGGAGGCGCAGTCATACTCGGTGACATTTGGAATCGTTTCAGCATACATTCTACACAAGATTTCAAAGACCTTATATTACACTTCCGCAAATTGCGTAAAGCCGCCGACTAACACAAAAGCTACGGCTTCAAAACCAAAGAAACACCTTTAATAACAAATCATACAACAAAAATGATGAACAACAACTCTTTTATGGTCTTTTCGGGCACAGCTTCCCGTTATTTGGCTGAAAAGATTTGTGAGGAACTTGGCTGTCCGCTGGGAAACCTCACGGTGACAAAATTTGCCGATGGAGAATTTGAGGTTTGCTACGAAGAGAGCATCCGCGGACGCGATGTGTTCCTTGTGCAAAGCACATTCCCCAACTCAGACAACCTCATGGAGCTGCTCCTCATGATTGACGCCGCCAAGCGTGCCTCAGCCCGCAGCATTTGCGCTGTGGTTCCCTACTTTGGTTGGGCTCGTCAAGACCGCAAGAGCAAACCCCGCGTGAGCATTGGCGCAAAATTGGTGGCCGACCTCTTGAGTGTAGCCGGCATCGACCGACTCATGACAATGGACCTCCACGCCGACCAAGAGCAAGGTTTCTTCGACGTACCTGTCGATCACCTCTATGCCTCAACAGTCATGCTCCCCTATATCAAGAGCTTAAATCTTAAGAACCTCTGCATTGCCTCACCCGACGTGGGCGGTTCAAAGCGTGCTGCTTCATACGCCAAATACCTCGATTGCCCCATGGTACTCTGCAACAAGAGCCGCAAAAAGGCCAACGAGGTAGCAGACATGCAAATCATTGGCGATGTTGAAGGCATGGACGTCGTATTGGTTGACGACATTGTCGACACCGCTGGCACCATCACTAAGGCCGCCGACCTCATTATGTCACGCGGCGCCAACAGCGTACGTGCCATTGCCAGTCACTGCATCATGTCTGGTCCTGCCGACGAACGCGTTCAAGCATCTGCACTCAAAGAAATGGTATTCACCGACAGCATACCCTACCGCGGCACATGCGATAAGGTAAAGGAATTATCTGTTAGCGGCATGCTTGCCGAAACCATTCGCCGTGTAATGGAGAACGAAAGCATCTCGTCACAATATCTTATCTAATAGATTTAGTGGGTTAAAGGGTTAGAAAACTTAATAGTTACTTTTACCAGTACTATAAGCCTGATTTCCTTTTAACCCACTAAACTTTTAATAGCGAACTTGCTGCTTGCCATCTTGGCATACACAAAAAACTCCACAATATTTCCGATTATTCCGACTAAAACCATTATATTTGCACACGAAATGCGGCAGTAGCTCAGTTGGTAGAGCATGAGCTTCCCAAGCTCAGGGTCGCGGGTTCGAGCCCCGTTTGCCGCTCAAGCATAATAATCTCACATACTTTTTTGTTTGTAACACCGTCGCTATTATGGCTGTAGTTTTACTCGCAATCATGTTGGCCGGCCTTCTGATTATTGCTACAGAGCCGCTGAACCACATAAGCAAAGCAGCCGTTGCCATGTTTGCAGGCGTCTGTTGCTGGTTGCTCTACATAGCACAAGGCAACAATTTCGTATCCAGCCAACATGCAGCCGACTATGCCATCTACCTTGCCGACAACAGTTTGCAAGCCCATTCGATAAAGGATTTTATCGCGTCAAACATCTTCTTTAACTACGTAGTTAAAGGTGCCAACATCGTACTATTTTTAATTGCCACAACAAGCATTGTCGAGATACTCAACAACAATGGTTGTTTCGACTTTGCAGCGGAGTGGATGCGCACACGCAAGCCACGCAAACTGCTTTGGCTATTGTTTATATTCACTTTCGTTTTGTCTGCCAATCTTGACAATCTGGCCACAGTTGTGCTCATGCTCACCATCATGCACCCCGTGCTACAAAGTGACAAACAAAGGCGCATATATGGCACAGTCATCGTCCTGGCAGCCAATTGCGGTGGCGCTATAACCGTAATTGGCGACATAACAAGCTTGCGCTTGTGGAACGACCAGCTTGTTACCCCCTCCACCTACTTTCTCACCCTTGTCATGCCAATGATAGCAGCAGCTATCACCATGCTTACATTATTGGCACGCAGTCTACCCCCACGCGTAGAGCTGTCGCTCGACCGCCTTCCATTCAGGGGCGACGACACTGTGCTTACACGCCCCCAAAGACTCTTAATGCTCCTTGTCGGCATTGGCGGCCTGTGGTTCATACCAAGCTTTCACCGCATCACACTGCTGCCCCCCTTTGTGGGTGCGCTGTGCGTATTAGCCCTCCTGTGGATAGTTAACGAACTGTGCAACCGCCAGCTACTTGGTAGCGACAAAATGGTAGCCAAGCGCATGCCTCTCGCACTGCAATATGCCAACCTGCAAAACCTATTGTATTACGTCGGCCTCACGCTCATGCTGGGAGCTGTTGCCGAAACTGGTGTGCTCCAACATATCGCCACATGGCTCCTGAGCCACATTGGCAACATCTGGATACTTGGTGGCATCACTACAGTCTTGGCAAGTTTGTTCGGTAATATCCCCACCCTGTTGGCCTCTACCGAAGCTTTCGGCCATCTGAGCGGCGAATGGTGCCACCTCACCGCTTGCAATGGCACATTATGGCCACTTATCAGCTACACCACAGCCCTTGGAGGCTCCGTGCTGCTCACTGGCAGCGTGGCAGGCATGCTGCTCATGCGTATGGAGGGCATCAGTTTTGGCTGGTATCTGCGCCACATAGCTCCCAAAGTGCTGACTGGTACAGTCGTAGGTTACATCGTACTCCTTGCACAGAGCCTTGTTATGGGCTAAAATACATAACCCAAGCAAAAGCACGAAACCAGCACTTATCTCAATAGAAACACAAAACATAAACAAAATAAAGAAAAGACATGGGTAAAATCAGATGTGTGGGTGTGCTCACCTCAGGTGGTGACGCCCCTGGCATGAACGCAGCAATCCGCGCCGTTACACGCAGCGGCATATGCAATGGCTTCAAGATAAAAGGTATTTACCGTGGCTACGACGGCCTGATACACGACGAGGTCAAACCATTTACCACCGAGGACGTCAGCAACATTATACAAACAGGTGGCACCATACTGCGCACCGCACGCTCCAAAGAGTTTCAAACCGCAGCTGGCCGCAAAAAAGCCTACGAAACCTTGCGCAAGGAATCTATCGATGCACTTGTTGTCATAGGCGGTAACGGTTCACTTACCGGCGCCATGATGCTGGCCGAAGAGTACGACTTTCCCTGCATCGGACTGCCTGGCACCATCGACAATGACCTTTATGGCACCGACAGCACCATAGGTTATGACACCACACTCAACACCATCACACAGTGCGTTGACAAGATACGCGACACAGCCACCTCACACGAACGTATATTCTTTGTTGAAGTCATGGGACGTGATGCTGGTTTCCTTGCACAGAACAGTGCCATAGCAGCAGGTGCCGAGGCAGCCATCATACCCGAGGACACCACCGGCAGCGACCAGCTCATCGAATTTATGGAGCGAGGCATTCGCAAGAGCAAGAAAAGCTGCATCGTCATAGTTAGCGAAAGCCCCAAATGTGGCGCCATGTACTATGCAGAGCGTGTAAACAAGGAATATCCCAACTTTGATGTACGCGTATCCATACTCGGCCACCTGCAACGTGGCGGCAGCCCCTCAGCGCGCGACCGAATACTGGCGTCGCAGGTAGGCGTGGGTGCCATCGAAGCATTAGTGCAAGGACAGCGCAACGTAATGGTTGGTGTGCGCAACAACGAAGTTGTGTATGTGCCCTTTATCGACGCCGTGGGCAAACGCAAGGTTATGGACAAGAAACTCATCAAAGTCCTTGACGAACTAAGTATATAATATCCAAACAGATTCCCCATATTCATGAGAGCGCTGTTAGGCACACGCCAGTCAGCACCCTCCAAAAAAAGCAATCGCAAAACGATTGTGACACAAGCTTGCCACACCTGTTTTGTGATTGCTTTTTTATTATTCTGAAAGATTTATCGTAAGCATTCCATGCAGGCCCTGAGATGACAGACGTATGGAGACGAATGGAAGTACGCAAGGAAAGAGAAGCAAAAGGAAAGGCTCAGTTAGAAGCCGAAGCTAAACGTGAAAGCATGGCTCGGCAAAACAGATACATAGGAGTGCTTGACAAGTTCATCCATGAGTTACATGAAGCTTTATCATCCTTTGCAACCTATAGGTCAATATATTGCTGCTTCGCAACACATTTTTGCCGTTTCGCATAAGGAGGCGTTGTGTATAAAAACAAATATTGCAGTGAGGGGACGTGTAGAGTTCCCGTCACAAAGACTTTTATTAACCCGTTGGCGGAATTTCAGGTTAACGAGTTAACAAGTTGACAGGTTAACAAGTAAGTATGCTATACACTACTTATTATGTTAACCTGTCATAATGGTAAGAAGCTCAAAAAGCGTGGCAAACTTACCTGTTAACCCGTTAACTTGTCAACTTGTTTACTAATTCCGTCAACGCGTTTTATTAGGCTCTATTCCTTTCGAGGTGATTTGCTAAAATGATAGACGAGGCTTAGCATAAAATAACGGGGTACTACATTATGCCATGTCTCAGTACGGCCTTGGGCGTTGAGTGTTCGCACGATGCTACGACGTTGTGCCAAAATGTCGTGCCCTGAAAGTTTGAGCGACAGGGCTTTGCTCTTCAACATTCGTTTGGCCACGGCCATGTTCCATATCCACTCATGGCTATTCATAGAATGATCGGCATAACCCGAACGAACATAGTAAGTCAAGTCGGTGTCTATTACCATGTTCCAAGGCAAACTCCATTGGTTGGTAAAGGTGTACAGATGGTTGATGCTGTTAATGGTTTGGAAACCTGTGAGCTTGCTCGTAGCGTGCTGCCAATCAACGGCACTTTTAAGAGCAGCATTAAATAGTTTGCAGTGGTAAGCCAAAGCCACATTTCCTTGCATGAACCAATTCTTAACCTCGCTCTTCGCACTCGTCGGCATAAGGCTGGTTTGCTGAAAGTCTACACTGTTTTGAAAAGTTTCTGTTGCCGACACGTCAAATGTCCACTTTTGCTTTTTGTCCAAGCTACAAGCATAACCTACTGTTACATGTGTTTGCCAATTACCATTGATGTTCTGCGCCATTGATGTCGTTACGCCCGTTTCCGCATCGTAGTATCGAGCTTGTCCAACAGCATTTTGCTGAGCTGAATAGCCCCATTCTGCATTCAGATTTTGAGCATGCTTTGTTTTGTTTAGGGTGTAGCCCAAAGTGGCATTATAGATGTTGGTGGGCTTTAAGGTGGTGTTACCTTTGGTGATGAATAGCGGATTGCTATCGTCAGTAACATCAAGCAACAAATTCATTTGAGGGGCAGTATGAGCTATCGAACCGCTCATTTTTATATTTTTGATGCTAAGCGAGAATGAGGGTTGCAGCCATTGATAGTGTTTCACTATGTGTCGTTGCTGATCTTTCATGCGCAAATCGTCAATCGCATTGCGCGTGAAAGCCATGGGGAGTGCAGCATGGAAGTTCAAGCCATCCTTCCAAAAATAATAACGAAGTTCTACTTTGTGTATGGTTTGTCGTGTCGTTGTCTGATTGGTGTTTCCCCAATCTGTAGCAAGTGCAAGAGAATCTGCTGTCGAAGGTAATTGACCCAAAGGTTTTCTATCGGGTAGCGACCAATCACCGCCTAAGCGATCAAGACGGTAGAAGTTTCGATTGCCTTGTTGGTTTTGATGCTCTATAATGTAAGTTGTATTTATGTTATGAGAAATTTTACCATGTGATTTCTCTATTTTTATCAATGGATAATCAATATAACCAAGTAATTGAAGGTTTTGCTGCTTGTTATGGTTGTATCTATTTCGAAAGTCTGTGGTCGGTTCTACGCCTTGTGTAATCAGATTATACAACGAATTTGCCTTGTCTGTGGTAGTACGGGTATTGACAGAAAAATGCACACCAAATTCCTTGTCATGTGGCAATTTCACTGTGGCATCGAGCAAAGCTGCATAGTCCAGATTAGATGCTTTACTTTGACTTAAATCTGTGTAACTATTTACCAATCCTTCGGTCATATTCGTCCATTCGTCTGGGAGAATGTAACGACTTAAAACGGATTGTTGCTGGCTATTAGTTGATGAAGAAGCATAGAAAAAATATTGATCCAAATGGATGTAAGCAAACGAGGTGGGAATGCTTAACATGCCATTCCAATTAAGGTTGTAGTTTTTGCTGTTATAGAGCGAGTTCACCTTTCCGTAAGTATTGCCTGATTCATAAAAGTTTACGGAATTACCTCGACTCTCATTCACGTCTTTGTTATGCGAAGCTTCAAGAGTTGTTGTAAACCGAATAGGACGTTCGCTGTTCTTTCCTCCATAAAAAGAAGCAAAGATTCCGCCTTTTTGCAGCGTGTTCTCTCCCATCATAGCATCTTCGTTCTCCCACTTGCCGTCAGTTCCAGCGCGTTGGTTGCTATTGGTATTGTTGGCATTTCCATAAAAGCTAACACGTGCTCGGTCAGAAAAATACGTTCCAAACACGCGGCCCAAGTATTTATCTTTGGTACCTCCGCCAGCCTCAGCATTGGCTATCCAGCCTTGGTGATATTCTTTCTTCAAAGTTACGTCAATCACCCATGGATCGTCAGCGTGTGGTTTGTTGTCCTTGCGCGTAAGGTAAGCATTGTCGGGCGCTTTCTGATACGACTTTACGTTCTTCACCATATAGGCGGGCAAGTTTTCAAGGGCAACATTGGCGTCGCCATTGAAGAAGTCTTTGCCGTCAATCAGCAGGTTACTAACGCGGTTACCATTGACCGTAATGACACCACCTGCATTCAGCTTTACGCCAGGCAGACGTGATATGAGTTGATCGAGCATAGAGCCTTCTGCCAACTCAAAAGCATCGGCATTGTACACTATGGTGTCGCCCTTCATCACCATCATCACCTTTGTGGCTGTGACAGTGGCTTCGCGCAGCGTGCGAGGGGCACGTTTCAGCATGATGGGCTCGGGTTTTATGTCATCGGCTGCATCCACTTTTACCAGTTGCGAAAGATAGCCTTTTTTTTCACACTGAATGTAATAGTAGGGACTGCTTCCCTCTATTTGAGAAGCATAGAAGTACTTCTTTCTATCGCCCATATTGATTGTAATCATCTGACATGAATCAACAAAAGCTGAGTCTTTGTCAAGAATGGTCACACTCGCTCCTTGAAGCGATATTTTGGTTGCTGCATCCTTCACCGTTATGGTGAACATCTGTCCGTAAGATGCAATACTTTGCAGCGCAAACAAGATAAAGAGTAATCGTTTCATTTATTGTGCTTGTTATATGATGGAAAAATTCGGCACAAAAATACTAAATTCAGTTCACGCCGCACACAATCAAGCACAAAAAGAGTTTTACCCCCCCCACAGCCGTTTTTTACAGACAAAATATTGTATATGTACAAAATGATTGCTAAATTTGCATTTTGAATGAGCGGAAACACAATTATATTGGTAGCTATCTGCAATTCGCACACATACCATTCCCCATTCTGTTGGCAGTAGTCTTTTATTATTCGGACGCAAGCTTTAAGACTAACCTGCACACAAATTCCCCCCTTACGCAATAATTCATCAAACGGACTTTGAGTTTTAACAATACAATGGTATTCAATACCATATTGTGTGTTACAAACGTGTACCACGCAGCAAGAATGCAAAAGCGCAGAGAACAAACTAATTGAACTTGTAAATACACCAACAACATACATGACAAACTTGACAAAAGAACAACTTCTTGAAAAAGACGAAGCGGGTTTGCAAGATATTGCACAACAACTGAACGTCAAGGACATTGAAGGCAAATCAAAAGAAAACTTGATTTACGACATACTTGATGCACAAGCCGAACAAACGGCTGGTAACGAAACGCCAGTTAAACGGCGTACACGCATCGTTAAAAGGAACGAGGCCGACCACATATTCTCAACAAACCTCACTCCGGCCAAAAGCACCGAGAACGATGCTGAGGAGGCTGCATCGGCAAAAAAACAAACTTCGGAAAAGGCAGATGAAGATGCCCAACCCGAGGCTATAATTGCACCACCTAAGCGCAAAAGGGGGCGCCCCTCTAAAGCTGAAATTGCAGCACGCGAAGCTGCCGAGGCTGCACTTAAGGCCACAGAACCCGCAACAGAGAAAACTGAAGAAGAAACAGACGCTAATGCAAATGATAGCAGTAGCGCTATTAGCCATACCTTGGATAGCAAAGCACAAGTAGCCGATGAGGTGCCCGACTTTGTGGCTGAACAAATGCAGGCTAACAAAAGCCTTGAAACGTCAACCTCGCCCGACATTTTAGACATGGAGGAGGTTAAACGTACATTGGGCAACAAATTGCCGCACTTTCTGCAAAAGCCCGTTCAAGAAGTTGCAGAAAAGGTAAATACCAATAATCCGAATAATGAAGAAGGATTTATTATAACCAAAGATATCCCCGTATTTTTTGAAGGAACAGAATTGAATGTGCCATCTGAGCACGACGATTATTCAAATACGCAACCTAACAGCGAATTTGAGAATCGTCCAAAATTCAGACGTTTCAAGGACGACCCCATGATGCAGGATTTCAATGGTGCGAAACCTGCAACGGCCGCTGCCGACAACAAAACATTTTACCAGCCAGAACTGCCACAGCCAACCGACCACTTGCTTGACGGCCGCGGTGTGCTCGAGATCGTACCCGAAGGTTTTGGTTTCTTAAGGTCATCTGATTACAACTACCTTGCTTCGCCCGATGATATTTATGTATCACCCGCGCAAATCAGACAAATGGGTCTGAAACCTGGAGATGTGGTTGAAGGCAAAGTAAAGATACCACGCGACGGAGAGAAGTTCTTTGCCTTGATGGATATAGAACGCATAAACGGACTTAAGCCATCTGATGTGCGCGACCGTATTTCGTTCGAACATCTCGTACCTTTGTTTCCTGATGAGAAATTCAACCTCTGCTCTGGAATAAACGACAGCATATCATGCCGCATTGTCGACCTCTTCACACCTATCGGCAAGGGACAACGTGCTCTGATTGTGGCACAGCCTAAAACTGGTAAGACAATGCTCATGAAGGACATTGCCAATGCCATTGCACACAATCACCCTGACACCTACTTAATGATGCTGCTCATTGATGAACGCCCCGAGGAGGTTACGGACATGATGCGCACCGTTAAAGCCGAAGTTATTGCCTCTACCTTCGACGAACCTGCTGCACGCCACGTGAAGATTGCCGGCATTGTGCTTGACAAAGCGAAACGTATGGTTGAATGTGGACACGACGTGGTCATATTCCTTGACTCCATCACACGTCTGGCGCGCGCCTATAACACGGTGGCACCTACCTCGGGCAAGATACTTTCGGGTGGTGTCGATGCCAATGCCTTACAGAAACCCAAACGTTTCTTTGGTGCGGCACGTAATATCGAGGGCGGAGGCTCCCTCACCATTATTGCTACCGCTCTGATTGATACGGGTTCTAAAATGGACGAAGTGATCTTTGAAGAATTCAAGGGTACTGGTAACATGGAATTGCAACTTGACCGCGCACTGGCTAACAAGCGCATATTCCCAGCAGTTAATATTGTTGCTTCATCAACCAGACGAGACGATTTGTTGCAAGACGAATTAACGCGCAAACGTATGTGGATCTTGCGCAATTACATTGCAGACATGAATGCTCTTGAAGCCATGAACGATGTCAAGAAACGGTTGGAAGGCACAAAAGACAATGTAGAGTTCATTGCATCAATGAATGGGTGATATCACTGAAAGGCAACAGTTATTCTTATTATAAATAGGCTGGCGTTTTACCCCGCAGCAATATATTATAAACTACCGTTTCGCGGCCTTGGCAATAATCTGCCAAGGCCGCGAAAAGTTATATTACATATTATTGTGTCCAATAGAACTCCCCCTATCACGCCTTTGGCGAAAAGACTATTTTGTTTTACTATTTGAAAATTGAAACGTGAAACACACAAAAGCAGTACTTGCAACACCAGTCGCATTTGCAAGGAATGCCTTTTTTTCAATAACTTTGCAGCAAAACAGAATATCATGACAACAGAAGAATTTTTTTACTTAGAGCATTATCTCACACATTACAGCATTATATTTCATAATCACAAGATGAAATCTTTGCTTGATGAAGTTATTGATTATGATTATTTCCTATTTAAGAATAGACATAATATGCCTTTTGAAGAAGGCAAGAGCAAAGTTGAATATTTCTACAACAAGGCTCAACCTTTTGATTATTGGCCAAAGCCTACTTTTAGAATAGACGACCCAAAACCTTTTGCTTAGCTCCTCCATCGTTAAATGTTATAGTATAAATACCCCTTAGAACAAATTGTTATGAACAAGATAGATTACAACCAAATTGCCTTATCAAAAGCAAAGGAACTCGGGTACGATACTATCCGATATTGTGGAGAACGCAATGGCAGAAAATATTATCGTTTAGCAAAAACATCTTTAATTGGGAAAAAATACGGGTTACCCCAATATATAAAAATCTCACGTAATGGAGGTTCTATTGTATTTGTTAAGGATTTACAAGAAACAATGTGGGCTATTGGCCAAGAAAACACATTATATGATCTTTGATATATACTTTCGTACTTGGGATATTGATTATAAGTTTGGACTTAAAGACCGAATCTGATGTTACACTTACTTTGGCGGTGGAGTCATTCAGTTCTTTGGATAATTGAAATGTAAAACACGAAAGAGCATTTATTGCAACGCCTGTCGCATTTGCAAGGAATGCCTTTTTTCAATAACTTTGCAACAAAACAGAATGTTATGAGCAAGATTGATTACTATCAGATAGCCTTAGATAAGGCTAAAGAAATGGGATATGACATTGTGCGCCCTGCTGGAGAACGTGATGGGTGGAAGTATTTTAATATCGTAAAATCATGGCTAATTGGTCATAAAATAGGTCTCCCTAAATTTCTAAAGGTTTCCACAAATGGAAATGACATAGCTATGGCCGAAGGCTGGGATGAAATCGGATGGGCTATACATCAAGCAAAAATATTAAATGCTCATTGATATATTGTCCAAGACGTTTATATTGAACATCATTTTATCAACTTTCAATATTCCTATAGTTTTAACATCACCTAAAGCACTAATATTTAAGGAGTCACCGATTTGTGCATCATAAATTAAAAGTTTATTATCAAAGGCTCTTTCTGCTGTAAACACATGACCTTTCCATTCATCGTAATTTATCCCCATGTGATAGTGTTCTGTTACATGCATTTGCTTTGAAGCACTGTTTGATAATTTGTCAAGTCTTGTATAATATCTGTCGTTGTGTTTTAGCGCTTTACCAGCCCAGCAATAATTTTATATATAAAACGGGCATTTCGAGTTTATTACGATTAAGAAAAAAAAGCCCGAAGTCCAGTTTCGCGGGACTTCGGGCATGATAATTATGCTATTTGGAGTTTAACAACAGGGCCAATATACCCCCTTAGAACTGCGACGCTATCAAATAAGTCAATAGCGATGCTACGTAGGCAAACATTGTTGTGTAAACGGCTGTAAATGTAGCCCATTTCCAACCACCACTTTCATTTTTAATTGCCGTAATTGTAGCCACACAGGGAAAATAGAACAGTATAAACACCAAGTATGCAAGAGCTGAAGCTGGCGTCATATTCTGCCGCAATACTTGAGACAGGTGCGTATCAGTTGAAGCACTGTCGGCATCTACATCTTCACCGGCATACATTACGGCCAAAGTACTTACCACCAGTTCTTTAGCACCAACACCAGACAATATACCAACACTCATTTTCCAATCGAAGTGCATAGGCTGCATGACAGGCGCTACAAACTGTCCTATTCTTTGCAAATACGATGGTGGTGTTTGTTTTTCTGCTACCGTCACTTCATGTTGCGGTGATGCTGCAGCACGACCGTTCTCTACAAATTCAGTACTCTGCGTTGGCACTACATTGTCCGTTTCGGTTGAATGTGGGAAATAGCTCAATGCCCAAATAATCAGAGAGAACACCAAAATAATACCGCCCATCTTTTGCAGATACTGACGGCCTTTTTCCCAAGTATGAATGAGTACTGATTTGGCAGTCGGCATACGGTAAGGAGGCAACTCCATAACAAAGGGCAAATCCTCACCCTTCATTAAAAAACGACTAAACACTCGGGCCATCAATATAGCTGCCAAGATGCCTAAGGCATACAATCCCAGCATAACCCATGCGCCGTAGAGCGGAAAGAATGCGCCAACCAGCACCACATATATAGGTATGCGCGCAGAACACGACATAAATGGCGTAATCAGCATTGTGATAAGTCGGCTTTTCGGGTTTTCGATCGTACGCGTAGCCATTATAGCTGGCACATTACACCCAAAGCCCATTACCATTGGTATGAACGACTTGCCATGCAACCCCATGCGGTGCATGAGCTTGTCCATGATAAAAGCCGCTCGTGCCATGTAGCCAGAGTCCTCAAGAATCGAGATAAACAAGTAAAGAATCATGATATTTGGCAAGAACACTATCACAGCCCCTACCCCACTTATTGCGCCATCAACAATCATGTCCTTCAGCACGCCATCAGGCATGGCATACTTTACAAAAGCCGACACTTGACTCACCAACCAGTCAATCCAGTCCATCGGGTAAGCACCAACTTGAAAAGTAATGTAGAAAATAAGGAACAATACTGCAAAGAATAACGGAAATCCCAAATAGCGATTCGTCACCACCGCGTCAATCTTTTCCGTAACAGTCTTACCAGGTCTCCCGGTATGAGGTTGGAATGTCTCCTTCAACGCTCCTTGTATAAATCCATATTTCGCATCGGTTATGGCATTATCGGGCGTATCGTGCAATGTTTCCTTAATGCGCTTGGTCTCCTCAAAGCGCACAGCCACTAATTCGTCGTGCTGCGGCAAGGTCTCTACCAAGTGCTGAGCCTCGCTGTCTCCTTCAAGGAACTTGATAGCCAAATAACGTGTAGAATACTTTGATCGGAGATCCTGATTTTTCTGAAAAACATACTTTATACGGTCAATACTATGCTCAAGCTCCTTACCATGGTTGACGTGTATATGGCGCTCAAGTGCCGTATCGCCCATATTTTCGTACACAGCAATAACCTTTTCGAACAAATCGCGCACACCTTTGCCTGTACGTGAAATAGTCGGTACCATTGGCACCCCTAACAAGCTGCCAAGTTGCTTGTAATCAAGCTTGTCGCCACTACGCTGCAACTCATCATACATATTAAGAGCTATCACCATTCGCTGGTGCATGTCAATAAGTTGTGTCGTCAGGTACAAGTTGCGCTCAAGATTTGAACTGTCCACTACGTTTATCACAATATCGGGCGTATCGTCTATCAAGTGGCGTCGCACATAAAGTTCTTCGGGCGAATAAGCCGACAACGAGTATGTGCCTGGCAAGTCTACCAAACGAAAATGATAGGTTTTGTCCTCAAAGCCCTCAGCATCTTTCTGGCTACAAGTGCTGCCTATGCCACACGAAGCGCAATTATCAGCACACTTACCCAAATTATCATGAAAGATCTCCATTTCACCCTTTTCGTTGCGGCGCACCCTAACGGTCATATCCATAAAGCCCTCTTTGGCATCAACCGTCACACCACTATAGTTGCCCACGTGTTCATGTCCACCCGAAGCCATGTTGAATAATGAAGTCTTGCCACAATTAGGGTTGCCGACCAAGGCTACATTGATAACCCGACGCTTGTCTGCCGCCATACTTTCCATACGACGCGACAATTGCATACGCACTTCCTCGCTTTCGTCCGAATCTGATTCAAGCGCTTTCAAATTCTCATCGTGGCGCAGGCGGGCATCATTCACGGCCTCGGTTTCGCTAATCACCTCAACGAGTTTTGCCTCCTCACGGCGCAGCGAAATTTTGTAACCCATAATTTCGTATTCAATGGGGTCGCGCAAAGGAGCATTAAGTATAACCTTTACCGTTTTACCTTTCACAAATCCCATTTCAACAATGCGCTTGCGAAAACCGCCGTGTCCGGCAACTTTCACAATCACGCCCCTTTCACCGGTATGTAAATCAGAAAGTTTCATCAATAATTTATTTTATTCTTTATTCAAGGTGCAAAAGTACAACCTTATGCACAAAAAAGCAATACCCACAAATAGGTAATCATGCGTTTACTGACTTACAAGCTATTTCGCTTGTTTCGGCACCGCCCCCCATGTCTTACAGACATTAAAAAGAGATGTCACATAAGAGATTGAACTCTGTCGAGTATACCATAACGCCCCGATGATGCAGGGAATGTGAAAAGCACTGACTTAACTATCTTCAGCATCATGCTCATCATTCTCTGCACCATCGGGGCATTTCGTTTTCATTAGCATGCTCACGCCATCACGCAAGCCTTACTGCTATTCTTCACTCTCCACCTCTACCACACGAGTAACCTTACGCTTTACTACAGCACCTGTAGCCAGGGCCGCACCCTTAAAGATTTCATTTTTGCGGTCTATAGTGAATGAACGGAATTTGCCTGAAACACGGGCGAGTTTGGTTCCGTTCTTGGTGAGAGCAGCTTCGTCTGTTATCCAATTCTCCGCACGGCGGTCATCGTTAAATTCGCCAGCTGTCACTTCGGGGTCATAACGGTAGTGCAGGCGACGCATTGTCACATCAAACTGTCCATCAGCCACATGGAAAACGAGTTGATAATAAAAACGCACACGGTGTATTTGCCAATTTGTACGCTTAAAATACATGTATTCCTCAATGCTGGCAGCTATTATGCCGCTATCCGGATTCACCTCGGTTATACGTGCCTGCGGCAACTGTTCCTCGCCCTCAACCAATTCGCGCTGCACATAATTGCGCAAGGAATCCATCAATGCCGCCTTCGACTTGTTCTTTACATAATATGTTTTGTCAAACTGCACATAGCCATTGACCACAGGCACAGCACCTGTTAAGTAGATAGAGGGATTTACTCTGCCACGCGAATTTTGCGCCATAACACACGATGGCAACAGCATGAGCATAAAATAAAGAAGTACTTTTTTCATAACCTTATTAACTTGTTTGCCTTGCAAAGTTAACGCAAGCATACTTACACGCAAAACAAAAGAGCGAATAATTTAGCAACGGGCAAAAAACCAGCACACAAATAAATCCCACCTCCTTGCAAATACAAAGAGATGGGATATAAGTAGGTGTTCAAAAAAGATGACGAACTAACGTAATTACTTGCTCAAATAAGCATCAATCTGCTGTGCGGCCTTGCGTCCGCCTGCAATGCAGCGTACAACCAAACTTGCACCTGTTGCAGCATCACCAGCAACGAATACGTTTTCGGCGAATTTGGGCTGTTCGGGACGAAGGAAGCCCATGGCAAGGAATACGATGTCACACTCAATAGTCTCCTTTTTACCCGTTGGCACCATGATTGGTCTGCCTCCATCGGGATTTGGTTTCCATTCAACCTCTTCAACCTCGGCACCGCACACACGATTGTCCTTTGTTCCTATAAACTTGTTGGTAGTGAGCAACCAACGGCGCTCACAACCTTCCTCGTGACTTGACGATGTTTTGAGCACCACTGGCCACTGTGGCCAAGGCGTATTGGGATTTGAGCCAACTGGAGGTTTGGGCATAATTTCGATTTGTGTAACGCTTACTGCACCTTGACGATGCGACGTTCCTATACAATCCGAACCTGTGTCGCCACCGCCAATTACGAGCACACGTTTGCCCTTGGCCGTAACACGTTCCTTGGCCGAAAATGTTTGCCCAGCCAACACACGATTTTGTTGTGACAAAAGTTCGAGTGCAAAATGCACGCCTTTCAAGTCACGTCCAGGCACCTTCAAATCACGCGCAGTGGGAGTACCCGTACAAATGCAATAAGCATCGTAGCCTGCGGGCAACTTTTCAACGTCAACCGGAATGTTGGTCTTAAACGTGATGCCCTCTGCTTGCATCACTTTGATACGGCGGTCGATGACCGTTTTCTGCAATTTGAAGTTAGGAATGCCGAAACGTAACAAACCGCCAGGATATTCATCCTTTTCATAAACCGTTACCTCGTACCCACGATGATTTAGCTGGTTAGCCGCAGCCAAGCCCGCAGGACCCGAACCGATAACAGCCACCTTTTTGCCGTTGCGCTCAAACTTGCGCGGCTGTACGTACCCCTCGCGAAAAGCTGCTTCGATAACAGAGCATTCATCCTCGCGAATGGTGACGGGGGCATTCATAGACAACTTAAGCACACAACTTTTTTCGCACAATGCCGGGCAAATGCGGCCCGTAAATTCGGGAAAATCATTCGTAGCGGTAAGTATTTCGTATGCCATCTTCCATTCACCCTTGTAAATGGCATCTTGAAATTCGGGCGGACGATTGCCAAGCGGACAAGCCCAATGGCAAAAAGGCACACCGCAATCCATGCAGCGCGATGCCTGCAAACGGCGGTCACTTGTATTAAGTGTTTGTTCAACTTCACCAAAATCGGCTATACGCTCATGAATTGGACGATAACCAGCATCTTGACGAGGAACGGTGAGAAAAGCTTTAGGATTTCCCATGATTTTATCGTATATATTGTTTGCCCTCGAGAGATTACTTCACTTGAAGGCTGAGGCAAACTGGCATGACCTTGGTTATGTGAAACTCACACTGCTGCAACAGCCATGGTCAGTTTGCCTTGTATATTGACATATTGTGTTAATAATCTCTTTGTACCTCAGCAATCTTTTGCTGCAACTTGCGCATCTGTTCTTCGGCAAGCACACGCTTGTACTCAATGGGAGTAACCTGAATAAAGTCGTCAACATAACGATTCCAGTCGTCGAGCATGGTACGAGCCAACTGCGAGCCTGTGTAAAGGTAGTGCTGTCTGATCAACTCGTGCAATTCCTTGCGTGAAGCGGAGTCCTCTATGAGCGAGAGTTCTACCATTTCCATGTTGCAAAAGTAGTCGAAATTGTGGTTCTTGTCCCAAACGTAGGCCACACCACCACTCATACCAGCGGCAAAGTTGCGACCTGTCTCACCAAGCACTACTACACGTCCGCCGGTCATATATTCACAACAGTGGTCGCCGACACCTTCGACTACGGCTATTGCGCCAGAGTTTCGTACAGCAAAGCGCTCACCTGCCATACCATTGATGTAGACTTCACCACTTGTTGCACCATACAACAATGTGTTACCTGCTATGGTGTTGGCCTCGGCATTGAAACTTGAACGTACTGGCGGCATAACGGCGATGCGGCCACCACTAAGGGCCTTGCCAAGGTAATCATTAGCCTCACCCTCAAGTTTGAAATTGATACCATGCGTAAGGAAAGCACCAAAACTTTGACCTGCTGAGCCCTTGAACTTTATATTGATGGTTTCGTCGGGCAGACCATTCTGACCATACTTAGATGCTACCGCACCTGACAGCATGGCACCCACCGAGCGATCTGTATTGGCTATGGCATACTCGAGCGACACTTCCTTCTGGTTATCAATAGCTTCGGCAGCAGCCTTTATGATAGCTTGGTCGAGCACGGTGTCAATATTGTGATGCTGTGCTGTAACGTGGTGTATGGCAGCAGTGCTATCTATACGATGGAGCAAACGGCCGAATTCGAGCGTCGATGCCTTTGAACCATCATTTGGCTTGCGCACACTGATAAGGTCGGCGCGACCAACAATGTCGTTAAAGTGGCGGTAGCCCATTTCTGCCAAATACTCACGCACCTCCTGCGCAAGAAAACGGAAGTAATTAACCACGTACTCGTAATGACCACGGAAATGTTCACGCAATTCGGGATTTTGTGTGGCCACACCAACAGGACAGGTGTTTGCATGACACTTACGCATCATGACACAGCCCAACACGATCAGCACTGTTGTACCGAAAGCAAACTCTTCGGCACCTAACAATGCCATGGCTATGATATCACGGCCTGTTTTGATTTGTCCATCAGTCTGCAAGCGCACCTGACCACGCAAGCCATTTAACACAAGCGTTTGCTGCGTTTCTGAAAGTCCAATTTCAGGCGATATACCAGCATAACGCATCGAAGAGGCGGGTGATGCACCAGTACCACCCTCGGCACCCGAAATAACTATCAAGTCAGCCTTAGCCTTTGCCACACCGGCAGCAATGGTACCAACACCGCTCTCGGCCACGAGCTTAACACTGATTTGGGCCTTCGGATTGACATTTTTCAAATCGAAGATGAGCTGTGCCAAATCCTCAATTGAATAAATATCGTGATGAGGCGGAGGAGAAATCAATGAAATACCCGGTATAGAATGGCGAGTTTTGGCAATAATCTGGTTTACTTTATAACCTGGCAACTGTCCGCCTTCACCTGGCTTTGCTCCCTGAGCCACCTTGATTTGAATTTCTTCAGCATTTACCAAATATTCTGTGGTTACGCCAAATCGGCCTGAGGCAATCTGCTTTGTCTTGCTGCTTAACGATATGCCGTCAAACTGTTCGTGGAAGCGTTCATTATCCTCGCCACCCTCGCCAGTATTGCTTCGAGCGCCCAATTTATTCATGGCCAAGGCCAAAGCCTCATGAGCTTCCTTGCTGATGGCACCAAACGACATGGCACCAGTCACAAAGTGTTTTACGATATCATCAACCGATTCTACCTCGTCAATTGAAATAGGATTTTTCTTGAACTCAAAGAAATCACGCAAGAATATGGGGCTTGGCTTCTCATCAACCGAACGGGTAAATTCTTTGAATTTCTTGTAGCTTCCCAAACGTGTAGCCAACTGCAAAGTCGAAATAGTTTCAGGATTCCAAGCATGCTTTTCGCCATCCTTGCGATAGCTGAACAAGCCGGCATACGGAAGCAAGCCTTCCAATTCACGATCTGCGTAGTCGGGGGCATAACCCTCATCGTGAAATTTTACGTAATCACGGGCTATCTGATCAAGATGCACACCACCGACAGTACCAGCCGGTGTACCGAAATAGGTGCGCAACAGTTCATCGCTCAAACCAATGGCCTCGAAGATCTTGGCACCACGGTATGAGCGCAAGGTGCTGATACCCATTTTTGAAAGAACCTTGTACAGACCCTTACAAATAGCCTTTATATAGTTTTTCTCTGCCGTTTCGTAATTCATCTGCACCTCGCCGCGCTTTACCAAATCGTCAAGTACAGCAAAGGCCATATAAGGATTGATGGCACTTGCGCCATAGCCAATAAGCAAGGCTGCATGCATCACCTCACGCGTTTCACCGCTCTCAACCACAAGCGCCGTCTCCATACGTTTTTGTACCGATATAAGGTAATGATGCACGGCACTAACCGCGAGCAAAGATGGTATGGCTGCATGTGTTTCGTCTACACCGCGGTCTGAGAGTATGATATAATTTATGCCATCATTCACGCTCTGCTCCGCCATGTGACAAAGATTGTCGAGAGCCTCCTTCAAACCTTCGGCACCCTTCGATGCTTCAAACACCATTGGCAGTTTGACGGTGTTAAATCCCTTATAGCGAATGTTACAAAGAATATCGAGCTGACGGTTTGTCAATATAGGCTGAGGCAAACGTACCATTTTGCAATGGCTCTCATTGGGCGACAGAATATTCATGCCCACTGCGCCTACGTACTCCGTGAGCGACATGACGAGTTCCTCACGAATCGGGTCTATGGCCGGATTGGTAACCTGGGCAAACTGTTGACGGAAATAATTGAACAATGACTGCGGACGATCTGATAGCACGGCAAGCGGTGTATCATTACCCATAGAGGCTATCGGCTCGCTGCCATTAGTGGCCATAGGGGTGATGGTGCGCTCCACGTCTTCGCGTGTATAACCAAATATGCGCAAGTGCTTGTCAAACTGCTCAACCGTGTTTTCTATCTTTCGGCCACTCTTCAGCATATCAAGTTCTATACGATTTGCCGACAACCACTGACGGTAAGGGTGCGCCGTGGCCAAACGATCCTTCAACTCGCCATCATAATAAATATTGCCCTCCTGCGTATCTATCAACAGAATTTTGCCTGGTTGCAAACGGCCCTTTTCCTTTATTTCTGAAGCCTCGAAACCTATCACGCCTGCCTCTGACGCCACCACCATGGTGTTATTCTTGGTTATTAAATAACGAGCCGGACGCAAACCATTACGGTCAAGCATACCGCCCGCAAAACGACCATCGCTGAACAACAATGCAGCCGGGCCGTCCCACGGCTCCATCAAAATAGAATGGTATTCATAGAATGCTTTAAGATCCTCAGAAATAGGGTTCTTGTCATTAAAGCTCTCCGGCACCAACATGGCCATGGCATGAGGCAAGCTTAAGCCCGACATAACCAGGAACTCAAGCACATTGTCAAGCGAAGCCGAGTCACTCATGTTGGGTTGTATGATGGGGCGGATATCCTTTATATTGCCAAGCGTTTGAGTTGAAAGCACAGACTCACGTGCTTCCATCCACGCACGATTGCCACGAATAGTGTTAATCTCACCATTATGCGCCAACAAGCGGAAAGGCTGTGCCAATCCCCATGTAGGGAACGTGTTTGTAGAGAAACGTGAGTGAACAATTGCAAGTCCACTGGTAAAGTAAGGCTGTGTCAAGTCTGGGTAATACTCACGCAACTGCGTAGAAGAGAGCATACCCTTATACACAATATTCTTTGACGAAAGCGAACAAATATAGAAGTTCTTGTTATCAATACGACGCTCTACCTTTTTACGAACGATGTACAATTTGCGTTCAAGAGTTTCAGGAGTTGCACCCGTTATAAACACTTGTTTTATTGCGGGTTCAGTAGCAAGTGCCTCCTCGCCCAATATGTCAGAATTGGTAGGAACAGTGCGCAAATGCATGAGCGATAACCCCTCACGCTCTATTTCTTCAATAAAAATACTGAGTATCTGTTCTTGCTCTGCGACATCCTTTGGCAGAAAGACCAAGCCAGTACCATAATTGCCCTTTTCAGGAACAGGTATGCCTTGCAGCAAAATAAACTCGTGAGGTATTTGCAGCATGATGCCCGCACCATCACCAGTTTTGTTGTCTGCGCCCTCGGCACCGCGGTGCTTCATGTTTTCTAGAACCTTCAAAGCAGAATCAACCAATTCATGGCTTTTTCCACCATGAATGTTGACTATCATGCCTACGCCGCAAGCGTCGTGCTCGTTCTCAGCGCGATAAAGCCCTTCGTTAAAATTGTCTTGTTTATGCATAGCGTCCTCGTATTGTGTTTTTATGCGTGTGACTTATTCATATTGTTATTACTTGCCTATATTACAATGCAAAATGCCAATGGTTTGCGCTTGATTGCATGGCATATTTGCTTGTCGTCATGCAAAGATAATGACTTATCTTTCAAAATAACGCATTATGCACGAATAATTTCATAATAACAGATATTATACATATAATAATTACATTTTGTAAGATAAAATGCACAATATTCGCATTTATGTCACACAACACTGCTCAAGTATATCAGCCATTATGATGCGTTCCCAAGCAATTGCTTGACATATCTGTAACCGCAAGTTCGGAATGGCATTGTAATATACACGAGACTTAATAGAATACTAACATGTATATTACAATACCACTCCGAACTTGCGGTTACACATAAACATATTTCTTACCAAGAGAAAAATTGAGCCTTCAAGTTCCCTTACAAGCTGGAACATGCTCTACCGAGTTTTACCAGACAATCGATAAATTCATTGGCGAACAAATCTCAACATTCGTTTATCGGCCAACAAGACCTACAAACACATTGTAGTTATATAAGCAGTAAGGGAAACACAACAGCCTCTACTTTACAGCATGGTGCTTTTTCTCTTCCTGCTGCTCTACCTCCTTTACCTTACGGAACAAGTCGGAAGCAAATATGAAATTGTTGAGTAATTCATTGCTTGATGACATGACATCATCTTTTGTCCCCTCCCACTCATTGTGTCCTTGATAGATAAACAAAATGTGCTCACCAATGCCCATCACAGAGTTCATGTCATGCGTATTGATTATTGTGGTTGTGTTAAACTCTTTGGTTATGTCATGTATCAACTCGTCAATAACCAAAGATGTTTTAGGGTCCAGGCCTGAATTTGGCTCGTCGCAGAACAAGTATTTGGGGTTCATGGCAATGGCTCGCGCAATAGCCACACGCTTTTGCATACCGCCCGAAATTTCACCAGGATACTTTGCTCCGGCATCTGTTAAATTGACGCGATCAAGACAGAATTGTGCACGACGTACACGTTCCTTATAACTGTCATTTGAAAACATGTCGAGTGGGAACATCACATTCTCAAGCACCGACATAGAATCGAACAACGCCGCATTTTGAAAAATCATACCCATTTCACGACGTAGCATGGCGCGCTCGCGCTTTGTCATCTGCATAAAACTGCGGCCATCGTAAAGCACATCGCCCTCGGTGGGCTCAAACAACCCCACGATGTTCTTAATCAGCACTGTTTTGCCCGAACCGCTTTGACCAATGATAAGATTGGTCTTGCCACTGTCAAATGTTGAGGTTATCCCTTTCAACACCTCCTTGCCATCAAACGACTTATGTAAATTCTTAATTTCAATCATGAGAGTAATTGTGTAAGGAATAAATCAGAAAACAATATGAGCATAGAGCACGACACCACGGCATTGGTGCTTGCCTTTCCTACCTCAATACTTCCGCCTTCGACATTATAACCATAAAATGAAGACACACTCGAAATGATAAATGCAAAGAATAGCGATTTAATCACGCCCATCCAGAAGAACCATTGTGTGAAAGAGTGCTGAAGACCTGCCGTTAAATCGGACGGTGTAATAATATGGCCAATATAAGCTGTGGCATACGCACCTATTATACCACTAAAGGTGCTGAACACAACCAAGAGTGGCATGATAGTGACAAGCCCCGTAATTTTGGGCAAAATCAAGAACGAAGCCGGGTTGACCCCCATTATCTCCAGTGCATCAATCTGCTGCGTAGTGCGCATAGTACCTAATTCGGAGGCGATGTTTGACCCAACCTTGCCCGACAAAATAAGACACATGATACTCGATGAGAACTCAAGCAACATGATTTCGCGTGTGACATACCCCGACACCCATAGCGGCATCCAAGGACTCTGTATGTTCAACTTTATCTGAATACAAATCACTGCACCGATAAAGAACGATATAAGCAATACAATACCTATGGAGTCGACACCAAGCTGCACCATCTCCTTTATATACTGCTTTAAGAACATACGCATGCGTTCCGGGCGCGAAAATGTTCGTCCCATCAACATGAGGTAACGCCCGAAGGCATTCAAGAACTTTGCTATTATCATCTTATTATTTTCTTTTCGTTTTTGCTTCTTATATCTCTACTAATCCCCAGTTTTGCGCAGCGCTTCCGGTCTTAAGTTTCCGTTGGCATCGAACAACCCATAAGTTGTACGCAGTACGCGGAACTCTGTACGACGGTTCAAGGCATTACAAACTTCTTGTTGGTCTGCCGGCAGCTTTAATATGTACGGCACACTCAATGTGTCGTTTTCATGTAAGAAGGGATAAGTTTCCGTCAGCTTTTTATTCACCACCTTGGGCATTTCCTTGCCATACCCCTTTGCGGTCAAGCGGTCAGACGCTATACCATGTTCTGTCAGGTAGTGCACCACGCTCTCTGCACGTCGCTGCGACAATTTCAAGTTGTACTCTGCATTACCGCGATAATCGCAATGAGCCGCAAGTTCGATTGTCACATTAGGATTTTCATTAAGCATTTTAACCAAGCGATCAAGCGCCTCGCGCGAATTATCGGTGAGGGCGGCCTTGTCAAACTCATAGAACACATTACGCACCAGCACGGGAGAACTGATACTCGGCAATGGGAATTGCAACACATGCTGCTTTTCAACCTCAGTTGTGTCGGCACGCAACTCGTTGCAAACGTTCAGATATCCTTGACACGTGGCCAATATCAGATAGCTAACCCCTGGCTTGAGAGGTTTCACAAACGAGCCATCAGAAAGGACGCCTATCTTTTCGTTTGTACCATCACTGCCTACCATATATACGACGGCCGCAGGCAATTCGTATCCATCTTGCTCATACACCCAGCCTTTTACACTCTGCAGTACCTCAGGATATGAGAATTCATATATTTTGTCCCAACCTCGCCCACCAGTTGCCCGGTTTGACGAGAAAAAGCCCCTATTATGTACGCCCTCGAATGTCATGCCAAAGTCGTCACCATTTGAATTTATAGGCGAAGGCAGATGCTCAACCTTCCATTCGTTTGATATGGTATCCTCCTTTGCACGATAGATGTCAAGGCCGCCCATATTATTGGCGAGGCCATCACTTGAGAAATATAGCTCGCCTGAGGGACGGCATGTCGGAAAGCATTCGTTGCCAGCTGTATTGATGGCCGGACCGAGATTTTCTAAGCGCCCCATGCCATGCTTGCCACCAAGTTCTATACGCCACAAATCTAAACCGCCTTGACCACCCGGCATGTCCGACGAGAAATACAACCATCGTCCGTCAGGAGAAACTGCGGGGTGTGCAAACGAGGACAGCGTGTCATTAGAAATCTTGACTTGCACAGGCTTGCTCCATTTGGCATCAGTACGCTGCGAGCTCCAAATTTCAGCCATTCGGGGATAAGAAGGATCGGTGCGACACACTGTAAAATACATCGTTTTTCCGTCCTGTGTAAAGGCACAAGCACCTTCGTCGTTCTCGGTATTTACATCTCCCTCCACAGCCTCAGCCACTTTCCACTTGCCTTTTTCGTCTTTCTTGGAGAAAAATATGTCACCGTTCTTAATGCCTGTAATGCTGCTAATATCCCCCTTTGCCTGCTGACGCGTTGACGTAAAATACAACTGTTGCGCATCAACGCCCATATAAGCCGGACTAAAGTCTGAACGCGAGCTATTAAACAAAGTCGCCAACTTGACACTATAGGCCGACCCTGTCTGTTTGACAGAGGGAGCAGTAAGGCAATCGTTAATACCTTGTTCTGCGCGCAAATCGCCAGGAAAGGAATCGGCATAAGCCCTATAAGCATTTTCCGCTCCTTTATAATTGCCCTGCAGACGAAGCATATCGCCCAAATGCAAATAGGTTAAAGTATCTTTTACACCATAACGAACAGCATTTTGAAATGCACCGACTGCTCTGGCCACATTGCCATAGCGTCTGTAAGCATCACCCATCTTATAGGCTACGAACCCACGTCTTTTCTTGTCTGTAGCCGGGGTTTGCCCATAAGCCCGTTTATATTGCGCTGCAGCTTCGGCATATTCGCCAAGTGCAAGTGCGGCATCGCCCCTCTTTATTGATTTCTCCGCACTGCCACACCCTGACAATACCATCAGCAGAAAGATGCAGCACAAGACTGCGCCTATTATATTGTTTTTGTATTGTTGCATTATTTATGTCGTATGAAATTTTTGCAAAGATAGTGCAAGGTGAGTGCAGAGATGCAAGTTTACTTGCAATCTTTGCCGAACCGCAGCCTATCTTATGCAAAGATAGTGCAAGGTGAGCGCAGAGATGCAAGTTTACTTGCAATCTTTGCCGAACCGCAGCCTATCTTATGCAAAGATAGTGCAAGGTGAGTGCAGAGATGCAAGTTTACTTGCAATCTTTGCTGAACCGCAGCCTATCTTATGCAAAGATACAACAACAAACTCAGTTGATATGAAAAATGATTTCATTTTTCGCTCATTACACCATTTATACAGCAAATAAGAACATGAGAAATGAGACATTGGCACACAATATACGCCTATATTCTGCTCAGAACTTTAGCTTTCCGTTTATGCAGAGTGGCATACTTACCATGTGAAGTGTAGACATACTATATGCACGCGGACACATAATGTCGTTTACCTTCTCGTTTTTTGTTTATGACATTTTTGTCTACACTCTGCACTTTTGCGCATAATACAATGATATTCAATATGTTATACAGTGTATATACCAAGTCTTTTCATATACACTCTTGTCTGCACCCGTCAGCAGATAAAGTTTATTCGCTTGTGCCAGGGCGCCGAAACAGCATAGGGGGAGAGAAACTCCTGTTAGTCCGACATTTTTTTCTGTCTCCCTATACCAAAATGACACGCTGCCAGTGCAAGTAACTGTACATGGTAGTGCAGACAGTGCAGACACCAACATTTCGAGTGCAGACAAGTGTAGATAGCATCGCCGAAGTGCATACAAAAATCAACGTTACCTACACACCATAACACGCTCTTATTCAAGCATTTAAGAGCTTTAGTGCAGAGTGCAGACAATTTACGCAAATAGTGCATGTAATATAGATAACGTGGTGCAAAGGAGTGTGACACCTGCACATTTTTATTGACATTTCTTATACAATACTCTCTTCGTCTTTATTATCGTCAACGTGCAATATAGTTTTGCTCATGCGCACCATTATATTGATCCACAGTCCATTTATTTCACACCACATACTCACTTAGGACATACAGATACTGAAGGGGAAAATGCCCAAAAAAGCATGGCTTTGTTTTGTTTATATGCTTCGTTGATGTAATTTTGCACAATTAAAAGAACGAGACACACATTTTGCAAGTTTCGAACCAAGCATTTAATAAAACAACATAACATGGAACAACAAACCACAGGCACAGTCAGCTCCAACGACAGTGCACAACCCTCTAATGTGGCAGACGGTCAGCAACCCACTAATGGAACCGCTGCTCAAGACATGGCTCAAGCACCAGCTTTACAGCCAAAGAACAACAAAAAAAGAAATTGGATTATCGCAACGATTGTCATTTTGCTACTTATTATAGGTGGCGCATCGTACTATATCATTTCGAGCAATGCCGCATCGCAAGAGGAAATGGCATACGAAGTGCTCGAAAACAATGACAACCCGCAAGACTACAGAGATTTCTTGGAAAAATACCCGAACAGCGAGCATGCCAACGAAGTGCGTCAACGCTTAAACACACTTGAAGCAATGCTTTCAAAATGGCAGAGTATTTCCTTGTCTGACAACGTAAATGACTTCATAAACTTTAAGAATACATACTCAGATATACAATACGGACGCCTGTGCGATATCAAAATAGACTCACTTGATTATATCACAGCTCAGAAACTCGGTACGCCTGAGGCATTTCAACGCTATCTTGACGCACACCCCGACGGCCGATATGCCTCAGAAGCCTCAATTGCTCAAGGCACATTGCGTGACCAAGAAGTTAGCGATGACGAGCGTATACAGATCATGAACATCGTGACGGATTTCTACAATGGTTTTGCAGCACAAGACGAGAGCAAAATATGTACTAACATTGCCTCGACAATGAAAACATTCCTGCACCAGCACAATGCAAGTAAGGCAACCGTACTCAGCACTATTCAAGGTATGTTTAATGAGCACATTCAGAGTGTTCAGTTCACTGTCAACCGCGACTTTCAAATAAAGAAGAACAGCAACGGAAGCTACATCGCCACATTCAGCGTGGACCAACATATTGAACGGGACAACGAAGGCAAAACCTTCGGACAATACAAATGTTCGGCCGAGATTGACCCGCAACTGCTGATTACCTCTCTGACTATGGACGAGATATCAAGACAATAATTATTTTATTACTCTAAAACATTACACTTAACATGTTGACTATCAACTCTTACGAAGAATTTGAAAAATATCTTGGACAAGAACTTGGCAAGTCTGACTGGCTCGAAATTGACCAAGACCGCATTAACGCATTTGCCGATGCCACACTTGACCACCAATGGATACACGTTGACCCCGAAAAGGCCAAGAACGGCCCATTTGGACAAACTATTGTACATGGCTATTTGACTCTGTCATTGCTGCCCTATATGTGGGAGCAAATCATCAAGGTGAACAATCTCAAGATGATGGTAAACTATGGCATGGACAAGATGAAGTACGGCCAGGCCGTGTTGAGCGGCCAAAGCGTGCGCCTGGTGGCAACATTGCACAGCATAGCCAACTTGCGCGGCATCTGCAAGGTGGAAATCAAGTTCACCATCGAGATAAAAGACCAAAAGAAGCCCGCACTGTCTGGCATCGCGACATTCCTTTATCACTTTAACTAAGGCGAGGAACGCTTTCATCAATGCTGGTGGTCTGTATTATGAACACACATCTTTAAGCAAGATATCTGACATTCATAATCATCAGACCACCAGCATTTTCACAAATCCGCTCACCTTGGCAGTAGCACTGCTCCAACTTCAGATACAAAAGTCCCGTACCTTTACCATATTGGACTGACACAAAGCGACCCACCATTTGAACACATAGATACCGCTGAGGAGGGTGCAGAGCCAGTCTGTCCAGTCCCGAGAGTTGCCGTAGAGATGGTCTTTGAGTTCGAGGCACGATGCGGCGACTATGGCTGCATATACGGCAGCATAGAAAGAACCGGCAAGTGTGGCGACGATGAAGCCGCCGATGAGATGCTTGTATCGGTTGGACACTGCGAAAAAAGAGAAAAATTTGTTCATAACGCTTGTTTATTAAATTATTATTATTACCTTTGCGACAGCTTCGATGAGGAGTTAGCATGTGCTACGGCACGTTGCATCGCGGGGAGGTCTGCAAAGGCTTCCCCGTTGTTATTTTTAGTTGTAGTAGAATTTACGGTCTTTATAGAACAATCTGACATTCTTATGGACACATACTTGACGATAACGTCATCAGCCGAATACCAATTGACCGAAAAACGCTCTCGTTTTTTGGGATTTGCCATGCACGTTGAGAGCGAAGATGAAGCCAAGAGCATCATAGCTGCATATAAAAAGAAATATTACGATGCACGGCACGTTTGCTACGCTTACGTCATTGGCGACGATGGCAAAACGACACGCGCAAACGATGATGGCGAACCGAGCGGAACCGCTGGCCGCCCCATTTTAGGCCAGATCGTGTCGCACGACCTTACATACACCTTAGGTATTGTGGTAAGATATTTTGGTGGCGTAAAGTTAGGCACAGGGCCATTAGGAGTAGCATATAAAACCTGCATGGGCGAAGCACTAAACCTTGCCGAGTGTGAAGAAAAGATTATTACTTCGACCTTGATTGTGTCAATCCCCTACACCGACGCTGACACCGCCATGCGATTTATACGCGAAGCTGGGGCTGACATTACGCAACGCGACTATGACCTTCAAGGCACAATTCTCACGGTTTCTGTGCGACAAGACGATGAATGTGCCCTTCGAGACAGGCTCTCCAAAATACTGAGTCTGAAGTTTGTTGAACAAGACTAACTACGTACAACGTATATGCAGATCAGACAAATCACGAAACAGAGTATCGACCAGGCTATTGCATTGTACACAGAAGCATTCCCTAAGATTGAGCGACGTCCCGTTGCCCAATGGCTGGACCTGTGGCAAACACGCAATCATTTTTGCATAATAGAAATATTATCAGATGATGTGTTTGCAGGCTTTATTTCATATTGGGATTTCGAGGATTTTATCTATATAGAGCATTTTGCAACCTCTAAGTCGCTACGCGGGAACGGCATTGGCGGAAAGGCTATTGATACGTTCAAACAATCTTGCCAAGGCAAACCTGTCGTATTGGAAGTGGAAATGCCCACCGACGACATCAGCAAGCGCAGAATAACCTTTTACAACAAACATGGGTTCACATTGTCCGAACTCCCGTATATGCAGCCTGCATACAGACCGTGTGACGCTCCTATCGAACTCCGTATCATGAGCACGGACCCGGTCTTTACAACAAAAGGGTTCGACAAGGTCATTGGCACCATACACCGGCACGTTTATGGCGTAAAAGTAAAATAAATTCAACACACGTTTTTCTGTATCAAACAATATTCGTAATTTCGCAGCGAAATAAGACCTTGGTTTCTATAATTTTGTCACACACACCGCCACATGGCAACAGGCATTATTATACGAAGCACAAAAAAAATATCAAAACAACATGTATAGAACAAACACTTGCGGAGAACTGCGCATTGGCAATGTCGGACAGGAGGTAACACTGGCCGGCTGGGTGCAGCGTAGCCGTAAAATGGGTGGCATGACCTTCGTTGACCTGCGTGACCGCTATGGCATAACACAGCTCGTATTCAACGAAGAGACAAATGCTGAACTCTGTGCACAAGCTAACAAATTGGGACGCGAATATGTCATTCAGGTAAAAGGTACCGTGAATGAGCGCTACGCCAAGAACGAAAAAATACCAACTGGCGATATCGAAATTCTTGTCAGCGAAATGACGGTTCTCAACGAATCGCTTGTTCCACCATTTACCATCGAAACGAACACTGATGGCGGTGACGACTTGCGCATGAAATACCGCTATTTGGATTTACGCCGTGAGAATGTTCGTGCAAACCTGGAATTGCGTCATAAATTCTGCATTGCTGTACGTAATTTCCTTGACTCGAAGGGATTCCTCGAAATCGAGACGCCTGTACTTATCGGTTCTACACCCGAAGGCGCACGCGACTTTATCGTCCCCTCACGCATGAACCCCGGTCAATTTTACGCACTGCCGCAAAGTCCGCAGACGCTGAAGCAGTTGCTCATGGTGGCAGGAATGGATCGCTACTTCCAGATAGCAAAGTGTTTCCGCGACGAAGACTTGCGTGCCGACCGCCAACCCGAGTTCACCCAAATAGACTGCGAAATGTCTTTTGTGACACAAAACGACATTCTGAACACCTTCGAAGAAATGGCCAAGTACCTCTTTAAGGAGGTCCGCCATTACGATTTGGGCGATACGCCATTTATACGTATGCCTTGGCATGAAGCCATGCGACGCTTCGGATCAGACAAGCCCGATATGCGATTTGGTATGGAGTTTGTTGAACTGAAGGATACATTGGGCGGAACAGGAACGTTTGGCGTGTTTAACGATGCCAAATACATTGGTGGTATCTGCGCCCCAGGTTGTGCACACTACACGCGCAAGCAACTTGATCAACTTACAGACTTTGTCAAGTCGCCACAAATCGGAGCTAAGGGCTTGGTTCACGCTAAAGTAAACGAAGATGGCACGGTAAAGAGTTCTGTTGACAAATTCTACACGCCCGAAGTGCTTGAACAACTCAAACACAAGATGGACGCCAAACCTGGCGATCTGATTTTGATCATGTCTGGCGATGATGCCATGAAGACACGCAAGCAGCTTTGCGAATTGCGACTTGAAATAGGCGAACGCCTTGGTTTGCGCGACAGAAACAAGTTTGCTCTGCTTTGGGTTGTTGACTTCCCCATGTTTGAGTGGAGCGAAGAAGAAGGCCGTCTGCTGGCAATGCACCACCCATTTACAGCACCCCGTCCACAAGACGTGCCACTGCTTGACACTGACCCGGCATCAGTATTAGCAGACGCATATGACATGGTGTGCAATGGTGTTGAAGTTGGCGGCGGTTCTATCAGAATACATGACGCCGTGCTCCAGGCCAAGATTTTCAAGGTGCTTGGCTTCACCCCCGAACGTGCACAGGAGCAATTTGGTTTCTTGATGAATGCCTTCAAGTATGGTGCACCACCTCACGGTGGTCTGGCCTACGGACTCGACCGCTGGGTTTCACTCTTCGCCGGTCTCGACAGCATACGCGACTGCATTGCGTTCCCCAAGAACAACTCGGGACGTGACGTTATGCTTGATGCGCCATCGAGAGTAGACCAAAAGCAACTTGACGAGCTGTTGATAGACGTACGTCCACAAACGAAATAACGACAATAAGCCTAAATCCCACTTTTTACCGCAAGGAAAAGTGGGATTTTGTTTTTTACTATTGAAAATGCAGCGTATATCTGTATATTTCATATAAAAAACATTGAAGCGCGTCCGCAACACAATATTTATTTGTACATTTGCACCAAATTTGGATTATGAATAAGATAGTTCTCATCATATATTGCAGCATAATAGCATTCTTCGCGTCTTGTGCAGACTATAACCGCGTGGTCAAGACACAAGACTATGAATACAAATATGAAGTGGCTAAGCAATACTATGCCGAAGGCATGTACAATCGTGCCGCGCTCCTCATACAGGATATTTTGTCTGTGCTTAAAGGCACTGAACAAGGTGAAGAATCCTTGTATCTGTCAGGATTGTGCAACATGAAAGCTCATTCATACGATGCTGCTGCTACTATTTTCAGAAAATACTACCAAACATACCCAAAGGGTAAATATGTAGAAGAAGCGCGCTTCAATTGTGGCAAATCGTTATACATGATTACGCCCGAGCCGAAGCTTGACCAAACTGAAACATTTCAAGCTGTTACGGAATTCCAAAATTTCATTGAGAACTTCCCGTCAAGCAAATTACGTCCGCAAGCACAAGAGCTCATTTTCAAGCTACAAGACAAATTGGTGGAGAAAGAATATCTTTCGGCAAAGCTATACTACGACCTTGGAAGCTATATAGGTAATGGCAGCAATGGTAATTATGGTGCTTGTATCGTTACAGCTGAAAATGCCATTAAGGATTATCCGTACACAACAAGACGAGACGATTTTGCCATATTGATACTGAGAGCCAAATTCAAATTGGCACAATTCAGTGTAGAGAGCAAAAAGGAGGAACGCTACCATAATGCTATTGACGAATATTATGGGTTCGTAAATGAATACCCTGAATCGAAGTATATGAAAGAGGCAAAAGACTTGTTCAACAAAGCCAAGAAATACGTTCAAACGACTGATAACACTGACGAGGACGCAAGTAATGCCTCTACAAAATAAAAACAAAGCAAACTAAAGATATAAAATGGATTACAAGAAAAGTAAAGCACCAACAAACACAGTTACGCACAATTTGATGGACTTTTGCGACGGCACAAACAATATCTACGAGAGTGTTGTCATCATGTCTAAGCGCGCCAATCAGATTGCTGTGCAGATGAGAGACGACCTGCAGCGTAAACTGAAGGAGTTTGCCTCGACTAACGACAATTTGGAAGAGACCTTTGAGAACCGCGAGCAAATCGAAATCTCACGTTATTACGAGAAATTGCCAAAGCCTACACTGATTGCTGCGGACGAATTCTTGCATCACAATATCTACTTCCGCAATCCTGCTAAGGATAAAGACAACTTGAGCACCGAAGCATGATACAACGTATTCAAAGCATATACCTCGTATTGGCCGGATTATTTCCGGCCTTTACGTTTTTTGTTCCCGTTTGGGCTTTTTATGGCGCAAAAGAATCTTTCAACATCAGCAGTGTAGGTTACTATCCGGCCTGCTTGCCTGAGATTGTTGGAAGACATCCATACGGAATGGCATTTTTCGCCATTGCGAGCATTATTGCTGCCGTAACCGCCATATTTACCTACAAGAACAGAAAGAAGCAGATTAAAGTCACCAACCTTGCCATGGCAAGCAATTTGATGTGGTATATCAGTTTTGCTGCATACATATTATCTGTACAAAGCAGAACTGCAACAAACTTGCATTTTGAATTGGGTTGCCTATTTCCTGTTCTCGCCATTATTGTACTTTATTTAGCAAAAAGAGCTATCAAACACGACGAAGCCTTAATTAGGGCTGCCGACCGCATAAGATAAAGAACTTTCAAACTGCGGAGACGCCCTTACTCATATATAAGAAATCAGAACAACATACTATCCTATAATCTTATGTCATTAAACAAAGTCATGCTTATTGGCCACGTTGGAAATGATCCAGAAATCCGCTATTTGGATCAGGGCGTATGCACAGCGCAACTCCGATTGGCTACAAGCGTTCCAGGCTACACCCTACCCAATGGAACCAATGTGCCAGAGCGCACAGAATGGCACAACATCTATCTGTGGAGGCGGTTGGCTGAAATTGTGGAGCGTTATGTACATAAAGGCGACAAATTGTACATCGAAGGTGAACTGCGCTACAGATCGTATACTGACAAGAAAGGCGTTACACGCAGAACGGCTGAGATTTGGGCATCAAACCTGGAAATGCTGACGCCGCGAAGCCAAACAAATACAGCGCAACAAGGTGACAACACTACACAGCCCACGCAAAGCAACCCGTTCCCTGCCTCACAAAGTCAAAACGGTAACACCCCTCCCCCACAAAAGTGCCCATTCTAAAAGACAAGAAGTGCTGAACTTACAAGAATTTATAGACACAGATATAGAAAGACTCGCATCGACAATGCTTGACAATTTAGCAGCAAACGAGGTGCGGGTCTTTTTATGGCATCACAAGCTCTCACGACCGGACATTCAGAAATATGCAGACATTTGCGTTTCTGCCGAAGAAAAAGGTGGGCTATCGAATTTGTGTGACAAAAGGTTTGTTGAAAAGGTGTCTGTCAGGGTTATCCTGTACAAGCTACTTGGAAAAGACGTAAGAATTTGCTACAACGAAAATGGAGCACCCTACTTGTCGAATAAACAATACTATATCAGCATATCACATACTGATGGTCACTTTGCGCTCAGTTTCTCACACAGGGAGCATGGCATTGACATCGAAAGATGGAACAGTACAGCGAAAAGGGTTTCAAAAATGTTTGCAACGGAACAAGAAGTTGCAGCCTTAGTTGATACAAGGACTATCACTGATGAAGACGAAAAAGCCTTTTGCACCATTTGGAGCGCCAAAGAGTCTGTATACAAAAGTCATGGTTTAGCGGGATTATCTTTCAGAGATGGTATCTTATTGAAAAAAGACGCTTTTAGCAATCTTATAGCGAAAGTCTCATATAAAGAAGCAACTTTTCATGATACCATAGGATACCGATTGCTATCTGATTGTGTACTTACAATATGTTACCGGCCTCAGTTTAATTATATTTGAGTAACTTTGCAGTCGGAATCAGCATAACTGCTTACATAACACATAACAGAAATAACATAAAACAAAATATGATTACCGTTTCCAACTTAGCAATTCAATTCGGCAAGCGAATACTTTATCAAGACGTCAACATGAAATTCACCAATGGCAACATCTATGGTATTATAGGTGCCAATGGTGCTGGCAAATCAACCTTGTTGAAAGCCATTTCTGGAGAACTTGAGCCTAACAAGGGCCGTGTCGAAATGGGACCAGGCGAACGCCTTTCTGTGCTCAGCCAAGACCACTTCAAATACGACGAGTTCACTGTGCTTGACACTGTACTCATGGGACACACTACCATGTGGAAAATCATGCAAGAGCGCAACGAACTTTATTCTAAAGCAGACTTCTCTGATGAGGACGGCATTAAAGTTGCTGAACTTGAGGACAAGTTTGCACAAATGGGCGGTTATACAGCTGAGAACGATGCTGCCACACTGCTTAGCGGACTGGGTATCAAGGAAAAATTGCACGGCAAATTGATGGGTGAACTTAGCGGTAAGGAAAAAGTACGTGTCATGTTGGCACAAGCCCTTTTTGGTGAACCTGACAATCTGCTGCTTGATGAGCCTACCAACGACTTGGACTTGGAAACTGTAGAATGGCTGGAAGAATATCTCGGTAACTTTGAACATACCGTGCTCGTCGTTAGCCACGACCGTCACTTCCTTGACCAGGTTTGTACTCACACTGTCGATATTGACTACGGAAAGGTTACATTGTTTTCCGGAAACTATTCTTTCTGGTACGAATCTTCGCAATTAGCCTTGAGACAGGCACAAAATCAGAAGCAGAAAGCAGAAGAGAAGAAGAAGGAACTGGAAGAATTCATTCGTCGTTTCTCTGCTAATGTGGCTAAAAGCAAACAAACCACGAGCCGTAAGAAGATGCTTGAGAAGCTTAACGTGGAAGAGATTAAGCCCTCTACGCGTAAGTATCCTGGCATCATATTCCAGATGGACCGCGATCCAGGTAACCAAATTCTTGAAGTAAAAGACTTGAAAGCGACTCTGGAAGATGGCACTGTTTTGTTTGACAAACTCAACTTTACTGTTGAAAAAGGCGAAAAGATTGTGTTCCTTAGCCATGACCCTCGAGCCATGACCGCACTTTTCGAAATAATCAATGGCAATGCAAAACCTGCCAGTGGCTCATACAAATGGGGCGTTACCATCACAACTGCCTACTTGCCCCTTGATAACACATCATACTTCAATACAGACATGGACATGCTGACATGGTTAAGCCAGTTTGGCGAAGGCAATGATGTATACTTTAAGGCATTCCTCGGACGTATGTTGTTTAAGGACGAAGACATACAAAAGAAGGTGAATGTGCTTTCGGGTGGTGAGAAGATGCGCTGCATGATTGCACGTATGCAACTGCGTAATGCCAACTGCCTTATTCTTGACACGCCGACCAACCACCTTGACATGGAAAGTATTCAAGCCTTCAACAATAACCTCAAATTGTTCAAAGGCAACATTCTTTTCTCAAGCCATGACCACGAGTTTATCAATACCGTTGCTAATCGCATCATCGAACTGACTCCTAATGGCAGTATAGACAAATTGATGACTTACGAAGATTATATCCATGACGACAGAGTTAAAGAATTAAAAGAAAAACTTTACAATACCGCCGATTAAGACCAATGGCATAATTGTTGCATGAATGAATAAAAATATTCTGAGACAATCATGAAAATGGAAAATAAAGAACATAAAGAAGTTGAAGAGCAGGCAAAAGAGACACAAACTCAAAATGCCACTGAAACTGAAAAGGAACTGACTGATGCCGAAAAGCTGGAAGCAGCCAACGAAGAAATAGCGCAATTAAAAGACAAATATCTACGACAAGTTGCAGAGTTTGACAACTATCGCAAACGTACGCTGAAAGAGAAAACCGAGTTGATTTTGAATGGTGGCGAAAAAGTGCTTAGTGCACTGCTACCGATTTTGGACGACTTTGACCGCGCTATAGAAAATATCCAGAAAAGCGATGACGTCAATGCACTTAAAGAAGGCGTTGAACTCATTGCCGGAAAGCTGAACAAGACACTTGCATCGCAGGGGCTTCAAAAAATGGATACCATTGGCAAACCTTTTGATACAGACTATCATGAGGCTATCGCACTTGTACCTGCACAAGACGAAGACAAGAAGAACCTTGTTATGGATTGCGTGCAGCCAGGCTACATGCTCAACGACAAAGTTCTTCGCCACGCAAAAGTGGTAGTAGGCAACTAAATAATTGTGGCCGAAGCAAATAAATCAAAACAACAAGTCTATCCACCCAAGTTGTCAAAATGGCTGACGAGAAAGATTATTATAAAATATTAGGAGTAGAGCGCACTGCTACTGCCGACGAAATTAAACGAGCTTACAAAAAAGTTGCCATTAAATATCACCCTGACAGAAATCCTGGCAATAAAGAAGCTGAAGAGAAGTTCAAACAAGCTGCTGAGGCGTATGACGTCTTGCGCGATCCAGACAAACGCGCCCGATACGACCAATTTGGTGCTGACGGCGTCAATGGTGCTGGAGGCTTTGGCGGCTTCGGTGGACAAGGCATGGACATCAACGACATTTTCAGCGCTTTCGGAGATATATTTGGCGGACATGGATTTGGTGGCTTTGGCGGTGGCAGCAGAAGTGCACAACCAAGACAATACAAAGGCGCAGACATGCGCATGAAGGTAAAACTCACCTTAGAGGAAATTGCAACCGGTGTTACCAAAAAATATAAGATGAAGAAGGACATTACATGTCCTGAATGCGGCGGCAGCGGTTGTGAAAATGGATCTAAGCCTGAAACATGCCCAACATGCCATGGACAAGGCTATGTAATACGTACACAACGTAGTATGTTTGGCCTAATGCAATCTCAAGAAGCCTGCCCTACATGCCATGGTGAAGGTACTGTCATTAAGCACAAATGTACTCATTGCCATGGTGACGGCATCATTAAAGGCGAAGAGATTGTTGATTTTAATATTCCAGCTGGCGTTGGCGAGGGTATGATTGTCAACATTCCTCGCAAAGGTAATGCCGGCATGCACAATGGCGTTCCTGGCGACATTCAAGTTGTTATTGAAGAAGCACCGCACCCTGAGTTTATCAGAGACGAAACGGACTTGATTTACAACTTACTTTTAACAGTGCCACAAGCTGCTTTGGGTGATACCATAGAAGTGCCGACACTTACAGGTAAAGCGCGTATTAAAATCGAACCTGGGACACAACCTGGAACAGCTTTAAGATTACGTGGAAAAGGCTTACCAGCTATTAAAGGCTATGGCAGCGGCACAGGAGATATTGTCGTAAATATCAGTGTTTACATACCTGAGCATCTTGATAAAGACGAAAAATCTAAAATTGAATCGCTCAATGATAGCAAACACATTCAACCGACCGACAACATTAAAAATAAAATATTCAGAGCCTTTAGAAATTATTTCAACAAATAGTACACATCATGACGGGTTAGCAAGCACAACAATGCTTGCTTGCCCGTCGTTTTTTGTATACGGAAACATGCTCAACCATCATGACATACGAAGAAACCATACAATATTTGTTCAACTCCGCCCCACTCTTTCAACATGTTGGCGGTGCGGCATATAAAGAAGGATTGTCAACAACTCACATACTGGATGCACACTTCAATCACCCACACAACCAATATAGAACAATTCACATTGCTGGTACAAATGGTAAAGGCAGCTGTGCACATACCATTGCAGCCATATTACAGCATACAGGACTAAAAGTTGGTTTGTACACCTCACCACACCTAGTAGACTTTCGAGAAAGAATACGTATTAATGGTGAAATGATGCCCCAACAATATGTCATAGACTTCGTTGAAGAAGAACGCTCATTTTTTGAACCGCTTCACCCCTCTTTCTTTGAACTAACGACCGCATTAGCTTTTAAGTATTTTGCAGAGCAACATGTTGACGTTGCTGTGATTGAAGTGGGATTAGGAGGCAGACTTGACTGCACCAATATCATAAGCCCGATACTGTCAGTAATAACAAATATCAGTTTTGATCACACACAATTTCTTGGAAACACTTTAGCTCAAATTGCAAGCGAAAAAGCCGGCATCATCAAGCATAAAGTACCAGTAATTATCGGCGAATGCAATGCTGAGACACGTCCTGTATTTGAACATAAGGCTCATGAGGTGGAAGCCCCCATATTATTTGCTGAAGATAACAAAGAAGTACTGAGCAGCGAGTTTAGCGATTTGTACGGACACAAATTGCGACATTACACTACGCGCAGTTTTGGCGACATCTACGGAGAATTAACTGGTGAATGCCAAATTAAAAACGCGAATACCATTTTGTGTGCTCTACACAGCCTGTCAAAAATATTCTCTGTCACACACGAAGATATCACTTACGCATTCGAACATGTATGTGAAATGACAGGTCTGCGCGGACGCTGGCAGATATTGCAAGAGCACCCAACAATTATATGCGATACCGGTCACAACACTGGCGGGTGGCAATATCTGGCACACCAACTGGCACAAATTGCCACATCTGGCAACAAGCTGCACATTGTATTCGGCATGGCCTCTGATAAAGATATCGAAAGAGTGATGAGCACACTACCCCATGAGGCATGCTATTATTGGACAAAAGCAAGTGTTAAGCGTGCTACAAGCGAGCAAACGATAGCAAACATTGCAACAAAATACGATTTGCATGGTAAAACATATAGCAATGTGGCCGAAGCCTATGAAGCCGCCATCAATAACGCATCAACAAATGATTACATCTACGTCGGAGGCAGCAGTTTCATTGTAGCAGACTTGCTACGTTACAAACAAACTGCACTCCCGCATGAAGAAAACACATAAAAAGCTATCACGAGTAATTATAAATTTCTAATTTTACAGCGATATAAAATAAAAACCACCACACTATGAACAAGAAAAGTAGCTTAGTGACAATAGCCAACCTTTCAAAAGAAAAGATAATGTATCTCCTGCAAATGGCACAGGAGTTTGAGAAACGCCCTAATCGAAAGATTTTAGACGACAAGGTGGTTGCGACCCTTTTCTTCGAGCCGTCAACCCGAACTCGTCTCTCATTCGAGACGGCTGCCAATCGTTTGGGAGCAAGAGTCATTGGATTTACAGACCCCAAAGTAACGAGTTCTACAAAAGGCGAAACACTGAAAGATACAATCATGATGGTGAGCAATTATGCCGATGTCATAGTAATGCGACACTATCTTGAAGGAGCAGCCCGCTATGCGAGCGAAGTATCCCCCGTGCCTGTTGTCAACGCAGGAGATGGAGCGAACCAGCACCCATCGCAAACGATGCTTGACCTCTATAGCATCTACAAAACACAAGGCACACTCGAAAACCTCAACATATACCTCGTTGGCGACTTGAAGTATGGACGTACTGTCCACTCGCTCATCATGGCCATGCGCCATTTCAACCCCACATTCCACTTTATTGCCCCGAAGGAACTTGCCATGCCCGATGTATACAAAATTTATTGTCGTGAGCACGGCATAAAGTTTGTAGAGCATGAGGATTTTAACTCTGAGGTTATCAGCAATGCAGATATTTTATACATGACACGCGTACAACGCGAACGTTTTACGGACTTGATGGAGTATGAGCGTGTTAAAGACATTTACATTCTGCGTGCATCTATGCTGAAAGACGCACGTCCGAATATGAAGATTCTACACCCGCTACCAAGAGTAAATGAAATAGCCTATGATGTTGACAACGATCCACACGCTTATTATTTTGAACAAGCACGTAATGGACTATACGCACGTCAAGCCATCATTTGCGATGTTTTGGGAATAACTTTAGACGACATAAAAAAATAAAACAACCACAGTACACAATATGAAACGCCAAGAACTTATGGTCGCCGCCATCAAAAACGGCACTGTCATAGACCACATACCCTCCAACAAATTGTTTCAGGTAGTTAGACTTCTGCACCTTGAGGACAAGAATGTTGAATCTGAAGTGATGATTGGCTACAACCTGCCAAGCAAAAAAATGGGCAACAAAAGCATCATTAAAATTTCAGAGAAATTCTTTACCGATGCAGAATTAAACGTACTCAGCGTGGTTGCACCCAATGTCACCCTATGTGTTATACGCGACTACGAGGTTGTTGAAAAGAAACGTGTCACCCTGCCACAGGAAATTATCGGAATCGTTAAATGTGGAAATCCAAAGTGCATTACCAACAACGAGCCGATGTCCACACACTTCCATGTAACGGACAGCAAACACGGCATCATACAGTGCAAGTATTGCGAAAAAGAGCAAAAGCTGGACACGATCAAACTCGTATAATTCATGCAAAACAAAATTGACTGGAAGCCGGGTACTATGATATACCCGCTTCCAGCCCTTCTGATATCGTGTGGCACCACGCCTGATGAATACAACATCTTTACCGTAGCGTGGTCTGGAACCATTTGCACGAACCCTGCCATGTGTTACATATCCGTGCGTCCCGAACGATACTCCTACGATATCATCAAACGCAACATGGAGTTCGTCATAAATTTGACAACAGAGCAACTTGCCAATGCAACAGATTGGTGCGGTGTAAAATCGGGCAGAGATTACAACAAATTTGAAGAAACCGGTTTAACTCCTGCACCATCACACGCCATTAAAACCCCAATTGTTGCTGAATCTCCATTAAGTATTGAATGCCGCGTAAAAGAGATCGTACATCTTGGCTCACATGATATGTTTATAGCCGAAGTAGTGAATGTACAAGCCGATGCCAAATTCCTCGATGAGCAGGGCAAATGGCATTTGGATCAAAGCAACCCCTTGGTCTACTTACACGGAGGCTATTATGCACTTGGAGATTTTATCGGCAAATTCGGATTTTCCGTAAAAAAGAACAACTAATAAAATACACACATATAAAGTTTAACCCAAAACCAAACATTATGAAAGACCCCGAAATTTTCGCTCTGCTCGAAGCAGAGCACCAACGCCAACTCCGAGGCATTGAACTTATAGCTTCCGAAAACTTTGTCAGCGACGAAGTGATGAAAGCAATGGGTTCATGGCACACCAACAAGTATGCAGAAGGATACCCCGGCCATCGCTACTATGGCGGCTGCGAAATTGTCGACCAAACAGAGACCCTCGCCATCGAACGTGCCAAAAGGCTCTTCGGTGCAGAGTACGTAAATGTGCAACCACATTCGGGAGCACAAGCCAACGCCGCAGTTTTCCTTGCATGCCTAAACCCCGGAGATACATTCATGGGGCTAAATCTTGACCATGGCGGCCACCTGTCTCATGGCTCAAGAGTAAACACGTCTGGCATTCTGTACAACCCAATAGGTTACAACCTCAACAAGGAAACAGGACGTGTCAACTATGATGAAATGGAAGAACTTGCGTTACAGCACAAGCCCAAACTCATCATTGGCGGCGGCTCGGCCTATAGCCGTGAATGGGATTACGCCCGAATGAGAGCAATCGCAGATAAAGTTGGTGCCATTTTTATGGTTGACATGGCACACCCAGCCGGACTAATTGCAGCAGGATTGCTTGACAACCCTATAAAATACGCGCACATCGTAACAACCACCACACACAAAACATTGCGTGGACCTCGTGGTGGCATGATACTTATGGGACACGATTTTGAAAATCCTTGGAACAAAAAGACGCCAAAAGGCGTTGTTAAAACCATGGGGCAGTTGCTCAATAGTGCCGTGTTCCCCGGCATACAAGGTGGCCCACTCGAACACATTATTGCAGCTAAAGCCGTAGCCTTTGGCGAGGCCTTGCAACCAGAGTTCAGGACCTATGCCATGCAAGTAAAAAAGAATGCTGCCAAATTGGCAGAAGAACTAATGAAACGCGGATTTACCATCGTGAGCGGTGGCACAGACAATCACTCAATGCTCGTAGACTTGCGTTCAAAATACCCCGAACTGACAGGCAAAGAGGCAGAAAAGGCACTTGTACAAGCAGATATTACTGTCAACAAAAATATGGTGCCATACGACAGCCGTTCGGCCTTTCAAACATCAGGCATTCGTTTAGGTACGCCAGCCATTACGACACGAGGAGTAAAAGAAGACTTCATGATAATATTGGCCGAACTGATCGAAACTGTACTAAACGATCCAACCAATGAGACCAATATTCAAACTGTACGTTGCAAAGTGAACGAAATGATGAAAGAATACCCGCTCTTTGCATGGTAGTAGATCTCACTCCAATCATTCTTAGAAGGAGGGATAGAAAAAAAACACACAACACTTGCCATTTCAAACAAGTTGTTGTACTTTTGCACATAGAAAATCAATCCATATAGTTATTAAAATTACTCATCAATTATGGTAAACTACAAAGAACTTGGCTTGGTGAACACTCGCGAGATGTTCAAGCGTGCCATCAACGGTGGTTATGCAATCCCCGCATTCAACTTCAATAACCTTGAGCAGCTTCAGGCTATCATCAAGGCCTCTTCAGAACTCAAGTCACCGGTAATCCTTCAGGTTTCTAAGGGTGCCCGTAACTATGCTAACGAGACTCTGCTCCGTTACATGGCTGAAGGTGCAGTTGAATATGCTAAGGAACTTGGTTGCCACCATCCCGAAATCGTACTTCACCTTGACCATGGTGATAGCTTCGAACTCTGCAAGAGCTGCGTTGACCTCGGTTTCTCATCTGTAATGATCGATGGTTCTTCACTTCCCTACGAAGAGAATATTGCCCTTACAAAGAAGGTCGTAGAATATGCACACCAGTACGATGTAACTGTTGAAGGTGAACTTGGTGTATTGGCTGGCGTTGAAGACGAAGTAGCTTCAGATGTATGCCACTATACAAAGCCTGAAGAAGTAATTGACTTTACTTCAAAGACAGGCGTTGATTCACTCGCTATCTCAATCGGTACTTCACACGGTGCTTACAAGTTCACTCCCGAGCAGTGCACACGCGACCCGAAGACAGGCAAGCTCGTTCCTCCTCCCTTGGCATTCGACATCCTCGATGCTATCATGGAGAAACTCCCCGGTTTCCCCATCGTACTTCACGGTTCTTCTTCAGTTCCTCAGGAATATGTTGACATCATCAACGCAAATGGTGGCAAACTCCCCGATGCAGTTGGTATACCCGAAGAACAACTCCGCAAGGCTTCAAAGAGCGCTGTTTGCAAAATCAACATCGACTCAGACTCACGTCTCGCCTTCACTGCTGCCGTACGCAAGGTATTCAACGAAAAGCCAGGTGAATTCGATCCCCGTAAGTACTGCGGTCCTGCACGTGACCTCATGGAACAAATGTACAAGCACAAAATCACTGACGTGCTCGGTTCTGACAACAAACTCGCTAACTGCGACTAATCAAGCAATAGCCTAATAGACTATTGTAAAAACTATAGGAAGTAAGCTAATCTCTTATATATAGGTAAGAGATTGCTTACTTCCTATTTTTCTTTTAATTGTATTAAGCCTGTCCCCTGCCCTTCCCTATAAAATCTCATCAAATTGGAAAGGCAACAAGTCACTGACACTTTCGAAGATACAAACTTCACGCCCACCATATAGTAAGACCCTAATCGGCAGCTTTGCCCTCGTTTGTGCCTCGATTAGGGCTTGGCGGCAAACGCCACACGGAGATATGGGCGAATGCACAAACTCACCAGACACGCCACGCGCTGCTATAGCTATAGAACAAATAGCATAATCCGGATATTTTGAATTAGCATAAAACATTGCACATCGTTCGGCACAAATTCCTGCACCGAAAGCAGCATTTTCTTGATTGCTACCTTGCACAATTTCGTTGTTAGACAAACGTACCGCAGCCCCTACACTAAAATTAGAATATGGAGCATAGCTCGAGAATGTAGCTTTTTTGGCTGCTTCAACGAGTTCCGCATCAGATTTTTCAAGTTCGTCAAACGAACATGTAACATACTTTATGTTTAGCACTCTACTTTCCATAACAAATTAGTAATATGATAATTGCTTAATACAAACTTACGAAATACTTCTGAACCGAACAGACGATTAGCTTAAAAACTCCCACATTTTTGCTCTCAACACTTAGCATAATGTATGGTACATTGCTAAAAAATCGTTTCAAATAGTGCTTTCATACTGAAATACTTGTCAGAAACAGCAAATGGCACTAACTTTGCACCAGATAAAACGATAAACTAAACTAAGATTAGAAAACCGCTCTCCGAAACGCGGAGGGCAACAAAGACGCTAAACAATGGAAAAGAACAAGATGATTGTGATGCTTAGATACCGCATTCAGCGCTATCAAGCTATGGGCAATGGTGCCATGTGCCAAAACCTTATCAGTGAGTTGAACAAAATTCAAGAAACAAACAGTTCAATGGTAAAAGCAAATTAACCAAGAACTAAAAAGAAAAATCATACAAATGAGGATCAGTTCCGACCATACAGGTTGTTACTGATCCTCTTTTTTCATCTATACACAGACCGAACGTAACTCGTAATTGCAAACACATCTACAAAATCAGTCTGCTCAATCAAAGACAATAGCCACGTTTCAAGCCAAAAGACTTAAAACATGGCTATATTAGATATATCGTTTTGTCACAATATAATCACATACACTTAGAAGTCAGCAGACTTTGGAGTACGTGGGAAAGGTATGACATCACGAATATTCTGCATACCAGTAACAAACAATATCAAGCGTTCGAAGCCCAAACCAAAGCCTGAGTGAGGACAAGTACCGAACTTGCGGGTATCAAGATACCACCACATATCCTTCATTGGAATATTAAGTTCGTTAATACGTGCCATCAACTTGTCATAGCTCTCTTCACGCTCTGAACCACCAATAATCTCACCTATCTGTGGGAATAATACATCCATGGCGCGTACAGTCTTGCCATCGTCGTTCATTTTCATATAGAAAGCCTTGATTTCCTTAGGATAATCCGTCAAGATAACAGGCTTCTTGAAATGCTGCTCTACCAAGTAGCGCTCGTGTTCGCTCGCCAAGTCTACACCCCAATATACGGGGAACTCAAACTTATGACCTTGTTTTACGGCATCCTCCAAGATTTTGATACCATCGGTATAAGTCAAGCGTACGAAATCGTGATCAACAACAAAATTTAGACGTTCGAGCAGAGTCTTGTCTATCATCTTGTTGAGGAACTCCAAGTCGTCCTTGCAATTATCAAGCGCCCAACGCACACAATATTTAATGAAATCTTCCGCCAAATCCATATTGTCGGTGATATCATTAAAAGCCACCTCCGGCTCAATCATCCAGAACTCTGCCAAGTGACGCGGAGTGTTTGAGTTTTCAGCTCTGAACGTAGGACCGAATGTATAAATAGAACCGAGAGCTGTTGCGCCAAGTTCACCCTCAAGCTGGCCACTTACTGTAAGCGAAGTAGTTTTACCAAAGAAGTCATCACTATAGTCAATCTTGCCATCCTTATCCTTCTTCAAGTCATACAGGTTCTTCGTAGTAACTTGGAACATTTGTCCTGCACCCTCACAGTCAGAAGCTGTGATTATCGGCGTGTTAAAGTAGAAGAATCCATGATCGTGGAAATACTTATGTATGGCGATGGCCATGTTATGGCGAATGCGGAACACAGCCCCAAATGTATTTGTACGCAAACGCATATGAGCGTGTTGACGCATATACTCAAAAGACTGTCCTTTCTTTTGCATAGGATAGTCTGCACCACAAGTGCCAAGCACCTCAATCTTAGTGGCCTGAATTTCAACACTTTGTCCTGCACCCTGGCTTTCAACCAATGTACCCTCTACGCTCAAGCAAGCACCTGTTGTGATAAGTTTGAGCATCTCAGCATCAAACTTTTCCACATCAGCAACAACTTGTACATTCTTTATGGTACTACCATCATTCAAGGCAATAAAGTTAACCGATTTACTGCCACGACGGGTACGAACCCAACCCTTGACACATACCTCTGCGCCAAAATCTTTACGGCTGAGTAAGTCTATGATTTTAGTTCTTTTCATTGTCTGTTATTCGAAAGCCCCCATACGGAGCATTTGCACTTCTTTTTCAGTTAAATAGCGCCAATCGCCACGACGTATATTTTTCTTGGTCAAGCCTGCGAAATACACACGGTCAAGTTTAACCACATGATAACCCAGACTTTCAAATATACGACGCACAATACGATTCTTGCCACTATGAATTTCTATGCCGACTTGTTTCTTGTCTGTAGGCGAAGCATATTCAATAGCATCTGCCTTGATATCACCATCTTCGAGCGTAATGCCTTCAGCTATTTGGTGAATATCGGCAGCCGACACATTCTGATCGGTAGTAACGTGATATATCTTCTTTTTCAAGAATTTGGGGTGAGTCAACTTTGAAGCCAACTCGCCATCATTCGTCAGCAACAACACACCTGTGGTGTTACGGTCAAGGCGACCTACAGGATATATGCGCTCATGGCAAGCATTGCTTACCAAGTCCATCACTGTTTTACGGTTCTGCGGGTCATCACTGGTTGTCACATAGCCTTTGGGTTTGTTGAGCAAGACGTAAACCTTCTTCTCTATTTTAACCACATTGTCATGAAACTTCACTTCGTCAGAGCGCAACACCTTTGTACCGAGTTCTGTTACTACCTGTCCATTTACGCTGACCACGCCAGCCTCAATATATTTATCTGCGTCACGACGCGAACATACGCCAGCATTAGCCAAATATTTGTTCAAACGCACAGGCACTGTCGGATCGTAGTTTTCCTCCTTGTACTCCATACGCTTTTTGTTCGAATACTTTGCGTGAGGGTCGTAATTACCACGACGCTGCTGCTGACGTCCATTTCCGCCACCATAGAATGAGCCATTACCTTGGAAACGGGGACGATAACCGCCCTCTGATCCATTGCCGCGGAAATCTCCGCCTTGTGCAGTGCGCGGACGATAGCCATCAGCTTGCTGATAGCCACCATTTTCGCCCTGGCCATATCGAGACTTTCCGCCACGATAACCACCTGTGCGCGGTTGGAAGCCACCTTCGTCATTCGAATTATAACGCGGACGATAGCCCCCACCCTGACGTTGACGATTTTGGTAGCCACCATTGTCACCACGGTTACCGTACTGACGATTTTCGTCAGAAGCATAGTAGCCATTGTTGTTATAACGTGCACGATAGCCGCCTTCACCACGCTGCTGGCCATAATTGCTACCACCAGCAGGAAATGAACCACGACTGAAACGTGGACGGCCACCACCAAAGCGATTGCCATTTGCACCACCTTCACTCTGCGACTTGTAGCCATCACGGCTATGGTCGCCACTCTTGTAATAATCTTCGCTCATAATTGTAAGATTGTTTTGTTGAATAACCGTTGACTGACTTAGGAACTGACGCATTAATTGGCACTCTGGCTATTCCTATTCATATAAGCAACGGATTAGCCAAAAGTATAATGAACATGGTGAGCTTTCTTGCGGTCATTTCCAAACCTGACAACCCATATTTTCATCAAAATCGCCAGTCTGTCTCGTCAACGCGTTGTTGATTATATTTACAGCATTCTCACGAACACATAAAACGAACTCAAGGTGCGGCACACCATATTCATGGGCATCGCACCTAAAGTTTGTTGTTTTCTTAGATACCAGTATAGTTATGAGGTGTTATAGCACGCAACTCTGCTTTAACGGAGTCGCTCACATTCAATCCCTCTATAAAATTATGTATACGATCTTCAGTTATTGCCTCGTTAGTACGAGTCAGAGCTTTCAAAGCCTCGTATGGGTGTGGATAAGCCTCGCGGCGCAAAATTGTCTGAATGGCTTCTGCCACCACAGCCCAGCAATTATCAAGGTCACGTTTGATGCTTTCCTCATGCAGCAACAGTTTGCGCAAGCCCTTCAACGAGCTTTGGAAAGCTATCAAAGAATGTCCCATCGGCACACCGATGTTACGAATTACCGTAGAGTCTGTCAAATCTCGTTGCAAACGACTTACCGGCAATTTACGGCTAAGATGCTCAAATATGGCATTTGCAAGTCCTAAGTTACCCTCTGAGTTTTCAAAGTCAATCGGATTAACCTTGTGAGGCATTGCGCTCGAACCAACTTCGCCCTTCTTGATGCGCTGCTTGAAATACTCCATTGACACATACTGCCAGAAGTCGCGATCCATATCAATTACAACCGTATTGATGCGTTTCATTGCATCGAACAAGGCTGCCATGTTGTCATAGTTGCTAATCTGTGTGGTATACTCTTCACGCTCCAAGCCGAGCTTTTCGCTTACGAATTTGGCGCCAAAAGTTTTCCAATCAAATTCTGGATACGCCACATGGTGAGCATTAAAATTGCCCGTCGCACCACCAAATTTTGCAGTCATGGGACAAGCCTTCAGCAGGGCTATTTGACGTTCCAAACGATAAGCGAACACCTTCACTTCCTTGCCCAAGCGAGTTGGCGAAGCCGGTTGGCCATGAGTTTTGGCAAGCATTGGTATATTCTTCCACTCTTCTGCATAGGTATTGAGTTGGTCTACGAGCTCCTGCAACAAAGGTAAATACACCTCATAAGTGGCGTCCTTCAGCATCAAGGGGAAGGAAGTATTGTTGATATCCTGTGATGTAAGACCAAAATGAATGAACTCCTTAAAGGCGTCCAAACCACCTATTTCATCAAATTTCTCCTTAATAAAATACTCAATAGCCTTTACATCATGATTGGTTACGCCTTCGATCTCCTTTACACGCGCTGCATCGGCCTCTGAAAAATTTTGGTAGAAGCCACGCAATTTATCATACAAATCATGCGGGAATGCTGCCAACTGAGGCAAGGGCAATTCGCACAAAGTGATAAAATATTCTATCTCCACACGCACACGATATTTCATCAAAGCGTATTCTGAGAAATAAGGAGCCAAAGCTTCTGTTTTTGAACGATAACGCCCGTCAATCGGCGACACAGCTGTCAGTATATCCAAATCCATGATGTATAACCCTAAGGTTCTTTTAGTTAGTAATACTTTTCAGTCTGCAAAGATAATGCAAACTGAATGTTGCACAAAACGAAAAAACACTTTTTTCATACCATGCAACATCAGCTATATAATGAACGGCCTGCTTTAAGGACCGACCAACATTATCGAGCATCTACAAGTATACAGAGTGAAAATAGTCTTAAGAATGTGGCTTTGCACCACTACACACAATTATTTGTCATATTGTCTACACTCTGCACTTTCGCAGATTATTCATTGAATATCAACAGTTTCAAGAGTGTAGACAAGTACAAAATTCACCTACACCATTATCTACACTATCTGCACGGAAGGGTGCAGTCCGGCACTACCCTTTCACCACACCCTTTACATATTCAGATGCAAATCGGTTCACTTACACATTTGTTATACCAAACAGACAGTCTGTTCATTTCACACACACGCACAAATCTGTTACGCCACCGGCATTTTACGATATAGGGAGAGCGGATTTTCTGTCGGAGCAACCAAATTTTCGCTCCCCCTATACCGTAAAACGCGAGTGGCAGTGCAGACAAAAGCAAGTGGTAGTGCAGGCAAATTTCACCGTTATATGCACTCGCTAAACGCTTGATTATCAAAAAAGATACAAGCAACAGTGCAGAGTGCAGACAAAATAACAAATATCAAAATATGGTACACGTAAAAGGACCTATTCAAGGCTAAAAAGTTGGCGTCCTCACCTCCTTAAAATTAGTCCACTTTATACGCATTTCTTTCCGAAACAAAGGAAATATCTGCGACTGGATAAAGCACTTTCGATGCAAAAATAATTTTGAACGTCTATATAACGTGATTATTTTGCTAAATTTGCACCTTGAAATAAAGAACAGAGTCATGTCCACACACAATACGAAAGAAGAATTTGAGCAAGCAATGCAAAAGTGCAGGGAACTTTTTGTAAAGAAACTGCACGACTACGGCGTTGCATGGCGCATTATGCGGCCCGAAACCATGACAGACCAGCTATACATCAAAGCGGCACGCATACGCTCGCTGCAAATAAAAGGCTGCTCTAAAATAGACGAAGGCATTGTGCCCGAGTTTATAGGCATTGTCAACTACAGCATCATAGCGCTCATACAACTTGAGTTAGGCGTAGCTAACACTGAAGACATAAGCAATGACAAGGCTACCGAATTGTATGATGCTCAAGCGAAAAAGGCACTTGAGCTTATGCTCATGAAAAATCATGATTACGACGAGGCATGGCGTGGTATGCGCGTAGAATCGTATGCTGACTTGATTTTCATGAAAATTCTTCGCACCAAGCAAATTGAGGATTTGAATGGGCGTACACTCGTGAGCGAGGGCATTGCCGCCAACTACATGGACATGATGAATTATGCTGTATTCGGACTGATTAAGTTGATCATTGAAAAGTAAAGTTGCTACATATCTGCAAATCATAGCGCATTCGCTCTGCCGCATTGTGTTGTGTGTCACGTTCATCTTTTCAGGTTTTGTAAAGGTGGACGACCCTATGGGTATGGCTCACAAGCTTCATGCCTATGCCACAGCGGTTGGGTTGTCGCTAACAGACGACTCTGTATTGCTGCAATTCGGGGCCGTGTCACTCGGTGTTGTCGAATTTATTTTAGGCATATATCTGCTGATAGGTGTTCATCGGCGTCTTACTACCATTGTCACCGCCCTTTTCATGCTGATATTCACAGCCATCACGGTATGGATTTACATCGATAATCCAGTGGCGGACTGTGGCTGTTTTGGCGATGCCATCACACTCACCAACGGACAGACATTGGCTAAAAACATTGTATTGCTTTCCGCAGCAGTTTATCTGTCATGTTATCCACAAAAAATCCGCAGGTTTATTTCAGCTCGCAACAACTGGGTCATATCCATTTACTCATGGATATATGCCATAGCGCTTTCACTCTATACGCTGCATTACCTGCCCATTATAGATTTTTCGCCATATACTAAAGGAGCAAACATCAAAGCGGCCTTTGAAACAAACGACCCTGACGGCGCAAGCAACAAACTTGTCAATTTTTATTTGGCCGACCAAAAGACTGGCGACGACGTAACCTTTGACATACTTCAGCACAATGGCTACACCTTTTTGCTCACTGTGCCATCTACAGTTACTGCTGATGATGGGTGTTGCGACCGCATAAACGACCTACACGACTATTGCCGCGACAACAACATACCATTTTATATGGCCACCTCGTCAACAGGCAAGGATTTGACCGAATGGATTGACCATACCGGGGCAGCCTACCCCATATTGCTGGCCGAGGACACCGAACTGAACACAATGGTGCGGTCGAACCCTGGGCTCATGCTGCTGCACAATGGCATTGTTGTAAAAAAATGGAGCAACAACGACCTACCCGAAATAGACAATAGCGGGGCCAGCATAAATGGCATAATTGGCGAACCCAACTACAACCCCATATTGGTGCTCATATTGTGGTTCATCATTCCACTGATAATTGCAGTAGTGGCGGACTCGCTTTGGATTGGACACAAATTTTACAAACATCATATCTACGTTAAACGTTTTCAATTAAAAAGAATCATGAGAAAGAAAATTGTTGCAGGTAACTGGAAAATGAACAAGAACCTGCAGGAAGGTATTGCACTTGCAAAAGAGTTGAACGAAGTACTCACTGCTGACAAGCCCAACTGCGGCGTAATCATCTGCACACCGTTCATTCACCTTGCCTCAGTAGCTGGCATCATCGACCAGAACATCATCGGCCTGGGTGCTGAAAACTGTGCTGACAAGGTAAGCGGTGCTTATACTGGTGAAGTTTCTGCCGAAATGGTTAAGAGCACTGGTGCCAACTACGTAATCCTTGGTCACAGCGAACGTCGTGCTTACTACCACGAGACTCCCGAAATCTTGAAGGAGAAGGTTAAATTGGCTCTTGCCAACAACCTCGACGTGATTTTCTGCATTGGCGAAGTACTCGAAGACCGCGAAGCTGGCAAGCAGAACGAAATCGTAAAGGCTCAGCTCGAAGGTTCACTCTTCGACCTCACTGCAGAGGAATTCTCACACATCATTTTGGCTTATGAACCCGTTTGGGCCATCGGTACTGGCAAGACAGCCACTGCTGACCAGGCTGAGGAGATGCACGCTTTCATCCGCTCTACCATCGCCGACAAGTTCGGTGCCGAAGCTGCAGAGAACGTTTCTATTCTTTATGGTGGTAGCTGCAAGCCCTCTAACGCTAAGGAGATCTTCTCTAAGGTTAACGTTGATGGTGGCTTGATTGGTGGCGCTGCACTTAAGGCTGCCGACTTCAAGGGCATTATCGATGCTTGGAAGGCTTAATAAACACTGATGTGCAAATGTGCAAATAAATGAAGGCAGGCATCAAAGGTGCATTGTCCTTCAAGTATTTGCACATTCGCACTTTTTACAAAACGCAATAATATATGAAATCTTTACTCATCATCATAGGCTCTTCTCTGTTGTCGATGCACTGCTTTGCACAAAAAACCTACACAGAGAAACTGCGCCAAAATGAAGCGGGCAAAGGTACTGTTATCATTAACCATTCGCCCGAAATAGACGAGGTGGTTAACGCTAAAACGAGCGAACACAACACAAAGAAAGCGACTCCTTTCAAAAAAGACGACACACACACAGGGAGCGCCGCCACAAAGGTCACACCTAAGAACACAGGACACAACGAAGCTGAACACGCTCACAACACTGCTGGCAAAGACACGAAAGCAACAACTCATGCCAATGACAGAGCAGAAAGCCAGCATAGAACCACGGGAAGGAAAGACACACCTAAACGCGAGAACGAAGGCTCACACTCATACGTTTCGCGTGCAAGGCACAAAGTGCGTGGTTTCCGTATCTGCATATTTACGGGCGGCAACTCACGCGCTGACAAGCAAAAAGCCATTCAAATGGGACGGAAGTGCCGCGAAAAATTTGCAGAACTTGCCGTATATCCAAGTTTCGAAGCCCCACGTTGGGTGACCCACGTCGGTGATTTCAAAACCAGACAAGAAGCGCAGAAATACGTAACAAAAATACGACGCGCACACTTTACGTACGAAGTGCGGATTGTTGCAAGCGAGGTCAATGTTCCCTACTAAACAAAACGGTCAAAACTCAAATATGGAAGACAATAGCAAACAGGAGCAACTACAATATCACTATCACGAAATATTAAAACTGCTTGGCGAAGACGTTAATCGCGAGGGCCTTGTCAAAACCCCACTGCGAGTAGCTAAAGCCATGCAGACGCTCACACGCGGCTACGAAATGGATCCCGAAGCTGTGCTGAACTCTGCAAAGTTCAGCGAGCCGTACAATCAAATGGTCATTGTGAAAGATATCAACTTTTACTCTTTGTGTGAGCACCACATGCTGCCTTTTTATGGTAAAGTACATGTGGCATATATTCCTAACGGCTACATTACCGGCTTGTCTAAGATTGCCCGCGTGGTTGACATCTTCTCACACCGCTTGCAAGTGCAGGAACGCATGACCAAACAAATAAAGGACTGTATCGATAAGGCGCTCTCACCCTTAGGCGTGATGGTTGTAATTGAAGCACGCCACATGTGCATGCAAATGCGAGGTGTCGAAAAAGACAATTCGGTAACAGTCACATCAGACTTTTGCGGCGCTTTTAATCAAGCCAAAACACGCGCAGAATTCCTACAACTTATCGGCAAAAACGCTTAGCCAATAGTGCGGCCACGCAATAAAGTACTGTCCTATTACAATAAAACACGACATTAAGCGTTATAACATTTATGATAGAATACATCAAAGGAACCGTTGACGAGATAACGCCGACCAAAGCCATACTCGAAGCATCGGGCATAGGTTATGCGCTCAACATCTCGCTCAACACCTACACGGCCATTCAAAACAAGAAGGAAGCTAAACTATACGTTTACGAAGTTATACGCGAAGACGCATACCTGCTCTTTGGATTTGCCACACGCATTGAACGCGACTTGTTTGAACTGTTGCTTGGTGTTTCAGGCATTGGTGGGCAAACCGCACGCATGGTGTTGTCGGCCTTTACACCAGCCGACTTGGCAAACATTGTACAAACTGAGGATGTACGCAGTTTGAAGGGGGTCAAAGGCATTGGCCCCAAGGCTGCACAACGCATTATTGTGGACCTAAAGGACAAGGTTGCATCATTTATTGGCACATCAGGCAGCACATCAGCAAGTGGCGAACAATCTGTCAGTGCATCATCACCGCTTGTCGAAGAGGCCGTACAAGCCTTGACGGTGCTCGGCTTTTCACCGGCACCCACACAAAAGGTGGTCATGCAGATTGTGAAAGAAGCTCCTGACACGCCAGTAGAAGGCATCATTAAAAAGGCCTTGAAAATGCTTTGATTACACCAATCGAGCTTTGCGCATTCATTACAGCGCAGTGAACAGGCAGGCTGTTTCGGATTATGCAGAGAATGATGTATTCTACATGCAACGAAGTCAAGTCTTTCTACACCATTCTAAATCAGTAACTGTTGAAACAATTTTTCTACATATTGCTGTTTGTACTGGCCTCTGCAAGCATAGGGGTTGGGCAAGCAGCATTTATGCGTTATAACATACAAAACGCTCCGTCAAGCGCCAGTCAAGTTAGGCAAGGACCTCAGGCAACACAAGTTCAAGCCTACGACACATTGCCAAAGGTCAAAAAAACAACCATCACAACGCTTGCCGACACAGCACATGCAAGCATCGATCTGCGCGACCCTGAAAACCTAAAAACTGAGGCCGATTATGACGACGAGACTGGAGGTTACCGTTTTGGCACGAAATTGGGTGATGAATACATAGGCACACCCTTTTCGATGACATGGCAAGAATATCAGGACCTTGCCATGAAGCGTTCTATTGCGCGATATTATCGACAAAAGAATGCAGAGGAGTTCAAGCAGAAAGGCAAAGACAAGTTCGACTTTACAGACATGCACTTTGATTTAGGACCAATGAACAAAATATTTGGCCCTGGGGGGGTGCGTATCAAAACACAAGGTTCTGCTGAGCTTAAAATTGGAGCGAACACACGTTTTACAGACAATCCAAGCCTTTCGGAGCGCAACCGCAAGGTTTTTGGTTTTGACTTCGACGAGAAAATAAATCTTAGTTTGAATGGAAAGGTCGGCGACAAAGTCAACATGGACTTTAATTATAACTCCGAGGCCACCTTTGATTTTGACACACAGAATCTGAAACTGCGCTACGAGGGCAAAGAAGATGAAATCATCAAACTCGTAGAGGCTGGTAACGTGAGCATGCCTACGAACTCTTCATTAGTTCGTGGAGCAAGTTCACTTTTTGGCGTACGTACAGACATGCAATTTGGCAAACTTAAATTGTCCACCGTTGTAGCGCAAAAGAAGTCGGCATCGTCAACAGTTAGTTCAAAAGGTGGGGCTCAACTCACTACATTTGAGTTCTCGGCAGACGCTTACGACGAGAACAGACACTTCTTTCTGTCACATTATTTTCGCGACCACTACGATGAAAATATGAAGCAATTGCCTAACATCACATCTGGCATTACCATCAAGCGCATCGAAGTATGGGTAACGAACAAAACCGGTGCCACAACCGACACCCGTAACATTGTGGGGTTCACAGACTTGGCGGAACACGACAGCATTTCGAACAATGCGTGGATTGCCGGAGGTGACAAACAACCATCTAACAACTCAAACTCACTATACAACACACTGAACAACAATTTGAGTGCTGCCCGCGACATATCGGCAGCTACCACCACCCTTGACGCAGCAGGCATGGTGGGCGGCGTAGACTACGAGAAGTTGGAATCTGCCCGCAAATTGTCTGCTTCGGAATACACTTTGAACAGCGCACTGGGATATATATCACTCAAACAAACCCTGCAAACTGACCAAGTGCTGGCCGTTGCGTATGAATACACCTTCCGCGGGCAAACATACCAGGTGGGCGAATTTTCATCGGACCGTAAGGATAACAAAGAGGTATTGTTTGTAAAAACGCTGAAAAACACCGCTTGTACACCTGCGATGGGTAACTGGCATTTGATGATGAAGAATGTCTATTCGTTGGGAGCGACATCTGTGCAAAAAGACAAGTTCAAGCTCGACATCAAATTGCTGTCAGACACAACTGGTGTATACTTGAGCTACATTCCCGAGCCCGGCATAAAAGATAAGAAAATCCTTACATTGGTAGGTCTTGACAGACTTGACAATAACAACAAAATCGGCCCGAATGGTACCTTTGACTACGTTGAAGGTTACACCATCGATGCCTCAAGCGGACGCGTATTCTTCCCCGTTGTCGAACCTTTCGGCTCATCATTAGCCAAAGCCATTGGCAACGCAGATGTGGCGTGCAAATATGTGTTTCAAGAGCTCTATGATTCAACCCGCACCGTAGCAAAACAGATTGCTGAGAAGAACAAATATCAAATTACCGGGCAATACAAAGCTACACGCAACGACGAAATACAGTTGGGAGCCATGAACATTCCACGTGGTTCGGTTATTGTTACTGCTGGCGGTCAAACCCTTATGGAAGGCTCTGACTATACTGTAGACTACAACTCAGGCGTTGTACGTATTCTCAATAAAAGCATTCTGGACGCTGGTACAAACGTTAATGTCAGTTTGGAGAGCAACACCGACTATGGTATGCAACGCAAAACCATGTTCGGCATGAACTTTGAATACGACTTTAGCAAAGACTTCCAATTGGGTGGTACCTTCATGCATCTCGGCGAGAAACCCATTACAACAAAGGTCTCTATGGGGGCTGAGCCGCTCAACAATACGTTGTGGGGGCTTAATCTGTCGTGGAAGAAGCAAAGCCAGCGCCTTACCGACTGGCTTAACAAATTGCCGTTCATACATTGTACAACACCATCAAGCATTAATTTCTCTGCCGAATTTGCCCAACTCATAGCTGGTAAGAGCAGAGGGGCACAAGGCAACGCCTCATACATTGACGATTTTGAGAACTCGAAGAGCGAAATTGATATTTCCAATCCTAAGGAATGGAACCTCTCGAGTGTGCCTTCAATGTTCCCTGAATCAAAATATACCAACGATGTGCGCTATGGCTACAACCGCGCCCTGCTGGCATGGTATTACATCGACCCACTCTTTACACGACGCTCGTCAAGCCTGACACCAAGTCATATCAAAAATGACCTGGCACAGATTTCAGACCCTGACGTTCGCGAGATATATAAGAGCGAACTCTTCCCCAACAAAAGCGTAAATATGCAAGAGTCAAACACACTGAGTGTGCTGAACCTTGCCTACTACCCCAACGAGCGTGGTCCTTACAATCTCGACCCGACACTCGACGCCAACGGACATCTGCTTAACCCCGAGAAACGTTGGGGTGGCATGATGCGCAAACTCGAGACATCTGACTTTGAGGCCGCCAACATTGAGTACATAGAATTTTGGATGTTAGACCCCTTCATGAAGGCACGCGAAGCCGGCACAACATTCAATGGCGACCTGTACTTTAACTTGGGCGAAATCAGCGAAGATGTGCTCAAAGATGGCAAGAAGTTCTACGAGAGCGGATTGCCCATTGACGACGACCCCACACAATACACCGAAACAGTGTGGGGACGTGTGCCAACACAAAACACAGTAACCTACGCGTTTAACACCTCAAGCGGCTCAAGGGCCAAACAAGATGTGGGCTTTAATGGCTTGTCGTCGGAAAATGAAAAAAGCTACCCAGCCTATGCCGCATTCCTCGCAGCCATACAACCCAAAGTCCGCCCCGAGGTTTACGATTCTATCCTGATGTCCCCCTCTGCCGATAAATACCACTATTTCAGAGGCAGCGACTACGACCGCGAACAACGTTCAATACTCGACAGATACAAGTATATAAACAACCCCAACGGCAATTCGGTAGACGCTGAGAATTCACCAGAGAAATATAGTACTGCCTACAAAACACAACCTGACGTTGAGGACATTAACCAAGACTTTACCCTCAACGAATACGAAAAGTATTACCAGTACAGAGTACACATCTCTGAAGACGCGCTGCAAGTGGGACAGAACTACATCGTGGACAAACGAGTTACAAATCAAAAGACGCGCGATGGTAAGACTAAAGAGTATACGTGGTATCAATTCCGCATTCCTGTTGACCAATATGAGAAACGCGAAGGCGGAATATCAGACTTTTCGTCTATTCGCTTCATGCGTATGTTCATGACAGGCTTTAGCAAGCCCGTCGTGCTGCGCTTTGCTACCCTAAATTTGGTACATGGCGAATGGCGGTCGTACGAACAAGCACTCTATCAAGGCAAGAGCCCCGAAGCAACTGGCACACTTGAGGTAAGTGCTGTGAATTTTGAAGAGAATAATGCCAAGGAGCCTGTCAACTACATCATGCCCCCCGGCATCAGCCGCGTAGTCGACCCAGGACAGACCCAAATATTACAAAACAACGAGCAAGCCCTGTCATTGACAGTCAAGCAATTAGGCAGTGGTGACGCCAGAGCCGTGTACAAAAACACGAACCTTGACCTGCGTCGCTACAAGCACATTCAAATGTTTACGCATGCCAACTCTCTGATTGGTGAAAACGAAGTTGAAGACGGCCAGACTGCCATTTTCGTCCGCCTTGGTTCGGACTATAAGAGCAATTTCTATGAATATGAAATTCCTCTGAAAATAACCCCTGCCAAACACTATAATGACAACACATCAGAGGCACGTATCGTATGGCCGAACGATAATATGCTCGACATCGATCTGACTCTGCTTACCAATGTCAAGAACAGTCGAAATAAGCAAAAAGCCCTTGGACTGGCCACCTACGCCAAAGCCTATTCCGAATACGACCCAGAGCGTCCCGCAAACAAAGTGACAGTCATGGGCAACCCCTCGTTGGGCGAGGTGCGCACCATCATGATTGGCGTGCGCAACAACTCTCGCACAATACAAAATGTGGAAGTTTGGGCTAACGAACTACGACTGCAACAATTTACGAACAAAGGCGGTTGGGCAGCACGTTCGCAGCTTAACATTCAATTGTCAGACCTGGCAACAGTCAATCTTACCGGACATATCGAAACCGAAGGCTTTGGCGGTCTTGAAGAGACTGTCAGTCAGCGCCGAGACGACAACCTTTACGAATACAGCGTTACAACCAATGTAAACGCCGGCAAGTTCCTGCCTGAAAAAGTCAAGCTCAATGCACCTATCTACTATTCATATTCGAAGCAGCGCACATCACCTCGATACAACCCGCTCGACACGGACATGGAGCTAAAGGAAGCACTTGACGCGCTGTCTACAAAGGAGCAAAAAGATTCGCTGAAAGACATTGCAGAGAATGTCATAATAAACAAGAACTTCAGCATATCTGGCGCCAGGTTTAACATTTCGACGAAATCGCACCCTATGCCCTACGACCCTGCAAACTTCACATTCGGCTATGCGTACTCTACACGCAACACTACTGGTGAAACAACTGCATGGGAGAAAGACCAAAATTGGAAATACACATTCAACTATAACTGGGCACCAAATCTCAAGACTTTTGAGCCGTTCAAAAAGAGCAAAAGCAAATCAAAATGGTTCAAAATACTTAAAGATCAAGGTTACAACTTCCTGCCACAAAATATCGGCTTCAACTCCGACATCACACGCTCCTACTACGAATTACAAGAGCGCGACATGGAGAATCTTGACAACAAATCTCTGCCACTCAGTTGGTCAAGCGACTTCCTGTGGAACCGCACGTTCCAGCTAAGATGGGACTTGACCAAAAACATTCATGCCAATTTCTCATCTGGCACAAATGCTGAAATCGAGCAACCTTATACTGCTGTAAACAAGGACCTCTACCCCGACCGCTACACAGCATGGAAAGACTCTGTTTGGCAAAGTATCAAGCACTTGGGCAGACCTCTGACATATCAGCAAAACTTTGATTTCTCTTGGAAATTGCCTCTTAACAAACTTCCATTGTTTGATTGGCTAACAGCCGATGCTGCCTACAATGCAACCTACAATTGGGCACGAGGTTCAGAACTCGAAGACGGCTCAACCCTGGGCAATACCATTGCCAATTCAAGAAACATCACAGGTAACGGGCGTATCAATTTTGAGACACTCTACAACCATGTACCGTTCTTGAAAAAAGTAAACCGCAAGTATGCCCAAACGCCAAAAGACAAGAAGAAAGGAGACAATACAAAGAAGAATTTCCAGAAAGAGCTAAAGCTGCTTTCCGACACAACGCAAGTGCTGCAACACAATCAACGGTCTAAAAAGCTGAGAGTTACAGCACTACGTCCCGACGGCACACGCTACCCCATACGCTACAAGGTGGTTGACAACAATAAGATTTTGATACTGTCACAAGACACCGCACGCATCAAAATAACCGTTACCCCCAAGAAACGCACCGAAGACCAAGGCTGGTACAAAGCGCTGCAAATGGGCACGCGCTTCCTGATGATGGTACGTAATGTGAGCGTAAACTACACAAACAGGTTCAACATGAACATTCCAGGCTTCATGCCTCAAATTGGCGATGTTTTTGGTCAAGGCAAAAATGCTGGCATGTTCGCGCCAGGCCTCAACTTCGCCTTTGGTGCTACCGACGAGGGATATGTTCGCAAGGCTGCAGAACGCGGTTGGCTGCTCATGGCCGATAGCGTCACAACACCCGCCACCTCTAACCTGACAGAGTCATTACAGTTACGCGCCACACTCGAGCCTTTCCGTGATGTCAAGATAGACTTGAATGCCTCGCGCAACAGCACACGCAACCGCAGCATACAATTCATGTTTGACGGAATGCCTACCACCCAAACGGGTTCTTTCAGCATGACAACCATCTCTATTGGCAGCGCATTTGAGAAGGTGGGCTCCCCCGACAAGGGTTACAAGAGCAAGACCTTCAGCAAGTTTGTCAGTTCACTCGAGGGTTATCAAGCACGTGTTGAAAAACAATTTACAGGTGCCCCCTACCCTGCCAATTCGCAGTTGGCAGGACAAACCTTCGACCCTGCCAACGGAACCGTTAGCCGCTATGCACCCGAGGTCATGATACCCGCATTCCTCAACACTTACACAGCAGGAAACACCGGGCTCGACATATTCCCCGCCATGCTTAAATTGTTGCCTAACTGGAGCATTACGTATGGAGGATTATCAAAGTTGCCCAAAATGAAAAAGGTGTTCAAGAGCTTCAATCTTAACCATTCATACAAAAGTGTATACTCTGTAGGTTCGTACAACACATATACAAGCTATCAAGAGTATATGAACGGCTTTGGATTTGTCAACGATGTCACCTCTGGAAACCCCATACCCAGCTGCATGTATGATGTGACAACCGTCAGCATCAACGAGAGCTTTTCACCTCTCATTGGCATAGATATGACATTCCAGAACAATCTGACAGCAAAAGTCGAAATGCGCAAGACCCGCGTACTTACCCTGAGCATGACCTCACAACAACTGACTGAGACACGCTCAAACGACTTTGTTGTAGGACTGGGTTACAAAATTGCAGACCTCAATTTGTTTGCGCCCAAAAAGACCGTACGCAGCAAATCAAAGAACAGCAGCCAATCAAAAAAGACTACAAGCGCCAACCGTGGCTTTGCAAACGACCTGAATTTGCGTCTGGACTTTACATTCCGCAATCAGAGTGCGCTCAACCGCGACATTCTCACCCAATTGTCACAAGCCACCAGCGGCAACAAGGCAGTGCAAGTATCCTTCTCGGCCGATTACGCCCTGAGCAAGTTACTCACGCTGACAGCCTATTATGACCGGCAAATGAACAAGCCGTTGCTCACCTCAAGCTCGTACCCCGTTACGACACAGGACTTCGGCGTCAGCATCAAGTTCATTCTCAACAGATAAAACACCTCTTAATGAAAATATTCAGATTTCTGCCAAACAATATAACTACCGGAGCCACGTTATATAAAGATATGGGCGTTGCTACCATACCCGACACAGCACTGCTCATTCAAAAGCGGCCATTCTTTATTCCCGATTTCACCCAACAATGTGTGGCACAACTCTGTGTGTGTGCACGCATCAACCGTTTAGGGCGCAGCATCAACGAGCGTTTTGCGCAACGTTATTACAATGCCAACGAAATGTGCTTAGGTGTACACTTCATAGCCCAAGACCTGCTTAAAGAATTGCAGTGCAACAACAAGCCCTGGGATCTTGCCATTGGCTTTGACAATGCCGTTGCAGTAGCCGAAGGCAAGCAAACCATGCCCATGTCAGAGAGCCTTAAAGCAACTGTTGTGTTAAACGACATGAGCCACACCACCATGTTCAGCCGCGAACTATTGTGCAACGAATTCGATCATCAGATAGCTCAAATCAGCCAACACTACACCATGAAACAGGGCGATTTGTTACTCATGCCGCTGAACATAGAACTGGTAGAAGTGCACATCGATGACCACATCTGCCTCATGCTGAACGACCAGTCACAACTTGCGTTCAACATCAAATAAAGTGATGTCAGCATTTTACAACGAACCCCAACCGCAATGAACATAAAAAAGAACCTCATATTAGCCACCATATCATTAGCCTCGGCCAATGCTTATGCACAAGACTACGTCAAGACGGCACAATTCAACCTTGGCAAATTGTTAGAGACTGACACCATCAGTTTCAGGTTAGAATACCCAGAATACGAAAGGTTGTCCTCTGCATCAGTCAAGCAACTGCAAGCCCAAGGATTTGAAGCACAAAATGAGGTGGACTTTCATATTACACGTTCTATCAGTCGTGGCGACATCATTGCAGATGTCACCTACATACCCGTAGTAAAACGTCACAACAACACATGGTATGCCATAAAAAACTATACGCTGCAACCCACCATTCAAGGCCCCAAGATCTCGAATGCCACACGGCGCATATTCCAAGCCACAACTGATGTCTACAAATCTGAGCGCTACGCCAAGCAATCCGTACTGGCCAAAGGCAAATGGGTTAAAATGTATGTGGACAAGGAAGGCATATACCAACTTACCGACGAGCAACTCAAAAGTGCAGGATTTGCCGACCCATCGAAAGTAAAATTATACGGTTATGGCGGACGACTGATACAAGAGAACTTACCCTTCGAAGGCACCGACGCGCTCATAGACGACCTTAATGAGGTACCTCTGTACCGCAGAAATGGTTCCATGCTATTCTTTGCCGAGGGGCTGACCTCATACAAGAGCAACACTCAATTCAGCAACAACACCTTTTCAAGACACAGCTACTATTTCCTGACTGAAGCTGAAGGTAACGACAATGCGCCACTACAATTTGGCACACTCGACCAAGCCTCATCACAAGCTACTGAAACAAGCATAGTAACAGCACACGCACTCCTTAACAACGAAACGTGTGTGTGGTATGGCGGCGGACGTAATTTTTACGACAGCAACGACCTGCAAAGCGGACATACATTCAAAATAAAACTCCCTGGCAATATCACCACAAGCGACGTACAGGTAGCATACGATGTAACAGGTGCATCAGTAGGGTCGTCATCATACTTCACCATTACAGATGCCGACACCCAAAAACAATATGCCAAGCAGAACCTCGGTTCAACAAGCGAGGGAGAAGAGGCACGCGGCTATCACAGCAGTTTCAAAGCGCAATTTGGCACCGAAGCCAAATTAAAGATACAAACACCCGCTGCAGGCAAACTCAACTACTTGTATCTCAGCTACCAGCAAGCTCTGTCGGTAGCCAACACCACTACTTTCAGCGGCAATGCGCAAGATCCGGCCACCTTCGTCATAAGCGATGCCGATGCCAACACACGCGTGTGGCAAATTGGCGATGCGCAAAATGTATGCGCCGAACTGCCCGGCCAACTCGAAGGCAGCACCTACAAAGCAACTGCCGCTAAAGGGAACGCGCGTTTTGTTATCGTCGATATTAAAAAGAGCTACGACAGCCCCACCATTGTAGGTTCTGTCAACAACCAAAATTTGCATGCCGACAGCAACATTGACTACATTATTATTGTACCCGCGTCAGGCACACTTACAACCCAAGCCGAACGGCTTGCCGATTTTCACCGAGACAAACAAGGCCTGCGTGTCAAAGTGGTACGTGCCGACCAAATCTACAACGAGTTCTCGTCAGGCACCCCCGATGGCAGCGCCTACCGCCGCTACATAAAGATGCTCTACGACCGGGCAGACAGCATGGCAAACGCGCCACGCTACCTTTTACTCTTCGGTAATTGTGCTTACGACAACCGAATGATTACGACCGAATGGAAAAAGCACAATCCCGACGACTACTTGCTGGCCTACGAACGCAGCGACGAAGAGAACAAAATTGGTGCCTACGGTATTGGCACCATTCACGACTATGTAACCGATGACTACTACGCCCTGCTCGACGACGGCGAAGGCAACAACATCGCGTCTGAAAAGATCGACCTCGGTGTGGGACGTTTCCTGTGCACAACCGAGGACGAAGCAAAAATCTTGGTCGACCAAACCATAACATACATCACCAACGAGCATGTCGGCCCATGGAAAAACCGCATGTGGGCCATAGCCGATGTTGGCAATAACAACCTCCACATGAGCGACGCACAAAGCGTATGCCAACAAACAGCACAATCAGCAGACGAGGGCTTTATGGTACGTCGCATATACCCCGATGCCTATAGCGTAGTGAGCGAAGCCAAGGGCAACACCTACCCCGAGGCAACAAGCAAGCTGAAAAGAGCCATGCAACAAGGTGCACTCATATTCAACTACAATGGCCACGGCAGTCCAAAGCGCATTTCCAACTACTTTCTGCTCGATCGCGACGAAATGAGCAGCAATGTGAGCAGCGCGCTGCCTATATGGATTTTTGCTTCATGCGAAATCACCCCCTACGACCAACAATCCGATGGCGACATGGGGCGCAATGCCATATACAACCAACAGGGGGGGGCCGTTGGCGTACTTTGCGCGTCGCGCTCGGTCTACGCCAACTACAACCGGTCGCTTAACAAAGGCTTTATAAAATATCTGTTTGCAAAGGACGGCAACGGCAAGCGATACACCATTGGCGATGCCCTGCGCTTGACAAAAACCGAACTCGTGTCGAGCAACGGAGGTAACACCATTGGCTACGACAGGAGCATCAACAAAATGAAATACGCCTACTTTGGCGACCCCGCTGCCGAACTCAAGTATGCCGATGCCGGTGTCAAGATAGACAGCATCAACAGCCAATCGGCCACCACAAGCAATATAGCCCAACTCGAAGCTGGCAACGTGGTAAGTTTCACTGGCCACATTGGCACTGCAGCAAGTTTGGAGCAAACCGACACGGCCTTTACCGGCACACTCTATGCCACACTTTTTGCCCCGATACAAAGCATCACCTGCAAGGGCCAGGGTAACAGCAGCACCGTAAAACCGCTCACCTACACCGACTACACCCAAATACTGTTCGAAGGCAGCGTACCTGTCAACAACGGGCAGTTCACCATCAAGACAAGCATACCGCGCAGTGCCCCCCTCAGCACCGCCACACCGCTTTTGTCGCTCTATGCAGTCAGTGCCGACAAGCAACAGGAACTGTGCGGACAATTCAGCAAATTCAACATCAGCAAGAGTGCTACCAACGAAGGTACCGACAGCATCGCGCCCAAAGTGTTCATATATATCGACAATCCCGACTTCCCCGACGGAGGGCGCATTGGCACCGAAGCCACACTCTATGCCACTGTTACCGACTCGAGCGGCATATCCATGATGACAGGCAGCATGGGACACGACATGACACTGTGGTTTGACAACGAAAGCAAAAACAGCCTCAACGTCAACGACTACTTCACTTTCGAGCAAGGTTCATACATGAGCGGCACACTCACCTATCCACTCACGGCACTCACACCAGGCAAACACACTGTCTACTACCGGGTGTGGGACGTAAATGACAACAGCACCCTTGCGCAACTCACATTTAACGTAATCGAAAACGGCCAGTCAGCGTTCGGCGTTTATGCCACAAGCAATACACCCGAAAGATCAACTACCTTCGTCACCACGTTTAACGACCTCGACCCAAGCGTGAGCCACACGGTACAAACCGAGGTGTACAGCATTGCCGGCTACCGCGTATGGCACCAATCAATCGAAGCCGCTGCCGGCACAACCAACGTGTCTATACCATGGCAACTCAACGATTATGCCGGCAACAAGTTGCCCGCAGGTGTTTACCTTTACCGCAGCAAAGTATCAGGAAAGGACACAAACACCCAAAAACTTATTATCCGATAAATGGCCTACATACAAACAAGCAAACAACACAACTATAACATGCGACATACCTCACACAAAACAAGCAATAAAATGCACGCCCACCTGCTTGCAGGCAGTGCCTTGCTGATAGCAAGCATACTACCACAGACATTGCGAGCCGACGACGAAGTACGCGACCAGTTCAACCCTGTACGCACAGCCGTCACATCACTCTCTATTGCCCCCGATGCCCGATCCGGTGGTATGGGTGATGTGGGTGCGGCAACCGACCCCGACGTCAACTCACAATATTGGAACCCTGCAAAATATCCCTTCAACATCTCGCGTGCAGGATTTGCAATAAACTATACCCCATGGCTGCGCAAACTGACCAGTGGCATCGCCTTGCTCAATGCCGCAGGCTACGTGCGTTTGGGCGATTATCAAGCGCTCAGTGCATCGCTGCGCTACTTTACGTTGGGCGAGTTCACGGTATCAGGCGCTGAAAGCATGAGCGTCAAGCCGTATGAACTGAGTGTTGATGCGGCCTACTCACGTATGCTTAGCGAGAAGTTCTCGGCCGCGGTTGCACTGCGCTACATTTATTCAGACATCAACGGCCACTACGACGACAACTCCACTGGCGGTTCTGCCTTTGCAGCCGACATTGCACTCTACTACAACACCTACTTAATGATGGGGCAACGCGAGTGCCAGTTAGCCTGGGGTTTGAACATCAACAACATTGGTAGCAAGATTTCCTATGGTGACGACCGTTCATACTTCATACCTACCAACCTGCGCCTCGGTCTCAGCTACATGATACCGCTCAACGAGTACAACCGCATCGGGTTCTCTGCCGACATCAACAAGTTGCTCGTGCCTTCCATGCCATTGCAGCGTGCCGACGAAAGTAATGAGGACTACGAGGAGCGCCTTAACAGCGAATACTATAACAAGTCTTCCATCGGAGGCATATTCTCATCATTCGGCGATTCGGAAAGAGGCTTCAAGGGCGAAATGGAAGAGATACAATGGAGCGTCGGTGCCGAATACACCTACAACGACAAGTTCACGCTGCGCGCCGGCTATCATAATGAGAGCAAATGGCAGGGCAACCGCAAGTACGCCACAGTCGGTGCCGGTTTCCGCATGAGCGTGATGTCTATTGATGCCGGTTATGTGATTGCCACCTCTGCCTCTAACCCACTCGATCAAACCCTGCGTGTGTCACTGGCATTCGACATGGACGGCATACGCGATTTATTTGGAAAACGCCGATGAAAATACGAGTTGGAATGGGATACGATGTACACAAACTCGTACCCGGCCGCGCCCTGTGGTTAGGCGGCATAAAGATTGAACACGACCTCGGTCTGCTCGGACACAGCGATGCCGATGTACTGATACACGCCATCTGCGATGCACTGCTTGGTGCTGCCAACCTGCGCGACATAGGTTATCACTTTCCCGACACCGACCCAGCATACAAGGGTGCCGACAGCAAAGTGCTACTGGCACAGACCATCAACATACTCAAGGCCGAGGGGTGGCAAGTGGGCAACATCGATGCTACAATATGTGCAGAACGCCCCAAAATCAACCCACACGTGCAGGCCATGAAAGAATGCTTGTCACCAATTATGCACATCAGCACAAATGATATCAGCATTAAAGCCACTACCACCGAAAAACTTGGCTTCACAGGTCGCGAAGAGGGCATTTCTGCTTATGCCGTGGTGTTGATCGAAAAGGTCTGAGCATTGAACAATATGCTAATATATTAATATGCTAATGGGCTGACGCCGTAGCGTTGCAAATAGTAACGTTACGGCGTCAGCTATATTTGCACATTTGCACATCTGCAAGCATAGCGAGCTAATGTCACCGTAAAACTCTCTTGTAATTAATTGCAGTCCGGTAAAACAATATTTGTCATTTTGTCTACACTCTGCACTAATAGCACCTAACATACTGATAATCATTAGCTATCATGCGTGTAGACAGCTCCGTTTCCTACCTACACACTGCCTGCACTTTTTAATGATGCTTATCACGCTTTACTGTGGCGGCATAGCGTGAAACACGCATAGGGGGAGCGAAAAACCTGTCACTCCGACAGAAAACACGCTCCCCCTATGCCGTACGTCCCGTGTGGCACAACCATTAAAACCATCTGCACAGACAGGCAAAAAACGCCTGGCAACCTACATAGTGCAAACAGTGCATACAACAATCATGATGCGGGCAGCGTGTAGGCAATAGTGCACACAAAGTGTAGATTTGTCTACACGCCATAACACGCTGATATTCAATACTATACGAGCAAAAGTGCAGAGTGCAGACAAAATCACGAAAAGCCGTGTGGGACATGATCCCGAACATCTTTGCACGCATATACCACGCCACACAAGGTTGCTTTCTCACACCGCCACCGCCCCTCACATGGCCACACCTTTTTGGCAAACGCTTGCATACAATAATGCCACAAGTCAAAAGGACCAGGCAGCTGTCCCACAACAACATATAAATACGGCAAAAATAAAATCTTCGTGCAGATAGTAAATACCAGCAACGAAAATTGCAGTAATGTATACATTGTTTTCAAGAAAATTGTTATACCTTTGCTAAAGTAAAACGATACAGAGCGCGCCCCAATGCACATAGCACTTGCGTGCCGCCCACGTTTCTAACCTCTATGCAACCACGAAAGCGATGAAGGAAGAATATAATCTGAAAAAGGCTCTTAAGGAGTACTTCGGCTTTGACACATTCAAAAGCAATCAAGAGGATATTGTTAAATCTCTGCTTGAAGGCCATAATGTATTTGTACTTATGCCTACAGGTGGAGGCAAGTCATTGTGCTATCAGCTGCCATCACTGCTCATGGACGGCACAGCCATAGTCATATCTCCGCTTATTGCCTTGATGAAGAACCAAGTCGATGCCATCCGACACATGAGCCAGGAGGACGGCATAGCCCACTATATCAATTCATCGCTTAACCGCAACCAAATAGAGCAGGTAAAGAATGACATCACAAGTGGGGTTACAAAACTGCTTTATGTAGCACCCGAAAGCTTGACCAAGGAAACCTATGTCGAGTTTCTGAAAACGATCAAGATTTCATTCTATGCCGTTGACGAGGCTCATTGCATCTCGGAATGGGGTCACGACTTCCGTCCCGAATACCGCAAGATACGCCCCATCATCAACAACATTGGTAATGCACCCGTGATTGCGCTCACAGCCACTGCCACCGAAAAGGTGGCTACCGACATCAAAAAGAGTTTGGGCATAACCGATGCCATTACCTACAAGAGTTCGTTCAACCGTCCGAACCTCTACTACGAAATCCGCCCTAAAACCAAGGATATTGACCGCAATATAATCAAGTTTATCAAGCAAGGCGGCACACGCAGCGGCATTATATATTGTCTGAGCCGCAAAAAAGTAGAGGAGTTGGCCGAGGTATTGCGAATGAACGACATTAAAGCCGAAGCCTACCATGCAGGATTGGATCCGGCTACACGTTCAAAAACGCAAGACGACTTTTTGATGGAGCGCATCAACGTCATAGTGGCCACCATCGCCTTTGGAATGGGTATAGACAAACCCGACGTAAGGTTTGTCATACACTACGACATACCGAAGAGCCTGGAGGGTTACTATCAAGAAACCGGACGTGCCGGCCGTGATGGCGGCGAAGGCAAATGTATTGCTTTTTACTCGCGAAAAGACCTAAAAAAATTAGAGAAATTTATGGAGGGCAAGCCTTTGGCTGAACAAGACATTGGCAAACAACTCCTAAAGGAAACCGCAGCCTACGCTGAAAGTTCGTTATGTCGCCGAAAACTATTACTACACTACTTTGGCGAGACCTATGACAAGGACAACTGTGGCAACTGCGACAACTGTTTACACCCTAAAAACAAAGTGGAAGCTAAAAAAGAATTGTTGAAAGTGCTGGAAGTTATCTCTGCAACGAAAGAGAACTTCTGTGATGATTACATTAAGGATATATTACTCGGCAATCGCACCGAAGAGATTAGCGATTACCATCACGACGAACTCGAAGAGTTCGGTTGCGGTGAGGAAGTTGATGAACGCATTTGGAATGCTGTTATCAAGCAAGCACTCATATCTGGCTATCTTGACAAGGACGTCAACAACTATGGCGTGCTGAAAATCACCGAAAAGGGACGCAAATTCATGACGAAGCCGCAATCCTTCGAGATTATTGAAGACCGCGACTTTGAAGAGGAGGCCGAAGCAGAATTGCACGAAGAATCGGCATTTTCCGTTGACCCGGCCCTGTTTACCATGCTCAAGAATCTGCGCAAGAAGATGTCGAAAGAACAAGACATTCCACCTTACGTCATATTCCAAGACAATTCACTCGAGGCCATGGCCACCTTCTACCCTCAAACCCTTGAGGAGTTGCAGAACATTCCTGGTGTGGGAGCTGGCAAGGCCAAGAGATACGGCACCGAATTTTGCAAACTCATCAAAAAACACTGCGAGGACAACGACATTGAAAGGCCCGAGGATTTACGCATACGAACCGTGGCCAACAAGTCGAAATTGAAGGTTAGCATCATTCACAGCATCGACCGCAAAGTGGCGTTAGACGACATAGCCGTGGCCAATGGCATTGAATTTGACGAGCTGCTCGACGAAATTGAAGCCATTGTATACTCTGGCACCAAAATAAACATTGACTACTTTATCAATGAAATGCTTGACGAAGATTTGGTAGACGACATCTATCAATACTTCAAAGAAAGCGAAACAGACGACCTTGATGCTACTCTTGACGAGCTTGGCGACGACTACAGCGAGGAGGAAATTCGCTTGGTACGCATCAAGTTTATCTCTGAAATGGCCAACTAAACACACATGGCCGCACTCTACAATAATTACACTACCCGATTATGACAGAAATTAAAGATAGCGAAAGCACTGAGAAGAAGAGCCTGAACTTTATTGAGCAAATTGTGGCCAACGACCTGCAAGAAGGCAAGAACGGGGGCCGCCTGCAAACACGTTTCCCACCCGAACCCAATGGCTACCTGCACATTGGCCATGCCAAAGCCATTTGCATGGACTTTGGCGTAGCACAAAAGTTTGGAGGTGTGTGCAACCTGCGTTTTGACGATACGAACCCCCAAAAGGAGGACACTGAATACGTCGAAGCCATCAAGCAGGACATTGAATGGTTGGGCTTCAAATGGGGCAACATCTATCATGCCTCTGACTACTTTCAAAAACTATGGGATTTTGCCGTCCGTCTCATCAAGGAGGGCAAGGCTTACGTTGACGAACAAACCAGCGAGCAGATAGCAGCCCAAAAGGGCACCCCCACACAACCGGGTGTGGAGAGCCCCTACCGCAACCGCCCCATAGAGGAGAGCCTCCAGTTGTTTGAAAAGATGAATTCAGGCGAAATTCCCGAAGGTGCCATGGTCTTGCGTGCCAAAATCGACATGGCAAATTCCAATATGCACTTTCGCGACCCGATTATTTACCGCATCATCAACAAAGAGCACCACCGCACTGGCAACAAGTGGAAGGTTTACCCCATGTACGACTTTGCACACGGCCAAAGCGACTACTTTGAGGGCGTAACACACTCTATCTGCACATTGGAGTTTGTACCCCACCGTCCGCTCTACGACCACTTTATTGACGAACTTAAGGAGGGTAAGGACCTTGACGACAACCGTCCACGTCAGTACGAATTCAACCGTCTGAACCTGACCTACACCGTCATGTCAAAGCGCAAACTTTTGGCTTTGGTGCAGGAGCATCTCGTTGATGGTTGGGACGACCCGCGCATGCCGACCGTATGCGGCTTGCGTCGCCGTGGCTACTCGCCCGAGGCTGTAAGAAAGTTCATCGACATGATTGGCTATACCAAGTTTGACGCACTCAACGACTATGCCATGCTCGAGGCTGCCGCCCGCGAGGATTTGAACGCGAGAGCGCTGCGCGTAAGTGCCGTGTTGGATCCCGTCAAGCTGATTATAACCAACTATCCTGAAGGACAGACCGAAGAAATGGAGGCCGTCAACAATCCCGAACGCGAAGAAGACGGCACACATACCATCACCTTCAGCCGCGAATTGTGGATGGAACGTGCTGACTTTATGGAAGATGCGCCCAAGAAATTCTTCAGAATGGTGCCTGGCAAGGAGGTGCGCTTGAAAAATGCTTACATCGTAAAGTGTACTGGTTGCAAAAAAGCAGCCGACGGCACAATCGAAGAGGTGTATGCCGAATACGACCCCTCAAGCCGCAGCGGCCTTGAAGGAGCAAACCGCAAGGTTAAAGGTACACTTCACTGGGTGAGCGTGGCACATAGCATGCCCGCCGAAGTGCGTTTGTACGATCGACTCTTCAATGTCGAAAATCCCTCAGCTGACGAAAGAGACTTTAGAGAGTTGCTCAACCCTGACTCACTGAAAGTGCTCAGCAACTGCTATGTTGAAAAGTTCGCTGCCGAAAACCCAACTGGCAACCGCTACTTGCAGTTCCAACGCACAGGCTACTTTACTGCTGACAAGAACTCTACGCCCGACCACCTTATATTCAACCGCACGGTGAGTTTGAAGGATACTTGGGCCAAGCAGAAGTAAATCGAAGGAGTAATGGGTGGGGCTAATAATTCTGAAATAGGGATTTGTGCTCTATCGGACGCCACACCCGCTGATTTCACAAAACAACTTTGAACATCATAATATTGGGCTACGCTTAAATGCAATGCAGTTCGTTGCACGCAACAGCGTAGCCCTTTATTGTTCAATAAGTAGGTGTTCAAAATTATTTAATACAATCAGTAGGTATCATTTTCACATTGAAAGCACATTCTCGAGGCACATCTGTTTCCTTCGGTCTCGGTCACATAGCCCGCTATGACCCCCTTCGGTTCCCCCGTTATCGGGGGACAGAAACCCTCACCCGAAGGAAACATCTGCGCCCCGATAATGCACTTTCAATGAAAAAATAATTTTGAACACCTACTTAAACATGGGGACACCATATATGGATAAATATCTGAAAGAAGCAATTGCAGAATACGAGCAAAAGATTGAAACAGGTGAAGACTTCTACATGGACGCCTCCACCCTCATGGACATTGAGGAATACTACGAGAAGAATAACCGTAAATATGATGCGGAACGCCTGATGCGTTTCGCCGAAAAGTTGCACCCTGACAATGAGGAGGTGCTCGTGGTAAAGGCATACCAGCTAAAGGGTGATGGCAAATGGAATGAGGCCATGGGCATCATTAAAGGCATTGCCAACCAAGCGAACCGCGATGTGCAACTATTTTACATTGAATGGGACGTGGCTTGCAGCAGATTAGACAAGGCCGAAGTACGGACGCAGCACAATCTGCCTGCGGTCATGAACGACAACGACTACGATTGGTACCTTGACTTGGGCGAGATTTACCTGGACTACGGATTTCAGAAGCGCGCACTAAAGTATCTTGAGCAAATACCCAAGAACTACCAATTCCGCAGTCGCGCTGACGAACTTATTGCCGAAGCCTACTTTCAGTCACAAAATTACGACAAGAGTATAGAGGCTGCCAACCGACAGGTGGACATCAACCCTTACGATGCCATATCATGGACCCAACTGGCTGACATTCAGCAAAAGTGCGGGCTGTATCAAGAGTGCATACAGAGTTGCGACTACGCACTCGCCATTGACGACACCAACCAACGTGCCATGAGTTTGAAAGTGTTCGCCACCTTTGCTACGCTGAACACCGAAGAGGGACTGAAGTTATGTATTAAATACGCCCATTTGTGTCCCAATGATTATAGTTTGCGCATGTATGCAGGTGAACAACTTTATGCACAACATCGCGAAAAGGAGGCTCTGCAATCACTGCAAGATGCCCTCAGACTCTGCCCGCCCGAAAGTCCAGACCACCTGCGCATCACGACCGACCTTGTTTACACCCACATCATGCTGGGCAACGACAATATGGCAGAAGTGCTTGCTTTGTCGCTTGGCATGCTCGGCAGTTCGCAGTGCAGCCTGCTTACTCAATTGGCAGCCTATTACCATGAATTTCAAAATGACAAAAAGGCTGTTGAGCTGCTTGACAAGGCATTAGATGCGCCACATAATGACATGAAGGAGTACACGGCCATTGTTGAGCAACTGAATGAAATCAAGAACTTTAATTTGACGAGCGAGTTGTGGATTAAACTGGCAAAACAACCCATCATACAAGAGAGTTGCGACATATATCCTTACATAGCCTTGGCCATGTACAAACTAATGCAGAAGGAACTGTTCCTTCGCAACTTTCAAATCACGCTTGCCACCAGGCCCGACATGGTGGTTAAACTGTTTGGCCGCATGTTCAACACATACGTTCTCGACGATATTCTGCAACAAATCAAGAGGGATTTCAAACTGGAATAGGTGTGCAAGCGGATTGTGACCTTCACTTGGACGAATTACATTGCAACAACCAAAGGAACAAAAATGCCGAGAGGAGACCGTAAGGCAATTTCTAATTTCCCCATTCCTCCCCCTCCCCTCCCTCTCCAACAACTCTTTGCTCATCGCATAGAGCAGATAGAACATCAGAAGGCTGAAGTACAGAAGGCCATTACCGACCTTAAAACCTTGCTTGCCTCTCGTATGCAGTATTGGTTTGAATGAAAGAGCGCAAGCACTAATGGGGGCGACGCGTCCCGCGTCGGGCTATTTTTCAGCAGCCTCGTCCCGCGAAAATTAAGGCAAAGGCTCACAGACAAGCGTATAAATTAAATAATGCTGTCTGCGAGCCTTTACTCAGTGTATGAACATTGCATTTTTCCCGTCGCGGAACGCATCGCCCCCATTAGAGGTAGCGTTTTTTGCAGCGCGTTTTAGGCAACTCAAATTACTTCAACAAGTCGGGACGTAGGCGTTTGGTACGTTCCATGCTTTGTTGCAGCTCCCATTCCTTGATTTTTGCATCATGCCCCGAAAGCAGAATATCGGGCACTTTCCACCCTTTATAATCAGCAGGACGTGTGTATACTGGCGCAGCTAACAAATTGTCTTGAAAAGAATCGCTCAAGGCACTTTGTTCGTCGGAAAGCACACCCGGCACCAGACGCACGAGTGCATCGCTGATGATGGCCGCTGGCAGTTCACCCCCAGTCAGCACATAGTCGCCTACACTTATCTCCTTAGTAATAAGGTGTTCACGTATTCTGTAGTCTATACCTTTGTAATGACCACACAGAATTATAATATTCTTTTTCAGCGACAGTTCGTTGGCCATTGGCTGGTCGAACTGTTCGCCATCGGGCGATGTGAAAATTATTTCATCATAATCGCGCTCCGACTTTAACTGGCTGATGCAGGCATCGATAGGCTGACACTGCATCACCATACCGGCAAAGCCGCCAAAGGGATAATCATCTACCCGGCGATGCTTGTCTGTAGTGTAGTCACGCAAATTATGTACATGTATTTCAACGAGTCCCTTCTTTTGGGCACGAGCCAATATAGAGGTGTTTACAAAGCCGTCAAGCATTTCGGGCAAAACGGTTATGATATCAATACGCATAGATGGTAGTGTATGGGTTCAAAATTACATCGCAAAATTACAAATTTATTGGCGAAAGTCTGTATTTTTGTATTTCAAATTAGGAACACGCTCACAACAAGCTAACAACATGGACGAGAAAGCACGTATATTGCAACTCCGCAAAGAGTTGCACCAACACAACTATAATTATTACATACTCAACGCTCCAACCATTACCGACCAGGAGTTTGACATGCTCATGCACGAGCTCATGGACCTTGAACGCAAGCACCCGGAAATGGCTGATGCAAACTCACCCTCTGTGAGAGTTGGCAGTGACCTGAGTCAGGACTTTGTACAGGTAGAACACACGACGCCCATGTTGTCGCTCGGCAACACCTACTCACGAACAGACGTTGAGGACTTCTACAACCGCATAAGGGAGGGGCTGCAAGGTGAACCTTTTGAAATTTGCTGCGAGCAAAAATTCGACGGACTGAGCATTTCTCTCATTTATGAGAACTATAAACTGGTGCGCGCTGTGACACGTGGTGATGGTGTGCGCGGCGACGATGTAACGGCCAACGTCAAAACGATCCGAACCATACCCCTGCAGTTGCCTGAAGACTGCGGCTGCCCCGCAAACTTTGAAATTCGTGGCGAAGTGCTGATGCCGTGGCAAAGTTTTGAAAAGCTTAATGCCGAACGCGAGGCACGCGAAGAACAACTGTTTGCCAATCCGCGCAATGCTGCCTCAGGCACGCTCAAAAGTAAAAGTTCGGCAGTTGTGGCACACCGCCACCTCGATGCTTACCTTTACTATGTGATGGGCGACAGCATACACGAGCCTACACACTTTGGCCGGCTGGCCAAAGCACGCCAATGGGGCTTTAAGGTGTCAGACCACGTAAAACTGGCACACTCTGTTGACGAGATATTTGAATACATTGACTATTGGGACGTACACCGCCGCGAATTGCCTGTGGCCACTGACGGCATTGTACTGAAAGTAAACTCACTGCAGCAACAACAACGCTTAGGCTTTACAGCCAAAAGCCCACGATGGGCTATAGCTTACAAATTTAAGGCAGAACGTGCCTGCACCACACTGCGCGAAGTGACTTACCAAGTAGGCCGCACGGGCGCCATAACCCCTGTTGCCAACATGGACCCCGTGTTACTGGCCGGCACCATTGTCAAACGCGCCTCATTGCACAACGAGGATATTATCAAGCAACTTGACCTGCACATTGGCGATCACGTTTATCTTGAAAAAGCTGGCGAAATTATTCCACAAATTGTGGGTGTCAACACCGAGGCACGCCAACAAACCGGTGAAGCGCTTGGCCCAAAGGTGTCATTCATTACACACTGCCCCGAATGTGGCTCACCATTAGTGCGCTACCCAGGCGAGGCAGCAACCTATTGTCCGAATGACACAGCGTGTCCGCCACAGCTCAAGGGACGCATTGAGCATTTTATCAGCCGCGATGCCATGAACATAGAATCACTCGGCCCAGAAACGGTGGACGCCTATTTCGAACGAGGACTCATTCACGATGTGGCCGACTTGTACCAACTTAAAGTGCAAGACCTTTGGGGCGAAGATGGCACGAAAGCCCGTTCGGCTAATAAAATAATCGAAGGTATTGAAGAGAGCAAGAAGGTGCCGTTTGAGCGAGTTTTGTTTGCCCTCGGCATTCGTTTTGTGGGCAAGGTCGTGGCCAAAGGTATTGCACGCCACTTCAAATCAATGGAAGCTCTGTTTAAGGCAAGTATCGACGACCTGCTTGCATGCGACGGTGTGGGTGAGGTGATAGCATCAAGCGTTCGTACATTTTTGCGCGAAGAACGCAACATCACCCTGATTAAACGATTGAGCGAGGCTGGCGTACAAATGTGTATTGAGGAAAAGGAAATGGCATCTACCCTACTCGCTGGCATGACTATCGTTATAAGTGGCACATTTGAACAGCACTCGCGCGAGGAGTATAAGAAGATTATTGAAGACAATGGTGGCAAAAACGCTACAAGCATATCAAAGAAGACTTCTTTTATTCTTGCCGGTGAGGGTATGGGCCCATCTAAGCGTGAAAAAGCAGAAAAGCTGGGTATACCCATCATTAACGAGACCGAGTTCTTAGCCAAACTCGAAGTTTGAACCATTACTGCGGACTAACTCAAAATATTACTGTCCAGTAAAAGTCTAAAGCACATTGTAATAATGCTTTTGCCCTTACAGGCAGGGTGTTCAAAATTGGCATCAAAAGCGAGACCGTTTTTGTTGCATTATAAGTTGCTGAAACGCGCTGCGAAAAAAACGCAAGCACTAATGGGGGCGACGCGTCTCGCGTCGGGAAAATTAAAAGGAAAGATACAAGCTATACTAAATAATAGCTGAATCTTTTCCCGACGCGAGACGCGTCGCCCCCATTAGTGCTTGCGTTTGATGTTTGAGTCCGATCGCATGTTTACTTTTCACCGAACAACCATGACAACGAATAGAATTCCCTAAAACGATCTCATTTTTGATGCCAATTTTGAACACCCAACCTTACAGGGTAAAAGCATTAAAGTCTGTCATGGACAACGTGATTGCTAACGTATTTCATGTATGCTTTTATGTCAAAAATAGCTTCTGCAGCCATGTGCAGCTAACTCAAGGGGCTTACTTTTTGAAATAAAGAGCATGAAGTCCTATTTATAAAGGGTTTAAGACGGGAAAAGCTGCATTTCGACGTTTTACCACCGGACAGCAATAATTATATACTGTCATTTGCTATCAAACCATCTATCGTTCTACACAATGTATCACTATTAACCTTTTCGACATAGATGGCACAAACAATCCCGTTATTATCTGACACATAGACACGCGGTATGCCTGCTGTGGCAAACAACGCATAGACGCTGCGGTCCGTCTGTGCCGAATATGGCATGTCCAAACCTTGCGCCTGCCAATATGCGGCAACATCATTGCCAGATTGCGCCCTGCTTATACACACAAAAGTGACACGCGCTTTATACTTATTATAAACGTTCTGTAACGCAGGCAAAGCCCGCTGGCAATCTTTGCATTGGGTGCTGAAAAACACTATTACGGACGCATGCCCACGCAAATTACCACTACTCACCAAAGAGCTGTCACTTGTAGTCACCGTAAAATCAGGCAAACGCTGCCCAACACTCACAATGTCCGTCACCTTAGCATTTTCCTCTAATTTACCCAGGCATGACGTCATTAGGCCGACAGCTATGACTAAAAGCAAAAAGATTTGTTTCATTCTGCAAATGTACAAATAGCATTGCGCTTATCCGAAACTTTGATGGCAAATATTCAATCATTTGCATTCTGCCGCAAATATTCTATGCTCTGACGAAATACACAATAATTTCACAGAGTGACTCCATAAACAACCTAAGGCGCAAATGTCCAAGAAATAACACGTTTTGCTTTGTTGAAAGTTGGGTTTGCAGTAACTTTGCTTACCAATAACAGCAATACATAGCAAATTGCAGAGTGGGATATGCCAATACCTGCATAGACTTTGTATTGTCATAAGGAGTATGCAGACGAGCTGCCATACAAATTATGCAAACAACGTAACTAACTGACAACCAGCGTATGTACGATAATTATATTGAACTAATGATTGAGGGCATGACACGTGGTCGAGAACTGCAAGATGCTTTCATTTTGGTGCTGCGTGAAAAGGAGGGCAAACGTTTCCTTCCAATCCTCATTCCGCACAATGGGTACGATATGATTGCAAATGCATTAAAGCATAAAGACTTTACTTGCTCAAAGCTGATGAATAAATTGGCTGGGCGCGTGGGTATGACCATGATAGGTGTACGACTGATGCAGCCAGCCAATGGTGAGACACAAGCCTTGCTTGACTTTGAGCTTGTTAATGAAGTGGTGTCTATCACCGTGCCCGTGGCCGAAGCCGTTGTGTCAGCAATAGAAACACACTCTGCACTGTGGGTGCAACGCGACACTTTTGAGCGACAATCAAGAATGAACAATCCGGACAAGCAAAGCATGGCCTTGCCCCTTGCTGCCATGAGCAACAACTTGCTTAAGGAAGCGCTCAAATCGGCAGTCGAAGATGATAACTTTGAACTGGCCAGCGTGTTACGTGACGAGCTTAACAAGCGGGATATGGCAAATAACAACGAGTAGAAGCCAAACAAGACAAATCATGAAAGAGACACACATTTTCTATGCGCCACAAATAGCTGAAGGCTCTAACGAACTTCCAGCCGACGAAGCAGGACATGCTGTACGCGTGCTCAGAATGAGAGAGGGGGACGCACTGACCCTGACTGATGGCATTGGCCATTTCTACGACGCACATATTACAGTGGCCTCGGCAAAACACTGCACTTTTGCCATTGACCACGAATGGGACGACCACAAACTATGGCAAGGCAGCATTAACTTGGCTGTTGCACCGACTAAAAATATGGACCGCATGGAGTGGCTTGCTGAAAAAGCCACAGAAATTGGAGTTGATAAAATATCACTTCTCAACTGTGCCAATTCTGAACGACGCGTGGTAAAAAACGAACGACTGGAAAAAATAGTCGTTTCGGCCATGAAACAAAGTCACAAAGCTTTCAAACCAGAGATAGAACCCCTTACATCATTTGAGGATTTCATAAACAAACCTTTTGACGGACAGAAGTTCATAGCACATTGCTACGCCCCCGAGGAGACAGGCGACAACCAGGACGGCATTCACCTTTCAGGACGTAATTTCTTAGGCGAACTTCTTAATTCAGATGGGGACTCCTTGGTTCTCATCGGCCCAGAAGGCGATTTCAGCATTAGTGAAGTTGACAAGGCTATTCGCAATGGTTTTCAACCAATTAGCCTTGGCGAAAGCAGATTAAGAACTGAGACTGCAGCACTTGTTGCCGTGCATCTCATGTATTTGGCAAAACGCACAAAGGCCTAACTCTATAGAATGTTATGCAAAAGGCTAAATCGAAGAAATATATCATTGCAACTACAATAGTGGTTGCAGCCATTGCAGCCTTGCTCACATGGTGGCTTTGGCCCAAAGGATATGAGGGTTTTATACCAGCACAAAGTAAAGCTGTTATACGCATCAACCCCGCAAAAATAAAAGACCAGGCGGGCGGCCAAACGCTCCCGGCATGCTTGGGCGAAATGATGGCCGGCACCACGTCAGGTATAGATATGAGCAAGCCTGTATACGCTTTCATCACACCTAACGAATACTTCTGCATCACAGCAAAGATTGACGATGAAGATGAGTTTGCCCATGCGCTTGCACAAAAGGCAAAGCTTAACACCGGCAATATTGACAAATCTGATGGCAGAAACTGGGCTTGGATAAACAGCGGATGGCTCGTGAGTTGGGATAACAGCAACATGTTATGTATTGGCCCCGGCGTTGCGAAAGAACGTGACTTATTGCGCCAGACGATTACGGCCATGATTAACTCGGGCGATAACTTTACAAGCACCGATGCTTTTAACAAACTCAAGGCTATTGATGGCAGCATACAAATATACACTCAACTCGACGCGGTGCCTGCACCATATAACATGCTGTTCCGCCTTGGTGTGCCCCACGACTGCGACCCTGCCGCAATACACGTGTTTGCCGCCGCAAATGTTAAACGCAGTAAGCAGGGACAGTTAACAATGTCTGACATTAACTGCGAAATTACCAGCGACAACGACGATATTATCAATGCAATCAACGCCTTTGAACAATCAAAAGGCTGTATAAGCACACCACCAACTGCAACTACAGCAGGACACTTATTGTTCATGGCCACGCGTGCACAAGGCAAGCCATTGCTACAACTGTTCAAAACGGACGCCACGCTGCGCGGACTACTCATGGGCCTCAATCAAACATTTGACGCTGATCAGATGATAGGTAGCACAGACGGATTGTTTAGCATTGCAATTGATGCCTTTGGCAAAGATTGGACACCATCATTTTGCATGAAAGCTGAAACGCATACTTCCCACCTTTTTGACGATGCGAACTATTGGCTGCAAAGTGCACACAAACAAAAGAATGTACTATTGAAGCAGTTGTCAGATCATACTTTCTATCTGAGCAGCGACAAACAGCAACTTAACTTTGGCTTGCAAGACTGCAACAATGCACTATATTTTGCATCGCCCCAAATGATTGGTGAAGCTAAGAAACCTTTTGGCTTTGACAAAAGCAACTCGGCAAATGGCACTTTAGTTTACATCAGTCTTGATGTGAATGGTCTGCTCAAGCAGCCCTGTTTTGAACAAGGCGGGTTACACGACCTAATCCGCAAATTTACGTTAGGTGCACAACATATCACCTATCAAGCTATGAGCGGCCGTAAAGCAACAATCAGCATCGAATAAAACCAGCATACTATCATGCAATCAATTACATTATCAAACGTTCTGCCTCATGTCTTTGCCCAACGTTCAGACCTTAAGAGCGAGATATGGAAGCAAAATGTGAAGTTTGAAAAAGGTAAGCTCTATTTGGTCGAAGCCATGTCGGGCACAGGCAAATCTACTCTGTGTAGCTACGTATTAGGATACCGGCATGACTATACCGGCCTTGTACATTTTGACGATACTGACGTCAAAACACTCACTGTAAGCAATTGGGTGGATATACGGCAACGTAACATCTGTCACTTGTTTCAAGAACTGCGTTTATTCCCTGAACTGACAGCTCTTGAAAATGTCGAGATCAAGAACAAACTCACAAATTTCAAGACCCAAGCAGAGATTGAGAGTTGGTTTGAGCGTTTGGGCATCGCCGACAAACTTGATGCCAAAGTTGGACGTATGAGTTTTGGACAACAGCAACGCGTGGCCATGATACGCGCTTTGGTACAACCCTTCGACTTTTTGCTGGCCGATGAACCTATCAGTCACCTTGACGACACCAATTCTGCCATTATGGCTGATATCATGATGTCTGAAGCCAAACGGCAGGGAGCCGGAGTTATCGTAACGAGCATAGGCAAGCACATGGAACTTGACTATGATCAAACATTCAAACTATAATTCGCAAACAGACGCTTTGCTATGAACAAGTTGATTTGGAAATTGCTCAGACAGCACATCAGCCTGTCACAACTTGCAGGTTTTTTCTTTGCCAACCTTTTTGGCATGTGGGTAGTCATGCTGGGCATTCAGTTTTATAAGGACATCATACCGGTATTTACCGAAGAAGACAATTTTATCAACAACAACTTTTTGGTTGTTTCCAAACACATCACGACCGTTGGCACACTGTCAGGCCGCAGTAACGCTTTCTCAACATTCGACATTGACGATGTGCGCAAACAGCCCTTCTGTAAAAAAGCAGGTGCTTTTACGTCCTCACAATATAAGGTGTCTGCAGCAATGGCAGTTAATGGTGCAGAGCCTCTGAACACGGAAATGTTCTTTGAAGCCGTACCCGACAGTTTTGTTGATGCCTCTGCAGCCGACTGGCAATATAAGCCCGGCGATGAAGAAGTGCCTGTCATTTTGCCTCGTACGTATATTGCATTATACAACTTTGGTTTTGCACAAAGTCGCAATCTGCCAAAAGTAAGCGACGGACTTGTCGGCATGATTGATATGCGCATCTTTATCAATGCCAACGGCCAACACGCCCAATTCAAAGGTAAGGTGCTGGGCTTCTCAAGCAGACTGAACACAATACTCGTCCCCCAATCGTTTATGGATTGGAGCAATGCCACCTACGAACCTGGTAAGACGGAGGATCCATCACGCATCATATTGGAAGTTAACAATCCTGCAGACTCACGCATAGCGCAATACATGCAGCAAAAGGGCTATGACGTAGAAGACAATAAACTGGACGCTGGCAAGACTACTTACTTCTTGAAGGTTGTGGTAAGCATGGTGATGCTTGTCGGTTTATTGGTCAGCATACTTTCATTCTACATTCTTATGCTCAGCATATATCTGCTTGTACAAAAAAATACACAGAAACTTGAGAACCTGCTACTCATAGGCTATAGCCCCAACCGTGTGAGCCGCCCCTATCAATTACTGACTCTCGGCATGAATGCAGCAACACTCATATTGGCGTTTGCATTATTAATAGTCGTTCGCGACTACTATATGCACGTTATCGGCCTTATTTTCCCAACAATAAAAAGAGGTAGCATGCTGCCCGCACTTTTGACTGGTGGAGGCATTTTTGTATTAGTTTCTATTATTAACATCATTGCCATTCGCAAAAAGGTCATGAGCATTTGGAACAGAAAGGAATAACAGCATTATGAAAGAATTACTCTCACTATACAAGCACTGGAAAGGGCAAGCGCCTCTTAAGGTGGAAACCCTGCCTAAAGCAGGCAGTAACAGACAATACGTGCGCATTTATGCAAACAACAACGAAAGCGTAATCGGCGTTATAGGCCCTTCAACACATGAAAACCACTGCTTTGTATATCTTGCCCGGCACTTTTCTGAAGCAGGAATGCCTATGCCGCACATTTACGCAGTGAGCGATGACGAAACGTGCTACATACAGCAAGACCTTGGACACGAATCTCTTTACGATGCACTCGCAAATGCTCGTAAAAACGGATATAATTATGGCCAAGAAGAAGTTGCACTGCTTGAAAAGACCTTGCGAATGCTTGCACACGTACAGGTTGAGGGCGGAAAGGGCATTGACTACGAGCAATGTCTGCCTCCAATACGCTTTGACCATCAAGCCGCCATGTTCGACTTAAATTACTTCAAATACAGTTTTTTGAAGACAACGGACTTGCCTTTCAACGAAATAGAGTTGGAACACGACATGCAACAGTTCGCAAAGGACCTGGCCGGTAATGAGCAAGATGATCATTACTTTTTGTATCGCGACTTTCAAGCACGCAACGTCATGCTGTGCGATGGTGCGCCATATTTTATAGACTTCCAAGGCGGAATGCAAGGTCCCCTGCAATATGACATTGCATCATTCCTGTGGCAAGCGTCTGCACGTTATCCGCAAACATTGCGTGAGCAACTGATTGATGCTTACTTAGCCGAATTGCAACAAATTGTACCACAACTCAATTCCAACGCGTTCCGCCTGCGTTTACAACAATTCGTGTTATTCCGCATACTACAAGTGCTCGGAGCCTATGGCTTGCGTGGCTACTTTGAACGCAAAAAGTACTTTCTTGACAGCATACCTCTGGCAATACAAAATTTGCGCCGTTTGCTACTTGAAGGTGCCGCTACGCCCTACCCCTGCCTGAATGACACTTTGCACCGCATGGTAGAGCTGCCACAGTTTAACCAAAAGCCCGAAGAGCTTGGTCAAGCCACAAAGTCAAAGTATGACGGGCAAGGGCCATTAGTTGTACGCGTATTCAGTTTCAGCTACAAGAAAGGTATTCCCGAAGATACCTCCGGCAACGGAGGCGGATATGTATTTGACTGCCGAAGCACACACAACCCCGGACGCTACGAACAATACAAGCCTCTCACCGGCCTTGATGCTCCCGTAATCAAATTCTTGGAGGACGACGGCGAAATTCTCACATTCCTTGATTCTGTATACAAGTTGGCTGATGCACACGTGACACGCTACATGGAACGTGGATTTACAAATTTGATGTTCTCATTCGGCTGTACAGGTGGGCGACATCGCAGTGTATACTCTGCCCAACACCTGGCCGAGCATATACACCAAAAATTCGGCATAGAAGTACATATCTGTCATAGGGAGCAAGGCATTACTGACACGCTTAATGCCACCAAATAGCACATATCTGCAGACTGAAGGTGTACTTACAGAAAGGCGCTGACTGACGACAGACTGCGAGTTAAGTTTCTCTAAAAAAGCACTTGAGATATATTGTTATCCAATAATAAGCAGTAACTTTGCTTTAAGACATGCCTATGAATACAGCCGAAATGAACCATTTTCAAGACATTTATGACGCATTAGACCATGGCCAAACTGATGAAGCCATGCGACTTATCTGCCAAGAGCAACAAAAAACAGAGCATTCGGCAGAACTCTACTACTTGCAAGGTAAAGTATTCATGAAGCAGTCTGACTGGGGCAATGCCATTTCGTGTTTTCTAAAATCTGAAGAGATTGAACCGGAAGGCCCCGCACGCCAATGCAGATTAATGCTGACAGAAATCATGGATTTCTACAACAAGGACATGTACAACCAATAACACATACACTCTTGCCCCTGAAGCCGGGCAGGAATTTGATACATATAAATATGAGCAAAATGAAAGGAGCTCTTGTCATCGACACCAAACGATGCAAGGGATGCGGACTATGCATTGTGGCATGTCCCACCCATACGCTCGAATTGTCAAAAAAAGAAGTCAACCATAAAGGCTATGCCTATTGCGAGGAAATAGCAGACACTTGCATTGGCTGCGCTTCGTGCGCCATTGTATGCCCCGACGGTTGCATTAGTGTTTATCGAACAAAAGAGTAGAATCAGGTATAAGAAAAGACTCACACAAAACTATATATGTGTGCAGTCTGCCCTTGAAACATACTTCTATGAAAGAAGAAAACGAAGTACTCCTACTTAAGGGGAATGAAGCCATAGCACGCGCAGCCATACGCTGTGGGTGTGACGGATATTTTGGATACCCTATTACACCTCAAAGCGAGGTGCTTGAAACATTGGCTGAGTTAAAGCCTTGGGAAACCACCGGCATGGTGGTGTTGCAGGCTGAAAGCGAAGTAGCATCAATCAACATGCTATATGGCGGTGGCGGAAGCGGCAAACGCGTCATGACATCTTCATCATCACCTGGCGTAGCACTGATGCAAGAGGGTATCAGCTATATGGCTGGCGCCGAAGTACCAGGACTGATTGTTAATGTGCAGCGCGGTGGCCCTGGTCTTGGCACCATTCAACCATCACAAAGCGACTACAACCAAGCAACAAGAGGCGGTGGCAATGGCGATTACAACGTAATTGTATTGGCACCTGCATCTGTACAGGAAATGGCAGACTTTGTCGACTTGGCTTTTGAACTCGCCTTCCGCTACCGCAACCCTGCAATGATCCTTTCTGATGGCGTTATCGGCCAGATGATGGAGAAAGTTGTGCTTCCCCCGTTCAAGCCTCGCCGTACTGAGGAAGAGATTGCCAAAGAGTGTCCTTGGGCCGCTAACGGACATGGACTGAAAACACGTGGCCCCCAAGTTATCACATCTCTTGAACTTGAGCCGTCAAAAATGGAAGCTAAAAACTTGCATTTGCAGCACAAATATCAAGAAATAAGAGACAAGGAGGTTCGATACGAATGTCAAAACATTGAAGACGCGGACTATGCTATTGTAGCTTTCGGTTCGGCAGCACGCATCTCACAAAAGGCAATGGAAAGTGCCCGCAAGCAAGGGCTTAAAGTGGGATTGTTCCGCCCCATAACCCTATGGCCTTTCCCCGAAAAGCAAATCAGGGAACTCAGCAAGAAGGTCAAAGGTATTTTGGTCGTTGAAATCAATGCAGGACAAATGATATTTGACGTGCGATGCGCAGTTGAAGGCAGAACGCCCGTTGAACATTATGGACGCTTGGGAGGCATTGTACCCGACCCAGACGAAATTATAGAAGCCTTGCGAAAGTTACAATAACAAGTGCCATACGCACCTTTAACAACGCTTTAATATGATCAATAACAACACACCTGGAAACGGGCATGACATATTGGAACAGTTGCGTCAGTCAAGACAGGCGCAACAAAAAAGGCGCATGACGCATAATCTATTTCTGAGAAACATTCTCAATAGCATTTTCATCATTGTGGCTTTGGTTGCCATGATTGGTATCTTGGTTGACAACACACGTACCATGCTGTGGTATAGTGTCGGTTTATTTGCTGTCATCATCAAAATGGTTGAAGTTGTATTAAGAATGCCCGGAATAAAGAAAAATAATTTTTCAGCCAGAAACTCATGACAAGAGAAGATATTATCAAACCAGAGAATTTGGTATATAAAAAGCCAGAACTCCTGAACGACACGGACATGCACTACTGTCCTGGGTGTTCGCATGGCGTTGTTCACAAACTTGTGGCAGAAGTCATTGCAGAAATGGGCCTGGAAGAAAAGACAATAGGTATCAGCCCCGTTGGTTGTGCCGTTTTTGCCTACCGTTACATTGACATTGATTGGCAGGAAGCTGCACACGGACGCGCGCCAGCACTTGCCACAGCATGTAAGCGACTTTGGCCAGACCGTTTGGTGTTTACATATCAAGGAGATGGCGATTTAGCATGTATCGGAACTGCCGAAACAATTCATGCCCTCAATCGTGGCGAGAACATCACCATGATTTTCATCAACAATGCCATCTATGGCATGACTGGTGGCCAAATGGCTCCCACCACCCTATTGGGCATGAAAACTGTTACTTGCCCGTACGGCCGTGACCCTAAATTGCATGGCTATCCACTCAACATTACAGACCTCGCTGCAAACCTTGAAGGCACAGCATATGTTACACGTCAAAGTGTACATAGCGTTGCCGCCATACGCAAAGCAAAGAAAGCTATTCGCCATGCATTTGAAAACTCAATGCAAGGCAAAGGTTCTAATTTAATCGAAATTGTATCTACCTGTTCTTCTGGTTGGAAGATGTCACCCGTCAAAGCCAATGAATGGATGGAAGACCACATGTTCGACTTTTACCACATTGGCGACCTGAAAGATAAATAAACAAGACACATGAAACAAGAAATTATTATATCTGGATTTGGTGGCCAAGGAGTGCTTTCAATGGGCAAAATTTTAGCTTATGCGGCACTTATGGAGGGCAAAGAAGTAACATGGATGCCTGCATACGGACCTGAGCAACGTGGTGGCACAGCAAACGTAACGGTCATCATCAGCGACGAGCCTATATCATCGCCCATACTCAGCACATACGATACGGCCATTCTGCTCAACCAACCCTCACTCGACAAGTTCCAACCCAAGGTTAAAAAAGGTGGTACTCTTATATACGACAGTTTTGGAATCATAGAAAAGCCTTCGCGCACAGACATCACCTCATGGCACATTCCTGCAATGGAATCTGCTGCCGAAATGTCTATGATGAAGTGCTTTAACATGTTCATCTTAGGAGGTTTTCTCAAAGTTCACCCAATCGTATCCATCGAGAGTGTAATGAAAGCCTTACGTAAGACACTGCCTGAGCGTCACCACAATCTGCTACCTATGAACGAGCAGGCCATTCTGAAGGGACGTGATATTATTTCGAAATAATAAAAAGGAGACCGTACTCCCCATATTAACCAAATAAAAAAACGATTATGGCAAACCGCAAACAACTCAAAAAGAGTATCAAAATGATCACTGGCGACCTCTTTGCCGATTGTGTGGCTTTAAGTATGTGCCAACAAGCAGACCGAACTGTGCTTGACGAACTTATGAAAGAGGTTATTGCCCTTCATGGTGAATATGTTGCACGCATCAGCCATACTGAAAAAGGATCTGAACGCGAATTTTATCGTAAGCTCAAACAAGAGTTTACCGATAAGGTTAACGACATTAATGCCCGCATCATAAAGGCATAAAGTCAAAACATAGTAGCGTTAGTCAAATGATTACCGATGTGCAAGTGTTTAACATCTGTATCAAAGCAGGTGTTGTAACACTTGCACATCTCGTTTGAGACAACTAATGAGTGGTTCTAATAATTCTGAAATAAGGAATTGTGCGCTCTCTGAAGTGTATTTTTGAAAGTTTGTTCGGTCATATAACCCGCTATGCTCCCTCACAACCTTTCAAAAATAAACTTCCGATAGAGTGCAAATCACATTTCAGAATAGCAGAACCCTAAAAACAGTTTTATAAGAATCACTCTAATACCAATTTTACATAAGAAAAATGCTCAAATCCATTTGCAAAACAATCCTGCACAGATGGTTAGGCTGGCGCATCGAAGTCACTGAACAGACGCCAGACAAATGCATTATTTGCGTGGCACCACATACAAGCAATTGGGATTTTATCATCGGAGAACTATACTACACTTCTATCGGATTGACCTCGAATTTCCTGATGAAAAAGGAATGGTTCTTTTGGCCATTTGGCCGATTGCTTAAGCGCATAGGGGGTATTCCTGTCGAGAGAAGCATACATACAAGCATGACGGACCAGTTGGCCCAGAAAGCAAAAGAATCTTCTCATTTTTCACTTGCCATTACTCCCGAGGGTACAAGGTCTTTAGCCAAGCAGTGGAAAAGAGGTTTTTACTTTATCGCATTAAAGGCACAACTTCCTATTTTGCTTTACGCTATCGATTATCCCAACAAGCGCATTGTGTGCACAAAAACACTCAACCCATCTGGAAACGTTGATGCGGATATGCGCATCATCATGGAATATTATCGCCAGTTTGGAGGTAAACACCCCGAAAAATTTGTGGTTGAAGAAATCACCCAATAATTACGCTCCTGACTTCATCACTTTTTGTACCAGTGAATGGCGCGTATTGAAAAACGCTGAGTTACGCCATTAAAATGGGCACCTTGGGTGGTGCATTGACAAAGTCAGGAAAATACGCAAGCTCTAATGGGGGTGATTCCTATCAGATTTACAGGTTAAAAAGCAAATTTGAAGCCATGTAGAGGACTGTAGTGCCAAGGCATTGCGCTCTAATGGGGGCGACGCGTCTCGCGTCGGGTATTAAGGAAAGGCTCACTGACAGGCATGTAATTAATGCTGTCTGTGAGTCTTTGTTTAGTAGTGTATGAGCCTTTTCTTTAATGCCCGACGCGGGACGCGTCGCCCCCATTAGTGCTTGCGTTTGGTGCTTGCGTTTAGTGGTAGCGGAACCTTTTACCATACTACAACAACTTACACACCGAGCATCTTACATCTTACACTAACACATTGCAACTCATTGAGTATCAATACTTTGCTCAGTGTAAGATGTTGTCAATTTTACCTACACGCAACCTACACAACCCACACGCTGCCACGCGGCACACGCATGGGAGGATAACATCACAGCATAGGGGAGCAGAAAAGTCTGTTGCTCCGACTGATTGTTCTACGTCCCAGTGGCGTATAACCCGCCGCATACGTCCAAACAGACTGTAAGATGTATGTAGGGGCGTGTAAGATATTTTGGAATCATCTTACACTCTTGAAACATCTGTATATCAGCTTGTTACGCACAAAAAGTGTAAGATGGAAGTAAAAGCACAAGCACTCTTTTACAAGAGGGCTGACGGGGAGGGCGCAATTATTTGTGTACAAATTGTACACTTTTTTTGTTGGGTGCAATGCCTTGGTGTTACCTTTGCAGCACTTTAATTTTATATCAAACCAAATTGTATTGACTACCATGAAACGAATGCTTAACAAAATGCTGCGCTATGCCGATGCCATTGTGAAACGTGGCGTTGACAAACTGATAGATGTTATCGCACATAGCGCGGAACCACAAAGTAAAAACACTGTAACACCCCAGTGGAAAAAACGCATGCGCAACGACACTGACTGCGCACCGCAAACAACTGGCCACACCACGAACTGCGGTCTGACCGAACAGGCCATCAGTCTGATGGACGAATTGTACGACATTCGATACAATGTGCTTGACCGCACGCCCGAAGTGCAACGGCGTGAACAGGCTGACAAAGGGTTTGTGCCCGTGAGTAAACTGGTGCGCAACACGATGGTGATTGACTTGCACAAACGGGGCTGCATGGTGTGGAACAACGACGTGGACCGCATTGTGGAGTCGGCCTACATGCCGCAGTATCACCCCTTCAGCGCTTATTTGCAGGCCCTGCCCCAGTGGGACGGCACCGACCGCGTGGGTCCACTGGCCGAACGGGTGAGCACCGACGCGCAGTGGCGCATGGTGTTCGGGCGCTGGCTGCGCTGCATGGTGGCCGGTTGGGTGCAGGCCACAACGGGCGGTGCAAGCACCAGCGGCAATGCCATGATACCGCTGTTGGTGAGCGAGGAGCAGGGTGTGCGCAAAAGTACGTTTTGCCGCATGTTGCTGCCTCCCGAACTGCGCAATTACTACACCGACAAGTTTGAGCTGGCCGGCGACGAGCGTCTTGAACTGGCGCTGTCGCGCTTTGCGCTTGTCAATCTTGACGAGTTTGACCGCTACAACAAGTTGCACAACGCCAAACTTAAGAATTTGGTGCAGCTTGGCACCATGCAGGCGCGCCGCCCTTATGCTGCCGGATTTAGTAAAATGGCGCGTGTGGCCTCGTTTATAGGTACCAGCAACAGGTTCGACCTGCTGACCGACCCTACGGGCAGCCGCCGTTTTTACTGTCAGGAGGTGAAGCGCGTCATAGACTGTGACACGCCGCTCGACTATGCGCAACTTTATGCACAGTTGCTGCACGAGGTGAAAAGTGGCGAGATTACATACTTTACGCATACCGAGGAGGAGCAGATACAGCAGCACAACCGCTTGTATTACCAGGCGTCGCCCCTGCGCGAGTGTTTTGCAAGATTGTTTGAGTTTGCGCCCGTTGGCAACGGGCGTGAGGTGTCGGACATAGAGGGTGGTGAATGGTTGACGGCCACAGCCATTTTGCTCGAAATAAAGCGTGCGATGCGCGGTATGGGACAGAAGTTCACGGCCGTGGCATTAGGGCGTGAACTGGTGCAGCTGCAAGTGCCGCGCCGGCGCAGCAGCAAGGCTACATTGTACTGCGTGAGGCGCAAGCATGACGATGGGTGCTGAAGGCGCAGAAAGTGATGAGGTCAGGGGAATGTGGTGCACTATGAGATTAGCCGCTAACGCGGAGAACATAAGAACAAAAGGACATAAGAACAAAAGATATAGCGTTTGTGTTAGCCGATTTGCGCGGAAAACATAAGCGACAAAAGCTTACATAAGATACACAAAAGGCCGCTGCGCGGCTGACCACGGACTAACGTCCGCGTGGCCAAAGAAACATAAGGGCTGACGCCGTAGCGGGCCGCAAACGCGGAGAACATAAGAACAAAAGATATAACGTTTGTGTTAGCCGCTTAGCACTGAAAACACAAGCAACAAAAGTTTATATTGCAGTCCGGTGAAACCACTTTGATATTATAGCACTAAGTTTGCAGTTGAAAGCTGCGAAGCGAAGCTGAGCCGCTAAAATGCAAACTTAGTGCTATAGTAATATATTGCTTTCTGGTAAAACGACAAAGCAAAAACAGCCTGTCACGGATAACGTGGTTGCTGCCATATTGTGATTCGCTTTTATGCCAATAAAAGCTCTGCGGCTATGTACACAGTTAACTATAGGGACTTACTTTTTGGAATAAAGAGCATGAAGGCCTATTTCGGGCTATTCAGTTAATGCCAACTCCTCAGAAGACCCTTTGATGCGATATTGCGATAAATGCATCGAATAACGACACAGAACCCGAATTTTGCATTCATGGCAGCCCCGAAGGTCCTGAATTTTCAACGTTAGGGCACAACAATTCATTCCGACCATTAGTCGGAATATAAAAAGTATATAGAGAACGTTGTCAGGCTGTGTTCTTTTTTTTCAGAGCTTCTTCCTTTGCAAGTTCTCGTGCTGCAAGTGTAGCCGCGTTAGCCATGTGGATGCCGAAGAAGAGGAGCAAGGTCTCGCTGAATTGGTTACGTGCAGCTATTCGTCCCACACCATAATGTAGCTTTTGATTACCCAAACTCCCCTCCATAACCGTGGCACGAAGATTGCCGATTATCCGCATGGTTGTATGGAGATTGGCATCTTCATCTTTAGGCTTCGGCCCTTTACGCACAAAGCATGTAACGACACCTTTGTCTGTGCAGAACTTTCGATTTTTGTTATTGGCATATATGGTATCTGCTCCAACTCTTTTAACGGCGACGCCTGTCAATTTCTCTTGATAATCAATACACTCCTTCAATCGAAAACCTTCGTTGAAAGCTTCGAACGAGTGGTGTTCGATAAAGGATATGCCATCGATTTGAATGTTGTTGACCTTGGCACCGAACTCTACACTCTGGTTCTCCTTTCCACGGACAATGGGGCGCAAGTATGGGCGGTCGATGCTGACAATGCGGTGCTGCACATTTTTTTTCATCAGGTCTTGCTGTTGGCGCCTCACCTCGTTTATGGCAGCTATACGCTTACTCTGCTCTGCATTCAAACATATAGAGGTAGTATACTGGCGGCACAGGTTGTTCCATTGGCAGATGAGTTTGCATAAAAGATTCAACAAGCCTCGACGCAGCTTTTGGGTAGCCTTGTGGGTGTGCTTCCGCTGTTTGGCATAAACCAAACGTGCACGGTCGATGTCTGCATATTTGTTTCGCGGTTTTCTTTCTCCAAGTTCTTTGCGAGCCTTTGAAAGTAGCGTATGCAGCCATGCGCAACTTTCCCAAAGCAATTTCACGTCTGTAGGGAAGCGCAAATGGCTTTCATAACAGGTGGCATCCGTCAGACACAAATCCTTGTTCGCAAGCATTGGGGCCCATTTGTCATAAAGGACTGCCTGTAAATCTTTGATATTCAAGCATCTGGCCAGGCGGTTGCGAATGGCACTTACAATCTTGCCGTTTTTGATCGGGTTTTGAGGATCGATCAGCACTCCGCAGAATAGCTGCATATGGATACTGCCATTGAGCAGTTCTATCAACCCTTCATCAGACAAACCGGTATAGGACTTGAGAAACATGAGGGCCACTTCACCCTCAGGTGGGAACAAATGTTTCTTGCCTTGTGGCTGTTCCTTTGGGAAGACATTTGCCAGTTTCTCTGCCAGTTCCTTGAGTGGAAGTTGTGTACGGATGCGTCCGAGCTCACTCTGTTTGAAACTCTCCAAATATCTTTGCTGAAAATCGAATTCAGTAAATGGTAAAGATGGTTGTAATTCGGTTATTTTTTGTAACTTAACAGCGTATTATTTTTAAGTTTTACCCCCGAATTAACCCGTGATGGGCCCATCGGGGGTTTTGTTGTAAAGTTACAAAATAATATTTACATTGAAAATCAATTATTTAGCTATTTTCTGAATAGCCCTATCCATGTGGAACATAGTAAGCCTGTACATCTCCTGTCATACAAAAGACAGGTAAGCAGAAAGTAATGGATGCTGAATGGTGTGCAGGTATGAGATAACAGAGAAAGCGAATGCCGTTCTGTAATGGAGCGGATAGGGTTTGAGCCACCTGTCACGGATTGACGGGGACAACATCAACCTACTACGAAAGTGGGCAGACTTCTGTGGCAATGTTTGGGAGGCAAATACCCAACATTAGCTAAATGGTAATTCTTTACAAGAAACTTTTAGAACTTTTTTAAGTAGGAATACAAATGAACGATAAAATCAAAGTAAATCGCCTCGACCAATCGTGTGCACCGACTGACAATCTGCAATCAAATTGGGACAGAATAGACTGGACTAAGGCGGAGCAGGCTGTTAAGAAGCTTCAAGCTCGTATTGTAAAGGCTCAGAAGGAAGGCAGACATAACAAGGTGAAAGCCTTGCAATGGATGCTTACCCACTCTTTTTACACAAAAGCCTTAGCCGTAAAGAGGGTTACTTCTAACGGGGGTGGTTGTACTCCTGGGGTTGACAAAAAAATATGGGATACCCCTAAAGCTAAAACGCAAGCAACAACCCAACTCAAACGCAGAGGCTACCAGCCAATGCCGCTGAGAAGAGTTCATATCAAGAAGAGTAACGGCAAACTGCGACCGTTGGGAATACCGACAATGAAAGACAGAGCCATACAAGCACTCTATCTTATGGCATTGGAGCCTGTATCAGAAACTACAGCCGATACACGTTCATACGGCTTCCGCAAGGAACGCTGCTGTATGGATGCGGTACAACAATGCCACAATATTCTCCGAAAGGGCTATTCGCCAGAATGGATTTTGGAGGGTGACATAAAAGGGTGTTTCGACCATATCAGCCATGAGTGGTTACTTACTAACATCCCAATGAATAAGGCGATACTCAAAAAGTGGTTGAAATGCGGCTATGTATTCAACAAACAGATGTTCCCGACAGAGGAAGGTACACCGCAAGGCGGTATAATTTCTCCGACACTTGCCAATATGACTTTGGATGGATTGCAGAAAGTTCTTGCAGATAGGTACAAGAGAAGAACCATACAAGGAAAGCATTATTCCCCAATGGCAAACCTTGTACGCTATGCGGATGATTTTATCATCACCTGTGAGAACAAGGAAACTCTTGAAAACGAAATCAAGCCATTGGTTGCTGAATTTATGTCTGAAAGAGGTCTGACATTATCAGAGGAAAAGACGGTGATAACCAACGTGCATGACGGTTTTGATTTTCTTGGCTTTAATATCCGTAAATACGGCAAGGACATATTGACCAAGCCGACGAAGAAATCCGAGAAACGCTTTATGGAGAATATCCATAAGGTAATTAAGGAGAACAAGGGTTGCAGACAGGAGTCGTTAATCAGAATGTTGAACTCTAAAATCCGAGGATGGGGAGGTTATTATCAGCATGGAGCGACACGTGATTCATTTCACAGAATCAACCATCAGATATTCCTCTCACTATGGCAATGAGCAAAACACCGTCATTCAAAGAAAGGGAAACGGTGGATTAAAGACCGATATTGGCATGACATCCGAGGAAATAAATGGACTTTCGCTTCAAAATTCAAGAAACCAAACGGAAAGGAAGACCAATTGACATTATTGTCTCTGACTTCATCGTTTCCATTCCTGCAATACACGCAGATTAAAGGAGACATGAATCCGTTTGATGCAGACTGTTGTCTGTACTTCTATAAAAGAAAGAAGTCGAAAATGCTTGTTACGCTAAAAGGACGCAAGTCACTGCTGTACCTATGGGAAAAGCAAGGACACAAATGTCCTATATGCGGTGAGTCTATTGACACGCACAAGGCATGGGATGTCATGCCAACCGTTCAAAACGGAAAAAATGCAATCTGTTGGTTCATGATGAATGTTTTAAATTATCCCGCAAATCAAATGGAAACAAGAAGTAGTTTGAGCCAGTCTCTGCATACAAACAGAGGCTTAGAAAAGCTTGAGCCGTATGAGGGGAAACTCTCATGTACGGTTCTTAGGGGGGGAGAGGGCAGCAATGCCCTTGACCTACCCGATCGACCGTCCGACCTGCAACAGCGTGACGGACGGGGAGTTAGAGCCGGGAATGAGATTGCCAAGCATTTTGCCAGGAACAACGTGGATGTCATAATCTACGCCGTGGAAAAGTCACTGGACAGTTACAAGTTCAACCTCTTGCACTGCAAACAGACGTTCATATCGCAGCTCAAGAGCGGGGCTATGGGTGCACGTACCATTGACGAGGGGGCTATGGACGAGGAATCGGGCATGAACTTCTCGGAGTATATGGCGTTGTTGTCCGGCAACACCGACCTTTTAGACAAGGCGAAATTAGAGAAGCGTATCGCCTCGCTCGAAGGGGAACGCAAGTCGTTCAACAAGGGCAAGCGCGATTCGGAGTTCAAGCTGGAATCCAAGACGGGAGAACTGCGTAACAACACGGCTTTTATTGATGCCATGACGGAAGACTGGAACCGGTTCCTTTCCGTTGTGCAGACTGATAAAGAAGGCAGCCGCCTTAATCCTGTCAAGGTGGACGGCGTGGATTCAACGGATGAAAAGGTCATCGGTAAACGTTTGCAGGAAATCGCCAAGAACGCCACGACGGGCGGACTGTACAAGGCTGTCGGGGAACTTTATGGTTTCTCGATAAAGGTGGACAGTGAGAGGATGCTCAAAGAAGGATTGGAGTTTACCGACAACCGCTTCGTGGTGGAGGGAAACTACAAGTACACCTACAACAACGGACATCTCGCGATGGCTGACCCGTTAGCCGCCGCACGTAACTTCCTGAACGCATTGGAGAGGATTTCGTCCATCATCGACCAGTACAAGCCTAAGAACGAGATGCTGGAAAAGAAGATTCCGCAGTTGCAGGAGATAGCGGGCAAGATGTGGAAGAAAGAGAACGAACTGAAGCAGTTGAAGTCCGAGCTTGCCGCACTTGACCGAAAGATACAGTTGGAGCTTGCACCGCCTACGCCGGAAGTCGCCGAGAAAGGCGAGACTCTAGAATCCGTAATGTCATATATAAATAAAGAAATCAAAAAGTGTAGGACTTCCTTATAGTCGCAGCATAAGTAAAAAGTTTGGAGGTTTTAAATTTTATATAAAACCTCCAAACATCATATTTACAGTTGCAAGTTTTCCTTTCCCATGTTTCTTTTGCTAAAAAGAAGTTCGGAAAGGAACTTAATGGCTTGATTGACTCTGTTTCTGCCTTCTTCCGTATTCATGTCGATATTGCAGAATGTAGAACGATCTTTATGCAGATAAAGGTAATATAATCCGCTGACGATAATTGTTGCGATAGCGACAAAATCTATCCCGGAATTTTTGAATAAGTCATCGTATTTCTCAGCCAGTGGCAAAGTGAACATTTCACGTATTGAAGCAGTCCTTTTGGTAATGTCGTTATCTACGGCAATTTCCCATCTGATCAATTCCAGCATAACCGACTTTTCTATCATACATTCTTGTAGTCCTTCTATCAATGCGATAAATTGATCGTGTGGCGTTTCTAGTTTGTTCGCTTCTTTTGCCACATCAGAGAACCAATAATCATATCCTTTGACAAATTCGCTGAAGAACTCCTCAAGATTTTGGTATCGGTTATAAAAAACAACAGGTTCAATTTTGGCTTTCTTTATAATTTCAGATACCAGTGAACCGGAAAATCCGCGTTTAAGTACACTTTCCACAGCTGCTTTTCTTATATTTTCAGTTATTGTGGCTTTTGTGCGCCTTATACGCACTCGTTTACCGTCGTTGGTCATTTCTTCGTGTAATTAAAAAGGTATTTCGTTTCTTATCTCCTTAAGACTGCGAATGAGATGTTTTAATTGAGCTATTTCGTGGGAAGCCAAAATGCTGATTCTTATTCTAGCCTCCTTGGTACGAACCGCTGGATAAACTATACCACTTGCAAATATACGCTTTTTTTGTAACATGTCAGCGATGCGATACACTTTTTCGTTATCCCGAACCATTAACGGGAAAATAGGAGAAACTGATGTTCCTATGTCAAATTTGGAGTCAAGCAATCCATTACGTAGAAAATTTACATTGTTCCATAATTTTTCGCGAATACTTGGTTGGGTTTTTATTAACTCCAATGCCTTAAGGACAGAACAGGTTACTTGGGGTGTTATTGCAGCAGAGAATACATTGCTGTCGGCATAATATCTTAAATACTGAATAAGTTTGGAAGAAGCGGCAACAAAACCTCCAACACAACCAAATGATTTACTGAATGTGCCCGTAATAATATCCACTTGCCCCATACAATTATAGTGTTCTGCTGTTCCACGTCCATTATTTCCCATAACACCAATACCATGGGCATCATCTACCATAAGTAGGCAGTTGTGCTTCTTGCAGACTGAAATGTATTCCGGAAGTTTGGACAAATCACCATTTTGAGAGTAAACTCCGTCAACAATGACAAGACGAGTCTGATATTTATCTTTTTCTTTATCAAGAATCATATCCAAATACTCAATATCATTGTGCCCTATGTGCTTAGTGTTTGTTCCAATCAATCCACTCATCGCGCTAGTATGAATATAAGAATCAATATAGGCAATATCATTCTTGCCAAGTATCGCACGAAGTAAGCCGGCATTTGCTCCAAATCCAGAAGAGAAAAGAATTGCATCTTCTTGACCGACAAAGTCAGCAATTTCTTTTTCCAACTGTCGATGGATATCCAAATACCCTCCAATTGGTTGGGCAGCACAAGCCCCTGTTCCATATTTCATAAGCGCATTTATGCCGGCTTCAATAGTTTCTTTACACTGTGACATTCCAAGGTAGTCATTTGAAATATAGGAATCAAATAAAGTATTTGTTTCCGTCAAAGACATCTTGGCTCCAACACATCCATGTGACATAACCCAGTAGCTTTTAGAGTCAAACTGCTCCATTTGATGGATGTAGTTTTGGAATAGTTCTGCCCTAGTAAGGGCATCTTCACGCATGGAAAGTTCAAAGTCTTTTAGAGATAGAAAATTTTTATCCATAATCATATTGTATATAGAATTGTTATAAAGTTCTGCAAAATAGCGAAATATCATAGAATAACAAATAGTTCATAAAAATCTGGTTTTTTACTATATAAAAAATAGTTTGTATATTTGTGCCGAAAATTAAAGAAAACACGTGCGACAACAAAAAAGAACATCATGCATACTCAAAACATCTTTGTTTCTATTTTACGCGAATTAAAAGTTCCATTTACCAACTCGTTTGCTTTATTAGCGTACGAGGAACATCCATTTTCAAAAAAACAAATTATGTATAAACAAATTATGTATATACGTCAAGTCACATTTCTAATCATGCTTTGTTCTTCCGTCATGGCCTTTGCTCAAAAGGCTTATTTGTCTGTGACGGTAAATCCTATTGACGCAATTACGGAATCCACACTCACACAGGCCCGTGTATCTCTCCTTTCTACAATCGACAGTACCGAAGTCGATACGTTTAGGCGTATCACGATTTTAGGCGATGTGATAAAACAATATACGTATGTTTACGACAATAGTCACGCAACATTGCCATTCAAGCGTATCGTTCGCGTAGAAAGCGAAGGATATGAAACATTATATTATGACCTGAACATACTCCCTTCGGAAATGAAACACGGTGAAGTGGCTCACAATATTGGGGTTATACGATTACATAGAGAAAGGAGTCATAATTTAAATGAAGCGACTGTGACAGCCTCGCGAATCATGATGGTGATGAAAGGTGATACGCTCGTCTATGATGCCAATGCTTTCCAACTGGCAGAAGGCTCCATGCTTGACGAACTCATCAGACAACTTCCCGGTGTGCGCCTGGAATCGGGCGGTCGCATCACGGTAAACGGGCACTTCGTCAGCAGCCTGTTGGTTAATGGAAAGGACTTCTTCAACGGTGACCCCAAAGTAGCCCTGCAAAATCTTCCTGCCTATATGGTAAACAAGGTAAAGACTTATCAAAAAACGCCGGATGATGCTTACCTGACGCGCTCACCCGACGAAAAAGGACCGCACATGGATGACCCCTGGGTGCTGGATGTGGCCCTGAAACCACAGTATGCACAGAGCTATATTGCCAATGCCGAGTTGGCCCATTCGGTATATCAATCAAAGCCCATGTTGGCACGTCTGTTCGGGCTGCGCTTTTCCGACAAATCGCGGATAGCCCTCTATGCTACGGGGAATAATGTCAATATGAGCGGTAGCCCGCAGACTGATTCCGGCAACTGGGAAGAAAACATGAAGAAAGGAGGGATGACAAAAATGGCAGAGGCTGGCGCTTTTTACTTTGTGGAAAATCGTAACCGGAATATTCGTTATCATTCCACGATCAAGACGGGAATGGACGATGGGAATTTGGAGCGATTCACATCTGCAACATCGTTTCTTCCGGAAATAAATTCGTCTTACACTACTTCGTTTGAGAAACGGCGAAACAAGAACACCTATGTAAATTGGAGCAATGGTTTTACTTTTGCTCTGCCTAAAACATACATACGCTTTTCTCCGAGTTTTTCTTATTCTTACGACCGACGGCATGGGTATTACCATTCTGCCGAAGGAAACAGGCTGTTGGGCCGTGAAGGGTTGGATTCAATTATCATTGCAAATGCCTGTGGCGAGGACTTTCTCAATCTGCTTTCCACTCAGGACATAGGACGAACACATAAATGGGGTACAAGCGGAAATGCTGATACAAGAATCAGTCTTAAAGCCTTGCACATGAATACGCTTGGCTTACAGGCGCGCTACAAATACAGTCATGAGCGGGGCTATGATATGCAGCACTACAATCTCCTTGCTGCTAGCGGAACCGTCGATAAGCGCAATCGTTACGACAATCGACCGGGGAGTAGCTATATGTATGGAATCATAGCCGATTATCCTATCATAGATATATCAGGAGTGCGTAAAAAGAGTAAGTTGTATTTTACTTATAGATACACGCAAGAATTCAGTTCTTCGGAGCGTATGCTTTACAGATTGGATAAATTGGGAGATGAATGGATGCCGGATGAAGCCGCCATCGGACTGCTTCCTTCTGCGGCTGATTTATATGCGCATTGTGTCGATTCGCTGAACAGTTACCACCGTACCCACTTTTATAGATGTAATTCAGCAGAATTAAGGTGGTATTACCGAACGGAAAATCTGCAAGTATCAACCCGTATTCCGCTCAACATCACCTACGAACGCCTGAACGAATGGCGTCCGAAAACAACGCAACCACATATTCGGAAAGAAATATATACATGGCCACGAATCACATTCGAGCTAAAGGGCGTGGAGTTAAACTTCAGTATGCAGCATAAGTCACCGTCACAAACATTAATGCTTGATGTATGCGATGACAGTAATCCTTTGTCTGTCTTCCTTGGTAACCCTTCTTTAAAGTCTTCCTACGAATACTATTGTTCGGTACAGTGGCGTGGATTTAAACAGGAAAAAATGCGTCAATGGAATTTGGGACTCTATCTGCACACTATTGATAATGCCATAGGCCGGTTGCGCCAATTTAATCCACAAAATGGTGGTTATATTTATATGCCTTGGAATATAGACGGAAACCGGGGATTGCGAGCTACGGGGATTATAAGCCAATCCGTTGATAAGGAAAAGCATTGGTTTCTTAATATAGGTACCAATGTCAGCCTGAACCGCAGTGTCGATTTCGCCAACACAAAGACAACCGCCGATTTTTACAAAAGCATCGTACACAATTTACACGTTTCCCCCAATGCCGGTATTGACTACCGTTATTCTAAGTGGCACGCTTCATTCAAGGCGTCAGCCGATTGGGAACGCCTCACTTCCGCACAAGAAGGATTTGAAACACTCAGTCAAGTGGACTTCCTGTACACTATTAGCCTCAATGCACCGCTACTGTTTAGCATTGACTTAAATACAGATATGAATCTGTTTATGCGCCGTGGTTATAGTAATCGGGCAATGAATACGGACGAATGGGTGTGGAATGTGAATTTGAGCCGTTGTATTGATAAGCGAAAGGCATGGCTGTTGAAACTATCCGCTCATGATTTGCTCGGCCAGCTCAGTGCAGTACGCAGAACGCTTAACGCACAAGGACGGGTGGAAACCGTAAACAATACGATTACGAGGAACATCATGCTCCATATCATATGGAAGTTTAATAAAAAAGCATCCAAGAAATGAAACATAAAAAAGATAAGAATCCTATAGTAAGCGTGCTTCTTTCAGTCTATAACGCCGGGAAGTATCTGCAAGAATCTGTAGAGAGTATTCTTAGACAGACCTACACCATGTTTGAGCTGCTTGTCCTTGATGATGGCTCAACTGACGGATGTGCCGATTTCTTAAATCATATTATAGACGAACGTGTGCACTTGATTAAGCGTAAGCATAATTATATTGCCACACTCAATTATGGTCTCTCCATTGCCCGTGGTCGGTATATAGCCCGGATGGATGCAGACGATAAAATGTTTCTGACTCGACTAGAAGAGCAAGTCGCTGTGCTTGAAGCTGATAAAAACATCATGATTTGCGCTTCATATATGCAACGGATGGGAGGAGGGGATGTGTACAATTCTGGTTTGAAAGGAAAAATCAAACCATTTGCCCATATCCTTTTGCTTGGTAACTTCATAGCACATCCTACCGTCATGCTCCGTACGGACTATCTCCGGGCGCATCAATTAAAATACCGCCCGAAGTATATTTACGCAGAGGACTATAAATTGTGGTCAGATATTGCTTGTCTTGATGGAGTGCTTTATATTATTCCAAAACCGTTGCTTGAATATCGCATTTCAGAAGGTCAAGTGAATAGAGTACATAATCAACAACAAATAGAAACGGCAGGACGAATCCGTAATGAACTTTTGAACTTTTTAATAAAGAAAAAGTCCCATTGCTATGTGGAACATCTGAAGAAATTATTCAAAGCATACGCTTTGCTCAATGAAAACAAACTCCTTGATGATGAGTATATTTTCTATGGCTATTATAAAATCTTTTCACGTATTTTCGCCGAAGATGAACATTAAGCATGTATTCCCATTTTACCCACAATTTGACATGATGGATTGTGGCCCCGCATGTTTGCGTATGATTGCAAAACATTATGGCAAGCATTATACATTGCAAACATTGCGTAAGAAATGCTTTATTACTCATGAAGGTGTTTCTATGCTGGGGATTAGTGAGGCTGCGGAAAGCATCGGATTCCGTTCCTTGGGCGTTCGCCTTGATACGGATAAATTGGCAGGAAATGCTTCACTTCCAAGTATTCTTCATTGGAATCAGAATCATTTTGTTGTCCTCTACAAAGTTAAGGAGAAACGAAACGGAAAACATATATTTTATATTGCTGACCCAGCATCCAAATGTGTGAGGTATAACCGCGAGGAATTTGAAAAGTGCTGGTGTAGTTTGGCAAGTGAACGAGAGGGTACAGCACTATTACTTACGCCGGGGGCAGATTTTGACCAAATAGATGAAGAATTGGAAAATACAACAAAACGCGATCTAATATTCTTCGCACGCTATCTGCTCCCATATAAGGGACAGTTCATGCAGCTCCTTCTCTGCATGGCATTGGGAAGTCTTTTACAGATGGCCTTCCCGTTTCTTACCCAAGCCATGGTGGATGGTGGATGTCGGCATCGGCGACCACAATCTTGGTTTTATTACGATTGTTCTCATTGCCCAACTTGCCCTATTTTCTCGCAGTTGGTCATTGGTTTTTTACGGAGTTGGATAATGCTCCACATCAACTCCCGCATAGATATTGCGCTTATTTCTGACTTTTTGATGAAGCTCATGAAGCTGCCGCTACACTACTTTGATACCAAGATGACGGGCGACATCATGCAGCGCATAGGTGATCATGCCCGTATTAAGTCTTTTTTGATAGGAAATACGGTGAACATCCTTTTTTCTGTTGTAAATTTCTTTATTTTCACCGGCATCTTAGGTTACTATCATCCTCTTATTCTTGTTATTTTTCCTGGTGGCAATTCCCTTCATGTGGTTTGGATCCTGTCTTTTATGCGCTTCCGTCGTGAACTCGACATCAAGCGTTTCAATCAATCTGCTGGAGAACAGAGTAAAATCATCCAGCTTATTCAAGGTATGCAGGAAATAAAACTCAATAACTGTGAGCGACAGAAACGCTGGGAGTGGGAGCACATTCAAGTCAAACTATTTAGGATTAACGTGCGTGGGCTTTCTTTGGGCCAAATCCAACAAGCTGGTTCTTCATTTTTTACGCAAACCACTGGCATTATTGTCAGTTTTATTGCCGCTAAGGCAGTAGTGGATGATCAGATGACTCTCGGTATGATGATGTCGCTCACCTATATCATCGGTCAAGTGGCAGCCCCCATAAGCGAATTTATAGGTTTTGCCCAGTCTTTTCAGGATGCGAAGATTAGCCTTGAACGACTAAATGAAATACATAATCAGGTTGATGAGGAGCAAAACATTGAAACCAAACTATCATGTCTGCCCGTCAATCGCGACATTTACCTCAAAGATGTTACTTTCAGTTATAGTGGTGCAGACCGTGATTATGCTCTTGATGGCGTAAATCTAACCATACCGGCTAATAAAGTAACAGCAATCGTTGGTGCAAGCGGGAGTGGTAAAACTACTATCGTAAAACTTTTACAAGGATTTTATGAACCTATTCGCGGACAGATCACTATCGGGAATAATCCTCTCTCACTTATCAATCCTCATCTATGGCGAAGTAAAGCTGGCAGTGTCATGCAAGAAAGTTTCATCTTTTCCGACACTATCGCCCGGAATATCGCCATCGCGACAGACGAAATAGATATTGACCGCCTACCTCACGCCGTTGAAGTGGCTAATATTGGGGACTATATCAATTCTCTTCCATTAGGCTATAGTACAAAGATAGGTATGGAAGGCAATGGACTGAGTGCCGGACAGCGACAGCGTATTCTCATAGCCCGCGCTGTCTACAAAAACCCAGAATATTTCTTTTTTGACGAAGCTACCAATTCGCTTGATGCCAACAATGAAAGCATAATAATGAATAATCTTCAAACCTTTTATAAAGGTAAAACTGTACTTGTCGTCGCTCATCGTCTAAGTACGGTTCGTCATGCAGATAAAATTATCGTGCTTGACCATGGTAAAGTAATCGAAGAAGGTACGCACGAAGAACTAACTGCTCGTCGTGGTGCTTATTACACTCTTGTTAAGAACCAGCTTGAACTCGGCCAATAATATAAGAAAATGGAAGAAGAAAAGAAGATTTTTATAGACAAAGGACTTTATTTACGCAGTGAAGAAGTCAATGAAGTTATGGGCAATGTACCACACCGTGTATTTAGAATTGGGACATTTATTTTCATCTGCATAGTAGCATTGTTAGTCGCCATAGGCTATACGTTACAAGTTCCAAACTATATAGAAGTCCCATATATTGTATCTGGAAATACATCAGCGATTGGCATTGTTTCAAAAAATGCTGGTATAGTTATGTTCAGATACAATCAGCCACATAATATAAATGAGGGAGATACCATTGCAACTGTCATGAATGGTAATGATAGCGTTTATTCTATTTCTCCAATAAGAGGAATTGTAGAAAATAATTTCCTGTATACGACTGGCGACAATATAGTAAGGGGTGATACATTGGCACGCGTTATTTCCTGTGAACTTCCTAATTATAGGTTAATACTTAAAATATCGAGAAATATTAAATCTGAGATTTTATGTGGTATGAAAATCAAGATTATCACGAAGGAAACGATGACAGAGAACGCTGTCGGTTATATAAAAAAGATTTCCGTGATTCCGGATGAAGCTAATTGTTATAATGCTGTTGTGGAAATGCCAATTAATATTATACAAAATCTTCCAAGATTTGGAAAAGCAAGAGTCTTATATAAACAAGAGAATGTATTCACGAAAATTTTTGCGCATAGGAATAAAAGTGCTTTTGAATAAAGACATTTGTTTATCGCATAAAAGATTATTTATTAGGGTGTTCAGTTTGATGTTCCGAAAAACAGAGGCTAAAATCACCCGTCAGGTTATTAATATAACGCTCTGATATTTAATATCTTAAGTAGGGCTATTCAGAAAATAGCCCTATTTATAAAGGGTTTAAGACGGAAAAAGTTGCGTTTCGGCGTTTTACCAGACAGTTCCCTTTGCCAGAATGGCAAACAAGTTGAGATAATAACAAAAGAGCGTCAGTTACCACATTCACCTTGAATAATGAAAAAGTTTATTGTAATCATCGAAAACAAGAATTACAGAACAAAGTCGCATACCTCCATAAACGCTTGCAACGTATGGAATCGGAACTGGCAAATTGTGGATAAACAGATGATATTTGAACTTTGTTATATAGAAGCAATAATATAAAATAATTTTGGACACCTACTTATCACATGTAACAACTGCTTGCTTTGGCTTTCGCGCTACTGCTTATTCGAACGTTATCGTCTCTAAATCATCTGGTACGAAAACCGCCCCATCATAAGCTGCTTTTGCCTCTTCTACATACTTTTGCTTACGCACTGCAAGCGATTTATCTTCTGTGTGATAAAGCAACAGATTCTTTACATGCAATTCGCTTGCCAGTTTGGCAGCGTCAAGCACTGTACTGTGATGCTTTTCATACGGGTGGAATATATCACGATCCGCATATAAACAAAATGCCTCACACAACAGCAAGTCTGCACCGGAAACATCTTGCCGATTAGCTTCGTTATAAGGCTCATCACCTAAACAAGCAATAACCTGGCCTTCACGCATATTGAGACGAAAGCCGAATTGCTTTTCCTTTGTTGAGCGAATATCAAAACATTTCAACTGCCAACTTTCAATTGAGACTGTATCACCATCACTTACCTCATGCAACAGCACACGATCATCTAAAAGTTTTGTGAGTTTCTGAGGAAGTGTATGCACACAAATCCAGCGCAACACACCAAGTACCTTATCATGCCCCCAAATATGCAGAACACCATTGTACTTATCTTGACGCATTAACTGCATAACAAGACGGACCACCCACACAGCCCCCAACACATGATCGGTGTGAGCATGAGTTAAAAACAAGTTATGTATGTCAGACAAAGATACATTTACCTTGTTGAGTTGCTGCAATACACCATTTCCCCCACCTGCATCAACCATCAACAGGGTTCGTTCTGAACGTATAATAAAACAAGTATTAAAACAATTCGTGACGGTAGCATACCCCGTACCAAGCATCGTTATTTGATACATATTATATGTGTTATTTTGATTGTCATTCAAGTCTAAAACCATGGCGAAGAAGCGTTGTGGTTGAAACATCGTTACTAAAAATAGAATACACGCCCTTCTTACATTCAGGATATTCAGCAGTATAATCATAAACGGCTCTCCACTCATCACCCTCAGTACGAGCCATGCCGCCCCACCCTTTGAAAGAGCAGCCTACGAGCGGTTGACCAGTTCGCTTAGCCTCCTCCACCTTTGAAAGTAAATAAGCAAAATAAGCATTTCGCGCATCTGTGCGCGATGAGGGGCGTACAAAGAAAGCATCCCGAGGATAACAGGCATCTGCTAACCAATAAACCTTGCCATAGTTCAAGCTCAACCTGTTAAATACCTCTATTCTGTCATCAGTACGTAGATACACATTCCCAAGATTATCAAACAAGTTACCATTCCTTACGCCACAGGTTATGACGGGATTGGCAACTGCCTCTATCACATCTGCGTCCTGCGCTTGTACGCAAGTCTCAAAAAGTGGTTCATTATCCTGCGTACCAAGTGGCATATAAGAAATGGAAACAAGATGATTCTTGTCAAGCGTCTTCAAATAAGAAGCCAATTCAGATTCCACAGCCACAAATCTGTATAGGCTGTCGGCATTTTGCGTCATTAACGCATCACACACTCGCCATGCCAATATGGTACTGTCATTTGAGTATAAATTACCCGAGAGCGAACTTTTACGTTTAAGCAAATGGACGGCAAATTGCTTATACTTTTCAACATACTGCTCGCCAAACTGCATTTCCCGATCTAACGAAATAACAGCCCTCATCTTACGTTTTTGCAATTCACATAAAACAAAGTCCAAACCTCGAAGCAATTTTTCGTTCGCTATCTGAGTGTGCAATACTCCATACGACGGGCGCAAACTATCTACCGACTCTGGTAAGGATACACTTGCGCCAGCCAATATGCTAACAGTATTCACCCCTAACGTCTGAAGTGAATCAAGTTCTGTTATCAAACGAGTCCTTTGTCTTTTACCTTCACTTGCCAATAATGGCGCATACCACATTGACACGCCTTTGCACACGAATACCGAACCATCTGAGTTGTGCAAACTACTATTGTCTGCATATACAAAAGGCTGCTGCGCCTTTGCCTGACTTTGTACAAAAAGGAGCACAACAGCAAAAATGCAACGATATAGCTGAAGCCTGATCATAGTCTTACTTTCATTGCGCGATCCATTTCACGGCGGTCTTGTTTCTCCTTCAACGTATTGCGCTTGTCATACTCTTTTTTACCACGACAAAGACCTATTACAACCTTTGCAAGTCCTTTTTCATTGATAAACATGCGCAATGGCACTATTGTAAAACCAGGAGATTTCGTGTCATCTTGCAAAGATCTAATCTCCTTGCGATTTAGCAAAAGTTTCCGGTCACGACGCGTTGAATGATTGTTGTACGAACCAAAATCATATTCTGCAATGTAAGCATTCTTCATCCACATTTCACCACGATTTATATAACAAAATGTGTCAACCAAACTGGCTTTTCCCGCACGAATGCTCTTTATTTCGGTACCTGTTAGTACAACACCTGCTGTATATTTGTCAATAACCAAATAGTCATGTTCCGCGCGCTTATTCTTTATGTTTATACGCGAAGTAGGTAATATTTTACTCTTGCCCATATTTTCTTATTGTTCTATTTCAACAAAATCATTTATATGCTCGTCCACATAATGAGCCACAGCTGCAGTTATATCCTCCTCAGCCTCTACAAATTCATCGTCGAGGTCGTCAAACATGGGATATTGTTCAAACATTGCCATAAATTCCTCGTCGGTTCGTTCACGAGTCAATTCTTCTTTGTGAGCATCATAGGCTTTCTTTGCCTTATACAACAATTTTGAAAACTCGTGCAATCCCCAAAGCCGCATGGCCTTGGCAAAGGGATTATCAAAATAGAATGGTCCATAACCATTATATATCAGTTGTACGAAACCTCCGTCCATCAATTCATCGCGAAGTATCAAATACCCCCACAAAGTAATTTGATCAGCCGAGAGATGCTGCATACTTTCAGCATTTAGTTCCTCACCAACCTGGCTCTTAAAAGCAGATAGCACTGCATCAAGGAATGCATCAACGCCATTGCGAGCACCGTCTTGTAACACAGAGTCTTTTATATTAATATTCATATATTTAGTGTTTATCTATTGAATAATTAGTTTAATGCAACAGTTTACCTTCGCATTTCCTCTACCAACGTTTTCATGCCTTTAATCTTCTCACAGCCAACTCTTCGGAGCATGTCTTTCAACTTTGACCGAAGCACTGCTGCATAAGCATAATGCGGCCCAACATCTATACGGCCAATTTCGTCAGAACGCAGGCCACCCTTTTTGCACAAAAAGCCTAACACATCGCCCTTACTCAGCTTATCGCGCTTGCCACGCCCTATGTATATCGTTGCATATATCGGGGCTACTGGCTGAACCATAGACACACCATTCAAATCAAGTGTCTTATATTCCGTAACAAAATCAGGCAAAGTTTCTGTCGGGCCAAGTAACAAACAAACTGAACCCTCTGACTTCCAACGCGCCGTACGTCCATTTCGATGCGTATAATCCTCAGCCTTCTGTGGCAAATGATAATGCACGACCACTCGCACCTCAGGAATATCCAATCCACGAGCAGCCAAATCCGTGCTTACCAACACGTTAGCTGCCCCACAACGGAACTTATATAATGCTCTTTCACGATATTCCTGTTCCATTCCGCCATGATACATTTCGACAGCGAACCCTTGCTGCCTCAGCCATAGCCCTACGCGCTCTACGCTCTCTCTGTACGATACGAACACAATGGCTGGCGCACCAGCAATGTGTGTTAGCAATTTGGCCAAGGTGTCCAACTTATCCTTTTGAGGCGAATTCACCACATTTACCTCCACACGATCCTGCAAACTGGCATTCTCCGCCAAAAAGTCTATTTTACTATACGTCGGAAAAAGTTTGCCCATGAATGCCGGTATTTCTTCTGCATCAGTTGCCGACATAAGCCAAGCACTGCTTACATTAGAGAAATACTTTAACACGCGCGACATTTCATCTTGAAACCCAAGTTCAAGACATTTATCAAACTCATCTATAACAAGAAATCGCACACCGAATACATTCAAGTTATCCTTACCCAAATGGTCATTCAATCTTCCTGGCGTTGCAAAGACAAGTTGTGGCTTTATTTCTCTAATTTTACGATGCTCCTCCATCGCAGGTCGTCCACCATAAAGAGCTAAACAACGTGCCCCGGTTTTCATTTGTCTGAACACGTCTTCGCTTTGCTGTGCCAATTCACGTGTAGGCACTATAACGACTGCCTGCAACACATCAAGCTGTACATTTATTTTCTCAACCAAGGGCAATAAGTAAGCCAGGGTTTTACCCGTACCAGTTGGCGAAAGCAACACGACACCCCCTGCCTTTTTTCCAGCGCACTCCATACGCTGCTGCATGGAAGTTAGAGTATCAAAGCCTAAATTGGCAAGTATTTGTTCTTTGTCTATCATTAAAGTAGGTGTTCAAAATTATTTCAAACAATCAGTAGGTGTCATTTTCACATTGAAAGTACGTTCTCGGGGCACATCTGCCTCCTTCGTTCTCAGTCACATAGCCCGCTATGCCCCCCTTCGGTTCCCCCGTTATCGGGGGACAGAAACCTTCGCCCGAAGAAAACATCTGCGTCCCGATAACGCACTTTCAATGTAAAAATAATTTTGAGCACCTACTTTTTTTTTGCGTACAAAGTTAGCACAAAAGGAGAGGTCGTGCAAAACGAATAAGTGTTATTTTCGTACATCACGCCATAAACGCACAGACTTGGGGAGGCAAAACAATACACATTGCCTCACTTGCTGCACCAACAACCTATCCCCGTCCAAATTCTTGAAATTGAAACACTTACAAACAAATAAGCCAAACATTTACACACCGCACATAGCAACGTCCACCCTTATAGACAAACGAATGTTTAATAATTTCGTTACGAAAGTTTGGGCAATCCAAATCTTTTCCACAAATTTGCAAAGTAAATAACGCATTTAGCAACATAATCGTTCATTATCATGGAAAATACAGCAAAGTCTCTTAGCGGACTCAAAAAAGAAGATTTCCAGAAAGTTATACAAGGGAAACAAACAGACCTCTACTTCTTACGCAATTCCAGCGGCATGGAAGTAGCTGTAACAAACTATGGAGGTTCCCTCGTGGCCATCATGGTGCCCGACCGCAATGGCAACTATGCCAACGTCATTCAAGGACACGATAACATTGACGACTGCATCAACTCTCCAGAACCATTCCTTAGCACACTTGTTGGACGCTATGGCAATCGTATCTGCCACGGAAAGTTCACACTTAATGGCAAAGAATATAGCCTTGCTGTGAATAATGGTCCTAACCACTTGCATGGTGGTCCCACCGGTTTCCACGCTCGCGTGTGGGATGCAGAGCAAGTAAACGATCATACATTGGTGCTTCGCTATGTTTCAGCCTACTATGAAGAAGGCTTCCCTGGCGAACTTTCTATGACTGTAATGTACTCGCTCAGCGAAGACAACGAGTTGAAAATCGATTATAAGGGTACAACCAATAAGAAGACTATCGTGAACATGACCAGTCACGGTTTCTTCTCACTCGCCGGCATTGGCAACCCCACTCCTACTTGCGAGGACGTGATTTGCCAAATCAATGCCGACTTTTATGTGCCCATCGACGAAAACAGCATCCCCACAGGCGAAATTCGCAGCGTAAAGGGCACACCATTCGACTTTACAACCCCACACCGTGTGGGGGATCATCTGACAGATTTCAGCGACGAACAAATAAAGAACGGCACAGGTTACGACCACTGCTTTGTACTGAACAAGCACGAACCTGGCGAACTCACTTTCGCAGCTAAAATCGTAGAGCCTAAGAGCGGACGTTCTATGGAGGTTTATACCACTGAACCGGGTGTACAGTTCTACTCAGACAACTGGGCTGATGGCTACAAGGGTCAGCATGGCGCTACCTTCGGCAAGCACTCTGCACTTTGCTTCGAGGCACAGCACTTCCCCGATAGTCCTAATCGTGCCTACTTCCCTCCCGTGGTGCTTAAGCCCGGACAGGTTTACACGCAAAAAACCATCTACAAGTTTGGCGTAGAAAACTAAACATAAATCATCAAAGTTTACGGACATGCGTCAGGCGCAAGTTCGTAAACTTTAGTACTGAAGAATAATACAAATCAATTCATCTAATAATCTAATTTATCTTTCTCACAAACAAAAATGAGTAATCAAAAGAAACAATGGGGAGCCATCATCATCATGATTGCACTCTTCGCCATGATTGCCTTCGTGACAAACCTTTGTACACCTATGGCAACCATTATTAAGAACCAAGGCGAAATCTCAAACGTATTGGCACAGATTGGTAACTACGGCAACTTCGTAGCTTACTTAGTAATGGGTATCCCCGCAGGTATGCTTATCGCAAAGTTTGGCTACAAGAAGACAGCCCTTATCGGTTTGGCTATCGGTATCTTGGGTATCGCTATTCAGTGGTATAGCGGTCAGATTGAGAATCCAAAAGAGAACTTAGGTCTCGTATTTGGCGTTTACCTCGTTGGTGCTTTCATCGCAGGTTTCTGTATGTGTATCTTGAACTGCGTTGTTAACCCTATGCTTAACATTCTTGGTGGTGGTGGTAACGCTGGCAACCAGTTAATCCAGACTGGTGGTGTATTCAACTCTACTGCTGCGGTTTGCTGCTACATCTTAATGGGTGCCCTTATCAGCGATGCAACAAAGGCTAAGATCTCTGACGCTACTCCTGCCCTCATGATTGCACTTGGCATCTTCGTCTTGGCTTTCATCATCATTGCCATGACTAAGATTGAAGAACCCGAACAAGCTCCCGTAGAAGTTAGCTTGATTAAGGGTGCTATGAGCCACCGTCACTTTGCTCTTGGTGCTTTGGCCATCTTCCTTTACATGGGCATCGAAGTAGGTGTGCCTAACTTCGTTCAGCAGTACTTGACTAATGAAATGATGATTCCTGCCGGCACAGTTGGTATGCTCGTAGCCGTATATTGGTTTATGATGCTTATCGGTCGTTTCGTAGGTGCCTCTATCGGTGGCAAAGTGAGCAGCCGTACTATGATTACCACTGTTTCAATCGCCACACTCGTACTCGTACTCTTCGGTATGTTTGCTCCAACTGACGTACTCGTAGCATTCCCTGGTGTTGACTGGGGTAGCCTCACTGTTGTATGGCAAGATGTACCCGTAGGTATCTTTGCCTTCTTGCTCGTAGGTCTTTGCACCTCAGTAATGTGGGGCGGTATCTTCAACATGGCTGTTGAAGGTCTTGGCAAATACACCGCTATCGCTTCTGGTATCTTTATGACCATGGTATTCGGCTGCGCTGTGATGATGTTCATCCAAGCTTCTGTAGCTGACGCTGTAGGTTATATCCAGAGCTATTGGGTAGTTGTATTCTGCGCTGCTTACCTCCTCTTCTATGCATTGGTTGGTAGCCGCGTATCAAAGCGTGAAGAATAAATAAGTCATTGAGAAGTTTAGAAGCAATCATTTAATGCTTCTAAACTTTTCTATTCCATCTAACAATATAAAATCCTTACTCCCATGAAACTAACAGTAGATGACGTAAGAAGCCGTTTCGTTGAACACTTCGACGGCACAACAGGTTCAGTATATGCTTCACCCGGTCGTATCAACTTGATTGGTGAACACACCGACTACAATGGTGGCTTCGTATTCCCCGGCGCTGTAACTCAGGGCGTTATTGCTGAAATCAAACCCAACGGCACCCGCAAGGTACGCGCCTACTCTATCGACTTGAAAGATTACGTAGAGTTCAGCCTTGACGACGAGAAGGGTCCTTCAGCTACTCACTTCCGCTTCATCTTTGGCGTATGCCGCGAAATGATGAAGCTTGGTGTACCCGTTGAAGGTTTCAACACTGCTTTTGCTGGTGATGTACCCCTCGGTGCCGGCATGTCTTCTTCAGCTGCATTGGAGAGCACTTATGCTTTTGCATTGAACGATCTCTTCGCTGACAACAAGATTGACAAGTTTACCCTCGCCAAAGTCGGTCAAGCTACAGAGCACAACTACATCGGCTGCAACTGCGGCATCATGGACCAATTCGCCTCAGTATTTGGCAAGGCTGGCAGCTTGATGCGTTTGGACTGCCGTTCACTCGAGTTCAAGTACTTCCCGTTCGACCCCAAGGGCTACAAACTTGTATTGCTCAACTCACAGGTTAAGCACGAATTGGCATCTTCAGCCTACAACGACCGCCGCAAGAGCTGCGAAAACGTGGTAGCTGCCATGAAGAAGCACTGGCCGAATGTGGATAGCCTGCGCGACGCAACCTACGACATGCTTGACGAAGTTCGCCCAGAAGTTAGCGAAGAAGACGCACTCCGTGCCAAATATGTAATTGGCGAGAAGTACCGCGTGCTCGAAGTTTGCGTAGCACTTGAAGAAGGCGACTACGAAGAAGTTGGTAAGAAGATGTACGAGACACACTATGGTCTGAGCAAGGAATATGAAGTTTCATGCCCCGAACTTGACTTCTTGAACGATGTTGCTCATAGCTGCGGCGTTACAGGTTCACGCATCATGGGTGGTGGCTTTGGTGGTTGCACAATCAACCTCGTAAGCGACGACCTCTATGCTAACTTTATCGAAACTGCCAAGAAGGCATATAAGGAGAAATTTGGCAAAGAACCTATCGTTATCGATGTTGTAATCGGTGACGGCTCACGCAAACTCTGCTAATTAAAACATATCAGGCAGCCTATTATTGGCGTCCTCTTATAGATTTTCCGCCCGAAGCCCTTACACATAAGGCTTCGGGCTTTCTTTTACAGTGCATATCAACCATTGTTGTCTAACAATAGCCAATCTCTTGCCCCCTAATAATACCCTTATCGGAATGCAAAGATGACCACACGGATTTGACGTTTTTCCTTCCTTTCTGAAAAAAATACGCTTAAAATGCATTTTTTTCTTGGTTTAGTTTGGTAGTTTCAAAAAATGTCGTACCTTTGCATCGCGTTTGAGAGATAACGCTAAAACAAATAACAAAAAAGGAAGTTTGGGTGAGTGGCTGAAACCACCAGTTTGCTAAACTGACGTACGGGTTTAACCGTACCGGGGGTTCGAATCCCCCAGCTTCCGCACCATGGCGCTTTCATCTAATGGTTAGGATACATGCCTCTCACGCATGGTATACGGGTTCGATTCCCGTAGGCGCTACAATGAAGACCGCTAGTCACAACGATTAGCGGTCTTTTTGTTCACCATATATTTTTGTACACCCCATGCAACTACCCGATAACATCAAGAAACCGCGCGAAAGGGCAAAGGCCAAACTGCAATTAGACGCAAACGAATCGCCGTTCAACAAGCCACTCAACCGCTACCCCAGCACCAAGGCTCTGCAAACTTTAATGACCAACTGGGGCAAACATGAGCATATACCCGAAAGATGCATATTCATGTGTAACGGAATCGAAGAGGCATGCGACCTGCTCATTCGTACATTTACCGTACCCAACCGCGACAGCATCATTGCCGCAGAACCGACAAGGCATTATTACAAAAGGCGCGCACAGATCAATCGCATAGAATACCGCGAAGCCAACTTGCGCGCAGAAAATTTTGAACTCGATGCAAACGACATCGTCAATGCCATTAGCGACACGACACAAATGATATTTTTGTGCTCGCCTAATTCACCAACAGGAAACCTGCTTGACGCAGGAGAAATAGAAAGTATTGTTCAAATATTCGACGGCATAGTTGTGGTCGACGAATCATACATCGATTTTGTTCCTCAGGCCACAGTCATCGGTTTGCTCAACAAGTATAAGAACCTTGTTGTACTACGGTCTTTTTCGCACGCATGGGCCCTTGCCGGACTGAACCTATCAGCCATTATTGCGCACCCCGACATTATCTGTAACATAGCAAAGATTGCACTCTCCCACCCCATCAACACCATAACAATCAATGCCGCGCTTGAAATGATAAAGAACAGACTTGACATAGACAAGTGGACAAGGCAAATCATAGACGAACGCACAAAGGTGGAAATTGCACTCAAGGACATTCCCGAATGCGAACACATCTATCACTCCGATGCCAACTTTCTACTTGTAAAATTCTCTAACAGCGCATCAATTTACAAAGATCTACTCAAAAACGGCATTGCCGTACACCCCGTAATGGGGTGTTTGCGTCTGACTATCGGGCTACCGCAAGACAACTCTGCATTGCTCGGAGCGCTCCGACGCCGAAACAGCAGCATCAAATAGCGGAATGTCATATTTTGCGTCTAAGAGCATATTCCGTACCGCTCCGACTCGGTTTTTTCCATGCCGAACAAAGGGGGCAAAACGCCGTAAAGCGCATTAAAATAGCCTTTACGGCGTTTTTGCTTTCGAAAACGCCGTTTTTCAAAGAGCTTTTCCACGCCATTACAAAAGAAAATCTTAATTTTGCTCTTAGAATATATATACTACACATTCAATGATAACAGACGACGATAGAATTATCAAGGTCAATATTGAGGAAGAAATGAAATCCTCATATATCGACTACTCCATGTCAGTAATCGTATCGCGTGCATTGCCCGATGTGCGCGATGGATTTAAGCCTGTCCATCGACGCATATTATACGACATGATGGAACTTGGCATCACTCACGACAAGCCCACACGTAAATCGGCGCGTGTTGTGGGTGACGTACTCGGTAAGTACCACCCACACGGCGACAGTTCTGTTTACGGTGCGCTTGTACGTTTGGCACAACCTTGGAACATGCGTTACACGCTGGTTGAAGGCCAAGGCAACTTTGGTTCGATGGACGGTGACTCTGCAGCCGCCATGCGTTATACCGAAGCACGCCTGTCACCTGTTGGCGAAGCCATGATGCAAGACATCGAAAAAGAGACGGTGGACATGGATCGCAACTTTGATAATACACGCGATGAGCCAAGCGTTATGCCGACACGCATTCCCAACTTTCTGGTAAATGGTGCGAGCGGCATCGCCGTTGGTATGGCTACCAACGTGCCGACACACAATTTGCGCGAGGTTATTGATGGTTGCGTGGCTTATATTGACAATCCCGACATCACAATCGACGAATTGATGCACTACATCAAGGCCCCCGACTTTCCTACCGGTGGCTATATCATGGGCATGCAAGGCGTGCGCAGTGCTTACGAAACTGGACGTGGCCGCATCATCATGCGTGCTAAAACCGATATCGAGAGCGGACCGCAGCACGACACGATTGTTGTTTCGGAACTTCCATACGGACTTAACAAGGAAGAACTTGTAAAGTTCATCGGCCAACTTGCAGCAGACAAACGTATTGAGGGCATCTCAAACGTAAACGACGAGAGCGACAAGGATGGTATGCGCATTGTTATTGACGTTAAACGCGACTTCAATGCAAACGTGGTGCTCAATAAATTGTTTAAGATGACAGCACTGCAAACATCGTTTGCAGTGAACTGCATCGCATTGGTTCACGACCACGCACATAGAGCCGGCCGTCCGCAATTACTCACGCTCAAGGATTGCATAAAGCACTTTATTGAGCACCGTCACGACGTGGTAATACGCCGTACACAATATGACTTGCGCAAAGCTCAAGAACGTGCCCATATACTTGAAGGACTTATCATTGCCTCTGACAACATCGATGAAGTTGTACGACTCATACGTGCATCGAAAACACCGCAAGCTGCCATCGAAGCCCTCAAGGAACGCTTTGGTCTTGACGATGTGCAAGCTAAAGCCATCGTTGACATGCGTCTGGCACAGCTTACTAATATTCAGCAGGAGAAACTGCACGAAGAGTATGAGGAAATCGAGCGTCGCATCGCATACTACGAACAAATTCTTAGCGATGACGAACTCTGCCGCAAGGTGATGAAGGACGAGCTCATCGAAGTTAAAGAAAAGTACGGTGATGACAGACGCACCGAGATTTGCCTGTCATCTACAGAGTTCAACCCCGAGGACTTCTATGCTGACGACGAAGTCGTTATCACCATCTCGCATTTGGGCTATATCAAGCGCACACCTCTCAATGAGTTCCGTGCACAAGGCCGTGGCGGCGTAGGCTCAAAAGGCGGTAGCACACGCGATTCTGACTTTATCGAGTACATCTACCATGCAACCATGCACAACACCATGTTGTTCTTTACAGCCAAGGGACGCTGCTATTGGCTCAAAGTGTATGAATTGCCCGAAGGTGCTAAAAACGCAAAGGGACGCGCTATTCAAAACATGCTGAACATCGATCCCGATGACAGTATCAATGCTTGTTTGCACATTCGCAAGTTAGGCGATGCAGACTTCTGCCAAAGCCATTTCGTAATGTTCTGCACCAAGCAAGGCATTATAAAGAAAACTTGCTTGAGCGAATATTCACGCCCACGCGCCAACGGTGTAAACGCCATCAATATTCGCGAAGACGACAAGGTTGTCAGCGTTGTGCTGACTAACGGCTCTGACGAGATTATCATTGCCAACCGCAATGGCAGAGCTATCCGTTTCAACGAGAATACTGTACGCGCCATGGGCCGAACTGCTACTGGTGTGCGCGGTATGCGTCTGGACGATGCCGACCCGACAGACGAGGTAATTGGCATGATTTGCATCAACGATCCCGAAAAGGAAACGGTTCTTGTTGTCAGCGAGAAGGGCAAGGGCAAACGTTCTGCTGTTGAAGACTACCGTGTAACAAACCGCGGTGGAAAGGGTGTCAAGACTCTTAACATTACGGAAGAGACTGGCAAGGTTGTTGCTATTAAAGCCGTAACTGAAGAAGAAGACCTCATGATTATCAACAAGAGCGGCATTACCATACGCCTGCGTATGGACGAGATAAGCGTTCAGGGACGCGCCACACAAGGTAACAAACTCATCGACCTCAAGAAACGCAACGACGTAATATCAAGCGTATGCCTTGTACCCGCCGATGACGAAGAAGAAGCCTTGGAACAAGACTCTGAAAATACCGATGGTTCTGCAGACGAAAATGTTGACGACATGACAACCACCGCCAACAACTCTGACGAAGAAGCATCAACTAATGAGGAATAAGTATAAAAGCGTCAGGCAATGATTATGCAACAAGTGCAAACTGCCCCTGTTGCATAGTTATAACCCGCTACAATACAACAACAATTCACTAAATCAATAACAACAATGAAGAAGTTAATTCTATGTCTGGCGGTTCTTTTTGGAGGCATAGGAACTGCCATGGGACAAACAGCCAATCCTGGCTCTTGGAAGGCATACGACAAAATCAACAAAGCGAATGCCTTGATAAACAAGCACACGTCTGAGGATTTTGAACAAGCCCAGATACTTTACAAGGAGGCTGAACAGATCATCAACAACGACATTGAAGAGGCCAAAGCAAAAGGCAAAAACAGCAATTTGGCACTCCTTTACACTCAGAATGCCGAATTGCAAGTTAAGCTGCTTGACCCCGAATGGAAAAAAGCCGCAGGTGGCATTCCTTTTGACACGTTGAAGTTCTGCAATGGCATTGACAACATTATCAACTTGTACAATACCGCTGCTGAATACAACCAAAAAGCAGATGCCAAAGGACGCGTTAAGCCCAACCCTATTGTAACGGCTAAAACACGTTACGGCATTGAAAAGCAAATGCTCACGATGTATAGCGCATGCGGACTTTTCATGAACAATATGCATAAGTACAAGGAGAGTGCCGAGTACTTCTACAAATTTGTTCAACTGCCTAAGATTTCGCCTGTATTCACTGCGGCCGAAAAAGACTCTGTGTACAAAGCACACGAGAAGGACTACAACGCCTCATTGGTGAACATTGCCAACCTTAGCTACAAAGGCAAAGATTGGAATCAAGCTGTAAAATATTGTAACGAAGCGCTCAGTCAGGTAACGGACTCTGTCAGCCTGCACGACCTCTACTTTATCAAATTGGCAGCTCTTCAGGAACAAAAGGACACTGCAAATTGGGCTAAGACCTTATACGAAGCCAGTCAGCGTACAGGACAGGAGGTTTTCTTCTTGCAGTTGATGCAATACTATATCAACAGCAACAAAACTGCTGAAGCTGAAGCTTTTGCACAAAAGGTTGTGGCCGATGAGCCTAACAGCAAGACGTCATGGTACATGAAAGGCTACGTAGAACTTTACCTTGGCAAGAACTATGCTACAGCACGTCAGTCTTTTGAAAAGGCATTGTCTATTGACCCTGATTATGCCAACGCACTCTACCTCGTATCGGTAACTTATACCGACGAAATCATTTCGAAGGTAAATTCTGGCAAGTATCAGTATATTGGTAAGAACCGCAACATTACAGGACGTGGCCAAGGTGCTGCTGCCGAAGCTGCATACAAAAAGCAGAAAGCTATTTACGACAAAGAGCTGAACGAGGTTAAGTCATACTACAAAAAGGCTCAGACTTACTTGGAACACATGCGCGACGTTGCTCCCGACATGGTGAACAAGTGGGCCCCCGCCTTGCAGACAGTATACACCAACCTTGGCATGAAGGACCAGGCTAAGCAAATGGACGCCGCACTCGATGCCTACAACCAGAGCCGCTCTTCAAAATAAAAAATGAGCAACGAGACTAAGGATTATCCCCTATAATTGATTAAGGATTATCCCCTATAATTGATATTGAGGTTATGAATGCCACATGGCGTATTCATAACCTCAATTAAGAAAATGCGCATACGATTTCTCTTGAATATCAGTTCTAATATGAAACAGTTTCTTTTGTTACTTATAATGCTCTTTAGCTTGTCATGTACAGCACAAAAAGCATTTAAGCCTGTCAAGACTGCCTTGAAAGACAAAAAATACAACGAGGCCATCACACAAATAGAGAAGCTACGGACTGACTCCACCTTCAAAAACAACACAAAACTCTGCTTGTATGCCATTGAAGCTTATCGTGGACTTAACGACGCAGAGAACACTAAAATTTATCTGAAAAAGAACTACGACACTTTGGTTTTCTTCTCAACGACCCGGGAACTGATTGCCACATCACTACAACTGGACTCGATAGAGAATGCCCTACAGCATGAAACTGGAGCCAAACCTAAACAAAAGCACTTGGTGTGCAGCGTGCTCAATCAATATTATCCTAACATAAACGCTGCTGCACGCTTTTACTATAGCAAGAAGGATTACAACAACGCTATGAGGTTTCTGAGAATTTCGATTGACCTACCTCACAGCGAAATTGGTACATTAGCTAAACTACCCGTCAAAGTTGACACTACAAACAGCGTGCTTTACCTCATTAGCGCATATAATGCTAAAAAATATGACGAGGTGCATCGCTACCAAAACACAGCCTTGCAAGCCAAAAGCACACGACACATTGTGCTACGATACCTTGCACTCAACGCTGAAGCCGAAAACGATACAACAAGCTACCACCGTTTTTTATATGAAGGCTGGAAAGCATACCCTTCAGATACCTTCTTTTTTACCCGGTTGGCCGATTATTACAACAAGCATAAGCACTACAACCAAACACTCAACATAGCACAAGAGCAACTGCAATCTAAGTCGCTGTATAACGCAGCCTACCTGGCCCGTTGCGCAGCCTACTACGAGATACAAAACTACGACAGTTGCATTGTTAATGCAAAGAATTTGATTGCCGTAGACTCTACAAACGTAGAAGCGCATTACTACATCGGTGCATCATACATTCAAAAGGTTGAACAGGTTGCCATGCCGCAAAATACATCGACACGCAACTATTATAAAGCACTGGCTCAACGACGCGCTTTATTCGCCAAAGCGGAACCCGAATTGGAACAATTCCGCCGCATGGCACCACAATCACAAAATTTGTGGGCACCCTTGCTCTACAGAGTATATCTTGAGCTCAACCGAGGTGACAAATTTGCCGAAATTGAAAAGTTGCTCAAGAAATTCTGACTAAACCGATTGACACATTACAATATATGAAAAAGTTCATCGCCTCACAATTACTTTCTGACACAGATTGGCAAAAGTTTATCACGTCCAATTATGATTTGCAGCCAGAACATAGTGGTTCCCATGACAAATCTGACGTGACAAGCGCAGCCATGCTGCACGATGCCATCATCGAAGGCATGGATAAAGAAAAAGCTGAGATTTCCGCCATCACAAACAATACTGACGCACCCAACTTTGACAACACGATAGTTGCTTTGACACAAAGCGGTGGCATGCTTGAACGTGCTACCACCACAATGTACAACTTGCTGAGCGCAGAGACCAACGACGAACTTGACGAACTTGCCAACGAAATGGCGCAAAAACTCTCTGACCATGAAAATGACATCATGCTCAACGAGCAACTTTTTACACGTGTCAAAAAGGTCTATGACAATGAACGCGATCAGCTGGACGGTGAAGACCGCAAATTGCTTGACAAAACATACGAAGCGTTTGAACGATCAGGAGCCACACTTAATGACACGCAGAAAGCAACGTTTCGCAACATCACACGTGAGTTGTCTGAATACACACTGAAGTTTTCACAAAATCTGCTGAAGGAAACAAACAACTTCGTTTTGCACATAAAGGACGAGAAAGACCTTGGGGGATTACCCGACATTAACAAGGAAGCCGCCCGATTTGAAGCACAAAGCAGAAAGATGGAAGGCTGGGTATTTACGCTGCATGCTCCAAGTTACGGACCATTTATGATGTATGCCAATAAGCGAAATTTGCGTGAACAAATGTACATGGCATATAACACTCGCTGCACACACGACAATGCGTATAACAATTTTAAGATTGTCGAGCACATAGTCAATTTGCGACGCGAAGTGGCCCAACTTCTTGGCTATAAGAATTATGCAGATTATGCTCTGCGCAGACGTATGGCTCAGAATGCAGAGAATGTTTATGAGCTACTCGACGACCTTATTAACAGTTACTTGCCTAAAGCTAAGGAGGAGGTGGAACAAGTTGCCCAAAAGGCTAAAGAACTTGAAGGTAACGACTTTGTCATGCAACCATGGGATTTCTCATACTACAGTCAGAAACTTAAACACGAACTGTACGACTACGACCCCGACATGTTGCGTCCATACCTCGAACTTTCGCATGTGCAGAAAGGTGTGTTAGCTTTGGCTACAAAGCTGTATGGTATTACGTTTAAGGAGAACAAGCATATACCCGTCTACCACCCAGACGTTATTGCCTACGATGTCTTTGACAAGGACGAGGCCTTTTTGGCCACACTGTTGGTGGACTTTTTCCCAAGGAAAAGCAAAAAAGGGGGTGCTTGGATGACAAACTATCGTGACGAACACTGCGACCTGCCCTGCAATCAGCAAGTGACGGCAAGCAATTCGTACCGACCTGTGGTGAGTGTCACAACTAATTTTACAAAGCCAACTAACGACACCCCCGCCCTGCTCACACTTAACGAACTTGAAACATTCTTGCACGAATTTGGTCATGCCCTGCATGGTATTTTTGCCATGACGCACTATGCGGCACTCAGTGGTACTTCAGTATTCTGGGATTTTGTTGAACTACCTTCACAATTTATGGAGAACTATGCAACAGAACCAGATTTTTTGGGTACATTTGCCTTTCACTATAAGACAGGCGAGCCATTGCCACAAAGCTACATTGACCGTATACGCAAAAGCCGCAACTTCCTTGCAGCTTACTCATGTATGCGCCAAGTTTCATTTGGGCTGCTTGACATGGCCTACTATACACAGACCTCGGCAACAAGCGATGACATAAAATCATTCGAACATGATGCCTGGCATAGAGTACAATTACTACCACAAGTGCCATCGGCATGTATGAGCGTGCAATTCAGCCACATTATGGCCGGAGGCTATGCTGCAGGCTACTACAGCTATAAATGGGCCGAAGTACTTGACGCCGACGCATTCTCCATGTTCAAGGAAAAAGGCATCTTCGACCAAGATACTGCCAACAGTTTCCGGACCAATATACTTTCGAAAGGAGGCACAGAGGATCCGATGACGCTTTATACCAACTTCCGTGGGCAAGAACCGACCATAGATGCCCTACTGCACAGAGATGGTATTAAATAGTAAATGTGCACATACAAGTAAAACAAACTATTGGGCGCATCATTACAGAAGCACCCGACATTAAATAATCCTCCGACTACGGGACATAGAACTCGCCATTAAACAACAAGTTATGACAAAAGCTGAATTACTTGACAGACGCTATTTGCGCATGGCACGCATTTGGGCAGAAAACTCATATTGCACTCGCCGTCAAGTTGGCGCACTTATCGTTAAAGACAAAATGATTATTAGCGATGGCTACAATGGTACGCCATCAGGCTTCCCCAATGTATGTGAAGGAACCGACGGACTTACACTGCCATACGTGTTACACGCCGAAGCTAACGCCATAACAAAGATTGCACGTTCTGGCAACAACTCCGATGGAGCTACGCTCTATGTGACTGATGCGCCTTGTATTGAATGCGCAAAATTGATCATACAAGCAGGTATCAAGCGCGTTGTTTACGCACGAAGCTACCGCCTCACAGATGGCATTGACTTGCTGGCTGATGCAGGAATTGAAATAGATCATATAGCAGACACTGAGACATCACTGCAAGACAAGTGACGAGCACCAAGCACATCAGGCTTTTTACGCCCCATCACATTACAACGAACTACGTAAAATTGCGGCAAACCGAAGCCGGATGTTACTTGTACATCAGACACTTGAAAGCGCCAACATTTCAATACATACCATAAAATCCGCTCACACGCATTATATCATATACAATGATTAAGCATAACAAAAATCGATTTGTTCCACTGTTCATATCACTAGGTGTCATTGTCGGTATTTTGATAGGGAGTTTCTTTGCCAACCATTTCTCTGGCAACAGACTGAGCATTATCAACAACTCAAGCAACAAAATTCTCGATCTTTTTCACCTCATCGACGATCAGTACGTTGATAGTGTCAACATACCCGACTTGGTAGAGAAATCCATGCCACAAATTCTAAAGGAATTGGACCCCCACTCCACTTACATTTCTGCGGCTAAAGTTGAGGAATCCATGCAGGACCTAAAGGGCAGTTTTTCGGGTATTGGCATACAATTCACGCTCTACAAAGATACCATACGCGTGGTTAAGGTCGTAAAGGGCGGCCCGTCAGAAAGCGTTGGCATACAAGCAGGCGACCGTATCATAAACATAGATGGCAAAGCCTACGTGGGCGATACGATCTCAAACGATGGCACAATGCTGCGACTCAAAGGCCCCAAAGGCTCTGTTGCACGCTTAGGTGTGAAACGTGCCGGCCAACCGCGTACTCTAACGTTTAACATCACGCGTGGAGATGTGCCCGTCAAAACAGTAGATGCGGCATATATGGCGGCACCTGGCACCGGATATATCCGTATAACAGGGTTTGGCGACACGACCTATGCCGAATTTATTGCAGCTCTGACAAAACTGCAGACTCAAGGATTTGCAAAACTTATTATTGACCTTCGCGGCAATCCTGGAGGCTATATGGAAACCGCTGTGCAATTAGCCAACGAATTCTTACCCAAGAACTCACTCATTGTATACACAAAGGGACGTAAATCGCCACGAAAGGAATACCGCACCGATGGTCGTGGAGCATACCAGAATCTCCCACTGGTTGTCTTAGTTGATGAAACATCTGCATCTGCCAGCGAGATTTTTGCTGGTGCCATACAAGACAACGACAGAGGTACCATCATCGGGCGTCGATCTTTTGGCAAGGGATTGGTGCAAGTACCCATCGAATTTCCTGACGGTTCCATGCTTCGACTCACAACTGCACGCTATTACACCCCTTCTGGCCGATGCGTACAAAAACCATACAAACCCGGTGACGAAGAGGACTACGAAGCAGACCTATTGCTGAGAGCTGAACATGGAGAGTATTTCTCGGCAGACAGCATACGCAACTCTGGTGAAAAATATAAAACACGACTTGGACGTACGGTGTATGGCGGTGGAGGTATTGTGCCTGATATTTTTGTGCCACGCGACACTACAGGTATAACCTCCTATTTCAAAGAGGCCTATCTCGGTGGTCTGCTCTTTCAGTATGCCTACGACTACGTAGACAACCACCGTACTGATCTGGCAAAATACGACAATATCAACACGCTCTCTGCATACATCAACAAAAAGAATATTGTAGAGGGGTTTGCCAACTATGCAGCCAAGGCTGGCTTGAAGCGCCGTAATTTGATGATTCAGCGCTCGCACAAGTTGCTCGTTACATACATCTCGTCTGCCATCATTGGCGACATGCTCGATGACAACGAGGCAGCACAGTATGCCAATCGTACCGATCCTGCGGTGAACAAGGCTATCAGTGTTTTAGCCACGAGCAATGCCTTTCCGCAGGCCCCTCATAAATCAAGAGAACAAGCATGGGCTACAATCTGCCGTGTCAAACCCAATACACATTTTGCCTGGAGCTTTGGTAGAAACACATTCCTCAACCTATTGCAACAAGCCAAATGTAACGCAAGACCGCACAATACCCCAAGCCTAAAGCATTTGAACGACAAGCCACTGTATGCATTATGTACGAAAAGAAGACACTTCGTCAACATATAAAAAGCTTGACACTTGCTTTACCGCCAGAAGATAGACTACGCATATCGGAAGATATCATGAAACAGCTCACTGAGCACCCACGCTTTAGAGCTGCAAAGGTTATCATGCTATATCACTCACTGCCTGATGAAGTGTGCACCCACACGCTTCTACAACAATACTGCACGGAGAAGCATCTGCTACTGCCTGTTGTCAAGGGCAACTCTATGGTGCTAAGAACATACCATAGAACAAGCGACATGGAAGCCGGCGCATACGGCATAATGGAGCCAGAAGGTCCTGCATTTACTGCATACGACGACATTGATCTCATTATTATACCTGGCGTAGCATTCGATGTAAAACATAATCGGCTCGGCCGCGGTAAGGGCTACTACGACCGCTTTCTGCAACAGATGCAACAAACACACGCCTACAAAATTGGTGTATGTTTTCCTCACCAACTTGTGGATAGCATACCTGTCACAGCATACGACATTCCTATGGACGAAGTAGTATCTCTGTCTGAATGACAATAAGTCTTAGGTACAAGGACACGCTTTCAGTCATTTTTTCGAACATCTTCATTCTAAAACACCCTTCTATGACACTCGACATACTTATTTGTTCACTCAACAAGGGGGTGGTTCGCATACAAGATGTACTGCTGCCACCACACCCCAATGTGCATTACATAGTATCGTATCAGTACACAGACGAGCGCTATCTTGACCTCATACCTCAAGCACTTGGCGCACGTCCAGATGTTTCGGTTTACACATACAAGGGGCAAGGACTCTCTGCCAACCGAAACCTTGCACTCGACAAGGCTACCGCAGACATTATCATGTATGCCGATGATGATGCACACATTCTGCCTGAGACTCCAAGTCTCGTCATGCGCAGGTTTGAAGAAAACCCACAATACGACGTACTATTTTTCAAAGCATCAACTTACACAGACAAGCCTCTGAAAAACTATCCAGACAAGGACTTTGACGTATTGGCGATGCCTGCACTATACACCATTTCTGCACTCGAGATGGCATGCAAACGTCAGAGTGTGCAAGGCTTCATACGTTTTGACGAGCGATTTGGACTTGGCACAAAATTCCTCACATGTGGCGAGGAAGAAGTATGGCTTGAAGATGCGCTACGCGCTGGCCTCAAACTGCATTACTTTCCTGACAAAATCATAGAGACCAGCACCATGCTCAAGAAGTCGCTCATATACATCGATGCCGGTGTACAACGAAGTCGCGGAGCCATAGCTTATTACAAACATGGCAATCAAGCATGGTGGACTTCATTTTGCTTTGCGCTTCAAAGTGCCAAAAATGGCTATTGTCATTTCCTGCCCCTTATGCGCCATTTGGCAGAAGGCATTCGCTATATGAAACGAACCACTAAATAAGCAGTGGTAAGCTATAACTTAGACAAGTACTTAATAATAGTCGTTAGAAACAATTACAAGTTAGGCATTGCTACCCACATCGCAAGTAGCAATGCCTAACTTTATTATTTGACCTAAAGGTCCGTTATTACTTCTATATAACAAAGTTCAAATATCATCTTTGTTATTATCTCAACTTGTTTGCCATTCTGGCAAAGGGAACTGTACGGTGAAACGTAAACATGCCATACAGGCCGTATTGAAAAGACTCCAATAAAGTCCAAATTTTGACCTATAGGTCAAATTGCAGGATAAAACATTCGGAAAGCCCTTTATACATGCAGCCTCCGAGCATTTGAAAGTTTGAAAAATACCTTTTTACAATGTCAGCTTTGCATACAAAACCACGTTTTGCGATTGAGAGATGGGGGAGAATTTCCGAAATTATCGTATCTTTGTCGAGTACTTTGTACATATGGGAGTTTCTGTTTGTTTGTGGTAAAACAAAGATAACAAAATACTCCCATTTTAACAAATCTCAATTAGTTTAGATGACTTCAATATGGAAAATAACAAGATTCAACTGCTTCAAAATCAAACAATAAAATTAGACAATGTCATAGGAGTGCTTCAAAAGAATTTTACATTGGACGAAGTTGAAGATGATATCAACTTTCTTTCTGTTATAAGTGGCAATTTGAAAGAACTTGCAAAAGATTAACCCATCCTTATTGCAAAAAGAAGATGGATATTTCAAAGAACAACATATTATCAAATGTGAAAGAAACTCAGCATCCAGAACTAATCGGAGTCGATATATTTTCTGGTGCAGGTGGATTGAGTCTTGGTGCCGAGATGGAAGGCATTAAGGTTCAATATGCTATTGAATTGAATTCAAGTGCAGCCAAGACTTTTGTTAGAAACCATTCTGGAGCAAAAGTTATTTGCGAGGACATAAGGACGCTTAATCCCAAGGAAATTATAAAAGACAAGAACGTTTTTGTCATTATGGGTGGGCCTCCGTGTCAAGGATTTTCCCTCTCGAATACAAGGAATAGGACGATGGATAACCCAAACAACCAACTGTTTAAAGAGTTTGTTCGCTTTGTAAAGGAACTCTCTCCTACATGGTTCGTGTTTGAAAATGTTTGGGGACTAACAAAAATAGATAAAGGTGAGACGCAGAAAATGATAGAAACCTGTTTCGAAGAATTGGGTTACACTGTAAATTCTTCGATATTATGGGCTTCCGATTATGGTGTTCCTCAAAACCGCTTTCGATTCTTTTTAGTGGGAAACAAACATGGTGTAAAATTTCAATTTCCTCCGAAGCAAGAAAGAAAAGTAACTGTGGAAGAAGCTATTGGCGACTTGCCTTTACTTAATAATGGAGACAACATAGAATCTCTCCCGTATCGTATTCCTTGGTCGGAAGCAAGTGCCTATGCCCAATTGATGCGAAGTGATTCAAAAGTTTCTATGCAAAACTATGTGTCTCGCAATAATGATTTGGTTATTGAACGTTATAAGCATATAGGACAAGGACAGAATTGGAGAGCTATTCCTGAAGAATTGATGTTTAATTATGCAGATAAAAAGCGATGCCATAGCGCAATATACAAACGGCTGAAAGCTGACGAACCTTCAGTGGTAATTTCAAATTACCGCAAGAGTATGTTAATTCATCCCCACCAACATAGAGGTTTGTCTGTAAGAGAAGCTGCAAGAATACAGAGTTTTCCAGATAATTTCATATTTGAGGGACCAATATCACATATACAACAACAGATTGGCAATGCGGTACCGCCACTATTAGCAAAGGCGGTTATGCATCAAATTCTATCTTACATTCAAGAATATGAGTAAGGATAAAGACAATATACCCAAGGCTGATATACTCATGGGATCAATGCGCTCTATGGGTTACTCATTTGAAGCTGCCGTTGCTGATGTCATAGACAACAGCATCAGTGCCAAATGCAGTACAATTAAGCTACTTTTTCCGAAATATCCTCATGAAAAGCCCTATGTTGGTATATTGGACGACGGAGAAGGCATGTCCAAAGAAACCTTGTTTGAAGCTATGCGCTATGGAAGCTCCGCTTCAGAAAGCACACGTGAAGACGAAGATCTTGGACGTTTTGGATTGGGTATGAAGTCTGCATCACTTTCCCAATGCCGTATATTAACTGTAATTAGCAAAAAAGACGGTAACATAAATGGCTATACGTGGGATTACAACTATATCAAGAAATGTCAGAAATGGTTGGTGATAGAACAAACTATATCTGAACTAGAGCAACTTCCACGCATAGAGTTGTTAAAGGAACAAGAACAGGGGACATTAGTTCTCTGGAGAGATTTTGATGTTTTGTCCAAAGCAAGTGACGGTCAAGTATTCGACACATTAAGTTCTCTTAAAGACACTGTTTATGACTCGATAGCTTTAATATTCCACCGTTTCTTGAATTCTTCTGCCAGACATAAGATTTCTATATATGTCAACAATCAAAAGGTACGCCCCAAAGATCCTTTTTTAGAGTCTCATCCCAAGACTACGACCAAGAAGGAACGTACGATAGCGTTGAATGACAGTAAAGGAGTAGAACGATATATAAAAATTAAGCCTTTCATATTGCCGTTTGCTACAGATTTATCTGATAAAGATAAAAGATTGGTAGGCGGAATTGAGAGTTTACGAGCCAAGCAAGGCTTTTATATATATAGAAACAATCGACTGATTATCTGGGGTACATGGTTCGGTATGAAGCCTCGTGCAGAACTTACAAAAAATGCACGTATCAGAGTTGATATACCTAACACCTTGGATGACATTTGGAGTATTGACATAAAGAAGCAAAATGCCACTATCCCTAAACGTATTCAAAATCAATTAAAAAACACAGTAAACGATGCCTTGGAAATCTCTGTTAAAAAGCAGACACACAGAGGACGAAAGGAAAAAGTTGATGATAATATAGATTACATTTGGGACAGAATGGAAGGCAGGGATAACTCTTTCTATTACCAAATAAACAGAGAAAGTAAGCTTTACAAGTTCGTTCGAGACAAGATGTCTGACGAAGACTTTGCATACTTTGATATGTTCATAGGAGAAGTTGAACGTAACATTCCTACTCAACAAATGTATATAGACAAAGCAAATGATGCTATAGAGCCTATTCAACAAGACAAGCACTTTAATGACGCTTTTGAATTAGGAGTGACGATGATAAATTTGGGAAGAAGTATCGGCCTTAAAAGTACCGAGGAGTTAATCGACGAATTAATGCTTTCCGAACCATTTTGCAATCATAAAGAACTAAAAGAAAAACTGTTGGAAAACTATGAAGATAAATGATCCTCAATATCGTGCATTAAAGAACATTATCGTATCGTTCATAGATATAGATGTCAACAATGGTAAAAAACTTGAATTTGGAAATATCGGTTCTTATGTGAATAAAGCCACGCAATTTTCTGGTCTTACGGTTGACAAAGACTGTTATGACAGTTTGATTTCCGATATGGAATACCAATTTAAGGTGTTCCATACCCCTGGTTGTTGCATCTATGATGACTACGATGACCCTCATAGCTGGTACAATAATTCTACCGATGCCGAACAGAACTACTTTTGGTTACGTTATAGGCAATATCTCACATATCATTCTTCAATTGACTTAAAGAGCATAAACCTCTTAGACGAAGAAACCCTTCCACGCATCATGAACTGTTTAGGAAACCCTCAAGAACAATTTGAGGGTAAACGATTGGTGCGCGGACTTATTATTGGTGATGTTCAATCAGGAAAAACCGCGACCTATTCAGGACTGATTTGCAAGGCCGCTGATGCTGGATACAAAGTGGTAATTCTTTTGGCAGGAACTACCGAAAGCCTTCGACAGCAAACGCAAGAACGTATTGATGAGGGCATCGTTGGTCAAACAATAAGAAAAGACGGAAAGGGTACCAAAAATTATCGAGTGGGAGTAGGATTGGACAATAAAGAACTAAAGGCAACGTCGTTCACCTCATGCGCTAATGATTTTATTGGAGATCATGATAAGATTTCCACATCAATTGATGCACACAACTCGTTAATCCTGTTTGTCGTAAAAAAGAATGTGTCGGTATTGACAAAACTCTACAATTGGCTTCATGACCAAAATGTAGACCCTGTATTTGGCTATATTGATACGCCAATGCTTCTTATTGACGATGAAGCGGATAATGCTTCTGTAAATACCAAGCAGGATGAGACTAATCCAACGAAGACTAATGCAATAATTAGAAAAATCTGCAATCTCTTTAAAAACGCATCATATGTAGGCTTCACGGCAACACCATTTGCGAATGTGTTTATCGACCCCGAATCGGTTGACAGCATGAGACATGCAGATTTGTTTCCTGAGCATTTCATATACACATTGCCAACCCCTTCTTCTTATATTGGAGCGAACAAGATATTTTATGAGGATGGGGAACGCTTTGGAAACTTACGCTACATTAATGACATTGATGAACCTGATTATTCTTCTGAAGAGTACAAGGACGCTGTCGAAAATAACATTGACGCTCTTAATGATGGCCTGTTCTATTACAAACATTCGAAGAACTGGCATGGTACTACGCCACACTCGCTAAGAGAATCCATCCTATGCTTCTTCCTTGCAAATGTTGTTCGTGATTTGAGAGGACAGTCATCTGCACCAAGGAGTATGCTTATTAACATGTCTCGTTTCGTTAGGGTTCAGCATTATCTTAAAGATTATGTAGACTACGTATATGATGATTTTACAAGAGACGTTCGGTTTAATTTCGATGATGACTCTAAAAAGAACAAGAATCTTCTGTTGTATAAGGAATTGAATAAGTTATGGGATAAGCACTTTAACAATATAAAAGATATCTCATTTGATAGGGTTATAAAGAAAAGTGCCTTAATGGCAGCTACCGAGAAAATTCAAGTTCTTGTAGTCAATAGCTCCAAAAGTAGCAGCAAATTAGACTATAAGGCAAATCCCAATTTGCGTGTTATAGCTATTGGCGGACTGGCTCTTTCTCGTGGCCTGACCTTAGAGGGGTTGTTAGTAAGCTATTTCTATCGTAACACTGCAACATTTGATGTACTTATGCAGATGGGACGATGGTTTGGATATCGTTTTGGATATGATGACTTGTTCCAGATATGGACTAGTCAGACAAGTGCACGTTGGTATGCAGAGATATCCAGAGCAGCAGAAGAATTAAAAGATGATCTTCGCAATATGTATGACCAACACTTAACGCCTAAGGAATTTGGTATAAAAGTTCGTGATAACTGCGAAGAATTACAGATAACGGCTCGTAATAAAATGAGGTCGGCATACACTCAGAATGTAAGATACTCCTATTATGGAAATATTTATGACACTCCATATATAAGCCTTAATACAGCCCAAAATACAGAAAATCTGAACGCAATTCAATCATTTACAACTTCTATGTTGCAACATGGATGGTCTTTGAATTTTGCTGACAGGTGGCGTTATAATGACAAGGATATAAATGACCCAAAGAACGGAGCTTCAAGATTCTTTGCTGATGTTCCAAAAGAGCAGGTAGTAGAGCTTCTGAAACACATCCAGTGCTCATTAGTGAACATGAATTTCAACGTCACAAATATCATTGATTTCATTCAAGACGAAGAAACTCAGAATGTAGAATTATGGGATGTCGTTTTTGAGGGTGGTGATAGCAACAAAGGTTATCCTATAGAAGGGTTAGAGATAATCAAATGTACGACACGTTACATTTGCTGTGATAATCGTAAGGTTATTCAAGTCAGTTCACGCCGTCGCATACTTGGTTTACGTGAAGGTAAATTTGCTTTGGAACCTGCGGATTTGAACAAAGCTGAGGAAGCATGCCGCTCAACATGGATTTCAGAAGGACTTACAAAGGCTGAAGCTGAAAAGCGAAATATTCCACTACGAGCATATTTCAAATATCTTCCTCAACGAAAGCCAGTGCTGATAATAATGTTAGTAGAACCGACACCTGCAGACAAAGACAAAGAAGAACCAAAGCGTTTACAAAATTTCCGCAAGGATTTGGGAGACGATATGCTTGTTGCTTTTGCAGTGGGATTCCCTGGTGTCAAAGAAGCAGAAAGTGCCAAAACATATAAAGTCAATAAGATATATTATGACCTATATATGCAAGATGAAGTAGAACAAGAAGATGGTGACGAAGATGAAGAATGACATATATAAAATATTTCGAGAGGGATTCCAATGTGGGTATTACCAACGTATCGGAGATAATCGATTAATAAGTCTCTACATCGGTAAAGACTGCAATGGACGTTACTCCTTTGAATATAGAGGTTCGTACAAGCCTATTCGGATTAACAGCTCTGATGTTATCATTGTAACTCAGACAAAGTCTAAGGACGAATATTGTCTGAGTTTCTCTTTGGATAAGCCAGAATTGTTGGAATACTTTTGCACTTTCTGTCAAGACTTGATAGACTCATGTGTTCCTGTTACAGATGATACTACAGCATATAAAATGTTGTATAGTCGTTTTATGTCTTGGAAGAAGCTTTTTAAGCCCAACAATGGGAATATGACCGAAATGGAAATCATGGGATTACTAGGAGAGCTTTTGTTCCTCCGTGATTATATGATTCCTAAATATGAAGTTCAGGAATCTCTTGATAGTTGGATGGGACCAGAGAAAACTCACAAAGATTTTTCGACTGATGACCTTTGGTTTGAAATTAAGACAATCAATAGTGGAAAAGAATCTGTAAAAATCTCATCTATGGAGCAACTTGATAGTAGTGTTAATGGATACCTGGTTGTGTTTGCATTAGAGAAGATGAGTCCATCCTATGATGGATTGACATTAAACACTATTGTTGACGGCATACTAACCAAAATGACTTCACATATTCAGAAAGACTTGTTTATTTCAAAGTTGGAGTTGTATGGCTATGATTTTTCACCTGATTACGATAACTATGTTTACTCTCTAACAAAGGAAACATTATATTTGGTTGACGAATCATTTCCACGTTTGAAGAGAAAGCAAATGCCAACATCTATAACCAAAGTTCAATACGAGTTGGCATTATCTGAGATTGAAAACAAAATTGTCGCACCTTAACTAGTATTGGAGAAAATGGATATTGAAGAGTTTAGATTACAATTCATTGACGAACTTCGTCTTAATGCAGAGCACGAAGGAACAGAACCTGAGACCCAATTTGTTCAGAAAGCCTTGGATGAGTTAGAAAGTTTAGGAGAGCTGAATGATCCTATTCCTATGTCTGTAGAAATACGCGGACGCAGAGGACGCATCATGGCATTTGATGCTTATGCATATGACGATGCCGATGGCTCACTAATACTAATTGTTAGCGATTTTATAAATGAGAGAGAAAATCAGTCAACACTGACAAATTCTCGCATAGAAGAGCTTTACAAACATATGATAAACTTCCTTGACGAAGTGGTCAATGGTAACATTGCTGAGTATTGTGATGATTCGGACGATGCTTTAGAGCTTGCTAAAGAGTTTAAAAAGAAGATCGGGAAAGGTATGCTCACAACCGAAATATCTCGATTTAAATTCTTTATACTCACGAATGCAGTACTTAGTAAGCAAGTCAAGAATATAACTAGAGATAACTTCTTAGAGCGTCCCACAGAACTAAATGTATGGACGTTGGAACGTTTCTTCCAAACTTACACGTCCAATTCTTCGGAAATCATAGAGTTTGACACTTCAGAATTTGATTGTGATGGTATTCAATATCTGAAAGCAAACTTAGGGGATGCAACTGACTATGATGCTTATATGGGCATTGTCCCAGGGAAATTCTTAGCAAACATATATCTGAAGTATGGAAGCAAGCTGCTACAAGGAAATATCCGTGCATTCCTTAGTGTTCGTGGTAAAGTAAATAAAGGAATTCGTGATACTATTATCAATCACCCGAATAGTTTCTTTACATACAACAATGGTATTGCAGTCGTAGCTCGTTCTGTGGAATTTTCATCTGATGGTACTAAAATCGTACACTTTAAAGACCCTCAAATTATCAATGGTGGTCAAACAACTGCATCCTTGGCAAATGCGATAATTAAGAAAGAGGACAAGAATGGCATGGAAAATCTCTATGTCCCTATGAAACTTACCGTTCTGAATGTTGAAGACGATATGTCCGAAGAACAAGTAGAACAGTACAACAGTATCACAAAGCGTATTTCACAATGTGCCAATAGTCAGAATTCTGTTTCTGATGCAGATTTCTTCTCCAACCATCCATTCCATGTACTCATGGAAACTTTGTCACGCAAAGTTCTCGCTCCTCCTGTAAACGGAAATCCATACCAAACGATTTGGTTCTATGAACGTTCTAGAGGAAAGTGGGAACAGGAACAAATGAAATTGACGCAAGCCCAACGCAAGAAATTTTGCGAAATTCATCCGAAGAATCAAGTCATCAAAAAGGAGAAATTGGCTAAATGCCTTAACTCTGTTTATATGAACCCTAATCAGGTCTGTCAGAGTTCTGCAATCAACTTTAGCAAGTTTGCAACCATAATTGAGAAAATGTATGATGAGCAGAAGGATACCATCAATGATGCGTTTTTCAAAAAATGTGTATGCTCTGTCATTATTTTCGATGGGCTTGATTCCCTTATTGGAAAGGCTTCATGGTACCCTAAAGGAGGTAATAAGGCACAAATTACTCCATATACCATTGCAAAGCTATTTAGTATATTACCTAAAGGTATGGATATAGACTGGCGTACTTTATGGAACAAGCAGACGCTTTATCCAGAAATGGCTGAGGAATTGTTGCGTCTTGCATACGTCACTCACAAATTCTTACTAGAAGTAGCCAATGGAGGTATTGTACGCACTATATCAAGAACACAAGCTGTATGGGCAAAATTCCAAGAAGTAAAATTCGAATTATCAAATACATTTATGAGTTCTTTAATCTCTAAGGAAGAAACGAAGAGTATTGAAGCTGCAGCAAAACGTGAACATAAATTTAACTCCAACGTAGATGCTTCTGTTGAAATTTTCAAATTAGGAGCGCAATACTGGAACAATGTTTATTCAGCTTTAGCTAAAGAGAGTGTCCTCTCATATGGTGATTTGGAATTCATCCATTCCATTGCAAAATATATTGCCAGTGCTATACTACCGACTATATCACAATGTAAGCGACTCATGAAGATTATTTCTAAAGCTGAGGATAAGGGTTTTATCATGCCATAAATAAGATATGATGGATAAGAACATACTTACTGAACAATTGACATTAAGAGAACAATATATGCTCTTTTTGAAGTCGATAGGGCTTAGTTCAAAGTCAATAGTCAACTATGCTTCAGACATAGACAGATGTTCAGAGCTTATCAAAGATATACTTGAACGTGACGGATTCTCATCTATATACGACATAGACAGCCAAGATATTATACGTCATTATCAGCAGAAGCTTGTAACAAATAGCCGTTTCATTACACAAAACAATAAATGTAATCATAGGCTATCTGCATGTATCTACAATTATGTGAAGTTTGTCGATTTTCTGTTTGTGTTTTCGAAAAAGAAGAAATAGCCTATATACAAATATGATTGAAAGAGTTATTATCAAGAACTACAAATGCATCAAAGATGCAAATATTACGTTCAACAATTTCAAAAACATCATTGTAGGAAACAATGGTGTGGGTAAATCAACACTGATGGAAGCTATATCTCTTGCTTTGAGATATGGCCTGAACAAATTTGAGGTAACTCCATCAACTTACACCCCGAGTATCTTGCATCTTACACAAACGCGCTATAACTCATTGACTATCAACACCTTACTCAGTGTAAGATACTACGAATGTCACATGCACACAACCAGCACAACCCACGTGCTGCCACACGGCACAAGCACGGAAGAACAATATCACGCCACAGGGACGTAGAAAAGTCTGTTGCTCCGACAGGTTCTTCTACGTCCCTATGGCGTATAATCCACCACATACGTCCAAGCCGACCGCACGACAGCGGGGTGTGATGTGTAAGATGTATGCAGGGGTATGTAAGATGCTTTGAATTCATCTTACACACTTGAAACACCTGTATATCAACTTGTTACGCATAAAAAGTGTAAGATAGCAGTGAAAGCATACGCATTCGTTTATAAGTGGGCTGACGGGGAGGTGGGCAAACATTTGTGTACAAAGTTGTACCCTTTTTTGTGCCATGGAATAGCGCATATTGTAAGACGATGAGTTGCATCATTTGATTGGGAGACGCATTGACGAAGTCAGGAGCAATGCCTAACTTTATTATTTTCAACCCAAATCGCACTTTTTGTACCCCATAAAATGTCCCACGTACTTGACAACAACCAAAGCAAATACATAGATTTTGTGGTATTAGGCCAATAAGTACCGAAAAAAATAGCATTTTAGCCATAAAACCCGTAATTTTGCGCCCGATATGAAAAGTAGGCTACCGATCAACCACAAGACTATGCGACGAGCAATCACGCTGTCAATCATACAAATGTGTTGTGCAAGCACACAGCACATTTATGCGGTTTCACCAATCACGCATACACAAACGGCTGACGTTGCAGACAGCATTGGCACCAACCAAGTTGACAGTATTGATACCAACCAAGCAGACAGCATTGGTACCAACCAAGTTGACAGCATACAGCCTGCACACAATAAAGGGTTGATAAAGAAAGTCATAGGGTACTTCCGCGACTCTAACAAGCCCAAGAGCAGCAAAAAGGTTGACTTTGGCTTTGTGCCTGGTCCCAACTATTCTGGTACAACTGGCCTCGGATTGGGATTTCTTGGTACAGCCACCTACTCTGCCGACCATAATGATGCAACATTACCCAGGTCAAATGCCTCTATATATAGCAACATGACTACCAAGGGGTTCTTCTTGGTGGGCTTACGCGGCAACCACATATTTCCACACCAACGCTTCCAACTCGACTACAAACTCAATCTCTCAACTTTCAGCACGAGTTATTGGGGCATAGGATATGCCGAAAACGACAACGACGATAACGAAACTGACTACCGTCGCAACCGCATAAACGCCATGGCACGATTTATGTGCAAATTGGCACCCAACACCTATCTTGGACCATTGGTAAGCTATCGTGTAATACAAGCCAAAGGCGTAAAGAGTGAATACCTGCACCTGTGGCAAGGACAAGACAAAACGATACGTGCTTATACCGCAGGTTTGTCATTTACCTACGACTCGCGTGACTTCATGCTTAATGCGTCACGAGGTGTGTTTTTACAAATAGACCAAACCTTCACGCCACGCTGCTTTGGCAATGGACAATACAACTTTTCAAGCACCGAAGCCACATTCGCCACCTATGGCCGTTTGTGGAAAGGGGCCATTATTGCCGGGGAGTTGCACGGACTCTTCAATTACGGTAACACACCATGGGCTCTTTTAGCCGAAGTTGGTTCAAACGACCGTATGCGCGGCTATTATGAAGGACGCTATCGCGACAAAAACATTATCGAAGGCCAGCTTGAACTGCGGCAACACATCAAAGGTCGCAATGGCGTTGTAGCATGGGTGGCACTTGCCAATGCATTCCCCGACTTCGACCACATAACATGGCGTCACACACTACCAAATGCGGGTGTAGGATATCGTTGGGAATTCAAAAAGCGCATCAATATTCGCATAGACTACGGATTTACGCGCAAGGGTGGCGGATTTATATTCAACATCAACGAAGCATTCTAAAGAATACCCTTTGCATCGCACCAAACAAAAACAACATACATAACATTCACTATGAATTTCAAAAGCATCACATTAGCTCTTATGCTTGCCATGACGGGGTCTGCAGCAATGGCTATCCCCTATTCACCGGATTACCTGCAAGCAGACCAAACCGAAAGTGAGACTGGCAGCATGCAATTCATCCCCAAAGGCAACTTTGAATCGTGGTCTTCTCAATCTATCAAAGAGAGTGGCATAATTGGTGGAAACACTGTAACACTCATGCATATAGGTAGCCCATGGGGATCATCTAATGTATGGGCAAAAGTCAGTGGCGTTACCAAGACCAACGTCAGTGTATATCGTGACACGCACCCTGGACACGGACATTGCGCGAAGCTTTACACCCACATTGTCGAAGCAAAAGTGCTTGGCATCATCAATATCAAGGTGCTTGCGGCCGGCTCCATATTCCTTGGCAACACATTACAACCAATCACCGACACCAAAAATCCGATGGCCAAGCTCAATGCCGGCCTCCGCTTTACCAAACGTCCGAAGGCTATTGTTTTCGATTATAAAACTCATATTGTCAAAGGTAATCGCATACGCCAGAATGGCATCACAAAGGGTGCCACTGTTGCCGGACAGGACATGGCCGACTGTATACTCTACCTGCAAAAACGTTGGGAAGATGCCAAGGGCAACATCTATGCTAAGCGTGTAGGCACCATGGTGCACCGTTTCAGTTCGTCAACCGATTGGCGCAACAACCAATCCTTCGCCATACATTACGGTGATATCCGCAGACAGAAGTTCTATAATTCAGCATGGGGTCTTACCTCTGGCGCACTCACCAAATATGCACGTAACTCAAAGGGTAGAATGGTGCCCGTACGCGAGGTAGGTTGGGCTGCTGCTAACGAAGTTCCTACGCACATTGTACTTCAGTTTGATTCAAGCCATGGTGGCGCATACGTTGGTACAGTAGGCAACACCTTGTGGGTTGACAACGTTCGTTTAGCATACTAAAATCGAAACATAACCACACCAATAAGGGTAACTCCCGATAGCATGTGCAAATGCCATGCTATCGGGAGTTTTCTCATGTCACCATATAAGCCAACAATTATTACTTCCATATAACAAAGTTCAAATATCATCTTTGTTATTATCTCAACTTGTTTGCCATTCTGGCAAAGGGAACTATCCGGTAAAACCACTCTGATATTATGGCTCACGGATCGCACCGATTGCACGGATTCTGTCACTCATGCAACGTGCTTTAGCATCACGGAGATGACGGATTTGACGGATTTTGTGAGCATTGCATGCTCACTTCGCTATTGGCCCGTAACGTACCCGTGGCGAAATATGTTAGCACAGATTATGTAGTAAGGGACCTGGTCGCAGCAACGAGCTAATGGCGAAGTGAGCATGCAATGCTCACAAAATCCGTAAAATCCGTCATCTCCGTGGTGCTAAAGCACGTTGCGTGAGCGAAAGAATCCGTGCAATCGGTGCAATCCGTGAGCCATAGTAATATATTGCTTTTTGGTAAAACTCCAAAGCATAAACAGCCTGTCACGGATAACGTGGTCGCTGCCATATTTCGTGATTCGCTTTTATGCCAATAAAAGCTCTGCGGCTTCTATATAACAAAGTTCAAATATCATCTTTGTTATTATCTCAACTTGTTTGCCATTTTGGCAAAGAGAACTGTCCGCAAAAACACAAAATAATATGGAAATCTATTGCTGTCCGGCAAAACGCCGAAACGCAACTTTTTTCGTCTTAAACCCTTTATAAAAAGGGTGTACAATTTGTACACATATATTTGCCCCCTCCCCGTTTACCTACTTATAAAAGAGAGTGTGTGCTTTTACTGCCATCTTACACTTTTTATGCGTAACAAGTTGATATACAGATGTTTCAAGAGTGTAAGATGTATTCAAAGTATCATACACTACCCTGCATACATCTTACACGCACCACCCCGCTGTCGCGCAGTCAGTTTGGACGTATGCGGCGGGTTTTACGCCACAGGGACGTAGAACAATCTGTCGGAGCAACAGACGTTTCTGCTCCCCTATGCGGTGATATCGTCCTCTCGTGTTTGTGCCGTGTGGCAGTATGTAGGGTGTGTAGGGTGTGTAGGTAGCGTGTAGGTAGAATTTGTAGTATCTTACACTAAGTAAAACATTGATAGTCAATGAGTTGCAGCGTATTTGTGTAAGATGTAAGATACTCGGTGTGTAAGTTGTTGTAGTTTGGTAAAAGCCCCAAACGCTACCTCTAATGGGGGCGACGCATCCCGCGTCGGGCATAAAAGCAAAGGTTCATACACCCAATAAAGGCTCACAGGCAGCACTAATTACACGCCTGTCGTGAGAGTCTTTGCTTTTATGCCCGACGCGGGACGCGTCGCCCCCATTAGAGGTTGCGTTTGCTGGTAGCGTTTGGTGCTTGCGTTTGGTGATAGCGTTTGGTGTTTGAACCCGTTCGCATAAAAACAAAACCACACACCAATAAGGGTAACTCCCGATAGCAGGTGCAAATGCCATGCTATCGGGAGTTTTCTCATGTCATCACATATCAAGAAGCGCATTTCATGACCATCAATCATGAAATGCGCTTCTGCTTTAAGACATAGACATTAAGTCCGCCAAGACTTAATCCTCCTCCATATGACGCACTATGCCATGTTTGGCACCCCTCACAAATTCGAGGATATCTTCAATTTCCTCACTCATAGGTATCTGCTCAGGAATCTTGAGCACTGCATCTTCAAGACTGAAGTTACCTGTATATATAATGCGATACGTATTGGCAATATGGCGAATAATACGATCCGTCTTATTAACATGTTTCAATACTACGGCATTAACTCCGTGGTATGAGGCAGGATTACCACCCAATATCACATAAGGAGGCACATCCTTCTGTACACGACAACCACTTTGGATAAGAGAGTAGCGGCCTACGCGTACATGCTGTTGTACAACAACACCTGTGCTTTGTATTGAACAGTCGTGAATTTCACACTCGCCGGCAATACAAGCACCAATGCCTACAACACACTTATTAAAGATATGTACGTCATGACAAATGTGCACGCGGTCCATAATAAAATTGCTATCACCAATAATTGTAGCCTTGTCTTGATACGTACTGCCAGCTATCACCACATTTTCACGAATGCGATTGTCGTTTCCGATAACCACCTTTGTAGAGGATCCCTCTACATAGTGAAAGTCTTGGGGAGTCGCACCAATTACAGCATTCTGATATACAATGTTGCCACTGCCCATTGTTGTACCTTTAAGAATGCTGGCATGCGACTTGATAACACAATTATCACCAATTACAACACCCTTCTCAATATAGGCAAAAGGGCCGACCTCCACGTTTTGACCAAGTTTGGCCTCGGGGTCAACATAAGCTAAAGGACTAATCATGGAATAAAGTTTTTAATTAAGATAAACTGTAAGGACGAATACACTTAGTGTGTTGGAATATAAGATTACGAGGTTACAAAGTTTCCTTAGTCACCACATGTAACAAAAGAAACCTTGTAACCTCATTTATCTAATAAATACCAACCATATTATATTCTACCTTTAGTATTATCAATATTGGGTTAGTTATTTTCAGTTTCACGGCCTCCGCCAAGCGCCTGATAAAGGTTGATGGCGGCCTGCACCTTGTCAAATTTGTCCGAAATCAGCGTCAACTGAGCCTGAATGAGGCTCTGCTGTGCTGTAAGCGTCTCAAGATAAGTGGTACTTGTGCTGTGTTGGAAGAGCATTTTAGTGTTCTCCAACGCCGTAGTCAATTCAGCCACCTGATGTTTGCAAGCCTCCTCCTGCAGGGCAGCAGCCTGATATTGTGCAAGAGCATTGCTCACTTCTTGGCCGGCACTCAACAAGGTCGATTTGAAATCATTTTGTGCAGCCTCATACTGCAACTGCGAGATCTTCAAGTTTGCCTTGAGTTTGCCATTGGTAAAAAGCGGCTGAGTAATCGAACCGAGCAAAGTAGCAAGTATCTTGCCTGGATTGACAATAGCGCCAGCATTGTTCGTCCAACTTCCCTGCGCTGTTATATTGAGCGAAGGATAGAAAGCCGACTTGGCTACGTTTACGCCATAGAAAGCCGATGCCACCTTCATTTCAGCAGCATGTACGTCTGGACGGTTGGCCAGCAGCTGAACCGGCATTCCGACAGAGTATTGTGTTGGGAAATTATCTGCATTAAAAGCACCACGACCGATATTGTGCGGAGCCTCGCACAACAAAGTACAAAGCGCATTTTCAGTTTGGGTTATACTGTTTTGCAGCGTAGGCACAGTACTTTGCAAATTATAGTAATTTGCCTTAGCCTGCGACACGGCAGCCTGATTAGTCATACCGCCCTCCTTCATGGCCTCCATTGCGCGCACATTCTCTGCCCAAATACCGATAGTCTCCTGCGTAGTCTTAAGCTGTTCATCAAGCATTTGCAGCGTGTAGTAAAGGTTGGCCACATTGGCTATAATAGCAGTACGTGTAGCTTGCTTTGCAGCTTTAGTCATTTCGAGGTTCATCTCGTACTGTTTTTTCGTGTTACGAATTGAACCCATCGAACCAAATTGCCAACTTGCTGCTATCGGGAAAGCATAAGTTTTGCTGGCCTTGTTAAAGTCCCAACTTGACATGGTTCCCTGTGGTTGAAAGGCTATGCTCGGATAGTAAGCCAAGCGCTGCATTTTCAAACCAGCTTGGATTTGCTGAATACTCAAATCTGCATTAAGCAAATTAGTATTGTTTGCCAAAGCCTTGTTGATAAGAGCCTGCAGTTGCGGGTCGGTAAACACCTCCTGCCATGGTGTATTGCCATAGCTGGCGGTATCAGCTTTAACCACATCAGTTGTTGTGTTGCGATACAAGCTGTCAATACCTTGTGCCAATGTCTGAGGACGCTCGTAGTTCTTGTATATACCCGAGCAACTTGCCATCAGCATGGCACAACCTATGATAGGAAAATTGATTTTCATATATGTAATTTATTGAAGCGTTAAGTAACAAGTAAAACCATGAACAACCAAAGAGGTTGAAGTAATAAGTAAAACATCATTGCATGAACCTCATGCCGTGCAACAACATTCTACCTATTACCAGTTTTACATATCACCTAATGCACCTTTACTGGCATTATTTAGTGTATTGTTCAATATCTGAGCTTGCCTCACTGTTATCCATATCCTCCCATGTGATAGGCTTGATCTTCTCCTGCAAATATTCAAAGATCACGAACAACGAAGGAACGATAAAGATCTGGAATAACATACCAATCAACATACCGCCAATGGCAGATGTACCAAGCGAGCGGTTGGCATTAGCACCTACACCAAATGAGAACATCAAAGGCAACAGACCGATGATCATGGCCAAAGACGTCATCAAGATAGGACGCAGACGGGCACCAGCACCAAGCACTGCAGCCCAAGAGATGCTCATACCCATCTTTCGGCGTTCAAGAGCAAACTCTACAATCAAGATGGCATTCTTAGCCAACAGACCCATCAACATGATAAGTGCAATCTGCACATAAATATTATTTGCAGCCTCGCCAAAAATAGGCAACACATTGTTGATAGCACCTACACCCTGAATAAAGAGGAATGAGCCAGCCAAACCGAAGGGCACTGAAAGCAACACAGCGAAAGGCAACATGTAACTTTCGTACTGGGCAGCAAGCAACAAGTAGATAAACACGAAGCAAAGCACAAACACAATACCAGTGGTGCTACCTGAATTCTGCTGTTCCTCACGAGTCTGACCCGAGAACTCAAACGAATAACCCGTAGGCAAACTCTTTTCAGCCACTTCTTCAATAGCCTTAATAGCTTGACCCGAAGTATATCCCGTTGCAGGGTTACCATTCACAGACATAGAGGTGTACATATTGAAACGGTTGATATTGTCAGGACCATAGGTCGGGGTTACCGTCATGAACTCAGTGATAGGAGCCATTTCGCTGCCGTTACGCACCTTTATCTTGTACAGACTCTCAAGGTTTGCACGGTCGGCCTGTTCACCCTGTATCATTACACGATAAATCTTACCGAAACGGTTGAAGTTTGAAGCGTAAAGGCCACCATAGTAACCTTGCAACGTTGTCAAGATATCCCTGGGCGAAAGTCCGGCACGCTTACACTTGGCCGCATCAATATCAATAGTATATTGAGGGAAGTTGGTGTTGAAGGTCGTCTGAGCAGACTCGATTTCAGGACGTTTCTGCAAGTCTGCCAAGAAAGTCTGAGCCACCTGGTAGAACTTGTTCAAGTCACCACCGGTACGGTCTTGCAAGTTAAATGTGAAACCGTTTGTCACACCATAACCACTAATCATAGGCGGCTGGAAGAAGAGAACCTGTGCATCCTTAAACACGTCACGCGAACGCAGATACAAGTTGGCAAAGATTACGGTTGAACTCTCCTTCATAGAGCGTTCTTCCCAATCCTTCAACTTGATAATGAACGAACCATACGAAGGACCTTGACCACCAATGAACGAGTAACCCGATACAATGGTGCTGATTTCAACAGCCGGACATGAACGCACGAGGCTGTCTACCTTGTTAAGGTAAGCTTCAGTGCGGTCTTGCGATGTGCCAGGAGGCATGGTTACAACACCCATAATGGTACCAGTATCTTCAGAGGGCACCATGGCCGTAGGCGTGATATTCATCATCCATACCAACAAGGCAATACTACCAGCAACAAAGCCGAGTGAGAGCCAAGGGCGTTGAATGAAGATAAGCACCTTCTTTTTGTAAGACTTCAATATCTTGTCGAACGAAGCCTCGAAAGAGTTTTGGAATTTTTTCGTAGTCAGACCGATAAAGGCCAATATAGCTACGATTGAAAGAATAACAGTGATGACAGGGTGCGAATCAAAGTTGAAACCACCGAATATCAAGCCGAGGATAGAGATTACAACCAATATCAGAGTGATACTGGGATGAAGTATGCGGCCAATGCTTTCGGCATAACGCTGATACATTGTTCGGCCAGCAGCCTTGTAAGCCGTGCCCATGCGTTGTTTCAACGATTCTTCTTCCTCACCATGTGCCTTGTGCGGTTTCAGCAAGATGGCACAAAGGGCAGGCGAAAGCGTAAGGGCGTTCAAAGCTGAGAAACCGATGGCAATGGCCATGGTCAAACCAAACTGACGGTAGAACACGCCCGAGGTACCCGACATGAAGCTCACCGGAATAAACACTGCCATCATCACGAGCGTAATAGACACGATGGCCGAGCCTAACTCACGCATGGCATCGATTGAAGCCTTTCGTGCCGACGTGTAACCTTGATCCAACTTGGCATGCACGCCTTCCACCACCACAATGGCATCATCCACCACAATGGCAATGGCCAGCACCATGGCCGAAAGTGTCAGCAAGTTGATCGAGAAGCCAATGGCATACAGAGCAAAGAATGTACCAATCAAAGCCACAGGAATAGCCACAGATGGTATGATGGTGCTTCGCATATCCTGCAAGAAGATATACACCACTATAAACACGAGGATAAATGCCTCTATCAAGGTTTTGATTACTTCGTGAATAGAGGCAAAAAGGAAGTCGTTTACGTTCTGAGCCACAGTAATCTTCAAGCCTTGAGGCAAGCCCTTCTGTGCATCATCAAGCAACTTCTCACAGTCCTGAATGATTTCAGTTGCATTTGAACCTGCCATCTGCGAAATCATACAAGTTACTGACTTGTGACCATTAACCTTACCCGAGAAGCCATAGCTTACACGGCCAAGTTCTACACGTGCCACATCCTTTAAGTGAATAATCGTACCATCAGGATTAGCCTTGATCACAATATCCTCAAATTCGGGAACCTGGCTCAAACGGCCCTTGTAACGCAACGTGTACTGGAATGTCTGGTTTTCACGTTCACCGATGTTACCAGGTGCGGCCTCAATGTTCTGCTCAGCCAATACACCGCTGATGTCTGTAGGCATCAAGTGGTATTCTGCCATCTTCTCTGGATTGAGCCAAATACGCATAGAATAGTCGGCACCCATCACCATGGCATCACCCACACCCTTTACACGCTGAATCTGCGGAATGATGTTAATTTTTGCATAGTTCTCAACAAAAGCCTCATCGTAGCGGTCCTCTGTATCCGAAACAGAGAAAATCATCAACATTGAACTCTGACGCTTCTGTGTAATCACACCTACCTGCGTTACCTCCGAGGGCAACAAACCCTGTGCTTTAGCCACACGGTTCTGCACATTCACGGCTGCCATATCAGGGTCAGTACCCATCTTAAAGGTAATCTGTATGGTGGCAGCACCTGTATTGGTTGCAGTAGATGTCATGTAGTCCATGTTTTCCACACCATTGATTTGCTCTTCAAGCGGAGCAATAACGGAGTTCAACACGGTCTGCGCATTTGCACCCGTATAGGTGGTGCTCACCTGCACAGTAGGTGGTGCGATGTCAGGATATTGGACAACTGGGAGTGATACCAAACCCAATACACCCAATATGACAATCACAATTGATATCACGGTAGAGAGTACCGGACGGTTAATAAACCGATCAAGTGTCATATTGCTAATATATTTAATTGATAAACAACAAGCGGCTGCTAAGCCAAAGCCCTATATCCGCTTGCTGCACATATTATTATACTTGATTATGCTTTGAGCCTTTATTACTTTTCGCCCGGCATTTTGCCGTCCTTCATGGCCTGCTGTTCCTTCTTCTGGTTAGCACGGAGCTGAGCAAGCGTAATAGGATTGATTTTCTGGCCATTCTTCAACTGGTTCACACCATCTACTACGATGCGCTCACCCGAACGGAGGCCCGAGGCTATTACGTAAGTTTGACCATCATTCTGCGGCAGCACAGTAATTTCGCGAGTGGCAACAGTCTTATCGTTGTTCAACACATAAACAAACTTCTTGTCCTGCACATCAAATGTAGCACTCTGTGGCACAATGATGGCATCGTTTGAATGAGTAGGAACAAGGATTGAACCCGTACCACCTGAGCGGAGAATGTGCTGTGCATTGTCAAATGTAGCACGCATCTGCACCGAACCCGTTGAAGAGTCTATCACACCGCTTACAGTACTGATAGTACCGCTCTGGCTGTAAGTTGAGCCATCTGAGAGCAAAAGGCTCACTGCAGGCATCTTCTTAATGGCAGCATTCACACCACCAGCCTCACGCGTAAGGGCAAGTAATTGCTTCTCGGTCATTGAGAAGTAAACATACATCTTTGATATGTTTGACACGGTGGTCAAAGGATCGGCCGATTGTGCACTTACCAAGCTACCTACACGATAAGGAATTGAGCCAACCACACCATCTGCCGGACTTGTAACCGTACACCAGCGCAAGTTGTCCTGTGCGCTCTGCAACTGGGCCTCAGCCGATGCCAACTGGGCCTCGTACGAAGCCAACGTGTTTTCGGCCATCTTCAAGTCGTAGCTCGAAATGATATTCTGCTTAAAGAGCATACGCTTATTTTCCACCGTAAGTTTTTGAGTGGCAATATTGGCTCGGCACACACGAATTTGAGCCTGAGCTGCCTTTACCGCAGCACGATATTGTTCAGAATCAATCAAAAACAAAGGCTGACCTTTACGAACAGTTGAACCTTCGTCAACAAGCAGTTTTACCAAGTAGCCTGACACTTTCGGACGAATTTCGATATCCTGCATACCCTTGATTGTTGCCGGATACGATGTCTTCAAGTCAGCCGACGTGGTTTGTACAGTTTCTACTGCAAAGTCATTGCTGGCTTCGCCCATCTGTTTTGACTTGCTGCCGCAACCGGTCAAGACCACTGCGGTAAGCACCCATAAAGCGATTTTCTTCATGTGTTGTTTGTTATAAGTATTTTATTTGTGTTTCCTTCTTTCCGTTTACATTGGTACATACTACGCCCCAATATAAACTTTGTGCAAAGGTACGGCAAAAAAACTGAATGCAGTGTGTTAGTTTTCCTTGAAAGTGTGCCCATTAGTAATTTTTAGTGCAGAAAAAGGTACAAAACGCCCCAAATGTATATCACAGATTGCAATAAGGTAATTGACACACGATGCGGACAACTCAAGCCATGCTTACCCCGTTGACCGATTTTTTTTGCTGACGAGATAACGAATTGGCAGGTTGACGACTAAGTATGTCCTGCACTCTTTGTTATGTAAAAGACAGAAGAATAAGGAACGCAGAAACCTGACGAACACACGTGTCATCCCGTCAATTCGCCAACCTGTTAACATATTCCGCCAACGGGTACACCCAACTTTTTTAGAGGCACCCGCACGTATTTTAAGCATTCCACTCCCATTTACTATAATGTTTTGCGTAACTTTGCACCAAACTCGAAGTACACAAAATGAGAATAGGATTTGACAACGAAAAGTATCAGCGCATTCAGTCTGAACACATCAAAGAACGTATTTCGCAATTTGACGGCAAGCTCTATCTGGAACTTGGCGGCAAATTGTTTGACGACCATCACGCCAGCCGCGTACTGCCAGGATTTTTGCCCGACAGCAAACTGCGCATGTTTCAAAAAATCAGCGACAGCATTGAAATAGTTATTGTTATCAGTGCCGCCGACATTGAGAAGAACAAGAAACGTGCCGACCTTGGCATCACCTACGACGAGGACGTACTCCGACTCAGAGGCGAATTCCAAAACCGCGGGTTCATGGTTGGCTCTGTAGTCATCACCCACTACAACGGACAACCGGCTGCCACACAATTCAAGCAGCGACTTGAACGTGACGGCATCAAAACCTACTGCCATTACCTGATCGAAGGCTACCCACACGATGTCAAACTCATTGCTTCGGACGAGGGCTTTGGCAAAAATGACTATGTCGAAACCGAGCGTCCGCTGGTTATTGTCACCGCCCCCGGACCCGGCAGTGGCAAAATGGCTGTTTGCCTCAGCCAATTATATAATGAGAACAAACGCGGAATCAGAGCCGGATATGCCAAATTTGAGACCTTCCCCGTATGGAACCTGCCACTCAAGCACCCGGTCAACATTGCCTACGAAGCCGCCACTGCCGACCTCAACGACGTCAACATGATTGACCCGTTCCACCTGGAGGCTTACAACAAAATAGCCATCAACTACAACCGCGACATTGAGATATACCCTGTGCTCAATGCGCTGTTTGAGGGCATCTATGGTGCCAATCCCTACAAATCGCCCACCGACATGGGCGTTAACATGGTGGGATTTTGCATCAGCGATGACGAGGCGTGCTGCGAAGCATCAAAGGACGAAATTATACGCCGTTATTACGCCGCCACCAACAAAATGGCCCGTGGTGCTTGCAACGAAGCCGAAATCAGCAAAATACAAATACTCTTTAACCAAGCCGGCATCACTACCGACTACCGTCGCACTACTACGGCTGCTAAAGAGCGCTTGAAGGAGACTGGCCACACTTCGTCGGCCATAGAACTCGAAGATGGCACCATCATCACGGGCAGTTCGAGCGAATTACTTGGTTGCAGCGCTGCCTTGCTACTCAATGTCATGAAGCACCTTGCAGGCATTGACCACCAGCTCAAGCTCATTCCGCAGTCAATGATCGAGCCCATACAGCACACCAAGATACAATACCTTGGCGGACACAACCCCCGCTTACACACCGACGAGGTGCTTGTGGCGCTCTCGGTTTTGTCTGAAAACGATGACAACTGCCGCAAGGCGCTCGAACAGTTGCCAAAATTGCGCGGCTGCCAGGTACACTGCACCGTCATGCTGAGTGAAGTGGACCAAAAAATCTTCAAAAAGTTGGGTGTTAACTTGACCTGCGAACCTGTGCTGAAAAAGTAACTTATTGAAGTTTCTGATTTAGCAAGTGCGGGCTGAAGGCCCAATGTTCTCCATAGCCCAGGGCAAGCGAAGCGGCACCCTGGGTTGATATGAATGCAAAAGTTACGCCCTGTAAGGGCAGAAGTAACAGAGCTTTTTACTTTTGCCCTTACAGGGCGCGACTGCTTCAATACGCGATACCCAGGGTGCCGCTTCGCTTGCCCTGGGCTATGAAGAACATTGGGCCTTCAGCCCGCACTTGTCAAATCCGAAACTTGAGTAACTTGTTCAAAAGCCACATAAGCCCCGAGCTAAACAAAAGCCCTTAGCCATAAGCATAGCTATTAACGCTTGCTTACGACTAAGGGCTTAAATTATTTATGGGTGGTGCAACTTATCTCACCACGATTTTACAACTTTCCGTCATTCGTTTGCCATTGTCAACCTTCACCACATACAAACCAGCTGGCAAGTTAGAAGTGTTCAATCTGTAAGATGTCTGACCATTAACTACTGGCGTTTGCATTACAGTTTGTCCATTACCATTCACCACGCTCAGCAATTTGGCATTTTCTATCGTACTAAAATCCACGACAACCATTTCATTCTTGCGAGCAAGCTCTGGCGTTGCTTTTAATCCAGTGCGTTCAGTACGTACAGCCTTAATTGAGGCAGCGTCACCAGGAGTTATCGCATAGAATATACTTGCACTCTCTGTCTTATCATCGCTCCCAGTTTTCATCACCCCTGCAACAATATAATTCTTATTCTCGAAATGAACAAAACTGAGGTACCTATCATATCGATTAAGAATATATCCTTCATCAAACATTACAGTAGCAACCACATTTCCATTATCTTGCATTATCTTGAACCCTGGACAAGCATAGTCATACCATGTCACTATTTGGTCGACCTCTCCATCACCATCACGATCTGTTTCATTTGTTCTTTTAACTGATTGTTGGCATATAGGAACGACATACTCATATGCTTTGTCAGCATTAAAAAGGTTTTGTGTAATATAGAAATTGGAGCATTCATAAGGTGACGTCATGTCATAGTAGCGCAAAACTAATGCACTCACATCAAAGCTTCGCACATCACTTTTCTCTGGTGCCTCTTTCCAAGCACCCGTAAGAGAGGACCCATAATATTTCAATGTGCCAGAATATTTACCGCATTGCTGCCTATCACCACTCAAAGCCAAAGAATCCACTAAAGAATATGTAATTTGGCCTATATAATAGTGACCTGTCAACTTACCATTATAGTCCCAACTTAATTCCAACGAATCTTTGTTTACACTTATGTCAAAAGACACAGATGTAGCGGTTCTTGAAGTTTCCGTTATTACGGCCTCTTTACCAAATAGCGGCTCGCCATTGTATCTGTCTCTGTATAAAAAGTTCATATCATCACGTATCAGATCAACTGTCATGTTCTCTACTGCAGTGGGATAGACTGCATGATTCACATCTGGATAGACTGTATGATCCACCACCTTGTCAAATTGAGACATGTTTTTCCACAAAGGTTCGCGATATTTAGTCACTGCATACGTTTCCATATTAGGCAGAACCAAATCGAATTCCTTTTCAACGTCAAGATTTTCGTCATAGATCCTTACTCTTTTCTCGTCAGTATCTAAGTAATTATACATACGACCCTTTCCATCACAAGTGAACATTACTGGCGCAGGGTCCCCTATACCAACCAATTCTAACTTTGGTTTAAGAATTTGTGCCTGTGAAGCCAAGGCTACAGAAAGTGCTGAAACAACAAGTAATGTCTTTTTCATCTTTATTTCCCTGATACGTGTCGGGCGCAACCTTTAATTATAAAATATTGATTAAACTATCGTTGCGACAAAAGTAACTATATTATTTTACCCCCCCCGCGAATTATACAATAATTAACCCTACATGTAAACATATTGGCACCATAACGGGATATTATCATAACACATGAGACTTTTTACCCACTTAATTGCAAATTATGAACCATCAATAGCCCTCGACAAAAATTACAAAAGAGTCTTTTCTTATTACAAATTAGTCGTCTATCCCAAAAGGCACATCAATTACACTCTGTATTTAGCATCTTACTAAGTCCAGAGTGTTTTCTTTTTTGCATACATAAGGGATTTATCTAACCGCCTTGCTTCGTATCGTGTGTGCAAGATCTGGTTTTACCTACAGTAAATTGAAATATCGTTTTTTGTCTACACTCTACACTTTCGCGCATAAGTAGTTGATTATCATTGCATTTTTGAGTGTATACAAAGGTGCATTTCATCTACACTCCGCCAGCACTGTGTCTACACGATTATCTGCAATCAACTATACAACAACGAGAAGCGAGAAAAGAAAAACGGGAGAAAGAAAAAACGATAACGGGAGGTAGCACAAACAGTCGGATGAACTGTCGGTACTACCTCCCGTTATCGTTTGCTGCGCCTCACACTGCCATAGTGCATGCAAGCTCATGGCGTGCAGTAGTGTTGTACATGGCGTGCATATAAACACTGCTACACCACCTTTTCGTGCAGACAAATGCAACTGCGTGCAGACAAGAGTGTAGATAAAAACTGAAGTTGTCTACACGCTGTAGCGCATTGATTTTCAACACCTTAAGCACGTTTAATGCAGAGTGCAGACAAAATGGCAATAAAATGCCGGACGCGCGCGCGAGGCTATTTGGCAAAGGCAAAATCTACACCCAGCGGACGCATGGAAGCACCATACTTTTGACGAAGCTTTTCAAACAATGCCATGGTATCTTTGGCAAACCCCTGGCCTTTCCATGTGCTGGTGTTGGTTATCAGCACCCAACACTGGTTGGTATCGGGGTAGCGCACCACCAGGGCACTTGACCCCGAGAGCGTACCCGTGCGCGTCCAAGGCTTTCCCGTCGGGGTGAAATTCCAACCTATTGAGAAGCGGTGTCCACCCATATCCTTGGTCATTGTCTGCACCGACTGCGCCGTAAGTATGTCGGGGTAATGTGCATCGCCATCAATGGCCGAGATAAAATGACATAATTCGGCTGCCGAAGCACACCAGGCACCTGCACCTGCCGAACTTGTAATGTCGTTTTCGCCATAGCACTTAACCACCATGCGGCCGCTGTTGTTAAACTCAGGAATGGGTTCGGCCTCCTTGTGCATGTAATATTTCACCTCGCCGGGGTGGCGATCTTTATAGTAATTGCCTGCTATTTTGAAACCAAAGCAACCAGCCGGCTGCAGCACCTCGCGCTGTATGAACTGTTCGTAGATTGTGCCCGAACGTTTCTCGATAATCATCGACAGCAACAAATAGCCTATATTGCAATACTTCTGCATATCGCCCCCGGGCTGATAGCCCAAATGACGCTTGAGCACAATTTGCAGCAACGCATGATGGTCAGGCGGTGTGCTCAAGTGGTTCTGCATCATAATATAACGGGTTGAAAACACGGGATCGCCCGCATATCGCGTAAAGCCGGCTTTGTGGCGCAACAAATCGTCAACTGTGATGTCGAAATAGCGTTTATCGGTTATGGCATTGGTGTAAGCTGTATCATTTAATATGCCTTGAGGGCCAAAAACATGGTCGGTCAGCTTTAGCTTGCCCTTTTCTTGCAGTTTCATAATGCCTGTGGCTGTAATCAGCTTCGACACAGAAGCTATGCGCAGAATATTAGACGGACGCATGGGGTCGTTCTTTTCCTTCTCTGCCCAACCATATCCCTTGGCATAAACCAGAGAGTCGTTGCGCGACACAGCCAACTGTGCGCCATTCACCTCCCAACGCTTGAGATATTTGGCAATGATGCTGTCCATCTCGGCTGCGCCCTCAAAATTCGATTTTTCATTAGTTAGCGAATCGTTCAGATGCGGCATGCGGCTTTCGGGCAAGGATCTGCTTTCATTTTCACTGCCCCCACGACAGCGGCTGATGCAGAGCAAAGCAACTATGGCTACGACTACTGCTACAAAGATTTTGAAACTACGCTTGAATTTGCGCTTTTTCTTTTTCATTATTATAATGTGGTTATTTTTTTTGTTTGTCCTTTATTCCTGCCTGATACGGCTATGCTTAAAATTGCCGACAATGCCAGCAGCATTGGGTAATAAAGATTGGGGATAATCTGCATCGGGCTTACAAGAGCCAGACCACTGGCCATGAGCAACTGGGCACCATATGGTATAATGCCTTGGACCACGCATGAGAATATATCGAGCAAGCTTGCCGCGCGACGTTTGTCCACGCCATAGCGCACACTGATGTCTTTAGTTATTGCCCCAACCGACAATATGGCCACAGTATTGTTGGCTGTGCAGCAGTTGGTAAGGGCAACCAATGAAGCTATACAACACTCTGCCGCACGACGCGAGTGCACACGGCGGGTCAGCACACGCACGAGATAGGTAACTCCCCCACCCTTACGCACAACTGCCAATAGGCCTCCAGCCATCATGGAGATGAGAATTAAGTCGCCCATGCCCGTTATGCCATGCGCCATGGAGAGCAACCAACCCGAAAGCGTGTAAGCCCCCTCGGCTATGCCAACCACACCCGTTAAAAGCGTGCCAACACAGAGCACCATCATAACGTTCATGCCGCACAACGCCGCTACAAGCACCACGGCATAAGGCAGCACTCGCCAAAGATGCAAGATGCCTTGAGCATTGGCTGATACCACGCCTTGCTCAAAACCCATAAAGGCGTAAATTCCAAAACACAGAATGGCAGCCGGCAGCACAATGCGGAAATTGGTGCGAAACTTGTCGCGCATGGTACAATTCTGGGTACGGGTGGCAGCCACAGTTGTGTCGGATATGAATGAAAGATTATCGCCGAAGAAGGAGCCGCCCACCACTATAGCCACCATGAAGGGTAATGACACCCCTGTGCGTGCCGACATTTCAGCCGCCATTGGCACAAGTGCCACGATGGTGCCTACCGACGTGCCTATACAAAGCGACACCACACACGATGCCAGGAACAACCCGGCAAGCAAAATGTTTCCGGGCAAGCACCTCATAGTCAGGTCGACCGTTGCCGTTACCGCGCCCATTTCCTTGGCCGATGCAGCAAAAGCACCTGCAAGCACAAATATCCATACCATCAATAAGAGGTCGCTGCTGCCGGCACCATGCGAAAAGGCGCGCACACGCTCATCAATGCTGTAACCACGCAATGTGAGCAATGAGGCTATACCTGTAAACAGAAACACGATGGTCATCGGCACACTCGAAAAGTCGTTCATCAATATGCCCATCACTGCCATAAGCAGCGCAAGCAACACAAGCGGCATGAGCGCAAGCCAACCACGGCGACGAGGACGCAGCCGGCGGTCTTCACGTTGTTTAGTAGTCATTTATTTAGATTTTGAGTGCAAAGTTAGAAAAATATGCTTACCTTTGCTATGACGTTAGCGGAATTAAGCATTAACGGGCTAACATATTAACAGGCTGACAAGTAGGCACGCCTTGCTCTTTTCGACCTGCGAATGTGTGATACAGACGGGGACACGGCCAGAAGGACACTGCAACTCGTCGTTCATTTGTTCGTCAACAAATTCGGCCAACGCACCGCTATAACAATCAACTTGATATCATTCAGGCAGGGAGGCTTTAACCTAACCCGTAGTGACAGCATATCATATTTGCCCTGTAACGCACACCAAGCCATTCTGCCCATCAAACTTTAATTCTATCATGCTTAAGCAAATCATTAATGGCCGCATTCTCACCCCACAGGGTTGGCTCAAGGGCGGTTCTGTAATTGTTGAAGGTAACAAAATCAAAGCCGTTAGCAACAACGACTTGCACGTTGAGGGTGCCGAAATCATTGATGCGAAGGGTTGCACTATTGTGCCTGGTGGCATCGAAATGCACGTCCACGGCGGTGGTGGACGCGACTTTATGGAGGGTACCGAAGAGGCTTTCCGCGTAGCCATCAACGCCCATGCCAAGCACGGCACGACCTCGATATTCCCCACACTGTCATCGTCAACCGTGCCTATGATTGAGGCTGCCTGCCAAACTTGTGACAAATTGATGGCTGAAGAGAATAGCCCCGTGCTCGGTCTGCACCTCGAGGGTCCGTACTTCAACCCTAAACAAGCTGGTGCGCAAATTCCCGAGTGGATCAAGGCTCCCGTGGCTGAAGAGTATGAACCGCTGCTTGAGAAATATAAGTGTCTGAAGCGTTGGGACGAGGCGCCCGAACTCCCCGGCTCGGTTGAGTTTATCACCGCCTGCCGCAAACATGGCGTTTTACCTGCCATTGCCCACACACGTGCCACTTACGAGGACGTGGTGGCCGGCCACGATGCGGGTATGACTCATGCCACACACTTCTACAATGCCATGCCGGTGGTTTACAAGAACCGTGAATTTAAGGTGCCCGGCACTGTAGAAAGCATTTTTGCACTTGAGGACATGACAGTCGAGATGATTGCCGATGGCATTCACGTGCCTCCCGTCATGCTGCGCATGATTTACCAAATCAAGGGCGTTGAAAAGACGGCGCTCATTACCGACTCTTTGGCATGCGCTGCAACTGAAGGCGATGCAGCCTTCGACCCCCGCGTCATATTGGAGGACGGCGTGTGCAAATTGGCAGACCGTTCGGCTCTGGCAGGTTCTATCGCCACAATGGACCGTCTTATCCGCACCTGCGTGCAGATGGCTAACATCCCATTGGAGGACGCTTGCCGTATGGCCAGCGAAACTCCGGCCAAAATCATGGGCGTGTTCGACCGCAAGGGCTCGCTCGAAGCTGGCAAGGACGCCGACCTCATGATGTTTGACGAGAACCTCAAACTGACATACGTGATGCAAATGGGCAACGTTGTAACCAATGAACTCTAAGCCTCAACGCCAACCTCCATTGTGCTGATGTGCACACGCGTTTTCTTAACACCCTTGAAAGCGCGTGTGCATATTAGCTTTTACTCCCCCCTATTTCTCAAACACAATGATTCCATTACTCGACATTCAGCACCTGACTAAACGCTTTGGTGCGCTCGAACTCTTTAACGACATAAGTTTCTCGGTTGCCGACGGTCAGAAAGTCGGACTCATAGCACATAACGGAGCCGGGAAAAGTACTTTGCTGAACATTTTGGCCGGAAAGGAGGATTATGACGGGGGAACTATCGTGACAAGACGCGATGCCAACATTGCCATTTTGGAACAAGCGCCTGTGTTTGAGCCTGGTACAACTGTGATTGACGCCTGCTTCCAGCGTGCTGGAGAATTGTCGACCCTCATCAGCCAATACGAACAATGCCTTGCCACACCCGGCAACCCGGGGTTGAGCGAACTGATAGACGAAATGGAACGACGCGAGGCTTGGGACTTTGAGCTGAAGGCCAAGCAAATTCTGTCGAAACTCGACATTAACAATTTCACGCAGCCGGTAGAAGAGTTGTCTGGTGGGCAACTCAAACGCGTGGCTCTGGCTAATGTACTATTGGCTGACCCCGATTTGCTGGTGCTTGACGAGCCAACAAACCACCTTGACCTTTCAATGATTGAATGGTTGGAGGGTTACTTGCAACGCACTACCAAAGCGCTGCTCATGGTGACACACGACCGTTACTTCCTTGACAACGTGTGCCAGCGCATACTGGAACTTGACGATGAGACCATCTACACCTATGATGGCAACTATGAGTATTATCTCGAAAAACGCGAGCAACGCATCACGGCACAGAATGCTAACATAGCACGCGCCAACAACCTGTATCGCAAAGAGCTTGACTGGATGCGCCGCATGCCCTGTGCCAGAGGCACTAAAGCACGCTACCGTAAAGAGGCTTTTGTTGAATTGGAACAGCGTGCCAAGCAGCGGCGTGAGGAAAGGGCTGCACGACTTGAGGTAAAGAGCGGGTACATTGGCAGCAAAATATTTGAGGCCGAATATGTGAGCAAAGCTTTCGATGTGCCTGGTGCCGACGGCCCAAAGCAGCAGAAGATTATTCTTGACCACTTTTACTATAACTTTGCACGTTTCGAAAAGATGGGCATTGTGGGTGGCAATGGTACCGGCAAGAGCACATTCATCAAACTATTGCTTGGACTTGAACAACCCGATGAAGGCCGTTTTGTTGTGGGTGAGACTGTACGATTTGGTTACTTCTCACAAGACGGCATGGACTTTAACGAGCAAGACAAGGTTATTGACGCGGTACGCAAACATGCCGAATACATTGACTTGGGAAATGGCCGACACCTGACAGCCATGCAGTTTCTGACGCATTTTCTCTTTCCACCAGCCCGTCAGCAAGATTACATTTACAAATTGTCGGGAGGTGAGCGCCGACGCCTGCAACTATGCACTGTGCTGATGAAGAACCCCAACTTCTTGGTACTTGACGAACCGACCAATGACCTTGATATTGCCACGCTGCAAATTCTTGAGGAATATCTTCAGGACTTCAAGGGGTGTGTGATAGTAGTCAGTCACGACCGCTACTTTATGGACAAGGTTGTCGACCATCTGTTAGTGTTTAACGGTGAGGGCAAGATTGACGATTTTCCTGGTAATTATTCAGAATACCGCGAATGGAAATCGCTGCGTGAACATGAAGAGCAAGAGGAGAGAGAAGCCGCAAAGAAGCAGCAAGCCACCAACACTAATGCAAAAGCAAACACTTGGGGCGGCGAAAAGAAACGCAAATTGTCTTTCAAGGAAAAGCAAGAACTCAAGCAGCTTGAAACGGACATTGAAAAACTCGAAGCCGAAAAGAAGGAAATCGAAACGAGTCTTTGCTCTGGCACACTATCCGTTGACGAACTTACAGAAAAAAGCAAACGTCTGCCCTTGCTCGAAGAAGAACTTGACGAAAAATCGATGCGATGGCTCGAACTTAGCGAAATAGAACAATGAAACCATTAGCTGAACGTCTGCGCCCTACAACGCTCGACGATTACATAGGCCAAAAACATCTGGTAGGACCAGGTGCCGTACTGCGTCAGATGATTGACTCCGGACATATTTCTTCATTCATTTTATGGGGGCCACCGGGAGTTGGCAAGACGACTTTGGCCAAAATCATTGCACAACATCTCGACACGCCTTTCTACACGCTATCAGCAGTAAATAGCGGGGTGAAAGAGGTGCGCGAGGTGATAGACCGTGCCACAAACGGACGTTTCTTCAGCGAGCAAAGCCCTATTTTGTTTATTGACGAAATTCACCGCTTTTCAAAGTCGCAACAAGATTCGCTCTTGGCCGCTGTTGAAACTGGTGCCATTACGCTGATTGGCGCCACCACCGAAAATCCTTCATTTGAGGTCATACGCCCGCTCCTGTCGCGCTGCCAAGTGTATGTGCTAAAGAGTTTGGACAAGGCAGACCTCGAAGTGCTGCTACATCGCGCCCTGACCAAGGACTTGGTGCTGAAAGAACGGCATATCGAGGTGAAAGAGACTGAAGCTCTGTTCAGATATAGCGGTGGTGATGCCCGAAAACTATTAGGCATACTCGATTTGGTGACATCTGCCTCTGATGCCGACCCACTCGTTATTGACAATGCTACGATCACCGAACGCCTGCAACAAAACCCATTGGCCTACGACAAGGAAGGGGAAATGCACTATGACATCATTTCGGCCTTCATAAAAAGTATTCGAGGCAGTGACCCCGATGCGGCACTATATTGGTTGGCACGCATGATTGAGGGCGGAGAGGATCCCAAATTCATAGCACGGCGCTTGGTCATTTCGGCCTCTGAGGATATCGGACTTGCCAATCCCAACGCGCTGCTGCTGGCCAATGCGGCATTTGATGCAGTAGCAAAAATTGGCTGGCCTGAAGGGCGCATTCCTTTGGCCGAAGCTACGGTTTATCTGGCCACCAGCGCCAAAAGTAACTCGGCGTACATGGGCATTAACAACGCCCTGCAGTTGGTAAAACGCACAGGCAATCTGCCCGTGCCGCTACACTTGCGCAATGCGCCCACCAAACTTATGGCAGAACTTGGCTATCACGACGGCTACTTATACCCTCACGATTACCCGGGAAACTTTACGCCACAACAATATCTGCCCAATGAGGTCAAGGACGAAGTGCTTTGGAAACCATGCAATAATCAGGCAGAAGACCGCAGCCGCGACCGCATGAATACACTGTGGAAAGGCAAGCAAAGATAAAGGATGGGGCTGACATCATATGCAAGATGTCAGCCCTATTATGTGAGACAAGTTCCTGGCAATCCATATGAGCGCCCCACTAATACAGATGGAATATACGCTCCATAAGCTGCCATTTTTCTGAAGAGGTGGCACCGTCTTTCGTCTTTTGATATTTCCCCGTCAGTGCCTCCCATTCTTCTTGCTTTGGCAGTTTTGCCAGTTTTGCCATGGACTCGCCCCAATTAAAATCCTCTGGCGTTTCAACAATCATAAACAGGCGGTTTTCCAACAGGTATATCTCCATTTCGAGAATGCCTACCTCTTTGATACCATTGAGGATTTCTCTCCAAACGTGACCTTCTTCATGCAATTTCTTGTATGCGGCAATGAGTTCTGGCTCGTTTTTCAAATCAAGTGTTTGGCAGAAACGTTTGGTCTTAATGCCATACTGCTTCTGCACATATCCATTTTGTTTCATTGTTTTAATGATATGCCCTACTGCATTCTCTCGTGAGAATATGCGAACAGGTGTTATTATACATCAGTTTATAAAGGTTGCTAAGTTCGGGAACCGTGCGACAGAGCCGAACCTTTTAAGTCGTACAAAGGTCTCACTTATTCAGTTCTGAGGCAAACATTTGCACCATAAAATGAACAGAACCAACGCTTCTGCATTAAAAGTAAGGCATTTAGCGTACATTTCTCAATGATTTACCCTATCTTTGCATAGGTTTCGGTTTAATAAAACAACAAAGCGAGTTTGGTACGGCGTTCTTGCCGCACCCATCACAAATATGTTACGCAAAATCTTCACACTACTGATGTTTGCAGCCATAGCCACCACTATGGCGTTTGCAGAGAAGTGGACCATCGAAACATTGCCCATGGTCCACTTGCAAAACGCACAACATTATGTGTGCAACCCCGACGGTGTGCTATCGCCAACAGCTGTTGCAACCACAGACAGCATGCTGCAAGCGTTGGAACGCGACAAAGGCATTCAAACTGTAGTGGTGGTGGTTAAACAGCTTAAGGGCGATGACCCTTATCAATTTGGTATGGATTTGAGCCGCAAATATGGCATCGGCTCAAAAGAACAACGCTCTGGCTTGATTGTCATTTTAGCAACTGAGGACAGAAGCTACCAAATACTTACCGGCAACGGGCTCGAAGGTGCACTGCCTGACGCCATTTGCAGGCGAATTCAAAATCAGGTAATGGTGCCAGCACTAAAAGCTGGCGATTGGAACAGTGCCATTGTCAACACAATCAAGCGCATTGACAGCTATGTGCGCAAAGACAATTCCCTGACAGCTGAGAATGGAAACGACGATGACAGTTCGGCCGCAGTTGCAGGTTTCATTATCGCATTGTTGTTCATTATAGCCATCTCATACATATTTGTCCACCGCACACCAAGATGCCCTAAATGCAAGACACGCATGCGCAAAGTCAGCAGTCAGAGGGTGCGCGCCAGTGCTATTAGCGACTGGAAGATACGTACCATTTGGCAATGTCCCAAGTGCGGGAATAAAACAACACACTATACCGACACAAACGACACACACAACGGCAATGCCATTCCGCCCATATTGTTTGGCGGTGGCAGCAGTGGGGGTTCATTCGGTGGAGGAAGTATCGGAGGCTCTTTTGGCGGCGGCACCTTTGGCGGCGGCGGAAGCGGCGGCCGGTTTTGACAAACAAATACAACGAACAGACATTTTTCAAACTAACAACAAACGGATATGAAGAAAGGAACAATAACCCTGCTCGTGATTGGCGTGCTAATTCTTATTATGGTAGGCGGCACACTGACCACCTACAATGGTCTGATTGCCAAAGACGAGGCTGTGGCCACTGCATGGGGCAACATTCAATCACAATATCAGCGCCGTGCCGACCTCATACCTAATTTGGTAAGTACCGTTAAGGGATATGCCAAACACGAAAGCGAGACACTTGAGAATGTAATGGCTGCACGAGCCAAAGCTACACAAGTAACTATAAATTCAGACAACCTTACCCCCGAAAAGCTCAAACAATATCAAGCCGCACAAGGCGAATTGTCACAAGCTCTCGGCCGCTTGATGGCGGTGTCTGAAAATTATCCCAACCTCAAGGCCAACGAGAACTTTTCAGAACTTCAAGCACAACTCGAGGGTACTGAAAATCGTATCAACGAAAGTCGGCAAATTTACAACTCGGCCGTTCAAACCTATAACGTGAGCGTGCGCCGTTTCCCCGCCAATATCGTGGCTGGAATGTTTGGCTTTGACAAAAAGAATCAGTTCGAGGCTGAAGCCGGAGCTGAGAAAGCACCCAAGGTAGAATTTTAACACACAACTCTAAACATACATACTCATCAGTTCACATGGACAGCAAACAACGATACATGATGCGCGGCGTATCCGCCATGAAAGAAGACGTGCATAACGCCATCAAAAACATTGACAAGGGCATATTCCCTCAAGCCTTTTGCAAAATCATTCCCGACATATTGGGTGGTGACCCCGAATATTGCAATATCATGCATGCTGATGGTGCCGGCACCAAATCAAGCCTTGCATACATGTACTGGAAAGAGACGGGCGACCTCTCTGTATGGAAAGGCATTGCGCAAGATGCCCTTATTATGAACACGGACGACCTCCTTTGCGTTGGAGCCGTTGACAACATTCTTGTCAGCTCTACCATTGGCCGCAACAAAATGCTCATACCGGGCGAAGTGATCTCTGCCATCATCAACGGCACAGACGAGTTGTTGCAGCAGATGCGCGACATGGGCGTAGGCATCTATGCCACTGGCGGCGAGACTGCCGATGTGGGCGACCTTGTGCGCACAATCATCGTCGACTCTACTGTCACTTGCCGCATGAAACGCAGCGACGTTATCAACAATGCCAACATTCGTCCGGGCGATGTTATCGTCGGTCTCTCGTCAAGTGGTCAAGCTACCTACGAGAAGGAGTACAATGGTGGCATGGGGTCTAACGGACTCACCTCAGCCCGTCACGATGTGTTTGCCAAATACTTGGCAGAGAAATATCCCGAGAGCTACGACCATGCCGTACCCGAAGAATTGGTATATAGCGGCGGACTTAAACTTACCGACAAGGTGGAAGGCTCACCCATCAATGCCGGCAAGCTTGTGCTTTCCCCCACCCGTACATACGCACCCGTCGTGAAGAAACTGCTCGACGAACTGCGTCCCGAAATCCATGGTATGGTACACTGCACAGGTGGTGCACAAACCAAGGTTCTGCACTTTGTGGGTGAAAATTGCCGCGTCATCAAGGACAATATGTTCCCCGTGCCGCCTCTCTTCAAGACCATTGCAGAGCAAAGCGGCACCGACTGGGCAGAAATGTACAAAGTGTTCAATATGGGACACCGACTCGAAGTCTACGTACGTCCCGAAAATGCCGAAAAGGTTATTGCCATCAGCAAGAGCTTCAACATCGATGCACAAGTTGTAGGCCATATCGAAGAAGGCCCGCGCTCACTCACCATCAAGAGCGAGTTTGGCGAGTTCAACTACTAAGACACAACACAACCCGAAGTTCAAGAAGCCAGCAACCATGATTGCCCCCACACAACAGTAGCAATCAAGTTGCCGGCTTTCTGAACTTCTTTCTTTGTAGACACCTACTGATTGTATAAAATAATTTTGAACACCTACTTAAATGAATACATTATTAGATAAATTGAACGGACTTGAAGCACGCTTTGAGGAAGTCAGCACACTTATTACAGACCCCAACGTCATTGGCGATCAAAAGCGCTATGTGCGACTGACCAAAGAATACAAAGAGCTTGAAGACCTCATGGCAGCCCGCAAGGAGTACGCCAATTTACTATCGAACCTTGAGGAGAGCAAGGACATGCTGCTCAACGAGACTGATGCCGAAATGAAGGATATGGCACGCGAGGAAGTTGCCGAATGTGAGAAACGCATACCCGAACTCGAAGAGCGCATCAAACTCATGCTCGTACCTAAAGACCCCGAAGACGCCAAAAATGCCATTCTCGAAATACGTGGCGGCACGGGGGGCGACGAGGCTGCACTTTTTGCCGGTGACTTGTTCCGCATGTACAGCAAATACTGCGAGCGTAAGGGTTGGAAACTTGAAGTGTCAAGTGCCAGCGAGGGAGCCGCAGGCGGTTTTAAGGAAATTGTCTGCTCCATTACGGGCACCGACGTGTATGGCACCATGAAGTATGAAAGTGGCGTACACCGCGTACAGCGCGTGCCTGCCACCGAAACACAAGGACGTGTTCACACCTCGGCAGCAACCGTTGCCGTATTGCCCGAAGCCGAAGCATTTGATGTGGTCATCAACGAAGGCGAAATTAAATGGGACACATTCCGCTCAAGCGGTGCCGGTGGTCAGAATGTCAACAAGGTAGAATCGGGTGTTCGTTTGCGTTACAACTGGAAAAATCCCAACACTGGCAAAGTAGAGGAAATCTTAATAGAGTGCACCGAAACCCGCGACCAACCTAAGAACAAAGAGCGCGCACTTGCACGTCTGCGCACTTTCATCTACGACAAAGAGCACCAAAAGTACGTTGACGACATCGCCAACCGCCGCAAAACGCTCGTTTCGACTGGCGACCGTTCGGCCAAAATCCGTACATACAATTATCCGCAGGGCCGCATCACCGACCACCGCATAAACTATACCATATACAATCTGCAAGCGTTTATGGACGGCGACATACAGGACTGCATCGACCACCTCATCGTAGCCGAAAACGCCGAACGATTGAAGGAAGCTGAAATGTAATATTGTCATGACACGCCTTTTGTTCATATTGTTTTTCACGCTGCCTCTGTTCACAGCCTGCCACAACAAAACGAGTCAAGCCTCGGGCGACAATGGCGCCTTTGCCAAGGCCAAAAGCCACAGCGACGGCGTAAACATCGACCGCATATCACAGTCTGGCGAACTCATCATTGGCACCATCAGCGGCCCCGACACATATTTCGACTACCAGGGCCGCGGCATGGGTCTGCAATATGCACTGGCCGAAGATTTTGCTAACACCTTGGGAGTTGGTGTACGTGTTGAACTTGCCACTGACAGCACCGAATTGGCCGAAATGCTCAAAAAAGGAGATGTTGACGTCATAGCCTATCAGCTTTCCCCCAGTTTCTGCCAAAAACAAGGCATAGCCACTGCGGGAGCTAAAAACGCAAAGACGGGAGCAAGTTGGGCCATATTACCCGAGGCTAAAGACCTGGCCGAAGCGCTCAACGATTGGTATGGCGATGGTGTAGAAGTGAAAGCACAAAAAACGGAAAGAACGTGGCTGCACAACCGCACCATCGTACACCGCAAGGTACGTGCCCCATTCATTTCACGCGAGAAAGGTATTATATCCACCTACGACGCCTATTTCAAGGCAGCTGCGCGCTATACAGGCTGGGACTGGCGACTCATTGCAGCGCAATGTTATCAAGAGTCGGGCTTCGACCCCAATGCCACATCATGGGCTGGTGCTTGTGGTTTGATGCAAATTATGCCTGCCACTGCCGGACAATATGGCTTGCCTTCAACCCGGCTTTTCTCGCCCGAAGACAATATAACCACAGCAGCACGCCACATCAGACACCTGCAACAACAATTTGCCAACATTGCCGATGCCGAGGAACGTGCCAAATTTGTGCTTGCGGCCTACAACGGCGGGCTTGGCCACATACGCGATGCCCAATCACTCGCCCGGAAACATGGCGGAAACGCCAACAACTGGAGCGACGTGAGCTACTACGTGCGCAATTTGAGTAATGCGCAATACTACCGCGACCCCGTTGTGAAATATGGCTACATGATTGGTAACGAAACCTACAACTATGTAATCAGCATCATGGAGCGATGGCGGCAATACGGAGGCAATGTCCACAGCTTGTCAAGCGGCAGGTTGCCCGACGACACACCATTGACTGCCAACAGCAACGAGCGTGTTACGCCACACAAACGCAACCGCTTCAGCAAAGCGCACAAAATACTGTCTGCCGATGAAATGGAGCAACTTAATCAATAATTCGCTGCCACAATCTTCAAACACACATAAAGAGAAGAGACGCCTATATGTATAAGTAGACATGCGTTGGCAGAATTAGTAAACAAGTTGACAAGTTAACCTATAATTCCAAAGTTACCGTACAAGGGCTTGACTTACCCAAAAGTCAAACTGTTGTACGGTATTTTTCATTTTACCCCAAACCAACGTTAGCACAAGCTATCCTCCATCTACTTGTAACAAAAGCACACAATACATTTTGCATTTTAATACTTTTCAGCGCAAAGTAATAGCAAAATATAAACTCTGCAACAAGAATATCAACAAAAGATGCATTTTACCCATATATTTCTGCGCAAAAAGTCATTCTGTTATGAATATTGTTGTTATATTTGCAACGTGATAACAAAACAAGTATTCTACAAGACATTAGGTACATCACGAACATACATTCAAAACACAATAACAGACAGACTACAATGTGCGGCATCGTATCAATATTCAACATTAAAGAGCAAACTCCCGAGTTGCGCAAGAAAGCTCTTGCCATGAGTAAGAAAATCCGTCACAGAGGCCCCGATTGGAGCGGCATCTACTGTGGCAAGAGTGCCATATTGTGTCACGAGCGACTTTCGATTGTCGACCCCCAAAGCGGCAAGCAGCCCTTATTTGCACCCGACAACAAACAGGTGTTGGCTGTAAACGGCGAAATTTACAACCATCAAGACATACGCAAGCAATATGCCGGCAAATACCAATTTCAAACTGGCTCCGACTGCGAAGTTATACTTGCCCTTTATCGCGACAAAGGCATAAACTTTCTTGAAGACCTCAATGGCATCTATGCCTTTGCATTATACGACGAAGCCAACGACGACTTTCTTATAGCCCGCGACCCCATTGGCGTCATACCCTTGTATATTGGACACGACAAGGACGGCACCATTTATTGTGCTTCCGAGCTCAAAGCACTGGAAGGGTTCTGCGATGAATATGAACCATTCTTGCCCGGACACTATTATCGTGGTTCTGAGGGGAAAATGGTAAGATGGTACAAACGCGATTGGGAAAGCTACGACAATGTAAAGAACAATGGCGCATCTGTCAACGATGTGCACAACGCACTCGAGGCAGCCGTCAAGCGCCAGCTAATGAGCGATGTGCCTTACGGCGTTCTTCTGTCGGGCGGTCTTGACAGTTCTGTCATATCAGCCATTGCCAAAAAGTACGCAGCACACCGTATAGAGACCAACAGCACACAAGCAGCCTGGTGGCCTCAACTCCACTCATTTGCAGTAGGATTGAAGGGAGCACCCGACCTGGCAAAAGCCAAGGAGGTGGCTGACTTTATCGGCACAGTGCACCACGAAATAAACTACACAATACAGGAGGGACTTGACGCCGTGCGTGACGTCATCTATTTCATCGAAACATACGATGTCACCACCGTGCGTGCCTCCACCCCAATGTACTTGTTGGCACGTGTCATCAAGTCTATGGGTATCAAAATGGTACTTTCGGGCGAAGGAGCCGACGAGGTGTTTGGTGGATACCTCTATTTCCACAAAGCGCCCAATGCACGTGCTTTTCACGAAGAGACCGTGCGCAAATTGTCAAAACTCCACCTTTACGATTGTCTGCGAGCCAACAAGAGCCTTTCGGCTTGGGGCGTTGAAGGCCGCGTCCCCTTCCTCGACAAGGATTTCCTCGATGTGGCCATGCGTCTGAACCCCGAAGCCAAGATGTGTCCTGGCAAGACTATAGAAAAGAAAATTGTGCGCGAAGCCTTTGCCGACATGCTGCCTGAAGATGTGGCATGGCGCCAAAAAGAGCAATTCTCCGATGGCGTAGGTTATTCATGGATTGACACCTTGAAAGCCGTCACCGCACAAGCCGTAACTGACGAACAAATGGCACATGCAGCCGAGCGTTTCCCCATCAACACCCCAATGAACAAGGAGGAATATTACTACCGTTCTATCTTTGAAGAATATTTCCCCAGCGAAAGCGCGGCACGCAGTGTGCCCAGTGTGCCCAGTGTTGCATGCTCTACAGCCGAAGCACTTGCATGGGACGAGTCATTCAAAAACATGAACGACCCCAGTGGACGCGCCGTTGCCGGTGTGCATGAAGAAGCTTACGCCAATAAGTAGGTATTCAAAATCACCTTGCAGCACCAGGCCATTTACCTGGCACCCCTATAACGAGACTTGACTAAACTATATAATGTTATTTTGGTTGATCTGTCCGCCGCACACGCCAACGGGTGAACGTGCGGCGGATTTTTTATAACAAGCTGGCATTTCAGCCTTTTAAGGCCAAAATAATTGGTAGCCACATTCGCTTCAACTGCCAACCAACTAATATGTTAGACGTTGCGTGTTCAAAAGCGGACATTCCCTATTGGCACTTCCCTTTCTCCAAATTCTATCATTGCGTTAAAAAGACTCACCTTCACAGCATTTTGCAAATCATTCAATGTGATATCTGCTTCTTGAATAATACCTTTATCCAGGAGTGCGGCTCTTTTTGTACCAAGCAATAATGGGTGCTTGGGAGTTATCCAATGATTACCGTCATATATGGCAAGGTTCGTAAATGAAGTATCAGTCAAAAGTCCATGCTTGACGATGATGATTTCATCGCAGTCCCCCTTCTGTGCCACCAATGCATTAAGACTGCGGCGATCTGTACTTTTATAGTCATACGTTATCGCATCGTTCTCAACCACTTGCAAGGATCTTATTTCGCGCATGGCGTATGCAGCATAAGTTATGTCCTTTACACCCTGCTCCCCATACACCACCCTCGCCTTATAAAAATCCATGTCTGCCGTTGGCGCCACGAGTTTCTCCAGCGAAGGCATAGAAGTCGCATTGCATAGCGATGGGAAAAAATGCCGAAGAGTTCTTTCCATCCTTTCCTGATGATATGCTATAGCCTGTGCCTCTCCTTCCTTAATCTTTATAGTTTCTACAAATTGCTGTGCCATATTTCATTGTGTAATTATTCAAACGGAAGATACACCTTTTGCAACACTTCCGCAAATTCTTTTCTGCAATCACTCTTTGAGGTAATGCCACCTCCGGCCTTGAAGAATATGCCCTCCCCGTCCTTTTCCATAAAACGTATCATTACGGCCGAATTGAGCATTCCGTTGTCATATATACCCATAATGCCTGTATAAAAACCGCGGTCGTATCCTTCTGCCTCATGAATTATCTGCACCGTTTTATCCTTTGGCGCACCCGTAATCGAACCTGCCGGCAACATAGCAGCCAAAATATTACCTATATGCTTATGATAGTCTGATGGCAACTTGCCGCTTATTTCAGAGCTGGTCTGTAGTATGTCACCCTTGTTAGTATGCAGTACATCTATATAACGGTATCTGTCCACCCTTACTTGTTCTGCCACACGGCTTAAGTCATTTCTAATCAAATCAACGATGGTAGCATGTTCCGCAGCCTCTTTCTCGTCGTTCATCAGCACTTCTTCTGCATTTGGCAGGGAAGCGTCGAGTGTCCCCTTCATGGGATAAGAATATATCTTTCCATTCTTTATGCGGACAAAAGTCTCGGGAGAAAAACACACAAACTGCTTGCCGTTATCTGTTCTCACGAGAATCTTGTACTTGCCTTTTGCCCTTAAAAAAATATCATCAAATGAAAGGTCGCAATCCACAGCCACCTTGCAGGTAAGGTTAGTAAGGAAACTGTTACCACACAGAATGTTGCTCTTTACAGTCTCAAAACTTTTTGTGTACGCTTCAAAGTCCGGTTCATGCACCTTCCACATCTGCAGTTTTGCAGACGCGGAGCGCAACTGGCGTTTTACATTGGTGATGCCCTCAAAGTCGTAAAGGCATTCTTCTGGAGAGATTTCCGAAAGTCTCCGTATGTATGCTTCCGTGCCATCATAGTTGATGACGAAAAGAAACGGTTCCTTTTCATCAGCCAAATGATTGAGACGGTCTGTTATATTCTGGTTCATGCTTTTACGTATGAACTGCAAAATTATACCATTTATATGAGAAAGCCAAAAGCACCGGTTGGCATGTTCACCGCATCTGCGCTTTTATCCGCCTTTCTTAAGCAAAACGGCCTTTGATGCGTTACGACAGATCATGCTAAAAGCGCTTCTAACTTGTCTTACTACGTTCGAGGTAAGCATTTGCTACGTTCGAGATAAACACTTACTACGTTCGTGGTAAGCATATTGAACGTTCGAAGTAAGACGAGCAAAAGGCGTTTTCAACTTGCTGAGCCGCCGTCTTCGAATACCATTTTGTATAAAAAAGCACTCTAATTGCCCATGCCCCCATGTTTCCCAAGGATTTTATTCTTCCTTATACATGATATTGTGTATTTTTGTAGTCTAAACAACTGAGCCATATGAGCATAAAATACGAAATACAATCAATAAAGAACTCACAAGGAACTGGCAAGGAGCAACACTTTGCACGCATCTTTGAGGATGCGCCCATGTCTGCCCAACAACTTGAAAGTCACATACAATCAACCTGTTCGTTGACAAAAGGCGATGTGGAGGCCACCTTGTCGGCATTGCGTGAGTGCATGATTCACGACTTGTCACATGGCCACCGTTTCTATATTCCGTCCATAGGTTACTTTTCACTGTCTGTGGATTTGGACTTGCCAGAAGGCAAATCGGCAGACAAGGTGCGTGCCGACCATATAAGCGTGCGCAACATAAAATTCCGCCCCGATGCTTCAATGCTGCAAGAGGTGAAAATGAACACACGCTTTGAACGTGCAAAATTCTCCACCAAGTCAAAAGAGCACACGGAAGAAATGATGTTGGAAAATATAAAGGCATATCTTGCCACTAACACTTGCATCAACCGGCGTGCAATGGAAATGCACTTCCGGCTACGACAGAACGCCGCACTCAAATGGCTGAAACATTTCACCGAGATTGGGGTGCTGAGAAAAGAAGGAGCGCGAAACTCACCTGTGTATTTCATGAATAAGTAAGTTGCATTTTCTGTTAGGCGTTTTGCATGCTCAACAAGTGTGGGAGTGAACCATGGCTAATTGAGCGAACCACTTTGGAAAAGGTAACTAAAGAATGAACCAATAAAGTTCGTAACGAATAATAAAAGAACTGCTATGTCAAAAACAACGATAAAGAAACTGCTTCAGTCCATGACGAAGGATGAAATCATAGGAATGGTGCTTGAACTGTATTCCGCCAAAAAGGAAGTCAAGGAATACTTGGAATACTATGCCTGTCCTGACGAGAAAGGAAAACTCGAAGAGTACAAGGACATCATTCGTGAGGAATTTTATCCTATGAAACGGAGAGACCCGCAGTTACGTTTTTCTGTTTGCAGAAAGACCTTGGCAGACTTCAAGAAGTTCAAACCGTCCGAAGAAGCGGTTGCAGAGCTGATGATGTCGTATATGGAATGGGCCTTCCAATTAGCCCACGAGTATGGTGCCATGTGGGAAGATTATTATTACTCTGTGGAAAGCGACTTTGACAAGACCGTACAGTACATTGCCGAAAACGGACTTTGGAAGAAGTTTGACAAGCGGCTTCAGCAGTGTATAAAATGGACGGACGGAAGCGGCTATGACTTTGCGGAAACCATTGAAACCATATATGAGGACGGTGAGGATATGCTCGCACACTAAATAAAGGCTCGCAGACAACACTAATTACACGCCTGTCTGTGGGCCTTTGTCTTAAAATCCCGTGGGACGAGGCTGCGAAAAAACGATCACCAAATCACACAAATTGCTAAATTCCTTGTAGTACCAACACATCTGAAATAAAACAACTAACATTGCACAAATTTGTTGATATACGATTGCAATATTAGCCACATAACCTTAACTTTGTCCTTACAATTTCATTAACACCCATATAAAGAGATATACAAGATGGCAAAGAGTAAAAAAGAATTTACGTTCCTTACCATTGCACTCTTTTGCAGTTCTTTGGCTCATGCACAACAGCAAACTCCAACAGAACAAAAGGATACCATTGAAAACAGGAACACTATTATAAAGATAGCGGACAGCCACTCCTCAAGGGGAGGAGTCAACAACGCCCTTGATGTACTGAGCGGCCAAGCTGCAGGTGTCAACGTAACCTCCAACGGACTTGACCGAATGGCCATGCTCAACAGTGTGCGTGTGCGTGGCACCACCTCTATCATCGGAGGCAACGACCCATTGGTGCTGATTGATGGCGTCACTTCCGACGTACTTACACTTTCAACCATCTATCCTGCCGACATCGAGAGCTTCAAAATTTTGAAGAATGCCGCCGAAACTGCCATGTACGGCTCACGCGGTGCGTCGGGCGTAATAGAGGTAAAAACCAAAAAGGGAACTGGCCGAGGGTTCCAAATATCGTATGAGGGGAACATCGGATTCGAGCAGATGTACAAACATCTCGACATGCTCAACGCCGAAGAATATGTAGCCACGGCAAAGGCTTTGGGCATATATTGCAACGATGGAGGCTTCAACACCGATAATTACAAGGTGATAACACGCACAGGCATGGTCAACAACCATTACCTTGCATTTAGCGGCGGAACGCCACAATCAAACTATCGTGCGTCTTTCGGGGTGATGGACCACAACACCATCATCAAGAGAATGGGCTATAATGTTTTTGTTGCCAAAGTTGACGTAACACAGAAAGCATTCAACGACAAACTCACGGGAGACTTCGGGGTGTTCGGTTCGTCATTTAAGAACCATGACATATTTGACACCCAGATGCTGTTTTACTCTGCGGCTTGCCAAAATCCGACATTCCCGGCTGGAACTGACAAGAACGGTAACTGGGTGAAGAACGAGTCTGCCACCCACATCAACCCTCCAGGCATATTGCTTGATGAGAAGAATGACTCTAAGGATTTGAACTTTGACGCACACATAAAACTGAGCTACGACTTCAATCCTAACTGGCGCATTTCCACATTCGCATCATACCTTTATGGTTCTACCGAAAACGGCATGTTCTGTCCCACATGGGTGTGGGCGCAAGGCAACGTTTATCGTGGCGAGTTTAAGAAAGAGGAATGGCTCGGCAATGTGGCTCTCAGTTTCAATAAGCAATTCGGCATACACAAAATCTCGGCAGAGGCGAGCAGCGAATATCGTAAGCTAACAAAAACAGCCTTTTGGGTCTACGCCAAAGGCATTCCAACAAACGATTTCGGTTATAACAATATAGGAGCTACTGCAGCCCGCCCTTATGGTGGCACAGAAAGCACCTACGAAGACCAATCCCTGGCATCTGTAATGGGAAGCGTCACATACACCTTGCTCGACCGTTACACGTTGTCGGCCAATGCGCGTGGCGATGGTTCATCAATGGTTGGCGACAACAACACATGGGGCTTTTTCCCGTCCGTGTCATTCACTTGGGACATGAAAAAGGAAACCTTCCTTGCCAACATAAAGCCTTTGTCGATGCTCAAACTCCGCACGGGGTTGGGACAGGCGGGCAACCTTGGAGGCATCTCAGCCTATACAACGATGAACACTGTGAGACAGAATGGTATTGTACCTATCAACAGCTCGCCTACGGTGACGCTCGGAATGGTGAGAAACAACAATCCCGACTTGAAGTGGGAAACCAAAAAGACCTTCAACATCGGTGCCGACATCGGTTTTTTTGCCAATCGCCTTATGCTCACGGCTGAGTACTACTATTCAAAAACCTCCGACATGCTCTATGCCTACGAGGTTCCTGTTCCACCATTCGCCTTCAACACATTGCTGGCAAACATTGGCTCTATGTCCAACCGAGGATTTGAGTTTGGCTTGTCCGTACAGCCTATAAGCAAGAAAGACATGGAGTTGAACATAAACATGAACCTGTCCTTTCAAAGCAACAAACTCATATCTCTGAGCGGGGACTATAAAGGAATGAGCATGACGGCGGCAAACATCACCTCCATCGGTTCACTGGACGGTGCCGGGCAGAACGGCGGCGACAACAATGTTGTCTATCAAATTGTAGGACAGCCTCTTGGCGTGTTTTACCTTCCACACTGCAAGGGACTCGTCAAAAACGAGAACGGCAGCTACTCTTACGACATAGAGGATATTGACCACAACGGCAAAGTGGACTTGAGCGATGGCGGCGACAGATACATTGCCGGACAAGCCACGCCCAAGGTGACTCTTGGTTCAAACATCAGTTTCAGATACAAGGACTTCTATATAGCCCTGCAAATGAATGGTGCTTTCGGCCACAAAATATTCAACGGAACGGGGCTGGCTTACACCAGCATGGCATGTTTCCCTGACTACAATGTGCTGAAAAACGCTCCACAGAAGAACATCACCGACCAAAGAGTCTCTGACTATTGGCTTGAAAAAGGCAACTATCTGAACTTCGAGCATCTGACAATAGGCTACAACATACCATTAAAGAGTATGGTCATTCGCTCATTGCGTGTGTCGTGCAACATCAGCAATCTTGGAACAATTACAGGCTACAAAGGGCTGACTCCAATGATAAACAGCTATGTGGTGAACAGCACAATGGGTATTGACGACAAGCGCAACTATCCTTTGTACCGTACTTATTCATTGGGATTGAGTGTACAATTTTAAGAAATGAAGAATATGAAAAGATACATCAGCTACCTATTCATGGTGTCAGTAACGCTATGCCTCTTCAGTTGCTTGGACGAAAATCCCAAGGACCAACTTGACCAAGAGGCCATCTACAATAATGCTGACAACATATACAAAAATGCCGTGGCTTCACTATACAACCATATTGGCAGCAACCAGGAGTCTGAAGGGCTTCAAGGCACCTGCCGTGGCATATATGATTACAACACGCTTACAACCGACGAGGCGATGAACCCGATCCGTGGCGGCGATTGGTATGACGGCGGCCTCTGGGAGAATATGTATCAGCACCGGTGGAGCGCCAACGATGTCTATTTATATAATGTGTGGAAATATCTGTTCAAGGTAATTGTGTTATCCAACCAGTCGCTCTCGGTTATTGACAGCCACAAGAGTCTGCTCACAGCAGAGCAAACGAGAAACTTCACTGCAGAGGTGAGGGCGGTTCGTGCCTTGTTCTACTACTATGCAATGGATATGTTCGGACGGGTGCCTATTATGACATCATACGATGTAGAACTGAAACAAGTGGTGCAAAGCGAGAGAAGCGAGGTGTTTAAGTTTATCTTTGACGAATTGCAAGATGTGGCCCCACTGCTTGCCGACAAGCATTCCAACAAGGAGGGCAACTATTACGGACGCGTCACACGCCCTGTCGTAAACTTTCTCCTTGCAAAGCTTGCCCTTAACGCGGAGATTTACGCCGACAACAACTGGACTGACGGCAAGCAATTAGATGGCAAGGACATCTACTTCACTGTCAATGGCGAAAAGAAGAACGCTTGGGAAACCTGCATCTGGTATTGCGAACAACTAAAACAAGATGGCTATGAACTGGAAAGTGACTATGCCTCAAACTTCGCCGTGCACAATGAGAACTCCAAAGAGAACATCTTCACCATTCCATTGGACAAGAACCTCTACCCCAACGAATATCATTATCTGTTCCGCTCACGTCACTACAAGCATGGCGGAGCTTATGGCGGTTCATCTGAGAACGGCACCAGTGCAACAGTTTCTACCGTCAAAGCGTTCGGCTACGGCACAAACCATGTTGACAACAGATTTCATATCAATTTCTACGCAGACACGGTGTTCGTTGACAACAAAAAGATATATCTGGACAACGGAAAGCCTTTGGTGTACATGCCACTGGAGCTGAAACTTAACCTCAGTTACAGCCCATATAAACAAACGGCTGGTGCACGTGTCGGGAAATACGAAGTGGACAGAACCGCCTATTCAGATGGCAGGCAAGTTGACAACGACATTGTGCTTTTCAGATATGCCGACGCCTTGTTGATGGAAGCCGAGGCGAAAATACGCAATAACGAGAACGGTGCAGCAGAGCTTAATGCCATAAGAGATAGAGTTGGTATGCCTCACGTTGAAGCCAATTTGGACAATATTCTCAAAGAGCGACTCTTAGAATTGGTATGGGAAGGCTGGAGACGTCAAGACCTCATTCGATTTGGCAAATACACAAAAGCATACGACCAGCGCACCCCTATTGACAATGAGAATACTGGCTTTACTACCGTATTCCCTATTCCGCAGAAATGTTTGGACTTGAACAAGAAACTCAAACAGAACTCCGGCTATGAGTAAGTAGCCAGCTTTTCACGCCAAGTTAGACGGCACCTCAGCCCTGCAAACCGAAAAAAAATATTTTCCTGACTTCGTCAATGCGTCACCCAAATCGATTATAGCGGACTGACAAGGTAGAATATGTCTTATCCTACATTGGGAGCAACGAGCCTTGTTCTTTGCTTTAAGGGCTGTTCGCCCTTGTGCCGCTTACCGCGGGATACATAAGTACATAAGCTACATAAGTAACATAAGGCTGACGCCGTGTTTTTTACATAAGCT
>ERZ1026776.5-NODE-5-length-207884-cov-15.252794_pt1 | contig 207884 bp, 243 predicted proteins | sample MGYA00380125_ERZ1026776 | MGnify/ENA primary metagenome ERZ1026776 (study PRJEB33269, sample SAMEA4719761) | human gut metagenome | biome: human-associated habitat; feature: organic feature; material: feces | place: Cameroon | collected 2013-10 ...
GAGCAGCTCACTCGTAATGAGCAGGTCGTCCGTTCGAATCGGATCAGTAGCTCCAGAAATCCTACGAGGTTTCGTTGAAAAACACGAAATTCGTAGGATTTTTTCTCGTTTAAGGGCTTTGACTTCAGAAAAACCGCAACATTGACTCACAAAAAAGGCGGAATTTCTATTCTGATAAAGGGAAAAATCGAAAGCAAAGCAGGGAAGCCACTTAATTATCGAGCAAGTGGATTTTTTCACGCCCTCTTTGTTGCCCGGGACTTTGTGCATTTGTCCACTTGCAGAAAGTCTCGAAATTTGCTATACTGATTTTGCCAGATAATGGCATGAGATAAGACCCTGAAAATAATCAATCACACACATTGACATTCCCTTAACACAAACACTCAGGGTTTTATCTCTTCTATTATGGAAATAAAGCTGTCTTACATGAGATGCATGCATCAAAGAGACAGAGAACAATATAGAATTTGTGTTCGCCGTTTTCGAAAGGAAATGGCGGATTTTTATTTAGGAAAGATTACAACCCTCTTGACTCTAACGCTGCGTCATAGCGTATACTGTGTCTATCGCAAGGGAGGAATCCAAGATGATGACCGTGAACGAAGTAAGCCGGTTGACCGGTGTGAGTATCCGAACGCTTCAATATTACGATCAAATCGGATTGCTGCACCCGGCGGGCCGCACCAAAGCGGGCTACCGGCTGTATGATGACGCCGCGCTGGAGCGGTTACAGCAGATCTTGCTATTTCGGGAGTTGGAATTTCCACTGAGAGAGATCCAGCGGATTTTGGAAAGTCCGTCATTCGATCGGGTCAAGGCTCTGGACCAGCAGATCACGCTTCTGACACTGAAAAAGCAGCACTTGGATGACCTCATTTTTCTTGCAAAGAGAATTCAGTCAACAGGAGGAAACGTTATGGACTTTACCGCATTTGATACTCAAAAAATCGAAAAATACACCGAACAGGCAAAAAAAGAGTGGGGTGCAACGCCGGAATATAAAGAGTTCGAGGAAAAGACCGCCCACAAAACAACGAAAGAGGTATCCGATCTTGGAAATCAGCTGATGAACATCGTTTCAGCTTTCGGTGGATTGCAAAGCAAAGACCCGGCGGACTCTATCGTGCAGGAACAGGTGAAAAAACTGCAGGAGTTTATCACGGAGCACTACTACACCTGCTCCAAGACGATTTTGAGTCAGCTTGGCCAGATGTACGGCGCGGGCGGTGAATTTACGAAGAACATCAACGCTGCCGGTGGTGCGGGAGCCGCCGAATTTGCGCAAAAGGCGATTGAACTCTATTGCAGATAACGAGACTTCTTTTGTACTAGCGATTTCTTGGAAAACTTTATCTCTTTTTATTGGAAATCGCGCCTCGTTGTTCGGATGTTTTCTGGACGGCGGGGCGCTTGCTTTTTGGGAGAGAACGCCCGGGGATAAAACCGGGTGTTTCTTTTTTTATGTCGATGTGGTAGAATAAGAAGCATCAAGACAAACGATTTGACAATTTACGATTCTTGGAATGGCCTTGCTGGCAGGAGGATCGTTTCACTTACTGGGAGACAACTATGGAAACAAGCTATCTGAAAACACTTGAGCTTGATAAGATCATTGCACGCGCGGCAGAAGGCTGTGTGTGTCAGGAAGCAAGGGCTCAGATGCTGGCATTGGAGCCGCAATGCGACGCCGACGAAGTGCGGTATGCATTGGAGCAGACCGATGCGATCAACAGCCTTCTGATCAAAAATGGTTCGCCGCGTTTTGGCGGTGTGGAGGGCGTCAGCCAGCTCGTGACCCGCGCGGTCAAGGGCGGTGTCCTCTCGATGGGCGAACTGCTGATGGTCGCCGGTGCTCTGCGAAATTTCCAAAACCTGAGCAGCTGGTATGGCTCTTCGGAGCATGATGCGCTTCCAACGGACGATCTGTTTTATGCGCTGGCTCCGCAGCCGGGTCTGGAACAGCAGATCTCCAGTGCCATTCTGGCTCCGGACGCCATGGCCGACACGGCTTCCCGCACCCTGAATGAGCTTCGCAAAAAGATCCGTGCGACCGAAAACAGCATTCGCGACCGTCTGGAAAGCATGGTCCGCAACATGGACACCTCGAAGTATCTGCAGGAGAGTGTTGTTTCCATGCGAAACGGCCGCTATGTCGTTCCGGTCAAGAGCGAGTATCGCGGAGAGGTGAGCGGCATCATCCACGACGTTTCCTCGACGGGTGCAACGGTGTTCGTGGAGCCGCAAGCTGTCGTGGAGGCCAACGCGCGCATTCTGCAGTATCGTGCACAGGAAGCGCAGGAGATCGAGCGCATTCTGGTGGCCTTTACAGCGCAGGTCGCGTCCATTGAGCCGCAGTTCCAGTACAGCTACAAGTCAATGCTGGAGATCGACGTTCTTTTGGCAAAAGCGCGTCTGGCTCTGGATATGAAGGCGTTCAAACCGGCTGTCCGCACTGATACGTCGTTCTCGCTGATCCGTGCGCGTCATCCGCTGATCGACCCCAAAAAGTGTGTTCCGGTCGATATCGCACTGGGAAAGGACTACGACTCGCTCATCATCACCGGCCCGAATACCGGTGGTAAGACCGTTACGCTGAAAACAGCCGGTCTGCTGTGTGCGATGGCACAATGCGGTTTCCTCATCCCGGCGGATGAACGCAGCGAAATCTGCGTATTCGACGAGTTTTTGGTGGACATCGGTGACGAACAGAGCATCGAGCAAAGTCTTTCGACCTTCTCAGGCCACATGAAAAAAATCACCGGCATTCTCGAGCTTGCCATGCCGCACACACTGGTCCTTCTGGACGAGCTTGGCGCTGGAACAGACCCGGCGGAGGGCGCAGCGCTTGCCGTCGCTATCATCGAAGAACTTCGCCGCCGTGGTGTTCTGCTGATGGCCACCACGCACTATGCCGAACTGAAAGTTTTTGCGCTGGAAACAAAGGGCGTCGTCAATGCCAGCTGCGAGTTTGACCTTGAGACGCTGCGTCCGACCTATAAGCTGAGCGTCGGCGTTCCGGGCAAGTCGAACGCGTTCCTCATCAGCGAAAAGCTTGGCATTCCGGAACGGGTCATCGAAGCGGCACAACAGCATTTGTCGGCAGAGGATAAGCGTTTGGACGCCGTTTTGGGACAGCTGGACGACCTGAAACTGCAGCTCAAGGAAAGTCAGGATGAAGTGGAAGAGCTTCGGAATGAAGCATCCCATCAGCTGGAAGCTGCTCGGAAAAAGCGCGATGAACTGATCCAGCAGGGCGAAAATGAGCTGGAAGCAGCCCGTGCCAAGGCGCGGACACTGGCACAGCAGGTGGAAAGTAAGGCCTATGCCTTGACCGACGAGCTTCGCCAGCTGCAAAAGGACGAGCGTTTGAGCACGCAGCAAAAGGCCCAGCGCGCCCGCGAGATCGCGAAAAAAGAGTCGGAAAAGCTGTTTATCGGCACGGAAGTCGTGCACAATCCGGTCAAGGAATTTGTGCCGTTGAAAGAGGTCAAAGTCGGTCAGGAAGTCTGCATCGCCGAGCTGAACCAGCTGGCCACGGTTCTGGCACTTCCGGACAAAAACGGCGATGTTCTGGTCCGCGCCGGCATCATCAAAACGAAAGTCCCGCTGAAGGGTTTGAAGCAGCCCGAAAAGCTGGTCAAAAATCCGAAGCCGCAGACCAAGGCCCAGCAGCGTTACACCCGCCTGACCGGCGATGCAAATCGTCCGAACGGCAGGGTAGAGCGCGTGCAGCGGTCTGCCAAAATGGAGTGCAATCTGCTCGGCCTGACGGTCGATGAAGCGCTTCCGGAGGTGGATTCGTTCATCGACCGCGCCATTTTGAACGGTCAGACGGTCGTTTATCTGATCCACGGAAACGGCACGGGTGCGCTGCGCACGGCGATCCACAAGCATCTGCGCGGCAATCGCATGGTCAAGAGCTTCCGCCTTGGACGCTACGGTGAGGGCGAAAGCGGCGTGACCGTCGTGGAATTGAAGTAATATTTTCCCGGGCGTTTCCCGGAAACCTGTCCGTGTGCTGTTGTTCCGGGCAGGTTTTATTTTTATCGATGCAAGGAAGTTAAAATGGCAAAACATTCGGTAAAGCGAAAGAAAACCGCTGCGGCGTTTTCTTTTTGGCACGCGCTCATCTTGTGCATTTGCGTCGTCTGCATCTGCTTTGGTCTTTTTCTATGGAAAGCGGCATTTACGGCCAGCCCGCCAACGCCGACCGTGGACGATGATGATTTCCGGCCGGTCATCGGAGAACCGCCTTATCGTATTGCGGTCGATGCCGGACACGGCGGTTCCGATCCGGGCGCAAGGGGAGTCGTTCAGGAAAGCGAGATGAATGCTTTCACAGCATCGGCGCTTTCCGCGTGGCTGGAAGCGGACCCAAACTTCATCCCGCTGCGGACACGGGAAAGTTACGATACAACAGCAAAACCTTCCGAACGAGCAGCCGCAGCGAATGCACTGTCGCCGGATCTTTTGATCTCGATCCACGGCAATTCTGCACCGGAAGGCTCCAATGCATCCGGGTTTGAGTGCTATCCAAAAGTTCCGGGCCGCGCAGAGCATCAGGAAAGCTATTACTTTGCTAAACTTTTAGCAAGCGCCATGCAGTCGGCGGGGGCGAATCTGCGGGGACGCGGGGGAGTCCGGTACATTTATTATTTAGGGGAAACCAAGCAGCTTGTGGAGAGCAACCACAAAGAGGTCCGGGAAGAGCGCAGCTTTACGATCTTGGAAGATGTAGACTGTCCAGCCGTCCTTGCGGAACAGTGCTTCGTGACGAGCGAAGCAGATGTCGAACGGTTTGGCAGCGAAGAGGGATGCAAGCGAACAGCTCGTGCTTATTATGAAGCGATTTGCGCTTACTTTGAAGTGACACCGCTTGCTGAAAGTTGATTTTTTCAGGGAAGCTCATTTTGAAGTTCTTCTCATAAACCACGGTCAAAACTTCTGAAGCTTTCAAAAATCTCTCTGACACGAGTCGGCGTGAATCTTTTTTCGTATCGCTTCACAGGGAACGAAAGAAGCTTTGTTGGAATCTGATTTAGTTTCGAATAGACACAGGACCTCCGGAATCCAGAAACACGGAAGAGGGAGGCCCTGTTTTTTGATTGTATGAATTTCGTATAATGCACGTTATGTGAAATACAGGGGAGTGAAAAAGCCCTCTTTTCCAGATTTTGGCTCTTTACGGCGGTCTGGCTGCTTGGCGGTCCGTTTCTGGCTCGTATTTCGGCTTTTTTCAATATCGTGTATTTTTGTGCAAATTACGTTTTGTTTTTTGCGTTTTTCTTCTGTAAATTCATTTTTGTTTCTGTCGATTCGTTGCATTCTTTTATTCGCAGAAAATCATTCGCAAAATTTTTCTGGTTTATTTTCTAGTTCATTCGATTGCTTCGAATTACGATGGATTCATTCTGTTCATTTCATTTGAATTGATAAACTCACCATGCACGAACTTTGATTTAGAATTTATAGCCGTCTAGCTTAGCGTTTCCGTTTAACTCCTGATGTCCTTATCGGCTTTCAATTTCGCTCTTTTGAGTTGTCTATAAAATCTCGATCAACTCTCTCTATTAAAAAGCCCAGAACCGATTCCGCAACTGCGGATTGGCTCTGGGCTTTTATCCTATAACGATACGCTGAATTTTCAGATCCTTATTTGCCGATGGAATCTCTCAAAGATTTCTTTAAGACAAATCGTCGCTTTCGTCCGCTTCATCCTCTGAAGCCATCATCCCGGACACATCCGCACGAAAGCCTTCGTTGGCTGCACCTTCGAAAGCTTCCATCGGCCCAGTCCGGACGGAATCTTCAGAATCATTCGTTTCTTCGCTATTTTTGCCGTTGTGGGCCAGTGTTTCGCTGCTACTCTCCCCTGTCTCTGCATCTGTTGTATCCAAGTTTTTCTTTTTAGACACCACTCCAAGCGGATTCTGCTCGATGGCGGCACGCACCTGAAATTCCTGTAGGTGCGTATAAATTTGGGTCGTTCCGACGTTGCTGTGGCCCAAAAGCTGTTTGAGGGTCAAGATATCCACATTGCCGGTCTGATACATCAGCGTTGCCGCCGTATGTCGCAGCTTATGGGTGGAAAAGCCCTTCAAACCAGCCGCTTTCATCGCACCGGTCACGAGCTGCTCCACTCGCCGGTTCGAAATGCGGTCTTTTCGGCGGCGTGTTACAAAAACGGCCTTTTCCTTGGGATTCAACCCTTCCAGCGTGTTCCGCTTTTGCAGATAGAGCTTGAGCGCTTCGATACAGGCATCATTCAGATAGACCATCCGCTCTTTGTGGCCCTTGCCGAACAGCCGAATCTGCCGCTGTTCAAGATCGATATCTTCCAGATCCATGCCGACCAGCTCTGAAAGACGCATCCCGCAGTTCAGGAACAGCACGACCATGCAGTAGTCCCGTTCCGGGAAATCCCCCTGATACTGAATCGTCTCCAACAGATCTTTTGATTGTTCTGCCGTCAGATATTTAGGAAGCACCTTGTCCTGCTTGGGCGGCTTGATGGCCGCCGTCGGGTCCTGCGAAATCCGGTTGACCTGATTGACCAGATAATCATAAAACCCGTGCAGACTGGCCAGCCGCCGCGCCGTAGAGGACTTTTTGTTGCCGCATTCACGGTTCAAAAAGTACAGATATTCGTAGATATCTTCTTTGGTCACGCTGGCCCAGAAGGCCGTATCCAGCCCTTTGGGGTCGATGTCTTTCATCTCAAGGTCTGCTTCGACCAGCCCTTTTCTGCGCTTCATAAAGCGGCTGAAAGTCCGCAGGTCGCAGTAATAGCTGAAAGCTGTATTGGCGCTCTTGCCCGCGATGACTTCCAGATACCGCACATAATCCACGATATCCTGCGAGGCATCATCAAAAGGCTTGTGCTTGCTGGGGTTCTTTTCGTTCAGATAAATGGACATTGCAATTTTCCTGTTCTCAACGTTATAAACGGTCATTTTTCAGCGCATGGATGGCATCTGCAATATACGCTGCACCGATCAATTTCATTCCGGGATAGTCCGCCGGGTTCAGGTGCGCAAGGCTGTGCTTTGGCACAACAGCACGTTCAAATCCGATGCGTTCTGCTTCCCGCAGACGCTGTTCCAGATTGGGCACGCTCCGCACTTCGCCGCCGAGTCCCACTTCGCCGATGGCAATGAGCTTATCGCTGACCGGGCAGTCCAACAGTGATGAAACCATGCTGAGGCAGACGGCCAAATCACACGCCGTATCGCGCAAAGCAATGCCGCCGACGATGTTGATATAGACATCCAGATTGCCGAAGAAATATCCGGCGCGCTTTTCCAGAACCGCGATCAGAAGGTTCATGCGGTTATAATCGTACCCGCTGCATGCACGCCGCGGCGCAGGAAAATTCGTTTTGGTAGCAAGCGCCTGAATCTCGCTCAGGATGGGGCGGCTTCCCTCCATCGTGCAGGCAACACAGTTTCCGGAGACACCGAGCGGACGGCCTTCCAGAAGCATCTGCGATGGGTTTTCGATCTCTTCCAATCCCTGTCCGGTCATATCAAACATGCCAAGCTCATTTGTGGAGCCATAACGGTTCTTTGCCGCGCGAAGGATGCGATACGGAAGCATCTTATCGCCCTCAAAATAAAGCACTGTATCCACAATATGTTCCATGACCTTGGGGCCGGCGATCGCGCCATCTTTGTTGACATGACCGACAATAAACATCGGAATCTCCTGCTTTTTGGCAACTGCCAGCAGACGAGCCGCGCTTTCCTTGACCTGACTGACCGTACCGGACGAGGACGAAATATCCATGCAGCGCATGGTCTGGATGGAGTCGATGACGACCAGTTCCGGCTTTTCCTTTTCGATCAGTCCACAGATCTCATCCACGTCATTTTCTGCGGCCAGATAGATATTCTCCTGCGGGATTTTGAGCCGTGCGGCGCGCAGTTTGACCTGACGCACCGACTCTTCACCGGTGATATACAAAACTGTGTGCTGGTTCGAAATTGCACCGCACAGCTGCAGCAGCATCGTCGATTTGCCAACGCCAGGTTCGCCGCTCAGAAGCACCACGCCGCCCAGAACGATGCCGCCGCCCAGAACGCGGTCCAGCTCAGAAATACCTGTCAGGATGCGGCTCTTCTCCTCGGTCGTGCTGATATCCGACAGCCGCCGTGCCGTCAGCGAGGTGACGCCCTCCTGCCGCACGGAAGCCGCCGTTTTTCCGCCCGAAAGCCCCGCTTTGGGGGCTTCGGCCACGACATCTTCGTTCATGGTGTTCCAGCTTCCGCAGCTGGGGCAGCGGCCCATCCAGCGCGGGCTGGTCTCGCCGCAGTTCGAGCAGACATAAACGGTTTTCAATTTCGGTTCTCTCATATACGCTCCTATGGATGCCGCCGGGAAGCGGCCCTCATTTCATTTGTTCCGTTCTATATTACCACACCTGGCAATTCCACGCAAGAAATCTTACTTGACCTCCACGATGGTAATATTCTGCGCCGTGACATTGCTCTTGCTGAGAACGATGTCCCGAATCTGTGCCACCTGCGCCGCCGTCAGCGCGTCCCCAGAGGTCATAACGGTCAGGTCTGCCCGCCCAGACTGCAAAAAGCATAAACAATCCGCAAAGCCTTTTGCTTTGACCAGCGTTTCGATCTCGTTTTCCGCATTGAGGTCCTCAAGATTCCCGGTCAGCTGCTGGGTATAGGTCTTTTTCTCTTCTGCCGAAAGCGAAGCGGATTTCAGGGTCTTTTGGATGGTGTCCATGGCTTCATCGTGGGCCTTCGTCCGTTTGAGTCGTGCTTCCTCGAAGAATTTCGACCCGCTGTTGTTGGACACACTAACGAGCTGTGCTTCCCCATAATTCTTGTTCGCACTGGACACGGCTTCGGCCTCGGTCATCAGCCCATCCAAAATCGGAGCCGACACCGTCTCGTCCGTCGCCTCCGCCGAAGCCGCCACCTGAACCGCATCCTCTTCCAGACTGACGCCCGTTCGCGCGTACTGCCAGTTCAGGTACACGGCAACGACCAGCGCCGCCGCCAGCGTGATAGCGGTCGCTTTCCGGGTATTTTTCGAAATCGCTCTCATCCGATATTCCTCCTTTATTGATTGGCTCAGCTTCTGCGCTGCTCCACACAGATCCGGTTGGCGGAAAGGTCCAGCAGCGCCCGGACCAGTTCTGTGATCCGCGCCGCGACCCGGACATCTCCCCCGCCCTCACACACAACGGCCACCCCGCAGACTTTGGGAAGATAGACAATCTCGGTAAGCGCGGACCCATCTTCCAGCAGAACATGCGTCTCCTGATTCTGGGTCTGTCCCGACTGTGTATCGGTCGCATAAACTGCCTCCTCTCCGCTTTCGAGCGTGACCATCACGGTCGTCTTTCCGGCCCCTTCGATCTGTTCAATGAGCGTTTTCAACTGCGCTTCCAGTTCTTCCCGATAAAGACTCTCCTGCCGGACCGTCGATTCGCCGGAAGAAGCCACGGCTTGAGAAGCGGCAGACGGAAACAGTTCCGAACACAGGATCAACAGCATGGCGGCAGCTCCCAGAACGACCGCCAGTTTGGCCCGGTTCTTCTGCTCGAAAAGTGCCCTGAGTTTTTCGCCCCATTGCTCTTTCATTTCAGTGTCTCCCCGTTGGCTGTTTCAAATTCCGGTGTCACGCCAAGCGTCTGCTGGAAATAGCGTTCAATGGCTTGCTTTTGCTCGACGGTACAGCTTTCTGGAAGGTGGACGGTCACCGCAGACACGGACACCTGACTTTCCGCTTCCGTCAAGGAAAGCGTAATGCTCGGCGTGACCCCTGCGGCCTCCCGGCATTGTGCTTCCAACGTCTGGGCAAGCTGTTCTTCTGTCTGATGAAGCACCATCTCGTCCCACGTCCCCAGCGAGACAGAGGACGCCGACGGAAGCGTGATATCTGCCCATTCGGCGCGGAGATTCGGGATCGCTTGAAGCGCTACTGCTAAAATATATAACCCTGCAATGGCTTTTATACCGCGCTTTCCATGCTCTTCGCCGGTCAGCTGCGTGAGAAGTTCGGCACAGATACAGGCTGTGCAAAAAACAGCGGAAGCTGCTTTCAAAGTCTGCACTCTTACCCACCTCCTGCCAAAAACAACAGCGTCGTCCCAATGACGGCCAGCCCCGCAAACAGCGCGACCGCCGCCATCATACAGCGAAGCGCTTCGGCGAAGCAATCCAGAAGCTCCTGACACCGGTGGTTGTCTGTCAGACCGCACAGAACGCGGCATCCCGAGAGCAGCCCCAGATGCAGAAGCATTCCCAGATACAGCGGGATAAATTCTGTGGCGAGGACCAACAGCGCCGCAAGGCCAAGGCCGCTTTTCAACAGCTGGATGCTGGCCAGAACGGCCTCGGATGCATCGCTCAAGGTCTGGCCAATGATGGGAATGGTTCCGGTCAGAAGCTGTCCTGCACGAAGCGCGGTCCGGTCCAGCTGAAGGGCTGACAGCCGCTGAAGCCCCAGCAGCGCCGCCAGCAGTTTTCCAGCCCAGCCGAGAAGCTTCTGTAACAGCGAACCCAGTGCTTTGCAGCAATTTCCAAGGCCGGTCTCACTGCTGATGCAGCACGCCATGCTCAGCGCAAGATAACATTGAAGCAGCGGCGGAACAAATGCCGTCAACAACTGGGCCAGCATACACAGCACCGTCAGAAAGAATCCGTTTGCGGCCAGAGCAGCCATTGGTTCTCCGCCCAGCGTGAACACGCTCGCATAGACGGGCAGAAACCCCAGCAAAAAACGGTTCCAGCTTTCGATCTGGGTGCAGAGGTGTTCCGAAAGTGTGACCAGCTTTTCCCACAAGAGAACGCCGCACCCTCCGGCGCAGACCAGATCCAAAAGCGCCCGGTTTCCACTCTCGCCGATCAGCATGGAAACGACTGCATTCAGCAGCAGAAACAAGATCACATCGGCGTATCCTTTGGCAGTCTGGCGCAGACTTTCCCCCGAGGGCAGAAAGCTGAGCAGCGTCTCCCACGGGGATTCCAGAAACTCTGTCGGAGACACCGGGCTTTGGTCCAGATAGGGCTGCCAGACTTCTGCACCCGGAAGATTCGAAAGCAGGTCGTTTTTATTTGCCGCAGACGCCGCCGGGGAAAACAAAAACAGGCTTGTCCAGACCAGAAAAAGTGCGATCCATTTTCGGTATCGTTTCATCCTGTCATACTCCCGAGCTTTTGCAAAATTTCCTCGAGAAGCGGCCATGCCGCCGCCAAGACCAGACAGCGTCCCGCCAGCCCAACGCACCACGCCAGAGAATCCGCACCGGCTTCTTCGCAGAGCGTCCGGGTGTAGTCCGTCAGCAACAGGACGGCCGCGCTTCGGACAAGGCAGAGAAATGCCGCCCCTCCCGCCTGTTCTCCCAGCCGCACCACGCCTAAAAGCGCATCCCGAAACGCGGACCCGGCCCGCACTAGAAGGACCAGCGCAGCAGCCAGCGAGAGAAACAGCGCATAGGTCGGGACGCTTCGCTTGAGCGCCGCATAGAGCAGCGCCGAAAGCAGCGCGATGCCAAACACCGCAGCGGCCGCGCTCATAGCGAAAACAGCGACTGGATGGTGACGAACAGCGCACTGATCTGCTTGACCAGAATCGAGAGCACGACCACCAGCCCCGCCAAGGTCGTCATCATGGCCTGATCCTCCCGCCCGGAGCGGATAAGAAGCTGGTTCAGCACTGCAACGATGATCCCAATGGCCGCAATTTTGAAGATCAGATCAATTTCCATCGTCTCATCCTTTCGGTTACAGGAACAAGATCGCGGCGGCCAGCCCCAGCGCCGCACCGAGCTTGTGGGAAAGTTCTGCGGTCGTCCGCACCTGTGGGCGGAGCGTTTCCTGAAATGCTTCAAACTGCTTAATGTAAAGGGTGAGCCGCTGGCATTCCTGTTCGGCTTCTGTGCGTCCTAGCCCACAAAAGCAGTCCCGAAAACAGGCTTTTTCCCGCCGGGTCAGAAAAGGAGACGGCTCTAAATTCTGAAGAGAGCGTTCTTCTTCCCGCACAAATCCGTCTCGTTTCAGGGAAGCCAGCATTCGGTTCAGGTCCGTCCGCCGGAAAGAAATTTCTGTCTGGATTCGCTCCAACAGTTCAGCCGTTTCCTGCAGAGCTGCTTGATGTGCCTGTGCGCGGGCACAAACACTGTCTCCCACGCACCAGCCGCAGACGACTAAGCAGACCGCGCCGATGCCGCGCAGAAAAAACGAACTCATAGAAACCGGACCTCCTGAATTTCTCCCGGGGTACGCCGTCCCTTGAGCCAGACGAGGACCCGCAACGCCCCGCGCGCCTGAAGCGCCTGTACCTGCGGTCGGCCAACGGCTTCTTCGGGCGACGCCGCATGGAGCGTGGCGATGAAATCCACACCGCTGAAAAGTCCCTGCTCCAACGCGGATACTTCTTCCAGACCGCCCAACTCGTCCAGAAGAATGACCTGCGGCGAAAGTGCCCGAAGCGCCATCTGTATGGCAATCCCCTTCGGAATGCCGGAAAGGACATCCAGTTCTCTTCCGGACATCTGCGGGCCAAGCGTCCCCGGAAACAGTTCCCGCCGCTCATCAATGACCGACACGAGCTTTTCCTGCCGGACCAGCTCTATTGCAATGCTTCGCAGAAGCGTCGTCTTACCGCTGTCGGGTTCTCCGACCAGAAGCATTCCGATAAAATGCCCCTGCAGGGCATCGGCCAGCTCTTTCGGAAGCGGAACCGTCCGTTCCCGGGCAATGCGCAGATTCACAGACGTCAGTTCCTGCAACACGATGCCCTGCTTCGGGTTCTGCAAAAAGCGCCCGCCCAGTCCTGCCCGACACCCGGAAGCAAAAGTCACATACCCCTGCGCGATCTCGGTCTGATGGGTATGGACCGAACCGCCGCATAAGGTAAAGAGGATCTCTTCCATCTGCATCGGGTCCAAACGCATCTGCTGTAACGGTTCCAGTTCCCGCGAGAGCTGAGCTGGCGCACACGACGCACCGCGGACTGTAAAAGAAGGCACACAGCCGACCCGCAGACGCAGTTCGTGGACCTGTCCGGCAAGCTCCTGCGGCATCCGGAGCAGAGGCCGCGCCAGCCAGCTGGGAAGTGCCTGTACGACTTGATCATACTCGTCCATGTTTCATTTCTCCTTCCGCATCTCTTGCCATCACTTTATGCGGGAGTGAAACAAAAAAGAACCTGCACAGCGAGGCTGCTGTACAGGTCCGATGCCTATTTCGTTATTCGGTTTTCGGTTCGTCCGATTCCAGCATGGCAAGGAATTCGGCTTCCGTCAGGACTGGGACACCCAGTGCCTGTGCCTTGGTCAACTTCGAGCCAGCCGCCGTTCCGGCCACCACATAGGCTGTCTTTTTGGAGACCGAGCCGCTGGCTTTGCCGCCGTTCTTTACAATGAGCGCTTCAGCTTCGCTGCGGGAGAGCGTTTCCAACGTACCGGTCACGACCAGTGTTTTTCCGGCGAGCTTATCGCCCTTGGGTTCGCCCTTCCACTTCATGTTCACACCGGCGTCGGCCAAGTGGTGGATTAGGTCCGTCGTGCCGTCCTTTGCAAAGAACTCGGTCACGCTCTGGGCCATCACGCCGCCGAAGCCGTCGATCTCGCTGATCTGTTCCTCGGTCGCTTCGCGGATGGCTTCCATCGAGCCAAAGTGCTCGGCCAGCAGGGCCGCCGCCTTATCGCCGATGTTCCGGATGCCAAAGCCGAACAAAAGCTTGTCCAGATTGTTCTGCTTGGAGCGCTCGATGGCTTGGAGCAGGTTTGTGGCGCTCTTTTCCTTGAACTTTTCCAGCGTCAGGAGCTGCTCTAAGGTCAGGGTGTAGATATCTGCCGCCGAGTGCACCAGCCCCTTTTCGACCAGCTGTGTCGCGACCGCCGTTCCTAAACCGTCAATGTCCATCGCATCGCGGGACGCAAAGTGGATGAGGTTCCTCAGAGACTGGGCAGGGCACTCCGGATTCACACAGCGAAGCGCGGCTTCATCTTCCAGATGGACCACCGGTGCACCGCAGGACGGGCAGACCTCCGGCATCTGATAGGGCTGTGCACCTTCTTCGTGGTGAGTAACGCCGATGACCTCCGGGATGATGTCGCCCGCCTTCCGCACCTGAATCGTATCACCCATGCAAAGCCCCAGCTGACGGATGAAATCTTCGTTGTGGAGCGTCGCACGGGAGACGGTCGTTCCGGCCAGAAAAACCGGGTCAAAACAAGCCGTCGGAGTCAGAACGCCGGTGCGGCCCACCGCAACATCGATGCTGCGAAGGATCGTTTCTTTGACTTCCGGCGGATACTTAAAGGCGATCGCCCAGCGCGGGAATTTGTTGGTGGACCCCATCAGGTCCCGCTGTGCAAATGCGTTGACTTTGATGACCGCGCCATCCATATCGAAATCGAGCTTGGAGCGGTTCTGGCCAATCTGCTCGATCTCTGCGATGGCCGTCTCGATGTCATGCACGACATGGTAGCGCGGAGAGACCGGAAGCCCAAGGCTCTTGAGGTAATCCAAGCTTTCGGAGTGCTTGGTCAGCTCTTTTCCGCGGATCTGCTGGACATTAAAAATAAAGATCGAAAGTCCGCGGCTCCCGGTGATCTTTGCGTCCTTCTGGCGCAGAGAGCCGGCCGCCGCATTGCGCGGATTTTTGAAGGGAGCTGCCCCCTGCAGTTCCTGCTCGGCACAGAGGTGCTGGAACGCTTCGTGCGGCATATAAACTTCGCCGCGCACTTCGAGAAATTCCGGTGCATTTTTCAGCTGCTTCGGAATGCTTCGGATGGCTTTGACATTGGCCGTTACATCTTCGCCCACAACGCCGTCGCCGCGGGTCGATGCACGCACCAGAGTTCCGTTTTCGTATTCCAAACTACAGGAAAGGCCATCGATCTTGATCTCGACGACATATTCCGGCTCGATCCCGGCATCCCGCACCCGGCGGTCAAAATCGCGCAGTTCCTCAAACGAAAATGCGTCCAATAAACTCTCCATTTTGACGGCATGCGTTACTTTGGTGAACCGCCCGCTCGGGGTCCCGCCGACATGCTGCGTTGGCGATGTGGGCGTGACCAGCTGTGGAAACTGCGCTTCCAATTCTTTCAGTTCCCGCGTCAGGGCATCATACTCAAAATCTTCCAGTTCGGGGGCATCCTGATCGTAGTATAATCGGTTGTTTTTTTCAATGACGGCGCGCAGTTCTTCTACGCGCTTTTGCGCTTGCTCCAGTTCCAAGTGCTCCACTCTCCTTACGGCCTTCTCGTGATCTTATCCGGGCAGCACCGATTTCAGAAAATCATAGCTTTTCAGCGGCTTGTCCAGATGGGTCAGTGCATACTGCTCGGCGACCGTAGACAGCTTTGCCAGACTGCCAAGCGAGATCTTGAAGGCAAATATTTTTTTATCCTCCACAAGACAAATGTGACGCAGCGCATACAGCGCACCGGTATCCAGATTGCAACGCTTTCCTGCCTTTTGAGCGCAGTCCGCACAGAGAAGATACCCTTCCTGCAGGTCCAGATAGAACACAGGATCCTCGTATTTTTTGCAGACTTTGCAGCAGACCAGCTGCGGCAGAAAACCGCACTCGCTCATGGTGCGAAGCTCGAACACCGCCTTGATGACCCGGAGGTCCGCCTTCTTTTCGCTGATCATATACAGGCAGTTCAGCAGAAGGCGCAGTTCTTTTCCAGCCTCTTCTCCCGTGGGAGAAAGCGCGGCGGCCATCTCGGCCAGATACATGGCAAGGCTCATGCCCTCGATGGAAGATGCGATGCCGTGAAAAACGTTCTTCACAGAAGCTTCCCGGACGGTGTACATGTTCCGCCCGGGAAGAAGGACAAACTCCGAATAGCAAAAAAGCCCGCACGCGCTGAACAATTTGTTTTTCAGCCGAAGGCTGCTTTGTGCCGAAGCGGAGATGACGCCCAGCTCCGGCGTCAGAATCGTGAGAATCCGGTCAGACTCCTTGTACCGGGTCTCTTTCAGCACCAGCCCCGGTGTTACGATCGTATCCATCAGTAATCTCTCCTGCCAGAGCAGCGGACTGCTCTGTGATCTGCTGTCGGTAATCCAGATAGCGGAGGATGTTACCCGTCCATGCAAATTCCTGCCAGCTTGCGTCAGTATTCATGCAAATTCCCCTTTCCGCGCGGAAAAGCCCGCCCGTGGTAGTGTTTCTTTTATCCTAGTGCACTACCCATGGGAATTCTGTCCGATTCGGACGCTGTTCAGTGATTGTTCGGATTCTGCTTGAATCCGAAATTGTTCAGCAGGAACTCGTTGTCCCGCCAGTCTGCCTTGACTTTGACCCAGCATTGCAGATTGACGCGGCATCCGAGGAACTCTTCGCAGTCGGCGCGGGCCGCGCTGGCGATCTTTTTCAGCATCGCGCCGCCCTTTCCGATGACCATGCCCTTGTGGCTCTCCCGCTCACAGTAGATGTTGACATCGATATCTACAAGATCTGTTCCGGGGCGCTCCTTGAAGCGCTCGACCACGACCGCAATGCCGTGCGGGATCTCGTCCCGCATAAAAAGAAGCGCCTTTTCGCGGATGACCTCCGCGACCAGCTCTTTTTCCGGCATATCGGTGTAAGCATCATCATCGAAATAGTGCGGGCCCTCGACCGCATACTGGCTCAGGGCATCGAACAGCTCCTCGCAGCGGTCATCCGCGCGGACGCTGACCGTATAGATAGCGTCAAACACGCCCAGTTCTTTCAACTCGGCTTTCCGCGCTTCGAGGTCTGCCGGGTCTTTCACGAGGTCGGTCTTGTTGATGACCGCGATGGCCGGACCGCCGCTCTGGCGCAGAGCATCCACCAGAACCATTTCCGGCTCGTTCAGTGCACCATACGGCTCGAACAGCATCATCGAAACATCCACATCCGCAATGGAATCGCTGGCGGTCTTGTCCATCCGCTTGCCCAGCTTGTTGTGCGCCTTGTGGACACCCGGCGTATCCAGAAGGACATACTGCAGCGGCCCGCGAGTCACCACACCGGTGATGCGGGTGCGCGTCGTCTGCGGCTTGGAGGTGACGATCGCCACTTTTTCGCCGACCAGACGGTTGGTCAGACTGGACTTTCCAACGTTGGGACGTCCGATCACGGCCACAAAGACCGAAGAGGTATCATAATGCTGCTGCATCGGTGCTGCGTTTTTCAAAATAGAACTCCTATCCTTTTTTCTGCGTTATTCCGTGTAGCTGACCGTGCGGGGCAGACCCAGCTGCGTCAGAACAGCCTCTTCCTTTTCGCGCATCCGCATGGCTTCCAGACCACCGTTCTCGTGGTCGTAGCCCAGAAGGTGCAGCATCGAGTGGACCGTCAGGAACGCCACTTCGCGCTGAAGCGGATGACCATAAAGCGTGGCCTGTTCCTGTGCGCGTTCCATGCTGATGACGATATCGCCCAGCATCTTGCAGCCGTTGTTCTCGTCCACATCATAAACGCCATTCTCGCCCAGAGGGAAGCTCAGAACGTCGGTCGGCATCGGCTTATTCCGATACTGGTTGTTCAGCTCGGCGATGGCCGCATTGTCCACAAAGGTCACGCTGATTTCTGCGGGGTCATCAAAATGCTCATATTCCAGCACAGCGTTGCAGGCGCGGCGGATCAGGATGCGAAGCCCGGACGGGACTTTCACAGCTTTCTGGGAATTGGTGATCAAAACTTTATTGGACATAAATGTGTCCTCTCCTTTCTTTTTTACAGCCCACTGCAGGGTTCAGCGCTTTGCAGGGTGAGCCGCTGCCTCGTAGGCTTTGATGATTTCCTGTACCAGACGGTGACGCACAACATCTTTCTCGGTGAAATAGCATTGTGCGATGCCGTCCACATGCTTCAGGATCTGGAGTGCGTCCACCAGACCGCTGCGGGTCCGGTCGGGCAGATCAATCTGAGTCACGTCTCCGGTCACGACGACCTTGGAACCAACACCCATACGGGTCAGGAACATTTTCATCTGCTCCGGCGTGGTGTTCTGCGCTTCGTCCAGAATAATAAACGAATCGTCCAGCGTCCGTCCGCGCATGTACGCCAGCGGTGCGACTTCGATGATCTGCTTTTCCACAAGGCGCTCGTAGGTCTCTGCGCCCAGCATATCGAACAGGCCATCGTAAAGCGGGCGCAGGTACGGGTCCACCTTCTGCTGAAGGTCGCCCGGAAGGAAGCCGAGCTTTTCGCCCGCTTCAACTGCCGGACGAGTCAGAACGATGCGGGAAACATCCTTTGCCTTAAACGCTTTGACCGCCATTGCGACGGCAAGGTAGGTCTTGCCCGTGCCCGCCGGTCCCACACCAAACGTCACGGCATTTTTCCGGATCGCGTTCAGGTACTCTTTCTGGCCCAGCGTCTTGGGACGGATGGGACGGCCCTTCACCGTTACGGTCACAAAGTCGTCCGTCAGCTCTTTGACCCGTTTCTCCTCACCGTCGTGCGCAAGGCTCAGGCAGTAGCGGACCGTCTGTTCTTCCAGCGGCGTGTGGTTCTCGATCAGAAGAAGCATTCCTTCAATCGCACGCACGGCGGCCGCTACGTTCGCAGGTTCGCCCGAAAGACGAAGCACGGTCCCGCGGCAGACTGCCGTGACAGAAAATTCTTTCTCCAACAAGCGGATATTGCGGTCACAGTTTCCAAAAACTGCTGCCGCGATCTCAACGCTATCCAGCTCGATACTCTTTTCGGCCATACAGGTCCTCCCGAAAATATCAATAGAATTCCACACTTATTGTACCACCAAAACCGCAATTAGAAAACTATGAAAGTTGCACAAAATTTTATCAACATCCTATCGCAAATAGAAAATCAAACCTTGATCAAACCTTGAACGATTTATAAGGTATCTGCTTCTTTGAAACGAGCGGTTTATCGGCTTCTTTACAGAACCGGATGCAAGCCGCATAGACTCTAAGAAGCGGACCACATTTAACGCTTTCGGTTGACTCAGAACGGCCTTGCTTTTTGATTGAAGGATCATCAGCGCGTGGATGCATTTTGGATAAGAACCGACTTGATCTTTTGGAAAAAAGAAGCCGTATACAAATTGTATTCCTGAAAATTCCTGCATTTTTGACGTATGAATTTTTGTTGCATATCAAATTCGCACAAGTTTACTATTCGTTATAACATTGTTTTTTAGAACGATAAATCGATACATTTTAATTTCATCCAATACAAACTCAAGATTAAAAGAAACGTTGGCGTGTGTCATTCCTACCGTTCTAAAACAGACACCGTTCTAATAATTCTACGATTGCTCTCACAAGGAAAACTTCCATCCTGACGATTTCACGATAACTTTTTCTCTCTAGATACCAGCCTTACAAGAAGATATTGCGGAGGTCAGCAAAATAGATGCAAACGGCCCATTGCGGGCCGCCTGATTTTTTGCAACAAAAAAGAACCATCCTTCCGTAACAGAAGAATGGTTCTGAAAATTCTAAATTGACCCAATCGATAAGCAGAGCTGAAATCTTTCAGTTCTACCATAACAAATCAAGATAAGTGCTAAATAGAAAACTATCAGATAGAAATCGTGTTGGCAAGACCTCATTCCGTCAAAAATAAATCGCACTATCGCTGTTTTTTGCAAAACGTGTAGGAGCTCTCAACAACTCTTTCGCAACCCACCCCATTCGTTTGCACTTATGTTGCATTCCTCTTCCAACAAAAGTCCAAAAAGAAAAGCCCATGGATTTTTCGTGCATTCTCTCCGTAGAGAGCTCACGAAATATCACATGGGCTTTTTCATCTTCCTACTCCATTTTGAATTTTTCCGACCGATCGGGTCAAGGATGAAGCATAAGATGAAATATCAACAGGCAGAGCTTGAAAAACATTCAACAAATCGCATTCTCAAAAATCTCTGCCTGAAGATTTGATCACTTTTTGTTTTCTTCCTGCAGCCGGTACAGGAAATCGTCCGCCGCGATGGCCTCCTGCGTGAACGAGTTGTTGTTCCACCAGCTCGCGACGGCAGCGGCAACGGTCAGACCGGTCGAAACCAGCTGTTCGATCTCCTCGTTGGTGATAGGGATCACCGAATGTCCCGTGCTGCTCAGGATCTGGTTCACAAGGGCCAGCGCCAGACAAATGGTGCGGATGATAGTTGCAGTCGATACTTTTCGATTATTCATACGTTCGCCTTTCTTTTTCTTCTTCCTCCAAGTCCTTGACTCGGTGGTTCATGGATTTCATCTGTTCTTCCAAGATCGGGACCCGCCGCGCAAAATTGTTGTGCTCGCGGACTTCACGCGTCAGTTCCTCCAGCTTGGTGTCCGTCACCGCCTGAGAGCGGCTGTTGGCGATCATGACACCGATCAGCGTAATGGCTCCCGTGATGATCGCTGCAAGGATGGTCTCCATTTTGATTACCCCCACTTCCCGGTCAGACCGGCTTTCTGGATGATCTTCGGGTAATCCTTGTAGGCATGGCTGAGGTCCACCACGCCGTTCACACCCGGCACAACCCCCTTGTTCGTGTACTGCCACATCCCATGCTTCCGGCTGGGGCGCTTGGAGCGGTAATCCGCGATCCACAGATCAAAATCGGTCAGCTCGTTCATCGCGAGGGCGGTATCCGCAAAGCTCGTGTAGGTGTATACCATCGCATACAGGCCCCATTTTTCGATCTGCTTTGCTTCCATTTTGATGATTTGTGCAAGGGCTTCCGGGGACAAGGACAGCAGAGCCGGGTCTTCCGCGTCTACCGCAACAGGCAGCTGGAACGATTTCCCCTCCAGTGCAACCTTCAGCTTCACCAGTTCCTTCGCCGCATAGTCAGCGGTAACGGCCTTGGTGTAGCAATACGCACCCACCGGCAATCCGGCTTCTACACATCCCCAGTAGTTTTTTTCGAAGGTCGGGTCGATGTAGATGCCGCCGTATGCCGCATTGGTGGCGACGGTCCGGAGCATAACCCCGTTCACCTTGCCGCTGGCCTTGACCTTTTTCCAGTCGATATTCCCCTGCCATCGGGAGACATCCATGATAGTGTCAGGCATTTTCGCTCTCCTTTTCTTTCAGAAGCTCGGTCAGCTCCTGATACTCCTCGTCCGTCAGCTTTCCTGCGGCGTAAAAGATATCCATTTTGATTTCCAAACCTTTGGTCGTGCCGCGCTCGATCATTCGTTTGCAGGTACGGTACAGCATCATTCGTCCTCCTCGCTATTTTCTGTAGCACCGAGTTCCAGCAGTGTCAGACGGTATTCCTGATCAACGACCAGTGCATCGGTGTCCGTCTGGGCAGCCTGAACAGCGGCGATTTGCTCTTCCAGTGTCGGTTTGGCCGGTTCTGGTTCTGACGCGGTTCCGGCTTCAACCACGGTGTAGCAGTTTTCCTCATCCCGAATCAGCCAGAGCGTCTCCCCCGGCTTACAGACAGCGTTGTGCATATTGACAGCCCGTGCCATTGCTGTGTACGCGGTGTATGCCTCCCGCGTCATAAGCGGTTTTTCAATGGTGTATCCTACGGTAATTTCCATCCTGCTCACCTCACTTCCAGCGTCCTACCGCGATATATGAAAGATCGACCGTTCCGCCGCCGGAACAGGACACTTCGCAGTAGGTCGTATATCGGTTTGCGTATCGAACGATTTTTTCGTTGCCGGAATGCGTGCAGTTGATGAACGTAATTCCGTAATCGCTCGAAGCAAACGCCTGTGGAAAACTAAGCGTTCCCGAGTCGCTGCCGACTGTGACCCACACTTCTCCGCCCCAGCAGATCTGCGTTCCGTCCGAAAACCGCACATAATTGGAGCCGGAACTTACCACAACAGCTTCTTTTGCAGAATCAACGATCGCGTTCTTCAGGTCCTCGATATTGACATCCCGGATCTCAAACCCCTCGCCGTAGTCGTTCGTGTGGGCGCAGAGCCAGTATTCATTCTCAGGGCTTAACCGGCCATTATTCAAATCAAACCAAACAGGATGATCACCATCTTCGTCCGTCAGTTTTCCTGAAAACTCTTCTGCTTTGATAAACCCCGTTCTGCAGTCGATTCCAATCGTCGTCTTTCCCTTGTTGGGTGAATCCTCCTGACTCGTCGTAAATGAAACACCGTGCCACGAGCTGATGACCAGATTGTTCAACTCTCCGCCCGGACCATTTGCACCGTCATTTCCGCTCGAGTAGATGGATTCCGTCTCTGTTCCGAAGTTGATCGGTCCCGTCATGGTCCCGCCTTCCTTCAAAAGCCGCTTTGCCAGTTCGTCACCAACAGCTTTTGCGTCAGCGGGTGCTCCTTTGATGTCGAGGTTGATGTCCGTCGAAACGATCGCCGCCGCACGGTCTGCCGAATTTTTTGCATCTCGGGCACTCTGCGCTGCGCCATTCTCGGACCTTGCCGCCGACGCCACGGCCTCATTCAGCGAACTCTCGCTGTTTTTGGCGCTTCTTGCCGAATCTGCCGCTGCGGAACTCGACTCTGCAGCCGAATTTGCAGAATTTGCCGCGTTCGTTTCGCTCTGCTTGGCAGAAGCCGCACTGGTCGATGCACTTGCTTCCAGCGCTACAACTTTGTCCACCGCCGCCGTGGTAAAACTGTACACCCACTCGATGCTGTATGCGATGTACTCCCGGACTTCCCGCCCATACAGCGCTTTTCGGATGCCTTCCACGGCCTGATTGATATTCATTTTGAAATTTCACCTCTTGTCATCCGTTGTTCGAGCTCAGCACGCCCCGCATGTTCAGGCTGATGGACTGCTGACGCACCGAGTTCGTGTTCTGCTGGCGGGTCAGTTTTTCAGGCGGTAAGCCAAATTCATACCGTTTGTTGTCCGGTTCCGCCAGTGCAATGGACGCTTTCGTGCAGACCAGCCAGTTGTCGATCCCGTGCGGCTCCGAAATGATGTGGGTCCGCTTCAGATATCCCAGTCGCTGCACATTTTCGCCCGCATCCTTTCGGTCGAACGCTCGCAGGCTCATCGTCGGCTCAAGGGTCTGGGAATAGGTCGCCAGTTCCTCTTTTGCCGCCTGCTCCAAACTCTCGTAGGTCGAATTTCCGTCCACGGCGATCATTTTCTCGACCCGTCCATACTTGGCTTCCGCTTCCTCGTCGATGTAACTGGCGTTGATGGCCGTGATGCTGGTTTTCTTGAAGATCCACCAGCCCTCGGTCGTCGTATTCGTGCCATATGCAATGATTCGGGTCACGAAATCTGAAGTCATTTTGAGAGAATAGGTAAAGTCCAGCAGATTCACGCCGTATTCGATGGTCTGGTCGGTCGTCTCCTCGATGTCCACCAGATAATCCACATACACATGATAGATCCCGCTGTTCACGACCAGCCGTGCCCGCAAATATCCATCGTATTCTTCCAGCAGAAGGCTGTTCAGGATGTTCCAGTCGGTGTCCAGAATGGCTCCCTTGTCGGTGGTATCAACGCCTTTTCCGCGCTGTACCGTCACTTCCCCGACCGTAAAGGTCCCGCAGGGCATGTTCTCCTCGTAGGTACACAGCCCAAAAATCGAATCTCCTCGGCTCGACCCCGGGTCTGTCAGTACATGGTATCCCGCATAAATATAATGGGAATAGCTCTGTAATTTGCCCAGAACTCCTTCCGCGTACAGCCGGTAGCTCTTGTCGAACTGCAGTTCCAGCTCGGTCACATAGCCCAGCCATGCAGGGGTCCCGTCCTCGTCCACTTCGATCCAAGTCTGGCTGATGGCGATCGTGCCGTAAATGGGGTTCGTAAAGGTGCTGAACGGTGTCATGACCTGATACGGGATGGTGCACTCAAAGCTTCCGAACTGGTTCTTTTCCTGCGTCCACACCGGGTCCTCCAGAAATGCCGCGTATTCGTGGCCCTCGATGGAGTCGCCCGCGGAGTCGAAGATGCAGTTCTTCTCGACCCATTGGAACCCATCTGTCACACCGTCCGGCTTTGTGATGGTCCCCGCATAAACTCTGTATCCCATTTCGAAATTTTCCTCAGATGTACGCTGGTTTGTAGAACACACTGACCTTCATGACGTTGCCCGCCAGCGCAGTGGGCGTTGTGTTCACGATCTCCAGCTCGTATACGTCATACCGCAGGTCATTGTCGATGATCCCGATATCGTATTTGCTGGACAATCCCAGCATCGAGAACGAGACCGTAGAGGACGTGTGATAAAGTCCCTCTTTCAAAGCTTTGACGTAGGGGTAGCGTTTGCTCTTATATAAGGTAGCAGCTCCGCTTCCGAACCAATTTGCAAAATTGAACCCGCTCACTCGTCCAATCTGCACGACCGAGGGCTTTTCCGATGGCGGCAGGTAAATGCGCACGCTCGTCCCTCGCGGGATCTCGATCTCCTTCAGGTACGGCAGGGCGAGGTCCGTTTCAAATCCAAAATCGTCCCACAGCCAGTCGTCCAGAAGGCTTGCGCAGAGATATTTGAACGGGTAAAGGCTGTATTTCAGCGTCACGACCGAATGGTTCTGCTGCTGTTTCAAACCGCCGCTTACCCAGACTCTTCCATAATAAAAGAACGCCGGGTCATCTTCCAAACGGACTGTCAGGCGCATCGGGTTCTCCGACGCCTTGAGAAGCCATTTTGAAATTTGACCCAGCGCCCCTGCTCCGATGGGTCCGGAAAGGTTCTCGCCTCTCCATGCATCGGTGTCAAGATAAAATTCCCATAATCCTTCGCGTGATTTGAACACCGGGTATCCGGTCACGCTTTTCGAGAGATAGGTACTGCCGTTTTTGCCGCTGACATCCACGGTGATCACCTTCTCGATGGGAGGTGCAACGACAGGCCGGGAGACGGGGATCATGTGCCAGTCATCCCAAGTGTTTTTCGTTCCGATGGTGATCGAATGATACATCGCTGCCCTCCAGTGAATTATTCGGTGTAGTCCTCGGGTGGTTCCAGATCATACGAGATGGTCAGGACGACCCGTCCGGTGTCGTCATTTTTGACGCCGCTGATCCAGCAGCGCCCGGTGTAAGTCTTGCTTTCTTCATCTGTGTGCGCGGTCTTTTCTTTGTAGAGCGTCACCGTGCACAGTGCTCCCTGCAAAATGCGCATGATGCGGAAATAGGTGCTCGTCCATGCGCCGGTCCGTTCGCGCCAGTCCTGATAGAGCGTGTTGCTCGTCTCGGTGGCGTTCGGCATTCCAATGCGTTCGCGCACATCGTCGTCAGCATTGGCCCCGTAATCATCCCAGCTCGTGTGGACCCCGCCGTCGGCGATATAATACATCTCCCAAGTTCCGGTCGAGTTCTTGTATAACCGTTTCGAGAGCGGGGCTTTTTCGGGCGAACCATGATACGAGGAAGCGTCGATCGTCTCGTACTTTTCCTCGAACGCATTCAGGTGCAGGGGGCCTGTCGGGATCATATTGAAGTTTTTGGTGTGATATTCTTCCCAGACGCCTTCGCCATTTTGAACTTTGAAGCAGAGGTCAGCATACTGCGGGATCTCGCCGTCGATGGCGGCTTGGAAACGTTCGTTGCTCATCGTCTGCTCCGTTTCGCTAAGGTGATCAGCTGGGTGTCCACATCCGAGATGATCTCACCGACCAGTTTCCGGCCGTTGATGCTCAGCTTCATGTTCCGGATCGCTTCCAAAAGGTCGTCCACCCGTTCGCCGATGGCGTCGATGGCCTCCAGCACTTCCTTGCTCGTCTGGGGTTCCCGAACCGTTTCGGCCCCATTTTGATTTTTCGGCCGACGCTCTGCGATGGTCCCTGCAAGGTGTCCGGTGTATGCCGTCCCAGCGGCTCCATACGTTCCGTTTGCATCTGCAAAGGCGCTCTGCAGCCATTGTGCGCTCTCTTGTGCGCCGTCAAGGTCCACAACAGGACGGATGGTCGGCTCGTAGTCCATGGCATCGCTGTCAAAGACACTCTGGATCATCTCGGCACTCAGCGTTGCAGCATCCATGGCCGACTGCATCAGGCTGCTCATGCTCTTGCCGACTGCGGTGCTGCTGTCGGTCACGCCGTTTGCGAAGCCAGCACCCACATAACCACCCATCTCGGCCATGACGGTCGAGGGTGAATGGATGCCGAAAAAGCTCTTCACGCTGTCGAGCACACCGCCGCAGAAGTCCTTGACGCCGTTCCATGCCGTGCTTGCCGCGTTGGCGACACCTTCGGCAAAGCCCTGCACGAAGTTCTTGCCGGTCTCCACGACATTACCCACGGCTTCGGATGCCTTGTCCCAAGCACCCTTGAAGAAGTCTCCGACGCCCTTTGCTGCATTCTTGATGCCGTCCCAGATGTTCGAGAACACCCCGTGCATCCACTCCGCAAATCCTTCAAAGAACTCGGTCACCTTGTCCCAGTTCTTGATGATGAGTCCGCCCAGCACCAGAACACCCGCGCTGATGGCCAGCACGAGCCAGCCTTCCGGGCCAAGCGCTGCCGCAAGCTTCGCAAATGCACCGCCGATGCTTGCAAAAATTCCGCCGTCTCCCAGCAGCGCCAGCGACGAAGCACCCAGCTCCCCGACACTTTCCGCCGCGACGGTCACAGATTTCCCCATCACGGTCAGGGTCTTTCCGCCCTTGGCAAGGGTCGTAAATGCTTCCGGAAGCGCTGTCACCAGCGGAGCCAGATTCTGCATCAGGTTCTGTCCGAAGTCGCTTCCCATAAAGTCCACGACCGCCGCGATGCCGGAAGTCAGGGCGGTCCCCCAATCTCCGCTCACCAGCGAGGTGATGACGCTGAAAAGATCGGTCGCAACATTGGTGAATCCTTCGCTCGTCGCCACGCCGAAAGCATTTGCCATCTTGTCGGCGATCTGAGGGAAGTTCTGCTGCACTTTCTGCCACACCTGCTGGAATCCATTTTGAATCGGCTTCCAGTTCCGTGAGACAGCATAGCCGAGCTGCATCATCATTTTCTTGCCGCTGTCATCCATCTCGAATGCGTCGGCCAGATTTTCCGCAAATCCAACAAAGCTGTACTGCTCGTCCTGCAGGTCCGCCAACGCCTCAAGGGCCTCGGTGCTGTCCTTGCCGAATTCTTTCACAGCTTGGTTGTATTTGTCCTGTTTGTTGGTGTTTTTCTTCAGGCTGAACGACATGCTGTTCAGGGCCGTGCCGACCGCAATGATCGAACTCATGGTCCCCTGCGTGGCGGCTTTCCGGGCCTCAGCACTGTCTGCACCGTACTGCTCTACAGCGTTCTTGTAGGCCTCTTCCCGCTGCGAAAGATCGCCGTCATCGTAGATCTTCGCCAGCATGTTCTGCCGGTTCGTCACCAGCTTCTCGTGCTTTTCCATCAGGGCCAGTGCATCGTCAAAGGCATCCAGCTGGGCCTGATTCAGGTCGTTGTTCAGCTCGGCATAGTCCGTCTGTGCTTCCAGCAGCTGGCGGTAAGCTTCCTGTGTTTTCAGGCTCTTCTCGCCGAATTCTGCTTTCAGCTCCGTGTAGGCATCCTCTGCCGCTGTCACGACCTTCGCCTGTGCGGTCAGCTTCCGGTTGATGTTCTGGATCTTCTTGTTGGACTTTTCTTCCACCGTCGCCGTGTCTTCGTAAAGGGCCGACCAAAGCTCATATTCGTCCGTTGCCGTGCTGGCTTCGTCGTTATAGCGCTCTTTGATGGCCTTGAAGATGGTGTTCTGCTTTTCCCGCTTCAGTTCTGCCAGCGTCTGGCTCTCGTCCAGCCATGTTGAGTATGCTTCGTTCTTCTGGTCCTCGGTGGCGGTGGCCTCTTGGACCAGCTTGTCATACTGTTCCTTGGCGATGGCAACGCGGTCCGTCTGGTTCGTAATCTCGGTCGTCAGGCTCTCGGTCTTTTTCCGGATGAACTCTTCCGCACTGGCCGTGTCGCCCGTTTCCGTCTCCCACAGGCTGTATTCCTTGTTTGCCGCGTCCATCTTGGCCTTGTTGGACTTCAGCTTCTTGGAGTACTCGTCTGCAAGGTTTTCCGCCGCCGTTTTCTGGGTCTTGCTCGAACTGCCGGTCTTTCCCTTTGGTGTTCCTCCGGTCACATCGGTCACAAGGTCGTCTGCCTTCTGATAGAAGTTCTCAAACCACCCCATATCTCCGCCGAACAGGCTTGCAACGTTCCCTTTGATTTCTTCTGCAAGGTCGCCCGTCAGCCATTTTGAACTGGGGGTCACGCCGTTCGCGTTGAACATCTTGGCTCCGGTGCTGAATGCATTCTTGATGCCGCTTGCATAGTTCCGTGCCGTGTCCGCGCCGTACTGTGCCGCTAGTTCTGTGCCATTTTTCAGCGGTGCAAGGACAGCGGATGCTGCATCGATTCCCGCTTGTTTATTCTTTTCGATGATTTCTTCACGATAGGACGAATAATGCCGTTCCGCCTCTTCGCTCTGCTGGTCAACAGCATTCGCAATCAGAGAGGCCCCCTTCTCGATGCCGTTCGCTTCTCCTTCCGGAATGTACGCCGCAAGATTTTCCGCCAGCAGACTCGGCGAGTGGATGCCCCAGTAGTTCCGGAACTGCTCTTCCACTCTCTGGCAGAGGCTCTGCATCGCACTGGTCACAACGGCAATGGAACTTTCATCCTGCAAGCCTTCTGCAAGGCCGAGGACCAGAAAGTGTCCCTGTTCGGCCATTACGCCAGAGGGCGAATTGATGTCTGCTGCCTTTCTGGAAGCTTCCAGCGTCTTTTCCATGACTGCCGCCGCACTTGTGGTGACTGTGTCGGAGTTTTCGTCAATGCCCTTTTGCAACCCTTGGTTATAATACTGCCCAATCGCTTCCGCTGACTCGCCGACTGCTCGGTTGTGCTCTAGCTCATTCGCCGAATCCGTCAGCAGTCCGCCCAGCCAATTTACCAAGGCTCCGATGGGCCGGTCTTTCGCTGTAAATGCATCGATCCACCCATCTGCATCTAACAGCCATCCGAATAACAGTTCCCATAAGCTGTGGTCCTCGAACCAGCCTTTGATGTTTTCCCAGCTTCCGGTCAATGCATCTCTGGTTTCCTCGTCTACCATACCGAACATATACAGCAGATTCGCGGTCACGTTCGTTGCTACCGCCAGAATCGCTTCCGTGATCGGCCCGATCGTAGCTTGGATCACATTACACAGTAGATCAATCACCGTGATCAGCGCTTCCTGAATATCCGGTGCGGCGTTGATGATTGCCTGACAGATGGGTCCTGCAAACATCGAAAGAATGCCAAGAACAGCGGTCGCAGCAGCCAGTTTCAATGCGCCTGAACCAAACTTCTCGAAAGCTATTCCAAGAGCAGTCAAGCCGGTCGTCAATAGCGGAAGCTTTGTTGCGAGTGCACCTGCGCCAAAGATAATGACAAGAAGTCCGCCAAGAGCCACACCTGCCGCCACAAGTGACTGCCATTTGACAAAGTTGAAAATCGCGCACGCTGCCGCCAGCTTGATCATTCCACCCGAAAGCGTACTAATGACCCATGCTGCCTGAAGAGCGTCGCCAGTCAATTTGCTAAGGATTGCAACTACAATGGCCATTTCCGCCAGTCCTGCCGCGCAAGCAATCAAGCCACGAATCACACCTTCATTGCCCAACCGTGCGTATACCGCCACAGCCCCTGCCAACACCAGCATGGCCCCGGAAATGGTCAGGATGGATGTTGCGCCATCTGATCCGGCCAGCCGGGAGGCTATGCTGATTGCAGTCAGACCGAGCGCCACTTTGCTTAGGCCATCCATTGCAGCATCGCCCATTACAGCAAACAGGCCAACGGCTCCGGCCAACACGATAAGCGAAGAACTCATCAGGAAAATGGCCGCACCGGAAGTAAATTTGGTTTTTGCCGAAAGTGCCGACATTGCGGTCATCAGAACCATCAGGGTTTTTACGCAGGTCATTGCCGCGTCCAGCTTATCCAGTTTGATGCTGGCTAAACCGATCACCGCCTGTGCTACGATCCAGAGTCCACTTGCCATTGCGGCAACCGAAGCGCCATTTTGAAATCCGGTCGGCCCGATGAGCTTCCCCACTCCAGCCAGAGCTGTTGCCATCGCCGTCAGAAGTCCACCCAGTGTCACGATCGCCATTCCTGCCTTGACCAAACTCGTAAATTTGATCTCGCTCAGCGGTTTCAGCGCAGTCGAAAGAATCTTAATGGCCGTTCCCAGTGCGATCAACTCTGCCGCAGTCGAAAGAATCATCCCCGCTTTCAGTGCATTCTCGCCCGCCGAGAGCACATCCATCAGTTCTTTCATTCCAAGAATCAGACCCACGATAGAAATCGCTCCCGCTGCAAGAGCTGCCGTATTTGCTGCAATGTTCCCTTCTTTCAAGGTCTCGACAAGCTTCGCCAGACCTTTCGTGATGGAACCTACCGCAGCCGCCAATCCCAGCAATGCCGCCGCCACACCCCACAGTGTCGCTGAATCCAGCACGCGTGCTTTCAGCCCTTCGAAGGCATTTTCCATTTTGATGGCAGCGGGTTGCAGCAGCTTTGCGGCCGCGATCAGCATTCCGCCAAATACAAGCAGCACCACCGCAATCTGCGCAAAGCGGTCCGGGTCCACCAGATTCGAGACGATCGCCATGGACCCCGCGAACATCAGCATCGAAACCGCGATGCTTCGCATGACTTTCGTATTGTTCGTCTTGGTCCAGCTCTTCAGCGCACCACTCAGGGCATTAAACGAACCAGTCATTGCCTTAAAGGCTTTCGTCACTGGTCCGTCAAAAAAGTCACTCACAATGCTGCTAAAACTCTTCGTTGCCTTCGCTAGCTGTCCAATCGTCAGTGCCAGCAGCCCAACGTCCACCAGACTCAGGAATCGATAAACGTCCGTGCCGCTGATGGAATCGAACCCTTCCTTGAGCGCGGTGAACAGATTCTTGACCGGGCTGAAAACATCGTCTGCGGTCCCTTCGATGGTCGAAACACTCTTCTTGAAGGTCGCCGCAAATGTTTCCACAGCCTCCCCGATCTTCTTGGGTAGATTGGTCAGGGTTGTTTCCAATCCGTCCGCGCTTTCCAGCTGTCCCTTGACCCATTGATTCAAGAAGTCCGCGGCGTTTTCGAGATTTACAACGACGCCAGCGGCCACGGTCCCGAGCACGTCCAGCATGGTCAGGCCCCCGTTTGCCACTTGTTCGGCGATGGTCAGCAGCGGCTGCAAAAACTTCTGTGCGCTCGTCGGAAGCGCTTTCATCCAGTTCAGATTCTGGTTCCCGGACCGAATCAGCTCGCTCAGCTTCTTCTGCAAATTGCTGATGGAGAAATACTTCACAAGGTCCTTCAGGCTGCTCATCGGGGACAGCAGCTTTTTCAGGGCAGTCCGGATGGTATCCAGCCGGTCGCTCAGGCTTCCGGTCCCGGTGATGGCTTCCTGCACTTCCGTCAGGAACTCGCCCACGCCGGATGCCGTTTCCAGAAATGCAGTTCCCACCGGCTTTACGCCATCCAGAACCACGCCCAGAACTTTTCCGACTGCTTTGTCCGCTTTCGAAATCGCTGTCGTCCCGACTTTTACCACGCTGAACAGCCCTTTGAATGCTGTTTTCAAGCGTTCTGCCGTCTCTTCGCTGATGATCAGTCTGCTTGTCAGGTCGTCCAGCCCTTCTGCAAAGCTGGAGATCTGCTTTCCGCTCGTCGGCGGGAAAATTTCCTGAAATGCCTCGTGGATGGGCTGGACCAATGCCCCCAGAGCATCCATGATGTTCCAGAGGCTCTGCATCAGGTGTTCGCGCCCGGATAATTCGGTCAGGCTTTTGGCATATCCGTTCAGGTCAACGGTCCCGTCCTGAAACGCTTCGTTCAGCTTCAGCAGGGCATCATAGTCTTCCCGAATGGAATCCCGGCTCAGATTCCGTGCATTCAGCTCCTTGTCGCTCATGGCAAGATAGGTCCGCATGGTCGTCAGCAGACCCGTCAATCCATTTTGAAGAAGTGCGCCGTTCACCTTGCCCTGCTTCAGTGCTTTCGAAAAGCTTCCGGCCTCGGTGATCATCTCTTGGGTGACCGCACCGGTCTGCAGGGCCGCTTTCTCAAGGGCCGCCGCATAAACGTCTGCCTGATCTCCGGCTTCGGCCATCAGCTTGTCCCATCCCGAGTCCAGTCCGTCCTTCACCCGGTCCGAAAGGTCCTCGATGGGCGGCACGAAGATGTCATACAGCCGGTTGGCCAGTTCTGTCCATGTTGCGGTCGCTTCTTCCTTGTTGCCGAAGATGTTCTCGAACAGCTTCATCCACGAGGAGCTGACCGCATCTTTCGTTGCATCGATGGCTTCCGCAAAGCTCTTTGCTTCCTGTGCGGACTTGAACGCCTTGACTGCTACATCGTCGTAACTATCGGCCAGTGCTTCGATGGCTTCGCTGGCGGTATCGTATTCTCCGGCCTGAACTGCCTGATAGGCCGCTTCGGTCAGGCTTGCGAATTTCGCAAAGCCCTTCTCCATGACCTTCTGGGTCGCCCATTTCTTCTGTAAGCTGTTCTCGAAGGTTCCGACTGTCACCGCGCCCTTCTGCAGGGTCCCAAGCTCTTCGCCGGTCTCGATCAGGATCTGCTTCAGCTGCTCCGAACCAACGCCGGCCTGTGCCACGCTTTTCCAGTCGATCAGCTGCAAACTGCCTGTGCCGTAACTCTGCGCCAAGTTAAAGATTGCCCGGGAAAATTCCGTTGCGCCTTTGCCCGCATAGGCTGTTGCATTCGCGATGCCCTCGATCATCGGGATCAGTTTCTCGATGTCACCGCCGGAGCTGGTCAGCGTCGCAAGGGCGCTCGTCATGTCCGTAAAGCCGTAGCTCGTCTCATCCGAGAACCACATTAGCTTGTTCAGGTAGCCGTTCACCTGATCAAGGCTCTTTCCTGTGGCGTTCATGATGGTCTGGATGGAGGCAGATTTCTCCGTATATTTGTTCCAGCCGCTCATCACCTGATCGACGCTCAGGCTTTTCACCAGCTTTTCGCCCGTGTCCACGATCTTGTTCGTGATGTTCGAAAGGGCGCTCACCGCCATCACGTCCAGTGCGTTGAACTTCACGCTGATGGCGTCCAGCGCACCGCCCATCTCGTCGAAATCCACATTTCTCTGCGCCTGATCGATGGCTTCAAAGCCCTTGTCAACATCCTTGAACTGAAGCTTCTGCTGGAGCCGGTCCAGCGTGTTCATCGTCTCCCGAGTTCCTTTTTCAAACTGCGCATTGTCGAATCGCATCTCGACTACACGCTCGTCTACTTCTCGGCTCAACCTCTCTTCACCTTCTCCCATGCATTTCTTGCGATCTCATCAAAGATCGGCCGCATGGCCGGGTTGATGTAATCGATCCCCTCTACATAGCCGCCGTTCCGGGTCCCGTGCCCGTACTGCAAGATCACCGCGATGGGCACACCGTCCACGATATTCGCGTTGGACCATGTGATCACGATGCTCTCCGCGCTTTTCGTCACCTTGTAGCTCCAGCTGGCGGCGGTCTTTCCGGTCGCCTTCGGGGTCGCTTCGGCCAGCGCCGCAACGCCCTTCCGCCCGTATTCGGCCAGCATCTCGTCCAGCTTTAACCGCCCCGTGTGCTTCAGAAAGGCGTTCGTTTTCTTGAATTTTCCCTTCTGTCGAAATACAATGATCTTCGGCATAAACATCACCCATGCGAATGGTATTTCTTCTGACGGGCGCTGTTCAGCTGCTTGCGCTGGTTCAGCGCCTCTTTTCGGCTCATCTTCTTCGGCGGCGTCTGCTCTTCCTGACACACCCGGATCAGGGTCATCAGGCGGTTCAAGTGCCACCGTTCGCATTCCAGCGGGATGCCCGCCGCAAACATCCGCGCATACAGCACTTCCGTTGTCAACACCTTCTGCGGGGTCCTTCTGCGCGGGGCGGCCTTTTTCGCTCCATTTTGAATTTTTTCGCCCGGTTTCGGCTCTCCACGGAACCATGTCGCCGTCATCGGGTCTTCCATATATCGATAAATAGCATCCAGATTTTCCCGGGTCAGTCTCCGGTAAACGGCGGGGTCCACACCCTGCGTCACCGTCATGCACCGCACCAGATCAAGCATCTGCTCGCGGGTCCGGGATTCTGTTTCCGAGAAAAACGGGATATGCCACTTGCTTTCCCATTTAGACAAGGAGACTAGAGAATATTCCAGCCGCAGCGTCGTGCTTTTGGTCTGGATAAATTCCTCCCGCCTCTCATCCCAAAGGTCCTCTCCGGGAATCGTGATCTCAAGCATTCTTCTTGTCTCCTTGTGCTCTTAAATGTGGGTTAGACGCTCTGCATCATCGTCGGCGTCAGGGTCACAGGAACTGCCTGTGCGGCAGGGTTTGCGTTTGCCTTTGCGGCGAACTTACCGTTCGGGGCCAGTGCGTTGATAAACTTCAGGGCCTTTTCGGTGTCGGTCACGAGGGACATGTAGAAGTCCGAGAACGCCTGTGTTGCCGCAAAGTCGGCAAAGATCGCGTCGCTCTTCATAAACTTCCGGCCGTCGGGGCTCTTGATGCCGTAGCTCTTCGCGATGACAGTCTTGAACAGCTTCACCAGCTCCAGCTGGTCCTTCGCGTCCACGATGCGCTGCACATACTCAGCAAGACCGCCTTCGGTCGAAAGACCCCATTCGGTGATCTCCGCCTCGGTCAGGTTGAAAAAGAAGTTCTCGGTGCGCTCCACACCGTCAAAGTCGGTGTAGGTGATGGGTTCGCAGATCATGATGTTCGTTCCTCCGTTTCATTTTGATTTTCCGCTCAGGCGGCCTTCAGCAGCGTGATGACCTCATCCGGGGTGGGCAGAGTCGCTTCTGCGTTTTCCGTGCCGTACAGCTTCGCTTCCAGCTTCTTCAGCTTCTCAGCATCCACCTTGCGGCTGTTGATCTCCATGTGGGCACTGGGCTTGAAGCCAGTCACACTCACAGGCGTGGTGTCGCACTCCCAGCTGAAGGTGATGGCGTCCGGAGAATCGTTGATGGTCTCATAGCTCTGCTCCGAGGGCGAAGCGGTCGCGTTCCAGACCAGATGGATGATGTAGCCGTCCGCGTCCTCACTGGCGGAATCCGTGCCAACGGTGGTGACCCAGCTGAAGCCGAACGGGGTCCGGTGCTGCTGGCCGAGGGTCACGCCCGGAACGATCTCCGCGCTGCCGTCGCATGCCTCGAACTCGGTCGGGTACATGTAGGCTTCGATGGTAAAGCCGAACGTTTCCGCCGAGCGGATGGATGCGTACTTGATGTCGTCTGCGTACAGGTCGGTCGGCTCTGCGCCGTCCGGGGAAGCGGTTACTGCGGTCAGACCGCTCCATGCAACGCCCTTGGGGTATGCGCCGCTCTTGTCCTGCGGGTACAGAACGCCCTTCTTCGTGCCCAGATGGTACTCGCGCTCACCGGTCTTGTCCCATTCCAGAATTGCCATAGGGGGTATCCTCCTTTTAGTAGTAGATCGTGAATACATCGTGATGCAGTCCGTCCGAAATAAAATGGCGGTCGTGCTCACACTTGCTCAGCTGAGACACGGCCGCCGCCATTTCACTGTCCGGGTCCTTATCGATCACGGTGATGGAATAAAAAAATCGCTGCAAATAAACCTTGTCATTCGCAGCGAGATTCCGTATTTTGCTCCGCTCATAGCAGATGCAGGGGTACTTCATCTGAAGTCTGACGGGCGGCTGATAGTAGACGTTTTCCTGCCCGCACCGGTCTTTCACGATGCTTCGCAGGGTCTTGTCCAGCGTGAGCCGCCGGTTCATCAACTGCTCACCCACAGTACAGCCCTCCCAGTGTCAGGACGAGGCGCGGGTACTCCACGCTCACGTCTGTCACCTTCCACTTTCCGCCGTAAAGCGTCGCATAGCGGATGGAGTAAAAGTGCTCCTGTGCAAACGGGTCTGCAAGGATGCTCAGCTGGTTCGATACGGTGATCTCGCCGTTTGCCGTGCTTCCGTTGTCGAAGCGCCGGTTGTTCTTCGTCAGGTCTCCGTAGTAGTCCCGCTCCACGAGCTGCGGCTCATTCACACTGGGTGCAGTTTCTTCCGTGGTCTCAAAGCCGATCGTTCCAAACCATTTGCTCATTGCATCTCACTCCATTTTGAATTTTTGCAGCCTTATGCCGGGTCTGCCGCCACAGCATAGGTCGCTGCCGCCGTACCGTTGTATACCACCACGCCGGTGGTCAGCAGGGCGACAGGCAGATAATACTTTGCGCCGTCGAGGATCAGCAGGCGGCCCATCTTAAAGGCTCTTTCCACGTCAGACTTTGCAGCCTGCTTCTTGTGGTCTGCATCCTCATACAGCTTGTTGTCGGTGTGTGCATAGGCAACATAGTTTGCCACATGCAGGTCATAGCCGGTCTCATACAGTTTGGTCAGCATGGTTCAATTCCTCCTTACGCAGCAAACTCCACGGCAATGGCGCTGTACGGGGTGGTCAGCGCGCCAGAGCAGCGGGTCTCGATCAGGTACTTCATGGCGTTGAAGTCGATGTCGAAGTCGTCGAACATCGAAACTGCGCCGCCCTTGTCTGCGCCCACGGTGTAGTCGGCCAGATTCACGATCAGGCAGACCAGATCACCGCCCTTTGCGCCCTTCATGCCTTCCATGCGGGGCACGGTAACGATGGAGGAAACGCGCAGCTTGCGGGCCAGTGCAGCCTCATCTGCATACAGCGGGTGGCCGATGCCGTCCTCCAGCAGAAGCATCTCGGTCAGGGCATCCTCGGTCATAAAGGCGGTTGGCGTACCGCTGCCCTTGTAGTCCTTGCGGGAGCGCAGAACGGCCTTGATCAGCTCCTTGTACTTCTCCTCCACGGTCTTGCCGGTGCTGTTCACCACCGTCTTGATGGTAAACAGATCCTGATCATTGTAGATCGGGCGGATGCAGTTCTCGTCGATCTTATCCTCGCTGGAAGCGGGGCGGCCGTCGCTGAGCAGGATGGCCAGTGCGATCTCCTCATTCAGCTTGGCGCGCATCTCCTGCTTCAGCCAAGCAACGACGTCGAAGCTGGTGATGTCGGTCACGTCGTCGCGGTCCATCTTCTGCTTCTTGTACACGGTGGTCGGTGCGGTGGAGCGGCGCAGCAGACCGAACACCTGCTCCTTCTTGTAGTTGCCCTTGATGTAACCCTTGGCGCGGGCCTCATCCTCAGTCAGGTCCGCAAACATGCTCTTGAATCGGCTGAACGGGATGTGGTGCACGCCGCCCATGACCTTGCTCACCCACGTCTGGTCGCGGTCGATGATGCGGGGCGGGGTGTCCAGAACATGGTCCTCGGGGAACAGCCATTCCACATTGTCGATGCTGTGGGCCAGCTCGCCGCTCTCCACGCCGGCGTCTTCAAAGGCCTGCCGCATCGTGCCGTGGCTCTTCGCGGTCTTGATGATGCCATTAATCTCGTCCATGCTGTGCTTCAGCACAGTCTCGTGGGTGTCCTTGTCAAAAACATTCTGTTTCACGGTTTCATCCTCCTCACCGTCGTTTTCGCCGCCGTCCGTGTCCTCAAGGGCCAAGCCCACCAGCGCGTGGCAGCATTCCTTCTGCTCGTCAGTCATACTGTTGTACACTTCCTCGAGCGTCTTACCGTCGTTTTTCTCGTCCGCCATTTTGGCATCCTCCTGTTTTGCTTTCTCGCCGCCATCGGCGCCGTGCTCCAGCTCGTCCAGCGGGTTGCCGTCCGGGTCCATGCCGTGGGTCAGGCTCAGGCCCTCATCGTTGTAGATAAAGGCTTCTCCGCCCTCATAGTCCTCATCGGCGCTGTGTTTGATCACCTCGTCGATCACTGCGCCCGGATTGCATCCTGCCAGAACAAGGCTCACTTCCCGGATAAAGCCGTGTTTCACGGTCTTGCCCACCTTCTGCAGCCCGTTTGCATAAATGGAAAATGCATTCAGGTCGCCGCTCTCCACACAGGCACGCGCCGTCCGGCCGGTGTCCGTGTCGTTGAACTTTGCGTAGGCATATACGCCGCCGGGTCTGTTTTCCAGCAGGCAGTGTCCGATCACATTGTCCACGCTAGAATGGTCATGGTTGTACACCATGGGGACCACCTTGCCGTCGCATTCCTTGAACGCATCCTGCGCAATGGTCAGGCCGTCATAGCAGCGGGTGTTTGCTTTCGTCGCCCAGCCGCTGCAATCGTAGTCAAAATTTACCATTTTGAATTTTTGCTTCTCCTTTCGTTCAGATTTTATTCCCCGCCCATGAGCTTCGTCACGGTATCCCGCCCGCGGTCTGCCGGAGTGGTCGGAACGTTGCCTTCGTTGGGCTGAGAAATATTCGCATTCCGCAGCTTGTCGGCGTTCGGGTCCTTCGAAGGCTTCATACCGATGATCTGTCGGAATTCGTTGCTGGTCATGATCTCGTTGCGGGTAAACTTGTCCGCCATCTCCGCCACCGTGCTCACCGGGGCCAGCTTGAACGGGTCACGGAAGAACATCAGGCTTTCCTTGTTGGCTCGATGCTGGTCCGAGAGGAACTTTCGCTTCATCTCGTCCACGGCTGCCGCCACGATCGGCTCGATCGTCCGCTGCTCATAGTTGTTCATCGCCGTCTCGTCCGCTGTGCCGTTCATGATCTCCGGGGTAATACCCAACTGACTGTATGCCATGTTCGTCAGGTATTCGACAGTTTTCAGAAGGTTGTTTTCAAGACTGCGGTTGAGCTGCGTGATGTGCTCTGTGCCGTCGGTGTAAGCAATGCCGTATTTGCTTTCTGCCAGCTGGTCTTGGATCTCCTGACGGCGTTCCATGGCCTGTTTCCTGCGGGCATCCGATTTCACGATGTAGGGCAGCTGGATGATAAGGTCGAGCTTGCCGGAACCCACCTGTTCGTCGATGACGTCCATCAGGTTCAGTTTCCGCATGAGCCGCTGGATGGTTCCGTTCGGCTCATTCATCACAGCGTAGAAAGGATTTTCCACAATGGCCACCCGGTCTTTCGGCAGGACGACCTCTTCTTTCTGACCGGACCTATCATTGTAAAGCTCCACCCGCACATTGTCCGGATACCATTCCTTGATCTTTCCCACCCGCATGGATTCGATCTCGGCTTCTCCAGTTTCGGTGTCAAAGTCCATCTCCACCGGGACCAGCGCCACCACGCCTTCGTCCAGCATGGACAAAAACAGGTCGTACCGCAGCGCCCGTCCGGTCTGGTCGATGTTGCCGGATAGATTCAGACACGAATTAAGGCCCGAATCGACGACCTCATCAAAGCGGTCGTTGTCATCGAGCCTTACATGGTTGATCGTGATGGAACTCGCATCCATTGCAATGCGGGTGTAAATGGCGGTCAGGATGGTCCGGTCGTTTCCCCGGTTCAGCCGCACCCGGTCAGGCCGGTAGCTGTATCCTCCGCCATAGTAGTTCTTCCCGGGAGGGTCCCGGTTCGTAAAAGCGTTCCACGCCCGCTTCAGGCGGGAACCGATGCTTTGTGCCATCGGCATTCCTCCATTTTGAATTTTCCGTCAGCTGCTTTTGTCGTCCTTCTTCTGCTGTTGCTGCCCGCCGCTAGCGCTGCCGCTTACGATTGCATTTGCAAGATCCGGGTTCTTGAATGCATCCGTCACGAACTGTTTTGCGGCGTAACTCATCGCACCAGACATCGCCTTCGTCATGAACTGTTTTGAAGCATCCGTCATCACAGTCGCCACAAAACTATGTCCTTCATAAACATCCTTTCGCAGCTGTTTCACATCCTTCTGGAGCTGGAGCCGCTCTTTTTCAGCTTTCAGTTCCTTATTCGGGTCATCCACCCGGATGTTGGTCTGCCCCTGCAAATCGCGGTACTGCTTTTCCATCTGCAGCCGGTTGATGCGCGCCCGCAGCTCTTCGTCGGAGTATTCCTCAGCGTTCTTTCCCGTCCGCTTCGGCGCATACTCCACCTTTTGCTCCTGTTCGTCCGAACCAGCATTCCCATCTCCGGCATAGTGTTTCTTTCCGGCAGCAGTCAGGGTCCCGTCCTTGTTCTGATACCGCCGCACGCCCCACTTCATGCCTTTAATACCCCAGTGATAAAGCTCGTCATTGTAGACATGCATACTTGCCTGATCACCTCATTTCTTCTTCAGCAATTTTGCCACAACATCTTTTCCGCGTTGGGCAAGCGACTTTTTGTTTTTTATGGTTTTTACGGAGATATGTCGAACATTTGTTTTACGGACCGTTCTTTTTCTAGAAGGGCCCGTGATTGAGTTTTCCATACTGACGCCCATCACATGCTCTTTCTGGGAACTTTGCCCCTTCTTAAGCCTTGTGGGCTCTAGGCTTCTTACGCGTGCGATCAGCCCATCCGTTGCCGTACTGTTTCCCCAGCCAGTAATGATGTTTGTATACCCTTTTTTCTTCTGGCTTGAAACATCATCTGCTTTGCCCTGCTGTTTTCGGGTTTTCCATGCACCGTATTCTCTTGCATCGTAGAAATATCGGTATTGTACCCGGCCATGCTTATCCGTACCGATAACGGCTCGCGCGTAATATTTGTGGTTTTTTCGTTCCCCGCCCACTTCCGAATGGGCCAGATAATCCCACCAATCGTTCATTTTATCACCTCGTTTCACATTTACAACATTTTATTACAGTGCTATACTCTTCCTAACGATCCCCATATATTTGGAAAGAAGGTATCGCATGACTACACAAGAAAAACTACTGCTGAATATTCTCTCTGATTTGGATGAGCCTGTCGGAAAACCTTTTTATGATTCACAAAATGTTATCGTCAGCTATTGGATTATGTCGGGGATTCCGACCAAAACTGAATCACGGCCACTATATATGTCGTCAAAGAAAAAGTATGGTAACCCCATCGTTACAAAATCATGGCGAACCGACGAAGAAAAGTTGGACTTTCTTCGAAAATTCGGCGGATACATGACGGACCAAGCTTTTCAAGAGTACAGCCTTGCCGCAATGACGGAGTTTGATTCACGACCACACTTTACTGATGTTGAGCTCCGGCTTTTGAAGCGCTTATCAAACAATGAATTTGACGGACCACTGAATAATTATTGGGAAAAGAAGAGTGGCTCCATGGGATTTTGTGAAATCAAAAATGGTATTCCAATCCAGTTCTCCCAAGGAAAAAGCACTCGTGTCTTTGATGGTAAAGAGAACGAAGTTGCTCCGGGCAAGATTCGTGTTTATCTCCGTTACGATACCGATGAAAAGAAAGTCATATTCTTTAGAACATTTGGCCGTGACATGACTGATGAAGAGGCTCTAAAGTATTACTGGGATAATTGGGAAAAGCGTTATCAGAAGTAGTCCTCACTCAAACGCATCCCGGTTCAGCTTCCATGCAATATAAGCGTCCATCATGGCCGCCACGGCATCGATCTTCTGGTCCTGCCGCTGCTTGTAGAGCTTCCGGTTTCCGTTCGTGTCCACCAGTGCAATGCAGTTTCCCATCGCGAACTGCATCAGCTTTTCGTCGAACAGCAGTTTTCTCTGTTCGCTCAGCTTTTTCAGCTCTCCCAGCGGCACGCTCTCGGTCTTTGCGCCCTGAATGACCTTTGTGATGCCGAAGCTGCCATTCTCCAGTGCCCAACGCTCTTCAAACTCTTTTGCGTTGTACGGGTCATAGCCGAATGCCCGCACATCGTATTCGTTTTCCTGAATAAAGTTGTCCAGATCGTCGTACACTTGCATCATATCCAGCACTGTGCCGTCAAATACGAACAGGGTCCCTTCGTTCATGAACTCTTCGTACTGCTGACGCCGCGAGGCCGGAAGCTGGCTCAGGGTATAGCTCGTGATATAATCCCGCGTTTTTACGCCGAAATATCCGTTCGAAAGCGGAAACAGGAATGTAAACGCGCAGAAGTCGTCTCCCATCGAAAGGTCTGCACCCAGCGCACAGGGCATCTGCCAGTAACTGCGTCTGCGGTGGCAGAGTGTCTCTTCGTACGGGAAGAAATAGGTATATCCCTCCATTGGCAGATTGAAGCGCTTCGCCAGAATATCATTTCGGGCGCTGGGCGATTTCTCTGCACGCTCTACATCCAGCTGGTAAGTCTCATAGCTCACCGTCTTGCCCAGATTCGGATTCGCCTTCAGCCACATCTCCGGCTTTCCGACTTCATCGAGAGAATCGAGCTTGTAATACCAGATCGACACATGCGGGTTGATGTACTCCCCTTTCAGGATCTCCATCAATTCCATTTTGATGTCGTCGCCGCAGCCGTTTCGCACCGTACCTTCGCTGCTCGCCGCCACGATCAGATAATTCTCGTTCTTGGCAGCACCCTGCTCGATCGCACCGATCGGGTCCTCGCGGATATCGCATGAAAGCCACTCGTCCACGGTCGCCACCATGTCGCGCCGTCCCTGCAGCTTCTCAATGGTCATCGGGCGCACTTCAAGCAGACTGTTCGTCAGAAAGTTCTCGATGCCCTTCTTGGTGGACGCCATCTTCACCCGGTCCACCTTGGACCCGGTCGTGTTCTGCAAGCTTCCCGCCGTCATAAACTGAAAAACAGGTCCTCTCGCCCGCGCCAGTGCTGTCCGGAACGGTGAGAGGACCTCTTCTGCTTGTTTCATGGTGGGTGCGGTGGTCAGCTGCTGGGTCGTCGTGGTATATGCCGTCAGAAAATACGCCTGAAGGCATTCCAAGTACATCGTCTTTGCCGCCGAACGCGTGATGATGAGATACTGCTTCGTCACCAAGCGTTTCTTGATGCGCCGTGTCTCATAGTGTCCTCCCGGACCGTGCGGGTTCGGAACAAACACGCTCCGCTCCACAAAGTAGTACCAGCCAAAAATTTCTTCCGCCCAAAGCTTGAAACTGTCCAGCAGCTTCATATCGGTCCCATCGGTCAGGGTCAGCTCATCCTCGCAGAACGCGATAAAACCGTTCACCGCTTTGTCATCGTAATAGATTCCCGGATTTGCGATCAGGTCGTCGATCCGGTTCATTTCCATGGAAATCTCCCGGCATACCGGAATTTCTCCCCGCATCACGGCCTCTCGAAACCGGCCGTAATAAATTGGCGTTGCCGTGTTCGAAAGTGCCATGGTTGCTCCTTATTGCTTTGTGGTCGTGATCGTCGCCGTCTCCACGCCGTCGGCTGTTGCGGTCACCTTCAGGCTGCCCGTCTTTCCATCATACCGACGGTGCATTCTCAGCGTTCGAAATGACGCCGTAGAACTCGCTGGACGTCTTGGAGATATCGATGTCGCTGAACTTGGTGTTATAGTTGCCCGGGACTTCCGCTCCAAGGACTTTATACTTTGCATTCCCGTTGGAGTCCGCACAGAACACGACACCCTGCAAGTCACTGGGCCATGTCTCGCCATTGATGTACCATTTCAGATTGAGAACAAATGCAGTCATATTGGCTGCGATCGGCACAAATCCCTTGTGGTAGGTATCGATGTAACAGTCCGAAAAGCGGCAGTTCGTGGACCGCAGCTTGGCAAAGATGGTGTCTTGCAACAGTTCCTTGCGGTTCGAGCTGTTGTCAAAGTCGTAGCACCACGCATGGATGTTGTGGAAGATGCTGCCGCCCGATGCTTCGATCGCAGTCTTGACATTCAGGATGATAATATTCGTATAAGTCGAATCGCCACGGTCCTGAATACCGGTCGCGCTCGAACAGCTCAGCTCGTTCGAGATCAGGCAGTTGGACACCACCAGCTCATACGAGAGGTTGGGTTCGAGCGAGGTGTCCCAGTTCTTGCCGTGGATGCCGTTCGAGATGAAATTCTTGATGTGGATGCCGTCGATGGTCGTGTGCTTGTGGCGGGCCAGCGTGATGCAGTTGTTCGCGTTGAAGTTGCCGTTGATAACGCCATTGCCGCGGATGAACATGCCGTCGTGGGGGCGTTCGGGTGGGTACATCTTGCCCAAGATGTTGACAAAGTGCAGGACATACTTCCCGGTACACAAAAGCTCGGCGTTGTCGAGGATCATGTAACAGAAGTCCATGGTCAAAGACCCTGCAAAGGCGTAAGTGCCCTTTGGAAAATAGATGGTCCGCATCGGGAATGCCGCGATGATGGCGTTGAAGATGGGCAGATTGTCGGTGGCCCCGTCGGGTTTCATGCCCCACTGAAGCACATTGATCTCCCGCCCGTCGTCCACGAGTTCGGCAGTCAGGCCGTTCACGGAAAACTGGGTGTAGCCGTTGGGGGAACTGCCGTCTGCGGCCTTGAGCGAATAAAACGCCCCACCGCCGTCGCCCTTGGCATAATAGCCAAGCGTCATGACGACATCGCCCGCCTTCAGGCCGGTGCTGGCCTTGAGTGCCGCCACCGTTTCGAAGCAGGGCGTCTGGGTGGTCAGTGGGGTCCCGTTGATACTATAAAGCATGTGTTGCCCTCCTTATTTCGCGAACCATTCCCGAATGGCGGCATCCGTCAGGGTGGTCTTGTAGACCTGAACCTCGTTGACATTGCCGTCCCAGTAGCGGCCAAACGTTCCGCCGCCAAAATCTGCCGCGCCGAGGAGCAGGGTCTGCGAGATGGCTTTGCTGTATCCGGAAACATTGGTCCATTCGCCAAGATAGGCGGTATCGGCGCTCTTGTGCATCATGCGGTGAGAAATTCGCACCTGACTGCCCTTCATCTGAATGGCGATGCGGACCCGGTATTTTGCATCGATGTTGGCATTAAACCATGTGTTGTAGCAGTTGATTCCGTACTTGCCGGTATTTGTAATTGCCAGTGCAAGGCCGTACACGCCCGAGTCGTCCTCGGTCAGGCATTGCAGCAGGCAGGGCGAGACAGACGCACTGTACACGATGTCGTCCGCCGATTTGGCGTCCAGCAGGATGGTCAGTTCGGGTTTCGGGTCGATGCGCTCGAACAGCTTGATGCCGGTATCCACCACATCTTTATTGGAAGAAACAAAGCTTTTGGTTTCGGTCATGGAGTAAACCGGCGTAGTAACGACTGGCGTATCGGAAGCGTCCGGAATGGTCGCTTCACCGTTGATCCAGCTCTCGATGTCGCTGGTGTCGAGCACACGCTGGAACACCGCGAACTGATACACTGTGCCGTTGAAGAACTGGCTCTTGCTCCCGTCATCCTCCTGAAGCGCGCCCAAGATCAGAGATTTGTCCACCGTACCGCTGTAATTGGAGATGCCGACATCGGTGTAGTTGCCCATGCTGGTGTTCGTTTTGGTGGTCACCTTGCCGCCATTGATCGCGATGGCGATTCGAACTTTGTTCCCGTTGAGATAGCTCAGGTTGATGAACGGGCCGTTGGTGGAGTAGAGGTTGAAGCCCAGATTGCCACTGCCCCAGACCGCGTAAAGCAGACCGTGCTGGGTGCTGTCCTCGGAAAAGCAGCTCAGCAGAGTGTAGGTGTTAGCGGCAGCGGCCAGCGCGTCGCCCTTCGCCTCGAGCAGAATCGTCCACGACGGCTGCGGGTCGATGGTCTCGAACAGCTTGATACCGGTGTCGATGCACTCCTTGTTCGCCGCCGCGAAGGTCTTGGCCGCTGCCAGCTTGTACACCGGCGTCGGCAGAGTGATGGTGGCTGCTGTGACCGTCACCGCACAAGAGGCCGACTTTCCGCCCGCCGTGGCTTTCACGCTACAGCTGCCCGCCTTGACGGCCTTGACTACGCCGCCGGAAACAGTCGCGTAACCGCTGGGCGATACGGTCCACGTTACGGTCTTGTTGGTGGCGTTGCTGGGCAGGACGGTGGCTGTCAGCGTCTCGCTGCTGCCCTCGGTCAGGCTGAGGGTCGATTTGTTGAGCGTCACGCTGGTCACCGCGACTGTCGCTACCACCGCAGTCGCTGTGATGGTCACGTTGCCGGTCACGCTGGCGATGCTCACCACCCGGGTGCTGGCGTTGTAGGCGCTCGACGTGATGTCTGCGCCGCCCATTTTGATGGTCACGCTGGACAGGGTGTAGCCGGATGCTGCTGCCAGAGTAGCGGCAAACGAGCTGCCCTGCGCCACGCTGGCCGTGGTCGTGGAGCTGGTCACATGGCTCAGGCTGTAGGTGACACTGTAGTAAGTCGGCGACGGGGTGGGTGTATATCCACCGCCCGTGCTCTTGCTAAACTCCGTCTTGAGGGCGTCCAGCTGGCTCTGCATGGTGCTGTTACCGTATGCCGCCGACTCAAACAGCGACAAGATCAGCGTTTTGGCGGTGTCAGAAAAGCCCGGGCCAGCCGGACCAGTGGCTCCTGCAGCGCCAGTATCGCCTTTGGGGCCTTGTGGCCCCGTTGCACCTTGCGCACCAGCAGCTCCGTCTTTGCCCGCAGGACCCTGTGCACCAGTATCGCCTTTGAGGCCTTGTGGCCCCGTTGCGCCCTGCGCACCGGTTGCGCCGGTTGCACCGCGCGGAAGCACGAGATTCAGCTTGCCGTTTACAACCGCTGCCGAAGCACTATCGCCTTCCGTCACGGTCCCGATCTCGATTGAAACCGTTTTGCCGTTGAGTTCAAGTTCCAGTTCTTTAATGCCATCTTCCATGTGGTTCAGCTGGTCAGCATACAGCTTCTTACCCGACACGAAGTTTTGTTTTACATAAGCCATATTTTTCACCTTACGCCAGAACGGCTTCATCTAAGATTGCTTCATTCAGCACCGCGACCGTTCCTGTATATTGGATATCACTTTCTGAACCATCTGAATCGATGCTGACGAGGCATTTCACACCGGCCGTCGTCGTGTTGAACTCTGCATCTACCTCGTTCTGATTCATCTGCCGCATGCAGATACTGAAGGTAACTTCACCGGATGCCTGTGCAACCGGACCTCGGATCAGCCACGAAAACATCAGACTGTCATTTTCTACAACAAGATCCGCCGGATCATAGTGGTATTTTTTCTTGAGGGCGTTGATATAGTTCACACGAGGGGTAAACTTTGCGAAATCAGTCCCTCGGTAGTACCGATTCATTTTGAAATAGATCCGATTTACATTTTTATCGCCCTGTGCACCGATCACCAGTGCAAGTGACGGGATCGTAATGATCCGCAGGTCTTCATCCACCGTAAGGATCACTTTATCGGTAGCCGGCGCACTCATTGTGGCCAAAAGTTCGTCTACACTTGTCATCGCGGCTTCACCTGCTCGATCAGCACGGGATTCGTCGTGATCCGTGTATCGCCTTTCTGCCCCACCAGTGAGACTTTGATGCTTCGCCCGTCGGTCACTTCATCCGGGACCGCGCATTCCCCGGCTTCGTCCACAATGACCGGGTATTGATCGTTGAACAATGCAACTTTCTTTGCTGCAAGCCAGTCCTGTTCCGCCGTCCCGAACAGACAGCGCAGATAACCCCTCGATCCAGCAATAATGCCAGAAAAGTCGCCTTCCTTTTTCAGGGTCTGCCCGCTCACCGAAAACAACAGTCTTCGCATCAGTCATTCGCCTCCTTGTCGCATGCGATATACAGCCGATATTCGAGTTCCTTGATTTGGTTCTTGATAGCCTCCATCGTTACGGAACTCTGCGGAGGGTCAAATAGCAGTCGGACCCGAAGCGCCATATAGGATTTCACGGCCGCGATCTCGCTGCCCTCTCCCATATAGTCGCTCCATGTTTCTGTTGCATCCGTAATGCTGAACCCTTCTTCCGGTCCAACACCCATCTGCTGGAGAATCATGAACACACTGTTGATGTGCATGATCAGATCTCTGTCGAACACAGCATACTCCTCGGTCAGCCCAAGGAGTTTCTTCACCGAGGTCAGTATACTTTCCATTTTTAATTCTCCTGTCAGTGCACGGTATTGCCATCTGCAACGCAGATGTTATCCCACTTTTTATAGGCGTCAATGTATGTTTCAGCTTTATCGCCGTTGTGGGTAATCTCGTAGTACATGCCGTCAGATACGGTAGTGCTCACCAGTGCCTTCCAGTTCTGCAGCGTTTTGCTAAACCATACGATAAACACATCCTCAATGGTCAACTTTTTGCCGTCGGTTACGTCAACGTGTTTGTTGAAGTAGTCCATGACCAACTGTTTTGCACGGTCCATCATAGCATCGTCATTCATTTTGATTTCTCCTTCTGCTTTTCTTTCCAACTCATAAAGTTTCTGCTGAGCAGTTCCCGTCCCATATGATGCTTCTACTTGTGCCAATGCAGCACATTCCTCAGCATAGATTCTCATCTCTTCGATCGTATCCGGGTCAAACAGATTTTCGAGCGAAATATCTTCGCATTTCTGCGGCTCAAGCTCCATTACTTTCATGCCGTCAACAGTGATGTCGCCTGCCTGCATTGTTCGAGCAACTGTTCCTGTGCCAGAAATTGCCGAATCAAGGTCGAATCCCTGATTCAAGGGTATAGTCACATACTGGCATCCGCTATCATCTTGTTCATGCCTGATTTGAACACCCGGCTTCATACACATCTTCATTTCCTCCACGGACAGGTATCGCCCGGTTTCCGTTCTCCATCCGGCAGTTTTGCATTTTGACCGGTCCCATAATGGATAATCTTGTGCGTTGCCGCCGAGACACAAATGGCGTTCTCCGGGTCCAGCAGTTTTTCGCTGTGCCGGAGGACGTCTTCTTTTGTAATAGGATTGATGTGGTGGATCGAGATTTTCGGCCGGATCGGTTTTCCATCCCGAATCACCCAGTCTGTGATCGGATGGTCTTCGCAGCCCAAATCGCAGCCGTTATCCCGCACAATGATCTTATCCCGGAACTGCCGCCACTCTTTTGACTGGTAAAAGGCCTGATTCAGCCACCGGTCAAATCCAAAGGTATCTCTGCCCACCTCGCCATGCAACTGCAAATACTCCAGCCGCTCTTCATAGGTCTGCAGTTGGGATAGCTCCGTGTAACATTTCATTTTACTTTACCCATTTCAGCGTTACAATGATCATTCCAAATCCAATCAGCATCTCGCCAAGGATAAAAATATAATGCAGCAGCTTGTCCTCCGGGCACATATCGTCCGTCGCAGCGCTTCCCACAGCCATTCCAAAACACAGAAGCTCCAACACAAGAAGCACACCCTGTACTTTCAAGGAAATCTCAATCATCATACTCGTCGTCCTCGCCCATACCGTTGTATTTCCGCATTGCCTTGATGACTTTTTCGTACATTTCTTCGGAATTTTTCGCATTCTGCAAGGCTTCTGTCTTGGCCCGCAGAAGTTTGTTTTCTTCTTCCAGTTTCGTCTTTTCCAGCTCAGCCTTCATCGTGCCCAGCTTCAGAAAATGGGTCGTTTCTGCGCTGGATGCCGTTCCTTCCCGCAGCCGTTTTTCCACCAGCTGCATGGCCAGATTGATCATATAATTTTCCTGAGCTTCCGGAGATGTGGCGGGCCGCGCTGAAACCGCAGCAGACATCTCGCTGGAAGCGATTTTTTTCGGTTTCATCTTTTCATCTCCTGTTCAGGTGTTTTTCTTACGAAATATCAAGCTTTTGCAAGGGTTCATGAGCCGAATGAAGAGTATCAGCAGCAAACCATTTGAAAGGAGTAATGTCAATTTTGGAGGTTGAACATCATAGTACCAGAAACCCATAGGAGGAAATGATCCGCCCATGAACCCTTGCAAAAACTGCCGAAACTACGGTCTACTCCCCGCAGCCTCGGCAAGTATTTTTCAATGCATCCAGTTATATCCTTGACTTTCCAATAAATCTCTGTACACTTGGACCACAAGAAGAAGGAGCCGTAGAAGAAATGCTCCATAAAAATCCAATGTATCGGAGGTGAATCAGAGTGACAAACAAGAAATTCAAGCGCCGTAAGCCCCAGCTTTCGGAGGATGCCATTGCGAAGCTCCTTCGCACTTACAACAATTACCAGTGGAAAAAGATCGGACACGTTTTCGATCCCTTGGTGAATGCCGCTGAGACGCTTACTGCACAAGTCGCATTCCCTAAAAACAACTGAATACGATTGAAATATTAAAAAGCTGGCTGTGTGACACTGTAAATATCACATGGCCAGCTTTTCGCATTGGTAAAGCCCAAATATCAATTTTCCCTCCGGGGAAATATCAAAGACCAGCGCGATTTGAGAGGGGGTGTCGTTTTTGAGACCCCCTCCCTATGCCTTATGCGCTTTCTTTGAGCGCTTCGTCCTCCTTGATCGTGATCTTGAGCTTTTTGTAGATGTTTAATGGATCATTTGCAACGATTTTATCGATTGCTTTCTCAATTTCATAGGCGTTTTCGTTGTCTGTGAACTGAGAAGATGTCTCTGCCAGCCGCATAAGCAGACCGGAAGAGTTGTAACCATGATCCAGATCATATTGATACCACTGATCGAACTGCTCATACGGATCGTATGGATTATCGATGGTGGTCAGAAAGCATCGAACCATAATTCAAAGCCTTTCTCTTACCTTTTACTTGTTGAGCGCGCTGTAAACCGTGCTTTCCGGGACGCCACATGCTGCTGCAATTTCTTTATAGGTATAGCCACTTCGCAGCATGGCATTTGCTTTGTTCATCTTCGCAGAGGACATTACCGTTGCTGTTTTCGGCATTGCGCGCTTTACGATTTCGTCAGAATCAGACGAATTCAGAAACTTCGTCAACATATTGTCCGAAATTGCGCCAGCTTGAACAGCTTCCCATTCTTTATCGGTGAAAGTGACCTTAGATTTACGGCCGCTTGCGCCAACCTTATCTCGAGCACGCTGCATCTCTACAGACGAGATCTTCTTGATCTCTTTCTTATCGATTGCCGGGTTCAGCCCCTGTTCCTGAATCTTTGCCTTAATGTTTGCGTTTGCAATCAGCATCGCCTTACGTTCTTTCGGTTTATTCGCGATCATGTTGTTGTACTTTTCCTTCAGTGAAGTCACTTCTGCCGCATAGGTCTTAGCTGCTTGCGGGTCACGCTGAATGCCCTTCATGTTTGCAGCCTCTTTGCGTGCTTGGTTTGCCATAGCTTTTAACTGATTAGAGAAGTCTGCATACAGGTTCTCTTGAATCGTACCGGAAGACAAGGTGCGTGCATCCTTGGTCTCGGAGATCAGACTGACCGTATCCTCTGCGATACGTTCTTTTCCCGTCTTGGGGTCCGTAAAGGTGCGGCCGCTCTCCTTATAGATGAGCTCACCTGTATCCTTATCGACTCGCACGCTGCCGCGGCGCTCCGGCACACGGACGGTCTGCTTACGGCGGGACAACAGCGTAGATGCGCCGCCATACTTTTCATTCCCGTCTTCGTCTACCCTGATCTGCCACTTCTGCTTCAGCTCTTGGATGCCGTTCTCCTTTTCGGAACGCTTATAGTCCAGCTTATGCTTCTCCGCGTCGATGACGACCATGGAGTGCTTGACAGCACGCGCCAGCTCATCCTCAGATGCACCACGGAGAGTCATGTCCGTAATAAGGTTGGAGATCATGCCCATCTCTTTCTGCTTTTCTTCCTTTTTCATGAGACGGACATTATTCGGATTGCCTTCCGGAACTGCATAGGCAGTCTTAGGATCAAATCCTTTCAGTGCTTCCAGAGGCCGTGTCGATTTAACGGCAACTTTATCCGTAACAGGGATGACCATAACCGTATCGCCATCAAAGTCTGCACCCGACAGGCGCTCTGCAACCTTCGCATTGATACCGATTGCATCCTGAATCTGCCCAAGATTCCTCTTGCCGCTCAGGTTTTTATTGTTGACCGTCACGATGGGAATCTCAAACGTGCCCGCATGCGGATAACGAATCAGGGCAAGCTGCGTACCGTTCTCGTAAGTCGGGCAGTACGCTTCTGTTTCCTTGATTTTGTTGATGGGAAGGATGACTTTGGTGGACTGACCCGGAAAAGCAGATGCCTTCAACGTCATCGACGTACCTTCACAGGTGTCAGCAAAGTCATTCAGCAGTTTCTTCTTGACGGTCGGATTGCTGTACTGCATGATCTCGTCATACTGTGCCTGATAGTCTGCAACCGTCAGCTTCAACTGATTCTCGATCAACTTTTTCGGCTGTTTCGACAGGAACTGGGAAGAAACGTTTCGGGACATGGTATCCCAGTCGCCTTCTTCTTTTAACTTGTTAATGGGAGAAAGATGTTCTTTTCCGTCCTCTCCAATATAGGTGCTCTGGCCGTTCGCTTTGATGGCTGCACCAAACGGATTGTCTGGATCAGCCTTTGCCTCCTTCAAGACCTTCATTTTCGGTGTACCAGAAGGTTTATTGGTGTTAAACATAACATCCACGCCGTCAGGAAGATCATCGGAATATACGGCCATACCTTTCAGATAGTGATCGCCGTCAACAAGGATTCGAACCTGTGCATAATGGCTCTTTCCAAGGTCGAGATCAGGCACGCCGCGGCGAATCTCCATGACGCCGTCCTTATCCAGACCTCCTTCATCACCATAACGAATGGCTACGCGGCTGGAGTCCAGACTTGCAGGGCGCTGAAGTTTCGTAAAGTTATCGCCGCCGTCATCTGTGTAGTAGTCGCCCAGCGAATCGATCTGATCCTGATGCTGGTATGCATATTTCTGGTCGAACTCAGGCTTGGCAAGCACGGTGATATTGGTTTGCTGGTGAACATTCGTCGGCTGGCGGATGCCAACGCCATAGCGTTTATAACCATATTCTGCTTCCAGAATATACGCTGCTTCATCCAACTTACTTTCGGATACGCCCAAAACCTGATTTGCGCCCTCCGAAATATCGATCATTCCCTTTTTATCAACTTCTTTTCGCAGGGTTTCAGCAATTTTTTCAGCCTGACTTGCTTTTTCGCCGATGCCGTTATTGTATTTCGAGCGAACGCTCGACTCGCTCATGCCAAGCTTGTTGGCGATTTCCGTCCAGCCAAGGCCCTCTTTTTCCTTCAGTCTGCGAATCTGATCGTATTCCAAAGATTTCCGGTCATGGCCAGCCTTCTGCTTTGCGATTCGGAACTCGGTCAGCCCCATTTTGTACTCATCCGGAAGGCTGTCGTTGATCGACTCCAGAATATCCTTCTCGGACAGCCCCTTTTTCTTCAGTTCTTCGACTCGGGACAGAAAATCACCAGAATGCTGGTAGGGATTATCTCCAGAGCCCCAAGGATAGCGACCAGAATGACGCTTTGTGCCGTAGTGTTCCAGAACACTGTCGCTGGTGGGAATGCCAAAATAGGTGCGGATATCTTTTTCAATCAGATTCATGCTACTGCTCCTAACTTCAACCCTGCAATTACGGTATCAAAAGTACGAATTTTCTCAATGATCGGATCAATTTCCTCAAATGTCGGATTGTTGATCCACACATCGTCATTCTGGTAGATACGAGTCTCGAATTGAATCACATGCGGGTCGATGCCATATTCCAGACAGAAAAGAGCGGCATAAATAAAGAGCTGCTCCATATGTGCAGGAACAGCTCCAGTTTTGAGATCATGAATGCGAAGAAGGCCATCACTGAAAGAAATCGCATCAGCGGTTCCAAAGCAGTTCGGACTATAATAAAGAACTACTTCGGGACTCATGCGGAAGCCGATGGCGTCATTGACATATGCGTTGAGCGTTTTCTTGCTCTTGGGCAGCTTTTGCCGGAGATTGATGCATTCCGCAGCAAACGCATGAAGACACGTTCCTTTTTCTTTTGCTTGGAAATTCTTGTACGCCTCGATCAGGCGGTCCTCATCATAATTGAGCCAATGATACTTACTCGCTCCGAGGAAGGCATGCTGCCCCGTGAGCCTTGAATGATCGTTCCAGTTCATTCAGAACTTCCTCCTTGTTCTCCGGATAGATAAAAGCGGCAAAGCTCATCTTGTTCATCTCACGGACGTAATAGTCCTGATTAGGACGATGAGCCGCATTCGCTGACTTCTTACCTTCCAAGGCCGCCCAAGTCGGACCATATAAAACCAAGAGGTCAGGAATACCCTGAATCTCATTGGGGTCCATATGAACCACCTTGCAGCCGGGAAAGCGCTGTTTCAGCTCGTTTATCAATCCAGTCTTAAATTTGTTTTCAAGCATTGTTCAACCTCCAAAAATGAAGAGAGCAGCGTTTTTGGATACGCTCTATTCTCCTCATAAAAGAGGATGTTTTTATCGCGGTAGTTTTTGTGAAAAAGTGTGAATTTTTGTGAATTTTTGAGCAAAAGAAAAGCCCCTGCACGTTTCATGCAGAGGCGGAGGCAAACGCTAATTAGAGCCACTCGGGTTCCGGTTCGAGATTATCATCTGGATAGCTGGCTTCTTCTGTTGGAGACGTTAGAATATCGATTTCCCTATCCTCAATCTCGTCACCGCATCCCGAACACCGCCAAACATCGCCGAAGCGTTCCAGCTTGCGATGGCAGTCCCAGCACCAGTGTTCACCGGTATCTTTATCATAGCCGGGAGTGTGAATCACCCTATACTCGAAAGAATCATCGGGATGTTTTACCCACAAAACTGGCAAACCCAGCTCGAGGGTGTTGTAGGTCCACACTTCATCGCCATTGGGCAGGGTATCCCGGCCTTCAAAAGAAACGTCATGTTCACGCCACTTTGCAGCCAGCATGTCCATATAATCCATCTTTTCACCTCGTAGAATCAGAAGCGTTTTATTCGTACACTGTGGTTCTATGATACATCCGTGGGCGCACTTTTTCAAGCCCAAAATTGCTAATGGCCAAAAACCCGTTTTTTACCGTCTATTACTATATATAAATTTTCAAAATTTTTATTAAGTGAAAGAAAAAAGTGGGTTTTTGGCCAAACTGCATATTTTTAACGAATTATCGCAAAATTTTGTGGCCATTTTTTCAAAAATTTTTGACCACAAACTGGGCTTTTAGCCGCGAAAATGACAAAATCCGACGTTTTGTCACAAAAATTCACAAAAAGCGGCAAAGAAAAATGGGCAGAGATGAATCAGATCTTTCTTAAAAGAGTCCTAGTTTAGGTCCTATAATAAGTAATCCGATGCAAATAAAGAAGAAAATCATGCTACCAATAATAATTTTATTCGATTCAGCGTTTGACTCTTTCCTCTTCTTTTCTTCCATTTCCATCCTCTTAAGTTCTAGCTCTTTTTCAGCCTTCACTCGCTGAACTTCTGCCTCATTCACATACCGGTGCGTCTCCTGATAATCATCCAGCCGGACCTTTGTTCCGCAGAATTCGCAGAACATAAAATCCCGATTGTCATCTTTCACCGTCAGCTCCGCGCCGCAGCTGGGGCATTTTACCGTCCGTGCCATAAAAGCACCTCCTTAATCTTGGTATAAGAATATCATGGAGACGTACCAGCGTCAAGGATTTTAGGGTGGTCGAACCCAAATAATTACAGCATTCATGCCATTTTTCTCCTTAATCGTCAATTTCAAGAACAATGTTCGTCGGGGATATTATCGTATCGTAACTTTTTCCTTTGAATCTGAATCTTATGAACTGCCCCGTAAGCCCGCCAATCTTTTCAACGAAGCCAAATTCAGCAGCATAGGGGGCAATAATTTTTGCTCGCACTCTCCCCTGTTTTGCCAATTCATTAAATTCACCAACTGTCATTGCGATTTCACCTCTATCTAATTCATCAGTCTCCTCGCCGCTGCATAAAGAAATTTCTTGATCGACCATGTTTCGATGCGGAATTCGACTCGCAGTGCTTCCAGCTCCGGATTCGGATACTCACCTGCTCGAAACTCTGTCATTTCCATTGCTCTACGCAGACGCCGATCTGCCGAACCCGGACTACAGTGAAATTTATCTGAAAGCTCTCCTTCAATATCGGACAAAGAGATAAACTGGTGCTTTTCCAGCTCGCATATCACAAGCTCTATTGCCTCTCCAATAAGTTCCCCGCCGAAGGTCAACACCGGAACTCTCATTTGGACAAGGAAATCATATGTTCTCTGCTGCATTGTTCGCCACCATTTCAAGACTTTAAAACGGCATTCGATGCATGCACCAGATATGTAACACCGTCGATTTTCACCTGCAGCTGGTCACCCTCGTAGTCAGTCCAACTATCAACATGGCCTTCGATGATGGTTCCATCCGGCATTTTCAACTGTGCCCACGAATAATAGAAGGTCGTATCAATTATCTGCTGGTTGCATCCGCACAAACCAAGGCAGCTCATGAGCATCATCAGGCAAAGAACAAAACAAATCATACGATTCTTCATAATCACTTCACCTCGTTCTTTCTCGTCTGGTCATCTGCAGGCCAGTAGGTAAAAATATCATCAAACACCACCGGAATCTTCTTCTGAAGTTCGAACAACAGTGGACACATGAGTTCACGCATCTGCGGATGAGCCGCCACAGGGGTACGCAGCTTGAAGATGTTGCGCCACTCACGGTAGTTGGCCGTAACCACGATTTCGGTCTTCAGGCACAGGGGTAGCACGCAGCGAGCTTGTTCAGGACGCATGCCGTCGTGCAGCATATTCAGGTACTGTTTTTCGGATTCAGTACAAGCATCGTACCATTCATTCCACGCCTGTATATCGCCCAAAGAAACATCGCCATATACTTGGGGAATCCAGTACGGCTTAATAAAGCTCAGCTCCCCGCCAAACTTCTCCCCTGCATAGTTGCAATACCGCGTGCTCTCCTGTGCAAAACTCGCAATGCGGTGACGCACCAGCTCATTCGCTACGCCGCGGTCGCAGGTAAACAGCACAGACAGCTGGGAGTGCTCCAGCATGGCCTCATGTCCCTGCTTAACAAGAAAGCCCACCAGCTTCTTCGCCGATGAGCCATCCGGGACGATCTTATCCTCACTCTTATAGCAGACACGGGCCACCCGCTCGATCTGCTGCAGCTCCTTGATGCCGCCTTCCGAGATTTCGGTGAGAATTTCGTACTTAGGTTCAATGATTTTCATAGTTAGTTCTCCTTTTCATCAATGAATCAATGATTTCAAGCTGCCGTAGGCTCTTTCCATTGCCTCTTTGGGTCACCATACTGATGGCAATGTCCTCGTTTGGGATAATGTATCCGAAATGAGCCATTTGTTTATGATCGCAGGTGTTTACCTTCGGACACTTTTGGCATTTCGGGGCAAGTACCGTAAACGCTCCAAAGTCGCCATTCATAATGTCCACTCCGATATCAACTTGCATTTCCAATCCCCACAGATATCACCCGAAGCGTGCCTCTTTGCGAATGCCATACCTTTCTTGATAGCCTCCTGCTTGTCCTCTGCTATAACTTCAAAAGACTGATGCCCGCCACCATTATCGGTGCATTCAAACCAAAATGTGTGCTTCATATATCAGCCAGCCTTTCTCTATCAGGATCTCGCAAAATAGAATCCCACTCTTTGATAAGTCCCTTCAAATTTGAATCATCAACTACTCCCTGCATACTGTTTTTGTTATAGGTCATCAGTACCATGCCAGTTTTAGCCGGACCCAATCCGCAATTACAACAGAAAATCTCATAATTGAGTCGGATGGTCGCACCGCATGTCATCGCTCCTGTATTTTTCAAATATGCTTTGGAATAGCACATAGGACAACATCTCATTCAAAATCCTCCAAAATCGAATTCAACAGAATTTCAAGGCAACGATTCAGGAATGCCACCAGTCGATACGGCCACGGCTCTTTCTTCTGCGGTTTCGTATTATATACTCCTGTGAATTCCGCCGGGTAATTGCGTGGTTCAGGGATTTGCTTTGAAGGCTCATACTGAGGAGCATCGTTCAGAAAACACCATGTTCGGGCGTCAGTTAAAGTGCACCCTCCATTCTCGAAACAGCCAACAATATCCTCAATCGTTGTGCAATTTTCTATAGCAAGCGGAGGATTGCTCTTCTTTTTGATAGCGGTAAACGGTATGTCATCTGCATACAGAAACTCTACCTCTTCCTCTCGTTCAACCCCAGCATATCCAAATCGCCGTATGGCCTTCACTGCTTCCTCATAAGATACTCTTTCGTCATTCATTACTCTCACCTCACACCAGAATCCGGAACAGAATGAACCAGATCAGCTTCAGCGTAAACACAATGATCAGCAGCCACGCACAGATGGAAACAGTCGCCGCCAGCAAATGGCCAAGGAATGTGCCGAATTTCTCCCAAGTCACCTTTATTTCACCACCTCATAACCAATGAAATCTGCCACTCCGATGTCACCGTTTTTGCAGTAATGACGCACATAACGAGTTGGACTCAGCGGACGATAGATGTTCGTTTCGCCATTTGTACGTTCAATAAAATTGGTCATACTTACGGAAACTTCTTCAAATCCATGCGTTGTCACCGGGCAACACTCGCAACCACACTTCCGACACTTATAGATTTGATTATATAGAACATCGCTCATACCACACACCTCCTCGCAGCATCCAGTCGGCTCTCTGCAGCGTTCAGCTCAAAGATGGCCGCCGTGACGAACTCCGGATCACAGTTTTCAAAATGGTTCCGAGCCACCTCGAGGTCATTCAAGGCATCCCGCAACGTATTGACCGTAGCAGGAATCGGTTCGACCGAGAATATCTTTTTGATAAAAGCAGCGATTTTGTGCAATATAGTTCTCACGAAGTCCTCCTTTTCCACTTCCAAATTCTCTTCGACGGCGATTGATCCATGCAGCGACTTTGGGTGAAAGTGGTTTTCCTTTCTTTGCGATCAACACCGCCTGAACGTACTCTTTATGAACGGGTACATACATCCAGCATTGGGTATCATCCCGAATATCAATCGCATCACCGATCCATAAGCGAGCAGGCCAGACGTGATTCGAGTGATAGAAAACACTCCCTTCCAAATAGTTGAACAACCAATACTTCTGTTCAACTTTTCGAACAAGAAGCTTCCGGGTTTTCTTCGACATATTTCTCATTTGACCTTCACCTTGGCTTCTTTGAAATTGACAGGCTTCTTAGTCCCTTCCCGTGCACACTCCGTCAGGCACTCGTTGCAAGGATCGTCCGTCTCCAGCACATTGAAGTTATTGCACTTCGGGCAGTAGGTCGCATAGTCCACTTCGCGCATCCAGTCATTCATTTTTTCGCCTCCTCAATCGCAAAATGTGCAGTCTTTTCACGACAGCAAGGACACATTGCGATTTTAACATCGCTTTCATAAAGGTACGGCACGTCATCCCATGACGGCTTGTAAAACTTATGTACGTCACTGCACTTTAAGCATCTGGTGCGTACAGCAAGCTTATCCAATGACTCCTGCTTAACCTCTGTCGTAAACCTATCATCCAGCTCCGGGTGGGTCTGGCGCTGGTTCAAAGCCCAAAGCAGGTTCCAGCAGGCAGCACGCAGGTGGTCCTCATCGTCCATCCCAACCATGTACTTGGCCAGATGCCGTGCAGCACTGTCCAGCAGCGAGTGCAGAGGGATACCCTTGTCCACGTTATGCTCGCCATATTTCAGCGCGCCTTCCTCACAGTGCTTGCTGACTTCCATGATGCCATGCCACGGAAGCAAATCCATGCGGCCCTTCCCTGCGTGCATATCACGCTTTGCACCAGTTTCAAATTCAGTACGATCTCCAGAATCCTTAATCATTTTCTTTCTCCTTCCAATATTGCAGTAGGAATGTCCGACATCAAAAATGAGTAATCAGATTCTTGCAACTCGGCATCCCACATATTGATGATTGTGAGAATCGCAGCATCTTCATAGAAGGGTTCTGCCAATTTCTCCTCTCCCATTTTGTAGAGTCTCGATGCAATCTGCTTGGCCTGCCTTGCAAAATGACATCTCGGATGGAAGAATTGTTCCGGACTTCTAATGACCTGAGCGACTTTTCGCCGAGCACAAGAACCAGCCGACATATATTTGCATTTGTCGTCAAACAGGTATCCGATGATTTCGCCATCGAGCCTTACAACAAATTTCTTCCAGATTACCGAAAGAGGGCTATCCGGAGCTGGCGTGTACTGAAAACCGCTCATAGAAATATACTCGCCACTCTCACCGAAGTGGTCACTCAACAAAATTGTGTTAATCCTCTTTCTAGTCTTTTTCGACATATTTCTCATCAGCAAAACCTCCTGATTCTCCCCTGCATAACCTTGTTGGGAATATCCAGCCAGCGGATCTTGCACTTGTCCTTATAATTAGGACGAAGTTTCTTCAGAGCCGACTTTAAAAGCTGCTCTTCAACATCTCCAAATAAATCCCCAACATATGTAATAATTTTCTCGCAGGCTTCAGCAAGGGCATTAAGAGCTTCAGCTATTTTTTCAAAACTAACCGCCGCTGCTTGCATCGCATTGCAAATATCATGCTCCATAAAATTTCCTTTCGTTAAATGCTTTTTTCGAGTTCAGCGCTCTCGAAATTGCCAAGTCGATGCCCGCTCGGCTCTTCAGGTGGTAATACCACAGATCCTTATACGGTGTGTTCAGCCGGTCGATACGCCCAGACGCTTGCTCCATAACCTTATAAGAGTAATTCTGCGAATAAAAAATAATGGTGTCCGTCTTGATGCAGTTCCAGCCTTCAGCGCCGGCATTATACTGCACAAGATAGACCCATTTCTCGCTGTCCGGAATCGGTTGATGCTTATGACCATTCCACTGTGCCAATTCGACATCAGCGCCGTAATCAAGATTCAACAGAATATCCAGCTCATAATCAAAATTGTAGAATATGATAACTCTGGGCCGCGTCATGCAAATATCAAGCACTTCGCGCTGCCGGGACCTGTCGATGTTGACCAATTTCCGCAGCAGATAGCAGAACTCGCTTGCTGTTTCGATTGGTCCGTCTTTCCACGGGTCCCACCGATTTCTGCAGATCTGCAAATACTTCTTCTTATCATAATCTACAAAGATGTTTTCATGATGCGATACCGTCGTTCTTTCGAAATCCATATCGACAAGGACCCGTTCGCGCAGCCGAATCAGACGCTGGGTGTTCAGGTATCGGTCGATTTTAGGGTACTTCGAGAAGCGGCTGTAGACAACATGCTGGCTATTGAATTCCGTGCGGTTTCGAAAGAACCCATTGGCAATAAACACAGGAATATAATCAGTCCAGCAGTCACCGGGCGTAGCACTCAGGAGAATCCACTCGTTTTCCTTCGTGATTTTCAGGAACGATTTCACCCATGTACCGCTTCCGACAACACGCTGCTCGTCGAAGATAAAGAAAGCATTTTTTGCGCCTATATATTTACCAATGTTATTCCACGAATCTACGACAACTGAGTGTTCGTAAATATCACGCTCCGGATCGGTAGACATATAAAAATGTGCCAGTTCTTCGTCCCATTCGCCGGTGTCACGTTTTCGGGCCGTCGTAATAATGTATAAATCAGGCGGTTCCATCATTTTAACGTAATTTTTCGTATTCACCTGCCCATCGTAGAGCGTATAATAAAACGCCAGACTGGTTCTCGATTTTCCGCTCCCGACGCCGCCGCACAGGATGCAGCCGATCTTCATTCGTTTCACCGCATCCAGCTGGTAATCATAGAGCGTTACTCCTGCCATCAGTTCGATCGCCTCATTTCTTTGTGAACATGGATCGCAGATTTCTTGCAATGATTTTCGTAGGCCAGCAGCGCGATCGTTGCTGCCTGTTCCTCTTCACCTTCCCCACGGACCGTATAAGCAAAAAGCTCTTTGCCGTCCTTTGTGAAAACCTTCCACGGTTCTTTAGTAGAGTCCGTGCTTTTTGCAGTACGACGCATATTGCAAACCCTCCTTATCCGCTTCGTGCATAATTTCACGGAGTGTCATCTTCTCAGGCTTCGTTTTCTCATCTTTTTTCAGAAATCGCTCCTTTCTGCATTTTTCGCAATACCTTTGGCCAGAGTAAATGTTGTACAGCATCACTCCGCACTGTTCACAGGGCTTATCGACTTTTTCCATACTACTTGCTCCTTTGTTTTGAAATATCAGGCAGCTTTGCCCGGTTGCGGGTCATACAGGATTCGAACCTGCCCACTCGCCCCAGCGAATGACCCAAATAAAAAGGAGCCGCAGATCTCTCCACGGCTCCAGAAATAACTAACGCTACTCCGCACTAAATATCAATGCATTCTTTTGTATGCGACGTCAGGGGCAGCAAACGAAAGGTTTACCAGATACTGGGGAATGCCATAGAACTTTGCCACCTGATTTTCGATGACACACCCGTTGAATGCACGCTGCTCATCGTAAATGCCGATGAAGTAATCCGCCTCGGACATCATCTGGATCGACTTACCGAGATACCAGACCGCCTCATGTGCCGTTTCCGGTGCATCGTCTTCGATGTAAGTATCAATGTCCTCCAGTTCTTCATCGAACACCGCCTCGGCGACCTTATGAAGATAATCGAACGTCTCACGGATATTTTTCTCAGTCCGACCCTTCATCGGGCAACTGATAAAAAGTTTCTTCATGCACATTCCCCTTTCAGAGCGGCATATCGTTCAGGTCGTTAAACGCAACCGCACCTTCCGTGTCTGCCTCCGGTGCAGCATACCGCTTTGCATACGGGTCAGGGTCCTTATCCTGCTCGACGTACATGATATCGGCATACAGGCTGTATTCTCCCGGGAAGTTTTTCTTCTCGACCAGATTTGCCTGTAAGCAGACATTCTTGACACGGATAAAGTCAAGCTGGCCGAGATTTTCCTCGTTGCACAGCAGCCGCTTTCCCGTGGTCGTGATCCAGTAGATATGCGGCGGCCACTTCGAATCGATCTTGATGTTGACGGGGACAAACAACGTCGGCACAAACGGTTCATCATAAGTCCGTTCCGGATTCGGCTTCGTCTGCTTGACCGTCACACCGAGATCCTCCAGCTCGCGGGCTTTTTCTGCAGTCGGAACGATCACATTCACTCTGCGCATCGTCGAACCGAAGCGATCACGGTTCGGATCACCGGAGAAATTGGTGGTGAAAATGAAATTGGTATCGTCAATATTGACTTTCTGACGCTTGGTGTACATAAATATCTGTCTCCTTTTACTTCTTGATTTCCTTGCTCTTTTCGGTCCAGCGCCGAATTTCCTTATAATATTTTCCGTTGTTGCCGCTGCAGCGCTTCGCAATGGCCATTGCCAGTCCCTTCTCGGGATCGAAGACATCGTTCGCGCTGCACTTCACGACAGTTTTAGTGTTGTCCGACCAGTAAATAATCGTGGCCGGAGGATTGAAAATAACGTTTTTGATCGTTGCAGCGCTCATCTTAAGAGCCTCCTCCTTTTTAGACGCCTCGGCCAGAATGCGGTCGGCCCATTGCATATAGCGAATCGAATCCAGAAGTGATTCCCCCGCCCGCCGAATGCGCCAATCACCCTGCGCATCGCGCAGAACATCTCCGGGCCTGAACGTATAAGTGCCTCCGTTGTCCACCGTGATCTTCATGCCAGAGAATGCACTTGTCTCGACAGTGACAACCCGGCCCAGCAAGCGTCCGTTTTCATTGTATAAATTACCAGACATCGTAAATATCACCTCACATCAAAATTTCTTGCAGCTTCGTCCTGCGCATCACTCCACGGAAGGTCTGGAGCCGTCCAAGGAGGAACACCGGAATCGTCTGCGGCAAACCACTCGAAATCGCCGTACTTCGAGATCTCTTCGACCGCGTCGTTAACCTCTTTTTCGAAATAGCTCTTATCGATGGCATCCTCCATGTGGAGCGAATACACCATCTCACTTTCCAGCCAGCGGTAATCCTTCGCGCCGGTGACGGAGCTGTATTTAATCTCACCATTTTCTTTTATGCCGGCCTCACGCAGCAAGAGCGCACCGCCCTTTCCGGGGATGATCGGGCAGAACTGACCAACACGGCCCACAAAAATATAATTGTGTTCACCTTCGGGCAACTCCTCGTTCTTGTCCAGATAAATGGCTCCTTTGGATACGGTCTTTGTCTCGCACAGATCATTGAACACGACGGGTTCTTTCGAGAAAAGCGTCTTGAAGACGTAAGGAATCTGGAACTGCGTACCTGTAGCCGTCCATTTTCCGCCTTTCTTCACATTCTTTTCCGGAACATACCCGTACTGTGCCTTGCAGCGGTCTGCATCCATGTACTTCGCAATGTAAACCGCGTTGTTCACAAGGCACATCTTTTCGTAGGTGGCCTCATGCTCAAAGGTATATCCGTACTTTTTGGCAAACTCCATGCAGAACTCGATAATTTCCGGCGTTGCATCAGGAATCTTGATGGAATCCGTCTTGATATGCGCCACCGTAAAGCCGCGGTTTGCAACTTCATCCTGCAGAGTGCGCATAAACAAAGCCCCTCGAAGCGCCACAATATTGTTGGCGTTCTTGGGGTTGCGGAACGGATTATCAAAGGTTGCGCTGGTCAACCCGTAGACCGAATTGATGGCGATCTTCAGTGCCTGTGCCAGCGCTTTTGCCTGTCCGGGGTCGTCCAGATACTTCGCCAGTCTGCCACCAAACAGTTTCTTAGCCTTGTCGTACTCGCCATGTTTTACATAGATTCGTACGTCCATCAGGTCATTGAAATGCTTGGTGTATTCGCCAAAATAGTTCATAGCCACCGCCGAATGCGGATGCAGCGAAGCAACATCCAACAAGGCGACATTGCTGTACATGTTCGGTTCTGCATAGACGTATCCACCAAGGCCTAAGTCGGTCCCGCGAAACATATTATGCATCGCCCCATCCTCGCCTCGTTTCCACTCGTAGCCGGGAAATGCATTGATAATGTTATGATCTGTCAAAATATCAGGCTCAACTTCCACCACGGCGTCTGACTTTCCAGTCGCCAAATCCGTATAAACCAGTTTCGGATGTTTCTCACGTCCAAAAATGATTCGGGTCGTCAGACTATTCGTGGTATCGTTCACCGTCATACCTGCAAGGTCCGCCAGAATCTCACGAGCCACAAAGTCTGCCTGTCGATCTTTGGAATAGAACAGCGCTTCTGTTGCCAGAACGTCGTTGTCGCAGTATTCCGCAACCTTATCCCAGAGATTCTCAGGCACAGGCTGGTCCCACGGAAGTCCAAGCTCCTGATGGTGGATGCCAAGCTCGATCTCAAACTTCTTCAGGCTCTGCTTTTTCGACGAAAAATCGTAAATATCCGTATAAGACAGATTGTATGCCTCACCGAAGAAACCATCGCGCTGGTTGATGATGCGGTTTGAAAGCGCATAAATCTGCTCATTGGACATTCCCAGCATCCGGCCCCAGAGAATATGGTTATCATACTTCCGGTTGTTGAAGCCGATGAGACGATACTTCGTCAGACTTTCGATCTCTGCCGGAGTGGGATTGATCATCCGATAGACCTTTTCCTGCTTGGCAAACTTCCAGTTCACGAGCAGCAGGTTCGGAAATACTTCGCAGTCGAAGAATATCATTGGAGTTTCATCGCCGTCAGGTGCTTCACGCTCCACATCATCCTTCGACTTAAAGTGCATTTTTGATACGGTTTTAAGGCACGCTTCCGCCTGATTCGTGCTGTTGGCTGCAAACGCAAGGATCGCATTTCGCATATCATCGACGTTATAAGGAATATTTGCTTCATACGCCTCATCCATAACATGCGCAATAAAATCTACACTGGGTTTGGTGTAAGGACTGATATCTTTTGCAAGGGCCTTCTTAATGAGAACCCGGAGATGTTTCTCATTCTGGATCTGCTTCGTATCAATCATTTTTTCTCCCTTCAATGGCAAACCGCTGCTGATGGTTGCGATTGGAATATCATTGCACTTCGATAATTTTCTGCGCAGAGAAGACTTGCCGGAAAAGACTTTGATCTCGACGTTTTCATCGTAGATACGGCTCAATTTCGTTACATCTCCCGTGTAAATATAATGCAGGTGTATTCCCGCACCGGATTTACTCAGCTCTGTATAAGTCTTAGGCCATTTGGAAGCAGCTTCAAGATTCCGCTCAAAGCTCTTCTTTCCATCCGGCCCCGGAATATCAAAGTCAATAACGATGTGGTTTTCTGGAACCTTCACATAATGGAGCTGCGAGGTGTCCAGCGACGACAGGGTGGTACGGACATTCTCCCACTTTTGCATGGGCGTGCCGTTTTCCGTTGCGTACTGCGCTGGACAGTCCTTGCAAATATCATCAAAGAGAGAATGCTGTTCCTTGACCTCGATCCACGATGAAGGAGCTGGTTCTTTTTCTTCTGCGCGTGCAGGAGGGACATCTGCAAATTCCTTGAACTTTTCGTACTTGAAACCGCTGTAATAACTGCGGACCCGCTCGCCGTTTACATCGGTTTCCCGCTCCTTATAATCCGAGAAATAGTTCATAAGCTCTTCGCGGAATGCACGGCGCGAATACGGATACGGCACATTCGATGCGGTATTGTATTCGTTGTACATTGCCCATGCACGCTTCAAAGAAACTCCGTCCTCTTTCTTGAAAATATAATAGGAATCGAGCATAAAGTTATAGAAATCGTTGGATGCACTCATCATACGAGTCGGCACATAATCATCGTAGAGATGTTTGTTCTCCTCGTAGACTTCCTTACAATGCCAAGCAATTCCTCCCAGTTCAAAGTTCACCCTATCCACAAGGTCCAAATATCTTTTTGCCGGAATCTTTTCTCCGCTTGGGTTCACATCGATCAGGCGTCGGATCAAACCAGACTTTGCATCGGTAATCTTGACGGACTTATTTGTGCCGAGAAATAAGAAGCACTTAAACTGGTTCGCATAAGCACTTCGGAATTTCTCATTGACCATCATCGTTTCGTGGGAAACCAGCGAGTTCAGGCGGGTATTGTCCTCAATGTGAGATAAATCACCATCATGCTGGATCGCAATCAGTGGGTTTGACTTGAACGCTTCCAACGCAAATGCATTCGAGGAGGAGCCAAGTGCTTTAGAATCAAAAACGGACCAATACCCCTCGAACAGCTTCTGCACAATGTTCAGCACCGTAGACTTGCCACTTCCGGGCGGACCGTACAGCACCAGAAACTTCTGGATCTTTTTCGAGTCTCCATTGACGATGGACCCAATCGCCCACTCGATTTTCTCGCGCTCCTCCGGAGAATATAACGTACTCATGAGTTCATCATAAGCTCTGATGTCCCCTTTTTCCAACGAATACGGAAGACGCTTGGAAGCATAGCTTTCCTTTTGGAGAGGCGTATTTGCAAATATCAATGTATCATCGAGGGTATGATAGTTATCCCGCATTTGGCGCTGGCAGTATCGATGCCAGTTGTCGATCATACCGGATTCCGCATCCCACATATGGAGCACCCTGAAGCTGTCGTTGAGCAGCTGTTTATGCTCCTGCACATAAATATCAAGCTCCCGGTCAATGAGCTGGAGCGCATCCTGTTCCTTGGTGCTCCACAATCCGCGCTCTTCCAGCCAGATCGCATAGAAGTCAGAACCCCGGATCATCAAGTCTTTGGATTCCTTGATGATGAATTTCGGGTAAATTTCGATCGTGTTGCGTTTTCCCATTCGCGTCGCGATCATCAGGAAATCAATCATGATAAACTGACTTCCTCCTTTCCTTCAAGGTTTATTCCGGCTTCTTGGTGATCGTTGCCTTTCCATCACAGCAAACATCTTTCGGTTCCGGGTTCTTCGCATCCCAGAGTTCCATTTCCGCCTTTGCACATGCAGCCTCTGCGTCGCGGGCGCGCTCTTCTGCTTCCTTGCACTTGGTCTCGCTCTCACCCAGCATCTTGCACGCCGTCAGGCCAAACCAGACAAGACCCGCAATGACCAGATTCTTCCGCATGCACTTTCCGCTCAGACGACGGACACGCTTATTCAGGGTTTCGATGGTGCGGTCCGCTGCCATCAGGGCTGCCTTGCTGTTGCTCAGTTCGTAAATAATGTTCGTCATGTCCATTTTCTATTTTCCTCCAGTAATTAAGGTCAGCCAAAATTCGCCGACCAATATTTTTACTATTTCTGCATAAAGTGATTACAAGAATTGCTCGATCTGAATCAAGTAATTCAACAGCTTCTGCCTCCATCGAAACGCAGATTTTTGATACATATCCCATCAGAACTCGTTCTCATTGAGATATGCCATCAGCTGATACCAAATATCAATTCTGCGCATATCGTCCACCGGATGGTTCAATGTAAACAGACCGCCTGCACCGTTTGGCTGATAGGTCCTCGACAGGAACCGGTCAACGATGATATCTGCACGGTAACGATCAAATCGGCTGTCGTCCATAGCGGCCAACCCAAGACTGACCACCATGCTCCAAAACCATTGACCCACACGGTTTCCTGCACTGGAATCTTCCATGATATGCTCTTCGATGCGGATTGCAAGGCCAACCATCATCTCGAGCATACTGCACGGAATATCATGGAGATTCGCATCAATTTTTGCATACGGGATGTTGTTTTCCGTTGCGAACCGGTAGCGCAGATTGACCCCATCGGTCGCCCTGCACTCGTCCATCTCACAGGCAGGAATGTAATCCCGGTTATACAGAAACATCAGCAAGCTGTGGAATGAGAGGTTTCTCGGCTCCCACTCGCCACAGACGATCTTATAGAGCCAGTCATAATACTGCTCCGTCACCTCTGAAAATCTCATTCGTCCTCCTCATCCGGATTGAGGTCGCACCAATTCTGGCGGACCTGCAGGATCTCATAATCCTTATGGTAGTTGTTGTTTCGGACATGGATCGCACTGGGCATGAATTCACCAAAGTGCTTCAGTGCTTCCGTTCCGATGAGCTTCGGAATATCCACGTCATCCACAGGCTGGTCCTCGCCATCAATGACCAGCTTCCCGTCTGCATAGAACGTCAGAAAACTGGTTTCGTACTCGTCATTTTCGCCGAAGCAGTCCGGCTCGATGATCTCGATCTCGTCATGCTTGACGATATCTTCCGGGTCCGACTCCGTGCGGTATTTCCCCACCAGCTGTTCCATGCTCTTCTGCGTTGCCTTGGTCTCGATCTCGGCATCCATGTCGGCTGCCTTCTGCTCAAAATACTTGCGGTCTGCCTCGTACCGCTCGTCATAATAAGCCCGGTATTTCTTCTCGAATACCATGTGCATAAAACACGCACCACCGACAAAACCTGCTGCAAATATCAATCCTTCACGAATGATCTTGTTCATTGTCTTCTCCTTTGATTGTCATCATGGTAAACGCCAGACCGCCAAAGAAAAGGGAGACACTCATCAGAATGCCTCCCACGACATGGCGCTTGCGTTTGGTGTCGGTCAGATAGTCCAGAAACAGAAATGCGTTCTCCAAACTGTCCATAGTCCACCTCACTCCGAAAGAACCGCCAGACCAGAGACGAAGCACACTCCGGCCATGGCAGCAAACAGATAAGAAAGCGTCTTAACGTATCTGGTCATAGCGTATCCCTCCAAAATATCAGTCTTAAATCTTGTCGATGATCGGACCGTCGCAGTTGAAGCGCAGCATCACCGAGCGCTCCACGCCATCAATAAAGCTGTTCAGCGCGTCATTGCCTTCGACATAATTGGTGATACCGAAATCGACATGGCTCTGCTTATTTTCGTCATTCGGATCATAGATCCAGCCGACGATCTGGCCTTCCGGAGTCTTCATCGTGATGCCGCCGTGAGTGCCGATCATACCGAGGACCTCGTTCAGGAACAGATGACCCTGCGTCCGCAGACGCTTGTTCGCGCTCCGCTCCATCAAAAACAAATAGTTGCGGTTCAGGTCGTTGTCCGGCTGCCAAGTATCCACCGTCTCATCAAAGATGCAGGTATAAGGGCTGGTGTGCTGCATGGCAACATCCTTATACTCTTTGATGCTCTCCTCAACGCCGTTCTCGTCGATCTTCTTGTTCTCAATTTCGACCGCCTTGATGTTGTGCTCGAGTTCCTGCTGAATACGGCCGCCAAAACGATCGGTAACACGAGACTTGTACTCCTCAAATGCCTTGTCCAGAGCGATATATGCCGCTGTCAGGCTTGCGTTCCGCTTGGTCATGATGTGATGGGAGCCGAACATGCAGCTGAGCGACGCAACACCCAGCCCCACAGCCGGTGCGTACACCTTTGCCAGCTTCATACCGGTCTGAACGTAGGTCGTGGTAATATCGTTCTTGAAATCCTTCTCGGTGTAGGTCTCGCCTTCCTTGAGCTGCATTTCGCCGCTCTCGATCTGCTCTTTGGCGGTATGGATCTTCTCTACCGTAGCATTATGCTCCTCCAGAATATCCTGCGCCTTGATGGTCGCCTTGCATGCCAGCACCGTAGCCGTAACGCCGCCGATAGCAGCGCCGACAATCATGATGGTAGGGCTTGCCTTTCTCAGCTTGTAACCGTACTTGGATGCCGTCCGGGTCATGACTGCAACGATTTCATCTTTCTTAATGTTTTTCAGAAACTTCATAAAATACCAATCCTTTCTCTTGTTGATTTATCGCATCGGAGTGGGGCGCGGAAGGATCAAACGATATCCGCCCGCGATTCCTTTGATATAGGCATCATCCAGCCCATACCAGCCGTAGTTGTAATCCGTCTGCTCGTTGGAAACGCCCATCAGGTCCCACAGGTCGCCGACCGTTACCTGTCCGTAATTGCGAATGGCATACTTCATCTGGGTCAGCGTGTCTTCCGCATCGCCGCGGAATTCGAAGTCCAGATTCTGCAAGCTCCGCCGCGGAGGCTGGTTCGGATTGCCCTGACGGTTGTTCTGGTTGCCCTGCCAGTAGCTTTCATAGCTGTTCCGCTGGGCGCGGGAACTTGCATAACCGTTTGAGCTTCCACGATTTCGGTCGTCGCCGAACAGAGCAATGCTTACTGCAGAGTTCAGAATGCTCCACAGGCCATTCTTGACCATCGGGATCAGATAATCGACGATAATCCGGTCTTTTACGGTTTTGAGGTCCTCTGCCAGAAAATCGTTTGCAATTTTCTGAATATCATTCTGCTCTTTGACCGTCACCTTCCCTTTTACCACCTTATCGAACTTCTTTTTCTGCTCGGTCTGGGTCTGACCAATGCTGGACTTCGGCATATCTACTTGCGCCATTGTTACATCCTTTCGAATCAAAAACAAAAAGCAAGAGCCTACGATTCTTCATCGTAAGCCCTTGCCCCGTCAAACATTACTTTTCCTCTTCAGAAGTTTCCTTGATGTCCTCATCAGGAACGTTCTCCTCAGGGGGAACTTCCTCCGTGATCACCAGCGGGTTGCGCAAGCTGATCTTCTTCTTTGCCTTCTTCGGCTTCTGCTCTCCCTTTGCCTCCTTCGTAGCCTTGTGCTTCTTGTGCAGACCGTACAATACGGCCGCACCCAGACACACACCGCCAACAATGAGTCCGAAGTTCGAACCAGAATTCGAAGACTGCTCCGTGTTGACCATCTCAACGCTCTCCTCCGGAACGACCTCAACAGAAGTTTCGTTCTCCATAACAGTAGTCTCGTTCATGTTATTCATTTCGTCCATTTTTGTTACCTCTTTCTTTTTTCAAAGTTTATAATGTCTGGAGTTTTACCTCCATAAAGGAAGATGAATTTTTCGCGCCGGTCTATAAAATATCAATAGCCAAGCCAGCGGGGCGGCTCGCCGTAGTTGATTACCAGACAGGGCATTCCGTTTTCGTCCAGCTTCGAGGTATAAAACGTCTCGATTTCCAGCGAGTCCATATTCCAGCCCAGAAGTTCGCCATTCTGGTTGTGCTCGATACCAAGATAATCGAACAGGTCATTCTCTGAGACCTGCGAATCACTCAGAAGCTGCTTGTTGACCCCGTTGATAGCTCGATCGATCGCATTCCGCGTGCTCCAAAAATATGTACCGCTCAAACTCTCGTAGCATTTGATACGCTTTCCATAGGATTCATCCGTATCATCGCTCTTTACGACTTTGATAACATCAGGCTCCGGTTTTTTCGCCATCTTGTCCAGAGCGATCGACTCCCGAATTTCACGCTCTTTTTCCTCGCCGACTGTCTCGACGATCTTATCCTGATAGGTTTTCAATGCCGATTCCGACAGCGTGCACGCCGCAGCCAGCGCTGCATTTCGGCGCTCATCCACATGGATCGCACCGATCGTGCACACAGCACTCAGGCCCATGCTTACTGCCGTCGGAATATAAACCGGTCCCGCCGTCTTGACGATGGTTTTTACGTCCAGCTTTTCGACGCCCAGCTCCTTCTTTTTCTCGTCCAGCAGGATCATCGCCTTCGGGGTTGCCGTCACCGCAAAATATACTGCCGTAATGCCTCCGGTGATCGCCAGTCCGCCCAAAATTTTGGATGCGTTTTTGCTGACACTTCTGCGTGCTGCTTTCGCAAATGTTTTGAGATTCATGTTCGTACCTCCGTAAAAATATAAAGCAAAGAGCCTGTGTTTCCACAAGCTCTCCGCTTTTCAGATGTGTCCATTCTGCTTCAAATTCTCGAAGCGAATCTCTGTCTCGTGTTGATTGTCATGCTCCATCTGGATGCAGTCCTCGATGTACTCGCACAGCCGAATCGGCTGCATGAACAGGTACATTGCGATCGCGTTCAGCGTTCGCAGCCCGTTCAGCGCCGTGTGCTTCAGCAGCTTCACCATCGCCTGATCCAGAGTTACATAATAATCATGATCGTACATAAATATCATTCTCCTTTATTTGTCAGTTTGGATTTCTCTTCCATAAAGGAGTCCGAAATTTTCGCGTTCAATGGTTCTTTTCGGACAACTGCTTGCGAACTTCTTCCCGCACCATATCCTGCACTTCTTCTTCCGTCCGCTGGTCCTCGATCAGGTCGTGCCCAAAGCCCATGATTGCGCTCGCTGCCATCATTGCAATAGATGCCACTTTCCACCAGTTGATATGTTTCATAAATATCAGTCCTCCTTCTTGCTGTCCAGATAATCCTTGTAGGGGTCATAGTGCATGTAGTCTTCGATAGGTTTTTCGAATGCACTCACATAGTACACCTCCAACCCATCGTCGGTCTGCTGCCGTGCATAACTGAAATCGATCCAGTAATTTTCCCACATGTCAGCGAGATAATCGACACTCCAGCCATAACCGTTCAGTTCCGGAACAAAGTCCAGATTCAGATACCCATAGAAATCGTTCAGGGCAATATAGCCATTCGTTGAAAAGTCGTGATTGACCTCATAGAACGCTGTCAACAGCTCTGCTTCGGTCGCATGGAAGTATCGTTTTGAGAGTGGGTCATAGCAGAGGAGCTTTTCTTCGGATGTCATTTTGACAAAATCTTCTTTGCTCGTATGTACATCTGCCAGAATATCCTTATCGACATCAGCGCCATATCGGTCTACAGTCATCCTGCGGTATTCCTGATACGTCTTTCCCAGCGCCATATAAGCTGCAGTCAGGCTTGCAATCTGCTTTTTGTTCAGCGCATTGGACCCTAGAATGCACGCGATCGTGCCGCCGCCCAAGATCACCGCAGGAACGTAGGCCTTCCAGCAGGTCTGGACGATATCCTTCTTTGTTGGAGGCTCTTCCACAATACCCTGCTCGTCTTCGTTGTACTTTCGCAGAGCTTCATCCACTTCGAGCAGATGCTTTGCCTTCGTCGTTGCCCGCCCGGTTTCGATTGCCGTAGCCACGACACCCACGGACGCCGCCACTGCCAGAATAGTCCCACCGTGCTTGCGTAAGAATCTCGCGCATGTTTTTGTCAGTTTCATTGTTCAACCTCCACCCAATCGGTCAATCCTTGCTCCTTGAGTGTATCCATTTCAGCTTTTTCGTACGCCTTAGCGCCATTCTTAAATGCCGTCACCGTAAGATAAGCAATTCCGGCCAGTATCAGGCCTGCGCCCATCAGAATCTCTTTCACACTGTTGGGAGCCGCTGCTTTAACTACAATGTCTTCCCACTTTCCGGTCTCGTAATTTCCGATCGAACCAAATTTCATTTTGATCATGTTTGTCAACCTCCAGAAAAAATATAAAGGCAAAGAGCCGCAGATTTCTCCACGGCCCTTCACCATCGATTAGTTTTTATACATCTCGTCTCCGTATTCATATGCCAAAGTGCACGCACCTCGAATAATGCCTCCTGCAAATGCCGAATCGTATCCCCAGAAGTCCTGAATCTCTCGGATTATCGTGTTTGCACTCGCGAGCTGTCCATTTCGTAATAGACCTCCAAGCGTCCACACAGATCCGCCGATATATCCAGCCACCATAATAACCGTTCCGACGCAGAATACACTGCCTCCACAGATCAATGCTTTTGACAGTTTTTTCATACTCTTGTACCTCCAAAATATAATTCTGAGACTAATCATCTCATAAAGCATCGAGAATTTTTCGCGTCAGAGCAGTCCAGCATTCTCCAAAATATCAATCAGCTGTGCCTTAGTCACCTCGGCATCCAATTCCAGATGTACCTTTGCTTTCTGGTCCTTCTCTGACCAGTTTGCCTGCAGGGTCTTCAGTTCCACTTTCATTCCCGGCATCTTTTTCTTCAGCACCTTGTTAATCACTCGCGAGATGAGCGAGCGCAGAAAACCCGACTGGATCAGCATAATGTCCTCCATAATGTTCAACCTCCAAAATATCATTTTTCAAAAAGATAAGAGGGCGTGATCTTTCAGATTTCGTACTCTTCCAGATTGCTCTCTTGCATTTCTTCCAATGCCTTTTTCTCGTTCCACTTTACCCATGCGGCCAGTGCGCCCATAATTGCCAACGACAATCCTGCACCAGCTCCGCAGAGCTTAAAGTAAGTACCCCAAGTCCAAGGTTTGTTCATAAAGTTCTTAATAGCATTCATCATAAGTAATTTCTCCTTTCAATGGTTGCCCTCTTACCTCCATAAAGCGAGATGTATTTTTCGCGTCTCAAAAAGAAAAGAGCCTACGATTTCTCGTAAGCTCCTCTCCGGGACGGCCCAGCTAAGTTGTGTATAACCGGTCTATCGTCAAATATCAGTCTTTCGACGGCCGGAATGCCCGACACAGCAGCCACACCACCATGGTCACAAGGGCCATCGCGATTGCTGTCATGATCATCTGCCCAACCGTAATCGAATAATTCCAAATTTTCTTAAAAATAGGTTCGTTCATATTACTTCTCCTTTTCTTGGGCCTTTATCCCATAAAGCAAGGAGAATTTTTCGCGTTATTGCAAAAGAAAAGAGTATACGATTATTTACCTGTCGTGATATAGTCCGCCCAAGTATTGTCTAGCTCCTTGGTATCCAATGTACATCCCAGCAGTCGTCTCGGGCTTGTTTCCAGAAAACTTGCCAATTTCGTCAGCCGTTCATTACATGGAATCGTTCTTCCATTGCACCAAAAGCCTACGCAAGTCCTTGATACACCCATTTTCTCTGCAAGGGCCGCCTGACTCACATGCCTTTCTTTCATCTTCTTTCTGAGATTTTCGCTGAATTGCACCCTGTAGTGTCTTGGGTAGGAAGTTCTTGTTCCATGATTATTTTTCCCTGTCATATAATACTCCTGTCAAATACGGTTTCCCATCGTTCTTTTTTGATTGGTTTCATGCGCAATGCCCACATAATTTGCCGAACAGTCACAGTCGGGTATTCACCATTTTTATTTTTCGGTTTTGCATGGCTGTCAAAATATTCCTTGAACCCCGTTCGCAAATAGATTTTGTCCGTCAGCCATGGGTCAATGGCACTCCAGTAGGTTGCCTTGGTCTTTTCGTTGTACCGCTGCTGGATCACGCACAAGCCTTTTCCGCGCTCTCGATACAACGTACAGACGCGATAAACCGGATGATTACAGCGATAAACGCTTCCATAGTAACTTGTCCACTCTTGTGGAGGTGCTTCATAATATCGCATAAAAAGAAAGAGAGTCTGCAGCTTTCGCCGCAAACCCTCTTCGGTTCCTCCTTTACTTTTTGTCCGTAAAGCCTCTCTTCAATTCATGAATCCCATCGTTCATTGCCCTCGAAAGCGGCATCACACCGCCAGCCTCGCAGATCGACCAGTACAAGGTCATACCTACCGTGCCAACAAACGTCAGCGCCTGCATGCCCAACTTTGCGATCTCAATCCGACGCGCTTTCACCGCCTTCTCCTGATCGTTGATGACTTCCTGCTCTTTCCGCCTTTCATCATCCTCTTTCAGGTTCTGGTCGCTCTCCTGCGCCTCGCCCTTGAGCTGCATATCGTACAGCTTCAATGCCATGTTCGCCGTTGCGGTGTACTCATCCGTACCCGGTTTCAAGTCTTTGAGACTCTCCAGCGACTGCTTTGCTGCTTCCTTCAGCAATTCTTTGTTTTCATAGTTTTCCATTTTGAATTTCTCCTTTACAAAGTAAATTTAGAGTTTCCTCCATTAAGCAGAATGTTTTTCTCGCGCCGAGACTTTCTTGATACGAAGGACCACTTTATCACGCCCCATGATTTCCTCGGGCGTCGTGATAAGGTCGAGGAACATGTAGTTCGGTGCGTCCTCGTCCCCCGGTGCAACCACGAGGTCGCCAACGTCGTTTTGGTTTTCGCTCAGCTGGAATCCGATTGCCACGCCGATCAGGACCCCCATGACCAAAATTGCAGCCATGAAAATAAAACCAAGTTCAATGTTCATTTTGATTTTCTCCTTTTAGCAGTATAAATGTGTTTTCGGTCGCCTGCGTGATAAAAATAAAAAAGGGCCGCAGATTTCTCCGCAGCCCCTTACGCCTTAGATGTCTTTTCGAATCATATAAAGTTCGCCTTTCGATACCATGAGCCGAACCAATCCCCGGCAGCGGATCTGGTCAATGGCCTTGTTGTAAGCGATCCGAGCCACCTCAGCCGAAGCATACTCGTGTTCTACGAACATCACTTTGCTCCGACTTTCGATGAACACTCTCAGCTTATCCCCAGCCTCGACGTATCCTCTGTCGTATTTTTGTTTCCGATTTTTCATCTGTATCCAATCTCCTTTCGTATTTTCGGAAGACATCTTCTTCCATAAAAGGAACTGAATTTTTCGCGATAAATCGTAACAGTCTATTCTAGAATAGAAAAAAGAAAAGAGCGCATGTTTCCATACGCCCGTTTTCCGGTAAAATATCCATCAGCGGATACCACACCGAACCTCGTTCAGCATGAGGAGTTCCTCGCCCTCGTTCCAGCCAGCATACGGGTCGTTCATCGACTCGTTGAATGCCTTCAGGATCGAGTTCATCATTTCCTCAAAACCGTTCACAATATTCTTCAGCATAGTAGTTTCCTCCTATTATTGGTTTATTTCTTTCCATAATAGAAGGTGAAATTTTCGCGCCTACGAAAAATAAAAAGGAAAGAGCTTGCGCTCAATCCTCCTTGAAAACATATTTCTTCGTCAGTTTGTCTGTCATGATTGCAACAATGGCAATTAGAAGCATGCTTCCGATAAATGCCGGTGCAGCATTGCAGAATGCGCCCACCACGTCCGAGGCATCAAGCCATGCTCTGCCGAACGCAGCCATTTCGCTTGTATTCTCGAAAACATAGTTGTAACCCATTCCGGTCTGCATAAACACCAGAATCCATGCAACTTCTTCCTTTGCCATTTCAATGTAATTCATCATAATTTCAAACATACTAAATCCTCCATTTTGAAATGTTGTTTCCTTCCATAATAGAGATCGTATTTTTCGCGCCTACGAAAAAACAAGAGCCTGTGTTTCCACAAGCTCCCATTTTGATTCAGCGTCGTTTCTTTGTTCTTTGCTTCACCTCGTTTGTCTTTGCTCCGATCAGCTTTGCCAGCCTGACCAGAATCACAATGATCAAAATCCAGATAATCAAATTAAACATTTTTCATACCACCTTTCATAAAGGCAGCTGAAATTTTCGCGTCCAAAATAAAAAGGCAAAGAGCCGCAGATTTCTCCACGGCTCCCGCCTTTAGTAAACGATGTAGTTCGTCACCTTTGTCACATGCTCAACAATACCTGCAATCTTCAGCAACTTGAAATCCCGTGTAATTCCGCGCATGTCATAGTTTTCGAGTGTGAGCTGGTAGTCGCACTTCTTATGCTTCTCGTCACCACACCTTTCCAACTTGTTCACCATCGAATCAATGATCCGATCGTCAACATCGCAGTTTCTGCGGATGATCTCCTTCATAAGTTCGCGACGATCAGTCGTATCGTCAACGCCCTTCACGTCAATACACATATAATTCTTCTTTGCCTTAAACATAGTAAAATCTCCTTTATTGTAATCAAATTTTCGTGAACTTTCGTCCATAAAGGAGGTTGAATTTTTCGCGTCTACCCGCGTTCTTTGCTAAGCAGCCAGAAGAAATAGCGGTAGTATTCATAGTACATTTCCCGGCAGCACGGGCAGCCTTTGGATCGAAGCACATCGTAGCCAATTCCTTCCGTTACACCTTTCAGTATATAAGGCGCAATGGATGGATCAATATCCTGCAGACAGCTCTCCAAAATATCAATGTGGCTGGAGTAATATAATCTCGCCAGTGCCTGTCGCTCGGTCGGGTTGGATGGTGGGCTGCCCTTGATCACACCCGAAATATCATTCGGTGAAACATGCCAAGCGTCGATCAGATTGAGTGCCTTCTTCCAGTCATCGTACTGTCGGCAGAAATGCTTCAGTTCGTAGTACCGCTCCGGCAAAATATAACAGGGATTCTTCCGGGAAAGCTTTGGACGTTCACTTCCCATTCTTACCCCTCCATTCATAGCCGGTCTGCTCGTAGAGGAGCTTGGGCGAAATATAATAGTTGATCCGCCCGTATTTGGTGTTCATCTCTTTAACGTCTGTCACAGGCTTCCCGTTTCGGGTTGCTTGTCCGATGGGGAGCCATCCCGCAATGATCCCGGCCCTCACCCATGCGGGGTCCCGACCATAAACCTTTGCTGCCACGCGCACTGGGACCGATCCCATTTTTAATCCAGTTTTTTCCATTGTATTATGCTCCTTTTTTCGTAATTCCCAGTACGTTTTTCTACGTTCCGGGTTCAAAAGGATAATACTGAAGAAAATGGTCGAGTGCGTGCTGTTTTTTATTTTTCTTGGCATGAAGGATTGACAATTAAAAAACTATCGTTTAACCTAGAATAGCTTTTCGTAAAGTTTTTCTGTTTTTCAAACTATCGATCGGAGGTTTCTATGTTAAAACTTTGTCCAGAGTGCAGCCTACAAGTCAGCGATAGGGCTGTCGCTTGTCCACATTGTGGCTTCCCGCTCAAACCAGCTGCTCCCCGTCAACCCAAAAGAAGGAAGCATATGCGTCTCCCAAATGGGTTTGGCCAGATATCTGAGATTCGAGGCCGTAATCTTCGAAAGCCATTTCGTGCCATGGTCACAGTCGGCGTAACAAATGAGGGCCGTCCCATTTGCAAACCACTTCGTCCGGTCGCCTATTTTGAAACCTACCACGAGGCCTATGACGCACTCGTGGCCTATAACCATCATCCCTTCGACCTGTCCAACAATACAACGATGCAAGAACTTTATGATATGTGGATCGAAGGCCGTAAGGGAAAAGTAGATCCATCTACCCTTGCACGGTATCGCACCGCGTGGAGTTATTCGACTTCTATCCAGAGCATGCTCGTTCGTGATGTTCGCATTTCGGATATGCGCAACTGCATCGAACATGGGTCCATAATCTATGGCGGAAAAGAGCGTCATCCAGAGAACAACTCAAAGACCTCGATGAAAACTCTCTACAATCTTCTTTTCGATTATGCTCTCGCGTGTGAAATTGTCGATAAGAACTATGCCCGAATGTTTAATATTGACTCTGGCTATGTTCGCAGGCCTGATAGTCATATGGCCTTTACAGAAACCGAGCTTCAAACTCTATGGGAACATCTTGATTCTCATCCCATTATCGACATGATCTTGATCCAATGCTATTCCGGCTGGAGACCGGGTGAGATGTGTGACTTGCTCATCCAGAATGTTGATTTGGAAAAACATGCATTTACAGGCGGCCTAAAAACAAAAGCGGGAATCAACCGGACTATCCCGATTCATCCCCGCATTTTTAACCTTGTGAAAAATCGCTACGATAAAGCCATCGAAGCAAATTCTCCGTATTTATTTTTTACATATCGTAAGAAAAAGATGGGACAAAAGCATCCAAAAGGCGAACTCCTACAGATGCGGTATGCGTTCTATCAAATGCAGCTCGTCGAAGAGGTTATCCCGTTGCTATCCCTCAATCCTGCACATAAGGGGCATGACGGACGAAAAACTTTCATAACTATGGCTAAGAAAGCCAATGTCGATGAGTATGCAATCAAACGCATCGCCGGTCACTATATTAGTGACCTTACAGAGCGCGTCTATACAGAACGTAGCATAGACTGGCTACAAAATGAAATCTCTAAAATCCCATGATCGGTTTTGTTTTAGTGCAGAGAATGTGTAGGAATACCCCCATCATCCCTCTGCTTTATCCAATTCGTATACGCATTTTCTTACGCATCTACGTTCATTCGAGTCCTAAAATCAGATAGAAATCGTGTTGGCCACATCCACCAGAACCGGGTCAAGGCTCTTGGTCATCTCGAGGGCTTCGTCCACAGGGTAGTCCACCAGATGCTCGCCCTTCATACCGACGATGCGGTTGTACTTGCCCTGCTCCAACAGGCAGACAGCGTGATAGCCCATCGCGGAAGCGTTCACGCGGTCACGCAAGGTGGGAGAACCGCCGCGCTGGACATGGCCCAGAATCGTCGCACGGGTATCGATGCCGGTGCGGGCCTGGATCTCGTTGGCGATCTCCTGCGAATGGCCGATGCCCTCTGCCACGATGACGATGAAGTGACGCTTGCCGGTACGCTGAGTCTCGGTGATCTTATCCAGGATGTCGTGCTGCATGTCGAATTCCTTCTCCGGCAGCAGGACCGCCATTGCGCCCGAAGCGATGGCAACATTCAGAGCGATGTAACCCGCGTTGCGGCCCATGACCTCAACGACGCTACAGCGGTCGTGGCTCTGCGTGGTATCACGCAGCTTGTCGATCATCTCCAGTGCGGTGTTCATGGCGGTGTCATAACCGATGGTGTAATCGGTGCAGGCAATATCATTGTCGATCGTACCGGGCAGACCGATCATCGGGATGCCGCGGTGTGCAAGCTCACGAGCACCACGGTAAGAGCCGTCGCCGCCGATGACGACCAGAGCATCGATGCCAAGCTCACGGCACTTTGCAGCGCCCTTGTCCTGACCTTCCTTGGTCTTGAACTCAAGGCAGCGGGCCGTATACAGGATCGTGCCGCCAGCCTGAATGATGTTGGAGACGCTGCGCAGGTTCATTTCAAAGCACTCGCCATTCAGCAGACCATTGTAGCCGCGCTGAATGCCGATCATCCGATAACCCTTGTGCAGACCGGTACGAACCACAGCACGAACTGCAGCATTCATACCGGGGGCATCGCCGCCGCTGGTCAACACACCAATCGTTTTGATTTGCTTTTCCATAAGAGAGATTCCCTCCAAATTGTTTCTTCGTTCACCTCAGAACAGCATCTCCTTCTTCCAGACGCCGTTCCCTTGCTTTGCTCATAGCTTGTATGACTTGCCTTGACCTATTATAACACAGTTTTCCTGTGAATCCAATACTTTTTTGAAACTCCGTTAAAATTTTATTGAAGTCTCGTTTCATGCATCCCTGCGACGATTTTCAAGGAAAATCAGTCATTTCATTTCGTGCATGGATATGTCATTTTGTTGCAACATTCTTTTCGCCGACCAAACGGCGCAGCTCTTCGAAAAAGAGCGGATGCCCGGAGGTGTACAGTCTGCGCGGAGCCGCAAGCTTCTGCTTGGTGTCCTCCAGATAGAAGATGACTGGCATATCACCGTCAAAAATCTCCAGCAGATTGACCACTTTTGCATACTGCGGGCAGTTGCGGGATGGCAGACGGACATACAAACGCTTGGCGGCGTCCCGCATCAGATTGGGGCGGTTGGCCTGTGGGTGCTTGGGGTCGTAGCCTTCGATGGGAAGGATGCTCTCGGCCATCAGCTTCGACGGTTCATCTTCCCGGACCGACAGACGGCCCTCGATGACGACGACGGCGTTCTCCTTGAGCGCATCGCGGAACGTTTCCAGAACGCGCGGGAACACGATGACCTCCATCGTGCCGGTCAGGTCCTCGACGCTGGTAAATGCCATCATGCTGTTGGCCTTGGTCGTCATCATCCGGCTCTTGACGATGGTGCAGACGATCCGGACGTGTGCGTTGTCCAACCCGTGGGCGTCCTCACCGGTCAGTGCCTTGATGGAGTGGGTCGCAAACTTTTTGGACTCTTCCCGGTACGCGTCCAGCGGATGGCCCGACAGATACAGGCCGCTGACCTCTTTTTCCTGCTGAAGCAGCTCGGTATGCGTATACTCCTCGAGGTGCTTGATCTCGTAGACATCCTCTGTGGTGCTTTCCGCTCCCCCGTTCATGACGGAGAACAGGTCCAGCTGGCCGTCCAGATTTTTCCGGGCGTCACTTTCGACGCTCTTGATGACGCCATCCACAGCCTCGACCAGACTGCGGCGGTTCTCACCCATGCTGTCGAACGCGCCCGCCTTGATGAGACATTCGACCGCGCGGCGGTTCAGTTCGTTGCCGTGCATCCGCTTGCAGAAATCGTACAGGCTGGTATAGGGATGCCCGACCCGCTCTTTGACGACCTGCTCGATCAGATTGCGGCCGACGTTCTTCACAGCGTTCAGGCCAAAGCGAATCTGCCCGTTGTCCGCTGTAAAACCGCCGTTGGAGATGTTGATGTCCGGCGGAAGCACCTTGATGCCAAGGCGGGCACACTCGCCGGAATATTCGATGACTTTATCGGTGTTGTCCAGCACGCTGGTCAGAAGCGCCGCCATAAATTCACTGGGATAATGGCACTTGAGGTAGGCCGTCTGGAATGCGACATAGGCGTAACAGGCGGCGTGGCTCTTGTTGAACGCGTAGGACGCAAAGCTCGACATTTCGTCGTAAATTTCGTTGGCAACCTTTTCCGAGATGCCATTCGCCACACAGCCGGGGCATTCGTGGCCCGGTTCGGTGCAGCCATGCACGAAATGTTCCCGTTCCGCTTCCATGACGGCGTGCTTCTTTTTGCTCATGGCGCGGCGGACGTTGTCTGCCTGACCGAACGAGAAGCCCGCCAGCTCGCGGAAGATCTGCATGACCTGTTCCTGATACACGATACAGCCGTTGGTGACGTCCAGAATGTGTGCCAGCTGCGGAGTCTTATAGCTGATCTTGTCCGGCTCGTGGCGGTTGCGCAGATAGGTGGGGATGGAGTCCATCGGGCCGGGGCGGTACAGGCTGATCAGAGCGATGACGTCTTCAAGATTCTGCGGCTGCAATCCCACGAGCACCTGTTTCATGCCCGAAGATTCGAGCTGGAACACGCCTTCCGTCTCGCCCTGACCCAGCATTTTGTAGGTGTCAGGATCATCGTAGTCGAGCTTGGCAATGGAGAAATCCGGCTTCTTCTTCTGGATGGCGGTTTCGGCATCGCGGATAACGGTCAGCGTGCGCAGACCCAGAAAGTCCATTTTCAGCAAGCCAAGCTCTTCGATCTCGGTCATGTTGAACTGAGTGACCGGCAGACCATCGTTGGTCGCAAGCGGCAGATAGTAGTCCGTCGGTTCCGGCGTGATAACAACGCCCGCCGCATGGGTGGACGCATGACGCGGCATTCCCTCCACCTTCAGCGCAGTATCGATCAGTTCCGTTACCTGCGGGTCAGTGTCGTACATTCGTTTCAGTTCCGGCGAGACTTCCAATGCACGTTTCAGCGTCATTTTCAGTTCCATCGGAACCTGTTTCGCGACCACATCCACGCTCTGATACGGCAGTCCCATCACGCGGCCGACGTCGCGGATGGCGTTGCGGGCGGCCATCGTACCAAAGGTGACGATCTGCGCCACATGGTCCGCGCCGTATTTGCGGTTGACGTAATCGATCACTTCCTGACGGCGCTCGTAGCAGAAATCCACATCAAAGTCGGGCATACTGACACGCTCAGGATTCAGGAAGCGCTCGAAGATCAGATTGTACCGGATGGGGTCGATGTCCGTGATGCCGACGCAGTAGGCCGCAATGCTGCCCGCGCCGGAACCACGGCCGGGGCCGACCGGGATGCCCTGACTTTTGGCGTAGTTGATATAATCCCAGACGATGAGATAGTAGTTCGTGTAGCCCATCGTTTTGACCACGCCGATCTCGTAGGTCAGACGGTCCTTGTTCGACTGCGGGACGTTGGGGCCATAGCGGCGCTCCAAGCCCTCCCAGCAGAGCTTTTCAAAATACTCCTGATTGTCCATCCCGCCGGGAGCCTTGTAATACGGAATTTTGGTATGGCCGAACTCGAAGTCAAAATTGCACTGGTCCGCGATGATTTTTGTGTTCGAACAGGCTTCCGGGACCATGGCGAACAGGTCATACATTTCATCCGTGGTCTTGACATAGAACTCGTCCGTCTGGAACTCCATCTTGTCGGCGTCCTGCATGGTCTTGCCTGTCTGGATGCACAGCAGGATGCTCTGCATCTTGGCGTCTTCCTTGCGCAGATAGTGAGAGTCGTTAGTGGCAACCATGGGGATGCCCGTCTCCCGCGCCAGCTTGATGAGCTGGGGCAGAACGATGGTATCTTCTTCCAAGCCGTGGTCCTGCAATTCGATATAGTAGTTTCCCTCGCCAAACAGGTCACGATACCACAAAGCCGACGCCTTTGCCCGCTCGTAGTCGCCCGCAAGGATGGCTTGCGGGACCTCGCCCGCCAGACAGGCCGACAGGCAGATCAGGCCCTCGTGGTACTGTTCCAAAAGCTGCTTATCGACGCGCGGCTTCGAGTAAAAGCCCTCGGTGAACGCGGCCGACACCATTTTGATGAGGTTTTTGTAACCTGTCTCATTTTTGCACAGCAAAATCAGGTGGTTGTTGCCATCGATCTTGTTGACCTTGTCAAAACGGGTCCGGGTCGCAACGTAGACCTCACAGCCGATGATGGGCTTGATGCCCGCCTTTTTTGCCGCCTTGTAGAACTGCACACAGCCGTACATCACGCCGTGGTCGGTACAGGCAATGGCGGTCTGGCCGCATTCCTTCACGCGGTCCATCAGCTGGTCGATGCGGCACGCGCCATCCAACAGGCTGTATTCGGTATGGATGTGGAGGTGGACAAAATCCCGTCCAAGACGATTGTTTTCGCTGATCTCGCTCAATGCTGTTCCTCCTCTTTCATCCTCTGCCGAAGATCCTGTGCCAGAGCTTCCAGCTTTTTCATCCGGTGCGATAAACCCGATTTGCTGACCGGCGGGTCAAAACAGGCGCAAAGCGCCGTCAGGGAAAGGTCCGGATATTCCAAGCGTTTCGCCGCCGCCAGCTGAAGCACCTCCGGCAGCGTTTCCAGCGCATTCTGCTCCTGTAAAAAGCGGATGGCTTTCAGGGTCTGCGCATTGGCGCGGGCCGTTTTGCCAAGGTTGGCCGTGTCGCAGTTGGTGTGGCGGTTGATCTGGTTACGCATCTGCTTGACGGCCTTCTGCGCCCGGATCTGCTCCGGCGCATCCGCCGCCCCCATAAACGCCAGAATGCGCTCCACGTTATCGCAGCTTTTGACGTAAACAAGGTTCACGCCATTGCGGCGGGTGCGGTGGGGCGCAAACTCGTGCTCTGCCAGCAGAGCTTCAAAGTCTTTTGCCAGATTGGTGCGGTTCGTTAAAAACTCGATGTTATATTCTTTTTTTGGGTCTGTCACCGTACCGTTGCAGAGGAACGCCGCGCCGATATAGGCACGAACGCAGGTCTGACACCGGATCAGTTTCGGGTCGATCTGCAAACTCGTTTCGCTGCCGGTCGTCCCGAACAATTCATGCAGCCGCACGATCTGTTCCGGGGCGCGGATGCCAAACTCGTACACCACGCCGCTGGGGCGGTTCTTTTCGGTGATCGTGCCCTGTACGCCGCAGCGGGCAAACAGCTGTTCGGCCACACGGGCGGTCAGCTCCTGTTCCGTCTGAAGGACAAGGCCCTTTGCGTCGAAATACTTGGCAAAACAGGCGATGCCGTAGGCTGCCGCACGAACGCAGCAGTCTTTTTGCAGCTGCAAGCTGTTCTGTGCGATCTCTTCCCGCGCTTGGGATGCAAAACTCATGTTTTTATTCCTTTTCTGGTGGACGATTCAGCGCGAAGCATCCCGGTGCTGCACTCCCGGCTGATAGCCTAGCGTTTCGCAGTATTCCGCGATCTTTCGCGCAAAGGTGATGGAGCGGTGCTTGCCGCCGGTGCAGCCGACTGCAATGGTCAGCTGGCTTTTTCCCTCTTTGACATACAGCGGGAGCGCATACTCCAAAAACGCCTCATACCGGCGCAGAAGCTCCTGCGCTTCCGGGTGTCCCATCACAAAATCGACGACTTCCTGATCCAGACCAGTCTTGAATTTCAGCTCCGGTACATAGAAGGGGTTAGGCAGACAGCGCACATCCAGAACCAAGTCTGAATCCGCCGGGATGCCGAACTTGAACCCGAAGGACATGATGGTGAGCCGCATGGCATTCTTTGCCCCGCCGTTCCGCACAAACAAGTCGCAGATGCGCTCTTTGTTCTGTGCCGTCGAGAGGAGCGCCGTATTGATGATGTAGTTGGCCCGCTCCTTGAAGGGGCGCAGGATCTGGTGTTCCTTCTGGAACGCTTCGCGGGTGGAAACGCCCTCGGAAATGCTGATCGGGTGGCGGCGGCGTGTCTCGCTGTAGCGGCGCATCAGAACATCGTCCGGGGCATCCAGAAACAGGATCTCATAGGAGATGCCCTGATGGTCCAGCAGTTCCAGCGCGTTTTCAATTTCCTCGCTGGAATGGCATCCGCGGACATCCATCGACAGGGCAACGCGCTTTAGCTTGTTGTCGCCCGCCTTGGAAAACGCGGTGATGCTGGGCAGAAGCTCTGCCGGAACATTGTCGATGCAGAAAAAGCCGATATCTTCCAGCGCATTCATAGCCACAGACTTTCCTGCGCCGGAAAGTCCGCTCACGATCAGAAGATCCATAGTATTCTCCTCTTATGCTTTGACGACCCGGACTTCTTTTTCAAGCTCAAATCCGGTCTTTTCCTTCACGATGGCACGCACCTCATCGCACAGTGCCAACACATCAGCGCAGGTCGCGCCGCCCAGATTGACCACGAAGCCACAGTGCTTCTCGCTGACGGCGGCCCCGCCGTGGCGATACCCCCGCAGACCGCACTGGTCGATGAGGGCGGAAGCGTAAGCTCCCACCGGGCGCTTAAAGGTGCTGCCCGCGCTGGGTTTATCCAGCGGCTGCTTTTCCACGCGCTTGGCCATCAGCTCGTTCATGCGGGCTTTGATGGATTCCGGGTCGCCCCGCTTCAGGTGGAAGGTGGCACTCAGGATGCATCCGCCGTTTTCTTCGAAGATGCTGTGACGATAGGACAGGTCCAGCTCCGAAACGTCTGCTTCCACGATCTCGCCGTCTTTCGTCAGATACCGCACCAGATTCAGAACATCTTTCATTTCTCCGCCATAGGCGCCGGCGTTCATATAAACCGCGCCGCCGACAGTCCCGGGGATGCCGTAGGCAAATTCCAGCCCGGTCAGGCTGTTTTCCAGTGCCACCGTGCACAGGCTCGAAAGCTTCAGGCCCGCACCGGCGACGACGGCATCATAAACCTCTCCCGGCTCTGCGCCCGGATGATAGACGTTTTCCAAAAAGCCGACTCCCATTTTCAGGGCCGTGATATCGATGACTGCGCCGCGATACCCGGCATCCTCAAACAGGACGTTGCTCCCGTTGCCCAGAAGATAATACTTGATGCCGCACTCCCTGCACAGGGCAATGACGCGGCAAAGCTGCTCTTCCGTCTCCGGGCGGACAAATAGATCTGCCGGGCCGCCGATCTTAAAAGTGCAATGCGCGGCCAGCGGCTCCTGCTCCTGATACGGGATATTCTCGGAATGCAGCAGGTGTTTCAATCGTTCCATAAAATCGTGTTTCCTCGTTTTCGCGTATTATTCGATCGTGCCTTCCAGACCCAGACGGATCAGCAGCTCCTTGGCGGCGTTGTAGCCCATCTTCTTCTGGCGGTTGTTGATCGCGGCCGTTTCCAGAACGACGGCCAGATTGCGTCCGGGCGAGACCGGAATGCTGGTGCTGGGAATGTTGACGCCCAAGATCTCGTAGGATTCGCTTTCCAGACCGGTGCGCTGATAGTTCTTGGTGGGGTCCCATGCTTCCAGCTGGACCACAAGATCAAGGCTTTCGCTCACCTTGACCGCGCCCACACCGAACACGCGGGCCACATTGACGATGCCGATGCCGCGCAGTTCGATGAAGTGGCGGATGTTCTCGGGGGCCGTGCCCATGATCTGGCGGTTGGAGACTTTGCGCAGTTCCACCGCGTCGTCTGCGACCAGACGGTGGCCGCGCTTGACCAGCTCGATGGCCAGCTCGCTCTTGCCAATGCCGCTGTCGCCGAGGATCAGGATGCCCTCGCCGTAGACTTCGACCAGAACGCCGTGGCGGGTGATGCGCGGGGCCAGTTCCAGATTCAGCACGCTGATCAGGCTGCCCATCAAGGTGCAGGTCGTCTCGTTGGAGCGCAGCAGCGCCACGCCGTGCTTTTTGGCAAGCTCCTGCATCTCCGAGAACGGTTCCAGCTCCTCGCTGCGGCAGACGATGACTGCCGGGGGCTGCTGCCGAAACAGCTGGTCCAGCGCCTCATAACGCTTTTCCTGCGAAAGGCCGGACAGGAAGTTCATCTCCGCCAGACCCATGATCTGCAGCCGAAGCTTATCAAAATAATCATAATATCCCGCCAGAAACAGACCCGGGCGGTTGACTTCCGCGATCTCGACGCTGATATTCTCGAGGTCCTGCGGTGCATAGACCACTTCCATGCTGACGCGCTCGATCAGCTTTTTCAGCGAAACGGTAAAATTCGCCATCGTTCATCCTCCTGCGTGTAGATTCCTCCCCTGCGCCCGCTTGCCGGACACAGGTCTTTTCTCCTGAATCTATTATAAACGAGATGGTCCCGGATTACAATGATTCTTGAAACATTAAGCTTAAAACTCCGAAGATGACCGGCTGATGCAGCAGGTACAGCAGCAGCGAATGACGGCCCAGCCAGCCCAGCGGCAGGCAGACCGAACGGCGCAGCGACTCCATCCGCTCCCGCCCCATCAGATGATGCAGAAAATATCCGGTCCAGAACAAAAACAGCCACGGGATGAGCGGGAAGTAATCTGTGGAGAAAAAGCCCAGCGGGAAAAAGCCCAGATAAGCCGTCAGGTAGTTTGCATAAAGGCTTCGCGGAAGCAGGACCCGGAATGCCCCAAAGCCCAGATAGCCGCTTGCCGCATTGCGGGTCAGCAGGAACAGCAGAAAGCTGATTGCCATGCCAAACCCCGCCGGGACCTTCTGCAAAAAGCGGTCCAGAAGCCCCGTCAGGATCATCGCCGAACCGATCAGCGTCAGCACGCCAAACCAGACGACATCTTCCGACATGAAGAGCTGGGTCACCGCCGTTACCAGCGCACCCGCGCCAAACACCGTCGCACCGCGCTTCAGCGGATGATGCCCCATCGGCAGACAAAAGCCGGACAGCAGGATGAACACCCAGCAGATGGACTGCTGCCACAGTTCGCCTTTCCAAGTCGCATACCATGGAGCGGAAACGCCGAACAGATACACGAGGTCCCACATGCCGTGGTACAACATCATGCTGATCAGGTCCAGCCCCCGCAGTTCATCCAGAAGCGCATAGCGCGAAGTTGATGGTTTCATCGTTGTGTTCCTTTTCTTACGACGTCAAAATGCCCCTTTCCCCGTTTCAGAACGCCGGAAAGAGGCATTTTTAGATTTTTTCGGGAAAGCGTCAGATCATGCCAGCGGGTCCCACAGCTTCATGGGCAGCGGCTCCTGATCCAGCAGAGCGCGCTGGGCATCGCTTAGCAGACTCTTGCGGACCGTGATCTGATAGACGTTCGCCTTGAACCACTTTTCGCTGCCGATGTAGTAGCCCTTCTGGCCGGACGCCTCGCCCCAGCTGTTCTCGATCTTCCAGCGGTTGGCCGTGCCGTTCTCGTCGAGGTTGACGCCGCAGAACATCATGCAATGATTCATGGTGCTCTCGCGGGTCATCATCCGCTCAGCCTTGGTCATGTTGAAGGTCAGGCCGCCCAGAACTTCGCCGTACTGGAAGCAGTCCGGGTCCCAATAGCCGTTTGCACGGTCGCCATCGGGGTGGCAGTCGCAGCTGAACATGACGCCTTCGCCCGCCTGCAGCTGACGGATGGTCAGGTCCTCCAGCTCTTCCTGCGTGACGTTGAGCCAGAACATGTTTTCCTCCACCATGTCGCCCATGAACGGCTGGCAGTAGGTGCGGTTCACCTCGTGGATGGGCGAGGAAATGATGGCGATGTACTCGTCAAAGTCATTGCCGACATACTTCTCGAGGAAGCTCTTCGGGGTCAGGCCGCGGTCACAGTGGTAGACCTTATCGGTATCGGTATACTCGAAATCAAAGGTCTTGGGCGGCTGGCCATAGAGGATGCGCAGAGCGTTGTAAATTTCCGCCAGCATCTCCTCGCGGCGGGCAGAGGGGTCTTTGCCCTTACGGACGAGCTTGCGGAGTTCCAGCGCATCTTCGCGCAGTTTACGGTTCAGGATGGGCAGATACTTTGCGGTTCCGGTGGAATGGACCGTTTCCGGCATGACCCACGAGGGCACGACGCCATATTTTTTGATCAGGCTGGCCGCCATATCCCACTGGCCGCCGTCCGGCAGCGGATTACCCAGCAGCGTATAGGTCTCGCGGTCATCCAGTTCCTGATCGGCAAAGTGGATGATATTCTCGAAGAACAGATTTGCCTTTTCCAGCTTGTCATAGAAGGCCAGATAGGTGGGCGAGATCGAGAAATCTTCCAGTTTGCACTTTTCAATGACGCGCTGGCGCAGGACGTTCAGCGTGGAGAACATCCAGCAGCGGCCGCTCTGCTTCTGGTTGGTGATGTTGTTGGTCTTGACCAGCACGGAAAAGTCCATCTGCAGCTTGGCAGCAGCGGCGGGCACGAAGGCTGCATCCGGCAGGGCCGTGCGGGAGATGGCGTTGGACATGACCTGCAGTTCCGGACGGGCATCGTAGCCCTGCTCAAAGCGGGCCAACATTTCAGGATCGATGGGGGTTACATGGTTCATTGATTTCACACTTTCTTATTTTAACAATGCGGTCAGTTTTTCCAATCTGTGGATTGCCTCGTCCAGAACGTCGGTCCCTCGGGCAAAATGCATCCGGATCAGATGGTTGACCGGCTCCCGGAAGAAGCTGGACCCGGGAACTGCCGCCACACCGACCTCGCGGATCATCCACTCGCAGAATTCGAGGTCCGTCCAGCCCGCAAACTGCGGCAGGGCGAGAAAATCCGAAATATCGATCATCACAAAATAGGTTCCCTGCGGGACATTGTGCTTCAGGCCGATGCGGTCCAATCCGGCAAGGAAATGGTCCCGCTTTTCGGTGTAAAGCGCCCGCAGACCCTCATAGTAGCTGGCGGGCATCTCCAGCCCTGCCACGGCGGCTTCCTGCAGCGGAGCCGCCGCGCCAACCGTGAGGAAATCGTGGACTTTTCGTGCGCCCTCGATGACGGGAGCCGGTCCGATGAGATAGCCCAAGCGCCAGCCGGTGATGGAGTAGGTCTTGGACAGCGAGTTGCAGGTGATGGTGTGCTCGAACATCCCGGGCAGCGACGCCATGCAGATATGCTCGTTGGGGGCATAAACGATGTGCTCATACACCTCGTCCGTGACCACAAAGGCGTCGTATTTCAGCGCAAGCTTGGCGATGGCTTCCAGCTCATCCCGGCGGAACACCTTTCCGCAGGGGTTGGACGGATTGCACAGGATCAGCGCCTTTGCCCCTTCGGCAAAGCCCTTTTCGATCAGGCTCAGGTCGAACTCATACGTCGGCGGGACCAGCGGGATATAGATGGGTTCGGCTCCGGAAAGGATGGCGTCTGCCCCGTAGTTCTCGTAGAACGGCGAGAAGATCATCACCTTGTCGCCGGGGTTGCAAATGGTCATCATCGCGGCCATCATGGCTTCGGTCCCGCCGCAGGTCACGCAAATTTCCGTGTTGGGGTCCACCTCATGATGGAGGGCAGGGCTGGTCTTTTTCGCCAGTGCTTCGCGGAAATTCTGCGCACCAAAGGTCACCGCGTACTGGTGCGGGCCTTGATAGGCCGTTTTGGCCAGTGCGTCCAGAAGCTCCTTCGGCGGGTCAAAATCCGGGAAGCCCTGCGAGAGGTTGATGGAATTGTATTGGTTGTTGATGCGGGTCATCCGGCGGATGACCGAATCGGTAAACGTGCCGACACGATCGCTCAGTTGTGGCATTTCAGTGTTCTCCAAAATAGGCGTTCTGCACGGCCAGCAGGACGCCGGCGCGGCTTGCGGCAAAGTTCAGACCGCCCTGCAGATAGCAGGTGTACGGCTCACGCAGAGGGCCGTCGCAGGAAAGCTCGATGGTGCTGCCCTGCGTAAAGCTTCCGCTTGCCATGATGACTTCATCGGTATAACCCGGTTCCGGCGAAGGTTCCGGTGCAGCGTAGCTGTCCACCGGGCTTGCGGCCTGAACGCCGCGGCAGAAACCGATCAGCGCATCGGCCGTTCCGGCGTCAAAGCAGGTCACGATATCGTTATGGTCCTCGCAGTAGCGCGGGATGGGCGTTTTGCCCACCAGCTCGAGAAGGCACTGGGCATAGATGGCCGTCTTGATGGCCTCACAGACCACACCCGGTGCATAGTAGAAGCCGAGGTACATATCGCGCGGCGTGTCCAGCGTGCAACCCAGCTCTTTGCCCAGACCGGGAGCGTTCAGGCGGTAAGCGCACAGCTCCACGAGGTCTTTCCGGCCCGCGATGTAGCCGCCGGTGGGGGCAATGCCGCCGCCGGGGTTCTTGATGAGACTGCCCACCACGAGGTCGGCTCCGGCCTGACAGGGCTCCTTCGTCTGGGTGAACTCGCCATAGCAGTTATCGACAAAAATGATGATATCTGGATTGGCGGCGCGGGCCGTGTCGGCGATCTTCTGGATGGTGTCGAGGTCGAATGCGTTCCGCTGCAGATAGCCGCGGCTGCGCTGGATGTGGCAGACCTTGGCCCCCGGCGCTTTCTGAGCGATCAGCTCGTAATCCGGGGTGAAGTCCGGCTTCAGCGGTGCTTCGTCGTATTTCACGCCGTAATCCATCAGAGTGCCGGTCCCCTTGCCCTTGCCATCCAGACCGATCACACCTTCCAGCGTGTCATACGGGCGGCCCGTGGCGGCCAGCAGAGTATCCCCGGCCCGCAGAAGCCCGAACAGGGCAACGGCCAGCGTGTGCGTTCCGCTCTGGAACTGGCTGCGGACCAGCGCATCCTCTGCGCCCATGACTTCCGCGAAAATCTGCTCCAGCTTGGCGCGGCCGGTGTCCCACAGGCCATAGCCGGTGGTCCCGAGCATATCCGTGGAGGACATCTGGGTGTCCGCAAAAGCTTTCAGCATCTTGAGCTGGTTGAAGTCGCGGATCTCCTCCATGTGCTTGAAATAGGGCTGGCAAAGCTCCATCGCCTTTTCGTCGAGGGCCAGCACTTCGGGTTTGAAATCAAAAAAGTGGCTTAACATTGACATATTGAATCCTTAGGTTTTAGTTGTTATTGCGTGGAAATTTATTCTTTTACGTTCAAAAGCTTTCATCTTCGGTCCGCTCATAGCGGGCATACTCTCCCAGCTTTTCAAAGCCGAGACGGGTATAGAAATGCACCCGCTCGGGAGAGCAGAGAAAGACCGGCTGAAGCCCCTGTGTGGACAGCTCGTTGGCCATCTGGACGATGAGCCGTCCGCCGATGCCCTGACCGCGCCAAGACTCTTCCGTCTGCCCACAGGCCATGTACGCCTGACCGTTCGCGATGGCATAGGCTCCCACGGTGCAGACCATGCGGTTTTCCTGCCTGAGCGCCCAGACGAACGCCTTTCCACGGCTGCGCTTGGTGCACAGTTCCGAGTAAAAATCGTCCCGGCGGGTCGGGCGGTCCGGAAAAAGGGCTTCGGCCACCGGACCAGCGGGCGGATTTCGGTCAAGGGTCAGCGACGCCCAGAGCGTTTCTTCTACCTGCGGCAGTGGGAGCTGACGCCCCGTCATCAGGCCAAAGATAGAATGTGTCTTGGCGCGGGGCCACCCTGCGGGAGGGAGCGCTTCGGCTTCGTCCAGAATGACAGCCCTGCACCCGCAGAAATTCAGAAAGCTTTCCAACTCTTCCGGGTTGGCGTGCCCCATCATGGAAGCGGTGGTCCCGCCGACGTCCAGCGCCAATGTCGGGCCGGAAAAGAACCGCCCCGGCTGGCTTTTGCCGAACAATTCCAGCGCCAGCGGCATCGTGGCCCCCATGCAGAGCTTTCCCTGACAGGCGTTGTAGAACCGCCGTTTGTCGCGTTCTGTCGTGACCTGTTTGATCATTTCAGCGCGTTGACGATGCTCTTGAACTCGCGGCCGCGCACCTCAAAGTTGGGGTACAGGTCGAAGGATGCACTGGCCGGAGACAGGATGATGATGTCGCCGGGATGTGCGGCGGCACGGGCCAGCTCCACAGCGTGCTGCATGTTGTCGGCGTGCTGGATGGCGAGGTCTGCTGCTGCAAAATCCGGATGCTCCCGGACAGCCTTTTCAATGCGGGGACCGGTCGCGCCCATCAGCACGAGGTTCTTGACATGCTGGAGGATCTCCGGAGCCAGCGGCTCGTAGGGGATGTGCTTGTCGTAGCCGCCCGCGATGAGGATGACCTTCTGATCGAAGCTGCGCAGACCCGCAATGGTGCGGGTGGGGCTGGTTCCGATGGAGTCATTATAATAGGTCACGCCGTCCAGAACACGCACCGGCTCGATGCGGTGCTCCACACCGGTGAAGGTGCTGCCGACTTTCTGGATGCACTCGACCGGCACTTCGCCCCAAACGGCCGCGGCGGCAGCCAGCAGGTTCTCGATGTTGTGCAGACCGCGCAGTTTGATGTCCTTCTGAGCGAGGAACGGCGTCACAACGCCATCTTCTGCCATGCAGAGCATTCCGTCTTTGCGCAGGAATGCGCCGTTGTCGGTGTCGTGCAGACGGGTGAACCAGACCTGCTTGCCCTTGCAGTCCGGGACCATGCCGCGGGTGATGTCGTTTTCGAAGCCGAGGACCTCACGGCAGGGCGGGACCTGATGCAGCAGGATGTTCCGCTTGGCGTCGATGTACTCCTGCATATCCTTGTGGTGGTCGAGGTGGTTGGGGGTGACGTTCGTGACCACCGAGATCTTCGGGCTTTTGTGCATGCTGATGAGCTGGAAGCTGGACAGCTCCACGACAGCCACATCTTCGGGGGCCACATCCGGCAGCATGGGCAGAAGAGCCGCGCCGATGTTACCGCCCAGATGGACCTTGCGGCCGGCGGCCTCATAGAACTTGGAGATGAGGGTGGTGGTGGTGGTCTTGCCGTCCGAACCGGTCACGCCCACGATCTCGCAGGGGCAGTAATCGAAGAAAAGCTCGACTTCGCTGGTGACCATCGTTCCGGCTGCAATGGCGTCCTGCAGGGGCTTCTGGAAATATTCAAAGCCCGGAGTGCGCAGGATGATGTCCTGCCCTTTGAAGCCGTCCATGTAGTGTTCGCCAAGGCTCAGGTCGATGCCCAAGCGGCGGATGGTATCGGCGTAATCGCCAAAATCCTCTACGCTGTTCTTTCGGTCACAGAGGGTGACATGTGCGCCCAGACCCACAAACTCTTCGATCAGGGTCTTGTGGCTGACGCCCGCACCGATGAATGCGACCTTCTTGCCCTTGACCAGCTCTGCGAGCTTCTGCTGTTCTTTCTGCATAAAAACAGAACCTCCTCTATAAAGTGTTTCTGTAAAACTTCTTGCCGCTCTCCATTTTACACCATTTCCGCGCAAGAAGCAACGCCAAACCCGTGTCCTGTGCAAAATGCACCCAAAGGTCATCGAAATTCACAAAATGATAATTGTCTTTTTCGACGCTTTCCGGTATACTTGTTTTGAATCTCATTTCTGCAAGGAGCGCATTTTTTTGAAACATCCATTTCGCATGGCCGCAGCTGCGCTGATGGTCATGGTTCTTCTGACCCTGACCGGGTGCGGTTCGGGTTCCAACAGCTTTACATGGTTCGTGGACACCATCCCCGCGAACCTTGATCCGCAGGTCGCTTCCACAGCGTCGGACGTCATCGCTTGTGAAAATCTCTACAGCGGGCTGGTCCGAAAAAAACCATCCGGCGAGATCGAACCAGCCCTCTGCGAGCGGTGGGAGAAGTCGGCAGACGGCCGCACTTATACCTTTTATCTGAAGGACGGCCTGACCTACGTTTCGACTAAGGGAAACGCCACCGAGTATGCCATCACGGCAGAGGATTTCGTGTTTGCATTCCGGCGGATGTTCCGGGCGGAGACGAATTCGCCTTATGCTGTCGAGTTCTCGGCATTGGAGAACAGCGCGGAGGTCCTTGCCGGTCAGCTTCCGGAAAGTTCGCTGGGCGTTTCGGCCAGCAGCCCGCTGACGCTGGTGTTCCATCTGAGCAGCGCGGACGACAACTTCCTGTCCAAACTTACTTTGCCCGGTGCGATGCCCTGCGACGAGGAATTTTTCAATTCTACCCGCGGGACCTACGGCCTGACCGTCAAAACGACCCTTTCCAGCGGACCGTTCTATATTTATAATTGGACGTCCAGCGGCTTATTCCTCCGCCGGGAACCTTCCGGGACCCTCATCGACAGTCTGCGTCTGGTGCAGAACACCAACAACGCGGACCAGTCGGCGGAGGAGCTGATCAACAGCGAAAAGTGCTCTGCCGCCATGGATGACACCGGAAGCTCCACTTCCCTTTCGTCCATCTCCTATTCGGACACGACATGGAGTCTGCTGTTCAACTGTAACACCATCTTCGCTTCCACGCCGCTGCGGCAGTCGCTGGCCGGGGTCGCCCGGGAAGCTGCTGTGGTCCCTTCGACCGGACTTTATGCCGCCGCATCGGGACTGGTCCCGGATGGGTTGAACGTCGATGGGATGAATTATCGGGAGACGATCGGCGAGATCACCCCCGCCGCGATCGATGTCCGGGCGCTGTATCTGGAAGCGCGGCAGGGCATGGCAAATTCGGACTTCAACAAGATCACGCTGATGCTCCCCGCCGGGTGCGGCCTGAACGAAGCCGCCGAGACCATCAACGGCGCATGGCAGAAGGAGCTTTCGCTCTTCTTCTCCATCGAAGAGGTCGATGAAGAGACCTTCAACAAGCGCCTTGCCGATGGAGATTATTCCATCGCGCTGGCTCCCATCAGCGCCGAGGGCGGCAGCGTTTACAACATGCTGGCGCAGTTCACCTCTTCCGGCGGCGGACTGACGGGCTATTCCAACGCCCTGTATTCCACCCAGTTGGAAGCCAGCACCCACGCGACCGGCACTTCTCGCTGCCGCCTTCTGGGCGAATGCGAGCGCCAGCTTCTCGACGACTGCGTGGTGGTCCCGCTGTTCGCCCAGCAGAAACGGCTGCTGATCGCATCGGGCGTGAAAGACCTGATCTTCGACCCGTTTGGTCCGGTGCTCGACCTGACCTACACCACAAAAGAATAAAAAAGGCCCTCTCCGTCTCGCTTCTGCTCCCGAATGGGACAGCTCGATGACGGAGAGGGTCCTTTTGTTTTACGATTTCTTTTTGATGCCGAACAACCGGCGCAGGATCCCGCGCAGACATTTCGGGCTTTTGATGACGACTACCTGCATTCTTCTCCCGCCTTTCGCTGTGTGATACCACAGTATAAGCGGTTTTGGCGCAGAATGTTCCAGTTTCAGCTCAAGATCGGCCCATCCGGAAGCGTTTCCACCACCACGAGCGCCCCCTTGCGGGTCGAAATGGTGATGCAGTCGGAGCCTTCGGCGTATTCGTTGCTGACCCCCAGCGGATAGCCCGCCGTGAGGACAGCGTCCGTCAGCTCATAGTAAGAGCCGCGCTCGCACACGCCCTCGGCTCGGCCTTCCATCGGGAACACCGAGAAAAAGAAATACTGCTCCTTCGGATATTCCCGCGTCTCGCCGGGACGAACAAAGGTGATGCGGCTGTGCTCATCCTGAAGCGTCGCGCGGACGCCCCGCTCTTCCAGCCCAAGGCCGGTGCAGAGATTCGACAGCGTATGTTCCAGCCGCCGGCCGCCCAGTACGCCCAGCAGAAGCACCTCCGAAAAACCCTTCTCTGAAGCCAGCTTTGCAGCGTATTCGGTATCGGTATCGTCCTTGACGTGCGGCAGGATGATGATATCATCGTCCTCCTGCTTTGGGCAGGGAGCCGTATCAAAATCGCCGACGATGATGTTCGGTTTGCAGCCCAGCGGCTCACAGTTCCGGTAACCGGCATCACAGGCGATGATGAAATCATCCTCCCGCAGAAGGCTTGCCAGCTCCGGCGAGACCGGACAGGCCGAAAGGATCACACAGCGTGACATAACATTCCTTCTTTTCTTTCCCGGAAGCAATGGTTCGGGAATTTATTTTTGATACTGAGGACGCTGCCAATCCTTGACATCCTTGACCTCATCGTACATGGCGCAATAGCTGTCGTACCGGGTCTGGGAGAGTTTTCCCTCTGCCAGAGCGGCCCGGACCGCGCAGCCCTTTTCGGACCGATGGGAGCAGCCGGTGAACTGGCACTCGCCCAGATAGGGGCCAAATTCCGGGAACACATGCTCCAGATTTTCTTTCGGGATGAACCCGGCGCGGTTCGCTTCCAGACTGGCGAAGCCCGGCGTATCGGCAATGCGTCCGCCAAAGGCTTCGAAGATGGTCACCTCGCGGGTCGTGTGACGCCCACGGCCCAGTTTCTGGCTGATGGCGCTCGTTTCACGCTCGGCTTCCGGCAGAAGGGCATTCAGCAGCGTGGATTTGCCCACGCCGGAGTTGCCGCAGAACGCGCACAGCCGCCCGTTGATCCACTGTTTGACTTCGTCCAAGCCCTCACCGCTGTCGTAGTGGATAGCGATGAAGGGCAGGGTCGATTTTTCGTAGGCAGAACGAAGAAATTCCGCTTCCGAGAGGTCCGCTTTGGTGCAGACGATGACCGGCTGGACCCCCTTGTCCACCGCGATGGCCGACAGCTTATCGAGCACCAAGGTGCTGGGGGTGGGCTGGGTCGTGCTGGCCACGAGAAACAGCACATCAAGGTTGGCCATCGGCGGGCGGACGAATACATTTTTCCGGGGCGCGATCTCCGCAATGACGGATGCACCGTTTTCGGTCTCAAGCGTCACTTCGTCGCCCGCCACCGGCGTGATCTTCTGTTTGCGGAAAATGCCGCGCGGCTTACACTCGATGACGCCTTCCGGCGTTTTCACATAATAAAATCCACCGATCCCTTTTACGATATAGCCTTTCATCCGCGCCTCCGTTACGACCACAGCGACGAGAACCAGTCGCTCAGGATGCCGCCGGAAGAGCTTTCGCTCTCGCTCGAAGCGCTGCTGGACGAGGGAGCTCCGCCCGTGCTCTCACCGCCCTCGGCGGTGCTTCCGGGCTGCTCCACGGGCGTCTCCTGCACCGGCTCGGGACCAGCGCTGACGGTCACGCTGACGCGGCTGTTGACCTTGACGGTCGAACCTGCTGCGGGGTTCTGCCCGATGATGGTCCCGGCGGGCTTATCGCTGTACTGTTCGGTCGTGCTGCCAAGGCCCAGTTTGTTCTGGACCAGCAGGGTGCGGGCGTCGTTCACGCTGGAAAGCCCCACCAGCGACGGGACGTTTGCCGTCGTGCTGACCTGCGGGCGGCTGACGTAGACCACCACGGTGGTCCCGGCCGCGACCTGACTGCCTGCGGCCGGGTCGGTGCGGATGACCGAACCGGAAGCGACCGTTGCATCCACGGCCTGTGTCACAAGGACCGAGACGCCGAGGTTCTTCAGCTGCTGCTCGGCATCGGCCTGAAGATAATTGGTCACATCCGGGACCGTGACATACTGTGTGCCAAGGCTGACCGTCAGGGTCACGCTCTGGCCCTCGCGGACGGTGCGTCCGGCCACCGGCGACTGCTTATAGACATAGCCCGCCGCGTAATCACTGCTGTAGGACTCCTCCCAGTTGACCGTGATCTGGCCGGAGGAGACCTGCGGCTGCGCGTTGACTTCGTCCTGCGTCATGCCGCTGTAATCCCCCAGCACGACATCAGCTTTTTCGCTCATCAGGGTGCTGGAATCGTTGAGGATGGTCCAGCACAGCGCCAGACACGCCAGCGCAAAGGCAACGGTGATGCCAAAGAGCACCGGCAGAAAGACGGTCCGCTTTTTCTTTCCCTTTTTGCGGGTCTTTTTGGATGCGGGAGCTTCTTTTTGCGTTTTCATGGGACCTTCCACCACCTTTTCAGGAATTTCATCGGGGAGATAGGTGTAGTTGAACACGATGGCCGGATTCTCGACGTAGGCGTTCAACGCGGCCAGCATTTCGGCTGCGCTGGCGTACCGGTTGGCAGGGCGCTTGGCCATTGCCCGCTCAGTGATCTCCACCAAGCCGTGCGGCACGGTGGGGGCCAATTCCTGCAAGCTCTGCGGCTTGTCCGAGATCTGCTTGATGGCCACTTCCACCACATCGTCGGCGTCAAACGGGAGATGTCCCGAAAGCATCTCGTACATCATCACACCGACCGAGTAGATGTCGCTGGTAAAGTCCGTCTCGTCGCCCTTGGCCTGTTCGGGGCTGATATAATGGACGCTGCCCATGGCCTTGCCGCCGGTGAGCTGGTTTTCGGCGCGGGAGATGCGCGCGATGCCGAAATCCATCATCCGGAGCTGGCCGTTGTCCAGCAGCATGATGTTCTGGGGTTTGATGTCCCGGTGCACCACGCCGTTCCGGTGGGCATGGTCCAGCGCTTTCAGGATCTGGGAGATGAAATGGACCGTCTCCCGGCTGGTCAGCTTGCCGCCGCGCTCGTTGAGGTACTCCCGCAGCGTCATGCCGTCCACATACTCCATCACGATATATTGCAGCGTATCGCTCACCGAGACATCGTACACTTTGACGATATTCGGATGATTGAGCAGCGAGATGGCCTTCGACTCGTTCTTGAAGCGGCGGACGAGGTCGGGGTCGTGCATCAATTCCTGACGCAGGACTTTGACCGCGACGACCGTACCTTCCGGCACAGGGCCGCCCGGGCCGACGACGGCTTTGTAGACGTTCGCCATGCCGCCTGTTCCGATCAACTCCCGGACCGTGTACAGGCCATCGAGGGTTTTCCCGATCAGATTATCCATGCTCCACCTCCGTCGGTTCCGCCGCCAGAAGCAGGGCCGTGATGTTGTCGGAACCGCCGTTGGCGTTGGCCGCTTCGATCAGACGATCCGGCAGATCGTAGAAGCTTCCCTGCGTCAGGATGGCTTCCATCTGGTCCTTCGGGACCATGTTGGTCAGGCCGTCGGTGCAGAGCAAAAGCAGATCGTCCGGATGGAGCTTGACCGCCGTGTGCTCCGGGTCCACGCGGTAATCCACGCCCAGCGCACGGGTGATGATGTTCTTCTGCGGGTGATGCTCGGCCTCCTCCACGGTGATGGTCCCGCAGTCCACAAGCTCCTGCACATAGGAGTGGTCGTGGGTCAGCTGGGCCAGCTTTCCTTCCCGGAAGAGATAGGCGCGGGAGTCGCCCGCATGGCAGAGATGGACCGTTCCGCCCCGCACCAGCGCGCAGACCGCCGTTGTACCCATGCCGGCCAGCGATTCTTCGTGGGAGGCTTTCTGGAACACGAACCGGTTCGCGTAGGTAAGAGCTTTTTTCAGGAACGTTTCTTCCTGCCCTGCCCCGCATTGTGCATACTGCTCCTGAAAGAAATTCTCGATGACATTGCACGCGCCCTGCGAGGCTTCGCGGCCCCCGCGGGCGCCGCCCATGCCGTCACAGACCAGTGCCCACACCGCACCGCCGGGAAGCTCCCCGGCGCGGTAGTCATCCTGATTTTCCTGACGGACGCGGCCGACATCTGTTTTTCCTGCAAGTTTCATAGGCTTCTCCTCTTGTTAGGCTTTGCCGTTCATCTCGTCGCGGCGCAGCTGGCCGCACGCGGCGCTGATCTCGCTGCCCAGACGGCGACGGACCGTGGCGTTGACGCCCAGACTCTCCAGCTTCTGCTGGAAGCGGCGGACATTGGCGGCATCGGTGGCGGAGTACGGGCTGCCGTCCACCGGATTGATTGGGATGAGGTTGACATGCGCCCCCATGCCCCGGATCAGGTTAGCAAGCTGCTTTGCACAGGCATCGGAATCGTTAACGCCGCGCACCATTGAATATTCAAAGCTGACCCGCCGACCCGTCGTGTCCTGATAGTGGCGGACCGCCTGCATCAGCTGCTCCACCGGGTAGGCATCGTTGACGGGCATCATCCCGCTGCGGATCTCGTTGTTGGGGGCGTGAAGCGAGACGGAAAGGGTCAGCTGCAGCTTTTTCTCGGCCAGAAGGTCGATCTTCGGCACAAGGCCGCAGGTGGAAAGGCTGATGTTCCGCATTCCGATGTTGACGCCCTCCGGCGAGGTGATATTCTCGAGAAAGCGCATCACTTCGTCAAAATTATCCAGCGGCTCGCCAATGCCCATCAGCACGATGTGCGAGATGCGCTCGCCGATGTCCTTTTGGGCGGTATAAATTTCCGAGCAGATCTCGCCCGCTTCCAGATTGCGCACGCGGCCCGCCTGTGTGGAGGCGCAGAAGCGGCAGCCCATCCGGCAGCCGACCTGCGTGGACACGCAGACCGTGTTGCCATAATGATAGCGCATGACGACTGTTTCGATGCAGTTGCCGTCGGCCATCCGCAGCAGATACTTCACCGTGCCGTCTTTGGCTTCCTGACGGCGCTCGATCTGCGGCGCGGCGATGTAGAAATTCTCTTCCAGCTTTGCCAGCAGGGTCTTGGGCTGGTCGGTCATGGCAGAAAACTCTGTGACCAGCTTCTGATGGACCCAGTGGAAGATCTGCTTGGCCCGGAACCCGGGCTGGCCCAGCGCTTTCAGCTCCGCCGACAGCTGTTCCAGCGTCAGGGAGGAAATACAGCGTTTTTGTTCCATGGTTGTCTCCTATCGTTCCTACGAATCGGGCGGCGCTCAGCCCTGCGCTTTCTGCATCGCGCAGAGGAAGAAGCCGTCCATCCCCGTGCGGGTGGGCACGGAGAGCGCCCCGTGTTCCGTTACGGTCATCCCGGCGGGGAACGGGACGTTGGGCGTCACGACGGAAAATTCCGGGTGACGCGCCAAGAATGCTGCGACCTGCTGTTCATTTTCCGAAGGGTCGATGGTGCAGGTCGAATAGACCAGCCGTCCTCCGGTTTTCAGCAGCGAAGCCGCTGTGTCCAGAATGGCCGACTGCGTCGCTAATAATTCATCGTGGCGGGCCTTATCCAGCGTTTTGTAGCGGATATCCGGCTTTTTAGCCAGAATGCCAAGGCCGCTGCACGGGGCATCCACCAGAATGCGGTCGGCCAGCGGCAGCTTCGGATTCGGCTTGGTGGCATCGTTGCAGAGCGTTTCCACGTTGGAAAATCCCATCCGCTCCACCGCCGCCTGAATGAGCCGGACCCGGTTTTCGGCGGCGTCACAGCTGACGAGCCGCCCGGTCCCCTGCATCTCTTCGGCCAGCAGAAGCGTCTTGCCGCCCGGAGCTGCGCACAGATCAAGGACCGTATCCCCCGGCTTCGCTTCCACGCAGAGCGCGGCAAGCTGGCTGGCCTGACCCTCGACATGGTAAGATCCCGCGCGGAACAAGTCGTTATCCGCAGGGCTTCCCTCGAATTTGGCCAGCACGCTGCCCGGAACGATGCCCGGTTCGGCTTCCGCACCCAGCGCAGAAAGCTGCTCACAGAGCGTTTTGGCATCTGCCTTGAGTGGATTCGCCCGAAGGCTGGTCTTTCCTCCGTCAGCGGCATAGGTCAGGATGCCCAGCGCTTCTTCCGGGTAGTGCTTCCGGAGAAATCCCGCGACGTCCTTTCCCGCAGAGCCGAGCACCATCAGGCGCTCGGTCTCATTTTTGAACTTCGCCGCTTTCAAATCGTAACTGCACGCGCGGCGCAGAACGGCATTGACCAGCCCCGACGCGCTGGATTTTTTGAAGGTGCGGGTCAATTTGACGGCTTCGTTGACCGCCGCCGAAATAGGAACCTGCATATAGCGGGCCTGTGCCAGCGCCGAACGCAAAATTTCACGGACGGGAGCGTCCAGCTTGGCCAACCCCTTGGGCAGAAACTGCGAAAGGATATAGTCCAGCGTACCCTGATGCTCAAGGACCGTGTAAAAGATCGCGCTGGCGAATGCTTTATCGCGGCCTTCCAGCTTCTGGCGCTTCAGCTCGGCGTCGAGGACCAGATTGGAAAAGCCATCCTGCTCCTGCCGGACCAGCGCCGCGACTGCCGCCGCGCGGGGATTTGGGCCGCTCACAGGGTATCCCCCGCTTTCAGGCGCAGACCGGCCGCATACGACGTGCCGTCCATCGGCTTTTTGCCCTCCGGAACGACATGCCGCAGCTGAACCGCCCCGTCCGCACAAGCCACCGTCAGCGGCTTCGTGGCCAGCACTGTGCCGGGAGCTTCTCCGTTCGAAGAAACCGCACGGCACTCGGTCACCTTGACCTTTTTGCCGCCGGAGGTCATGAACCATGCCATGGGCCACGGATTCATACCGCGCACCCAGTTATGGATATGCTCTGCGGTGTCGGTCAGCTTGAACTCTGCCAGTTCTTTGTCGAGCATGGGGGCCAGCGTGGCCTTCTCGTGGTCCTGCGGCTGCGGGGTCAGGGTCCCGGCTGCGATCTGCGGGATCGTCTCGCACAAAACGCGTGCACCCACCGCAGTCACGCGGTCGAACAGCTCTCCGCTCGTTTCTTCCGGGTCAATGGCGATCTTTTCGCAGACCAGAACATCACCGGTATCCAGCCCTTCGTCCAGCTGCATGATGGTCACGCCCGTTTCGGTGTCGCCGTTCAGGACGGCCCACTGTACCGGCGCGCTGCCGCGGTATTTGGGCAGCAGCGAGACATGCAGGTTGATGCAGCCATATTTCGCGATGCTCAGTACGCTGGCGGGCAGCAGACAGCCATAGGCCACCACCACGATCAGTTCCGGCGCAAGGGCGCGGATGTTGGCATCCTCACCACCGTCCCGCAGGGTGCGGGGCTGGAACACCGGCGTGCCGTGCTCAAGCGCAACTTCTTTGACCGGCGGGGCCGTAAGCACCTGCTTGCGGCCCACCGGCTTATCCCGGCGGGTGTAAACGCCGCAGATCTCATGTCCGGCCGCGTAAAGCGCCTTCAGGCACTCGGCGGCGATATCCGGCGTTCCCATGAACAAAATGCGCATTACTGGTTTCCTTTCGCTTTGCGGGCAGCGGCGCGGCCCTCTTCGGTATCCTCATAGAAATACTCGCTGGACTGCATGATGGTGATGCCGTCCAGATGGTCGTTCTCGTGCTGGATGCAGCGGGCCAGCAGACCTTCGGCCTCCAGTTCGAACCAGTTGCCGTTGCGGTCCTGTGCGCGGACCTTGACGGCCTCGGGGCGGGTCACAGCGCCGTTGTGGCCCGGGAAGGACAGGCAGCCCTCATAGGCCGTCTCCTCTTCCTCCGAGACAGCGAGGATCTCGGGGTTGACGAAATCGATGAACTTATACTCGTAATCCTCGGGGATCTCCTCCGGAGCATCGGTGGTGTCCCACACGACGAACAGGCGGCGGAGCATGCCCACCTGCGGGCCGGCCAGACCCACGCCGTCTGCGGCGATCATCGTCTCGCGCATGTCGTCCAGCAGGGTGGCCAGACGGTCATCAAAGGTGGTGACAGGGCGGCACACCTTGTTCAGGATGGGGTCGCCTTCTTTTACAATGTTACGGATAGCCATGTTATACCTCCAAAAATCGATGGTTCAGATATCACCGTCTGCGTGCAGATCGACCACGACCGTTGCCCTTGCGGGCAGCTTTTCCTGCTCGTAAAGGCTGAGCGTCTCCCGCATCAGATCGCGGAAGCGGCGGTCGTTGCGGCACTTGATGGTGAGTTTATAGCGATAATTTTCGTTGATCTTCTCAATATTTCCGGGCGTCGGCCCAAGGACCCGAAGCGGAAGATCCGGCTGCTTGGCAGCCTGTTGGCCCAGAAGCGCAGAAAAGCGGGCGGCGGCGCGGGCCACTTCGATCTCCTTTGCGCCGGAGAATCCGACCACGCACAGTCCGCAGAACGGCGGATACAGCCCCAGTTTCCGATAGGCGATCTCCTGTTCGAAAAAGGCGTCGTAATCCTGCGCGGCGGCAAGGTTCAGCACGGGGTTGTTCGGGTCGGTGGTCTGGATGATCGCATAGCCGGGGTCCTTGGCGCGTCCGCTTCGGCCCACCACCTGCGTGACAAGGCTGAACACCGTCTCATAGGAGCGGAACCCCTGTGCGAACAGCAGCGAATCGATGCCAAGAACACCCACAAGGGTGACGTCCTCGAAATCGAGGCCCTTAGCGACCATCTGCGTTCCCACCATGATATCATACTCGTGGCGGGCAAATTTTGCGAGAAGCTTTTCGTGAGCGTCCTTGGCGGCGGTGGAATCCTGATCCATCCGCAGCACCCGCGCCGTGGGGAATAGCTTCATCAGTTCCTCTTCGGCCTTTTGGGTCCCGAAGCCGCGGTATTGCAGCTTTCCGCCGCAGGTAGGGCATTTTTGCGGCGGCGGGTCCAGCTGACTGCCGCAGTAATGGCAAAGCAGTTTGTGTGCTGATTTATGGTAGACCATCGGGACGCTGCACTTCTGGCACTTGAGCACCTCGCGGCAGTCCTCGCATTGGGCGATGGTCTGATATCCTCTGCGGTTGAGCAGAAGGATGGTCTGTTTTTTCGCATCGAGATTGCGGCGGATGGCGTCCTCAAGCGCAAGGCTGATCTCGCGCGGGTTTCCGGAAGCCAGTTCTGCCCGCATATCGACGATCTCGACCTTGGGCAGCGGATTCCCGCCGTAGCGCTGGGTCAGCCGCACCAGCTGGGTCCGGCCATGCTGGGCCGCATAATAGCTCTCGGTGCTGGGGGTCGCGCTGGCCAAAAGCAGAAGCGCACCGTTCTCTGCCGCACGCTGGCGGGCCACCTCGTGGGCGGAATAGCGGGGTGCAGATTCGGAACGGTAGGTGTGCTCCTGCTCCTCGTCGATGATGACAAGGCCGATGTTTTCCAGCGGCGAAAAGATGGCGCTTCGGGTCCCGACCACGATATCCGCGCCGCCGTCTTGGATCACCTGCCATTGGAGCAGCCGCTCGGTGTGGTTCAGCGCCGAATGCTGCACCGCCACCCGTTTGCCGAACTGGCTCTTCAGCCGCAGGATCATCTGCGGCGTCAGGCTGATCTCCGGCACGAGCACCAGCGCCCGCCGCCCCAACTGCAAGCAGCGCTCGATGAGCTTGAGGAACACCAGCGTTTTTCCGCTGCCCGTCACGCCGTAGAGCAGCGCCGAATGCGGGGCGGTATCTTCCAGATGCGGCAGCAGCGCCTCATAGGCCGCTTGCTGTTCTGCTGTTAAGAGAATGGGTTCATTTTTCAGCGGAATGCTCGAATACAGATCGATGGATTTGTTCACCTTGCTGCATTGGAGCACCCCTTTGGTGCAGAGATTGTCCAGCACCGCACGGCTGATGCCCTTTTCTTCCAGCTCGGTCTGGGTGCGCTCTCCCCCGCTCAGAAGCGCCACCGCCGCCAGCTGCTTGGCCGTCGGCTTGGGCTTCGCCGGGAGCGTCCCGACCAGCTGATATGCATTTTCGGTGTGGCGGACCAGTTGCTTTTGGAGCACCGGCGTCACACCATCGGCGGCCACAGCCGGTTTGTACTGCGCCCCATACGGAATGACCGCCTTGACGGCTTCATAATAGGTGCAGAAGGTGCGCTCTTTCAAAAAGTGGACCAGCCGCAGAAGCTCCGGCGTCAGACAGGCCGAGGCCGGGGCGACGTCGAACAGGAATTTCAGCTTGGAATTTTCCGGTTCGGCATCACAGGCCAGCACCACGCCCATCCGGGCGCGGCTGCCCCGCCCAAACGGGACCAGCACCATGCTGCCCAAGCGGACCGCGTCCTGCTGATCCGGCATGACGGCGTAGGTATACAGTTTATCAAAGTGGAAGGTCGCGTTGCTGACGGCGACCCCTACCGTTTTTGGCATTCAAGATGCTCCTTCGGGTTGGACTCAGTGTGCCAGTCCGGCACGCTGGCAGATGACCTGATACAGTTCCTGTGCGCAGGTCTCCACCTCATTATTGACCAGTTTCAGCGTGAACTGATCCTGCTGGGCCAGTTCGTTCTGCGCGGTGGCCAGACGCTCGCGGATGCTCTCTTCGGTCTCCGTGCCGCGGCCGCGCAGACGGCGCTCCAGCTCTTCCACCGACGGCGGAAGCAGGAACACGGTCGTTGCGCCCGGGAACATCCGGCGGATGTTGGCCGCACCGTGGACATCAATGACCAGAACGACCAGCTTTCCGGCGTTCAGACGCTTGTTGATCTCCTCGCGGAGGGTCCCGTAGTAATTGCCGTTATAGAAGTTGTACTCGACCACCTGATCCTGCTCGATGAGCTGTTTGAACTGCTCCTGCGTGCGGTAGTAGTAATCGACGCCTTCCTGCTCGCCGGGGCGGGGTGCACGGGTGGTGGCAGAAACGGTCTTTTCGATCTCCGGATGTGCGGCCCGCAACGCGCCGACCACGCTGTCTTTTCCCGTTCCGGCTGCGCCGGAGACAACAAACAGATACTTTTCGTTTTCCATGTTATGACTGCTCCTCTTCTGTCACTTTGCCTTCGGCCTGACCGGCGGCGCGGCTGGCCACCGTTTCGGGCTGAAGGGCGGATAGTACGACATGGTCGGAGTCCATGACCAGCACCGCACGGGTGCTGCGCCCATACGAAGCATCGATCAGCATCCCGCGCTCCCGCGCTTCCTTGACCAGACGCTTGACCGGCGCCGAGTCCGGGCTGACGACCGCGACCACACGCCCTGCATTGACCAGATTGCCAAAGCCGATGTTGATGAGCTTCATACGTTCCTCCGATCCGAATGTTTCAAAGGCTTACTCGAGATTTTGGATCTGCTCGCGGATCTTCTCGATCTCCGCTTTCATATCCACGACCACGCGGGTGATATCAAGGTCCTGACACTTGGAACCGATGGTGTTTGTCTCACGGTTCAGTTCCTGCGTCAGGAAATCCAGCTTGCGGCCCACCGGCTCGTCCAGTTCCAGGATCGAACGATACTGTGCAATATGGCTGCGCAGACGGACGGTCTCTTCGTCCACGGCGGTCTTGTCGCCGAAGATGGCTGCTTCGGTCAGGACACGGGCATCGTCGATGTTGCGGTCCTCGAGGATGACCTTCAGTTTTTCATACAGGCGGTTGGTGTAGGCTTCCACCCGGCCGGCGCTCAGCGTCTCCACCTTGCCGACACACTCTTCGAGGAAGCACAGGCGGGACTCGACGTCCGCCTTCATCTTTGCACCCTCTGCAGCGCGCATCTCCACAAAGCGGTCCAGCGCCTGTGCGGTGACGGCGGAGACGTCCTCCCACAGCTGCTCCTCATCGACATCCGCGTGGCGGGTCGCGAGGACATCCGGGAAGCGGGCAATCAGACTTGCAGTCGTGTCATTCTTGATGCAAAGGTCCTCGGACAGGTCGCGGAGCGCCTGCTGATAGCTGTGGGCCAGCTCCTTGTTGACGGTGACCACCGTATCCGCCGCCTCGACGTTCTGAACGGTCAGGCTCAGTTCCACCTTGCCGCGGGTCACCCGCTCGTTCAGCTGCTTTTTCAGGCGGCTGTCCATGTAGCTGCAGGTGCGGGGCATCCGGGACGAATACTCAAAGTAGCGGGAATTGACGCTGCGCAGTTCCACCGTGATCTCTCGGCCGTTGCGTACTGCCGTACCGCGGCCAAAACCGGTCATACTTAAAATCATGGTCTTATTTCCTCTTCTGACAAAGGTTTTTTGCGGACAATTTTCAGTATATGTATCCGCGTTTGGGCACACCCGCCCATGTTACGATACATATGCTATCATTTTACTCTGATAGCCCCGTTTTTGCAAGCAATGCGGCGAAAAAATCAGATTTTGCCCCGAAAAAGTCACACAAACGACACAGATGCCTACAGAATACAAAAAGCCCCCCGCAAAACGCGAGGGGCTTCGGGATCTAATTAGACAGGATGAGACTGATTGGTGTAGTCTGCGTGATCGGCATCAACGCCCTGCTTCTTGGCGTTGCGCTTCTCGAAGAACTTGGGTGCGACCTGCGGGAACATTGCGTAGGTCAGAACGTCCTCTTCCTGCGTTGCCCACTTGGCAGCTTCTGCCTTCAGCTTGTCCATCTCAGGAGCGAGGGTGTCAGCAAAGCGGCAGGTGATGGGCTTCTCGTCGCCCAGAATCTTCTTGGTGAACTCGGGGCTGATGGGAGCGGGAGTCTTGCCGTAGTCGCCGTGGACCAGACCCTTGAACTCCTTGGTGACCATCTTGTAACGCTCGCCGAGGATGACGTTGAACACGGCCTGCGTGCCAACGATCTGGCTGGTGGGGGTGACCAGCGGAGGATAGCCGGCGTCCTCACGAACGCGGGGGATCTCAGCCAGCACGTCGTCCAGCTTGTCCTCCTTGCCAGCGTCCTTCAGCTGCTTCAGCATGTTGGAGAACATGCCGCCCGGGACCTGATACAGCAGGGTGTTGGCATCGACGCCCAGAGACTTCGGGCTGATCTGGCCGTTGGCAATGTACTTCTCACGCAGCTTTGCGAAGTATGCGCGGACAACATTCAGCTGCTTCAGGTCCAGACCGGTGTCGTAGTCCGTGCCCTGCAGGGCAGCGACCAGACTCTCGGTGGCCATGTGGCTCGTGCCGCAAGCCAGAGGGCTCATGGCGGTATCAACGATATCTGCACCAGCCTCGATGCCCTTCAGCAGGGACATGGAAGCCAGACCAGCGGTATAGTGGCTGTGGATATCCACAGGGATGGACAGGGTGCTCTTCAGCTCCTTGACCAGATCGTAGCAGGTGTACGGAGTCAGCAGACCGGCCATATCCTTGATGCAGATGGAGTTTGCACCCATCTCCTCGAGGGTCTTGGCGTACTTGACATAGTACTCGTTGTTGTGGACCGGGCTGAGGGTGTAGCTGATGCAGCCCTGAACATGTGCGCCTTCCTTGTTGGCAGACTTGATGGCGGTCTGCAGGTTGCGGGGATCGTTCAGTGCGTCGAAAATACGGATGACGTCGATGCCGTTTGCAACAGACTTCTGAACGAAGTACTCGACGGCGTCATCTGCATAGGGACGATAGCCCAGCATGTTCTGGCCGCGGAACAGCATCTGCAGTTTCTGATGGGGCAGCTCCTTGCGCAGGATGCGCAGACGCTCCCACGGATCCTCGTCGAGGAAGCGGATGCAGCTGTCGAACGTTGCACCGCCCCAGCACTCAACCGAGAAATAGGGGATCTTATCCATTTCGGGCAGGATGGGACGCATCTCATCCATCGTCATACGGGTAGCCAGCAGAGACTGGTGAGCATCACGCAGGACGACTTCCGTAATCTTGATCGGCTTTTTGGCCATGGTTGTCACCTCTCCCTTCGTTCTTAGTTCATGGAGACCAGAACGTCACCGGAGTTGACGGTGTCGCCCTTGTTGACGTTGATGGAAGCGACCGTGCCGTCCTGAGGAGCGACGATCTCATTCTCCATCTTCATAGCCTCGAGGATGACCAGCACGTCGCCAGCCTTGACAGAAGCGCCGGCTGCGACCTTGACATCCAGAATGTTACCCGGCATGGGAGCCTTGACGCTGACAGCGCCGGCAGCACCTGCGGGAGCAGCAGCCTTGGGAGCGGCGGCAGGAGCAGCCGGAGCCTTGGGAGCAGCGGGAGCGGCAGCAACCGGAGCAGCACCTGCGGCGGTCTCTTCAACGGAGACGCTGTAAGCAACGCCATTGACGGTAATATTGTAGTACTTCATGGAAGAATCCTCCTGAACAAAATCGATTCGTTTTATTCTATGTACGTTTTACGTTCGAAACGCTTACAGGGCCATGTTGCCGTGCTTCTTGGGCAGACGTGCAGCACGCTTGGTGCTCAGCAGCTCAAAAGCAGCCACAACGCTGGCGCGTGCATTGGCAGCGTCGCAGGTCATATCAGCAGCACCGCATGCCACAGCGTTGGCAGCGCTGCACACCTCAGCGGTGTAAGCAGCAGCCTTAGCATTGGTCGCAGCGATGATGTTATCGGAAGCGTCGATCTCAGCCTTGTACAGGACGGAGACAGCGGCGTTCGGCTCCAAAGCGCTGACGGTGCAGCCGTTGACAGCAATCTTCAGGTCTGCATTTGCCAGAGCGGTGTAGACGGGGCCGACAGCCTTGCCAGCCAGCACAGCGACCTTTGCGGTGGTCGCATCTGCATAGGTAGCAGCCAGACGGGCAGCCTCGCGGATGCCGCCGGCGATGTCATCGGTAGAGCTGGGAACGAAGCCCTTGGTATCCACGATGGTCAGCACAGGGACGCTGAAAGCGTCGCACAGGCGGACAAAACGGGAAGCCTTGGACACGCAGTTGTGGCACAGCTGCTCGCCGGTCGCCACGACGCCCACAGCATTGCCGCCGATGGTAGCGAATGCAGTGTAGACGCTCTTGCCGAAGCCAGCAAACAGCTCCACAGCGCTGTCCTTATCGATCAGGGCAGCAGCAGCCTTCTCAGGGGCAGCGCCAGCAGTCAGAACAGCGGTGGGCTGCTCGAACTCGAAGATGGCGGGGCCGGTCAGGTTGTTTGCGGGCAGCAGACCCACGATGTGGGCAGCCTTCTCAGCAGCTTCTTCAGCGGATGCAGCCACAATGGCAGCAACACCAGCCTTGGCAGCAGCCTCAGCAGAACCTGCGCCGGGGACCTTATCGCCCTTGGCAGCAGAGGTGAACGGAGCGGTGAAGAACAGCTCAGCGTCCTTTGCCATCACGCAGACATCTGCGCTGGCAGCATTCAGAGCGCTGGTCCCGCCGCACACGCCGGTGACAACAGCCACCTGCGGGACAACGCCGGACACCTTTGCGATGGCAGCGGTCAGCTTGGCGCTGGCAGTCAGAACATCCAGACCCTCGGCCAGCTTTGCGCCGACAGAGTTGTAGAACGTGACCACCGGGCAGCCCGTCTGAGCAGCCATCTCGAGGACCTTGATGTTCTTCTCAACGTCCTTAACGGTAACAGCCTCGCCGTTCTGGTAGACGGCATAGGCCTGCTGACCAGCCGCATAGCCACAGGCAGCGCTCACCGCGCCGTCCGCAAACAGTGCGGTATATTCCCCGTCATCGAAAAACTTGGCGAGGATTTCTCCTTTGTTGATCTTTGAAGCCATGGTAAGACCTCCTGCTTTGTCTATTTTGAGCTTTCAAAATTAGTCTTATTATACAATAATTTTCCAGAATTCTCAAGTGCCGCCCGCCCTGTTTTTGAAGAAAAATTTCACAATCTTTTCCGTTTCGGGGTCTGCGGCATTGTTCTGCCCGACGAAGGCGGTCGAAAAGCGTTACTTTCTCCGCTTTGCGCCGGTGCTGCCCTTCCCGACCGGGCCGCGGGGGCGGCGTTCGGCGGCGTGGGACTGCAGAGCAGCCGAGCGGGTCTGTGCGCGGCCCTTGGCAGCAGCGGCACGCAGACCGTTGACCTCTGCCTTGGTCAGTTCACGGTAAGTCCCCGGCTTGAGCATGCCCAGCTTGACAACACCCTCCGCGTTGCGCTTCAGGCGGACGACTTCCAGACCGACTGCCTCGCACATCCGGCGGATCTCGCGGTTCTTGCCCTCTTTCAGGGTCATCTCCATGACGGTGCGGCCCGGTTCGTCGGTGACGACATTGATGGCGCAAGGCATCGTTTTGGTCCCGTCGTCCAGCACGACGCCGGAGCTCATCTTCAGGATCTGCGCTTCCTCTGCACGGGGCTGGACCGTAACGCGGTACAGCTTGGAGATGCCACCGGACGGATGGGTAACGGCCTGTGCGAATGCGCCGTCGTTGGTCATCAGCAGCAGACCCTCGCTGTCCTTATCCAGACGGCCCACCGGATACAGGCGGGCGGGGATGTCGCTCACAAGGTCCATGACGGTCTTGCGGCCCAGCTCGTCGCTGGCGGTGGTGACATAGCCGCGGGGCTTGTACAGGGCCAGATAATAGAGCTGCTGATTCTTCTGGATGTAGATGCGCTCGTCATCCACATGCAGGACGTCCCGGTTGGGGTCCATCTTGTCGCCGACCTTGACCGGATGGCCGTTGACCTTGACGCGGCCCTCCGCAATGATCTGCTCTGCTGCGCGGCGGGAGCAAAGCCCCTGCTCGCTCATGATTTTCTGAATACGTTCTTCTGCCATAGTGAATTACTCCTTGTGCGCCTCCCGGCGCTCAAAACGCACGTTGGAACGTGCTCTATCAAAACTGCGGGTCGGAAGCCCGCAGTTACGGCGATGGGTTTGGTGTTTACTGCTCTTTTGCAGGTTCTTCGGAAGCTGCGGCGGGCGCTGCCTTTTCGTCCTTTTTCAGGAGGGCGCTGACCTTCTCCACCAGTTCGGGGATCATCGTCAGGGCGCGGTCCACAGTGTTGGAGCTGTCGGCCAGCTGGATGGTGCGGACGCAGCCGTCCTTGACCACCAGAAATGCCACGGGCTGGATGTTGACGCCGGCGCCAGAGCCGCCGCCGAACAGGTCCTTGTTGGCAGCGTTCTTGCCGTCAAAGTCCGTTCCAGCGGAAGCAAAGCCAAAGCTCAGCTTGGAAACCGGCAGGATGGTCGTGCCGTCCTCGGTGGTGATCGGCTTGCCGATGATGGTGTTGGAATCCACCATCTGACGGATCTTGTCCATCGTGACGTTCATTAAACCTTGAATCGGATGCTCAGCCATAAATTCGGCCTCCTTATTTCAATACTGGGAGTTTCCTCCCCGGAACACTTCCCCGTCTTGGACGGAAAAGCGGACACACCATACAGATATATTATAGCAGAATCAGAGGAACACGTCGAGTACTTTTTCGCGCCAAAGCTCGTAAAGAACGCGCAGAGCGGTGAAAACGATGGAATACGCCTGTGCCGAAACACGGAACGAAACGTGGTCCTCCACAGTCGGCTCTGCGGAACCGAAATCCGGGAGCAGACGCAGCTGCTCAAAATCCAGATAAACAAAACGGTCGAGGAAGCCCAGTGCGCTGTACAGCCAGACGTTCAGCTTTCCGTAACTGCGGGCGGCTTCGGCGGGGTCGCCGTCGCCGCGGACACCAAGGCAGACATTGATCTTCGTGATGCGCAGCGCCCCGATGATTGCTTTCGTCAGCGTGCCCGCCCCCCGCAGGATAGAGCAGAGAACATTTAAGGTCAGCTTTGCCTTTTTGCGGGGCGTCGCGGGCTGTTTTGGTTTCGGCTCTGCGGGCTTTTTCGCCGCTTTTTTCGCTTTGCGGTCTGCCCGCCATGCACGGAACCGGGCCTTCAGTTTTCCAAAAACGCCTTTGGGTTCCTCCGGTTCGGCGGGCGGTTCCGGCTTCGGATACTGAAACACCGGGAACGTGATGCCCAGCGCTCCGGCTTTGACGGTCAGCGTGTTCTGCTCCCACGCGACATCCACGCAGAAGGGGCAGAGCAGCAACAGCACCGCCAGCACTAAAAAGATGAGCAGCAAAATACCGATGCATTTTAATAGGAAGAGGAGCACCGCTCCCAGCACTCCCAGAATGCTCCCGATGATGGTCATACAGCTCCCCCGCTTTCTGTTTCTGAGTGGATGGGCGGCAGGTCGTCCAAGCTGGACAGGCCAAAGCAGCGCAGGAACACATCCGTCGTCCGGAACGCGACCGGGCGTCCGGGCAGGTCGAGCCGTCCGGCTTCTTCAATCAGGCCCTTTTCCAGCAAGCTCGACACGCTGGACGAAGAATCCACGCCGCGCACCTGCTCGATAAACGCGCGGGAAACGGGCTGGTTATAGGCAATGACCGTCAGCGTTTCCATGGCCGCAGGACCCAGCGGCGCGGAGCGGCGGGTGTCCATCACGCGGCGGACACACTCGGCGAAGTCGGCCTTGGTCGCCAGCTGCCAGTGGGTGTTCAGATGGAGCAGACACAAACCGCTGTCCTCTCGGGCATAGCGCACCCGCAGGTCCTCGAGCGCCGGTTCCACGCTGGCCAGCGGGACCTGCAGCGCCTGTGCCAGCTTTTCCGCGCTGATCGGCTCCGCGTAGGCAAAGAGCATCGCTTCCACAGCGGCTCTGATCTTTTTCTGATTCATGGCTTCTCCTTTGTGCGTTCCAGATGCCCGCGGTGCATCGTCAGCTGACCTTCCGGGCCAAGCGTGACCCGCCCGCCGCGCACCAGTTCCAGCAGAGCCAGAAACGTTGCCACGTTGGCTCCTCGGCTCTGGCGGCGGGAAAACAGCTGTTTCATCGTCCCGACGCCGCCTGTGATGAGCCGGCGCAGGATATACACCACGCGGCTGCTCACCGACACCTGCGGGGCCGCGACCAGCGGTTCGAACTGTTTCTGAGTGGGCTGGCGGCGCAGGACTGCCGTTCGGCCCGAAAGCGCTTTCCAGCAGTCGGCCAGTACCTGCGGCGAATGGAACAGATCATAGGTCGTGTCCCATTCCATCTGCAAGGGCGCGCGGACGAACACCGGCGCGCGGTCAGCGAACTCCCGCAGCTGGGCGGCCATCCGGCGGCACTGGTCGTATTCGATCAGCTGACCGGTCAACTCCTGCTTCATCCGCTCGCCCTCTTCGCTGCGGGGCAGGAGCAGATAGCTCTTCATCTCGACCAGATGCGCCGCCATCTCGATAAAGGCGCTGGCGATCTCGGGGTCTGTCTCCCCTGCTGATCCCACCGCATGAGTGTACTGGTCGATCAGCTCCAAGATCGGGATGTTGTGCAGGTCCATCTTGTGCTTCTGCACCAGTGTCAGCAGCAGTTCCAGCGGGCCTTCGAAATCTTCCAGATGAAAGGTCAGTTCCTCAGCCACTCAGATCACCGTCCCGATGGAGGCATAGTAGGCCGAGAACGCGATCTGGTCGATGTAGCCCGTGCCGAGGTCCAACAGGTCCCACACGACCCCGTTCAGGACCGTCAGCGGGCCGTCCAGAAATCCGCCCCAGACTGCCGCCAGCAGGATGACCATAATGACCCGTTCGTACTTCATCAGGCCAAAGTAGATGCGTTCCGGCAGGACCGCCAGCAGCACCCGGCTGCCATCCAGCGGCGGGACCGGGATAAGGTTGAACACCGCAAGGCTGACGTCCATCATCACTAAGTATTGGAGGAACCGGGCTGCGAAAACCGTCACTTCCGTGACCGGCGCCCAGTAATAGAGCAGCTTCCAGACCACCATGGCGAGGTAGGCCAACAGCAGATTCGCCACCGGGCCGGCCAGCGCCGTGAGCGCCATGCCGAGCTTCGGATTTTTGAAATTGCGCGGGTCGGTCGAGACCGGCTTTGCCCAGCCCACCCCGGCAAACACCATGCACAGCGTGCCCAGAAGGTCGAAATGCTTGAACGGGTTCAGCGACAGCCGCCCCTCGCGCTTGGCGGTGGGGTCGCCCAGAAGCCACGCTGCCAAGGCATGGCCCGCCTCATGGAACGGGATGGCGACCAGCGCCACCAGCGTCCGGATCAGATAATAAAGTCCGCGTGCGGTCATGTTTTTCTCCTAACCGTAGATTATTTTGTTCCTATTGTACTATTTTTTTCGTTTTCAGACAAGGGTTTGGGCCGCAGATGAAAAAATGCTGCAAAAATTTTCAAAAAGCCCTTGCATTTTTCTCGATTCTCTGATACAATAGTCAAGCTGATTATTTTGAATTCCTTACTTCACTGCTAGGAGGTGCAAGTATCATGGCTAAGTGTGAATGCTGCGGCAAGGGCGTTACCTTCGGTATCAAGGTCTCTCACTCCCATCGCCGTTCCAACCGTACCTGGAAGCCGAATGTCCGTCGTGTCAAGGCGGTCGTGGAGGGTTCTCCCAAGTATATCTACGCATGCTCCCGTTGCCTGCGCGCTGGCAAAGTCACCCGCGCTGTCTAATCTGTTGCATGTTGCCGGTCACTTTGTCGAGTGGCCGGCTTTTTTGTTATCCGAGGAGGTTTAGACCATGGCTCTGCCGAATGACCCCATCATGCTTTTGAGCATGGTGAACCTGAAACTGCGCGACTTCTACCCCAGTCTCGATGCCCTGTGCGACGATCTGGACGAGGACAAGGCCGCCCTGTGCGCAAAGCTCTCTGCCGCCGGGTACGAGTACGACTCGGCGCGAAATCAATTCGTATAAATTGAGGAGGATGCTTCCCATGATGCAAGGTACTTACTATAAGGAATGGAGCCGGATGCTCGGCCGTGAGATAGAATTCAAGGTCTACGGAACGGCGGGTGTTCCGGTGCTGGCCCTGCCCGCACGGGGTGGCCGTTTTTACGACTGGGAGAACAACGGGATGCCGGATGCGGTTGCTTCGCTGCTGAATGCCGGCAAAATTCAGCTGTTCACAGCCGACGGCATCGATGCTGAGAGCCTGTTGGCCGGGGACGTCTCGCTCCGCCGCCGTGCCGAGATGCAGGAAAAGTATTTCAACTACCTTTCCAGTGAGCTGGCCGCCCGCATCCGCGAACTGAACGGTGACAAAAAGGCCGCGATCTGGTGTGTCGGTGTCGATACCGGTGCAGTTCAGGCCGTCAACTGCCGTCTGCGCCGCCCGGAGGTGTTCGCGGGAGCCATCGGCCTGTCCGGCCTGTATGACGTCACCCGTTTTCTGGGCGACACCACCGACGACCTTGTTCTGCGGAACGCTCCCATCGCCGCTCTGGCTGAGGACGGCATCCTTGACAAAAAGCTTCTCGCCAAGGCTGAGGAGAACAGCCTCATCCTCTGCGCCGGTCAGGGCGGCTACGAAGACGACGCGCTGGCCGACACCCGCGCGCTTTCGGCCGCGCTGGAAGCTGCCGGTCTGCCCGCTCATTGCGAGATCTGGGGCAGTGACGTCTCCCACGACTGGTATTGGTGGGGCAAGGAACTGAACCTGTTCGCCCAGCGCGTGTTTGGCTGAGAAAAGGAGAACCTTTATGTCTGAATTTATCATCGGTGCACGCGGCCATGACTTTGGCCGTCATACCCCCGAAGAGCTGTTTTCTTCCATCGGCAAGGCTGGTTTTTCCTGCACCCAGCTAGCCTACACCAAGGCCATCGAGGGCGTCAAGAGCTATGCGGACGTGACGCCGGAACTGGTCGAAGCCACGAAAGCCGCTGTGGCCGCTTCCGGTGTTTCCATCGCCGTGGACGGTACTTATGTGGAGCTGGGCTACGCCGACGAGGACAAGCGCCGCGCCGAAGTTGCCAAAGTTCTGAGCCAGATTTCGGTCGCCAAGGCGCTGGGCGCTGGCTGCATGGGCAGCGAGACGACCAACATGGCCAAGCAGCCCGGTGTGACCCGCAAGGAAGCACAGGAAGCGCTGCTGCGGAGTCTGGGCGAAATCCTGCCTGTCTGCGAGGAACAGGGCGTTTTGTTCGCTGTGGAGTGCGTCTACTACCACGCCATGAATACCCCCGAGGCGGTCAAGATGGTGTTGGACACCATCGCCAGCCCCAATCTGCGCATCATCTGCGACCTTGCAAACTACGTCGGCCCGGAAAACGCTTCCGTGGACGCCCAGCGCCGCATCTGGGACAAGGTCGGCAGCTGGTATGGTGACAAGATCGCCGCCGTTCACTTCAAGGGGCAGAACTTCCAGCCGGATGGAACGCTGTATTCCACCTCGCTGGAGGATTCCTGCGTGGATTACGCGGGCGGCTTTGCGATGCTCAAGCAGATGCCGCAGAGGGTCCTTCCCGTTCTGCGCGAGGAAGCGGTTCCCGCAAAAGCGGCCAGCGACATTGCGTTCATACGGAAATTCTGCGAATAACTTTTGATTCTTGGCCCGGTGCTGGTGCTTTCTGCCCTGCACCGGGCTTTTTGCTATTCTGCACGTTCACAAAATATTAACATTTGAAATTGCATTTCCTACTTGTTCCGTAGGACAAACTGTGCTACAATAACATCGCACGATAGATACCCCTACGGGGTAATTGAAAGGAGTTGTTTCCATGAGCGAAGCGACCAAAACCCCTTCCTGCTGCCACGGCGAAGGAACCATTTCTCCCTGCTGTGCCAACACCACAGCGGACACCGAACGACCGGAGAGCGGACCGGCAGAGACGACCTCTTCCTGCTGCTGCCGCCACAAAAAGCGGACAGAGGAAGAATACAAAAGCCTCATCCACCGGCTGAACCGCATCGAAGGGCAAATTCGCGGCATCCGCGGCATGGTGGAAAAAGACGTTTACTGCGCCGACATTCTGGTGCAGGTCGCGGCGGCAAATTCGGCCCTGAACAGCTTTACCAAAGAGCTTCTCAGCCAGCATGTCCGCACCTGCGTGGCAGACGACCTACGGGAAGGCAGCGATGAAAAGCTCGATGAGCTGCTGAAATTGCTGCCAAAACTCATGAAATGACCCTTTTCGGATACCCTAAGTATCCTCAGGAGTGAAACTATGGAACAATACAACGTTACCGGCATGAGCTGCGCGGCCTGCTCTGCCCGGGTGGAAAAGGCCGTGAAGAACGTCCCCGGCGTCACGAGCTGCTCGGTCAGCTTGCTGACCAACTCGATGGGTGTGGAAGGCACAGCCAGCGCTTCCGCCATCATCAAAGCCGTGCAGGACGCTGGCTACGGGGCCAGCCCGAAATCCAACAGCGCGGCATCCGCCCCGGACCCCAGCGCCGATCTGGACGCCCTTGCGGATCACGAGACGCCCAAACTGAAAAAGCGGCTGATCGCATCGCTGATCTTTTTGGCCGTTCTGATGTACTTTTCGATGGGCCATATGATGTGGGGCTGGCCGCTCCCCCACTGGTTCGATGGCAACCACATCGCGATGGGCCTTGTTCAGCTGCTGCTGGCGGGCATCGTCATGGTCATCAACCAAAAGTTCTTCATCAACGGCTTCAAAGGCCTCATCCACCGTGCGCCCAACATGGATACGCTGGTGGCGCTGGGTTCTTCGGCCAGCTTCATCTGGAGCACCTACGCCCTGTTCGCCATGACGGACGCCCAGCTCCACGGCAATGACGAGATGGTCATGCACTATATGATGGAGTTCTACTTCGAGTCGGCCGCCATGATCCTGACCCTCATCACCGTGGGCAAGATGCTGGAAGCCCGCTCCAAGGGCAAGACCACGGACGCCCTGAAGAGCCTGATGAAGCTCGCCCCCAAGACGGCTACTCTGCTTCGGGACGGCGCTGAGGTCAGCGTACCCATCGCAGAAGTACGCAAAGGCGACGTTTTTGTGGTCCGCCCCGGTGAGAATATCCCTGTGGACGGCATCGTGCTGGAAGGTTCCAGCGCTGTGAACGAAAGCGCCTTGACCGGCGAGAGCATCCCGGTGGATAAGGCTGAGGGCGACAAGGTCTCGGCGGCGACCACCAACCAGTCCGGCTTCCTGCGCTGCGAAGCCACCCGCGTCGGCGAGGACACCACGCTGGCCCAGATCATCAAGATGGTCAGCGATGCCGCCGCCACCAAAGCGCCCATCGCAAAAATCGCCGATACGGTGTCTGGTTTCTTTGTTCCGGCGGTCATTTCCATCGCTGTGCTGACCACCATCGTCTGGCTGCTGCTGGGCCGCGAGTTCGGCTATGCACTGGCCCGCGGCATTTCGGTGCTGGTCATCAGCTGCCCCTGCGCGCTGGGTCTGGCGACGCCGGTCGCCATCATGGTCGGCAACGGCCTTGGTGCAAAAAATGGCATCCTGTTCAAGACGGCAGCTTCGCTGGAAGCGGCGGGCCGCACGCAGATCGTTGCGCTGGATAAGACTGGAACCATCACCAGCGGCGAACCCAAGGTGACCGACATCCTGCCCGCAGAGGGTGTCAGCGAAAACGAGCTTCTGACGCTGGCCGCCGCGCTCGAACGCAAGAGCGAGCACCCGCTGGCCAAGGCCGTTCTCGCCTACACCGAGACGGCACACATCAACGCGCCTGAAGTCTCCGATTTCGCGGCTCTGCCCGGAAACGGTCTGGCCGCAAAGCTGGACGGCATGGAGATTTACGGCGGCAATGCGTCCTTTATTGAAACGAAAGTCCCCGTTCCCGCCGCATTGAAAGAACAGGCTTCTGCGCTTGCCAACGAGGGCAAGACGCCGCTTTACTTCGGCGGTGCGGGCCGTCTGCTGGGTGTGGTCGCTGTGGCCGATACCATCAAAGAGGACAGTCCCCGCGCCATCCGCGAACTGCAGAATATGGGCATCCGGGTCGTGATGCTGACTGGCGACAACCAGCGCACCGCAGACGCCATCGGCCGGCAGGCGGGCGTCGATGAGGTCATCGCGGGCGTTCTGCCGGACGGCAAGGAAGCCGTCATCCGCAAGCTTCAGGAAGCGGGCAAGGTCGCCATGGTCGGCGACGGCATCAACGATGCACCCGCACTGACCCGCGCCGACACCGGCATCGCCATTGGTGCGGGCACGGATGTCGCTATCGATGCGGCTGACGTCGTGCTGATGAACTCCAAGCTCTCCGATGTGCCCGCCGCCATCCGCCTGAGCCGCGCAACCCTGCGCAACATCCACGAAAACCTATTCTGGGCATTCATTTATAATATCATCGGCATCCCTCTGGCCGCCGGTGTGTTCATCCCGTTCGGTCTGACGCTGAACCCGATGTTCGGCGCGGCCGCCATGAGCCTGTCGAGCTTCTGCGTTGTCAGCAATGCTCTGCGGCTGAACCTGTTTGATCTGCACAGCACCAAGCACGACCACCCGTTTTCCAAATCCAAGACTTCTGCCCTGCCCGCTGTCTCCGCACAGCCCGCAGCCGTTGAAGATAGATCCAATGTCAAGGAGGATAACACCATGAAAAAGACACTGCATGTTGAAGGTATGATGTGCGGCCACTGTGAGGCCCGCGTGAAGAAGGCTCTCGAGGCTCTGCCCGAGGTCAGCGAGGCTGTGGTCAGCCACGAAGCTGGCACGGCCATCGTCACGCTGAACGCCGAGGTCTCCAACGATGCCCTGAAAAAGGCCGTTGAAGATCAGGACTACAAAGTGACCGGCATCGAATAACGCCAACAAAAAGTCCCTCTCCGTCTTGTCTCTGTCCGCTGGAACGCGGCAGAACAGGGTCCGGAGAGGGCTTTTTTTGTTATCATTCGCTGAATTTTTGTGCGCCAGCCGTTTTCAGCCAGCGCAGGGCGGCGGCATCGAGCAAAGCAAGCACACCGACCACCAGCGCCATGGCTCCCGCAACAGGCAGCTTCAGCGACAGCAGCATCACCACCACGCAGAGCAAAGACGCCCCTGCCCAGCTTCCAAACAGTGCCAGAAAACAGAACGGACTTTGCTTGATGACCACCGTTTCGCTGGTCCAGTGGAAGCTTGGATGCAGAACGCCTAATATCAGGCCGACCGATGCTGAGTCAAAAACATACAGAACAACGAGCAAAATCGAGAGAAACGCATCCAGCGGCCCCGCACCCAAAACTGCCAGCACACAGATTTCACAAAACAGTGCGGGCGGGAGCGTCAGCAACAGATGAAGTTCCAGCTTTGCGCGGAGGACCTGCCACCCAGTCACCGGCAGACTTTGCAAAAGCCACAGGCTCTCCCCTTCCAGCGAGACGGAAGGAGCGGTCAGGAAGTTCGTCCCTGCCGCCAGCGCAATGAAAAACGCTGCGAACATCGGGCCGTATTCCGGCGACGGAAGCCGTGCAGCCAGTGCCCGAAGCACTTCCGCCTTCCACAGCGCCGCACCGCTCAGGACCAACAGTCCTACGGTCCCCATGCTGCAGTTCATCAGATAGGCCGCGCTGTTTCCCAGATGAAGCAGTTCCCGCCGGAGCAGCGTCCGCCGAAGCGAAACTTTTTTCGATGTTCTGAAGGATTTCTTCTTTGTCTCAGTCCCGTTGCGGGTAGTCATCAGGGTCAGATAGGGGTGCGAAAGTGCTTTTACAAACAGTGCCGCCAGCAGGAGAAACGCCGACGATACAACCAGCAGCATCCAGCCATCACCGCTGGCCGCGCACCCAAATGCCAGCCAAAAACGGACAGGTGCAGATAAATTTTCCGCTCGAAGCGCCGTTTGGAGCAGTACCCCCAGCGCCTGTTGAGCCTTTTGATAGCCGATCGAGCACAAGAGCATCCCGCCCACGGAAACAAGGACGGTGACCAGCGTTTTCCGCCCGGTTTTTGCGGTTGCAAACGCTACACCCCAGCCGATCAGTGCGGACAGCACCGCTGCTGCGCCCGCGATCAGCAGCGCCATGGGAAGCGCACACCACAGCCCTGCCGCCGGTTTTTGTGCATACAGCCCATAGACGATCTCGGTCGGGACCCATGCGATCATCGTATAAAACAGCGCTGTTCTGTACAATCCAAGCAGCCGCACCACGAAGATCATCCACGGCGGAATGGGCATGGCCAGAAGCAGGTCGTTGTCTTTTGCCTGAAACAGGCTGGAATAGCTCGAAAGTGCCCCGGCCAGCACCCCCACAAGAAGCGCCAGCAGCTCCATCGGCAAAAAATACACGGAATCCAACCCACGCGGGAGAAGCAGTTCCCCCAGCGGCCATGCCATCGCGCCAAAACTGCCCATCAGCGTCAGAACGACCACCGCGTACAGTCCGCCAAACAAGATTTTTCCAACCATGCTTCGCTGTTTTCCGGTGCGTGCGCTTCGACGCAAAAATGCCCCCTGCTCCCGAAGCTGTTTTTGCAGAAGTGCACGGAACAGGCGAGCTGATTCATTCTGCATCCTGTCCGCCCTCCAATTCCAGAAAGACCGTTTCCAGTGAGGCATCGCCCCGGACCTCTTCGATGGGACCCAAACGAACCAGCGTTCCGTTTTTGATGATAGCTACCCGGTCGCAGAGCTTTTCCGCAACTTCCAGCACATGGGTCGAGAAAAAAATCGCCCCGCCCGCGTCGCAGAACGCCCGCATGGTCTGCTTGAGCTGATGGGACGCCAGCGGGTCCAGCCCCACGAACGGCTCATCCATCAGGATCAATTTCGGCGCATGGAGCAGGGCCGAGATGATGGCAAGCTTCTGCTTCATGCCGTGGGAATATGCGCCGATGGGCTGGCTGAGTGCATCGTTTAGGTCGAACCGCTCGCTGTAAATGCGGGTGCGCTCCGCCCGCGCGGCATCGCTGACCCCATAGACATCCGCGATAAAATCAAGGTATTGGATGCCGGTCATGTACTCATAGAGCTTTGGGTCATCCGGCAGATAGGCCAGTTTCTGCTTTGCCCGAAGCGGTTCCTTCTGCATCGAAACTCCATCCACAAAAACCTCACCGCTGTCCGGCTGCAGGATGCCACAGCAGCATTTCAGCGTCGTGGTTTTGCCCGCACCATTCGGGCCGAGAAACCCATAGATCTCTCCCGGCTGGATGGTCAGGGTCAAGCCATCCACGGCAGTCTTGGTCCCATAGTGCTTGGTCAGCTGTTTGATCTGGAGCATCGGAAGTCCTCCTCTTGTCGGCACAGTCTGTTGTTCTCTTCAAATCATCTCACGTTTTGATTTTTCTGTCAAGCCAAGCGTCTATTTCCGGGAAAATAAAAGGGATTCATCTGTAAAGCAGCTTTACTTTACAGATGAATCCCTTACTTTCATCATTTCAGAACCGCAACTTTTTTAACGTGGTAGCGTTCAAACAACTTTCGTGCCGCCGGACCGATGCGTTCCCCGCTGACCACGATCGGAATCGCGGGCGGGCAGGACACCGTTGGCATCGCGCAGACGCGGCCCAGCGCTTCCGACGCCGGGATCTCTTCCTGCGGAGCAAAAACCGCCTGACGGACCGTGCAGACCGATGCTGCTTCCGCTTCCAGCGCCGTGAAGTTTTCGGCATCCGGGGCTTCCTTTTCCTCTGGAAGTTCCGGAAACGAAGCGCAAAGCTCCTTCACAGCGGCTTCCAAGCGGTCGTAATCCCGCGCAGGATTTTCCGGCGTAAACATCAAAACTACATAACGCGGATCGGCGTATTCGCACTCGATGCTGTGCTTTCGCAAAGCTTCTGCGAGGGCAGTCCCGGTCATTCCCAGCGCGGCCGCATCCAGCGTCAGTTTGAGGGGTTCGCGGTCCGGTCCATCGACTGCCAGCGGCATTGTGCCGCCAGCCGCTTCGACCATTTCATTCAGCTCCCGGCGCAGAAGCATCAGCTGCCCACAGCAGGAATAGAGCCGAAGCGGATACCCCTCCGAAAGATACTGATTGCACCGGTCGAGCGACTGCAAAATCAGATAGGACGGGCTGGTCGAGCCAAACAGAGCCAGCGCGTTGCGGACCGCCGCGTCTTCCTGCACCGGCGCTTTCGGGCCAAGATGCAGATAGGCTCCGCCCGTGAGGACCGGCAGCGTTTTGTGTCCGGAATCGCAGCACATCGCCGCGCCCAGCGCGATGGGATGCCGGCTTCCCCCGACCAGAAAGTTCAGATATGCTCCATGGGCGTTGTCCACCAAAAGCGGAACGCTGTGAGCGTCGCAGACACCGGAAAGTGCCGCGATGTCCTGTATCCCGCCGAGGTAATCCGGGCTGGTGACGTAGACGCCAAAGGGAGCTTTCCCTTGCTCTGCCAGACGATCCAGCGCCGAAGAGAGCTGTTCTTTCGTCACGGGGCAGCTGCACAGCGCACCGGCAGCTTCCGGCGCGGGCCAGAGCCACTCGATGTCAAAATCGAGCAGCGCCGCCGCATACAACAGCGCCTTGTGCGCATTGCGCGCGGCCAGAAGGAGCGGGCGCTGACCTTTGGGGGCCGCTTGCATTGCCAGACACAGCATGGCCCGGATGCACTGAGACGACCCCTCCGTACTATAATAAGTATGCGCCGTCCCAAACAGGCGGGTCGCATTGGCTTCGCTCTCGGCGATGATGCCTTCGGCCTCGTACAGCTCGTCCGCACCTTTGATCTCCGTGATATCGTAGGATTCGAACCCCAGCAGATCCTGCCCCTTATGCCCGGGCATATGGAGCCGGGTGGTTCCAGAACGCGCGTAGTTCCGCACAAAATCTACGATCGGCGTGGTCATGCTCATTCCGCGCAGGCGTCGCCGTCTGCACAGGCGTTGCAGGTGCTGCCCAGCTCGATGGGCACTTCGATGCCCTGTGCGGCCAGCTCCTGATTCTTTGCGACTTGGATCATGATGGCGCACTCCATCCGCTTGCGGAACAGCTCGCAGCCATACTCATAAACGCCGGTGATGCTGCCCGTTGCGTGGTATGCGTTGGCCGCACAGCCGCCGGAGCAGTAGAGCTTGGCCCAGCAGTCCTTGCACTCGGGGCGAGCGTAGGCGTTGCAATGCTTAAACTCATCGCGCACCGCCGTGTTGGTGACGCCCTTCCAGATGTCGCCCATCAGATACTTCGGGTCGCCGACGAACTGGTGGCAGGGGTACAGGTCGCCCCAAGGCGTGACGGCCATATACTCGGTTCCGGAACCGCAGCCCGAAATGCGCTTGTAGATGCAGGGGCCGCCGGTCAGGTCGATCATGTAGTGATAGAAGGTGAAGCCGCGGCCCTCGCGGTCGCGCTTGATCATCTCCTTGGCGAGGATCTCATACTGCTCCTTCAGGATGGGCAGGTCCTCGGCGGTCAGAGCGCTGGGATCGTCCGGCTTGCAGACGACCGGCTCCATGCTCAGCTCTGTAAAACCGAGGTCCGCCATGTGGAAGATGTCGTTGGTGAAGTCGGTGTTGAAGTGGGTGTAGGTCCCGCGCATGTAATAGCCCTTGTCCCCGCGCTTCTTGACGAACTCCTGAAACTTCGGAACGATGGCGTCATAGCTGCCGTGGCCCGCATAGTCCTTGCGGAAGCGGTCGTGGACCTCCTTGCGGCCGTCCAGACTCAGAACAACGTTATGGCACTCCTTGTTGCAGAAATCGATCACATCATCGTCGATCAGCATGCCGTTTGTGGTCATCGTGAAGCGGAAGTTCTTGTTGTGGATCTTCTCCTGCTCGCGGCAGTAGGCCACCAGCTTCTTCACCATGTCAAAATTCATCAGCGGCTCGCCGCCAAAGAAATCGACCTCGAGGTTGCGGCGCGTGCCGGAGTTCTCGATGAGGAAATCCATGGCGCGCTTGCCCACTTCAAAGCTCATCAGCGCGCGGTCGCCCTGATAGCGGCCCTGCGAAGCGAAGCAGTAAGAGCAGTTGAGGTTGCAGGTATGGGCCACATGCAGACACAGCGCCTTGACCACGGTGTTGCGGTTCTTGAAATCGAACGCCATATCGGCATAAACATCCGGACTCCACAGCTTGCCGGCCTGTTCCAGCGATGCCACGTCCTCGAGACACTGGCGCAGGTCCGCTTCGGTCACATCGGGGCGGTCGCCGTACTTTTTGAGCATCGCGGCCACGATCTCGTCCGCAGAGTGCTCCTTGTACAGGGCGATGACGTCATATGCCACATCGTCCACCACATGCACCGAGCCGCTGCAGGTGTCCAGCACAATGTTATAGCCGTTTAATTGATACTGATGTACCATTTTATTCTCCAATCCATTGATTCCATAAAAAAATGCCGCCCGACAAAGGCGGCATCCGATCTGCAGAAAATTACTTGTTGCTGTTCTCGCACTTCTGGTTTGCCACGCCGCAGGAAGTCTTGCAGGCAGACTGGCAGGAAGTCTGACACTCGCCGCAGCCACCGGTCACAGCGCTCTTGGTCAGGTCACGAGTAGCGATCGTCTTGATACGTTCCATAATATATAACCTCTCTAGCTCAAAGATGTTTGATGCGCAGAACCACCCGCGCACGATATTATCTTTATGTATGATAACACGCGCAGGGCGAGATGTCAAGATTTTTGTCGCAGAAACTCCCTTTGGAACGCGCCGTTTCATTCCCCCATGGGCTGATATTTCTGCAAAATGGTGTGCAGCCCCAGCTCCCGCGCTTTGGCCAGCAGATACCGGTAGCGGCACAGCAGCGCCTGACGCTCATAGATGCGCTGCTCGATCAGGTCCGTGTTCACTTCCAAGTCGAACATCATCTCATTCCGGCGCAGACAGAACAGGCACTCTTTCAGCTCCTCTTCCAGTTCCGGGTGGTAGCGCTCGTGTTCGGTGTCCCGCGGGATGCGGTTGGAAAACAGGGTCTGCGGTTTTTGTTGGGTCGTCATCTTGTTGCTTCCTCCTCTTTTGTGTGCTGAAACAAGTTGGTTCAGTTTCAGTATATTCCAACGGAGCGCAAAGGATGACAGTTTCAGCGAAAGACCGTCTCTTTTCAAAAAATCCAAAAAACTTTCAAAAAACGCTTGACAATTCCGGGTTTTTCCCGTATAATAGCACACGTTGAGCGGCTCACGAGCCAAACAACAAAACAAAATCTTGGGGATTTGCATAGTGGTAGTGCGGTAGACTCTGACTCTACTTGTGGGAGTTCGATTCTCTCATCCCCAACCATTAGAGAGCTAGGCGAACACAGTTCCATCTGCATGGTGGGTTCTGTGTTCGTTTTGCTTTGTCCTCTTCCAACAGTCGACAGAAAGCCGACGCTCGTCAACCGGCATTGAGAAAGGCCCGAAACCTTGCGTTACGCACGCGGGTTTCGGGCCTTTTTTCGTTTCAGTTTTCCGTATTTCGTTCTAATTTGCCGTATTTTGTACTTTTCTGCCAAAATCCTGACAAGCCGGTTTCAAATCGGTAAAATTCTTGGCAAAGGAGATACAGGCTATGATTAGGATTATGCTGTCCACCCGCCTTGGCGAACGGCGGATGACGCAGAGCGAACTTGCTCGCGCCACCGGGATCCGCAGCCAGACCATCAATGAAATGTACCACGACTTCTCCGATCGGGTCAATTTAGATGACCTCGACCTTATCTGCGAAGCCCTGGACTGCACGCTCAACGACTTACTTATTTATGAGCCGAATGAGGTGCGCAGAGTAAAAGAGGTCCGGCGAATCCCGAAAACGGTGAGCAAGAACCGCAAAAAGTAAGCACTTCTCCCCTGCCTGGACGTTTATTCGTCCGGGCTTTTTTCATACCTCGGTTCCATCCGGGAATCGGAAGTTGACAATCAGTTCTGCGCCAAGGGCGGTTGCAATCTGCTCCAACTCCTCGTATTTGAACTTCCCGGTCTTCATCCGCTGGTTGAACGCCTGCGGTGTGGTGCCGATTTGCCGGGCAAGTTCGGATTCTTTCATTCTGGCCACAGCCTCAGCCATTTTGATTTTCGTGGAGAACTCCATACTTATCACCTCAGCTTCATTATATAGACTTTCCTTTATTCTGTCAAGAAAAAAATTGAAAAATTCAGGAAAATCTTAAAGGAAAACCTTGACAATGTAAAGGAAATCCTGTATAATAAAGACGTAAGGCAGAGAGCGAAAGCCCCTTACAGAAAGGAGTGAGGTGAATGGAAGACATGAACGTGACCAAGGCGTTGCTCAAAGCAATCCTCGAACTCATCGAGAAGTGCGACACGCTGGAAGAGCTCCGTGAGAGCGTCAAGAAGATTATGGAAGAGTAAAAAAGAAGACCAGCCACCGTCCAAAGCAACTGATCTTCAACACCGAAACAACGGCGAGCCGGGAGCCTTACCCCGGCCGCCCTCTATTTTAACAGAGTAAGGCCAGAAAGACAAGAGGGTAACAACATGAAGTACACCGACATCAACCGCAAGTTCACCGACACCGTCAGCAGCTACCTTGCCAACGGCTACCACTTCAACACCGCCACGATGAACGGCAGCCAAGGCGAAATCAGCGCCGTGGACCTGACCAACGACAGCGAAATCATCCGGGTACTTCTCCGCCGCTTTAACGGAACGACCTCCGCTGCCAACGGTCTCGAGCTGATTGTGGGGCGCGTCGAGGCTAAAATTCAGCCCAATCTTCCTACCACCTTCCAGACGGTATGGAACGACAGACTCGAAGTGCTTTCCTCTGAATGTTTCTACGATTTGAGCGGCATCAACGGTTCTTCGTTCTATGGCTGCGAGAATGAATTTATCGCCGCTCAGGAGAAGCGTCACGCTCGTCGTGCTCTGCACCGCATTCATTCCAAAGACATTACCGAAAAGGCTGCACCGCTGGTCAAGGAGTACATCCGTGAGAAGTTCGGCGTCCGTCGGGTCATCATGGGTGACATCAAGGTCACTAAGAACTGTGGCAAGTACACCGTCAAATATCGCCAGCACAGCGCACAGCTGCACTAAGGAGGGCAAAACAATGAAAAAGGTGATCTTTACTTACGATTCCAAGGACATGAAGCACGGTCAGAACGGCGAAATCGGCGAGGCCTGTGCTTCCATTCTGATGGAAGACGATCGAGCAAAAGAAATCCACGCCGCATTCAATGAGGGTCGTGCGAACCATGCCGCCTACTTCATCCGAGAGCGAGCAATCGGTTTCTGCTGGAGCTGCGAACATCTGCGTGGTCGTGGCTACATCGAGGGCAGCCTCAAGGCCGTGGAAGTTAAGGAGGTCTAAGGTATGAAACTCTACAAATACACTGGTACCATTTCCGAGGTTTCCTTCCGCAACAGCACTGCTTGTGACATCAAGCTGTACGATATGAATGACCGCGACAAGGCGCCCACCCGGCTGGAGGTTGTCGGTGCCCTTGCAAAATACATCTGGGATATCGAGGGCACCGATGCAGAAGAGCGGTACATCCCGAACGATTTCTACTTTGACGACAGCCTGTACCTGTGGCGCATTGAGATTCCCAGCGGGTGCGATTGGCCGGCAAAGATTATCACCCAGTCGCCTGACGATATCGACCAGCTGGAGATCTTCGGAGAGCAGGAGTACATCGAAACCAGCAAGCCGAAGTCCATGCCCGGCGAGGAAGTGAACCGCTGGCTGATGTGGGAACGCCAGAACATGAAGTAAAGGAGGGGTACAAAATGCGTGTAGGGAGAAAGCCGGAAATCGGCGACACGATGTTCCATGTATGTGAACACCTCTACTGCGTTCCAGAGCACGCGGCCCCGTTGAGTGAATACTGTGTCTGCGAGGCCACAGTTGTTGATTTTCTGAAAGGCGGGTACACCGAGGTGAAGCTGGTCGGGAAGAATCCGAGGGGCTTCAATACGCCCTATCATTACAAGATGACCGAGGTTGGCAGCAAGGTGTTCTTTGACGCTCACTCCGCCGCCAAGTATGCCGAAAGCCTGACGGTGTATGCAGAGCAGCACTGGAATTGGACCGGAGAACCTCTTCGCAGACCGTACAAGGACTTATTGGAGGAATGAAGCTATGACAAACGAAAAAGCTATCGAAAAGATGGTATATGACCAGCAGCAGGGCTGGCCGCTGTGCCCCCGCTGCGGCGAGAGGATGCCGGACAAGCTGACCCACGGAGCACTGAGCCGCCACGCCAAGGGCGTGCACATCTGCGAGGACTGCGGCCCCGATGAAGCCATCCGAGACTGGAGCGGAAACGTCAAGCCTTTGTCTGACTGGGTGCTGGTTCGCGTATACAATGGAGATCTTCGGAGGTGATTGATATGGAAGAAATGCTCCTATCACTGAATGGGCCGTGGTCAAATGCAGTCTGCATCGGCTACTGTGCCATGGCAATGCGTAACGCCGGTTTGAGCGAAAAGACGCAGTGCAAAGTCCTTGATGAACTGACACGGTGCTTTGACGATGTGAGTGTTGAAGACGCCGCACAAATGAAATTCTAATAAAACAAAAAAATCCCCCTACACTGGCCCGAAGGTCAATGCAGGGGGATTTTGTATGCCGTCAGGGCGGCGAAATGTAAAAATCCAGAGCGGAACCGCCCACAGGCAATGCCGCTCTCTACAAAAGCCGGAACTTTTTAAGTGCCTCTATTTTACACGGCACTCATACAGCAGTCAAGACTTTTTGCCCAATGCTGCGGTCATAACGTTAAATGCCTGTTCGATGACCGCATCCAGCACTTCGTCCGTGATGGCCCACTGGATGATAGCCGGACACTTGGCGCGGAGAACAGCGAACACCTGCTTCTTCTTTTTGGCGCCCTGACCGGTGCCCATGATGGATTTCTCGGCCTTGGTGACCAGCTCCAACGCCAGATCCTTGACGGTAGCCTTGTAGCCCAGCCGGATACCACCGACCGCCAGAGCGATGAAGCCAGTGACCATCAGAACGAGGGCGACCGGCGCGGGGACAAAACTCAGCATAGTTTCCATGATAGTTCTCCTTTATATGTTATCAACGCCCCGGAGAGAGCCTCTGGGGCGTTTTTTGTTGTTCGGAATAACGGAATAGATTAAATGTACTTATCGGCCCCGGAAAGCACTTTCCAGCTCGCAGGGCCGCAGACACCGTCCACGGTCAGCTTGTGCTTCTCCTGCGCTTTCAGCAGGGCATCTTCCGTGGCGGCTCCGAAGATTCCGTCCGGGGTCAGACCAATCAGACGCTGGAGCATCTTCGTCGCCGCCCGGTTCGCATCACCGGTGCAGCCCCGCTTGATGGTCGGCAGGATGAACTTCAGGTAGGTGGTAGACGGATAGTGCAGCGCTGCGTCGCACAGCCATGTTGCCTTTGCCCCGCGGGTGTCCGCATGGCAGAACGCGTTCCCTGCGTACCAGTAGATGCCGACGCCGCCGAACCCGACCGTCTGAGCGATAATACCCAGTGCAACCGGGTTCACGCTGCGGTCTTTGAGCCGCCAGTCAGCAGCCATGCCGTAGCGGTGGCGGCTGTTCGTGCCGCCTTTCACGTCCTGATTATGCTTCAGGCAGCGGTAGCCGCTGGTGATTTTGATTTCCCTTCCCAGCTTGTCCCGGATAATCTGCAACTTGGCTGCAAGCTCAGGATCTACCATCTGAGTGCTGCACCCGCAGGGGCAGTCAAACTCAGACCGGACAAAATTTTTAGTCAGCGCGGTTCCGTCGCCGCGCTTGTATGTGATAACGCTCATTGACACACCTCTTAAATTCCAATCTGGGTAAACACAAAGCCGATAAAGATACCGATAACCGCCGTCACGACATAGCCTACAGCCTTGCGCCACATTTCGCCGTCTCGGCTTTCCAGCGTTTCCAAGCGTTTTCCCTGTTTTTCCTGCTCTTTGACCATGCTTTCCATGCTCAAAGCCAGTTTTTCAACCGACGTGGACAACGTCCCCATCTTGCTCACGCTCTCTTCCAACAGAGCAATACGCCTGTCCTGACGAGAGTTTTCTTCTTTGAGCCGCTGTTTGAACTCTTCATGTTCGGCTCGCGTGATAGGCTGGTCCATTCCAAACCTCCTGTGTGATTTTCAAATAAAAAGGCGACCGCGCACCTTTACGCAGTCGCCTTTCCTGTTTCTCCCTGCTTAGTCCTCGGTGACGAGGTCTTCACAGCCGGAATCAATCAGCAGTTCCCGAACCTTGTTCTTAAGCTTGACAGGAACCTCAGCAAAAGTCTTTTTGCCGAGCATGATCTGCTGTGCCCACAGCATTGCCATCATGAACGCACCCTCCTTTCCGAAAATTTTGCAAAGAAAATGAGCAAGGACATCAGCGGCCAACTTAGCCATAGACTTCCTCGCTCATCTCTAATACACAGTCGGTCAACATCTGAACCTGCTTCTGCAAGCCCGCGCAGGTATCGACCAGCTGCTTTATATCTGCAACAGCGGGCTTCTGCTGCCCACCGTTGTCGCTTGTGTTATCGCCGCCAGAGCCAGTGGCGTCACCACCGGAACTTCCGGGGTCGGGAGTTGGATTGTCCGGCGTTTCACCCGCCTCCAGCTGCTCCAGCAGCGCTCTGTATTCTGCCTCTGTGATTTCCTCAGCGTCAACCTCGCCGTCGTATACAGCACCCTCCGGCGGCTTGTTGAGCCACGACGGATGATAGTAGCCGCTGCAATCCTGCGGACAGATGAACTCTGCCTTTGCAGGGTCGCAGACGAGCATCACGCCATGTTTTGGCTGCCAGCGCAGAAATACGTCGTTGACATCCAGCACCTTGCCGTCAGCAAGGATTTTGTAGAAGATCATGCGAAAACTCCTTCCATTCGGTATCCGTGGAAAAGCCGCCAATACAGCGACAGCATCCGTTTTCTCGTGCGGTATGCGTCGGCGTGGTAGGAGTTGCCGAACCACGCCGAGAACGACGCGAAGGCATCATCCAGCCGCATAACGCCGCGTTGAACCATCCTTGCGAACTTCTTCAGTTTGCGCCGCATTCGGACGATGCCAGCCCGCACGAGGTTCTTCACCAGATGTCCGGTGTCCGTCACCTTATAATAGATTTGCAGGAACTTCATACCCTTGGAGGCTTTTGTGATTGCCGTTTTCTTGGCGTTCATCGAAAGCCCTACCTCGGCCGCCTCACTCTGGATTGTCCGACCGACGTGCTTCAGCTCCTCTTTCGAAGGGTCAGCGGCCATGGTATCATCCATGTACCGCTCGTAGGCCCGGACGCCCAGCTTGTCTTTGATGGCGTGGTCAATCCCATTCGGAATGACCAGCGCCATAGTCTGAGATTCTTGGCTGCCCAGTGTCAGGCCGACGCCCTTATGCTGGCGCAGCTGCTCCATCTTTGCTGCCCGCTCTGCTTCATCGGCAATTTCGCGCAGCTCGTTTTCCTGATACATCCGGGCAATCTTCATGCCGAGGCCTTGAAGCATCCGGTCGAGCCGGAACTCGCGGAACCTCTGCAAGCAGTCGATATGTCGGAGGTTATCAAAGAATTTCGTGAAGTCGCCGGTCATGATGAAAAAGTTGTTGCCGTACTTCGCGGCCAGCTCTTTGAAAAACATTGCCAGCCGGTTCCGGGCATCCGTGACGCCCTTTCCCTTGACGCTGGCTGGGTTGTCTCGAATCAAGGTGCGCTCTGTCAGCGGCACAAGGCAGCTGTCACAATAGCAGCCCTGCACAACGCGGCAGTCAATCATGACCGCATGGATTTCGCGCAGCTTGCCGCGCTCATGCAGCATGATTCGGCGGATTGTGGCATCGACGTTCAGCTTTCCCTCCAGCAGTGAATCCTTCAGCCGTTTCAGCTTCAAGACGGCGTGGAAGATGAAGCGTTGCACGTTGCCTTTCCACTCGACGCCTTTCCGGCGCTTCTGCAAAGACTTCATGAGGTTTTGAATAGTGAACACGCTGCGGAAATCTCCGAGCGGTGTCACGTCCTGCAACCGCTGTTCCCGGCTCTTTACCCGGTCCAGAGCCTTGATACGCAGCTCCGCATAGGGAGTGCGCGGCTCCAGCGCGGTCTCTATCTGCTCCCAGACAGGTTTCCAATGCCAGTAGCAGCGGCGGGCGGCATCGTTGGCGGCCTTGGCCAGCAGTTCCAGATCAATGCTGCCGTTCTCTCGCCACGTTCCACGCGCCCGCGCTTCTCGTTTTGCGGCTTTCCGAGCTTTACTTCGCTCTATCCTAGCCATGATTTGTTCTCGATTGGTCAAAGAATCTACGCCCTTCCTGCTACTTGTAGTGTGCATTCTAAACAGGTTTGCGAAGCGGTGATGAAACAGGCCCAGCACATGACCTGCCATGAAAGAATCGTCCCGCCGCCCCGCTCAGGGACACCGATACGGTGCGCCAGCCTTAAAACAGGCCAGCCATCAATTTACCGCCATTTCAGACGGAGGGTTGCACGTTCCTTCTTAATTCTCTGGATATTTTCGCCCTTATACATGGTTACTTTCAAACTAAGAATCCGGGGCAAGACGCCGTTGTTGTTCGTTGCGTTATTGTTGTTGCCCACATTACCGTTGTTGTTCACAATGTTGAAGGTGGTAGACGCGGACACCGAAGCATCGCGAAGCCAATACCACCGGCAAAGCCTAAAACAACGTGCCACCATTGAAACCATCATTTCAACTTTCCGAAGCGCTTCTTGTCAGAGCTGCGCAGACCGGAAAGAAGCTTGATGCATTCATTGATTTGCCCCGCCCACTCGTCCATTGTATTCTCGCTGTAGCACATGACGTTCCACAGCGCATACAATGGCCGCTGCAATCCGTTCAGATTGTCGATTGCCCGTTTGAGGTACTTGTCCCGCGCCTCATACTGCTTTCGCGTCGTGGGGAAATTATCGTTGCCCTGCAAGGTGCAGTACAGCGCATCGTCCACGAACTGCAAAATCTGGTCGGACAGGTGGTCCTTATATTCCAAAGGTACGGTGCAGATTTTGGAGTAGGTGTATTTGTGCAGCTCTCGCATTTTGTTCAGAAACATCCGGTCTTCCGAATATTTCAGGTCAAACGTCTTTATCATGGGAACCTCTCTGTCGTCCTCAAAGCGTGCAGCGCCGTGGAGCAGGGCCAGCTCCTTGTTCACAAGGTCTGCCCACTCCCGGATGCCGCCCTCTTTGGAATCGAACAGGCTCCAGTATACGACGAGCGGTTTCTGAAGCGCAACCAGACATCGGATGGAGCGCTCGAAGAGCTTTCGCCGGTCTGCTCGACCGGCCTCCGTCCTACTGTCGGCCTCATTCGCCATGATGGCCGCATGGTATGCGCTGGTGGTCAGCTCCATCAACCGGGGCCGGACAAATTTCTTGTACCGGGCCGGGATATGGTCTGCCCGCTGCACGGTCAGCTTCACCAGCCTTGCGCAGTTCATTTCAAACTCTGTCGTTGACAGTCTGCGATTTCTTGCGAGAACCGACACATTATCACCTCCTCCACGATAAAATATCACAAAATCCGGCAAATTGGAACCAATTTCGGAGAATTTACCGCGAGGCGGCTGCGCCGCCCACGAAATTCTCCTTGACTGGCATCTGTTCTGGGCGGACTGACGCCGCCCAGATTTTGCCAGATTTTACAGATGAAGCCGGGGCAAGACGCCGCCGCTGCCCGTTGCGTCATGGCCGCCGCCCACATTACCGCCGCCGTTCACAATGTAGAAGGTGGTAGACGCGGACACCGAAGCATCGCGAAGCCAATACCACCGCGCCCTTACCCATGCGTGTCCATTCCAGAGATAGCCCACATTACTGTCAGCAGAACAAATCCATACATCGCCCTTCTGGGGGTTCTTGGGCGCGGTGCTGGATACCGTGAAATTCACGTTTTCTACCAGCGTATAGCCCGCGAACTTGATACGAGTTCTATCGGAGGTAAACCACTTGATCTGCTCGCCGCAATAGACGAACGGCTCCGAATTGGTTCCATTCATCTCACGCATAGAGGGCAGACAAACCTTGTCCTCGGATTCCAAAATGCCGGCAGTTCCCGCGCCGTAGTCTACGGACGAGATATGCACGGAAACCAGCATCCCGCGCAGGGCGGAGGGCAAACCGGGAAGGTAACGGGACTGAAGCCAGCCGCGCATCTCAGACGCGGGCCAGCCGCCCTCGTTGCTGTTCGTCGGGTTCATACGGTGGTAGCCGTTCAGCAGACCGGCGTGAATGAGGTCGATCGAAGTCGTGCCGCCGGCAGTTTTGGCAGCGCCGCCGGTTCCAACAACTTCCAGATAGCTTTCCTCGCGCGGCCATGCGGCCATCTTCAAGCACTCCGTCTCGCCGAGGTCATCTTTCCAGAGCTTGCACCGGTACAGGAAACCAGTCGCAAAGTTCTTGCCGTCGTTGTCGCAGCCAAGCACGAGGGTCTCATCGGAAGCCGTGTCGATGGTCTTGGTCAGCTCGCGGGAAATGATGTCATCACTATTCGGATTTGCGAAATAGACGAACAGGTTCCTGCTGCCCTTGACGTGGCGCAGAACCACCAGTTCGCGGTACTGATCCGCGATATACTGCGTACCGATACCGGAGATCGTGGACAGGTTCGTGCCGCGATTATTGCTGGCCGTATTGGTTCCCCACTGAACAGCCGTGCCGCTGCTGTACTTGACCTTGAAGCCGTTGTAGCCCGTCTTGGTGAAACAGGCTGCCATACACGCTTCGGCGGTCGGCTGGTCATATACGCAATCAACAACCAGCGTCCAGCCGGTGTCCTTGTCTATGATCTTCACGCCGGTATCTTTGGAGGTCTTGCCGTCCAGCTCCATATTTTCGGCCAGCAGCACAGATTCCACGTTGTCGAACTCCGGCTCATATCCCATGGTGAACGGAACGCGGGTCTTGATGTTGTCCTCCGTAAAATAGAGGGAAGAGCGACCAGACTGCCGGATGCCGTACAGCTGCGCCAGATTTAGGTTGGACAGATCATCGCCGAAGTTGGGCAGGGTGCCTTTAATCCAACGCGCATAGACGTCCATATTATCCCGGACGTGCGCTGTGGACTTGTCCCAGCCATCGAACAGATAATAGATGAAGTTTCCTTCTTCGTCCGTGCGCTCCGGGTCGTCGGGCGGTACTGCCTCGGTGTCATAGTCTACGGTCTTTGTGCCCACAACTACGCCGGTCTGCGAGTACCAGCGCACCGTATAGCGCTGCGGAACGCTGGCATAGGTGGCCTTGACGGTCAGCTCGGACAACACCTGCGTCAGAACAGTATCCCATCCAGAATAGGTGAACACTTCCGCCTGAGTTGCTTCTCTGGTCGGAGTATCCATCAGCCCGATTGCCACCGGGTCAGGGCAGGTCGCGCCACGGTCAACGAGGATTTCTGCCGGGGAGCCATCCTTGAAGGTCAGCTTTGTCCCGTCATAATCGCAGAACGTCACCTTGTACTGCTGCACGGTCCCGCCATAGGTCAGGGCCAGATCGGGCCACGCTGCGGTGTACTTCTCCACCTCAGCCTGACGAATGACGGAGGTATAGACTTTGCCAGACAGCGAGGACTGCTGAACTTCCAGACCGTTTTCGTCGTAGCCGCTCATGCCCAGCAAACGGTTCATGAGGTCTGTGCCGGTCAGCTGCCAGTCGATGCCCACAAGGCGCACCGTGTAGAGCTTGGCCGCTGCGTTGACAATATCAAGCGCAGTCGGGAACGGCGTGTTCTCGTGGCGCAGACCGGTCAGGTTTGCGTAACCGTCCGCTACCTCGAAGGTCTTGATATTCTGCATATTGCGCAGCGTCAGGCTGACCGGGCGCTCCAGATAGCAGGTTTCCAGCGCAGAGCCAGCAGCAAAGTTGACCGCGCTGACCGGCGTTCCCTTGAAGCTGGCGACCTTCAGGGCCACACAGCCGGACACGTCCACCGGTGCGGTCAAATTCGGGCAATGGTCGATTCGCAGCTCTTCCAGCACGGCCAGCGCCGAGAAATCCAGCTTGATAGAGGACGTCAGGTTGACGTTGGAATAGCCGTCCGCGTCGCTGCCAATGACGATGGAACGCAGCTTGGTTGCGGCAGAGAAGTCAGCCTGATTCGTGTATACGCTGGCGATGCCCTCGACCGCTTCCAGCATGGACGCGGAATAGATGTAGATTTCGGTATCGTTCAGTGCCGTATCAGCGCTCATGCTCAACGTGACCGGCTCGCCGCGCTTGCAACGCTGCTGCTTCATGATGGAACCGAACAGGATGGACACATACAGGTCGGAATACGGTGTGATGGTGATAGCGGCAATCTCACCGGTGGGGCTTGCAAAGCCGCGCAGAGTGATCTTGTCGTTTCGGGCTGCCGCCGTATTCCATTTGGAGGCGAAATAGATGCTGTTATACTTCAGGAAATAGTGGCGCTGAAGCTCTTTCGTGCCGTTCATCATGGGGATAAACATGGTGATGGCCGTGCCGCCCTCTTTCAGATCCTCGTAGGGCCGGATATACTTGCGCCGCGCATCTGCAACCAGCAAACGTGCCGGGCGGAGCTTCTGGTAGGCGTCAAAGACAGCGTTCAGACGGTCAGCGTCGAAAAGCTCCGTCAGGGTGGCAACCATCGTGTTCAGCCGGTCGGTCAGCAGGTCGCGAACGTTGGCCCACAAAACAGAATCCTGTGCATTGAAGACGTTGCCGCCGTTCAGCTGGTCGGTGTCCTCCATGCCATAGTCCAGCGCGAGGTCGCCCTCGTTGTTGTTGCCCATGGCCGTGTCCATATCGTAACCGAAGCAGTAGTCCCAGATGGGATGCTCTGCGGTCACGTCATGGCAATGCGGGAACGTGTTTTTTGCGCGGTTGTCTGGCATCGTGAAGAACGAGGTGAACAGGTAGTGGTAAAGGGTGGACTTGCTCTCAAAGTGCAGGTCGAACTCGTTCACGAACTTGGCGGCTCGATACTCTGCCGTATCATTGGAATAGGTCACGCCACCGTACACCACCGGGCTGCTCAGGGCTTCGCCGGTCGCCGCACTGCGGTCGGTGGAATACACCCACTTGACAACATCGCTCCACGCCTTCCGGGCCACGGCCTCGTCGCAGCCATCTGCAATGTAGCGGAAAGACAGCGGTGCATTGGGGTTGTCGTCGCTCTCCCAGCTGGAGGCGTCTTCTGCACCTTCATAGCCCTTGAAACGGTTGTAGACGTGGGTGTTGTTGCACAGCTCCACGATACACTCATTGGGCCGCTCGGCGCTGTTCAGGCCCTGCGCCTTTTTGTCTTTCTTCGAGTTGCCGAAATCGCCAACGCCGTAGAAAATCCACTGGCCCTGCGTGAAACCCTCTTCCGCGCTCTCGTTGTACACAAAGACAACGCAGGGATGGAACTCCATCGTGTCGCGCACCTTGGGATTTGCAGACCGGGCAGCGCGGAGGTATGGCTGATATTTATTGAACAGGTAGGCCAGCATGGCATTGTTCATGTTCTCCGAAGAGGCGATGTTCAGCTTGACGTTGAAATAGGTTTCGCCCACACTGTCGTCCGTCATGTCGTAGTCGTCCGCTTCGACCGTCATGCCGCGCTCGTCGGTATAGACAAATTTGCCCTTGCAGTCAAAGTCCATGTTGCGGCCCGCCTTACCGTAGGCGTTGGAGCTTGTTCCCTGCCCGCGATGAACAACGTTTTCGTTCTTCCAGCAGTCTTTCGCCCGCGCACCATACAGCAGATGCTCAACACAGGAGCCGGAAACCTTGTCGTTCTTATCGGTGGTAAAACGCGGGACACGCAGTTTGATGACGCGGAGGCCGGGGTTCTTCTTCGCCAGATTGTTGATATAGGCTTCGTCAATCGAAGCTGCATTCCAGTCGGTGATGATGTTTCCAGCGCCGTCGTCCACGCTGTTGCCCTCATAGCGGGCAATCATCTCGTCCGGGTCGGGCGCGTCTGCGATGTAGTTGTCCATCATGTCCGCGTCGCCGAGGCTGATGTCGTAATACTTGCAGCGGTACAGCCAGACGTCACAATCCGGGCTGCCAATGGTCAGCGGCACCGGGGTGCGCTGGGTCAGGCGGTCGCCCTCCGAATAGGTGGCGAACCGGGATGGAATGCCCTGCAAATTCAGGAACAGCTCAGAGTTCTTTGTCCGGCTGGTGATGTTATAGCACAGCTCCGTATACTCCCCCTCGCAAACAAACTGGCTGATGCTGGTCTGCTCGGTGGAGAGGGTCACTTCCTTGGCGTTCACGTCCAGACCGATGCCGTCCGAAAGGCACTGTGCAACCACAGCGTCAAACTCGCGCACGTTCTTGGCCGTGTAGATTATCTTGAAAGATGCGCCGTATGCCTGAAGATTGGACGAGCCGAACAGGTTAAAGTTGATGGTCGCCGTATGGCCCGCGCGGACAACAAAGGCCGTGTTGCCGTCGCTGTCCTGCTGATAGCCACCGTTAGTCCAGTCGAAATCTTTGTCCACGGTCAGGGATACGCCGTTGGATTCCCATGTGTCGCGGTCTGCTGCGGAGTTGGAGCGGCCCGACGGGTCAAAGTCAAACTTCGCGTCCACGTTGGCCGGATGGATGTCATAGCCCAGCGCGGTGGCCGTGTAGGTCATGGTGACGGTCGTTTCGCCGCAGGTCAGCGTCAGAGTATGCTCACCCTCAGAGCGGGGCTTGTACGCCCACGACTGCAAGCTGCGGCCCACGGTCAGCGTAGTTTCCACGCCGTCAATCGACTGCTTCACGGTAGCCTGTTCGGTCGTCGGGTCATAAACCATGTACTGAAGAGAGGCGGTCATGTAAACACGGCCGGACGGCGTTTTGTTCTTGACCGTGATGATGGGCACTGTGCTAGAGCCGTCCACGACTGCGATGCAGAAATGGACGGTCGGACTGGTGATGGTGTTGCCGCTGGCGGTCGTGGTCGTGTAGATGTCGATGTCGTGAGCGCCGTGGTCATTGATGGTGATGTTCTGCACCAGCTGACGGTTGGAGTATGTGGTAGTCGCTTCTGCTACCTGCTCGCCATCTACGAGGAAGTGCGTGGTCTTGCTCATGCCGGAGCCGACCGGAGTGTATGTGATGCGGAACGCCGTGCCGATGGTGTACAGGGTGGATTCAGACAGCGTTGCAGTGACCGAAACCGTCAGAACCGAGATGTTCCACGTTTTGGAGCCGGTCGCACCGTTTTCATCCGTAACGACGACCTTCACCTTGTTCTCACCGGCGACCAGCCATGCGCTGGGGTTGAAGGAGATTTTTTTGTTCTGCACGATGTTGGCCGTGGCTACCTGCTCGCCGTTGACGTAGTATGCAGCAGCGCCGCCGAAGTCAGGGTCGGTGTCGGTAAAGGTGTAAGACACCTCGGTACTTTGTCCCTGTGCGATAGCGAAGGACAGCGCTTTTTCACCATTGATGTAGGTTTCGTTGGTCAGCGTGACGCCAGAAGAGCCGCCAGAGCCGCCACCACCGCCACCACCGGGGATATACACGGGGTCGATGACGTCTTTCTCGTTTTCGTCGTACAGATGCAGGTAATAGGTTTCCGTGTCGTAGTACATGGAGCTGAATGCCAGCCCGCCGGAAGCCTTGATGGGCAGCGTGATGGTGCCGCCGTTGGTATAGGTGATCTTCAGGCCATCATCCACGGACTGTACATCCTGCACAACACCGTTTTCAATGATTTCCTGAAACTCTGCCAGCGTATTGGCTGCTGCGGTCGCCTGCAATTCTGCGGTTTTCGCAGACGCAGCGGACTTCGTGGCCGCGTCGGTTGCGGTCTTGACGTTTGCGGCTGCGTCAGCAGCATCTGAAGAAGCCTGTTCTGCCGCGGTCTTTGCTTCTCCTGCGGTCGTTTTAGCCTCTCCTGCCGTGGTCGTTGCAGTATTCGCCGCATCGACCGCTGTTTTAGAAGATGCTACCGCATTCTTTGCAGCCTCCTGTGCCTCAGATGCCGAGGTCGATGCTTTAGATGCTTCTTCCCCCGCCTTTACCGCTGCCGTGCTGGCCTGAGATGCCGCAGTCTGGGCCGTGGAAACCATGCCCTCCGTGTTGGATGCCGCTTTCTTCGCGTCTGCTGCATCCTGCACAGCGGTTTTTGCCGCCGATTCAGCGGACGCAGCTTTAGTTTCTGCGGAAGTCGCCCGCTGCTCGATATTGCCAACAGATTCTGAAACCTGCTTTGCCGTCGCCGCCGCTTCTTTTGCCGCAGCTTCGGCGCGATCTGCATCGCCCTGTACGGCATCCTTCAAAGTCTTGACCTTGATATTGTAGGTCTCGTTATTGGAAGAAACCAGAAGCAGGTCGTCGTCCTGAGCTTCCGTTACCGTGGCGAAATCCTGAATGCGTTTTTCGGCCATTTACGAATTATCCTCCTTTGCGTTCGTCTTATCGTCTATCCCGGCGTCCGGGTTGGTTTCGGTGTCTTTGCTGCCGGACATCGTTTTTAGCAGCGAGAAGATGCTGTCCAATGTTTCCTGTGCTGCCGTCAGCTTTTCGTCCATCGCGGCCAGAGAGGTCGTGTGCTCGTCTACCGTAGTATGAACTTCGGCCATTTCGGCAGATTGGGTTGCAACAGCCTGTTTCAGCGCCGTCACATCAGTCTGTATTGCGGCCAGCGAGGTGGAATTTCTGTCCACAACAGAGCGGATGCCGGCCGTCGCTGTCTTGATGTCCGAAAGGGCTGTCTGGACACCGGCCAGCGTCTTTTTGATATCTGCCGCCGATGTTTCCAGTCCTTCCAGCTTGGTGCGCTGCTCAGTAAGCGCCGACTGAACGTCCTTGATGGCTTGCATGAGCTGAGGCAGGTTTACGGCATCGTCGCCCTCTCCCCCTTTCATGGACTTCAGTTCATCCGCCAATTGGTTCACCTCCTCGGCAATCTCATCTGCTTGCTCAATGAGGACAGTTTTCTTGATGCGGTATTTTTCTGCCTCATCATCAAAGAAAATGCAGTCCTCCATGTGTCCGGTCTCCGGATCACGCGCCCGCATGGCGATAAAGTCGTCTGAATACTGAACCTCCGCACGAGACATAGCAGCGCTCCGGGCGTTATCCATCGACTGCGTTGCGACACTGCTGGCAGAGCTGCCAGTCTTGGCAACCAACAGACCGTCCTCTGCCGACATCGTAACGCCGCCATAGTCTGCACTCGCCTCCAGAAACACTTTGTCGCGGTTCTTGTCGCGAGCCGTCAAATATGGATATTGTCTGGTAGCCTCAGTATTTATCGGAGCACTAATTGTGTTGGTGTAGCCCACACCCAGCAGCGCATCCATGGAATAGATGGAACTATGTACCTTATCACCAATTTTGACTTGATCGCCTAGCTCTGTGGCTGGGTCGAAAACGGCATCCGTAGCCGTGAAAGGTTCGTACTCGATACCGTTCAGCATCTGGTACAGGTCGTCGCAGATGCCTTGGCAGGAATAGGGGCAGTTATCCACGGTGATTTCAAACCCGCTGTCGTCGCCCTGCGAGTAAGCGTTCCCTTCCTCGTCCGTCATGGTGACCTTGGAAACCACCAACCGCTTGCCGGTCGTAACAGACCCGCATACAAACGGAACGTGGATAAGCCCCTGTTCGGCCTCAACCGCGCCGGTCTGGTCGTACACCAATGTAAACCCGTCTGCGGTGACAATCCGGTTGAACTCATGGTCCACAATGGGATAGAGTTTTGGGAGCAGGGAGTCCACACCGCTGCCGGTTTCCGGGGTTTGGATCTCGCTGCTGCCGGAAGAAGTCTTCCATGACAAGGTAAAACCATCGCCGGTCACGATATCATTGAAATTCTCGTCCACGATATGGTAGTTTTCCGCAGGGGGTGCGGTCAGCGTCACCAAGCGAAGTTCTCCCGTGTCAGTAATAGTCCAGTTACCACCATTGCAAGCGCCAATCCATCCAAGGACCTGCTGCATGGTGTACCCTTTCGGGAACGGCACCATGTAATTTAGGCCACGGTTTATGTGGGTGCGTGGGTCAATCGGAACGCCGATGCGATACGCGATTTCCTGCACAACAACGGCCATCGACTTGGGCCAAGCGCTTTCGTCGTCCTCGTCGTCAACCATAGCCTGCGAGGTTTTGAGCATTGCGTCATAGCAGGACAGCGTACACAAATTTTCGACCACAGGGCCGGTATCGACCCAGAACTCACCAAATTGCAGAGTTTCCGTGTGGTCGGTCACATCCAGATCCGTGAGCTGCGCAATAATGCGTACCGATGCTGCCTCCGGGATTTCTTCTCCGTCTTCCAGCAGCACATCCACTTTCAAGGATGCCGCGTTGCAGTTTCCGATGCTGAACGGCTCTGTTGCAAGGCTGTGGCTTATCTGGGGCGCCGAAATGCGGCAGTATTCTTTACCGGCAATAACTGCATGGACATTCATGTTGAACCGGCCCCGTGCCGCCAGCTCCGTCCATTTTTTTGTTCTATGCCTCGTTGTAGGCCACCTCCTTTTTACTGTTCCGTCATGTTGAACGCCATGCCGACATAGTAAGTCTTGTCGGTCGATTTGTCATACATCTGCGCACCGAACGGGCGGTTTGCGCAGTAGTACGTCTTGGTCAGATATCGGCCGGCATCCGGGTCGAGCAATGTGGCGTTGAAGAACGTTTGCTTCAGGTCTTTCGACAACTGCGCAGCAATTTCTTCTGGAATGTTCATCATGGTCACGCTCCACCCCATTTTTGAACCGAGCTTGTTTCGCACCATGAGAGCATCCAATGTGTTGCGGCCAGACTTCGAGGAGTCAACATCTCTGTCCGTAGGAGTAAGCCCTCCCTCTGCAACCCATTGGGAATAATCATGATCTCCGATTTTGAACATCGGTTTCATCGGCTTCTCGCCTCCTTACACTTGTGCGGCCGTCAGCAGCGGCGACGTGCCAAACATTCTCGTTTTCCGGTTGATGTAGTTCACGGTGTACTGTGCAAGGCTATCAGCATCAACATTGACCTCTGCGCCGCTATACTGCTCAACCGCTGCACAGATGGAGTTTGTCGCGCTGCCAATGGCCTGCACAATAGTTCGAGTAGTTTCCATACTAGAGGCGTTGATTTTCTCTACGATGCCCTCAGACGAGGAACTCTTCTTGCCTCTGTCAACGTTATACGGTGTGACCGTACCGGTCGCCATCGCTGGGATAGAGAAATTTGCACTCTGCGTAATCTCTGTCAGGCGGTCCAGCAGGTTAGTGAAACTGTCGGCCACCTTGTCAGAGAAGCGGGTCAGGACACTATCCATGCCATCAACGATGTCCACCTTGCCGGAAACCTCCGACAGAAGCGGCATACCACCTCCAGCAACGGCCGCGTCCGCCTCAGCCGTTCCATCCTTGATGGTGTCCACCAAATCGCCCATCTGATTCTCCGCACTATTCAAAAGCGCCGGCATAGCGGCCTTCATACCTTCGCCGATACCGGCGGGCAGGAACTCGCCGATCTCGTCCGCCATCAGCTTGGACGGCGAATGAATGCCGAAGAAATTTTTGAAACCGTTGACGATGTTGTTTCCAACATTCTTGATGCCGTTCCACAGCCCCGTCGCGGCGTTCTTGATGCCGGTTCCGATGCCGTTGATGATGTTCTTGCCTGTATCGACGGCCTTGTTGGTGATATCCTTGACGCCGCCGAAGATATTGCTGGTGATATCTCCAATGCCCTTCAAGGCGGAGCAAATCGCGTCAATTACGGGCTTCAAGATATCGACAACGAGGTTCACGATCTTTGCGATAACGCCGAAGATCGCGCCCAGAATATCACCGATGAGCTTGATTGCCGGGGCCAGCGCGTCTACAACGGCTCCGACGATCTCAGCCAGAACCGTGATAATACCGCCCAGAACTTCGGCTATAACTTGGATGATCGGGGCCAGAGCGTCTACAACAGCTCCGACGATCTCCGCCACCGCGTCGAAGATCGCACCGAACGCACTCGCCAGCGCGTCGATTGCCGGAGACAGCGCGTCTACAATGGTCTGAAGCAGGTTTCCGATCGTCTCGAAGATTTTCTCGACGACTTTCCAGACCGCCTCAAAGGCCGGGGAAAGCGCCTCGCTGATGGTGTTCCAAATCTTCTGAAGGCATTCCAGAATCGTGGAGATGATCTTTCCGATGCCATTTATCAGCGGGGTCAAGAGCTTTGCGATATACCCGATGATGGTTCCTAGCACCGTGATAACATCGCTCAGGAAGTTTCCGATGATGGTTATAACCGGAGCTATCCAGTCGATGATCTTCGCAAAGATGCTGCCGATCAACTCGAACAACTGCGCTATCAAGCCCTGCAGCATCGTGAAGATGTTCTTCACAAGCTCCACGACCGGGGTCAGGGCCTTCTTGATTGCCGCCATGACCTTCTCGACAGCCTTCTTTATACGGCTGACGGCGGACATGACGGAATCTCTGAACTCTTCGCTGTACTTCCACGCGCCAGCGATCGCGGCGGCAATCAGCGCGATAATACCAACGGCGATGAGCAACTCCGCGTTGACACCTTGCAGGGCCACGACGATTCCGTCTTTCAGCGCGCCGAAGATTTCGCCGCCGTTCGTGACCATGTACTTGATGCCCTGAGCGATACCGGAACCGAGGCCGGAGATTATGGTCTGCCCGGCCTTAATCAGACCGGGGAGGCCCTCTTTCTCATAGGCTTTGTTCAGGTAGTCCAGAGAGGTGTTCACGAAGTTGGAGATCGACAGCCGCACATCTTCGTTCAAACTGTCGAAGAAGATCGAGGTCAAGTTCCCGGCCAGCTCCAAAAGGTCGGAGGTGTCAACGTCCGACCAGTCGATATTGAACAGGTTCTTGATCGTGTTGTAGATTTTGCCGAGGCCCGTGTCGTCGTCGAAGGCATCTTCGATCTGTTCGAGATTCTCCTTGATCTTTTCCAGCGTGGTTTTGCCTACGTCTTCGATCTCGTCCTCTGCGGCCTGAACGGCGGCTCCGGCCAGCTCTGCGGCGGCCCGCTTTACGTCGTCCGTGGCCCCTTCCATGCCGACGATCAAACCGGCGGCGATAAAGCCGCCCTGTTCCGCGAACACACGGGAGGGCGAATGGATGCCCAGAAGGGTTTTGAACGTGGTAATCAGGGCCGTGCCGACGTTGCCGATCGCCGTTCTAACCTCGTCCATCTTGGCCGAGATACCGTTGATGATACCGGCCAGCGCGTTCTTACCGGCGTTCGTGAAGTCTGTCTTCAAGGTCGTTGCGAAGGTTCCGACGCGAGAGATCACGAGGTTTAGTTTCTCGCCGATCTTCTGCGGCATAGAGGTCAACTGCCCGACCGCACCGCTCACAGCGTCCGCCGCGCCCGTCTTCAGCTTGGAAACGAAGCTGGTTGTAAACTCCTTCGCCTTTGCGACTGCGTTGTCCAGCTTGTCCTTGACCTTTCCGGCCAGACCCGCCAACTGAGATACTGCGTCGGAAACAGCGTCCGACGCACTAGACTTCATGCGGGAAACAATGTCCTTTGCGAAGTCCTTTACCTTGTCGATCGCCGCGTCCAGCTTCAGCTTCAACTTCGAGGCCAAATCTTTGAACTCGTCAACGGCCTTTGTTACGGCATCCGAGGCTGCATCCTTGACCTTCGACTTCAGGTCGCTGCCCCAGCTTGTAACCCTGTCGAGCGCGTCGTCCAGCTTCGTCTTGAGCTTCGACGGCAAATCCTTCAGGCCGTTTATCAGGCCGTCGATCAAATAACCGCCGATCTCCATCATCTTCCGGGATGGAGAATGAATCTCGAATGCGGCGCAGATGCCGTCCCAGAACGGTTTGAAGATGTTGTCAACAATCCATGTTCCGATACCGACGACCGCGTCTTTGATGCCCGTAAAGATGCCGTAGATGATATTCGCGCCGGAGTTCTCGAACGGGCCTTCCGCGATCTTCTCGTCGAAGTATTCCGCTATACGGGAAACGAGGCCGCCCATAAAGTCAAGGGCTGCAATTCCGGCTTCCGTGATACCACGGCCCAGCGCTTCCGCCAAACCGGCCCAATCTACGCTGGATACGGCCCGGATGAACATATCCACCAAATTCTGTCCGATCTGGTAGGTGTCGAGGCCGTCCAGAAGATCGGCCAGCGAGTTGATCGCCTCCGTGAAAGCGTCGAAAAAGCTCTTGACCGCGCCTTCGATGTTGCCATCCTTCAGCGCGCCGCACAGCTTGGCGGTGATGATCTCGCCGATCTCGTACCAGTCTTTACTTTCGAGCCACTCCTGCAACTCGTTGTAAAAGCCGGAGAAACCGCTGGTAAACGCCTGAAGAACCGCCGTCCAGTCAAGTTCCTTCAGGAAGCCTCCGGCAACGTCAAGGGCAACTGTAAAGCGTTTTGCGAGCAGCCGCCCGAAGATATCCCAGTCAACCTGATCTATGATACTGTTGACCGCTTCTGCAAGGTGCTTGCCGATATTCACCCAGTCTACCGTATCGACGGTATAGTAGAGAATCTGAATCGCGGCGTTCAGGCCCTTGCCGATCTTCTCGCCCCAGCCGGACCAGTCGATGCTGTCCACCAGCTCGTTGATCTTATCGCCGAGTAGGGTTCCGATGCCCTTCCAGTCTGCTTCCTCAAACGCCTTCTTGAGCTTCTCCGCGAAGTCCAGAACGGCGCTGTCGATGGGGACGGTCTCGAACATCTGCGACGGGTCAACGGAGCCGTCGTCCTTCGTCGTGTCGGTGTTCTTGTCGTCCAGAATGTTCAATTCGTCGAAGCTGGCCAGAACGGCTTTTTCTTTCTTGGCCGCCTTCGACGTTTTGTCGAGGCTCTTTGCGTAGTCCTCCTGAATAGTTGTCGCCTTTGTGAACGTCTTCGCTCCGGTCAAGGCGGCGGTCAGCATTCCGATACGGGAAACAGCCTCAGAGATCAGGTTTATGAGGGTAACGAGTGCCGGGGCGACTGCCTGAAGAATCGGGTCAAAGGCGGAGGCGAAGCTGTTCTTCAGCCTCGTCAGCGCCGACATGATCGACGATATGGCCGCATTCGTCCTACTGGAATACCGGGCGAGGTTTTTGTACCCGTCCACCAGAGCGCTGCGCAACTTGTTCATCAGGGCGAACAGGGAGCGAACGCCCAGACCATAACGTAGCAGTGTTCCGATGCCGCTGTTGAAGCCGGAATGTGTTTTCTTTGCCCGCAGAGAAAGGCGCAGCATAGCCGCTGCACCCTTGCCCAGCATGGACACCATGCCTTTCAACCCGCCGACAACCTTGCTACGCAATACATTTCCAAACTTTGCCCAGATGGACTGGCTTTGCTCAACCTTCTGGGTCATGGAACTCAGGCTCTCTGTAACGACGGAAAGCGCATTTTCCAGCTGCTCGTATTGCGGCATTTCGGCACCGGTGGTAGGTTCTGCACCGTTGCCCTGCGGAATCTGCATTTTGCCCAGCATTTCAAGCTGTTCCTTGGTGCTGCGAATGCTTTCCTGAAGCCCCTGCACTCTATCGTCGAAAATTCCCACCGCACTGGCGCTGCCCTGCATGGCCTTTTCAACAGTTGGCGCAAGACGGTTTATTCTCCGCTGCAACGCACTGATAGTATGTTGCAGTTCTTCACTAGCCGATTGGAAACCTTTGGATTGCAGTTCTTCCCGGCACGTTTTAGCCTTATCGGTCATTTCTCCCAGCTTTTTGGTCGTATCACCAAGCGCCTGCTGCAACTGAGAATAGTCCTGCGTATCTTTGCCGCTGACAAACGCAGTGTTTTCCGCCTCCATCTGTGCCATATCCGCTTTGTACTCTTCAACCTGTCGGGTCGCAAGATTGATTCTGTACTGCAAATTCTGCCACGATTTCGAGCTTTTATCGACACCAGTGCCCTCCATCAGTGCTTGTTTTTCCAGCAGCTTTCCCAAGCTGGTTTCAGCCTCAGCCAGATGCTTCTGAAGCCATGCATAGTCCTCTGTCGGGATACGCACTCTGCCAAGCTGTGCCATTTTTTCTTCGAGTGCAGAAACGGTTTCTTGCAGCGGGCCGACCTTGCCGTCGAAGGAATCTAAGGCGCTTGCGCTGCCTCTCATGGCCTTTTTCATGGTCGGCGCGAGGCCGTCAACCTTGGATTGCAGGGAGCGAACCGCGCGCTGCAGTTCTTTACTCCCTCGATCAAATCCTTCGGTCTGAAGCTCGGTATCGACAACGATAGAGCCGTCTGCCTGTCCTGCCATTTTGCCACCTCCTTAGTCCAGCATTTTGTTGAGCCGGTCGATTTCCTCCTGCTCCTCTTTGCTCAGTTTTTCTTTGAGGACGCAGATATCTTTATTCGCGGCCCAGAACTCGCGTTCCCACTTTTCCAGCTTCTTGCCCTTTGCCTTCTTGCTCCGCAGTGACATCACCTGAGCGAAAATGCCGTCGTTGATTTCCATGTAGTAGCCCATGAAGGTCCACCAATGGAGGTACGGAAGGGAGCGCACCTCACGCCCTGCCACCTTGTTGACAGCGGGGAAAATCAGCGGCGCATCCTGCTCCCAGTCCATCGTCCGCACCGAGGGCCGGTTCTGGCCGCTGCCGGTGTGAACACCGCAGTCCATGAAATCGACCGCTGCCTTATAAGCTGCGCTGTAATCATCCTGCGGCATCTGGTCGAAATCCCGGTAGAGGATAAACAGGCAGATGTAGACCTTTTCCTCGTTTTCCAGCTCCGGGTCATTGAACGCTTGCAGTATCTTCAGGATGTCCTGCATATCCGTGCGGATAGCGTAGCTCTTGCCGTTGACATCCAGCCGGGTGGGAAGTTCGCCGATCACTGCCGCGGACCTCTGCGCCGCTTATTGCCGCCGTTCCGGTGCTTGCCGGTGCGGTAGCCGTGGGTGTACTTGTCCACGCGGCTCTGCGCGAGGTTCATTTCGTGGTCGAAACGCTTTTCGATGTACGCGCCCACGGCCTCGATTGCCACCTCGCAGTAGAAGCGGCCACCAACGATAGAGAAGGGGTTCATCTTGCCGAAGAACGCCTCTGCGAAGTTGCCATCAAACAGGGCGTTCAGCTTATCAGACAGCCGCTTCTCGGCCTCTTTCAGCGCATCCATGGTCTTAGTGTCGTTGTCCTTCGCGGTGCCATCGCCGTTGACGCTCAAGCTCTGGATGGGTTCCAGAATGGAATCGAAGTCCTTGATGAACTCGTCATAGCGGTTCACGATGCCGAGGTCGGTCGGGCGCACATAGAACACGCCGACACGCTGGCCGCGCAGATTCGTGATAGGCACTTCCTCCGTGCCATCGTCAATGACGATGCCCACATTATCTACCGGCTTCGGGAAGTTTACTTCTTTCTTGATATCCATATTGCCTCCTAAAAATATAGGGCGGCCAACACCACGCTGACCGCCCTGTTCTCATGCTTTATTGTCGATTATTCGCTATCGCTGCCGGGCAGCTCGGTGAACGCCTTGGTCGTGGTGTCCCAGTTGCCCTTGACGCGCTCGCCTGCGTTGTAAATGGTGAACGGAATCTGCACACCGCTGGTGTCGCCGCCCACAGAGGTAGGCACGACCATGACCTTCTCACGGTATGCCCATGCCACCTTGCCCTTGCTGTCAACCAGCACATCCACAGTGGTGGTCAGGCAGTCATCGCCGGTCAGACGGCCATTTGCGATGGCTTCCAACTTCTCATACAGCGGGTCGCCCTCCACTGCATAGAAGGTGTCCACCTCGCTCTGCGGCTCATAGCCGGAGTGCTTCAGAGTGGTTTCGCCCAGAATGTTCTTGCTGACCTCCACATCCGGATTCAGTTCCAGATTGTACTCTTCGAGGTCCTTGCCCAGCCGGGTATACTTCGGGGTATTGCCGGTAGCATCGAAGCTGGCATCAATATAATGGGCCAGCCGCTTGCGCTCGATATTTGCCATAATGACATCTCCTTATCTGCAAAAATTGTTTTCGTATCTCAGGCTGCCGGAGAACAGCCAGTCCTCAACGCCGTTCTGGTACACAGCATTCAGGTGAGAGGGGCTTGTGCGGGAAATGGCCCTGATTTTGCGGTTTCCCTCCGTCAGAGCCGGGTATGCGTCCATAGTGTGCATCTCGCCGTTCACCACGATGGGCTGCCGTTCCAGCCAGCGCCCGATGGCATCCAGCAGTTCCTTGCAGCGGATTCTCGCCGCTTCGGTCTTGGGAGCGCAACGCAGCACGACATCAAACGGATAGGCGCACACCTGATGCACATCGCCGGTGATGGTTTCCGTTTCGCTCGTGATGGCTGCACCAACGGACGGAAAGAAGCCGAGGCCCTCGTCCTCTCCCAGCGTAGAGAATGCAACCTTCTTGCCGCACAGTGCCGGGCATTTGTTGAGCAGTTCCAGCAGCACCTTGCTCACGATCTCGGAGCCGTCAACGTCAAATCGCACCTGTTTTTCTTTAGGCATCTTCGCCTCCACCTCCTATGCGTTTTACCCTTTCCAGCCAATAGTCCTGATTTGCAGCCTTCGCAGCGTCAAACCAATGGTCTGTTGCTTGCGGGTTCGCCGTGGTCGAATAATTCAGCGACCTGTCTGTCGGGACGAGCGTTGCGCCTTTGCGAAAGCGCAGCAGGTAGCCGCTGGATCCGTCCGGTATCTTTGCGGGGCCTTTGCCGGTCTCAGAATCAACCATGACCTTGCCATCATACAGATACCGTGCATAGGGGCCGGGGAATACGACCCGCTTGCCGCCCTCGTCCACATACGAGCGCTGAATCTGACTTCCGGTCTCCATCGGCATGAACGGTTTGCAGTCTGCAAGCACCTGTTCTGCCAGCCACTCTTGAGCGGCTGCAAACTGCCGTGAAAAACGGTCGAAATGGATTTCCGCATAAAAATTACCATGGACACAGGAAAAGCCCTGAAAATGCTCCGTATCGCTCATTCAGCGTCCCTCCACTTCAAAATGCGGAATGAGGCCGTAGAACGAGGCTGAAGTAACCATGTAGACTTCATCCTGTTCATGGTTCATTTCGTGGTATAAGCCGTTGTCGTAGTCATCCTCAGAAACAGGCTGCTCCAGAGGGCAGCTACCGACAACGACGAAATCATGTTCCGGCCAGAATGTGAAGTGCTCGCCGGGGGCGTCCCGCGCTGCATAGGCTTTCGGGCCGATGTACTGCCGGGAGGCTGCCGTTTTATCCGCTGCCGCCGGTATGATGATGCTCACCGAATCGCCGCCGTTGTTGCCGTGCGTCGTCGCGCTGCTCGCACTGGCCGCAGCAAGCTGCACACCCTCAAACACAGTCGTATACCAGAGGCCAGACGGTTCATGGTAGTTGTACAGCGTTATGGTCTGGTCGTGCATCATCTCACCCCCGCATACAGCAGGTTCACGCCATCCGGGCCGGGAACGTTGGCGAGATAGCGTTCTGCTTCGGATTGCAGCAGGACGTTCAGCGCCGCGCTGTCGGATGCAGCTTTTGCGTACACGGACGCCTCCGCAGACTGCACATAGGACACAGATTCCTTGCCAGAGGCCATAGAGGCGACGGCGGGCCGGAGATTGCCCTGTGCATCTTTGCTGGCCGCCGTTACTGTGCGCTGCTGCTCAACGCGGAAGAGGATGTCTGCCAGAGCGCACACGGCTTTCTTCACCCGGACAACATGAGCGTCATCTTCGGGCATACCCTGCGCCAGCCGGTAGAAGGTGATGGTATCAACAGCGTCGCTCGCACGTTCCAGCCATTTCGGCGCGGTCGCCTCGGTCAGCTCGTCGCCAAAATACCGGGTGGAGTAGAACTCATAATCCGCATACGCCATGGTTTACACCTCCGCTCAGGCGTCCTCTTCGGCTGCCGCTGCGGCCTTTGCCTTGCCGGACTTCTTGGTGGGCGCTGCGGCCTCAACGGCGGGCGCGTCCATAGCTTCATAGCGGTCGCTGTTCTCCATCAGTTTGATGGTCAGCGGGTTGTCAGTCTCCAGCACATTGCCGGTGACGATGTTCTTAAACTTTGCCATTATGATAGCTCCTTTCTCTTACTCTGCGCCCTTCTTCTTGAAAATCAGGTCAGGGGTGACGACCTTGGTGCCGAAGTGATAGAACAGGCTGACAGCGGTGGCCTCAGACAGAGGGATCTTCTCGGCCGTGTAGGTGCTTGCCATGACAGGCTGCGCCACAGCGCCGTCAACCATCAGCAGGTAATCGCAGCCAGCGGGCAGATGGGTACAGGACTTGACCTCAACGCCATGCCATGCGTAGAACTCCTCCGCAGCGGTGTCCACGTTTGCGCGGGACATCTTGTCGAGGTTATTGCGAATCTTGCCATAGTAGGCAGTGGAAGTGACCAGGCGCATCATGGAGCGAGGCACACCGTCCACGAAGTCGTTTGCAGTGTTCTCTGCCTCCTGAATGACGGTCTCCAGCTCATCCTCCACAGTTGCACCGGTGGCAACAGTAACCTTGACAGCTTCGGCATCTGCTGCCTTGAAGAACTCTTTGTCCAGCTCTGCGGCCATGCGCAAAACGTGGTTCGCAGCACGGCGGTCAAGAACGCCGTCAACGCCATACAGCTTGACGTCCTTCTCTTCCATCTCTTCGACGATTTCCTTGTCGCTGTCGATGGCAACGGTCACGGGCTTGGCCTTGATCTGGCTGCCTTTGCCAGCCTTGCGGGCAGTGCCATAGTTTGCGGAGGTGGCGTTTGCGAAGCGCTTTGCCTCCACAGTGCCAGCGGTCGGGTCGCCGGACAGGTCGGTGTTCTTCATGTCGGCAGAAACCAGCGCTTTCTGCACGTTCTCAATGACCTTGCCATACAGCTCGGCCAGATACTCCTTGCCAGTGTCGGTGGTCAGGATGCTAAGGGATTCGATTCTTGCCATAGTGGTTTACCTTCCTTTCGGTTTAGAAAATTTTGGGCGGGGTGTACTTGGTTTCCGTCGGGGTGGTGTTGCCGGTGGGGCCGACGATTTTCGGAGCCTTCTTTTCGAGCTGCGCCTGCTTCTCAGCTTCCGCCTTTTCCTCGGCGGTCTGATACAGGCCGGAATCCTTTTCCTTTGCGCTCTTCATGAAGTCGTCGAAGCCCTGAAATGCGCCATCCTTCCACTTCAGACCGTCCTTTTCGTCCATCACGTCAGCGGCGAGCTGGCGGCGGGCGTAGGGAGAGGAAACGCCGTACTTGTCCAGCTGGCCGTTGACCCAATCGCGCTGGTCACGCTGGGTCATCTGGAGCTGGAAGTTCTTACCGGCATCTTCGGCCTGCTTCTTGTACTGGGCAATTTCCGCCTTGACTTCATCGGCAGACTTGCCATCGAAGCCTTTCAGGGTGTCCTCTGCGGTTGCCAGGCGGGTTTTCAGGTCGTCACGTTCCGCCGTCAGCGTGGCGATGGGGGCCTTGGCGTTTTCTACGTCGAGGCCGTTGAGCTTAAAGACCGCGTCGATCTGTTCCTGATTCAGTCCAAGGTCTTTCAGTTCACTGGTTTTCATGGGATACCTCCGGTTCAGCAACTAAGCGTTTTAAGTCGTCGCTCTGACTTGTTGCCCCTGCCTTGTTAAGTCCGCAGGTAGACTGATATTGCGCCCTCTTTGGCCTCATGCGGCCGTAGCGGGCATAAAAATAGCACGGTGCTTTTCGCATCGCGCTTGAGAGCATTATTTTTTCAGGATTGCGACAAATACCGTAATGGCGAACACCAGAATGACGATGCAGTACCAAATCCAGAGCGGCGACAGCACCCAGACCCACGGCCAGCTGATAAGACCGGTCAGTTTCAGTACGATAAATGCAATGGTCAGAAGTCCAGCGAAGCCAATGTCAACGCAGGTCATAACGTTTTTCATTCTGTATCATCCTCATCTTCTTCATCGTCAGCTTCCCATGCCTCTTGAATGCGGCGGCCACTGGCGCAGACTGCATCCAGCGTGGCATCTGCTTGAATGTTCGTTGCGACCACAGCCTTGTCCATCATATCCATGTGGTAGTAACCGGTGAACACTTCGCCGCCCGGGAGCGGGGCTGCAACGCAAATGCGGTCAATTTTGTTTTCCTCCAGCATCGCCAGAACGTCAGAAAGCCACGACGCATAAGGCGCGTCAGACACCAAGATGCTTGCCATTCGGCTAGTTCCTCCTAAAAATGGGTAAAAGAAAACCACGGTGCGGTTTGCATCGTGGTCAACGGTTATTGGTTTTGGGCCAGAGCTTTGAGGTATTCACCATATAAGCGCTTCTGCTCTGCGCGTTCTGCATCAATCTCCGGCGTGGAAATCGTGGCGCGGCTCGGAACGGAGTGTGTCCTTTTGTACTCAGCAACAAGAGTCCTCTCGCGGCGAACGCTTTCTTTGGTCAGTTCGTTTATCTGCTCAACTGTATAACTCATTTTCTGGCCTCCCTGCGGTAGCACTTCACGCCCAGCCTGCGGCACGTTTCGTCAATTATGACGTGCTGGATATTTTCTTCGTAGCTGCCGAAGTCATATCCTCTGGCCGTCATAATAGAGTTTCGTTCTTCCTGCACTGCTTCGCATACAGCTTCCCATTGTTCAAGCGTAATGCCACTCGGCACAACAAATTGGTATCGGTATTTGTAATCTACCGCCTCCATGATAGCCGTGCCATCGGAAAACGCTGCTGGAATGTCTGCATCCGTGCTGAAAGAATACTGCGTCGTATCAGGCGGATGGGTGTGGATGTTGTAGCTCCCTTTCAGTTTATCACCCAGATAGGAACAGTCAACCCCGCGCGGGTTATTGTCGGTCATGAAATGAACTTCGCCATCTTTGGTTATGACCATCATGTTCTCCACGGTGGAAGATGCGTACTGTTCGCAGAATGTGTTCTTTAGGGCTTCGACCTGTTCCGTTTCGGCGGGGTCAACCTTGCCAAGATACCGGTGAACGCTCTCTCCCCGCTGCCCTGCATCACCGCCGCTGCCGCGCATAGAGTTGAACACAGCCTGCGGGGTGGTTGCGCTTTGACGTGCCGCCTTTGGTGCGGCAGCCTGTGAGCGTTTGGCAACATACAGACGGTCGTTCAGCGGCTTCAGGTCGTTTTCTCGGCAGAACTGGTTATAATCCGTCGTGTGTTTTTGCAGCCTTGCCGCTGCTCTGGCTGCTTTGTCCTCCAGAGCAGCCCGCAGAGCCTTGTCTGTGGCGTTTTCGGCTGCTGCCTGATAACCTGCCATCTCGACTTTATCACGCCGGATTCGGGCCTCTTTCGCCCGCTGCTTTTGCGTGAGGTCATAGACCCTGCGGTTTTCTTCCTCGTCGAAATCTTGGAAAGGATTGTGGTTTGGGTCGCCGGGGCCGAAGCTGTGCCGACAGTTATATCCGCCCAGTCCCTCGCCAGTTCCGTAGCCGGTCGCCTCAACAAAGAGCGAGAGGCCCGGTGTGCGCCCGGTGCGGCTGTACAACTTGCCCTGCCACCAGAAGTGATTGCCGGGATTATGGCCGCCGTCACCGTAACGTGCACCCCGATGGGCAGATACGCGGATGATGTCCCAGTCGTGGTCTGTCATGCCCTGCATGGTCATGTTGCCAGTGGCCTGACTGATACCGGTGCGGACTGCCCGCAGGACAGCCGTTTCGATGGTGTCCCGGTGGCCGGTCGGGTAGACAACGTGCGTCTGGTGCTTTACCAGTTCGTCCACGCCCTCCTGTACTGCTGCCGTGTAGGACTGCGCACCGGTGATGACTTTGAAATGCGCATCGTCCAGCACCTTGAAAAGCCTCTTCTGGCTGGCGCTGGCCGTGGTGCGGGTGAAGTTATGCGCTTCGCCCTGCGTCCGGGTGTAGGCATCTTGCAGGATCTTCACCATGCGCTCAGATAGAGCCAACGGCTGCACGTCATGACCATTGGCCACATAGACAGCGCAGTCAGCAGCCCATGCCTTGACCGCTGCATCCTCGAAGATGGAGGCGATTTCAGCGTCTGTCTGCTTGGTGAACTTCTGTAATTCTTTCTGGAGGTCTTCCAGATGTCCGCCCGCAGCTTGGTACACTTCAGTTTGCCACTGGTCAACGCCGGACAGCACAGCATCTTCACCGCGGCCCAGACGGGCCATCAGGCGCTTTACCATGTCCTGCGTTATCCACTGGTTCAGATCATCCAGCGTCGGATAGAGCGTTTCTGCAAGCTCTGTGATCTGCTGCGGTGTCAGCATGGAGCAGCCCCCTTCCGGTTATTCCTCGTCGAACAGGCCCTTTTCCTTTTCGGCTGCTTTGGCTTCTGCGACCATCTTTTTTGCCTCTTCCTCGCTCATACCCTCGAACTTGGTGAAGTACAGCCAGAGCGGAATCCAGCCCTGCGAGGCGTAATTCTTCCAGCTGGCCTTGTCCTCTTCGTAGTTATAGGTGATGTCGCCGAAGTTGTAGGTGGTTTCGTACTCGCCAATCGGTGCAGCTCCCAGAATCGTAGTGAGTGCGTCCGCGCCTTTGATGGCCTGTTCGATGGCGCTGCGCAGAGCGTCGCGGTCTGCCTTGATGGTCTGGATAGTGTCGCGGTCGTCGCTTTCCACCTGCGTGGCCGTAATCATGCCGGTCTGGCCGTCCATGACAAAGACGCCCTCGCTGAAGCCACATTTGACGCCGGCCATAGACAGGTCGAAGTTGATGTCCTTGATGCGGGCATCTGTCAGCATGGTGGGAACGTGTTCGGTGACGGACTTGCCGTCGTCGTTTACGCCAGCGCCCAGCGCCTTGATGAAACGCGGCAGCTGCACGTTCCGGTTCTGGGCATACTGGATAGCCGCCTGACCAACAAACGTGATGTGCTTGCTGTCCGCAACCTCGCCGTTCTTTCTGCTGAGTGCCACATCCAGCGCCTCCAGCTCCGGCAGCGCATTTGCAAAGGCAGACACGCCCAGCGGAGACGTCGGGTCGATGGTGTTTGCACCGGGCAACCGGAAGAACGCGAACAGCGGAGCCTCCAGCTTGTCAATCCGGGTCTCCGGCTGCATCTCTGCCCACTCTTCAACCTCAGTCAGCGGGATTTCAGCGCCAAGCGTATACTGGCCGTTGCTCATGGAGCGGTTGAGAAAAGCCTTGTTTGTAATCAGGTACAGGCCATCTTTGAACCGGTGGTACTCCAGCCGGGTGTAATGGTCGAAGCCGTGCGTGATGTATTCTGCGAAGATTGCGCCCACGATGTTACCGTTGCCGTCCTGTTTGGTGATGCCAAACTCTCCCGGCAGGTGGAAGTCCCAGCTGGAGCCGTTCCACTTGATAGCGATACCGCCCATGCGCTCGGCGTCTGCCACCTTGTCGGGCAGCCGCTTGATAAGGTCGTCGCAAATGCCCTGCAAGTAGTCGGCCCGGGGCGAGCCGGACAGGGCAACGCCGAGGTCAAGGCAGACAAGCCGCGCCCGGTAGTCGCTGATGTGCTTGCCCATGTTGTAGGTGCGGATGTCGTCGTCAGGATCACGCCACGGCGGGCGCTCAGACGAAATGTTGTCCCACAGCTCCAGCGCTGCGTTCATCTCGGAGGACTGAATCGGCTCCACGCCGAAGGTCTTTCCGATGTCAGTACGAATAAACATAGATTTTATCCTCCCCCATAATTGGGAAATGAAGCTCACAGCATCTCACCCCCTTCCCTGTCATGCGACCCACTTCAATTCCGCCCGCAGCGCCGTGCGGCAGAAGTATCGGACTTGGTCCATAGAGTGGTCAAACTCCTTGATGACGGCATCCTCGTCGGAATCCTCGTCCCACGAATACTGCTCGAACTCCCGGAAGGTTGCCTTGCAGCTCTCGTGGAACAGTAGGAGGCCCATGTTTATGTACTTGGTCACATCCTGTATTCCGTTCAGCACGTCGTTGTCAGCCTTGACCACCAGCCACTCGGCATACTTCTGGATTGTTTCCACCATGGAAGATGCCGACGGGTCGATGATGATGTATTCGATTTTTATGCCACCTACCAGAGCTTTCAGCATCTTGTAGTAGGCCTCATTGTCCACACGGTTGGCGCTGCCGCCTTTGTAGTACAGCTCTCGCACCATGATGGCGCGGTGGCTCACCGGGTCATAGTCCCACAGCCCAGCAGCAAAGGGGTTGTGAGTGCCGTAGTCGATGGACACATAATAGCGGTGCCGGGGATTGTAGGCTATCTCCTCGTGGACAATGTGCTTGTCCCGGGAGAACATGGGATAGACCAAACCTTCGGCCTTGACCCACAGCCCCAGAATGAAGCGGTTGTAGAACACGCCGGTGTACTGGTTCCGGTAGCGCTCTTTGATGTGTTCATCCAGCGTCAGGTTGTCCTCCATCGTGAAGTGGAGGTACACCAGCCGCCGCTTTTTGCACCGCAGAATCCACTTCTGGTAGAACCAGTGCTGTGGACCCGCCGGGTTGCAGTTGAACCAGTATTTTGACCCCGTGATGGAGCAGCGGGCGGTCGCTTGGTTGACAAAGCTCTCCGGCATCAGCGCCACTTCATCGAAGAACGCACCGGCCAGCGTGATGCCCTGTATCAGATCCTGCGAACTTTCATCCTTGCCTCCGAAGAAATAGAACTCGTTGCTCTTGTCACCTTTGGACACCTCCCAGAAGTTGTCCGCCCGGTGTTCGATGACCTCATACCCCCTGCCCAACAGCTGCTGTTTGAGTACGCCCAGCACGTTGCGGCGTAGGCTGGCGATGGTCTTGCCGCAGAGGGCAAAGCTCTCACCGTCAAAGCAGGTCATTGCCCAGGAAACAAAGGAAAAAACCATGGTGACGGTCTTTCCGCTTCGGATGGCTCCATCATCAATGATGCCGTCGTAGTCGTGGAACGCACTCTGCGGCGACCACCAGACCAGCGTTTGCATCTGCTTCTGACTGAGCGCTTTCCACTGGAACGGTTTTGCTCTACGAAGTCGGCGCATCCTCATCCTCCTCCGTTTCGTCATCCGGTTCCGGCAGCATAGCGGAGTCATCACCAGCAGGGAATGCATTCGCGGCCGCTGCGGCAATAGCTTCTAAGAAACCATCGCTTGCGGCCTCCTGCTGCTCCTGCTTTGCCCTGCGCTTGGCGGCACGTTTTTCCTTTTCTGCTACCTCGGCGGCTTCTGCCTGCTCTGCAATTTTGTACACCAGCGAAGCGGCCTTGACGTTGCCTTTCAATCCCTGCATGAGCATCTTCCAAGCGAGTGCTGCGGCATAAGTGCAGTCCTCTTCATCAAAGCCCTGCTCCTGCAACTTCTGGGCAAGCTCTTCCGTAGCGGCGGTTTCCATGAGAATCCGCATATATTGGGCGGCCTGCTTTTTTCGCCTACGGGCTGCACCAGATGCTTTCCCGGCTTTTCGGGCGTTTTCTCGGCGTTCATCCGGCGTTCGCTGCTCATTTGACACCAGATTTTTCTCATTTGGCACATCACCACCTTCTTCCCCATCTGTGAGGGGTTCCACGCTTAGCCCTCGTCCTCGATGCACACGTTCTGAACCTTCTTATAGGCATCCAGATACAGTTCCTTCTTGTCGCCGTTGTAAGTAGCCTCATAGTACATGCCATCCGGAACGGTGGTGGCCAGCAGTGCCTTGTTGTTCTGGAGGACCTTGCAGTTCCAGACAACGTACACGTCAGTCACCCCGATTTTCGGAGTACCTTTCAGCTCGGCGTTTGCATTGTGGAGACACACGACCGCGGCGATCGCGGACGCGGTAAAGTTGTTAGAATCCATCTTGATGTTTCCTTTCTTTATTCCAGACAGTAAAAAGCCCTCACCAGCAGTGATGCTGACAAGGGACAGGCTTATACGCTCCTGATTACTTTGGCCTTGGAGAACGTCGGATGGTCCTGCGTCATCATGTCCAAGAACTCGTCGCGGGTAAAACCAGACAGCCGGAAGATTTCCTCTGGCTTCATGCCCAGCTGCTTGCCGATCTCGTCCACATCCTTGCCCTCATCGAGCAGCTTTTTGACAATGGCTTTCATCGGCTCCAACAGGTGGGTACCACGGGCGCGGTTGTGGGTGATGGTGCCGTATACATCGGCATCCTCGTTCCCGTGATGGTCAACGACCACGACCGGCACTTTCCCGCCCAGCATAGAGAGCAGCGGTTCTCTGCCCGATACGGTCCAGCGATGGAAACCATCAATGATAGTCCCGTCCGGCCGCACCACGATGGGCAGCGTCCAACCGTTCGTCAGGATGGACTGTACCAGCAGCTTCAGGTTGTCCTCCGACACCTTGTTGGGATTGTAATCATTCGCGTGGATTTTCTCACGTTCTACCCACCGAAGGGAATTCAGCGGGGCAAACAAGTCAATGCTTTCCATTCTGGGCCTCCTTGATGGCTGCGTTATGGTCGTTGTAGATGGTGGTCCACAGAATACGCAGGATGCGCAGCTTGGGATCTCCGTACAGCAGACCCTCGTACATGGTCTTGTAGTGCTTCTGCTCTGCAATGCCGTAGGTCTTGATGAACAAGCCCTGCCAGTTTCGCAGGTGGGACAGCGTGTCCTTGGCGATGGTGTACCGTTCCGGGTGGAGGAACAGGATATCTTTACAGAGAGCTTTGTAGTCCTTCTGCTCAATTCCCTCTTCCAACTCACGCCGCTTGCGGGTACTGCGCCGGAACATTTCGCTGTCCCAGTAGAGCAGGACCAGATAGGCGTTTGGTTCCCGCCTCTGTATCCGTTCCCACAGGTCGGGGTCTGTTTCAGCTACCCAGCGCAGCCCTTGTGTACTGGTATCTCCAAAAAAGGCACACAGCCGGAGAGCATTCTTTCGGACCCCAGCTTCATACAGCCGCATATAGATTTCCGGGAACTGGAGCTTGCGCAGCTTGATGTACAACCACACGTCGCTGTCTGTCCAATCATAGATAGGATAGAACTTCCCGCCTTTCCCGATGCGGTCCATCTTCGTGTTTGCGATGCACTTATACCGGGTCAGGCTTTCTGCGGTGCGCAGACCGACCAGCTGGATGCCGTCGCGGAATGCTTTCTCGCAGAACGTCTGATAGTTCATCTCGCCGGGATAGCTCAAATACGGGCTGTACCGGATAGCAAAATCAGGAGGTTGGCGCATCCAGACGTTCTCTTTGCCCGGCTCCCATGTTATCCACGACTCAGAGCTGGACAGATGGTCGATGACGCACACCTGTTTGAACGGCAGGCAGAACCAGAGGAACTTTGCTCCGACAGACTGGAAGTTGCGCCGCCAGCGGTATGCAGCATCCACCATGGAGGGGTAAAGCCCTTCCTCGTCGATGAACGTCACCGTCAGTTGGCTGGCGCTGATTTCACCGGCGCGTATCATGTCGTACACCAGACTGGCCATGCACAGGCTGTCCTTGCCCGATGAAAACGACAGATAGATTTTGCAGCCGTTGGTGAACACATTGCGGATGCGGATTTTCGCAGCCTGCAAAACATTCATACTGCTTTCTGCTACTTTCACCGGCATATCAGCTCACCTCTATCATCTCGCCGCATTTCGGGCACCGGATGTATCGGCGCTGAGGCTGGCTCTCGTGTACCGGAGCAGTGTTTTGCGGTTCGGAAGGTGTAGACAGCTCTTGTGCAACAGAAGCCCGCTGAGGGGCCGCGGAGGTCGCAGGAGCGCTATACACAGGAACGGCGGGCGAATAAGACGGCGTTTCCACATAGGGAACGTGTTCTTCCACCTGATGGCGGTTCATGGCCGAAACCTCTTCCTGCGGGAATGTGCCGTAGGAATCCACAATCTCGTCCACTTCAGCCTCAGTGCTGTTGAGCATTTCCAAGAGGTCGGCATCCCAGCCGGGAACATCCACATCCCCGTCCAGTTCCTTGACCAGTTCTTCGATGACATCAACATCCGTAAAGCCCAGCTCATAGACCTTGTTGTCAGCCATCATGAGCTTTTTCTTCTGCACATCGGTCAAACCAGTCATCACATAGCAGTCACAGGTTTCCCAGCCCATACGGAGCAGGGCTTCGTACAGGCCATTGCCCGCGATGATCTCACCATCTTCGGCCACGACCAGCGGCTTAACCTGTCCGAACATTTTAATGCTGCGGATGTATTCGGTCAGCTGCTTCTCGGAATGCCGGCGGATGTTGCGGGCGGGTTTATGCAGCTCGGAGAGCTTCTTCTGTGTGATAATCACTTGCCTGCCCTCCCTTCCAGAAAGGTGCGGGCAGCAGGAATGACCTCTGCTGCAGCACGGACGACTTCCGGCGACAGGCTGAAAATCAGCTTGAAGCCATCCTCGACCGTTGCCGGTTCTCCCCAGATGGGCCACGGCGTAGGACCATAGACCCAACCGTTTTCCCACTGGTACGTCGGCGGCAGCGCCAGACCATGATAGTGGATATAACCCAGAACGGCCTCATGCGGCCAGTCTGCAATAGGTGCATACCGAGTTTCGCCGGATTTCTTGCGGATGGTGTAGTCCTTTCCGCAATTATTTCCGTCCATAGCCCTGTGCCCCACCAGCAGCATATCCGAACCGTGTTCCTCGAAATAAATCGAGAAGGCACGGCGCTGGAGCAGCCCATACCAGATGTTCAAGCGCTTTGCGTCGTTCACGAACAGCAGCTCCGGGTGCTTTTCCAGCCATTCAAAATTCAGGCCAGTATTGATAACTTCGCAGCCGGCCGGGGCGTTTTCCAGGGCCCAGGAGAGGTACTCCGGGAATTCCAGCTCGCAATGGCCAAAGAAGCAGTCTTTCACGCCAGCCTTTTCGCAGAGCTTGCCGAGGACGATGCTGTCCTTTCCGGCGCTCCACGCATAGGCCGCGCTCTTTCCTGCTGTAGCGTTGACGATACGTTCGACCGCAGCATTTTCAAAGGCATCGACTTCATCCTGTGAGATCAATTCCTCGATGTGCTGCATCGCCGCCAGCCAGTCGGCGTTCCGGCTGACCTGTTTTCTGCCCAAGACCTTTTTCATCGTGCGCCCTCCTTTTCATCCGAAACGAGGTGCAGCACGATGGAGAACAAGATCGCCGCCATGACCACATAGATGCGAATCGTGCTCATCAGCTGCCAGATGCCCATAACCCCCAGCGGAATCAGGATCTGCCACGAGGCCACCGTGAAAACATCCAGCGCGAAACCGGCTTTCTTGCCGAACACCAGATACTCACAGTAAAGGTAGGTGGACAGAGAGGAAATCGCAATGACGGTGATCAGGATAGCTTTCATGACATTCAGCACCGGGCTGAAATGTACCCATGTGAGCAGCGCGGCCAGCACCATGTAAATGCCGAACATCACACCGGCCAGCACAAAGGACTTTTTCATATTACCGCGCCGAGTTCCGTCCGCATTCTTGTCGTTGTACTCGAATAACGAATAATAATACGGGCAGGCAAAGGGACCGGGCAGCAGAAGCAATCCGTTGTACACACCGGCCTTGATGCCAGCAGCGTTCACGCCGGGGTCGATGGTGGCAAATGCGCCGCCAGTATAGACCAGCGCAGCAACTACCACCACAGCCAGCAGACCGTAAACAACTACCCATGAAAAGCCATCGGACAGCACATTGCGAATCATGCCATCTTTGAGCAGCATAATCAGGAATGCTGCACAGATGACGTACACGATAACCATGCCGCCTTTTGTTCCAATCGGGGTGTCGCCAAAGATTTCATAAATGCCGGACATCTGCGTCCATGTCTGGAACAGCGTCAGCAGACCGATGAAGTAGAACATCACCTTGCTCTGCATGATGCGCCGGATATCCGGGATGCGGTCAACGAACAGGCCAAACGTGATACACGCCAGCGAGTTGAACACCGCCCAGATGATTGCCGGAACTGCACCATAGTTCAGCGCGATCGTCCGAAAATTCATGAGGCTGCCAACGCCTGCCCATGATGCAACAATGGAACAGGCATAGAACAGAGTGGGATTTGCTTTGAACTTGTTTTTGATTTTCTGATACATTCGGAAAACTCCTTCTTTGGGCCGGGCCTGGCGAAGTGCCCGGCTTGCTGCACCCAGAATTTTCAAGGTGCAGCGGTGATGCCATGCGCAAAGGAGCAACGCACGGCACGGATATCCTCCTTTCGGTGCAATAAAATAGCGGCGCTCACCAGAAATAGTGAGTGCCGCTTGGCTTGATTGGGATTTTGCAGCCTAATAATATCACAGGTTCTATCCGCTGTCATCTACATTCATGTCAAAGCATCTTCCATCATATACTATCATCTCCCATGATGTCAAACCATCTACCATCGTCCGCCGCCATCCGCCACCATGTCAAACCGTCCGCCATTATCCGCCGGCATCTCCCTTTACCTCCAAACAAAAAAGAGGCCCTGCACTTGGCAGAGCCTCTCAATCAATGTGTGGAAAGATAATTGTAGACCATCCGGGATACGCCATTTTCAGTGTAGCACTTTCCGAGTTTCCCGGCGATTTCGGCCCAAGTCAAACAGCGGACAAACCGCAGCCGGAAGATAAGGTATAGCCGGGCATCCATGATGCTGCGGCAGTATGCCTCTACTTTGAGCCGTTCCGTCTGGGCTTGCGCCTCTAAATACTCAATGCGGTCTTCCATGTCGGCCAGTTCCACGGCCAGATCTCCGACCTTATCCCTGACACCGGAAACATGGGGCATTCCTGTCAGTTGCGGGGAGGCCGGACCTGCTTTCTGTCGCAGATTATCGTAAACCTCCCGATCCTTTTCGAGCGCCGTCTGAATGTCGTAATACTTGGACAATTCCTGAATGGTCACAACCTACCTCCGTATGCACTTCAGCTGCCGCCTTTCGGCGGTGCTTCTGCTATTTTATCACAACTTGCGGTAGGTTTGTAGACCGGAAGGCCACAAATTATGTGGTCTGCACCAATTTTGCACAGACCCGGCACTTCGTAGGTCTGGCCGTTGGCATCGGTGCGCCGGATGGGCGAGTCAAGGGGTATGTAATTCTCGCAGGACAGGCAGCTCATTCGTCCATCCTTTCTGTTACATAGCACCAGCTCTGCGGAGGGCGTTTCAGATAGCATCCCTCAATGGCACATTCTGGCGGCTGCATCCAACTGTAAGACGGCATATAATTCTCGCATTTTGTGTTCCCACAAATGTTGGTCCCGTTCATGCTTTGAAAATCAAAACGGCAGAACTCGTGCAGGCTACGGGGCTTATCGTAGATTTTGAGGTCGGAAATATGCCAGCTATACAAGTCTTTTAAATCTGCATAACTTGTTCCGGATTTCCATCCAGCATAATTCCTGACTTGCTGTACCGTGAGACAACTTCCGGTAATTGCAGATTCAATATCTTCTTTGATGATGCAGTATTCAGGGCCGATGCGTTGAACGTAATCGCAGACGAACTCGCCAATAACCTTACCATCAAGTTGCTGCCAGCCATGGCCGGGCACAGATCTCAGCCAGCCTTTAGGAGCTTTTGTACAGTAGATGTATGCCTTGAACGGAACGTCCAAAGTGGGACGGTTCTTGCGCACTTCCATCGTTTTCTTCCCAAGAATGATTTCTTCGCACCGTTCCGGCCTGATACTTATGAGGACAGCCTTACTCATTTTCATCCTCCCTACACGCTTTGCGGCAAGCCTCACATTTCTTGTACGGTTCATCAAGCCAGCAGTCAAACAGTAAACACTTCGGCTTTCTGTATTCCGGTGGAGCCTTGCGTCCGTGGGTTCGAGTACGCAACGCATGGTACTTGCATATCTCTTCTCTCCAGAGATACCCACAGCATTTGCAACTTCCGCGTTCATGCGAAACCCTATACTCAACCGTGATGATTTTCATTTTTTGCCTCCCAGCTGGACTTTTCTTCCTTGCGGCACGTGTTGATGGAAACTGCGCACAGGCCCCACATGAACAGCCCAACCGCCAGTCCGATGACCGTGAAAATCTGCCACATACCTGTCACCTCATTCCTTATACCGGCGCGTGGAGAGGTCCCAGCGCATCGTGACCGGATTGCCGCAGCGGCAAGGAATCGTCAGATCTGCATCTGCCATATTGGTGAGGCCATAGGTATGTACCCCGCAACATTCGCAGTCAAACTCGTATGCGCGCAGTCCTTCCAAGCTGATGGTCGCGCCGCAATGGCATCCAATGCTCACCTGCGGGATATGAAGGAATGTGCCGAATTCCCTGCTGCAGCACTTGCACCTCAGCCGGAGCAGCCCTTTGGCGCCAGGCACCGGCTTGCGGTTATTCTTTTTTCTCATGGATAAATCCTTTCTGTGGGTCAGTCGTCACCCAGCACTTTTTCAATGAGGTCAAAGACCATCTCCCGGTCGTCGGTCGTCAGGAAGTCAGCGGCCTCGATTTCAAATTTCAGGCGGTCGGCGTACTCTTTCGGATCAGACATCTTCTGCATGCTCCTCTCTACACAGCTGGAACGCATTGCAGTGGTCATCGCAGGTTTTGCAGCACTTATCGCATTCAGGATGGGCAGTCTTGCACTGGTCGCAGACAGTATTGATTCTGCTGCTAGGACCATACACCGCAAAAAGCTGGTGTGTGCCGTCTTGCAAGGCTTTTTCGTCATCGGCCATTTCATAGCCGAGGGTGGTCAGAAGTTCATAAGTGCGGTCAAGATTTTCGTTATCGCCATGGATATAATCGTTTGTGCGTGTCTTATAATCCCACGAAGTTTCCCAATAGCCCTCTCGCTCATCGTCTACTGCATCAAAAGCCATTACCAGCAGAACTTTTTCCGGCTCGGTGCTGTATGCGTTGAACATACTCAAAGCATCTTCCAGCTCAGTGCCCTCCTGCATTTGTTCATCAAGGCCGATGCCGAGCAAGGACAGCACGTTTTCATCATCGTCTGCGCACTTATATTCAGACAGGAGTGGCATAGCATAAACCAGAATTGCCGGAAGGTGTTTTTTGCACTCTGCCGGGGTCAGTTCTTTCACGAAATCCCGGCGCAGTTCGTACATGAGTTTAGTCGTTTCGGTGAATTGCTCACAGGCCAGTCGGCTGGTAGCCCGTGCGGCTTCCAGCACAGCGTCATCTTTATCTTCAGCAATCCTATCCCGCTTTTTGTACAAGCTGACATCACTGGAAGTAATCTTGAACACATATTCCACCTTATCAGCATCCTCCGGCACAGAAACGGTAGATTCCGAGCGCATATTCCAACTGGACCAGCAGGTCACATAAGAATACTCTCCGCTGCTGGTGTCGGTAACTTCAGTCGCAAAGGTCAACAGCTCTTTCACGCGGTCATCCCGGTAGTAATTCCACTTCTGCTTGTTCAGGGCATCCTGCATAGCTCGATTGAAGTTCTGGGTGCCAATGGTTTTCAAAACCTCATTACGAACATTCAAATCTTCGATTTTGTCCAACTGAGCGAAATCGGCCAAAGTCGCGCCACGCTTTTCGGCCTTTTTGAAGCTGTCGTGGTTCAGCTCCAGCAGCTTGATGCGCCGCCGTACAGTGGACTGGGAAAACCCCGACTTGTCGGAGATCTGCTCCACCGTCTGCCCGAAGTCCATCATCATCTGGAAGCCCTGGGCTTGTTCGTAGACGGTGAGGTCTGACCGCTGCATATTCTCGATCATCATGGTCTGCATCTGCTCCCGCTCGTCCATCTCTACGATGGCGCAGGGCAGCTCGTAAAGCCCAGCCTGCTGCGCTGCTGCCGCCCGGCGATGCCCGATGATGATGGTATACTCCTCGCTGGACCACAAGGCTTTGGGTGTCCATGCGGCCGCTGCAGCCGAAGCGTCGCCGCCCTCGTCAACGCACTTCTGGATGTACTCCCTGCTGCCAAGGTAGTGGCCGGGAATGACGGTCAGGTTCTGGTATACGCCGTTCTCCTTGATGCTTGCGGCAAGCTCGGACAGGTCGCCCAGTTCCTTGCGGGGATTGTCCGGATGCGGATGCAACTGCCGGATAGGGATATAAGTGATATCTGCCATAGTGATTTACTCCTTCCTCAATTCAAGTTAGAAAAATGTGAGTTGTCCGTTTCTGGTTTCCTTAAAGTCCTGTTTTTCAGGCTCTTTGGGTGCTGATTTGATAGATTTTTGCAAATTTACGGGCTTAATATCGGATTTTTCGATTTTTGCAGGTTCGCCTTTCGGTTTAAACAATAGGCTCATCTGCGCTATCTGGCGGCGCATATACCACACATCGGTTGAGAAAAGCGGCATATACCAGATGCGGTTTTGAGGTCCTGCCGGGAGAAGCCCGCGTCCATCGTAGGATGTCATCGGATCTGTGATTGTGTTACCGATAACTACATATCCAGCGCAGCCCATGAAGCTGCACTGGATGTAGCACATCAGCCCAACGGTGAAGTCAATGTCTTGGGCTATGACAAGGACTTTGTTGTGGTAGCAGATATTCCGTCTTTTGCAGACGTTCAAAAAGGCAAGCAGCGTGGCACCAGCTCCACAGGCCGGGTCAGATACCGAGATAAAGCCCTCCATGTCTGGGTGCAGCTTCGGGTCAAACGTAATCTCGGCCATGCAGCGGCACACATCGTAGGGAGTGAAGAACTGCCCGGCGTGGTCGTTGCCCAACTCGCACATCATGTACAGCGAACCGAGGAAGTCTTGGTCGGGGTTCTGCTCCATGCCCATGACCACCTCGGCCAGCATTTCGGCCATACCGTCCCGCTCCTTGGCGGAGTATTTGGAAACAATGGTCTGGTACATCTTGGTGCGTTCCGGGGCGTTCACCTTATCCGTGCTGTTTGAAATCTCGATGGCCGTCAGGGTGACGAAGTCCTCCCAAATCTCCCAGCGGCTATGCTTTCCTGTCAGCCCGTTGAAGATTTTGAGGAAGTTCTTTTGATGGTCGTCGCGGATGTTGCGTGTCACTGCTGCCTTTGCCATGGGTTATTCCTCCGTCTTGTGGAGGTAGTAGCGACCGTCGTAGAAGTCGATCAGGTCTTTACTTTCCAGCCTGTCCAGCAACTCCGTGGCCGCGCTGAGGTTGATATTCAGCTTGTCCGCCACATAGGGCTGCGTCACGCCGCTGGTATCAATGAGCGCCAGAACCTTTGCTTCATCATCGGATTCCGCTTTATCCGCTTCTGCGGTTTCCTGCGGCGGCTGAACCACGGGAGGGGTGTTCTCCCCGGCAGGCTCCGGGATGTCCGGCATCTTGGCACCGATGGCCGTCAGCCGACCGCTTTCAATGAGATCCCGGAAGAAGAACTGGAGGTAATAGGAGTGCATATTCTTGAAGATGTTCTTGATTTTTCCGAACAGGGCATCCTCGATGGTGAACGTCTTGCTCATGCGGTAGACCAGAGCGCCATCCTTCATCGTGAACAACAGGTAGGCATCCGGGGAGATGTAGCTGTCCTCGCTTGCGGCCTCCAGCATGGACATCTGTTCCCCAACGCCGCCGACCGGGCGGATAATCAGCTTGATGGGATAAGCGTTCTTGATGAAGGTGTAGGTCAGGTCGTGGGCCTCGCAGATGTTCTTCAGCTTGTTGCGCTGGGCGGCGAACTTGGAAGCTTCGTTTTCGTAGTTATCCATGGTATGTACTCCTCTCAATTATTCAATGAAAATTTATAATCGTTTTCCCGGTTCTCAATGGCGGTCAAGCCGACGGCGTATGCTGCCCAGATATCGGATTTGAAGCCATAAAAGAAGTCCGGGGCTTTCTTTGTTCCACGGCCGTTTTTGAGGTCATGGTCTGCAAAGCGGTCAATGAGTGCCCGCCGGATGGCGGCATCATTGGCGCGTGTGTTGTGGCAGATATGCCGCTTTTCCTCGATACGGCATAGCAGCCGCACCGGGCAGCGAGCGTTCAGAGCTTGGTAGAAGCGGCCAATCCAGAGGACGGTATCGAACACCTCCCGGCCAACTGGCATCCCATAGGAGGCCACCATTTCGATGACGGCCCACCGCCAGCCCTGCTCCGTAGCAGAGGCCAGCTTCTGCATAAGTTCGGCGTTATCAATCTTGCCGAACTCCAGCGGGCGCAGGGTGCGCTGGTCAATTACGCAGTAGCCAGACTGCGTGTTGCCGGGGTCGATGGCGATAATCGGGCAATTTTCGCTCATAAGTAGGACCTCCCGAACTCTTGGATAAACCGCGCCTCCGGCCAGCCGTAGTATTCCATAGCCTTTTTCTGTGCCCACCTTTTCAGGCGGAGGTCGGCCTCCCGGTTGGTATGTACGGCAGTCACGCCGTTCTGGTGGCACCAAGGGCAGAGGTTTGCCCACAGGCCAAGCCGCTTGCTCTTATCCCGGTACGGTCCGAAAAAGACTTCGTGCCGGGCTGTGCGATACCGCCCGCAAATCAGACAGGTGGGGCTCTGGCTGAGGATGCTGGGCGCATAGCCATTGCTGTCCAGCTTCTCGCCGTATTCATTTTGTGCCATATCAACGTCTCCTCCTACGCTCAAAAGACTGCTGGGAAACCTGCTGCATAATCTCCTGAACCTTGTCCTGCACACCCTGCTCGGCCAGTACGTTGATGGGCTGCGCGGTAGCTGCGATACGCCCAAGGGTCTGTGCCCGGACACGCTTGATAAAGTTCAGCTGCTGCTTACGGAATTCCTTATCCACTTCCGCAGCGTCCTTGCTACCATCAATATCAGAAACATCCAGTTCCGGGGCTTGCATAGCCTCCGCAGCACAGCGGCGCAGCTTTTCCATCGCAACGTCCAGACCATCCTCATGCCCCCACTTGTTCAGCTGCTCATAGTTGGCATGGCTTTCCTTGCGCAGCCGTTCCAAGCGGTCTGGACCATAGTGCAGCACATCAATAACCGCCTTGGCGTAAACCTGCCAAGCAATTTTGGCAGCCCTGTCGCCAGCAATGCGGTACTGCTGCTCTTTGCGTCCACGAGGCAATCTCACCATCGGGATTCGGTAGTCGGAAGAAACGTATCCAGCCAGCCAGCTTTCCCGGATGGCCTCGGCCTTGTCCTTGGAGGGTCTGCCGTAGGCATCCGGGGTCATAATGACTTCGGTGTTCTGGTTCTCCAACTCGTCAATTCTAGCTTTAATGCGCTCCAGTCTGGTCTTGCCGACACCGAACTCCTGATGCAGCGCAATGGTGGTGCACAAACCCACGATTTGTCCGACTGCCTGTCTGGTATCATCCATTTCGGCCTCAAACGGCTTTTTCACGGTTCAACACCTCCCGAAATAATCCAGACCCGGCGGGAACCGTACCCAGACCAGCTCAGGGCCTCTTCATGCGTGTTTACGCATACGTCCAACTTGTTACCTTTCACGGCACTTCCGGTGTCTTGGATGACCCGCAAGCCCACGTTCTCGATATACACGACCGTGCCATAGGGCAGGATGCTGATATCAGCTGCTGCGGTCACACCCGGTACAGCCTTTGCCCCGCTGGATGTGATGCCGTGGCCCTCACCGCAAATGTGGGGGTATTCCTCTGCACAATAGGCCGTGCAGCTGAACGCACCGATGTATGTAAGGGACAGGTCGTTGTGTGCCGCCAGTTCTGCGGTGAGCTTGTCCAGTTCGGTTTGGAGCTGGTCGATGGTTTCTTCTCGCTCGCTGGCCGTCTGCTCCCAGTTCTTGTAACGATAGGAGTAGATGTCCCGCTCCATGGTCAGCTCGTCCACCCGCTGTCCGCAGACGGCGCTGGTCACAATGCAGCCCGCCAGCACACCGGACAGACAGAGCAGCACTCCGTGATTACGCTTTCTTCTCAATTTCACCACCTCCGATCTGCGCCTGAGTAGCCCCGCCGGGCAGGGCCGGAGGCTGCAAGCTCTCGACCGGAGCCTCAGACACCGCCCGGACAAACCCCGGCTTGACGAACTGTAGCAAGTCCGCGCTGCTGCGGCTGCTGAAAATCTCCGATAGGTCTGCCGGAGAGCCAGCCCAACGCTGTACCGCCACCGGCAGGGCGGAGAAAATCTCAGCGTTCCGGGCCTTGAAGTCCTCGCCGGTGAGTTTCCCGGTGGAGGTCACCAGCCCGCCGTGGCCCATGTAGTACAAGTTCGCCCCGATTTTCCGGGCGGCGGCAGCAGCTTCATTCCACAGGTCATTGGGCGAAATCTGCTGTTCTGCCTGTTGCTTGCGAATCTCGGCACACCAGTCAACCAGCAACTGGTTCTGGTAGCGGCACACCTTCAGCGCCTCAACCAGCGCCTGTGCAGCCACATTGTCCGGGATTTCTTTGAGCGCAGCGTAATAGATTTCTGCCCTTGCCCTACGCTCATCGGTCGTGAGCAGTTTCCCGAAATAGTTGTCAATCGAGATCATCAGCTCTTTAAGTTTTTCGCCAGTCATTATTGACCTCCAAAAATTGCATCGTAGTCGTCTGCGGCGCTGCGGGCGGGCTGCTGACCCGCCGGGGTGTTATACCTCTGGTCGCGGGCCTGCACATCGCCGAGGGTTTTCACTCCCTCTTTCTTCCACGCCTTTAGGATACCGTTGACATAGCTCCATTTGCGGACACCGGCCAGAGCCGCCTTTTTAATGGCCATCATAATGAGGTCATCCGCGAAAATCTCTCGCCATTCCAGCAGGTCTTCCCTCGCTGCTGGCGGGAAACCGCCGAGATTGTCCTCAAAAGTGTGGACCAGCTGCGCCAGTCCGGGGTCAACAGCCGTAGTACCGTTGTCTTTATCTCTATTCTCTCTATCTCTTATATCTGTTCTCTTATCTCTTATCTCTGTATGGACAATGTCCACACAGTTGTCCTCGCAAGTGTCTGCACTTTTTTCGGGAAGTTGTCTACGCCGATTTTCGCGCTGAATACGCTTCTGCGCAGAATAGTCGGTTTCACTACCGACCATTTCATTGTGGTTGACGAGAACCAACGTTCCGTCCTGTTCCTCATAGATAAGTCCGAGCTGCTTATAAAGCCCAAGAGCAATGCGGATGGTGTCCAGCGAGAACCACTTACAGTCACGCTGAATCTTCCCCATATCGAACGGTATGATGATATCGCCTATCTGGCATGTAAGGCGGCCACCCGTATTGATAGTTTTGAGACAGAGCATCTGATAGAGGACAACGTAGTTGGCACCATTTGGCTGGCTCATCAGAAAATCGACCACTTCTGAATTCATGAACGAATCTTTGAGCTTTATCCAGTAGTACCTTTTGCCAGTTGCCATCAACAGACCTCCTTAGAACGGCAGGTCATCAGCATCGTCAATGACCGAAAAATCATCGGCATCGCCCTGGGAAAAGCTCGGCTCGACCTGAACATTGCCGGGGCGGTCATCTGCGCCCTGCCATTGCTGCCGCTGGCTCCGGGTTGCAAAGCCCATTTGCTGGGGCTGCTGGTTCCGATAGGTCGCGGGCGGGTTTGCGCCGCCATCATTCGCCGCACCCTGCTGGCTATCCTGCTTCGACCCGGCAAAGTAGATGTTGTCCACAATGAACTCCACGGACGTGCGGCTGTTTCCGTTCTTATCCTCGTACTGATGCGTCTGGCAGCGGGAATGGACCACAGCAGCGCTCCCCTTGCGGAAATACTTGCTGATAAATTCCGCCGTCTTGCCCCACGCAGTAAAGTTGAGCCAGTCCGTAGGGCGGCGACCGTCGGCATCCACCATATCCCGGTCAACTGCCATGCGGAAACTTGTCACCGCTTTTCCTGCCTGCGTGGTCCGCAGCTCAGGATCAGCGGCAAAGCGCCCCTGAAAATTACAGCTGTTCAGCATTGGCCGACCTCACTGCATCCTGAGCGCACATTGCGACCAGAGGTTCAGCCGTACCCGGAATGACGGGAACCGGAATCTCCGTGTCCGGCCGTGCCGGATGCAATGCCTCGCGCATATTCTTAACAAATTCGTGAAACGTGTACTTCTCCGTGGTATCCGTGCAACTCTCCATTTTGTGATAGATGATTTCAAGCTCCGTTTTGGCCGACAGCAATTCTTTGTATTCCGTGACAGGAACCGACATCAGTCGTTCTCTTTCCATATTCATAATTTTTCCTTTCTGGTCATTTCGACCACTCTTCTTTGTACCGGGCCAACTGCTCCGGGGTATCCGTCTGGATGCCCAGTTCCCTAGCCTCGGTAATTGCTCCATCCACCAAATGGGCAAACTCTTTCGTGTCCATCCGGTGGGTGTCCTTGTAAACGAAGTAGCAGGCAAAGTCTTTGCCGTTCTCCTGCCGGGTTTCGTAGTAGCGGACATATTGGTAAATTTCCGTAGCATCCACAGCCGCAGGGAGCTTGATGCCAATCACATGGCCGTCCTTGTCGCGGGCAAGTGCCCCATAGGACACTACCAACCGCCGCTTGACCTCGTCATCGCTCTCCCCTGTTTCGGCTGCGATTTTGTTGACCAGCACATGGAAGTAGGCATTTGCCGACAGGCTGCGCTTCTCTCTGTGCTTCTTGATTTCGATATCCAGCACCGGTTCCAGATGCAGCTTGTCCCATGTTTCCCGGAAGTCGCCGTTGACCTCCAGCGTGACACGCGGCTTTCCGCCAAGGGTAAAGGACATATCCACCAGCCGTCCGGTCATGTGGCATCCTCCTTATCCTGATGACAGTGCATATAGATATAGGCGCTCTTCGGTCCCATGTTGGCATACAGCCAGTCGTTGATTTTCGCCACGCTCATGTGGTCCCGCAGGACACGTTTCTCGTAGATGTATTCGCCCGTCAGCTTTTTCTCTGCAATTTTGGCCTGAATTTCCTTGTCGCCATAGTTGGCCTCGACCATGTACAAGTCATAGTTCGGAGCCGAAATGCCGTTCAAGTTGTTCATGTCGGTGCAGTAAAACAGCTTTCTCCCATCCATCCAAATCTTCCACCCGCAGTTGGGAACGTTGTGCTTGACCATGTGCGGAATGACATTGCAGATGCCATATCCATACAGGTGTCCCGGTTCCAAAACATCAATCTGCGCGATGGGCACCCCTGCATCTACCAGCGGTTTACACAGCCAAGCACAGCAGGCAAACCGAAGCGTCGGGCGGCTCTCGGCCAGCAGTCGGAGCGTTGACGGCTTGAAATGGTCGCCGTGGATGTGGGTCAGCAGCACCAGCTTCAATGTCCGGTATTCTGCCGCCAGTGCCTTGAACGAAACCCCGCAATCAATGAGGATTTTATGCTCAATTACCACCGCATTTCCCTGACTTCCGGTGGATATGATGTTGTAGTCGATCATAACGAGCTGAGGTCAACTACCGTTTCCACGGTCGTCGGTTCGCCCTGAGAAATGTCCCCATGAGGCAGAGCGCCCTGACCATCACCGACATCCGGTTTCCCAGTGCGCAGCTCCGGCTGTTCGGATGCACCGGACATAGATTCCGGCTCGGTGACGATTTCGCCGTTGCCGTCCATCATAGACACGGTGTTGTCGCTTTCAAAGGCTTTGGCCATCTCGATGCTCATAACACCCCAGCGAGAAATGAGCTGGCGAAGCAGGGTTTTCTTTGCCATATCATCAAAATTCTTGTACCAGAAAGAGGAATACTTCCACATTTCGCTTTCCGGGACTTTCCCTGCCTGCAACTCCTCGTACTTCTGGCGGCTGAAAGCCTTGGAGTAGGTGTCGGCGTGGTTCATCATCTTTTCCTTGGACCAGTACAACACCTTGCGGAAACCATTGAGATACTCGAAGTACGCCATATAGCCCACCGTCGGCAGCGCATCCCGCTGGTCATCGTCCTCGATAAACTGGAACTTTGCCTTGCCGGTCAGCGAATCTTTGCCGAGGTATTCCCCTTCCTTGATTTCCATCACATCGAGATCCGCATACTGGCCGCTGCGCAGTGCCAACTGAACATATCCCTTGTAGCCCAGCACGAATGTTGCCGTGACGATTTCCGGGCGGATCAGATTGCCACCACGGTCATACTTGGCCTTCTGCTTGAATGGGACCAGATAATACTGACCCAGCTGCGGGGACGGGCTGAGGTTCAGGCTTTCGCCCAGCAGGGCGCCAGCAAGAATCGTGCCGGCATCGCATTCCTGCAAAGCCGGGTTGACTGCCACCGCCGAGGTGATACTGGCCGTGAACCGCCGGGCGCGAGCCGGGTCGCGCAGGGTGTTGGAAATCAAGGACTGGTAGCCCTTGGTGGTGATTGCCACGGAGAACTTGGGTTTCTGCTGCGCTTGCAGCTGATTGTTAGATGTTGCCATATTCAATACCTTCCTTTTCAAGATAGTGCTTCAAACCGACGAGCTGGGCCTTAGTGCCCTTTGCATAGAAGCGGGTCATGAAGACGGGTTCCGGCTTGGGCTGCTGCACCGGTTCCGGGTCAGGCTGCACAGCCATTTCCGGGTCTGCGGAGATTTCCTGCGCCGGTTCGGGCTGTTCCTGAGCCGCGGCCGCAGCAGCGGCGCGAACCTTTTCTGCTGCGGCTTCACGCTCTGCCTGCCGGGCACGGCGTTCTTCTTCTCGTCTGCGCTGTTCTTCCAGAGCCTTGTGCCGGTCATCCACGGCTTTAATAGCTGCGGGCAGGTCAAGGTTCTTCCGATACTCCACCATGACTTCCGCAGAGTTTTCCGTAGCTTCGATTGCAGCCACGTCGGACACAATGCCGTCTACAAACGCCTTTGCCTGTTTTTTCAGGGCAGTTACACTGTCACTCATGTTGACCTTCGGCCGGTAGGTCAAATCGTCCATCCAGTCGATGCCAGCGGCCTCCACCAGCTCGTTGTAATATTCCTGGACGACATCTGTCTTTTGGGCCACGATACCGGAAGTGACGTCCGTAATCTTCCGTTTCAGCTCTGTATCTGCGGTCTGGAACGGCACCGTCACGCACTCGCGGTAGACCTTCTCAAACTCGACATACGGTTCAAGGATTTTGTCCTTGACCGCAATGCGCTTGGCCTCGTACTCCTTAAATTCCTTGGTCAACTGCGCACGGGCATCCTTGACGCTCTTATAGGTCTGCTCGGTGCAGACCAGCGAAAGAGCTTCGGCTGTGCGCTGCTCAATGTCAGCCTTTACGCTGTGCAGCCGCTCCACGATAATGGGCAACTGCTGCAATTCGATGACCTGCAATGCGGTTTCATTTGCCATGTGGCATCCTCCTTTCACTTTTCAAAAACAACGGTCTTGCCGGTGTCCTTATTCAGGAGCACCATACCGTTCGGGACATCCCGAATCCAGAGATATGCGGTGCAGTCCCAGCCAGCAGCGGAAAGAGCTTCTTTCTGCTTGCGGGTCAGCTTCTTAGCTTTCAAATCAGTCACCCCCTTCCGAGAAGCATTCATGAACTTCCCATGCGTCTGCGGCCTCCAAACAGCGGTCGCAGCCAACGATTACGCCATCATCGGTGCGGTAGACAGTATCGCAGCGCTTATGGCACAGCGGACAGCGGGGCTCTTCCGGGTAGCCCGCTTCTTCATCGGTCGGGTCAAACGGAGAATACATCGCGCACCTCCTTCAACACCTTGCCCAAGCAGCGGCCAAGGCCATCGAAACAGCCGTAGTAGTCCAGCCAGCCCAGAACCCCGATGACCATCACGATCACGCCAAACCACGCCGCCGGGCATCTGGCTGCGGCTTGGCTGGCATCAACGCCGTACAGAAACATGAGAAGTTTAACCATTGGGACATCCTCCTTTCTTTCGTTGCTGGTAGGCCTCCCATGCGGCATCCAGCTTTTCCTGCCCGCCCGGCATGGCGATGATATTGAGGTAGAGCCTCTTGCAGCCCCGCGCCAGCCGGGCGGTATCTTCGGGACTGATTTCGTCCAACCGGACGTGGATGTCGGTGTTCACGGAAACCTCCTTGTGTTCCCTCCCCTTCTGCGATAAAATAAGCTCCGAAAGGAAGTGCAAATATGTGGGACAAAATTGTAAAATGGGTAGGATCAGAGACATTTCGTGATGATGCCACGCTTATAATTGCGTGTTTGGCTTTTGCCTTATCACTGTGGAACGCTCTTTGGGATTTTTATAAGAACCACAAGAACCTCAAAATAAATGTTCAGAATTTATTTATCTGTGGACCCGGACCAAACGGCGAATACGTCAACGTGCTAAATGTAAAATTCATTAACAAATCCAGAGAACCTATCACTTTGAGTGGCCTCGAACTCAACGCATCTGATGAACACTATAAGTTCGGCGAATACCGCCTGCGCGTTTCTGAAGGTCATCGGCGTGTTGGTTCTACCGAAATCAGCCGTTATGAATTATTTTCAGACGTTTTCCCGGTTACCGTTCCCGGATTGGGCTGTGCTCACATGATTCTCTCGTCAACCAGCATTCACACTCGGATTCTTTCTAACAAGCCTTACAATCTGGTGCTTTCCACCAACAAAGGCCGCATCAGGAAACGCTTTCTCAGCGATTATTCCAACGGTGAATTGCTGTCAGAATGCCGAGAGCCAAGCTCGTACACGCTATCAACAGGGTGATGTCCTTCATTCCGGCTCACCTCTCTGACTGATTGGCCGACGCCGCGTAATTACAGCGTACATCACCGAATATGTTGTGCATCACTTCGACTTCCTGCGCCTCCTGCCGCTCCTGTACTGCTAGTACGAGGGCGGCAATTTCTTTTGCCTCGCCGGTGATTTCGATTTTCATATCATGCCTCCTTGTCCGAATTTTTCTTTCCAAGCAGCAGATTGATGAAATACTGCTGTCCCTTGCCCGTCACCTTTACGGTCTTGCTGATGGACGTATGCCCGTCCGAGTGGCAGATTGTCGTTTCCTTGATTTCAAACAGTCCCAGCTCCATGCTTCTCTGTGTGGGCATATTGCGGTCTGTGCGGTTGCCGCGAACCAGATAACCATTCTTCCTCAGATAATCGAACAAACGGTTCTGGCCCACGTCTACGCCGTTCTGACGAACGATTTTCGCAAGCTCTCCAATCAGGATGCTGCTTTTACTGGCGCTTACTGCATCTGCAAACACGCCTTTCGGTTCCAGCTCTGTCACACGGGCGGTCAGTTGGCGGTTCGCATTGACGAGCTGCTTGTTCTGCTTCGTCGCAATCAGAACCGCCCGGCGCATCACAGCCTCCGGGCTGTTCCACTGGGCTTCAACCGCCAGAAAATACTGACGGGCCTGTTTGCCGCGCTCGTTGCGCTGAATCATGCACAGTTCCTTCGCCATCGGGATGGTCAGCTGATGGTCGTGTTGGATCTGGGGCATCTGAGTGCCATCTGCACGGTGGACATTTTTGTCCACCGTCGTGTAATCCTCGCCCTCGGTGAAACCATACTCGACCATACGTCCGAACCACTTGGCGTAAGGTGTCTCAATGTTGAGGAAGTCGTGCAGTTCCCGGCCACTCACCGTGGGGCGCTCCGGGTCGTCGTAGTTGATAGGAATCAAGTTGTTCATTTTGTCCTCCCGATATTACGTAAACGTAAGTTCATGAGAAAAAAATAGCATCTGTTTCTTGCACTGTAAGATGTAATGCTGCTCGAAAAAGCTGAATTTCATTCCGAGTAAAATCAGATGTTCCATTCATTTTTCGAAACAGCGTAGTCGGGTTTATCCCGATAATCACAGCTGCATCGTTCATATTCATGCCATGCTCGATACACTTAGCTCGAAAAAGGTCACGATTAAACATTTGCTTGTCCTCCTTTCTTGGCGATATTGTACCACTTGCATTTACGTAAGTCAATACGAAAATGCAAGTTTTCCTAACAAAATCGCAAAATCGCATTGCAAAAACGCAATATGATGATATAATAAAATCAGAAAGGGGCATCTAATATGGGAAATTATCTTGCTGAGCGTCGAAAAGACTTAGGAATAACTCAAAAAGAAATCGCTGAACTGGTTGATGTTTCCGAGGCGACAGTTTCACGATGGGAAAGTGGCGAAATCGCCAATATGCGCCGTGACCGCATTGCTGCTTATGCAAAAGCTCTAAAGGTCACGCCGAATTTTATCATGACCGGTAATGATGAATCCCTGGAGTCTCCTCTCTCAAAAATAAAAGCCGCCCTCGAACAAGAGGACGGCAAAGTGGCCGAGATTATGGAGTTGTTTGTAAATCTTCCGGCTGACAAGCAGCAGGAGGCTTTAAACTACCTGCGCTACCTGTCAGCGAATGCAAATAAGTGAGCAGCCGTTCCCGGTCGGCATCCGACAGGGCTTTCACCTGTTCAACGATTTTGGAATAGTCTTCCGATTTCATGCGCTGGCATCCCCTTTCCTGTGTATTTGCTCCCGGAAGTGGCTCAAATATAACAGGATGCTGCAACGCTGTCAGCATTTTGGTGGATTTTTCCGTTTTTTAGCAAAATAAAAACGCCTACGGTGTTACCAGCACCGCAGACGTTCCAGATCAGCTTACCCAGAGGGCAATAACAGCCAACCTCACAAATGTTATTGTACCACCTTCGGGCGAGCTTGTCAAAGTTTACCTTGGAGGAAATTACAATGACAAGAAAAAATAAACAGATGAGCGGCGACGCTGTCATCTATGCCCGCTACTCGTCCCACAACCAGAGAGATGTTTCCATCGAGCAGCAGATTGAGGCTTGCCGGAAACACGCCGCAGAACTCGGACTAAAAGTCACCATGACCTACGAAGATCGAGCGATCAGTGGTCGCACCGACAACCGTCCGGCATTTCAGCGTATGATGCGCGATGCTGAGGATGGGAAGTTTTGCTATGTGCTTGCATGGAAGTCCAATCGCATGGGCAGAAACATGATGCAGGCGATGGTGAACGAAGCTCGTCTGGTTGACTGCGGTGTCAAAGTCTACTATGCAGAGGAAGATTTTGACGACAGCGCGGCTGGTCGGTTTGCTCTGCGGTCGATGATGAATGTCAACCAGTTCTACTCAGATAATCTGGCGGAGGATGTTCGCCGTGGTCTGATGGACAACGCCAGCAAGTGCATGGCAAACGGGAAACAACCCTTTGGCTACAAGCGCGGCTCAGACGGAAAAGTTGTCTTGGATGAACCCGCCGCTGCTGTCGTCCGGGAAGTATTCACGCGCGTCGCCTCTGGTGAAACCAATGCAAGCATCTCCCGCGATCTAAACCACCGGGGCATCAAAACCGGTGGCAATGGAAAATGGAACAAGTGCAGTTTTCACGCGTTGTGTAGCAATGAAAGGTATCGTGGAATTTATATCTACGGTGACATCCGCGTTGAGGGCGGCATCCCTCGTATCGTAGACGATGCTCTATGGTATAAGGCTCAGGAGGCAAACAAGATGAGGAACCAACGGAAGACCGGTCATCATCGTCCTGGCGAAGAAGATTACCTTCTGACCGGAAAATTACGGTGCGGGCATTGCGGGGGCTACATGATCGGGATGTCCGGCACCTCCGGGAGCGGGATCGTCCATCACTACTATGCCTGTCAGAACCGGCGCGTAGGACGCACTTGTGACAAAAAGAATATTCGCCGGGATATCATCGAGCCAGCAGTTGCTAAGGCCATCAAGCAATATTGTCTGACCGATGATGTCATTGAATGGATTGCAGATAAGACTATCGAATACTGGGAAGACGAAGACCGAAAGCTTCAAATTGCCTCTTTGGAAAACGAGCTTGCTGATGTCAATTCCTCCATCTCCAACGTGATGAAAGCCATTGAGCAGGGTGTCGTTACAAGCTCGACCCGTGACCGGCTCATTGAGTTGGAAGCGCAGCAGTCGGATTTGAGCGCAAAGCTGACCATGGCAAAAGACGACCTCGTTCAAGTTGACCGTAAAGATTTGATAGCGGGTCTTCTGCTGTTCAGAAACGGCGATATTTACGACCGAAAGTATCAAGAAGACCTCTTCAACACTTTCTTGGTCGCAGCCTATGTTTACGATGATGGCAACCGGCTGAAGCTGGTTTTTAACTGCTTCGGGGATAGCAATACTGTTGATTTGACTTTAGGCTCCGACGAAAATAACGATAATTCAAATATTTCAAGTAAGGCTGATTATGGTAATCTGTTCGCCAAAACTCTAAGGCCGTCAACCAGAATGTGTAAGGCGGATGCGGTTCCAGCGAGATGGTTGGTTTCGTGTCCGTCTTATTTTTTGTCCCAGCAAGCGAGCCGAAAGATCCCTGAGCCTTTGCATGGTGTACGCAGGTTCAGGGATCTTTCCATTTTCAGCAACACGAGGTTTTTATGAACGGATATGAATACGAATATGTCGTGGCGGCGTATCTGCGGCAAAACGGCTTCTATGATGTAAAAGTGACCAAGGCCAGCGGCGACTACGGCGTGGACGTCGTCGCGCGGAAAGGGCTGCAGAAATACGCCGTCCAGTGCAAATACTACACCAAGCCTGTCGGCGTCGGGGCGGTGCAGGAGGTCGTTTCCGGAAAGGCCGTCTATCACTGCACAGCGGCCATGGTCGTCACAAACAGCCGCTTTACCGCAGCGGCCGAGCGGCTTGCCAAATCGAACGGCGTCATTCTCGTGCCGCAGATCACGGTCCAGAGCACCGGCTTCGCGGCCTCTCCCCTGCACCATAAGATGTTCTGGCTCCTGCACCTCATCGTTTCCGGCGTGCTCCTGAAATTCTGGTATAACGCATGCAAGGATTCTCCGCCGCCGGTCAATTACCTGCTGCTCCTGTTCTTTTTTGTGCTTGCCGCCTACCCATTCTGGGTCCCCAAATTCTGGGACTGGCTTTTGGGCCGGTTCGGCAGTCTGATCCACTTCCCGCGGCGCAAACCGCACGGAAAAACACGGCAGTCGAAAAAGTAACGGTCTCTCCGCTCGGCCTTTGGACCGGGCGGTTTTTGTTTGTTCATCTTACGACCGGATTTCGTTCGCGAAAACTCCAAAAAGCGGCTTGGCTCCTCACTTTTTCGCAATTTTATCACGATTTTGTCTCATTCTTGCCATTTTCCGATACTAAACTAAGGTCGTGGAAGTGATCCGGAACACTTCCCGGAATCAGATCGATTTTCTCTGGATCGGAAGGAGATTGTTTATGAGACTCGCAACAAAACGCATCACTTCCCTGACCTGCACGGCAGCACTGATGATCTCGCTGGCCGCATGTTCTTCCACCACCGCCAGCTCTTCCGAGAGCACCGCAGAGGGCACTTCGATGAGCGCCCCGGGTGAAGGCACACCGCCGGACAAACCGGACGGTGAAGGCGGCGGCCCCGGAGGTCAGGGCGGACCCGGAGGCGGCTTTGGCGGTTCCGGCACGGTGACGCAGGGCACGAGCGCCAACACCATCGACACGGACACCACTGTGTACTCCGAAAGCTATGAATCCAACGGCGACGACGAGAATGCCCTGCGGGTGGACGGTGCGACGGTCACCCTGAGCGGCGTCACGGTCAGCAAGAGCGTCGGCAAATCCTCCAACACCGAGGACGGCGACTTCTACGGCCAGAACGCGGCCCTGCTGGCCACCAACGGCGCAACGATGACCATTGAAAACTCCACCATCACGTCCAGCGCTCAGAACGGCAACGGCGTGTTTAGCTACGGCGAAGGGACCACCGTGAACATCTCGGATTCGACCATCACGCTTTCGGGCGTGACCCTGAGCAATGAGGACACCTCTGCCAACCTGATGACCATTGCGGGCAACTCCGCTTCCCATGGCTGGGGCACGGCGGGCAGCAATGGTGCACAGGTCGAGCTGACCGCTGACGCCCAGACGCTGAGCGGCGCGATCACGGTGGACAGCATCTCGACGCTGGACTTCACCCTGAAGAATGGCTCCAGCTTTACCGGCACGATCAACATCGTGGACAACGCCGACGGCGGCACAGCTGTGGACGACAACGCAGTTGTGACCATTGAGGAAGGCTCCACTTGGACTCTGACCGGCAACTGCACACTGACCAGCCTGACCAACAACGGCACGATCAACTTTAACGGCTACACCATCACACTGGCGGATGGGACCGTTCTGAAATAAACATTTCAACGCATAAAAAGGCCGTGCGGCCCGCTCGTTTTGGAGCAAAGCCGCACGGCCTTTCGTGCTTTTTATTCGTAGTGCAGACCGAAACCGCTGCGGTAATAGTTGCCGTCGGCGTCACAGTATGCATAGCTTCCGCCGCGCACCTTGGCGAGGATGGCAGGGTCGATATACGGGTCCTTGTCATAACCGGGAACATCGTTGGGCGAAGCACAGATCTCGCGCACCACGCCGTCGATCTCCTGCTCGGTGATGGCGATGACCGCCGGGTCGGACACCATGGTCAGGCTGAGCTTGCCGGTGGGGGCATAATCGCCGCTGATGACGTCCACCTGTGCGTTCAGCGCGTTGTTCAGCGCCACGGTGCTGACCGTGTACTGGATGGTCAGTGCATCGCAGTAGGGTTCCAGCTTGTCCAGCAGCCACGGGTTGTTCACCACGCAGGTCCCGACGACCTTTCCGCCGCGGGCATGGATGGCATCGGCCAGCTCCTTGATCTTCTCCACGTCCTTGAGGGTGACGATGGTGACCTGCTTGCCGGTCTTTTTCTGGCTCATGTTCCGCTCGCGTTCGTCAGCCACGATCTCACCCATCTCGATGACGGGCATCGCATACTGGTTGAACACCAGACCGTTGCTGATGGGCCACACATGCAGATACAGCACGTCGGCTTCCTCGGGCGTCTCGACCACGGTGTAGCCCTTCTTCTCAAAGGCTTCCTTCAGCGTCTTGCGAAGCGCGTCGTCCTCGTCGGCGCTGCCCAGACCTGCGCCCATGGCCTGTGCCATCATGGCAAAGCCGGAATCCACGCCCTTGAAGGTCACGATGCAGATCTTTTTTTCCTTTGCCAGCGGAAGGACCTTGTCGTGGTTCTTGACCAGAACGACCGCCTTCTGGTTAGCGGCGTAAGCCTGTTTTTTGGCTCCCTCGAAATTGTCCTTGCGGGCCTGATCGGCCTTGTCGGGGTCCAGATAGGGGTTGTCCACGCGCTGGGTCCGGAACAGGCTCAGCAAGCGGTTATAACTTGCGCGGTCGAGGTCCGCCTTGGGCAGGTCGCCCTCTTCCACGGCTTTGACGATGTTCTCCGGGTCGGTATTGCCGCCGATGACGTCCGTGCCCGCCGAAATGGCCTTGGCATAGCGCTGGGGCACGGTCAGGTTTTCGACACCGTAGATCTGCACCGAGGTGATGCCGGAATCCGAGTTGACATAGCCGTCAAAGCCCATCTGGTTGCGGGCAAGATCGGTCAGCAGCTGCTTGCTGTAGGCGGACGGAACAGATTCGTCGCTGGTCAGCTTGCCCTGATATTCCTGCGGCACGCTGCGGCCGTCGGTGGCTACACGGGAGTAATCCGGCATGATGGAAGATGCCTTGTGGTCAAAAGCGCGCTGGAACGGGGGCAGATGGTACTTTTCCATCGAGCCGGGGGTGCGGTAAATGCGCCACTGACCGATGGGAACATGCGGCTCAAAGCCATTCTCCGAGGGGGCATCTCCCGGGAAATGCTTGACGGTCAGGACGACCGAACCTTCGTTCAGGCCGTCGTCGCCGTTCTGGTAACCCTTGACCAGCGCTTCGGTGATGTCGCTGGTCACATCGGTGCGCTCGCCGTAAGTACCGCTGATGCGGGGCCAGCGCGGGTCAGATGCAACGTCCACCTGCGGGCCGTACATGATGTGCAGACCCTCGGCCTTCATCATCTTACGGTCGGTATCGGCCATCTCATAGACGAAATCCGCATTGCCGTCGCCAAGGACTGCCGCGCCGATGCCCAGAGAATCCGGGTAGCCGATGTTGATGGGGTTGGTGTGGAGCGAGAACGGAATGGCAACGCCGCCCTTGCATGCTTCGTATTCCAGCATCTGCGTGCCGGCATTGTGGTACAGCGCCACCATGCCCGCCTCACAGCGCATGTCGCCGCGGTAAACGCCCGCCGGGATGTGCTTTTCCACCACGTCGGCGTCGTCGATGCTGATGGTCATGCCGGGGAGCGGACCGGGCTTCGGCTTCTCTGCCGGGTCATGATGCTTGTAAATTTTGCCCATTTCCAGCTTGCCGTCGGCGTCCGTTGCCTGTGCGCGGGTGGGGACCACAGGGGTATTGAACAGCGCGTTCAGCACAAGGCCCGCCTGCTGATCCAGACGCAGATGCGCCACCATATCCTTGGCGCGCTCTTCGGGGGGCAGACGCCAATCCTTATAGGGCGACAGCTCGCCGCTGTTGTCCATATCCTTGAAATACAGGCCGTCCTTGACGATGACGCCGCAGGTGGTCACGCCGATGTCCGGGCCGTTCTCATTGTGGAAAATGACCGGCTCCAAGTAGCGATCGGTGATGTTTTCCCCTGCTTCCAGAGCATACGGGGCCGGAATGACGCCGTTTTTGGTGTCGGCCCACTGGGCGGCGTTGGTATAGCGCGTTTGCATGTTTGTTCTCCTTCTGATGCGCCGCGAGGGCGCACATCTGATATATTACTTGACGATTTTTATTATACGCTCGTTTCAAATCGTTCGCAAGCGAACCATAAAACATTCATAAATTTCGGCGGAGGTCACAAGACCACCGAAAAAATCTTATGCAGTTTCCCGATGCAAACTTGTCAACATTCCGGTTTTGTCCAAAAAGAGGGTTCAGTCCCCGCTCCGTCATGGCTTCGCGAGGTTCTTTTCACAAAATACAGAGTCAAAAAATCCGCAGCAAAAGCTTTGAACCATTTCAGGCTCGAGCTTCTGCTGCGGATGCTTTGATTTTTATCCGACTTTGATTTTCCGGGAAATTACCAGATCATCTGGATACGGCCCGCGCCGTAGGGATTCTCATAGTCGAGCAGATAGCCGGGATAATCGGCCAGCGGGCTGTTGGCGCTGGTCAGATGCGGCAGACCGTTTTCGTCCACGCCGCCGAACATCGCCGCATAGCTGGACATGACGAGGTAATCCTCCGACACATAGTCCTTGATGAGGGTCGCGCCGTCGAACATGGCAAAGCCGTCGCCGAGGTTGCGCAGGGTGTAGTTCATGCCAGCCAGCGCATAGGTAGCGTTGACATCCAGCGGCTTGTAGGTCCCGGTGGACTTGTCGTAGATTTCCACGTTGGAGACGCGCGGCGTGGTGGCGCTGCCGATCCAAACGTTCTTGTCGTCGGTCTGGACGGTGTTGGGCATCATCGCATGGATCTCATACTTTGCACCGGCCACATGCAGGAAGCCGCCGTTCTCCTTGCCCTCTGCGCCCGCGAAACGAGCACCAAATTCCAGAGCGTCCTGGATCTGCTGGCCGGTCACGGACATCAGACATGCAACGTTGCCGAACGGGCTGACCGTCTTGCAGGTCTTGAAGCTCCACGGGCCAGCGTCCACATCGGCACGGATGCCGCCGCCGTTCATGATGGCGATATCACAGTGCAGGTCCTCAATCTCATTGAAATAAGTATAGATGCCGTCAGCCACGAAGTCGCCGAGGTTCGTCTCGCCGGAGCGGATGAGGCGCTTTCCGGTCGCCGGGTCGGTGACATAGAAGTTGAAATCACCCACCGCGATCTCTTCACCGAGCATATCATCCACAGCGCTGATCCACTCGGAAGCCGTTGCAGCAACCGAAGCGTCGATGCCGTCATAGGTGGGCAGCAGCTCGGTGGTGATGCTGCCATCGGCCCCAATGGTCATCTTGCCGACGTTCTTCAGATAAGAACCAGTCTGGGTCAAGGTGACAGCCTTGCCGGATGCATCCACGACCTGCTTGTTCTCCATGATGGTATGGGAGTGGCCGTCGATGAAGGCATCGAAACCGGTGGTGTGTGCGATGACTTCTTCACTGGTCCACGGCGAAGAGGACGGGTCCACGCCCAGATGGCCCAAACCGATGATGTACGTTGCACCAAGCAGTTTTGCCTTATCGATGGACTTTTGGACCGCCTTATAAAGCTTCTGGCCGTCCTCGCCGCCCAGAATGTCGTAGACGTAACGGCTCTGCTTTTTATCCATGAAGTAAGCCGGGGTGGACTTGGTGATGGATTCCGGGGTGGTCACGCCGACAAAAGCAATGCGTGCGCCGCCGATGGTGAACATCTTGATGTCCGACAGCACCGGGACCGGCAGACCCACATGCAGGTCCATCCAGTTGCAGGAAATATACGGGAAGTCGGCCTCCTTCATGACAGCCTTTGCGCGGTCCATGCCGTAATCGAACTCATGGTTGCCGGGGGTCGCCAGATCGTAGCCAGCCTCGTTCATCAGCTTGATGATGGTCGCGCCATCGTCCATCGAACCATAGGCCGTGCCCTGAATGTGGTCGCCGGCGTCCACCAGCAGAACGTTCTGCCCGGCATCCTCGTAGCTCTTTTTCAGCGCCGCGATGCCCTGATAGGTCAGCTTGGGGGATTTGTTGTCGATGTAGGTGTGCACATCGTTGGTGTAAAGGATCGTAACGGCAGATTTGTCACCAAGGAAGCAGTTGGTCTCTTCGGCCGATGCGGCGGGTGCTCCGAGAGAAACTGCGGTCAATGCAGTAGCAGCTCCAGCAGCCTTCAAAAAGCTGCGGCGGGAAATGAACTGTTTCACAGGAAATGACCTCCTTTTATTTTGCGCTCTTCATACTCTATACGCTCTCAACCCTCCCCGTCACAGCTTGTGCGTGCGTGTACGCATGGCCGCCGTGATGGAGAGGGTCCTGACTGATTTTAGGATATCATAGAATCTCTATCAGAGCAAGAGAAATGTGTAAATTTTATGGCAAACAAGTTCACAAAAGTCGTACTATTTTGGTAAAACTCTGTAAATTTGCGCAAAAAAGGGCCAGCCCCCGCATCCTGTCTCAGGGTGCAGGGGCTGGCCGCATTCAGGGGGAGGTCCAAAAATGGATCGGAGAAAACGTTGAGGCACGCCGATCAGATGGCGTGATACTCCTTGAGGAACTTTTCAAGGTCCGTGCCCTCGATCTTCTTGAGCACTTCCTTGAGGGCCACCTTCTGGATGAAGGGCAGGTCCATATCGGTGATCTTCTTGCCGTCGCGGAGCTTGACCGTTGCGTCGATCAGGCTGCGGACATCGTAGGTGCTGCCCCAGACCTCGGGCACGCCGCGGTCGATGTCCAGCAGGGTGTAGACAGCTTCCATGCCGGTGCGCATCGAATACTCAGTGGTGAAGATGGTGTCGCGGCCCGTCTCGGCGAACTGACCGAGGAATGCGAAGTTGACAGCGCCATGCGGCACGATGTCGGGGCGGTCGCCAAAGGCACGCGGCATGAAGAAGGCGTCGATATACGGCATCATAACAGGCACGGTGTTGGCGCTGTGCTCGGCCAGCTCGGCGATGTCCTCGGTAGGAACGCCCAGATGGTACAGCCACTCCATGCAGATCTCACGTCCGGTGCAGTCGCGCATGGGCTTCTTCACATAGTCACCCGGCTTGTCGCTGAACAGACCGTAGACCCAGACACAGAGCTGGTTCTTGGGCTGGTCGCGGAACTGCTGCTGACGGTTCAGGGTCCAGCTGAGCAGCCAGCTGGAATCCTTGACGGTCACGATGCCGCCGGTGACGGTGTGGCCGGTGAAGGGATCGCGCTTGCAGATCTTCTTGATATACTGCGGGATCTTGTCGTCCAGCGTGGTGATGGTCGCGCTCTCCCAGTTGGACAGTTCCGGCTGAGAGCAGAACTTTTCGGGATGGCCGAACGAGGGGTCCTGCGCCGCGATCTTCTTCCACAGATCCCAGCCGTTGCCCGCCTTGATGGTGGGATCGAAACCGGCTGCCTTATCCTGCGAACCGATGGTGCAGCTCTCGACACAGCCGCCGTTGGTGATGAAGAGCAGGTCGTTCTCGGTCAGCGGAAGGACCTTTTCCTCGCCCTTGTGGTCCACGGTGATGGAACTGGCCTGTTTCTTTCCGCCCTCGATCTGGAAGCGGACATCGGTGACCTTCGTTTCATAGTGGAACTGCACGCCGTGGTCTTTCAGATAGGTCACCATGGGCAGGATGATGGATTCATACTGATTGTAGCGGGTGAAGCGCAGCGCTGTGAAGTCGGGCAGACCGCCGATGTGGTGGATATAGCGCTTGAGGTAGAGCTTCATTTCCAGTGCGCTGTGCCAGTTCTCGAACGCGAACATGGTGCGCCAGTAGAGCCAGAAGTTGGAAGAGAACACCTCATCGTCAAAAATATCGGTGATCTTCTTATCCTGCAGCTGCTCATCCGGGGTGAAGAAGAGCTTCATGATCTCCATCGCGCCCTTATCGGAGATAGCGAACTTGCCGTCGGTATGGGCATCCTGACCGCGCTTTTCGGTCGCACGGCAGAGGGACTTGTTGGGGTCCTCTTTGTTCAGCCAGTAATACTCGTCAAGGACGCTGGCCCCTTCGGTCTCCAGAGACGGGATGGAACGCAGCAGGTCCCACATGACCTCGAAATGGTTGTCCATCTCGCGGCCGCCGCGCATGACATAACCGATATCGTACTTATAGCCGTCGCATGCGCCGCCGGGAAGCGGGTCCTTCTCGAACACATGGATGCGCTCGCCCGCCATCTGGCCGTCACGGACCAGATAGCATGCAGCGGTCAGAGCTGCCAGACCAGAGCCAATGATATAAGCGGATTTATCATCGACACCCTCAGGTTTACGGGGATGTGCAAATGCTTCGTAGTTGCCACTGGAATAATACATAACGCAGACCTCCTGAAATTTGGATGTTCCGGGCGGCGGTTCCGCTCGCCCCTTCGTTGTGCTTAGTATATCCCATTCCCTGCTACAGAACAACATACAAACCTTGAACAGTGTATAAATTTTATGCAAAAAGCAACTTTTGTCGGAAATGTGACAAAAGTATAAACTCCCGGACCTCTAATATCTAACAGCCAGTCATCCCGCAAAACAAAAAAGCGCCCGCTTTCCAAAGCAGAAAGCAGACGCCAAATCGTTTTTTACAGCTTACTTCGTTTCGGGGGCGACCTCAAAATCGACTTTGCCGAGGTTGACGTCGGCGCGGACGATGGTGATCATCATGCTGTCGCCGAGGCTCCAATTCTTGCCGGAAACGGGGTCTGACAGACGGATGCCCTCGGTCAGGGTCGTGCCGGTGGGGGTCAGGCTGGATGCGGGCACAAAGCCCTCCACGCCGTTCTCCAGTTCGATGAACAGACCGCGCTGGGTCACACCGGAGATCGTGCCCTCATAGCACTCGCCCAGATGACGGCGGGCATACTCTGCCTTGTAGCAGTCCTCGGCCTTGCGCTCGATCTGCATGGCGATGATCTCCCGCTCGCTGGACTGCTTGGCAGCCTGTGCGGCAAAATCGGTGTAGCGGATGGCCATGGTTTCCTTGTCGGTCCCGCTGAGCATGTCGGTCATGATGCGGTGGATGGCGAGGTCCGGATAGCGGCGGATGGGACTGGTGAAGTGGGCGTAATCCTTCAGCACCAGACCATAGTGGCCCTTGGGCTTCTCCTCGTAGCACGCCTTGGACATGCAGCGGAGCATTCCGGTGTTGATGATCTCCTCATAGGACGTGCCGCGCACGCCCTCGAGGATGGCGCTCAGCTCCTTGGGGGTGGGGACCTCTTTTGCAAAGTGGTCGTTGATGCCGCATGCCTGCAGCAGGGTGTGCAGACGCTCCAGCTTTTCGCCGTTCGGCTCCTCGTGGACACGATAGACGAACGGGATCTGCTTGACGCGGGCAAAGTGGGCCGCGCACTGGTTGGCCAGCAGCATGAACTCCTCGATCATGGATTCGCTCTCGCCGGAGGTGCGCTTCTTGACATCGATACAGTGGCCGTCCTCGTCGAGGATGAGCTTCACCTCCCCGCTCTCGAAGTCGATGCAGCCGCGCTCGGTGCGCAGACGGGCACGATGGCCGTACAGCTCCTTCATAGCGGGCAGCTGGTCGAGGACCTCTGCATACTTTGCCTGAATCTCTGCATCTGCCGTACCGGCCAGCAGGGCGTTGATCTCGGAGTAAACACCCTTGACACGGCTGCAGATGATGGACTTGACAAAACGGTAATCGGTCAGATTGCCATCCTGATCCAGACGCATCAGGCAGGAGAATGCCAGACGCAGTTCCTTTTCGTTCAGCGAGCAGATGCCGTTGGACAGGCTCTTGGGCAGCATGGGAACGACCTGATCGGCATAGTACACGGAGGTCGCACGGTTGAAGGCTTCCTCGTTCAGCTCCGAGCCCGGTTTGACATAGTTGGAAACGTCCGCGATGTGGACGCCCAGCTCATAGCCGCCCTCGGGAGTGCGGGTCAGGCTGATCGCGTCGTCGATGTCCTTCGTCTCGGCGCTGTCGATGGTGAAGATGGGCAGCGCGCGCAGGTCCATGCGGCCCTCGCAGTCCGCTTCCGAAACGGTCATGCCCTCGAACTTTTTGGCTTCCTCGCGGACCTTGTCCGGGAAGCGGGTGTGGATATCGCGTGCATAGAGCAGCGCCTTGGCGCAGCGCTTGGCCTCGTCCGAGCTGCCGAACCGCATGGCAACGCCCACACGGTGGTCCTCCTGACGGTTGCCGCGCATCATGATCTCGACCGCGACCTTGTCGCCGTCCTTTGCGCCGCCTTCACAGTCGCGCATGAGCTGCATGGAGATGGCGGGGCAGTCATCCGGCACGAACTTCAGGCGGCCCTCGGTGCGGCGGACCGTGCCCACGAGGTCGTTCTTTTCGGTGAGGATGGCGAGGATCGCGCCCTCATCGCTGCCCTCCACGCGGGGATGCTCAAATTTTTCGACCAGCACCTCGTCACCGGGCATTGCGCCGCGAGTGAACCTGCCCGGGATGAAGATATCGCTCGTCTCGTCCTCGAGCATGACGAAGGCAAAGTTTTTGCCCAGCTTGACCACCTTGCACAGCAGCGCCTTTTCGGCACGGCCGGAGCGCACGGTGAAGAACACGCCCGAGCGCTGGCAGATCACAGCGTCGTGCACCAGAGAATCCAGCGCTTCCATCACCTTGCGGTCTGCACCGCGGTCCCCGCCGAACTTAGACTTCAGATCCTTCACAGTGCAGGGCTGGTTCTGGATGGCATGCTCGATCTTATCGCGTAATGACATAGTTTTTTACTCCTTAACTTCCACAGCCGGCCACCTCCAGCGGGCAGCGGCTCTTCCCTCTTAGACAGAAAAACAGCCCCGCCTTACACGGGGCTGTGCGCGAGTGCTCAGGCCAGACGGCTGGCAAACACACATGCCAGAATGGCCACCACGAAGAACACGATGCCAGCAATGCGGGTCACCTTTGCCAGCATCTGGTCCGCAGGGGTCAGGCGTGCATTGTTTGCACCGTATGCACCGCCGTTGATCGCACCGGACAGGCCCTGACCGTGGGTGTGCTGCATCAGGGTAAGAACGATGATGACGACCGAGGCAGCAAGCAGGACAGCGCCGCCGACGATTTCAATAGCAGACATGGATGGAACGCTCCTTTTATCATAGATTCAAAATGAGTCAACATACAAATACAAGAATATAATATCATACAACGCTTCAAAAAGCAAGAAAAAACCGCATTTAAGGGGCTGTATTTTCCAGCATTTCGGCCACGGCGGCAAAAATCGAGGCGCTGGAGCAGAGCGGCTCGGTCTGGGCATCCTGCAGGACCACGATGGTCCAGCGCGGCTCCTGCGCCGGGACGCAGCCCGCGAACCAGCTGTTTTTCAGCTCGACGCCGTCCCGGAACTGGCCGGTCTGGGCCGTGCCGGTCTTGCCCGCCGTTGTTGTCTCCGGCAGGGCGGCGTCATGGCCGGTCCCGTTCTCCACCACTCCCGCGAGGAGCGAACGCAGGGCGGACACCGTCTCGTCTGACACCACCCGCTTTGCGGTACAGTGCGCAAGGGGCGTCAGCGGCTCACCGGTGGTCTCGTCGAGGGTCGTTTCCAGAAAGAGCGGAGTCCGGAAGGTCCCGGTCACCAGCGCATTCATCATCCCTGCCACCTGCACCGGCGTCGCCAAAAGCTCCCCCTGCCCGAAGCAGAAATTCGCATACGCCCCGCTGGACGCAAGCGATTCCAATGTAGGCAGGACCCCCGCCGCCGTATGGAGCGACTCGGTCAGCACGGTTTCCTGTCCAAACCCCAGCGACGCCGCCATGGCGCGGACCCGCTCTGCGCCGAGTTTCTGCCCCAGCTGGATAAAGTAGCCGTTGCAGCTTTTTTCCAGTGCCGCAGCGAGGTCCACCTCGCCGTGAGGAACGCCTCCCGCGCACCGGAACACCTGACCATCCACTTCGCACCAGCCGGGACAGGTGTAAACAAGGTCTGTCTCCCCTGCTTCCAGTGCGGCCGCCGCAAGGACCGGCTTGAACACCGACCCCACCGCATAGCTCTGAAAAGCCCGCTCCACCAGCGGACTGTCCGGCGCGTTCAGGCTGTCGGCCAGATGCTCCGGGTCGTATCCGGGCACGCTGACGCACGCGCGGACCTTGGCCTGAGCGGCATCCAGCACCAAAACACAGCCGGTCGTCATCTTCTGGCTGGCGATGGCTTCCACGCCCCGCTGGATGGGCCGGGAGAGGGTCAGCTGGACCCCCACCGCGCCGCTGTCGGCGGCGGTAAGTTCCGGTTCGCCGCGAAGCTTTCCCTGTGCGTTGACGAAGCAAATCAGACTGTCGGCTTCGCCGGTCCCTGAGAGTTCTGCATCCAAGGCCGCTTCCAGCCCCGAAACGCCGTGTCCTTCGCCGTCCACTGTGCCGATGAGCTGCGGTGCAAGCGGCGCGGCGGCATAGCGTTTTGCGGTCGGCCAGCAGGAAATCCCCAGCGCGGAAACATCCCGATCCACCGTGATCAGAAACGGCATCGATGCATTTCGTTTCTGGTAAAGAAGCGCCTGTCCATCCGCATCGGTGCAGGGAAACAGGCGGGTATAGTTTCCTTCTCCGGGTACGCAGAGCGCGGCCCAGCGCGTTCCAATGCCGGTCAGCAGACGCCCTTTGCAATCGTAGAAATTCCCCCGCCGTGCGGGCAGGTAGAGCGTCACGACACTTTGTGCCGCCGCCCGCGCCGCATAGACCGAGTTCGAGCAGAGCCAATACAACCGGCAGACTACCGCCGCGAAGCACCCCACCAACAGCACATACAGCGCCAAGACCCGCCGTCCAGACATCAAAAACGCCCCCTTCCACCCTAGAATGGGCCGGAAGAGGGCACATCATACGTTCAGCCGTAAATTTTTCGGACCAGTTCTTCCGCACGGGCGGCATCCTCGGCGGTGGCCGTTCCGGCATAGCGGGCGCGGAGATAAATTTCACGAAGCTCTGCTTCTGCGGCATGGTCCATCCCGTGTGCACGACCGGTCAGGTCCAAGCTGGTATCACCGCGCAGGATGGTCACGCCGTGCGTCTCACAATACGCGAGATAGGCGCAGTACTCCCTCCGGATGCGGGCGCTTGGGCTGAGGAAAATCCCCGTCCAGCGGCGAGCGCGCGGTGGGACCGAACGCCGGACCATTGCCGCCGTTTGGGTCTGCGCGGGCGCTTCCTTTTTTCGGCGGATGAGACGGTACAGCACAAACACCAGCACCGCCGCCGCCAAAATCCCGCCGAGCACTGCCAAAATCTGCGGACCGTTCACCAGCGGGGCCGCACTGTCCTCCATAGCGTTCCGGAGACTGTCGGCGCTGGACTCATAGAGGTCGCTGCGCGCCACACTTTGCCTTGCGAAGAGCGACAGGACCCACGCCACAAAAAGCCATACGCTCTGGAACATCCCGACGATGCCCTTGGCCACCACATTGTTCAAAACCAGCTGAAGCACCGGAACGATCAGCCTAAAATACAGCGCGGAGAGAACTGTTCTTGCTCCTTCGACCACAAGCGTCCGGCTGAGCAGGAACGACATCCCGCACACCGCCGCCAGCGCCCCGCCCGAAACGAGCAGCGAGGCTGGCTGTGTGCACACTTCCGGGTCCTGTCGGGCCGTCCGGGCGTACCAGACCAGCAGAGCCGCCGCCGCCAATGCCGTGGGAAGCGCTGCCAGAACGGCGTCTGCGTTCCAGAGAAGCATCGCCGCCCCGAAAAACGGCCAGACCCGGTACAGCCACCGAAAGCACTCCTCCTGCGGCGCAGGAGACAGGCTGAAATCCCCTTTTGCGGCAAGGATCACCCCATAGACCGCCGCCGGAAGATACACCAGCTGATCCGCAAGAGCGGGCAGGAACGGCAATGCCGCAAAACCAGCCAGCGCCGCCCCGATGCGAAGCAGTTTGTTTTGGGAAAAATGGGACGCCGCCGCAAAGCAGACAGCGGGCCAGAGCAGGACCCAGACGGAGCCGCTTCCTCCAAAGCAGAACGCAAAAAATCCCGCGAAAGCGTCACAAAATGCAAGCAGACTGAAAAGGCGAAGCCCTTGTAACAGCATCATGCGCGGTATCCCTCCGTTTCTGCTTCTGCGGCCATCTCCGGCGTGAGGACCAACACGCTGACCCCCGGAAGCGGGTCCAGACAGCGGCGGGCCGCTTCTTCTGACTCTGTGGTCAGTAGGATGCAGCTCGTCTGCTCCTGCGGGTGGTAATACTGCGCACAGAAGGCATCGCACGGCAATGCGGCCTGTCCCGTCGCACGGCCCAGCATTTCCAGCACACGGCGGAAGTGCTCCGGGCCAAACCCTTGCGGCACTTCCAGCGGCTTTTTCCACTCGTCGCCCGCCGTGACGGTCGCATTCAGCAGAAGGTCAAAGGTAGCATTCAGCGCGAACCGATAAGATACCGCCTTTTCTTCCAGCATCCGGCAGACCGTCCGGGCCATGGAATAGCACAGTTCCACCCGCTGCGGCTGAGTGTAGCGTTCGGTGTCGGCATGGACCAGCACCACGACGCGCGGTTCGGTCGTGTAATCGAACTTTTTCACCATCAGGCCCCGGCCCCGGGCGCTCTGTTTCCAAGAGATCGAGCGCATAGGGTCGCCGGTGGTGTATTCCCGGTAGCCCGCCGTCAGGATGGGGTCCTCGTAAAGATAACGGTTCACCGACACGCTGCCCAGAAAGCCGCCCACCATCGTTCCCAATTCCGGAAGATCGCATTCTTTGGGCGGAACGATGAGTTCATGAAACCCGTGCTCGGTGCGGGACTGTTCCTTCAGACCCAGAAAATCTCCCCCGATGACCTGAAGCGGTTCCAGCACATACCGGCCCCGCCGCTCGATCTTGACCGGGATGCTGAACGACGCTTCCTGATGCGGGCGGAGCCATGTGGTACAGCGCGCCGTGTAACCCGGACCGACTCGGTCTTTGGTCAGGTGAGCCGTCTCGCAGGGAAGAATTTCCCGGCCGAGATGGAACCGCAGAGCCAGAAAGGACTTTCCATGCGGGCCATTGTTCCGGACGGTGAGTGTCAGCTGCACCGGCTCCCCTGCTTCGGTCAGGAAGTCTTCGGTTTCCAGAAGCCCCTGCACATCGTCCAGACTGTGGGCGCAGGACCACCGCTCCAGCCAGAAGAGCAGCGCCGCCAGAAGCAGCCCGCCGACCACCGCCGTCATTCGGCGTTCTCCAGCGGGACCGTGATCTCCGACAGCAGCTTGCGCAGCCGCTGGGCGGCGGCATCGGCGTTCATGCCGCTGCCCAGAACGACGCGGTGGCTGAGCACCGCCGGGGCCAGCCCCTTGATGTCCTCGGGGATGACATAATCCCGCCCCTGCAGCGCGGCAAACGCCTGTGCAGCCCGATACAGTGCCAGCGCACCGCGCGTGGATACGCCCATGACGAAACCGCCCTGCGTCCGGGTGGCTTCCACGATGTCCATCAGGTAGTTCTTCACGTCGTCAGAGACGGCCACTTCTCGGTAAGCCGTGCGGACATAGATCGTTTCTTCCGGCGTGACGACCGTTTGCAGCTGGTCCAGCACCTGCTGCGACGAGGGCCGCGACAGCACTTCCAGCTCCTGCGCCCGGTTCATGTACCCCAGAGACAGCCGCATGAAAAAGCGGTCCATCTGCGCGTCCGGCAGCGGGAAGGTCCCGAAAGATTCCAGCGGGTTCTGCGTTGCCAGCACCATGAACGGCTCGGCCAGACGATGGGTCACGCCGTCCACCGTGATCTGCTTTTCCTCCATCGCTTCCAGCAGCGCCGACTGGGTGCGGGGCGTTGCGCGGTTGATCTCGTCCGCGAGGACAAAGTTCGTGAACAGCGGACCGGGCCGGAACTCGAAGTCTCCGGACTTCTGGTTGTAGAAATTGATGCCGGTCAGGTCCGACGGCAGCAGATCGGGCGTGAACTGTACCCGCTTGAAATCGCCGCCCACCGTCCGAGCAAAAGCTCGCAGAAGCATGGTCTTACCCGTGCCGGGTTTATCTTCCAGCAGCACATGGCCGGAACACAGAAAGCAGACGAGCACCTTTTCGATAACGTCCTCTTTGCCGACGATGACCTTGGCGCAGTTGGAAACGACCTTTTTGCGGTAATCTGTAAATGCTGCTTGATCCATAGATGATCCCCCTCTTTTTGCGATTAGTTCTATTATAACACAAATTTCGAGGGGCACAACCAAAAGAAAGCGGAGCCTCCCAAACGGGAAACTCCGCCTTCCACTTCAGCCTTTCCACAAACGGCTCGCATGATTTTTGCTGTATCTCAGTCTTTTTTTGCTTCTGCAAGATTCTCAAAGTAGTGAGATTCCAACACCTCATAGGTCGCCGTCTTATCGATGATCTCTTTTACCAGCCGGTCCAGTTCGCCATTTTCGGTGTAATCCGCCGGAGCAAAATGCCGGATGCGGTTGTCCCGAATCATCTTCAGAACCTTTGTCTTATCGTTCGTATCCGGGTTATAAACGCCGATGGAGTGGCCGCCGGAAGAATTCACCAGTTTCATGCAGGGAATATCCGTGTCGCTGTCGCCAATGTAGACGATGTTGCGGAACGGGACGCGCATCTGGTCCGGCGGAAAATAGTCGTTCACTGCCGGGTCATTGATGTCCAGCGTTCCCTTTTCAATGCGGAACAGAAACTGCGTCTTGCTCGTGTAATTGATGACCTGTGCCGGCCACACGGCAACGTTGCGCTCATTATAATAAAAGGAACTTGCGTAGATCTTTTCGAACACGCCCTTTTTCGCGATCGAGGTCCCTTCGATCATCTCTTTCAATCCCGAGGAGATGATGTAGTGCTCCACGATCACGCCCTTTGTCTTTCCATAATCCCGGATACGGTCAAACCACCCATCGACCCCCTTGAAAAGTTTCACCTTGGAGCCATATTCCTCCAGGTTCTTTTTCGTGAACAACAAATTGCCCTGTGCTTCGACCATCATCGTGTACATATAGGCCAGATTTGTATCCATGTCGTTCGCTCTGGCCAGCGCATTGGATTTGTCCCAGAAATCCTTGACATTATATCCAACCGACTGGATATACCCCTGCGCCTGCATATCGTCAGGCGATAATGTCTTATCAAAATCATAACAAATTGCCACCACGGGATGCTTTTCTTTGTGTCTGCGTTCATAATCCATATTATCGCCTCCAAACGACCAAATTCTAATAAAAGACTACATCATCTTCTCTTTTTTGTCAATATTTTTATGATAAACCGCTGTTTTACAAAAAACTTTCTGATCGTCGGCATTACACAAAACCTGTCAACAGATTTATCATTTTTCAAAATGCCCGGACACAAAAAATCGGCACTCACTTTACAGCGAGTGCCGATTTTGTTACCCTATCATGCGCTTTGATTTTGGTGCAGGTTCAGCTTAAATCCGCTTTTGCGCGCTCCAAAAATCAAGGATTCATGCGGTTTTGGGGCTATTATTAATACATGCCGCCCATACCACCCATGTCACCAGCGGGTGCAGCGGGAGCCGGGGGCTCCGGCAGATCTGCGACCAGACTCTCGGTGGTCAGGACCATCTCAGCGACAGAAGCAGCGTTCTCCAGAGCGGAACGAGTGACCTTGGTCGGGTCCACGATGCCAGCGGCGATCATATCCTCGACGTAGACTTCATTCTGTGCATCGAAGCCGTAGTTGGGCTTGTTGGCAGAGATGATCTTGTCGATGATGACGCTGCCTTCCAGACCAGCGTTCTTTGCGATCTGGCGCAGAGGTGCTTCCAGAGCCTTCAGGACGATCTTTGCACCGGTGCGCTCGTCGCCTTCCAGCGTGTCGCACAGCTCACGGACAGCGGGGATGGCATTGATGGGAGCCGTGCCGCCGCCAGCGACGACGCCTTCCTGAACAGCAGCCTTGGTTGCATTCAGAGCATCCTCGATGCGCAGCTTCTTATCCTTCATCTCAACTTCGGTTGCAGCGCCGACCTTGATGACAGCAACACCGCCGGCCAGCTTTGCCAGACGCTCCTGCAGCTTCTCGCGGTCGAAGTCGCTGGTAGCAGCCTCGATCTGGTTGCGGATCTGAGCGATACGGGAAGCGATGGCGTCCTTGTCACCTGCACCGCCAACGATGGTGGTGTTCTCCTTGGTGACCTTGACCTGACGAGCGTGGCCCAGCATCTGAACAGTGGTATCCTTCAGCTCATAGCCCAGATCGGAGGACACGACCGTGCCGCCGGTCAGGGTTGCGATATCCTGCAGCATCTCCTTGCGGCGGTCGCCGAAGCCGGGAGCCTTGACCGCGCAGACATTCAGCGTGCCGCGCAGACGGTTGACGATCAGGGTAGACAGAGCCTCACCCTCGATGTCCTCAGCAACGATCAGCAGCTTCATGCCGTTCTGCATGACCTGCTCCAGCAGAGGAACGAGGTCCTGAATGACACTGATCTTCTTATCGGTGATCAGGATGGCGGCGTTGTCCAGAACAGCTTCCATCTTGTCGGTATCGGTGACCATATACGGGGTCAGGTAGCCGCGGTCGAACTGCATGCCTTCCACGATCTCGTTGTAGGTCTCAGCGGTGGTCTTGTTCTCCTCGATGGTGATAACGCCGTCGGAAGTGACCTTCTCCATTGCCTCAGCGATCAGGCGGCCGATCTCAGGATCGCCAGCAGAGATCGTGCCAACACGAGCGATGTCGTTGGCATCCTTGACCTTCTGGCTGTGAGCCTTGATGGTCTCAACGGCCTTGGTGACAGCCTTGCTCATGCCGCGGCGGATGTCCATCGGGTTTGCACCAGCGGTGACGTTCTTCATACCCTCGGTGACCATTGCCTGTGCCAGAACGGTCGCAGTCGTCGTGCCGTCGCCCGCTGCATCGTTGGTCTTGGTCGCGACCTCACGCACCAGCTGTGCGCCCATGTTCTCGAACTCGTCCTTCAGCTCGATCTCCTTGGCGATGGTGACACCATCGTTGGTGATGACGGGTGCGCCGAACTTCTTGCTCAGCACCACGTTGCGGCCCTTGGGTCCGAGGGTGATCTTCACGGTATCTGCCAGAGTATCAATACCAGCGCACAGTGCCTTGCGGGCTTCCTCGCCCTGCTTAATCTGCTTAGCCATAATCAAATCGCTCCTTTAAGCTCAATTTTCAAAATAGAGGGAAACCATCAGTCCTCAACGACTGCCAGAATGTCGCCCTGACGGACGATGGTGCACTCCTCGCCGTCCACCTTGACTTCGGTGCCGGAGTACTTGCTGGTGAGGACCTTGTCGCCGACCTTAATGGTCATCTTGACTTCCTTGCCGTCCACAATGCCGCCGGGGCCGACAGCGATGACTTCTGCCACCTGCGGCTTCTCCTTGGCGCTTCCGGTCAGGATCAGGCCACCCTTGGTGGTCTCTTCCACTTCCACAGTCTTGATAACAACGCGGTCTGCAAGAGGAATGATCTTCATAGTTCTTGCCCTCCTATAATTAAATATAATGATATACTATTTCAGTCCCGGAAGTCCGTTCCGGTGTTTAGCACTCCTTTTCTCTGAGTGCTAAGTGTATTGTACTCATCTTGACATCAAAAATCAAGAGGGATTTCAAATTTTTTTGTTAAATATTTATGACAGGCCAAAAACTTGACCTGTTTACGCAAAAACGCCCTGCACAGACTGTTCTCTGCACAGGGCGGCACATCTTTATTTTGTCACTACGGAACGCTGATTGCAAAACCGCTCATACGCCGGCCGCGGCAGAAGGATGCGTCCCGCCAGCGGCTGGATCTCTGCTTTGACCGTCTCACAGGGGGCGCATTCGCCATCGGCTGTGGCGACGATGGGTCCGCGCCCATCCGCCGGACGAAGCGACACGGCCTTTGCCCGCCGATAGATAAAATACGGCTTTGCTTCCTCGGTGAGCTGACCATTCACGAAGTGACGTCCGTTTTTGTACATGCTCAGCAGCTTTGCAATGGTCAGGCGGCTCACCTTACGGACGATGAACACATCCAGCCAGCCGTCATCCGGAACGGCTTCCGGTCCTGCCAGAAACCCGCCGCCGTAGGCTTTGCCGTTGCAGATAGCACACATCAGGCAGTCCACGGTCAGCTCCTCGCCGTCAATGGTGAACACCAGCTTGCGGCCAATGTGCCCGCACAGCTGTTCCACGATGGAGAGCAGATAGGCCATCTCACCCCCGCATAGCGGGATGCGCCGGAATTTCGGGATGCCATACGCCACCTGTGCGTCCAGACCTGCGGCGCAGATGGTGGCCGACAGGCCAAGATTGGTCTGCATCAGATCGATGGGCACTTCCCCGCCCGCCAGCTGGGCATCAAGATCCACAAACTCATCTTTTGTTCCGTAGGTGCGAAGGAAATCGTTTCCGCTCCCGTAAGGCAGACAGCCTACTGCCGCATGAGAGAATCCCTGCACACCGGTCAGCGCTTCGATGAAGGTCCCGTCTCCGCCCGCCGTGTAAATGCGCAGAGATTCCTGCGCGGCTGCGGTCTGCTCGGCGGCGGCACGGGCCAGTTCCCGGGCATGGCCCGCATATTCGGTGGTGTGGATGGTGACCGTCTCCGGGGCCAGACCGGCCCGACGGACCGCATCCTTGATCTGCGGGATGAGCTGGGCGGTGCAGTCCTGCTTGCCCGCAGCGGGATTCAAAAGAAACAATGTGCGCATGATTTCCTCCTGTGGCTTCTATTATTCTTATAATAACAGAAAACCAGAAGGATTCAAGTGCTTTGGCAGGGATTCACCCAACGGTCTGCTCTGTCGGAACTGTCTCCTGCAAAAAGACAGCCCCCTCTGCGGTGCAGTCGGCGGTCCATTGCTGACCGGTGTGGGCAGAGCCGGACGCGATCTGGTCCGCGAGGGCCTGTTCCACAGCGCGGTCCACCTGACGCCGAAGCTCCCGCGCCCCGTAAGGCGACCGTGCCCGCGCGGCAAGCGTCGGCCCGACCCGGGACGTGTGGGTCAGCTGGTATCCATTGTGTGCCGCCCGCTCTTCCAGCTGGCCCAGAAGCTTTTCGGCGATGGCGCACAGGCTGTCATCGGCCAGCGGACGGAACACGATCAGTTCATCCAAGCGGCCCACCAGCTCGGGCCGGAACCACTTTTTCGCTTCCTCGACGGCCAGCGCCGACTGCTTTTCGAACAAGACCTCGCTGCCCGCTGCAAAGCCAAGCGGAGTGTTCTGCCCTGCAAGGAAGCGTGCGCCGAGGTTGGATGTCAGCAGCACGATGGTATTTCGGAAATCCGCCTTCCGGCCCATGGCATCGGTCAGCTGGCCATCCTCTAAAATTTGCAGCAGCACATTTTGAATGTCCGGATGTGCTTTTTCGATCTCATCGAACAGCACCACGCTGTAAGGGCGGCGGCGGACTGCTTCGGTCAGCTGACCGCCCTCGTCGTGTCCGAGATAGCCCGGAGGCGCACCCAGAAGCCGCGCGGTAGTGTGCTGCTCCTGATACTCCGACATGTCAAACTTCAGCAGGGCCTTTTCGCTGCCGAACCAGCTGCGGGCCAGCGCTTTTGCCAGCGCCGTTTTGCCCACGCCGGTCGGCCCCAGAAAGAGCAGCGCCCCGATGGGACGTCCCGGTTCCCCCAGCCCGGTGCGGCTGCGGCGGATGGCCCCTGCCACGGCGGCAACGGCCTTTTTCTGGCCCACGATCTCTGCGTTGAGACGAGCTTCCAGTTTGTCCAGCCGATCGCGTTCTTTTTCTCCGACCCGCTCCGCCGGGACCCCGCTGGCCTGTGCCACCACATGCGCGATCTCTTCGCGGGTCAGTTCCGGGTGCGGCACGCCTTCCCGCTCGGACCGGATGCGGGCGGCAGCACAGGCTTCGTCCACCAGATCGATGGCCTTATCGGGCAGACAGCGCCCCGGCAGATACCGCACTGAAAGTTCGACAGCTTCCTTCAGCGTCTCCTTGGGGAGCCGCACGCCGTGATACCGCTCGTAGCGGGGCGCAAGCCCTTCGAGGATGGCCGCAGCCTGTTCCGGCGTCGGCTCTTCGATCTGCACCCGCCCGAAACGGCGTTCCAGCGCGGCATCCTTCTGGATGTGGGTGCGGAACTCCTGATTCGTCGTTGCACCGATCAGCTGCAGTTCCCCGCGCGCAAGGACCGGCTTCAGAATGCTGGCCGCGTCGATGGCGCCTTCGGCCGCACCGGCTCCGACGATGGTATGGAATTCGTCCACGAACAGGATAGCGGTCCCATCTCGCACCAGCTCTTCCAACAGATTCTTGAACCGCTCCTCAAAGTCGCCGCGGTATTTGGTCCCGGCCACGAGGCTGGCCATATCCAGCGCCAGCAGCCGACGCCCTTGGAGCATCCGGGGCACGTCGTGGGACGCGATGCGCTGGGCCAATCCTTCGGCCAGCGCCGTTTTGCCGACACCCGGCTCCCCCACCAGACAGGGGTTGTTCTTCTGACGGCGGCACAAAATTTCCACCATCCGGTCCAGCTCTTTTTCGCGGCAGAACACGGGGTCCAGTTCCCCGT